>ERZ1034998.3-NODE-3-length-214139-cov-34.069963_pt1 | contig 214139 bp, 204 predicted proteins | sample MGYA00520621_ERZ1034998 | MGnify/ENA primary metagenome ERZ1034998 (study PRJEB33766, sample SAMN09781748) | gut metagenome | biome: gut microbiome | host: Homo sapiens | place: Madagascar | study: EMG produced TPA metagenomics assembly of the PRJNA485056 data set... | reverse complement strand
CTGCAAAAGTTATTGCAACAGATTTTTCTGTTTACTAACTTTTTTGTTGCGTTAACTTTTTCAATTAAGGGTCCTTTAAATTTCCTTGAATTTTATTTTAGCAATTAAGCTGTCCAATAATCTCCCCTTGCAATTCGAACTGTCGTTCTTGGTTACTGTTCAGTCCCTAGCCAAAAGACCTATCTCGTAACCACAAAGGTGGTGTTTTTATAGCCATAAATCTTACGACAAAGAAACAAATGTGCAAAATCGTAATGCTTATGATACTGTTGAAGCTGCATTTGCAAAATAAGCAAAAGGGTACAGTAAAGTTTGTGATATACTTACAAACTTTACTGTACCCTTTATATTTACTGAATTTTGCTAACGACTGAACAGTAAACCGTCTCAAACCCCGGTAGTGAATGAATAACTTTTACAATAGAAAGTCCATAATCAACTATCAAATCATTTAATCCGTTTCTGAATATCCTTTGCCTTCTAGAAAAGTGATTTGAATATCTTCATTCACACGAACTGTCACACGGTATTGTGCCACAGTAATTTCACTCTTAATATACAATTCTAAAATAATCCAGGTATGCTTTATACCTATCTTGTGCGGTCAGACAAGTGTCCATCAAATATCCTTTTTCATTGTTCCATTCCTTCAATCCTCGATAATAAAACATTTTTAAATTATCCTCGATAATAAACGGAACAATATTATATTTCAGGCATTCTTTGAATATAATCAAGCGCCCCACACGACCATTGCCATCCTGAAATGGATGTATACGTTCAAACTTTACATGAAAATCCAGAATGTCTTCAAATGTCTTTTGTTCCTTGTCATTGTACTCCGACAGCAATTTCTTCATCCTATATGCAACTTCTTCCGGAAGTGCAGTCTCCATACCACCGACTTCATTTGGCAGTTTCTTGTAATCACCGACAGCAAACCAATCTTTTCTAGAATCACTGGTGCCATTTTTCAGAATCAGATGCAACTCCTTGATAAATTTTTCCGTTAATGTTGATTTTGCGTGATCAATAATAATATCAATACATCGGAAATGGTTTGCCGTTTCAATCACATCATCTACATTGAGCACTTCTTTTTCTATACCGATGGTGTTCGTCTCGAAGATATATCGAGTCTGATCGTGGGTCAGCCGGCTACCTTCCATATGGTTTGAATTATATGTTAAATCAATCTGCGTCTTATGATAAATCCCTCCAGAATATTTATTTGCCTTCTCATCAAGCAAAATATCCAGCAATGTCGTTGGCTTTTCTTTCTTCTTGTTAGAACGCTCCGGCTTTTCTGCATTTTCCGGAATATTCCACGTCTTCCCGGTAAGAAATGCTCCCGCCACACGCCCATGGGCGCAATAATTCCTTACACTACGTTCAGATACATCCCATTTTTTCGCCGTTTCAGCAACCGAAAGGTATCTCATCTGCCGCCCTCCTTTCACACGATAAAAAGCTCATTCTGCGAACTTTTCATTGTCATGATTTCAAAAATCACACTTACTATGGTTAGTATACCACGCTATCGGCAATAAATCCATGTATTTATATTTATTTTTTACTATTTTTGCCGACACGAGCATTCCTAATTTAAAAAAACTGGATGCCACTTTCTTGCAAAGCAACATCCAGTCTCACCTATTTTATTCCCTATTCTTCAGTGCCTCTGCCGGAACAACATTTTTTACCTTATGTACTAATATTTGATTTATTATAAGATAAACCAACATAACAACTCCAAATATTCCTATATATAATTGCCAACTAAATTTTAAATTCATACCGCATGCCACATTATATATCGTATATGGAAAAATCTTGTCCATTACTTGTTTAGCCAAAGGAATCGTAACTATCCCACCTATTGTAATGATATAAAAATTTCCATTTAAATATAGTTTCCTTATCTCTTTTGTTCTGTATCCAAAAATTTTTACAAGTGAAATACCAAAAGCCGAACGATCTACCATCACTTTTAACATCAAATACATTACTACACAAAAAATAATTAAAGAAACTGTACACACCATGGTAATCAAAGGTGTCAACAACTTCATAAATACTTGTGGAAAGCGGACAATGTTATCTTTTGTAGTTATAGCGTATAACTTTTCAAAAGGTACTTTTAATTCATATTCCGAAAAAACAACATTATAATAATCTTCTCCTTTTTCAAACAATGTCCGCATACTATCAATATCCATGAAGACATACAACCCTGCACCATATTGCACCACATCAGTTACTAAAAAAGCATAATTTTTTTCTTTTTCACCATCCCTGAGAACAATTTCATCTCCAATATCCAAGCGATACTTTTGGGCTACAGCTGAAGAAATCACTACTTTATCTTCTCCCTTTTCCACATTTGCATCAAAATACGGATTATCTGCTTTTATTCCAAGAAGAGTTACTTCCAGATTACATCCATATATTTCACGCTTTAATGTCTTTGCAAAAGCTTCTTCGCCTCCCTCCGAAACATTTTTCTCAGGATATTTGTATGTATACATATATTCAAATCTTGTGTCTTCCTTTGTCTCATTTTCTAAATTTTGCACCATTACATAAGTATCAAGTCCAATCATCATAATCAACAAAGAAATAAACATTCCAAAAATCACTGTAAATCCGGTTCTTATTTCTCTAAGCATTTGTCGAACTTGAAATCGTCCCATAAATTTCATATTCCCAAGTTTAATATTACTTACTTTATTCTCTTTCTGTTCTTTTCTTAAAAGACTTAAAACCGTTCGGGATAAGTGCTTTCGAATCACAAAATAATTTACTATCACGGCTACTATCGGAGGCATTACAACACTATATAAAATCAAATATGTCGGATATACCCTATTTAACTCTGGCAGAGAAAAATAAGAATAACTTTCTTTCATTTGAACCGGAATCCCTATGTTTGAAAAACCAAGTATTGTTCCAATAATTCCTGCAATAAAAGTTACAATAACAGGAAGCATTAAATAGTGACATATTAAATCTCTGCGCTTGACACCCAAAGCATACAGTGCACCAATAACGCTAGATTCTTTCTCAATTCCATGTATAACAAAAACAGATATTACATAAGTAAATAAAACCATTGCTATAATTCCGGCAATAATTCCACACAATTTGTTTACAATCTGCTTATTTCCTGCTGCCCCCACTCTTTGATTATCCTCAGCCTTTAAAAACGTTACAAGATTACTCATATCTGTATCCATTTTTTTTGAAGAAATTTGATTTCCTCTCAATTCTTCCATTAGCTCTTCATCAGTCATTTCTCCATTTAAGCGATATGCATAACTATAATTCTCTGTGTTTTCACCTTGACCAGATTTTTTTAAGATTTCATACATTTCTTCTGTAACAAAAGCAACACCAAAACTATTACTATCAATGGCACTATCTGAAATCTCTTTATAAGGCGCTTCATAATCTGGTACACATCCTATACCTACAATCGAAAATACTTCATTTCCAATCTGAATTTTGTCATCTATACCTAACTTATGTTCTTCTGCATATCGCCTTTCTAAAACCAGCTCTCCCTCTTCTTCCGCCATTTTTTCTTCATTTAAAGTAATTAAATTAACGTTTTTTCTGTTCTGATACACTCTTAAAACGCTATCATCTTTTAAAAGAAAATCCACAAAAAACATTTTTTCTAATGTGATTCCTTTATCTGTAACCTCCAGTTCTTCCATCTCTGTTAATGGCATAAAACACTAAACTGCCCATCTTCACATTTATTTTCTTCTGCGATTTTTTGTGTGCCTGTTATAATCGTATCCGCAGCTGCAACAATACTTATCACAATATACATTGCAAGAACAATCAAAAGACCTAGCGCAAGATAACGAAACAAATTATCTTTTAAATCCCTTAGCACCCTTTTTCTTAATATTTTTTGCATCTACAAGTCCTCCAAATCCGCTGCTGACACTCTTGTTTCATTTTCATATTCCTTGCTGATTTGTCCATCCTTAATAATAATTACTTTATGTACCATATTTTTAATAGAATTATTATGAGTCACGAGAAGCATTGTTGTTCCATATTTCTCATTTATTTTCTCTAAAAGATTTAGGATATCTCTGGAAGTTTTTGAATCCAAAGCACCTGTAGGCTCATCCAAAAGAAGCAGTTTCGGATTCTTAATCAATGCTCTTGCAATGGCACAGCGTTGTTGTTGTCCTCCTGAAAGCTGTGCCGGAAATTTATTTTGATGTTCTGTTAATCCTAACACCTCTAGCAACTCATTCATATCCAATGGTGCATCTGAAAGGTACTCGCACACCTGTATATTTTCTTTCACCGTTAAATTAGGTACCAAATTATAAAACTGAAAAATAAATCCCAAATTTTCTCTCCTATATTCAGATAGTGCATCTGCTTTAAGTCCTGCAATTTCCTTTCCATATACCTTAATTGAACCTGAATCCATTGTATCTAATCCCCCGATACAATTTAAAAATGTGGATTTTCCAGAACCACTTGTTCCCTGAATGACACACATTTGACCTTTTTCAATACCGGTAGTAATTCCCTTTAAAACTTGAACATAACTCCCATCTTTTCCATAGCTTTTCTTTATATTCTTTACCTCAAGATACATAATTATGTCCCTCCCTGTTCATTGATTCAATCACATTATCTGTAAACTTTTCTATTTTATATATTTTTTTGTCTGCTGCAACTGCTTTAGTGTTTCCACCTCTTGACTGAAATCTCACCGCTGCTTTCATACTATGCCTCCTTTTCATTCGTCTTTTTGGTAAATATATGAATAATCCAATGTGCTATTTCTAAATTTCCTGCAATGGCAACAATGCCAATCAAGCTATAAACAATCACATTACTTACCGAATATGATAATAAAGTTATACTACATGCAATAACCCAAATACTTATAGGCAAACAAATTAAACTGGTGATTAATGCAGGTATATATTTTCGAATCACAATACTTTGTCCAATATGTATTACCAGATGCACTGTATAAGCCATAAATGCCCCTAACCAAAGCCCATAAAATCCTGTAAACCATGAAATTAAACAAATCACCAAACACAGTACTAATTCTTCCATAACTGCCGCAGCCATACCTTCTGTGCTATACGGCTTATATGTGTTACTAATCTTTGGATATTTATTATCCAAAAATTCTCTGTTCTTTGTAAGCCATAACCCAAAACCAATAATCTCTTCCATATCGTGAAAAATAAATAAAATCGGAAATGTCCATACAAATTCACTCATAAATAATTCTCCTTTCGAAAAGTAGACTCTTGTGTCTTTTTTTATTTATGATAGAATAAAAGAAACATAATTACAATATTTAACCATCAAGTGACACAATTTCACTAAAAAGTGTCAGAAAGGAATTTACATGAACCCTACTCAAAATCCGAGTGCAATACGTTCAAAAAACGAAATCACAAATACGCTTTTGCATCTGATGAAATCTTTACCCTATAATGAAATAACAGTAAAACAAGTCCTTATAGAAGCTCATGTTGCACGAAAAACTTTTTATCGCAATTTCACTTCTAAGGACGATGTTTTAAATTCCCACATCGACCATATTCTACATCAGTATGTACAATCCCTGCATCAAATGCCGGATTGCCAACTTTCCACTGTTTTAGATATTATTTTTGATGTTTGTATGCAAAATCAGGATTTGCTTTTTTTGCTCCGGGATAATAATCTCTTGCATTTGATTTTAAATAAACTAAACCTTTTTATTCCAATGATACACAATCAGGTAGTAAACCCAAAACATCCCTTCTTTCAACCATTTACTTCTGAACAAGTTGAGTATATAATTGCTTTCAATGTCGGTTCTGCTTGGAATATTATTTTAAAATGGATTGAACGTGATATGAATGATACACCTGAATACATTAAAAAGACTATCTTACATTACCTGGGGCATATGTCGCAATTCACCTAACTTCTGTATTATAATTAATAAAGAACAGATTCTATAACCTATAAATAGCATAATTAAAATATCTATTCTATATCCTTGATGAATAAAAACTAATTTAATAAACGCTGCCTGTGTCCATGACACAGGCGAAAGTTTAGAACACTAACTAGTATTTCTGTTTTTCCGACTCGCTGTGAACCATGTTTTCTGCGATGTCTGGAAATCAGCTCATATCCTCCATCAATTATCGGTCTTGCAATTTCCGGTACAAGTACACCATACTGCCTAATACTTTCTGTGTTTTCCTCCATCTTTTCATCATCAATCACACGAAAGAGATGATTTTTGAAGTCATGCAATTCGGCTTACAAAACATTGATAATCTGTTTCACCCCTGCCGTCTGCATCTCACTACTACTAAATAAATCATCAAAACTATTTACCTTTACCCTTACGGCACTTCCAGTCTTACTCATCGCCAAGCACCTCCTCCTTGAAAATCTCATAATAATAAAATGTTCCTCCTTTTCGCATGAAAAAAGCCGAGGATTTTACTCCTCGGCTCATGTAATCAATATTCATCTTTTCATAAGAACATCATCATCCGTAGCAATTTAAAATGCCATACAAAGAACTCCTCGCACTATCTTTATCGTACTATGCTTTCTCCCATCTTCTTGCTGCATCTTTATCGCATCAGATATCTTTATTATCGATGCCTGTAAATGACTTTGTATTATTTTTTTCGAAAACTCATCATAACCGTCATCTTCAAAACCTTGTTGTCTTTCCATTTTTTCAATATATGCCCAATCATCATATGTACCTCCCGAACTCATAGCATCAATTAATTCTCGACCTTCGAGTCCCCATAAAAAATCCCATTCGCTCATCTTAAACCTTCTTTCTTTTATGTCTTAACATACAATTTTTAATCTATTCATTTGATACTATTTAATTATAACATATTTAATATACTATAATCTTCTTTAAATATTAATCAATCTCCGGTTCAATTGATGCCATAAATTTTTTTTATCTTCATAACCGTAATATCTTACCACATTTCCACCAATTGCTTTGATTTTCACACTCCAATGATATCCGTCAATTATCCGCACGCATCTGTTATTTGCACTAATCAGGCCTCTCACTTGCCTATGTGCACACATAATCTCTTTCTTCAACTGACTCGTAATAACTAATTCTTTACAAGTTGTTTTTTCAAGAAATTTTCCGCCAGTTATGATTATTTTTTTCATTGGAAAATAATAACGAATTTCAAAACTACTAAACGTTGCATAGTTATTGTATTTAAATTTAATATATTCTATATTCTCAAAATCTTTTACTATTTGCAACTCCCTTCTCTTACATAACCACTTTTCAATTCGAAAATTACATTTTTCATACATTCCCATACTATTCCTCAACAATCATATATCCATTCGCCATCATCCAACTCAATCCCAAGTTCTTCAAATATTACCTTGCTTGGATCATCTTCATCCCATAGCTCAAACTCCAGGTGCTCAGCTCCGGTTTCCTCTACTATTTTATTAATAAGCGTATTAAATACTTCTATTCCAAAACCTTCTATATTTGCGTCATCATGAATCTGAATATAAAGATGGAATTCTGTATCACTTTCTTTATCTAATCGCACATCTCCGCAAAACTGTCCATTTTTTCTGTATATACACCAAAAGTAGTCGTGAGTCTGATATTCACTCCAAAGATTTTCAAAATAGTTAAATTCATTACCATCAGGCAATTGATCTTTAAATGCTAAAATTGCCTTAGCCCATGGTCTTGATTCTTCTAAAATTCTTAAATTATCTTTGTCTTTAATTTGTAACTTATCAATAATAAAATTATCACTTTCAAGAAACATAATAATTCTCCTTCTTATCATCATTTAAAACTTATTATACTTCGTCGCATTTCCCTTTGCTTTCTCTACAGGGTATTTTTCTTCGTTCATTGTCATTTTCATATTTACAATTTCATCAACATCAAGCCCAAACTTGTCCAACAGATTTTGACTATATATTATGACATCTGACAGCTCCTCTTTAATATGCTGCAAATCATATTCATCATCTGACCACTGAAAACATTCTAAAAGCTCTGCTGCCTCAATAACTATTGATTTTGCAAGATTTACCGGAGAATGAAATTGATCCCAATCCCTGTCTTCTGTAAACTTTCTAATTCTATCTATTGTTTTCTGTTTCATAATTGCTCCTTTATTTTGCCGCTTCTAATAATGCAGCTTGAAGTTCCGGATCACATGCGTAAATATACATTCCATTAATAGCACGTGTCATTAATACTCTTACTTCATGTTGAATCAATATCTCACCGAATTTCTTTTTTGTCCCATCTGACAACGTTCTATTTCGTATAGCCTTTTCATTACGACTTGCCGACGGATCAAATATTATCTTTCCATCGCGATATTTCACAGATGGCCCAAGAATTACACCTGCATAATTTAGATCAAATCCTTGAATTGTGAATGTTGAACCAACCTCATTAATAGTCTGAGGTTGTTCTGCCCATGCTAATTTTTTTATACTACTCTTTTCCTTTTTAGAAAGTTCTGCTTCAAGTTGTAGATTCCACGGTTTATGCCAATTTCCAATAAGCACTTCCCAATACTTTATAATCCTATTTTTAGGTTTATGATTTTTACTGTATTCCCAATCATATGTTGCTATTACCCTTGATAAGGCAGAATCGTTTTCATTTGCTCTTTTCCTAATCTCCATATCAAGCAATTCCGGCTTATCAAATATTTTGATAGTATAACCTTCAAAGGTACTTGGAATTTTCTTTAATTGTCCTTTCTTTGTGAAAGAATCAATCCAATCAATTGTTGCAGAATCCGCCTGCATACGAAGCTGTTTATCTAATACAATATGATTATTTGTTGCCTTTGCTTGATTTCTATATTGCTCAAGAATCTGCGATTCCCAGAACTGCTCTGTAGTAAGAATCTGATTCTCATCAAACATTACCACTGTCACACGAGCTCTATCTATAATATCTTTCAACTGATTTTCACCACGATATGACTGTTTTCCCTGTGTAAGAAGCAAATGTGCTTCATCGACAAATGCCACATCAACAGGATTATCCTCTGAATGATTATTGATAAAAGTTGTGGGTTTACTCACAATCTTTCCATACTTATCTTTTAATCCAAGTTTCTCTATTATTTGCTCATATACAGTAATCTGCTCATCATGATTAACAAGCAAATGGCATTTAAATATTTTTTCATTTTCTTCCATTTGACAATACAACTCATAAAATGTACTGCTGTTCAAAACAGTCTTTCCTGTTCCAGCTTCCCCATCTATGAAAATCAATTGCTTTGTCTCTCCATTCTCAAGTGCCTTTGAAATTTTTTGGATAATCAAATCTCTAGCCTTTTCCTGTTCTTTTGTAAGCTTATGAAGTGGCGATGCTTTATATATCGCTGAGTCTTTTATTGCAATTTCTGTTGGAAATAATTCCTTATCTTCTTTCCTAAGTCCTCTCCAAATCTTGCTAAATATTTCATCTAACTCCTCCATTGGATAGTAACTTGTCTGAGGATTATCTCTTAAATTATGTACATGTTTCACCTGCTCTACACTCATCATGTAATGCATCAATCGATTCTCTATATCAAGTGTAAGGGATTTATTAAAATGTTCGTGTCCAATAATAAAAAGTCTAGCATCATTTTTTACCAGTTTGCTTTGCCATACGTTTTTGTCTGAAGATGCATCATAATGTTGACGTGTTCTCTTAAAAATATTATTTGATTCCCCCACATATACTTCAAACTCTCCAGACTCATGCCAGCTATGAATATAAACTGTTGGAAAATTCATTATAATGTCCTGTGTCTTCTCATCCTCTGTAGGCAGTGATACTTTCTCAAATAAATCTAAAGCCTCTCTACTATCTTCAATTTGCTTAATAATCGGCTTTGCCACACTACTACTCATATTCTCTATTCCCTCTTTGGTTATAATAATTTCTCTAAATTTTGTAGATATAATTTTTCCTTTATTATATATACAATCATTATACCTATTGTTATAATTTATGTCAATCTATAGCTTATACAATTAATGTTTTCAAAAATCTTTTAATTTCCCATGATTTGATAGATGATTTGCCAATCAGTATTCATTCTCTATCTCTTCATTTATTCCATACATTTCCTTAAAAATATTAAGGTCCTCCTGATTCTTTATCAGCATTACCTCCTCCATCTTCCCGGTATGGATATCCTTAAAACCGGCAACCTGTTCACCATTACAAATACTTGCCTTGATTATAGGTTTCTTATTGTCCTTATCATATGTTTTTAATGTCTTTTTCTTCCTAAACAATCCCATTTTATTAACCTACCTCATATTCTCCTTCCTAATTCATACACCTCTGCTAATCCTTCTGTATTTTTCACATCACCCATATCCTTCGCCCCTCTTACCAGCACCATTCCTGCATTTAATTAACTACTCCCCAAAGCTCTTAATTAATTCTTCACATTTCAAACTATCCATCTGATTTTTTCTATGTCTCACGCTTGTTTTCCATAGTTTCATGCCAAAATAATCCAACAAGAATCCTGGGAATGCACTCAACACAAACACCTTATGCTTCTCAGCTTCTTTTGATTCCAAAGTATATATTTCGCTTTGTGTTACTTCACTAAAGTACTGCTCATATTCCATTGTGTCAGACATTTTATATAAACATGATACTTTCATTGCAAACACGTCAATAATTTCCTTCCATGCATCAATATCATATTCCTTAAAATGTGGATTATATGCTCTGGTTGCAGAAGTATTCTTGTAATTGCCAAGTTCTTGTATCTCTACAAAACAATCAATTCCATTACCACATTTCCCATGTTCATAATCTCTGAGTGCCTCAACCATTGGGTAACTGATATATAATTTCCCGTTCTCTGTTTCATTATCAAAACTTTCGAGCATTTGACGGATTATATCTTCATTTACCGACTTTTCCAAATTCGTTTGATGTGCATCGTAATCAAAGAAAAGGTACACCTCCGAAAAATCATTTCTTGATAATCCTGTAAGTTGCTTTCTAATCTCGACATTACTCTCCCTAAGAACCTCAATAACATCTGTATCAAAATCATCCTCTTTCAGTTGTTTCCATAGCATATATATATTCTCTCCGGCTGGAAGTGTAATAACAGTGTAGTTTCCACGAGAAAAAAATATCTTTGAAATATTGTCAATAATCTGTGGTTCTCTGTTCTCCCCTTCAACTATAAATACCTTATAGTCTTTATCTGCCATTAAATGCACCTGCCTTATACATTTTTTGAAGATTATGTGCCTGTCTCAGTTCCTTTTCTGTTAATTCTGAAATCGCTTTTATACTGTTATTTTCAATTAAAAAGTAACTGTCCGGTCTGAGAAGATCATTGCTCATTAAATCCGTGTTATGAGTAGTTGTAAATATCTGAACCCCGGATATCTGTTTCAAATGCCTCTGCACTGAATCTGATAATTCATAATGGTAAAATGCATCAAATTCATCTATGAATACAAAAGATGCCTTTTTCATCTTAATATACCAATAATAAAACAACGCTAATGACCTCGTTCCAGTTGAAGCAATTTTGAAGAAATCAGCATCTTTATTGTCAAAATGACAGTAAATTGCTTTCCTACCATCTACCTCACACCCATACAATTCATAGTTAATACCATTCTCCTTCAGAAACTCTCGAAACTCATGAACTTTACCGCTATTTACAATACCTTCCGCAACACTTTCACTTCCGTTCATAAATCCCTCATACCCTCGACTGTCTAAAGAATAGAACATAAGCATATGATCTACAAAATCAATAAACTTCTTAAACGTCTGATTTTGTACATTGTCTGTAAGGATAGAGTTACTGTTCACATACTTTACACGAGAAATCGGACTTTCGCTTCTGATAGAAGCATTCAATGTATCAGACCCCTCCAGCAATGTGAAGCCATTTCTCTCAAGGAAATCAAAAAAAATTACTTCTTTTCCATCAATAGACAAGCTCTCACTCCTTAATGTATTCACATCAAGTTTACTGTATCGATAAATCACTTCATGATTATCAAACGAAAATGTATATTCAAATTCAGCAAACGACTTTCTTCCACCCATATTAAGATAAAAATCATAATTAGAAAGCAGTTTTTGTTTTTCAGTCAAATGGGTAATGATATCAAAAATAGCCAATCCAAGATTAGATTTACCACTACTATTGATGCCATATATAATTCCCTTAGTTACACAACCATTTTCTATAATATCTGAATTAAAATTATAGTTGTTGGGTGAACCTATATCAAATGTGATTTTATCCCGAAAGCCTTTGAAATTTTCTACACTGAATTTCTTTAACATAACAATCACCTTTTCTGCCTTTTTTCTTTATTATATTATTATCTGTAAAAAAATTCAACTTATTCCGTATTTTTTTTACGGAATAAGTTGGTTTCTTTTTAATATCAAAACAAAGTCTTGTATACTACACATTTGCACTGACACCGTAAAAATATACCGGTGATGCAATAACAAGAATATCTGCCACTTTTAGTTTTTCATAAATTTCCTGCATGTCATCTTTCTGGAAGCACTTGTGTCCTTCTCTTTCAAAACAGGTATTACATCCTATACAGGGATTTACTTTGTAATCCGCTACTGAAATGATTTCTACATTATTATTCTTTTCCGCTCCGGAGGCAAATGCCTGTACAAGCTGATCCGTATTGCCGCCTTTTCGAACACTTCCTGCTAAAACAATAATATTACTCATAATTCACCACCTAATTCGTCACACCAATTACGCAATCTCTTCACTTCCCGTTCATAAATCCCTCATCCATTAATCTAATGACTGACCAAATCTCTTAATTACTTCTTCACTGTCTTTACCTGAAATGGTTTTTCCAGTAGCTTTTTCAATTTCACCCAGAATCATTTTTGCCCGAGTAATAATATGTCCATTGAAATCATCATTTCTGCAACATGAAACATCAATCCAATGTGAACTTACATACTTCTCAAGGTCAGCTGTTGTAACTTTACCGCTACTTTCTATCTTAGAAAGATATACACTAGGAGCCGCACCACCAATCTCTCTGTTTGTAGAATATGTAAGTGGAGTTTTGTCTACTACTGAATTCCATAAGCTCTTATTATAGTTCTGCTTTTCACAATATGAGGCTGGAAAAATGTGATGAATATCAATATTTTCTGCCTTAAATACTGTAAAATCCATTTCTCTGCCAGATATAAAATCCTGACAATGACTCTTTAATATAAGTGCCATAATACCTTTATATGCTGCTGATAATCTTGACTGCAATCCTAACAATCTTGTTGGATTAAAGAATGACTCCTGTACTGTCCTTGGAAGTTTCGTGTCATCTGAAATCCACTCCATTACACCATTCACATCCAGCGCATATCTTGTTTCATTTGCGGCGCCATACATTTCGCCAAATACACCACACCAATACCACTGCTTGATTTTATTTTTAATATTAGCAGCTTTAATCTGATTACCCTCTTCTAATAATGTGCATAATACTGCCAATGGAATAAACTGTGTTGAATATGGTAAATCTTTAGCTGAAAAGATTCTTTCTTCCTGTAAAATCTTCTCTGCCTCCACAAAACCGTCAGTTAATGAATCCGCATATTTCTTATATTCATCCAGAGAAAGATTCAATACATCTTTCTTCTTACAGCTAACGGTACCACCCTTCTTATATGTTGATAATAATGTACAAGCCGTCAAAAAATCCGTTGCAGTAATAATCGATAACAGATTACCACTAAAGAACTTCCTCTTCCTATCTTCCCAGTCTTTTCTAAGTTCAAAATCATCCATTGCAAATATGGCTGTCACAAGTTCAAATACTGTAAGCGATACACCACCTGTATTTACATTTTCAAACACCTGACATACTGCTTCCTTCGGTGTACTCTTATCAAGTAATATAACCGGCATCTTATACTGAATTACCGCCATAACAATCCTGCCTTGGAAGTCCATCCATTGTTTTGTAATGAGTGCATCATTATTATAATGCTGAATAAAACCCTGCATCCATAGAAATGTCTTTGATGAATCAAGAATAATATTAAGCGGGAACATTTTGTGCTCATATTCTTTATCCACTGATGACAAATCAAGTTCTATATTCCTGCCAAAATTCGAAGTAACCATTCTTGTCTCTGGTACAGATACAATAGCATCTACTCTATCAACATTAGAATCTAAAGCTTTTTCAATATCAATATAATAATATCTTTGGATATTTTTACCCTTGTCCGTTCTTGTATTAACAGGATTAGTGTTATATAGCGATGAATATATTGATGTAAGTCTCTGCTGACCATCAAGTATTAATTCTGACGGAGTAATATTCTGAGCAGGAGAACCTTCAATTACTCTATACTTAAATCTGATATTAGCATTACCATATTCCAAAAACATTGCTGCACCGACCGGAAAGTTACTGGTAATACTTGCTATTAACGCTTTTATTCTATTATCATCCCAAACCCATCCACGCTGAAAATCCGGTAACTGTGCACTTCCGGATTCAATCAGCTTCATAAGTTCTGATATTTGTCTGTCATTTGTCTGCATATTATGCCTCCTTCATACTTCTTTAACTATAACCTGATTATTTATTAGTAATATCTTTGCCTATATCCCACCCATTTCTGAGTAGTAATTCTTAAGATCATCCTGTAACTGCATTTTTACTCTTTCCCAATCCGCCTTTTCCATCTGACTAAACAATGCATGATTCATAGATATAATGCTCAAGTCTTTTGAATAATACAAAAATCTTTTTCTCTCAAACTTCTCAAAAGGATTAGTAAGCATATTTCTACAGACAGCTTTTCTATCTTGAAGCATTTTTTCATTGTATGGGCATGTACTTCTATCCACCTGAAGTCCCCGGTTTAACCTATCCTGATAAAATGCAATATAGTCATCCAGCACTTCCTCTATTTTTGCATCACCAATCGTATCTATGTGTTTAATAATCGATAACATAAATGGCATCTTATATGAAAGTGAATAATCTCTTTCTTCTAAAAACTCAAAAAAATCTTCTTTAATAGTATTATCATTATGTATTTTGATTTTAAGCTCTTTACGATATTTTTCAACGTCTTCAGGACTAAATAAATATAATGATTTGCTACCAAATTTATACCCTACACTTGGTTTTATTTTTCCTTTTTTTATCCAGCCTGTTACAGTTCCGGTACTTACAAAATATTCTCTGGCAACCTGTTCCTGACTTAAATAATTTCCATATTTATCTTCAAAAGAATTTATATCAACCTCTGTGATACGCTCAATATGCTCCTCTATACCATCAATAACTACCAGTTCTCCCGGAACATAATCAGTTTTTGTAATATCTCCAAATGGAACATAAAACGGATTAGCAAATATTGAATGCATATTACATGCCTTAACCATAGCACCATACTCATCAACAACATCTACCACAATTACATTTTTCTTAGAATCCGTCTTGCGCAATCCTCTTCCGATTTGTTGTAAATACAGTACTTTTGATAATGTAGGGCGGGCCATAACTAATATTCCCAGATCAGGATAATCCCACCCTTCTGAAATGGAAAAACTTTTTTCAAAATAAAATTCTAATGGTGATACATCTGCCTGCTCTCCTCTATCACTCACTAATTTTATGTTTTCTGTCGATAATGTCATTTCATCCCTTAACAGATATTTATCTACTTCTTTCTGAGAATATCCTAAAAACCTGAATACCCTTTTAAATTTATGCATATAATTATTTTGTTTATCTGTAATTAACATATATGAAAAAACAGGCTCTCCGGCTTTATGTTCACAAATGTTTTCATCAATGATAACCATATCAACTCCATTATCATAAAAGTTCGAGTATCCCCCATTAGGATAATTCACCTGCTCTCTAAGTGAAAAATCCATATGTTGAACTAAAAACCTGTCTTCCTTAATATAAGATTCAACCACCTTTCATCCTCCCTTCCCGGTCTTACATCACCGGTAACCCAACAATCTTTGATTTCTATTTCCTCTATGTCCTTAATAAAATCACTAAATATTTCTAAAGTAAAATCCGTGAAAAACCTTCCATTTCTTATACCTTCAAAATCTCCATATTTAAATGACGTATAAATAATACCATTCGAAGATAAAGCATCTGCCATCCTTGCAAAAGCATCTTTTAGTTCCTTTTTTGGTAAATGTAAAATAGACGAACAAGCCCAAATCCCATCATATTTGTCCACTTCATCTAATTCCTGAAAAAGCATATGGCTTACTTTAATTCCCGTATATTTACTGGCACTTTTACAAAGTTCTATAGAACCATCAATAGCTGTAACATCAAAACCGGACTCTATAAAATATTTTGTATCACGTCCGGAGCCACATCCAAAATCCAATATCTTTTTACCATTCAAAGCTTTCAGAAACTTGTCCTGTGTTTCTTTTAACTCTGCACATACAGTTTCTTTCACAAACGCACTTGCATTCCGGTTATAATAATCTAATGTTTTATTTTCCATACTTCGCCAATCCTTTTCACACATCTGCTATTCCCCAACAGCTGTTTATACGAAATGCATCATTCATGTCCATTGCCTTATTAATACATATTTTTCCACTTTCCACTTCCCACGACCAGGTTTCCGCTTTATTCATTCCAATATACCGATACACTTCTTCAATGCACTCTTTATTTACATAAACATTTCTCATAAAAAAAATAATGTCACTCGAAAGTATCTCAGCATTTACCATTGGAACCGGCGGAATCTCACAACAATTAATTCCATTCTTACGGGCATATAAAAGTCCCTTAGAACCTGCTGCAGAATATATGGTTGGTTTTACCATCATTTTATTCAATCCAAATATATTCTTATTAATTATTTTTACATTTGAATGTATAGTTATTTTTGATAAACCCGAAATTTCAAAAGCATCATCACCTATGGAATATAAATTTCGCGGTAATTCAATTTCTTTTAATCTTGTTTTGTAAAAAGCCATACTATCAATATGAATAACACTTTCCGGAATATTGATTTCCTCAATACTGGTATAACTTAGCATTCCCGAACTTATATATTTTAAATTATCAGGCAATATTATCTTCTTTAAAGGACAATGTGCAAATGCATATATACCAATCACAGGTCTTCCATCTATATGAGATGGAATTACTATCTTTTTATCATGAAATCCATTGTACTGATTTATAAGCAGATAATCTCCATCTTCTTCAGTCTGAAAAATATTCACATCAGTTACTGTATCTCCTGACTCTTTAGTTTTTATAATCTTTTTTCCGCACTTAGGACAATACTGAAATTCTTCCTGTAAAGTAGTATAACAAAACTCACAATTCAAATCAGTATTGACATATCTTTCCTCATATCCTCTATTCTCTTTAATAAGTTTTGTAATTTTCCCATTCAACTCAGCAATTTCTCTTAGATATGTATCTTTTTCTGATTCCAACCGGGCTAACTCATTTTTTTTGCTCTTCAAGTTTATCTTTTAATTCAATTCTACTATTAAAAATCCCCACTATACACACCACCTTTACGCTTTCTCCACCTTATCAAAAAATCACGAATATCTCTTTTTATATAATAACTCTTTATAAGAATGATGTCCAACTGATTTTGCAAATCCTCTACAATCGCTCACCCTATAACCTTTTCTCCCCATCGTAAATCCACTCCTTGAATCCCATCATTCTGGCAGACTCATATACCGGCTTAACAACATGTTCTAATCTCTCAACAAATGAATTTCTGTCTAAACCGTCTTCATACAATTGATTCCTTATCTCCTGATTATTTAAATGATATGGAGCAATCTTATTGAATTCGTGTGACACTATTTCATTCTGATTCTTCAATTCATATGCTCTGTATTCTATTTCGCCAAGTGAATCAAAATACAAACTCCACGTAGGCAATGAATTGCTTTTGCTACTGTTTATTGACTTCGTTGTCGGATGCAGATTCCACAATTCATCATGTGCAACATATTGCCAAGGTACAAAATGGTCAACGGAAATATTTTCATTTACCAAAGAAACATCACCATAAATATCCCTCAACGATGAATCTATCTGAATAATCAATTTCCAATATTTTCTTACACGTTCAATGTCTCTTGAAACAGGTGCCTCAATCTTATCTGCAATTCCCGGAACACTCGGATTCTTATTTTGAAGATACTGAATTAGTTTCAGCTGTGTCCACCCCTTCAGAATTTCCCTGTTCTTATACAGATATTCTGCCCATAAATCATCCAGTTCAATTACCGATCCTAGTCCTGATACCAATTCAAAGTAATATATAAGTCTTCTCTGTCTGTTAATTTCATTTATCAGATTTTGCTTTGGTCCGTACCATGTATTTTTATTAATCGTTATCTCATCATAAAACGGAGTCTGTAATCTGTATGGAACATTTAAGGTCAAATCTGATTTATACTTTCTAATTCTTCTATCTTGCGTATTTTCAAGGAATTCTAAAATTTTCTCTCTTTTTTCTGATGAAATAAAACCATAATTTTCATGAATATACTTAACTGCTTCCTCTAAATTATCTGTAATTCCGAGCGGACCAAGTCGCAGATGATACTCTGTCACCATATACCATGCATCCGCAATCATTTCATTAATAAGCTCATCAAATGTAAATTTGAAATGAACTCCATCTAATTTCCGTAGTATTGCCTGAAACCAGAAAAATTTATAGCAGTTCGTAGTATTATAAAACAATCTGCTCAAATAACCAATATTTAGTTCATCCGAATATGGTAACTGCATACTTTTTCACCCCTTTTTTAATTATTAAAAAGTCACGAATATTTCCGGAATCAGTTTGTATTCATATATAACCTCTTCATCCTCAGACTCTTTACTCTCGTCCAAATACTTACGCAATATATCCTGTACATCATTACGTTCATCAATATCTCCAAAAACTTCTTTATGATTTTTTATAAATGTTTTAAATGAACCATCTGTAGTCCGAATAGGAATTACACCCATTTTTTCAAAAACATGTTTGCTATGTGGATTGTTAGATGAAATCCTTATCAGATAATATTCCACCGGTTTATCCTGATAACTTCTTTTAGCTAACATCTTAACAACTCTGGGTGCTATCCCTTTATTTCGTTTGTCTTCCACAAGATCTATACCGATTTCAGGAATATCTGATTCCGGGCGCTGTATCTCTGTACTCCCACAGTATTCTCAATCACGATTAAATATTGAAAACACTTTATCATTTCCTTCGAGAACCTGTTCCCACATCATATCTTTGCAATAAGGATTCAAAAAAAGCGTTTTCTCACCATTTAGCTGTCTATGCAATTCTGTATAATTTTCACGATCCTCATCTGATATAGGAAATAATGTATATTCTCCATCTGTTGCATACTTCTCTCTACTCATTTTTTCCTCCATTTACAAATCACTTACCATCATTTTCAGAAATCCCCTCATTATACAACCTGCTTATTGCAGCATTTGCTCTTTCTGACTCATGCTTTTTTATAAATCTATCCCTATCCTCCAATATGGCTATCATCTCATCTACTACCATTTCCTGCGTAACTTCTGAGTGCCCATACAGATATCCCAACATTCTTGTTGCCGTATAATCTGTGTTCATATATTTATATGCTATTTCGTGACTTAGCTCCTGTTGTATTCCTTTATCTATCAGGGCCTCGTATACACTTTTACTTTTTTCAGACATGCTTTATTTCTCCCACTGTTTGTATTCTAATATAGCGATTCACGATTTGCTTAATCAATAACCTTCTAAAATTTCAGAGTCTGTCTGCTGCTATATCCGTCATTTTTTAAATCAGAAAACGGCTCAATAATCTCCACCTTCTGAAAGTTTCTTCAAACTTTTCTCACAACGCAATGCAATCTCATTCCCTTGCGTATCTCATATTTTTCCACTTTTAGTCCTGCATTTTTACAGCACTTCTTAACCGTATCTATCGTTGTAATCTTCACATCACCATGACCGCATAGATTTGCAAGCGGAAGTTCTATCTTATCCATAAACCACAGAAGAAACTTATTCTCACTTGTAACATCCCGAAGTATTAACCTTCCTCCCAGACGAAGACATCTCTTTACACTGTCAAAAAATGCCTGTTGATTCGGATAATGATGAAAACTGTTAGAGCAGATTATCGCATCAAATGAATTCTCATCGAAAGGAAAATTTTCACAATCTCCTACAACAAACACTGCATTTGGAATATTTTTCTTCTTTGCCTGCTCAATCATTGCCGGTGTCAAATCAAGCCCCGTGTAATGACCGTCCGGATACTTTTCTGCTAACAATGAAATCATCGGTGCAGGTCCGCATCCGGCATCTAATAAATCTGAAAATGTTTCATTTTCCAATTCCTCTAAAATATCAGGATAATCCTTTTTACACATTTCGTATATACCGGCATGCTTACTTTCATATTTCTCAGCAGCCTTTGTAAATTCGTCGACCGACATTTTCTTATATTCTTCATTTGTCATTCTTCCATTTTCTCCTCAAAATTATCACTGTAATGTTCATGAAATTCCACTCCTTTGAATATTATTGTTGTTAGTCTGATCTAACTTGTATTTTATAATACTCTTATTTTCCAATATTTTCAATATGATAATCCCCAGCTTAAATGTATCATGACATACCACTTTAACCAATGCTATGCAGAAAATTATGTACAATCTCATCTAGTTGTTTCTTGATCTCCACAAAGTCACAATTCAAATCTAGTGTTCTTACTAATATAGGATTCCCACTCATCTTATAATCGTTATTTGGAAGAATCTTTTCATCTGTTTTTGCATATAACAACATACCTGTTACATTTCCTGTTTTATCTTTATCGAGATTTTTTACATATGTAAATATCTGATAAAGATTTCTCGAATACAGTGTATTCATATTGTATTGATTTTGAGTTGTATGAGAATAATATTTTGCATCTATTACCAAAATCTTATCATCAGACTTAAGCATAATATCACTTTGCATAATCGGAAGCATAACACTATATCCATCATCTAAATCCCAAGGGATTTGTGAAGCACTAACCTTTACTTCCGAATGTTCCTTACGATAATACTCTAATATAAACTTTTCATACAGTCTACACATACGCTGTTCATCTAGGAAATCCATCAATTTAATATTTCCATCTGAAGTAGTTTGGAGTAATCCCTTAATTATGAGATAACATACTGAAATTAACATTTGATATGTCTGATTATTCCTATTATACTGTTGCTTCCATTTTATATTTCCTATATTCAAAGGCTCAACTTCTGCAAAATATATAAGCAGCTTACGAATCTGTTTTTTCCTTTCCTTGCTTATACTACTTTTTATAAGAACTTCCATTGTCGTACGAATAATTCTATTCATATATGAATTCACAGAAAACTCATCATAACTGCAAATTAAATGTTTCTTCAGCATAGATTGTTCTTTAACAGAAAACGAAATATTTATCTTTCCTTTAATCGATGCTAAAGATTCTGTCTGAGACAGGTATTCCCTTCCTAATCCTCGTTTGATTTGAGAAGTTACACCTTTAATCAGTATTTCAGAACATAACTCAGCAACATTTTCATACTCCTCCGTTGCCACCTGCTTATAGCCCTGCTCATTTAGAACTTGAAACGCATACGAAAGCATATAGTATATGTTTTTTATACATATCATTTAATAGCACTCCTTAATGTTGATGACCAGTCCCTCACTTTTGCAGGTTCATCAAACCAATATTCCTTAATCAGTGGGATAACCTCGTATTCAACAACAGATTTAAGCCATGTATCTGTTACTTCACCATCTGTGCAAAAGTAACTATGACCAATCCTAAATCCATCCCCCAATGACTCATCATTAGAAATATTATTATTAAGCAATTCAACCACATTAACCAACTTTTCGAGTTTCTCTGAGTTTTTATTGGTTAAATAATCTTTAAATCCATCAGATGAAAATGCTGGAACAAAATCAAAAAAAGCAAATCTTCTTCTCAATGCATAATCCATCAACGCAAGACTTCTATCTGCTGTATTCATCATACCAATAATTCTCACATTTTTAGGAACAGTAAACCACTCATTTGAATAAAGAAGCTTTATCTTCTCTCCACGCTTATCTTTCTCAATAAGCATCATAAGCTCTCCAAGTATTTTACTTAGATTCCCTCTATTAATTTCATCTATAATAAAAAAATACAATCTTTCATTATCTTCCTCTGCTGCTTTACAAAATTTATAAAAAACTCCATTTTCCAGCTCAAATCCGTCTTTAGATGGTCTATATCCTTGAATAAAGTCTTCATAAGAATAACTTTGATGAAACTGCACCATAGCAACACGACTTGTATCTTTTTCTCCCATTATAGAATAAGCAAGTCTCTTCGCTGCAAAAGTTTTGCCCACTCCCGGAGCCCCCTGCAAAATTATATTATATTTAGTTTCAACCAGCTCCGAAATTATATTGTATGTATACTCATCCATATACACTTCATTTAAAAAATCATCTTTAGAATATAAAGGATACTTAATCTCCTTTTGCTCTGGAACATATTCCTGTGTTTCTTCAGCAACCAAATCAAGCAATTCCTGAACATAATCGGAATATGGAGTAATATTCGTTAATGTTTTCATTACAGCCTGCTTATGAAGTTCCCATTCGCCTTTATTCTGCCAATCTACTTTTCTTATATGTCTGTAGGTTTTTCTTGAATTATCATAAATATAATCCGATGTAACAATACCTTTTCCTATAATCTTATGCATGCCCTTTTTTGCAAATACTACATCTCCCTCTTTTATTTCGTTAGCAAACTGCCATAAACAATGAGCATTATTTTTATATGAGTAACTCGGATCATATACCTTTTTCATATAATCTTTGATTTCTTCTTTTGAGTCAAATTTTTTAAGATCAGTTACATCATCCCACGCAATTCCCATAACACCAAGTTTATAAAATTCATCCCACATACTTGCATTATCACCAGGTGAATAAATCCAGTAGTTAATTTCTTTTACATTAGAATCAACAATAGGAGCCTCTGCTTTTTCTGTAGAATTGTCCTGATTTATTCTCCACGCATAATACGACAGTTCCGGAAAACTATGATATTCATATTCTTTCTGCTTAAAAATATTCTTTGCCTGTTCACACATAAACATATATTTTGTACCATCAGGCAATCCCTTATTAATGGTTGTAAAAATGGATGTAAAATAATCAGGCATATTATTTCTATCTGTGATAAATGCACGGTTTGTTGAATCCAGGTTGATAAATGTATATGGTCTTATCCAGTAAAGTCCCATAGTAATATTCCATTTAATCATTTTCTGCTTTGTTACAGTATCATAAGCTACAATAAAATCATTCTTGTTTTCCGCTGAATCTTTATCTGAATATGCAATAGCTTTTTCAAATAGTTCCCATAAATTGTCAATATCATGCTTTCCACGGTTATCCTTATAAGCAAAGAACCATGCACTAAGATTCATAACTACAGGAATACCATCAAACTCAGTAGGTACAGGAGTCTTGACAGAAAATTTATTTGCAAATTGTTGTAATATAGCTATCCGATTAGCATTCTTGATTCCTTTGTTAAACGAGCCGAAAACTGTAAAAGGGCAAATATCCTCATATTCCAACTTGCCTTTTTCCTTGAACGGATAATTCATTCCTGCATCTGCATAAATAGTTTTTAATATACTTATAAGCTCGCTTCTATTATTCTTGTATTTCAATAAGATAGATGCCAATTCTGTATAAAAGTCCGTCCATTGAAATTTCATATTCATAATTCTCCTCCATTCCCATACTCTTTTACAATGAAAAGCTTTTTAATTATTCTATAGTAAATTCCTATTATTTAATAAATCTGTTTATATGCAATTTTTCTTTTCTGTATTATATCACAATCCTATTATAAATTTCTATCTATATAGCCATATATCAATATTTCTATTTAAGTTGCTACTTGCTGATGATTTTATAGATTAAATTTTGCACGAAATATGACAACGTTCAGACACTGTCTGAATGGTAATCCCCGGCTTAAATGTATCATATCACCACTCCATTACAATGGTCTATCTCATGCTGAATTATCTGTGCTGTATATCCACTATATTTTCCATGCTGTGGTTTAAAATTGCTGTCAAGATAGTCAACCTCTATTTCTTCATACCTCGTGCATGCTCTAACCCCGTCAAGTGACAGGCATCCTTCCTCTGTCTGATACTCTCCTGACTTTTTAGTTATAACCGGATTAATCATCGCAAACTGAAATGGTCCCGCTGCCACAACAATAATCGACTTATTAACACCTATCATATTTGCTGCCATTCCAACACAAATTTCACGGTTCGCCCTAAGTGTATCTATAAGATCTGTTACAACCTGTTTATCTGTATCTCTGGCAGGCTTTGCTTTCTTTAAAAAAATTTTTTTGCCTTTTACAATATTTTTTACCATACTTATCTTTGCCTCCTCGCAATCAGACTTCCTTCATTTTTCAGCCATACTACATACTTTTTATAATCGGGAATCACTTTTTCAACTTCATTCCAAAACTTCTTTGAATGATTCATCTCTTTCCTATGACACAATTCGTGAACAACCACATAATCAATTACTTCTGGCGGAGTAAGCATGAGCAGACAATTAAAGTTCAGATTACCTTTACTGCTGCAGCTTCCCCATCTCGTTTTTTGATTACGAATCGTAATTCTGCCATAGCTTACTCCTATAATTCCGGCATAATATTCAACTCTTTCAGGTATATACATTTTAGCATCATTTGCCAGTCTCCGTATATCCTCATCAGTTAAAGGTTTTATATCCTGCTCACCGGCTCCGGCATTCTTCATCTTCATCTGTTCAATATGTTTCTGTATCCAGTTATCCTTCTCCTGCAAAATGCGTTCAATCTGCCTCTCACTGACACTCCGCGGTGCACGGACTGTCACTGTCATATCAGGTTTTATCTCAATTGACACTGTTTTTCTGTTAGAACGTATTACCGTAACTTTCATACCACTCATCCATTCCGCAGACGCTATGCGTCTCCATTTGCTAAAAAAATATCCCCATCACTGACAGGGATATCTCTTTAACTTTTCTATATTTTATAAATTTTTCTATTTGCTCTCAAGTAATTTTTCCACACTTACAAGTTTCACGCACAGTACAAATAACTCTGCTGCTGCCTTCATCTCTTCCGGTGTAGGGAATGACGGAGCAATTCTTATATTACTGTCCTTAGGATCTTTTCCGTATGGATAAGTTGCACCTGCACCTGTCATGACAACACCTGCATCTTTACATTTTGCAACTATTGCTTTTGCGCATCCTTCCATAGCATTGAAAGATATAAAATATCCTCCGCGCGGCTCAATCCATGTTCCGATTTCCAATCCCTCTAATTCATTCTTAAATACATTTAAAACAGCTTCAAACTTTGGTCTTAAAAGCTCTGCATGTTTCTTCATATGTGCCTCTAATCCTGCACGGTCTTTAAAGAAACGTACATGACGGAGCTGATTAATCTTATCATGACCGATTGTCTGAATTGTCATCTGTTTCTTGATAAAATCAATATTCTTCAAAGATGTTGCAATGGCTGATATACCTGAACCCGGAAAACTAATCTTTGATGTTGATGCAAATATATATACCATATCAGGATTTCCTGCTTTTTCACACTCATCTAAAATATTCAGAATCTCATCATGCTTGTCATCATATAAATGATGGATACAATATGCATTGTCCCAGAAAATACGGAAATCTTCTGCTGCCGGTTTAAGATTTGCAAATCTCTTAACCACCTCATCTGAATATGAGATACCTGTTGGATTTGAATACTTCGGAACACACCAGATTCCTTTTACTGCCGGATCATTATTAACATACTGTTCTACCATATCCATATCAGGTCCGTCTGTTCCAAGCGGTATATTTATCATCTCAAATCCAAAATGCTCCGTAATAGCAAAGTGTCTGTCATATCCCGGAACAGGACAGAGAAATTTTATCTTATCAAGCTTGCACCATGGTGTTGAACCATTTACGCCATGTGTCATGGAACGTGAAACAGTATCATACATGATATTCAGGCTGGAATTACCACATACCACTACATTATCCTTCTGAACAGACATCATTTCCGCCATTAATTTACGGCATTCACCAATACCATCCAAATCACCATAATTTCTGGTATCATTTCCCAAAACAGTCTTCATGTCAGATTTACTGTTAATTACATCAAGCATCGGCAGAGAGAGCTCTAACTGTGATACTCCCGGCTTTCCTCTTGCCATATTAAGATTTAACCCTTTTCCCTGTGCATCTTTGTACTCAGCAGATAAAGTTTCTTTTAACTCTAACAGTTCTTCTTTTGTCATTTCTTTTAACGGTTTCATAAATGTCCTCCATTCAGTTAATTTTCTTAAGTCGTTCATTCCGACTGACATTTGTCACTCTAATCTTAATTATATTACTACAAAACAGCCGATATGTGAAGATTGAATTTTAAATTCTGATATTTTTATAACTCTGCAAATATATTACTTCCCCTCTTTTTAGTATTGTTATTTCTTCCTTCCCGGCAATTCTTTGATTAATGGTTTTAATTGCTTGTATATTTTGCCGACAATCTCATTTTTATATATACTCATTAAATTATTATTAATCTCTTGTTTACTTTTAGCATTCAATATAATCATGATAATTTCTTCTTTATGCTCTGTATATTCTTTTTCCTTAAAATTACTCCCAAAAAACGACCTTACCTGTGCCTCTCTCTTTAAAGCAGCTATATCTTCTTCATTTTCATTAACAGGAGTTTTCACTTGTTTTTTTCCTTCTGCATTACTTATATTACATACTTCTATAATTTTTTTCACTTTGATATTATGAGCTTTAAATTCTTCTATCGCCTTATCAAAATCTTTATCCTTCGAAATAATGTAATATTGGGCTTCTTTATTAATCTTTGACAAATCTCTTATATCAAATAAAATTTGACAGTCAACCGCATTTTTTATTGGCACCTGCACTTTTATATATTCAAAAAAAGCCTGTGAAACATTTATACGTCTGTGCAGACCAAATGTAAGAGTTTCAGCCGAGTTACTATAATAAATTTTCACACAATCTTCCTTTGAAAGTTTTGTTATTCAATTCAGACCATCTTTATTTACATTTTCATAATCAACAAAGAAATACCTGTTGAATACATGTTTATCACTTTCTTCAGTTAAAACATTATTTTCACTGTAACGTTCAATCCAATTATATGTGTCTGTCGGCTCCAAATTAATTACATCACTCATTTTTCTTCCTCCTTAACCTATTTCCCTTAATCCTCCACTGGTTCATCCAGCCACTCAACCGTATAATTATTACCGGTCTGTTTTCCAACTCTGATAATATATTGTTTTAACAGTTCCTTTGCATTATCATGTGCCTGGGCAAGTATATTACTGTCACTCTCTGCATTACTTTTCATTGTTATCTGTGCCTGAGAAAATGCCTCCGCTTTTTCTGCTGTTGTAATGAATGTGAATATTCCCGTATCCGCAACCGGCTCACTCATAGACTCCGGATCTGCCTTTATATTTAATATCTTTGCTTCCGGTACATATACTTTAACCACTCCATTTTCATCCGGTGTATTCACCTGAACCTGTCCTGCATCTATACCTACATCTACTATTCCGCTATACTCTATCCAGAATTTTTTATATCCATATTTAAACAATTCAGAAAAAAATCCATTAGGCTGTTTCTCATACTCGGCAACATCATGATAATAGCACCTTAATGTCGCAAGCTCACATATTTTATTTACTGCTGCAAATTCTGCTTTTTCAGGTTCTTCTGTCCTCATGCTATCGTAAATATAAAGCCCTGCACATACACAGGCTAGCACTATCACAGTGATTAAAACATTATGCCCTGTCTTTTTTAGTTGTATCTTTATACTTTCTTCTTTCATTTTACCTTATGCTCCTCTTCTTATTCCCACACGATCTCATATCCCTGTGGCGAAACTACCGGCAGCAGCAATGCTTCTATAATAGACTGTAAATTTTTCTTTGCCGATTCCACCAGTTCAGAGGATTTTCCTGCCTCTGCTGCCGCATCTTTCTCACACTCAATAATCGCATCTTTTAAATCAACATCTGCATTATCAGGAATAAATGACAACGATTTCTCATCAACGGTGTTTGATGTAATGGTCAGCTCCGAAAGTATCGGTCTGATGGTTTTGTTCTTCTTATCTATATCGAATTTTACATATTTGATTTTTCCTGCCATTCTATATATAATAGCAGTTAATTACAATGTCCATATATAAACCATACCCGAAAGGAAATTATATGAAAATATTTAAAAACATACCTGTTAAAAAGCGTGTAAAACACATAATCATAGCCATACTGCTGATTATTCTTCTGCTGGCTATAGGAATCGTTTCCACTGCCCTTATTGCATACAGAAAGCAGCCAAAGCTCTCTGCTGCGGATAAAAAAGCTCTGGATACCACAGATATCTGGAAAACCAAAACCCAGCCTGAGCGGGCAACTATTATAGAAGAAAATGATATGGCTCTTAAAGAACGTGTACGAATGATAGGTCAGGCCAAAAGTGAGCTTATTTTGTCTACTTTTGATTTCAGGGCAGATGACAGTGGAAAAGTTATACTTGGAGCACTTATTGATGCAGCAGACAGAGGTGTTACAGTAAATGTGGTAGTCGATGGAGTATCCGGTTTCACAAGAATGAGAGGAAATCCGTATTTTGAAGCCCTTGCATCCTCAGATAATGTAAATGTAAAGATATACAACAAAGTAAATCCACTGCTCGCATGGAAATCCATGGGAAGACTCCACGATAAATATGTTATTGCCGACAGAAGCATCTATATAATAGGCGGCAGAAATACATTTAACTATTTTCTCGGTGATTACCCCGGACACAAAAACTACGACCGTGATGTACTTGTATACTGTAAGTCTCCTGATAAAAACAGCTCCGTAAATGATCTGCTTGAATATTATGATAGTATATGGAACTATGAAGAAACCAAACCCTTTATCAAAAGCAAAAAAATATCCGGAGATAAAGATGTAAAATCTGCAAGAAAGAATTTAAAACTCATTTACGATAAATATTATGATGATAACAAAGATTATCTAGGTGATACCGATTACACTTCCGATACTGTGGAAGTTAATAATATTGCCTTACTTAATAATCCTATTGAATATTCAGCCAAAAAGCCGATAGTCTGGTATCAGCTTGTAAAATTGATGAAGCAGGCGGACTCCCGTGTGAAAATACACACGCCATATATCATTTGCAACGACTATATGTATGATGGTTTAAAAAGCGTATGTGATTCCGTGGATGATGTTACACTGATGACCAATTCCGTTGGAAATAACGGGAATCCTTTCGGCTCAGCAGACTACTCTGTAAATAAACAGAAGATATTAAATACAGGACTTAAAATATGGGAATATGAAGGCGGCTACTCATATCACGGAAAGTCCATATTAATAGATGATGACATTTCCATTGTCGGTTCTTTCAATATAGATATGAGAAGTGCGTATCTTGATACTGAACTTATGCTCGTTATAGACAGCCGTGAAATCAATCAGATGCTTGAAGCTGCCATGGATTCCTATGAGCACTCCGCCAGATTGGCAAATGCCGACGGAAGCTACTCCAATCCATATAATGTTTCCCCGGTTAAACTCACACCAAAACGAAAGACGAGAATGAAACTGATAAGAAGTTTCCTTTTATGGACAAGATATCTGTTTTAATGCCAAAAGGCAGGGTACATAAAGCCCTGCCTTTCTAAAAGTCTAGTCTGTCGTTATTTCCCAGTTCTCTGCTTTTTTCCTGATTTCATAAAACTCCTTATATTTTCCGTCAACTGATATCAGTTCATCATGTGTTCCATTCTGCACTATTTTTCCATCCTCTATTACAAGAATCTTATCTGCCGCCTCAATGGTAGCTAACCTGTGCGCAATTATAATAACTGTTTTTCCGCTTGACATCTCAGTAATTGCTCCCTGAATTAAATGTTCATTTTCAGGATCAATACTTGCCGTAGATTCATCCAGTATAATTATCGGTGCATCCTTGAGTATTGCTCTTGCTATAGATATTCTCTGCTTTTCTCCGCCTGAGAGTGTTCCTCCCCCTTCACCTATCACTGTATCATATCCGTCCGGCAATTCCATAATAAAATCATGGCATCTTGCCTTTTTTGCCGCATCCATCATTTCATCTTCACTCACATTTTCACGTCCGAAACAGATATTTGCCCTTATGGTATCATTAAACAGATAGACATTCTGAAATACCATCGCTATATTAGACAACAGACTGTCACAGGTGTAATTTCGTATATCTTCCCCGCCTATCCTGATACATCCTTTATCTACATCATAGAATCTTGCTATAAGATTTGCAACTGTAGTTTTTCCGCTTCCTGACGGTCCTACTATAGCTGTCGTGGTTCCCTCTGCTATATCAAATGACATATCCTTTATAATCTTTCTTCCGCCTTTGCCTCCATCGTATGAGAAGTCCACATGCTCAAATGAAATATTATAATTAGCCGGCTTTATATCTTTTCCATCAGCATCTATATATCCGCTTTCTGACAATATGTCTAACTGATTCATTGCATTATCTATAACCGCCAGCACATGGGCACTGTCTGAAATCGGCTCAACTGAGGCAAATAACGATAATGACAGAAATGAAAATATCATCATCATTGAAACATCCATATTTCCCGCAGCCCCTGAATATATTACTGATATAACCATAAATACACTTGCCAGTTTCAATGCGAGTAGATGCAGACAATTATATGGAATAAATCCCCATTCAATTTTTAATGCAATATTTTTTCCGGCACTGCATGCATCCCTGAAAGCACTCACAGATGCTCCTTCCATTCCAAAGGATTTAACAACCGCAAGTCCTCTCGTATATTCAAGTGCCGCCCTTGTCAGTCTCTCATTAAACTGATTCAAAACTTTCGTATTATCACTGCTAAACTTTGATATCACCAGTAAAAACAGAAAAGAAATCACCACACCTCCAACTGCTATAAATGCACTTTTATAATCAATAGTACACAAAAACAGAAAAATACAGAAAAAGTTAAGATACCCTCCGATAAAATTATCAACCATTCGTATTCCCATATTTTCCAGAGCATGTAATCCGGTAGTTATGGCATTTAATATAGTTCCTGTATCATTTACCTGAAAATATCCCAAAGACACCCTTTTTAACGCCTCACCTATAGCCAGTCTGTCCCTCGCAACCAATTCATAACTTATAGTTTCATGACATCTTGCCTTCAAATAATCAAGTATGAACCTACATATTATAAGGGCCAGTATAATCACCAGACTTTCTATCCACAAATTTGGTTTTAGCTTTACCCCATTTCTGCCATCTTCAATAATTTTTCCTATGATATATCCTGCATATATGACCGGTGCCGCTGCAAACCAGCTTGATAAAAAAGAAAAAATAAATCCAACAAACAATCGCCTTTTAAAATTGCCGCACCAGTCTACTATTCTTTTAATTGTTCTAAACAATTTTATCTCCTCCTTTGCTGCCGGCTGCCCAGTTCTTTGCTCCCAAATGTGCCTCCCACATCCGCTTATATAATGAACAGGACTGAAGCAATTCATCCTGACGCCCCTCTGCTTCTATCTTTCCATTATTTAAAACAATTATATTGTCCGCATTTTTTATGGTTGAAAGACGGTGGGCTATTACCAGAAGTGTTTTTCCTTTCGTCAGTCTTTCGATTGATATCTGCAGCTTATATTCATTTTCAGGATCGGTAAATGCCGTAGCTTCATCAAGTATTACTATAGGAGCATTTTTTAACATCATTCTTGCTATTGCAATTCTTTGTTTTTCACCGCCTGACAGCTTTTTTCCTGCTTCCCCGGCTAATGTATTATACCCATCCGGCAGTTTTAAAATAAACTCGTCACAGCATGCATCTTTTGCTGCCTTTCTTACTTCCTCGTCTGAAGCCTTCGGATTTCCAAGTCTTATATTTTCAAGAATCGAGCATTGAAACAGGAAATTATCCTGCGTTACAAAACTTACCATATCCGCCAGCTGTGTTACCTTAATTTTCCTTATATCCACGCCTCCTATTTCTATATTTCCACCTGTTATGTCCCAAAATCTTGCGATAAGTCTCGCAACCGTAGACTTTCCGCTTCCACTCGGCCCAACCAGTGCCGTATAACTACCTTCCTTCAATTCCATGTTTATTCCATGAATAACTTCCTCTGACTCTTTTCCATAAGAAAATCGTACATCGTTTAATTTTACCTCATATCCGTTTAACTCTGCTTTACCCTCCGGTTCAGGAAGCTTGCTTATTTCAAACAATTTTTCAACTTCACTTACCATATATTGCATCTGTCTTATACTTTCTGAAAACACCTCAAGTCTGGCAAAACTTGTAAGCATGCTCATGGCAAGCATTACCGCCAATGCCATCTGCGAAACGGTTATCGCACCGTTATTCACCAGAACAATACTTACAGGCACCACTCCCAGAAGTGTCGCCGGAAAGAAGGCAAATGATAATTTCATCGTAACCCATGTTCCCTTAAGCCACTCTATTATAAAACTTCTGTATTCATTTATAGCTGATGAATACTTCTCGTAACTTGTTCCTGCCCTTCCAAATGCCTTGATAACCTCTATTCCTTCTATGTACTCGACAATAACACTATTCATAAATGTATTTGCTTCCTGATACTTTGTCATGTTCTTTCCACTGATAACAAAAGTCATACACATAAATACAAATCCTATAGGTAATGAAACAAGCGATGCCAGTGCCACTCTGAAATCTATAAAGCAAAGGGCAATGAAACTGATAACCGGCAGCAGTAAATGTCCGCTCCCCTCCGGTATCATATGGGCTAACGGTGGTTCTATTTCCTCTATTTTATCAACTATGACACCTTTTATCTCTCCTATCGAATGACCATACACCTCTCCAAGGGGTGCCTTTAAAAATATATCTGCTATCTTAAGTCTCATTCCCTCTAACACATTATAGGCAACATAATGTGAAACTCCCGTTGACAGTCCGAAACACACTATCTTAATGAGATAGAAAATACATGCCATTATGCCCCAGTGTATGATATTATCCGTAACAGCGATTCCATTTATATACTCTTCAATCATTCTATACACACAGTAATACGGTCCAAGACCGGCTAAAATACTTATTATCGATAAAATAACTGAAATCCACATAAGCAATCCGCTTCCTTTTGCATAAGAAAGAAGTGTTGCAAACCAATTTTTCTTTTTCATTACGCTTTCTCTCCTTTATTTTATTTCTACATATGCCGAACATGTTTCATTTAAGAATTCTATATCATGGGTTACAATTAGTATAATATATCCGCTTTCTGATAACTTCTTTATAACATGACTTATCTCCATCATATGTCTGTAATCAAGCCCGCTTGTGGGTTCATCAAATATCAGCACCCTCTTACCTGATAAAACAGACTGACATACTGCCAGCCGTTGTTTCTGACCACCTGACAGCACCATCGGATGCATTTCCTTATATTTCATCAGGTCAAATTCTTCCAATACCTTATTCAGTTCTGCCTCATTGACATCAGGTTTAGCTAACATGCACTCTTCTTTTACACTGTCTGCAAACAGTTGATGATTAACATCCTGCATTACAAATGCACAAAGTTTATTTCTCTCTTTCCGGTTTGATTTTTTTCCGTTATAACATACTTCCCCCGATATCTGTTTTACAAGACCGCATATTATTCTACACAGTGTACTCTTTCCTGCTCCATTTTCCCCGATTATTCCAAGTACATCTCCAGCTGACGCACACATATTAATCTCACGTTCTACATATGGTATCCTGACTCCCTTAACCATAATATCTCCGGTATTTCTGTCATTTTCAGGCACCAGAATTTTCACACTGCAATTCGTCCTGAGTCCCATTTTTATCCTTGCCTCATCTGATAACAGTAAAAATTCTTCTTTTGAATATACCGTCTTTATTTCTCCATTTGATATATATATGTACCGGTCCGCAACATCATTTAAATAATTCAGCCTATGCTCAGCTATTACTATTGTTTTTTCCTTACTCTTCAGATACTTAATTATCTCTTTTATATTCTGTATTGAAACGGCATCCAGATTAGATGACGGTTCATCAAGCACATAAACCTTAGGATTTGCGGCATAAACAGAGGCAAATGCTATCATCTGCTTCTGACCACCCGACAGCTTAAATATGTTTCTGCCAAGTAATTCCTGTATATGAAGTTCCTCAGAAACTTTTTCTACACGATTTGAGATAATTTCCGGTTCTATTCCCTGATTTTCCAGTCCAAAAGCCAATTCCGCTTCCGATTCTGTGTGAAAAAACTGAGATTTCGGATTTTGAAACACACTACCGATTATCTTTGCAAGCTCATACATTTTAGTTTTACCAACTATGGATTTATCAACTGCTACCTCACCTTCCATATTCCCATTTTCATAGAAATGCGGAATCAGTCCGTTTATCGTCTTTGTAACAGTCGTTTTGCCACAGCCGCTTTCACCGCAAAGCACAATACACTCTCCCTCTTTTACGTTAAAATCTATATTTTTTATTAATTTCTGATCCTCAACCGAATAACTGACGTTATCAACTTCTATCATCATATTCTCCATTCCAAAGTAATCTACATGTTATAAAATATTGTCATTAAAACTGCCAACGCAAAAAAGCACATACAAATATAATCATACAGACAAAACTTCACATTCACTGTACTCGTTTTCTTTGCCGGATTATCTATTCCTCTGGTTACGGCTGCTGCCGATATTTCCTGTGCCGTATTTGTAGCTGAAATCATTACCGGTACAACAAAACATTCAAACCTTCTGCTAAAGGGAATGTTCTGTAATTTCACGGCGTCTCTTATATGTCCGATTTCTTCTTTTACAGCCGGAAAATATCTTAATGAAATTGAAATTGCCACTATAAATTTCTGTGATACATGCATTTTTCTCATTCCCGCTACCATTTCCCTGAGGCTGCATTTCTTTACAATCAAAACACCTGCCAGTATGCACGGAAGCATTCTTCTTGTATAATTAACAAATACCGAAAACAGAGTAATAAATATGTCCGGTGCCATAGGCATAATGTATTTCTGTATAATATTTAATATTATCAGTATCATCACACCGCGTAGTGCATTCTTATAACATCCGTATACCAGAAGCAGAACTATTAACAGTAAGACCAGAGCATTTCCCTGTAATATCGTTTTTTCAAAAAACATCCCAATATTTGCAAACAACAAAATAAATAATCCTGTTCTCGGATCAAGTTTTAATCTTTTCATCTTTTTATACCACTCCGGCCTTTTTGAAATGTTTATTGAACATTTTCACGGCAATAAGTATTCCAATGATTCCACCTATTATCGGTGATACACATAATGCTGTAAGCATTGGTGCCGAAATAAATGATGTCATCTTTTCGGCATATGCATTTCCCATGCTTTCGGCAATCTGGCTTAAAAAGCTGTCGCGGTAGACAAACAATGCTGCCGGTGAACCAAGCATTCCATAGCTGAATAAAACAAATGAAACAGCATGATATACTAATTTATTTTCATACTTTGTCAGAAACCTTACAATCTCTGCCAGAACACATGCTGCCAGCATCGTAATAAGAATAAGTATTGTAAACTGTCCCGTAACAAAATACAATACAGCAGTAATCAGTCCCATAATCATAACCGCTCCGGGTTTTCTTACCTTTGTTACCATCATCAGATACGGAACTCCTGTAAGTATAGCCGTTGTTCCCGGAAGCAATATCCACAATATAGGTATCACTCCTCCTATCATGGCAATAAAATTGAGTACAAAGTATATTGCCGAAAAAATTCCGATTGTAATAACATCTTTTCCTGTTAATCTGTATTTCTCTTTCATTTTAATCTCCTTGTCTACAGCTCTGATATGCTGTCTTCTTCATAATTTTTATTGTTTCTATATGTAACCGGTGATACACCGATTATTTTCTTAAATGCCTCTGAAAATTTTCCTGCCGAATCATATCCCACCTTTTCAGCAATTTGTGAAATATTCATATCAGGATTCTGAATAATCATAGATGCCGCTGTATTAATCCGGTAACGTCTCAAAAATGAATATATAGAATCACCATATACCTGCTTAAAAGAATTTTTTAATGCTGTCTGTGATATGCTGTATTCGGCTGCCAGTTCATTTATGGTATAATGATAGCTCAGATTCCCGGTAATCTGTTCATAAACCATTCTTACCTTATCTGCCGTACTTCCATATACCTGACTGTACCTGTTGTCTGCCATCCTTACATCTATACTGTCAAAATACAATAAAAGCTCAATAACCTTAATTTTGTAATATTCTGCTTTTACATTTACCGGAGGATAATACAGGCTTGCCACCAGTCTTTCAAGATACTCATCCTCTTCTAATATGTATGGCTTACCGGAATTGCAAAATTTTTTTCGTATTTCCATAATATCAACCGAAAATCCCGGAAACTCTTTTTTCAAAATCTCCTGTGCCCTCTTAACCTCAATGCACAGACTCAGTCCATGAAAATGATTAAGCGGAAACTCTACATGTCCCTTATGATACTTTCTGTCATCAATTCTTGTCTGTTTTTCCTGAAGTATACTAAATGTACCGGGACATATCTCCATCTCATTTCTTCCTTCCCTACAATGGTCAAAACAGATAACCTCTATGTCCTTGCCCAGTACAAAACCTGATTCGCAGCTGCTCATATGCATATCATTGAAACTTAACATTACTCCGTCAAAAGGCATATACATATTCATTGTTCCTTCTCCGGACTTATCTGTTATCTGTAGAATGGCATGATTATCATCTTTTGCAAGACACCGTATGTTATTTCCCAGTTCTGCATGTATATCCATAAATATTTATCCCTTCCTGTTTTGTCTGGTTAGCTATAGCTAACTCACATTTATAATACATATTGTTTATTTAATTGTCTATTCCCTTTTGGACACCTATACTCCATTCAGACATTTTTACAAAATCAACCCGACCGGCAAATAAAAAAACTGTATTAACCAAACTAATGATTAATACAGTTTTTTCTATTATAAATAAATATCTATCTCATTTTTTTCTTTATCTTTTTTATCCAGATTATCTGAATCTTCAGAGTAATCTTTTCTGTCCGTTTTATCCGTTTCTTTTGCCTGCTTATTTGCTTTGTCTAATTCTGCCGCCTGAGCCTCTGTTGCATTTTGTGCTTTTATATTTATATCCGCAAGTTCGGCTTCTTTACTGTATGTACTTCTGCCTTTTCCACCATCCTGCTTTATCTCCGACTCAATAACATGTGCCCTTCCCTCCAGTTTTGATGCCACACTTTTATGTACATCCGCCTGCTTTATACTGCTGTCTGCCGAAATCATTGCTTTCATTCCTGATTTGGATAATCCTGTATCCGTTTCATTCTCGGAAATATATGTATTCTGGTTTTCTCTCTCCTTTTTTTCCTCTCTCTGCTTCTTTCTAAGTTCAATCTGCCTTTGTCTCAATTTATTATTCAGGTCTGATATTTCCTTTTGTAATTCCTGTCGCTTTTTCATTTTTTCTTCCGGCTCGATACTGTTATCTGATGCCAGCTCCTGCATTTTTTTATTTGCATCCTTTATCTGCTTTTTGATACTTCTTATGACCGGATCATTCTGTGCAGACACATTTGTTCCTGCTCCACCGGAATATGTACTTCCACTTACACTCGAACTGTCTATTCTCATAATTCATTTCTCCTTTCAAACTATACCTTCATAAACTTTTATCGGAACAGCCTTATACTTTTGCAATCCTTTTGTTGTGAACAGAACTTTTTTTGTTGTGAAATGATTTTGCTGTTTAATCATCCACTAAGGGAGCATAAGCATTACAGTAAGTTTAAACACCCCATCTCCATTGCAAATATCAATATCTCCATGATATTTGCGTGCCATCCTCCTGATATTAAGCAGCCCATATCCATGTCCTGTTTTTTCACTTTTGGTTGTAACCGGAAGTCCTCCATCTGTATCTATCTCCGTTTCTCCCCTGAAACTGTTTGAAATCTCCACCATATATGCGTTATTATTCCTATATGCCTTTATACTTATGAACACATCTTTATCTTGAATGTAATGCTTTTCTATTGCCTCAAATGCATTATCCAATGCGTTACATAATATCACACTTATGTCATATACATCCGGTTCTGGTGAAGTGTCCGATAATTTTTCAGGATAGAAAAATGAATTTTCAAACCTTATATTTAATGCATCGGCCCTACTTTTATATTCATCAAGAATAATATCTGTCACGGGATTTCCGCTTCTTAATTTTCCTGTTGCATCATTAACGTTTTTCTTTAATTTAAAAAGATACTCTTGTGACCGCTGCATCTCATTTTTCTCATATAGTGCCTGCAGTGTCATCACATGATTTACCATATCATGTTTCATACTTCTTATCTCACCATACAGATTTTCAATCTGTACTATATGTTTTTTCATCTCACCGGTCTGATTATTTATCAGTTCAAGCTGCATGTTTTCATCCCGGACATTTTTAGCATTTTCAAATAAAACTATCACCATCACTATAGTTGCGGCAGACATTATATAATGAAAAACTGCAAGTTCATTATGCTGCTGCATCATTCCATACCCTGTCATGCCCATAACTGACGGTATAATAAGAATCATCATTTCCCTGAGTGTCATAGTTTCATATTTATATTTAAAAGAATCTATAATATATTTACATCCGACACCTATAACTGCCATAATCATCAACAGTTCAAATATATTCATAAACGCATATAAACTGAATTGCAATATTTCATGTTCTGTCATATATAGGGAACCGATTATTTTATTATATATATAATTTGCCGGCTTATCCACTATATAAACCGACAGCCATCTGAATGAATAAAATATCATGACAACGAATATTTTCTGTGTGAAATTTTGTCTGTCCGCCAGACACATTACCGCAAATGCCGCCATTACCCCCAAGCCATACGCTGCAAAATTATCTAACCTGAATGGTATAAAATATAATATAACCATCGTAATGGTATATGTAATTCCCGCTAAAAAAGCTGCCATTTTATTTTTCACAAAAGCTTTTGAAAATAAGCACAAAACCATTCCCATTATAAATATATACAATACAATATAGGTAACCGATACAGTCATCCAGTATTTTTCCATAAATTTATCTCTGATTTCCTTTCATCCGATTGTAATTCATATATTTCTTCACAAAATCACTATAATTCTTCTTCGCCATAGCAGCTTCGCCCTTTTCGAGGTAAATCGTTGTCGCATCGTACTTTCTTATGTAATCAAAATTCACAAGATAAGCCCTGTGAGGACGATAAAATCCTACTCCGAGTTTTTCCTGCAAATCAGTAAGTTTTCCATAATATTCAATATCCTCATCCACTGTATGAATAGTTACCTTTCTGTTAAAAACCTCTGCATACACGATTCTATCCGCCTTTATATTAAAATGTCTGCTGCCGGATGATACATTAACAGATATTGGTATCTGCTTATTTTCATTTCCTTCATAGTATTCTCTGACAGCATCATCTAATATTTTATACAGTCTCTCATCTTCAAAGGGTTTCACAATATAGTTAAATGCCCTTACATCAAACGCCTGAAACACATACTCCTCTATAACTGTTACAAATATTATAATCATATTATCCGAAATGCTCCGAAGCTTCCTTGCTGCCTCCATGCCATTTATATGAGGCATCTGTATGTCAAGAAACAGTATATCCGGAAGAGTCTTCTCATTGATTACCTCCTCCCCGTTTGAATAAAGACATATTTTGCTTTCTGGATATCTGTATCTGATTTTTTCTGCCATTGCATTTCTTATCTCCGGTTCATCGTCGCATATCCCTATCTTCACATTATCACATCCATTCTCTGCCATAACATTTCTAATTCTTCATCATATCTGCAAACCATTTTCCCGCATCACTCAAATCATCCTCCGTAAATCCATTCCTTTGACTGTTCCACATCTATCGCACCATTTCCCGATGCATCACATATTCCGAATTCTGATACAAACACAGGCAGTCCCGAATCTATCGCATTCTGCACATTCTGTCTCATATCCTCCTTATGTGTGCCTGCATAAAAATGAAATGAATACATAATATTTTCGTATCCGCTTATAGGAGACTCTGCCGCCTGATCCACATACTGCGACCAGTTCGGTGTCCCTACTATAATTACAGAATCCTTGTCATACTGTCTGATTACAGGAATAACCTGACCGGCATAATTTTTAATATCCTCCCAGCCGGTACCTCCATTCGGTTCATTACATATTTCATATATTACATTATTATTATCGGCATATTTTAATGCCATCTGAGCGAAAAATTCCTTCGCATCCTCTACATATGTATTTGGATTTCCATCCGATAAAATATGCCAGTCAATAATAACATACATATCATTTTCAGTGGCATACTTTACACCATTATAAATAAGTCCCTTAAGATACTCCTTATCTCCACCCGTACAATAACCATTATATTCTGCCGTATACATAGCAAGCCTTATAACATTTACGCCAAAGTTTTCATGCAGTTTCCTGAAACTTTCTTCATTATTCTTTCATTTTATACAACCTTGTGCAAATTTTTGAAATTACCTGTATTTAAATTTGTATACACCACCTAATTCCAAATCAACGTATATTCCAATATTCGATATGTATACTGTTGCCTGCTGATTTCCGCTTTCATCAAATATTTTGTATGCAACTTTTGATGAATATATAAGTTTGTCTAATTCTGTTTCGTTTCTCCCCGCATTAATTTTTGTACTAAGCATTTCGTATATCTCTTTTTCATCATCTATTTTTTCGTATGACCAATTGTCTATTGATACGCAACCTTCACTTTCAAAACTTATTTCAAAATGTTTTTTATTAATAATCAGTCTGCCGTGTTTTATGTTTTCATCATAGACATATACTGATGACAATACTGATATTCCCACATACTCCGGGTTATGGTACTCACCATAGTATGACTCAATTGACATATCAGTTACATCTTTATCGTATTTTGTGCACATCACAACAACATAATTACATTTTCCCTTTGCCAGTTTATCAATATCATTTTTTCTTATTGTACATATTATCGTTGTTCCGCTATCATCCGTAATATCATATGCCCCTATTTTTTTTAGAAAACTTTTTTCATTTTCTAATGCCTGTTTCTGAAGATTAGAACTCACTTCAAAATAACTGTCCTCATTTAATCTCTTATCTGTTATTTCATAGTTCTCATCATCTGCCTTTTTATCCATTTCGTCCATATATTTGTTTAAATCTTCATATGTAATCCCTTCATATCCCACTATATCACTTTCTAACTCCGGATAACTCTCAAGCAAATACCTTACATCTATGGCAACACGTATTTTTCTGTTTCCATTGATATTCACAATTGCATCATCTATGTTAAGTTTATCATCTATATTAAACTCAAGCATCTTTCCCGCATCATATTTCGCAGCATAAACCACATCATTATCCTTATTATATATACTCAAGGTTACAATAATAATCAATAATACTGCCGCACATGCACATATTTTTGTCATCTTCAGTCTTACATTCCTGCACGGCTTTTCATGCATTCTTGCAGCAATTATCTTTTCCTCATCAATTTCACCTATTGCATTTAAAAGCTTTTCAGATTTCATATAAAAACACCCTCCTTCTCCAACCATACCCGAAGTTTCTTTCTTGTTCTGTGGAGCATGGACTTCACTTTACTCTGTGTAAATCCAAAATCTTCTGATATTTTTGCAATTGAATCCGCATACCAATATCTGCATACAAATACTTTTTGTTCAATGTCCGGAATAGTATTCAAAAATTCATTTATCAATTTTCCAAGTTCTCTATTCTCCATTTCATCTTCAATACTTTTTCCTGAAGGAATACTATCTGCCAATTCATCAAGCATCATATCAATCTGATTATTTTTTCTCTTTGCTTTATGCGAATTTCTCCACATATTCAAAGATATTCTCCTTGTTATTTTTCCTAAATATGTTGACAATCTTTCCGGCTTATTAGGTGGAATACTATTCCATGCACCAATCCATGTATCATTTACCGCTTCTTTTGCATCCTCGTCACTATGTAATATTCCATGCGCAATTGTATAACAGTATTTATGATATTTTGATGTCATTTCACCTACTGCCGATTCGTCTCTCTTAAAAAGTAAATCAACAATTTTATCATCCTCCACTATAATCCCTCCTTTCACTATACTACTCCCCAAAATATCAATATGGTTGCATCAGGATGATAATTTTTACAAATTTGCTTTCACTGTTTCCACAAATAGCCCATTCAGCTTCTCCCAGTCACTTTTTCTATCATCTTCCATGTTCTCAAGCAGTTTCTTATAGTACTCAAGCCGGTTTTCTATGTACAGATTTAATTCATCTATTTTAGGTGCTTTATCCGATTCTGACATCTTCACTTTTTTCTTCAGCAGCTCTTCCACTACCGGACACATTTCTTTTTCAAGGGTTTCCTTTTTCAGTTCATCAAAAAGTACCGGTGGCGGTGTTTTCTTTTTCTCTATCCATTTACATGCCAGTATCGGGCGGAGTACATAAAAATATTTTTTATATTTCACCATATCCTCCATAAGATAGCTGTGATAATTTTTATTTGCCGTTCCATAATAATGATACATTGAGGATTTGCATGCAAAGTAATCTGATGCTGTTTTATAAATCTCTGCCCATTCTTTTGTCGTGTAATATACTACCGGAGAATTGCTCCATTCAAATAATGTTGCATTTGATTTATGAAAATGCTGCAAAGCCTTCTTTAAATCCCATCCGTTAATGTCTAAAACCTCGTTAAGCTCCCAGTCAATAAAATCCTTTGTATCCTGAAGTTTCAGATAATCATCAATCTTTCTTACATATATAAATCTGACATCAAAATCACTGTCAGGTGATTCAAATCCCCATGCTCTGCTGCCAGATTCAACAGCATGAAGAATCTTTACATTTTCACTTTTCTCTATTTCCTTTAACTTATCAGCTATAATATCTTTATAATTCATCTGTTACCACTCTCCTATTTACTTTCATCACATATTCCTGCACTTCATCCATATCCGGTTCATCCGGCAAAACTGTATTTTGGGCTGCATAATCAAGTCTTTTTTCATAGTCTGCAAGCATTTCATAAAACTCATCTGAAAAGTCCCCGTTTTCTTTCTGATATTTTCCATTTCTGATATCCATAAGAATCTCATGCTCGTCCGGTCTGTTTGTTCTTATCTCTGCCTTTTCAAGAATATCTATAGCCATCATAAAAAGCCTTATCAGATGCATGGCATGTTTATTAAGATGCAAATCATCCTTTTTCTTATTTCTTTTGCCAATTTTGGCATACTCTTTAACAACATTATTCATTTCATTCCACATGCTCTTGTAATCCCTTAACGGATAATGCTTTAAGTCTGCATCTACAAATATCTCTGTATCTAAATCTTTATTGACAGCCTTATCAATATAAATATTAAGGCTTCCATTTTCAAAATCATGATACACCGTATTGAATCTGTACATAGTATTTTTCACTGAATTGAATATATGCTGCTCCTTTTTACACTGTGGATATGAATCCCTCGCCAGTGCATTCTGCAGTCTCCTAAGCTGTGCATCTGCATATCCGCCAAAAGACTGGATTGCACGCTTAGATAAAAACATTTTGCTGTTATCTATCAGTTCCTCTCCTATGTCATTCAGATACAGATAATGTTCCCTGTTAAGCCCCAGCAGCTCTATTGTATTAGGATTGCAGCTTAAAAGAAGACTGACCATCTTGTTAAATGTGTATATAGTCGTGTCGGTATCATCATCCACATACTGCTCATAATGTGTAAGACCTATAAGATCAGATTTACGGTTCAATGTAATTCCCCGTATGTCTATATCACTGTTTTCATTGTTAGTTCCATATGAATAACTTCCGGAAAGTCCGAGCAGTATCACATTTTTGCCAAGATGCTCATCTGTATGTATGAAATTATATTCATCTCTGTCAAGTATATTATTTATATTCATCTTCATAGTCCTCCTTTAAAACAACGGGATTCTATATAATATCAAATAATTCCATCTGCTCCATTTTAAATTCTGATGATGTAAGCTTTTTTATATCTTCTCCCTTTGTGTGCTCCGCATTCAGATATCTCATATTCTTTCGTATACTTGAATTTATAAGTTTTAGAACATAGATATTATCAAATCTGTTGTAAATTGAATCCCCACCGAGTCCTGACAGACATATTAACTGTGTGTTAGTCCTTTCAGCCATTTCCATAAGTGGCTTTAATAAATGTGCAGCATTTGTCTGAGCAAATGGGTTGTCCATTATAAGTACTTTTCCCTCTTCACCTCTTGAAAATATATCTGCATCATCTCTTCTCATATAGCTCAGCAGACACACCAATATGACAAATGCTGACAAGAATCCTTCTCCACCTGAATTTGCCGAAACATCTGCCCATGAAATCGGTACTTCGCGTTCTTCTTCTATTTTATACATTCTTATCCCTATATTTTCAATGCCTACAATTTCATCATACATCTTCTTTGTCGTAACGAGCTTTCCAATAACATCTTCCACATTGCGGTTATTTTCTATGGCATCTATTCCATATCTTACTACGATATCTATATAATCATGCAACTTCACCTTATACCGTTCTTTACCTGTCTCCCAGTCAGGGACCTTTATCTTAAGCATTTTCAGATCTCTTCCACGAACCTTTATTGTAGAATTTTTATCTATCTTACCAAGGTCTTCATTTACATCCCTGTTATATTCAAGAAATACTTCTTCAACATTTTTCCGTTCCTTATCAATATTTGCCAAATCTACTTCCAGTTTTTCAAGTATTCCTCTGTATGAACCTATAATGATGTCATGCTGTTTTTTCAGACTGTAAGCATTGTCTGTCTGGCTTAAAAGATTATCAAATCCTTTTCTGAAAAACTCGTCCTTATATTCCTCAACAGATGCTGTATCCCTGATTAAATTTGCAACCTTTATCCTGCATTTTTCTCTGTATGAATCATTTTTCTTCCATTCTCTTTTCAAGCCTGTACAATATGTATTAAGTTCTTTCTCAGACATATTTTCAATATCATCCGGTCGTGCATCTCTTGTAATATCATACTGAGCATATTCATCAAGCGAATGACTTTTTATATTTTCATACAGCTCATATCTCTTTTTGTCACTGTTAAGCCTGCTCTGAATTTTCTCTGCCTCATATTTTTTTGTACTTATTATTTCATCAAAGTTTTCATGTACAATCTGCTTACGCTCAGCCGGAACATCATATCCCGTCTCATTTTTCAACTTATCCATTTCATTTTTAAGACTATTATTTAATGTTCCAATCTCAATATTCAATTTAGAACCTTGCTCTGTAACTGCATTCTTTTTTCTTTCAAGAATTTTTATTTTTTTATTGTACTCTTCCTCTATATCCTCAGTCCAGATAAGTCCGCTGTAATCATTTTCATCAAATTCGTATTTATTTTCACGTTTTAAATCACTCTGCTTAGCTTCACATCTCTTTATATGCTTTTGCAACTCTTTCTGCAATTCCGAAAGTGTTGAACTTATCTCGTTTGTTAACGCATTATATCTGCTCTCAAGCATAACAATATCATTATTTGATTTATCCTCATTTTCATCTGTATAATCATATTTATAGTTAATGTAAATCTGTACTTTTTCAAAAAGCATACTGCCATGTTCAGACAATACTCTTTTTTCTTCCTTAAATCTTAATATCCTGTCTATAATTGTTTCTATGTCTTTTCTTAAGCTTTCCCTATCTTTTCTGATGGCAGCACTTTCCGTTTCAAGAGACATTTTTTCTCTGAGATTCTTTTCATAATCTGCGTATTTATCCTCTAATTCCTTAAAATCTTCATACATTGACTGTGCTTTTTCAAGCTCAACCTTTGCCTTTATTATATCATCATCCATCCTATCCTTTTTAACCTTGCACTGCTCTGTATCATGGCGGATTTTTCCTGCTTTTTCCTGCAATTCTGACTCCAGCTTTTCATATTTTTCACATTTTTTTACTGTTTCATCATATATTTTTGCTGAATACTCCTGACTTTCAATATCACGTTTAAAATTTCTGTATTTATCAAGTTCACAATTTTTTTGAGTGATATTCTGTTCAGTTTTTTCAATATTTTTCTTTATTCCTAAAAGCATATGTGCAAGTTCCTGCTCATCTAATAAATGATGATTAAACATTACCATAAAATGTAAGCTGCCAATCGTAGTTATATTTCCCGTCTTATCTGCACATACATTTTCAATTTCATCACGAACTATGACAGGTATAGGTAATCCGGTAAATATCTCTTTTTCTGATTTCATAAGTTTATCCGCTGATAATCTATCGATTATTACAGAGTACGGAATAAAAGGATTTTTTTCTATCAGCTTTCTGTTTTCACTCACACTTCTTCCGTTATTTTTAATCCATTCCATTCCATAAAAATATTCTATATTCTCATCTTCAAAAAAAGCAGCAATATTCTCCGGAAGTTCAAGTACCCTCCCCTGTCTCAGTTTTTCATATTCATCCTGCATACTTTTTAATGAAGTCTGATATTCATTTCTGTCTATATCCAATGTTTTGATTATTCCCTCTATTTTCTGAATAATCAGAACCTTATTATCAATATCTTCATCCGGTACACCGGCATATTTCATTATATTAAATCTTTGCGTTTTCTCCTCTTCAAGCTTATTAAGCTTTTTTATGGCTTCATTTCTGTCATTTTTACATTTACTGATATCAGATATTACCGATGTCATTTCTATCTCAAGTTTCTTTATATCTGCATTAAGCTTTTCTGCATATTGTGCAAATCTTGTAATATTACCTGATATACGCTGACAATTGTCTTCATATTCTTTTTCTTTTACAGCCAACATTCCATCATCATATTTACCGAGAATATTTCTCTGAATCTTCTCTCCATATCTTCTGTTAAATCTGTCTTCCGAATCAGAATATCCTACAATTTTCTGTCCTGTTCTTCCTATTCTTTCCTGTAAATCTATTTCTTTCTTTTCAAGTTCCAGAGCCTTATCATTACTCTGCTCTTTTAATAATTCATTATCACTTATTTCTATAGTTTTCTCATTTATCCTGTTTTCATTTTCAACTGATTTTCTACTGTAATACGCGTACAGTACTTTTCCTAATCTCTCTGCTTCCTCCCTGCTGTCATCCTTCTTCTGCATTAATACATTTATCTTTTCCTGACACTCTGTTTTCTCTGCTTCAAATTCCTCAAGTTCATTATATATCTTTGCACATTTGTAGCTGCAACGTTCTCTACGTGTATCATCTATCTCCTTTGTGTAACCTGATATATATGCCTCCACATCAGCTCTGTCTTTTTCTCTGTCATTTCTCTCATCTGTAATTTTATAAATTCTGTCAGATATCTTCTCATATATAAGCTTCAATATATCCGTATTTACAGCATCAAACTGTTCTTCATTTTCAGCCATTTTTTCACCAAGAGCTTTTATTCCATTTTCAAGAGACTTTATAACTCCGGCTATTTCACTCTGAGTATATTCTTCTTTTTCGACTGCATCCATATACTCATCTATACATCCGCCTATTATTTCTGAATCTGCAAAATATTTTTGAATAATCTCTTTTCTTTTTATATGTGACTGATTATCCCTATACTGTCCGATAAATCTGTAAATCAGACTCTGGAACTCCTTAATTCTATTACTTTCATTATTTAATTTATCTTTTATTGCCTCAAGAAACCAGTTTTCTATAAGCCCCCTCTCATCCTTAGCATTAGTAAATAAATCTGATAATCCTGACTCCTTGATATTAACCTTTTTTATAATACTTTCCCACTCTTTATTGCTTATCTGATATTCCTTAAGTTTAGCAAAGTACTGTCTTCTCTGATACTGACTGGACATATCATAATAATTAAAATCACTGTCTCTGTCTTTCTTTAATTTATCAAATTCGTTTCTACAGCTTACAAATCCTTTTATAATCTTTCTGTCACCGTTATCTTCAACTACCGGTATATTATCAATATCATAACCACATGCAGTTTCATAACTTCCGGTAAAATTTATCATCTCAAGTTCATCAGCGTTTTCTTCATTACCTTGGTATTTTCTTACCATCATTCCCACTATAAATTTGTCATATCCATTATCAAGTATCCACTCTGTCATAATAAATGTAGGATTTGGAGTAGTAAAATAGCTTTTAAACGGTCTGTCTTCCGTATCCCTGAATGATTTGTTCATAAAGAGAGAACTTATCATCTGCACAAGTACTGTTTTTCCTCCTCCGTTTTTCAATGAAATAAGTGTAGACTTGCCCCCAAAATCAAATGTTTCATCATCAACTCTGACCGTATTCCCATTGTAATTCAGATTTACTATCCTAACTCTGTTTATTTTGCTCATTCAATGCCTCCATAATTCTCTGATAATTTTCCCTGTTTAATACTTTCATTTCCATAATGTTATCCAGCTTTGGAGTAGTCTTTATCATTTCATCCTGCAAAATATATATAATAAGTCCCTGCCTGTCCAAAAATGTCATTATGTTATTGATAAAACCTTCCTTTGTTGTTTTGGAACGATTAGCTGCATCAGCACTTTTAAGAGCCTCATATGCCTGACACATACTGTGAAAATCAAGACCGGTATCCCGTCCATTTCCTTCTGTTTCATCTTCATTATCCATTCCGTTTTTCAATCTCTCTGATATAATATTCTGCAATTCTCCCAATTTTATAAAGTCTCTTGATTTACACCTGCTGCCCTGCCCATCATAAAATTCTACCAATAACGTAAGTATGACAAACTGCGACAGATAATAATCTTTATCCGTTCCATTTGATTTGCACAATTCTTTCTTCAGTTCAGCTTTTGAAAATCCAAGATATGTATTATCCATCGCCGGCATGATGTATATGGTATCTCCATATCTTTCCACTACACTTTCTGCTATCTCAGCCTGACTCTTCACCAGATTCATGACTTCTTCATTTTCCACGTATTCCCTGTACAGTTCAGGCATCGTCCCTTCGTCTAACATCCCATCAGATAACAGTCTGTAAAATATTTTCTGGCTGTTTTTTACACATTCTATATCATATGCCATAATCTTCCTCCGTCACATATAAATTTTCTCTATTCATACCACAATTCTATATCCGAACACCTTAAAGTTCTTAGGTCACCATTCTCATCCGGTACATTATAAAAATACACCTTATCTGCATCATCAGCCGGTACCACACATATCTTATTCATACCTTTAAATCTCCTATGTCTCTCAATTGCAGTAAGTATCATCTCATTTAATTGAAAATCTGTACTTTCTTCGGATACATGCTTACTCCGTTCATCAATAAGTTTATTTATATCTGTCTCACCTACTGACAGAAACTCAATCAGCACTTCCCTGAATATCTCCGCTGTCGGAATCAGGATATTCTTTAATTCTTCATGTTCGCCACATATATCTGTACTTAACATACTTAATGTCAGACGTTTATGAGACAACAGCTCATCCATTATAGTCCTTACACTTTCATAATATTTCCTTAACCGTCTGCGTAACTTTTCTTCTTTTTCCTTTAAATACTCTTCATCGTCCAATTCTATTTCCAATATTTGATTATTATCAGCATCTTTCCTTATCTTTTTCTGATATTCAAATGCTTTATTCGGATTATATATTTTTCCGATTTTTCCTCTATATAAAGGATTGAATACCACATCCATATTCTTAAGTAACGACGCATCTTCAAGTACTTTGTCATACAATTCACTTCTAAATGAAAATCTCTGTACCATGGTCATATTCGAATAATTTTCAAGTTCTCTGCTGTACAGCTTTTTCAAATCAAAATGTTCATTTAATATTTTCTGATGTTCATCAAGGGATTTTGCCAGATATCCGCCTATTATCCTGAGATTTTCAAGATTCTCCTTTTCTTTATCCGAAAACTCATCTGCATGCATCTCATCTTCCTCAAACTCTCTTACCTTCTGATCCACATACTCTTTATGAAGCCTAAACTTTTCTCTTGTTTTTTCCACTGTATCAAGATTCTCTTCAACTATCTGTTTATATTCTTCGACCGTATACAACAATGCATTTCTTCTTATCCTATGCATCGCCTCCTGTATCTTCTGATTCTGTATCCTCAGCCGGTCAAACACATTCTTTATATCCTGTGCCGCCCTGTTATAATCCGCCTTTTCAAGATGCATTTTAAACAACATTTCATGTACTGTAAGTTTAAGGTTATTTTCAAGTTCCATTGTGGCAAGCATCATATTATATCCTTCTTCAGTAAGATAATATGACGTTCTTCTCACTCCGTTTTCCTGATAAACTATCTTATTGGCTATATAGTTTATATTTATATCTGCATATTCTTTTTTCTCATAATCATAGGCTTTAAAATACATGGCACTTCCTGAATTTGACAGGATTACATTCACTATAAAATCAGCCATTTCTACACTCTTATCATGTATATTTCTCTTATAATACAGATAATCTGTCTCATTTAAAAAACCTGCAATATCATCTATTGTGCAATCCTCTTCCTTAAGTGATGCTTCCATAATATACAAAAGAACGGTAAATATCATGTTAACCTGTTCATCCAGACTATCAACTCCATAATTTTTCCACGTAGACTTCTGACTGCTATTTGAAAATAGCACAACATACCTGCCTACACTTTTCATTCTTTTATCAAAATCTTTCAAAAATGTAAACTGTGTCATTATTTTTCTCCATTATTTCTATAGTCATGCACATTCAGTATCTCTTGGGGTATGTACTTCCCGGATTCCAATATCTGAATTATTTTTCCTCTGTATTCATCATTGAATTTATCCAGAAACATAGTGCCTATGTCTTTTCTTTGTCTTTCTTTAGCATATGGAAGATTATCAAACCCCATTTTTTCAGCCTTATCTATCATTCTTTCGTACGCCGTAATGAATGCTTCAACGCCTAAAACACGTTTCCCATAAGTTGAATATATACTATACAAAGTTTCATATATCATTATACCTTCATAATCTAAATCTCCAAAATAATATACGTTATTTTTTTTATCTCCAAAATACGGTTCCACCTCATCTATATAATCGCCAAAAATACTTATAACAGCTTTGCCGCTTCCAAATATAAGTGTCCCCGTTTCAAGTCCAAATATTTTACTGCTTTCCTCTATCATGTATTTACGCATACTGTAAAAAGTATCCTTATTCTCAAGGATAAGTATATTCTGTGGTGTCTCCTTATAATGTGAATAATACGCCATCGGAACTGTTGTTTTATAAAAATTTAGTCTGTCACCATCCATCGACAGCCTTTTTAGCATCCCCATTCCGTCACCTTCTGACAGATATTTTTCTTCATGAAATATTTCAAAGCTTCGCTCATTTATGCTTTCTGCGTTATCCAGCATCCCACTATTTCTTGTTAAGTAATCACTGATAAGTCTTACATACTTTTGATCTTCCTCATATTTATCCGGATGTGACATATAATATTTTACGTCAATTCCAGGATTAATCCTGAACTTCAATTCATCTAAAATATCAGAATAATCTTTTTCTTCCTCTATCTTCCAATAAGAAATTGGCAAAGCGGGCTTTCTTCCATTTACACCGGAACGTTTAATTGGTATAAGCGTACCCTCTGCTATTTCCTTCATGATATATTCATACAAATCCTCATATTTTTCAAATTTCTTATTATGACCTATTTCCCATAATGTTATTTTATGTTTTCCCATATACTAATCTCCATTCCTCAAATGTTATGTAATAACTCTATATTTCTCCTTTAAATTCCACATCTGAATACTGATATTTTCCCTCTATCTTTTCAATTATTTCACCAATACCGTCACATTCACTTTCCGCATTTTCCTTACATTCTATAAGCATGTCCTTTAAGTCTATAAATGTATCAATAAGTGAATCGTCAATATCTCTGTCAAGCAATTCACTATCTACCTCACACAGCTTCGTTATACTGTCATCACCGTTTAACTCAAGTATACTCCTTTCAATCGTTTCAGCTAATCCGACATACATGCCCAATAATGAGAATTTTGCAGCACCCTCATATTTTTCCATATCAATATATAACTCTGCTATATTCTTCATCTTAAACATTCTCATCTCGGTATCATATTCCATTTCCGGAATATTTTCCATAAGATAATCAACCATTTTTTCATACAGAATTTCAATACATTTCTCCGCCTCTTCAAAGTCATACCCTTTTATATATGCTCTTATCAAATCATCCATCACATTAATATAATCATTGTCGAACTCTGTGTAATCGTATTTATTAAGTGACTCCTCTATGTAATCTTTCTTATGGATAAGGCATATAATCTGCTCATTATATTTATCCATATAATCATACATTCGTGCTGAATTATCCCACTCATCAATAATATCTTCCAATGTACAATCTTCATATTTTCCACGCTGCTCTGCAATCAGAATATAGTTACACTTTTCTTTTAACACGATTCCATCATCATAACTATAGTCATTATCATTCGACATTATCTCTGACCTCGTCTTATATATGAGGCTCTGAAAATATTCATCATTAATACAGCTTTCATCATATATTTCCTGTGCCTTATCACAATATTTATACGATTCCTTTATTCTGTCATACGGATGATCACCAAGTATTTCAGCATGCTTAATTAATAATATAATATGGTACTTTGTAAAATCTTCCCTTCCCTCATATCTCCTTATCGCATGGTCTATTACCTGCTCCGTCATATCCCTGTACCACCATAGAACAATGCGTTTCAGAATATTAATGATTTCACGGTAATTTATCTCCTCCCTGTCCACATATTCAATAATAAACTCATTAAGTTCATCATTTATATCCTCATCTTCATAACATTCATAATATTTAAGACATTTTTCCCACAACTGCTCTTTCTTCCTGTCATTGTCCTCAATATAATAAAGTGCATAATAAGCTGAAATTATATACCTGACCGACGACTTATACTCCGGATTTTCCTCATATGACTTAATATTGTCTTCCAGTAATATATTCGCATATTTTCTTGCCTTATCATACTCTTTCCTTCTGATAAAAAGTTTTATCAGTTTAACACAGGCACTATCCAATACCTCTGTTTCAAATATTTCCTCCAGACATGATATGACCGAATCTTCATCACCCATTTTTACATATACATCAGCAATGTATTCAAGTATCAAAGTGTATGATTCTTCGTCTGCGTCATATGCTTTTATGTAATACTTTATGGCAGTTTCATAATCACCTTTACTTTCATATTCTGTCGCTACTTCTCTTAATGACGAATTTTTTATAAATATACAGTCCTCATCCGGTTTAAGTCTCCTCTCCATCATCTCGTCTGCTATTTTCTGATACATGTATTTTTTATCTATATCTGAAAAATGCTCACATCTATACATTGACATAATATCATCCGGTGAATAAAATTTCTGCATTTTCTCATATATATGTTCCTTTTTCTCATCATCAAATGATGTATCCGGCAGCCATTCCATGGCTTTATCAAATATTTCTATTATCTTATTAAATATGTCATCCATTTCCTTTACAGGTTCATCAAATTTAAACCACAGACTATCACCTATTGCAGAATCCATTGCAAATCCTATATCAAGGTATTCTTCTGTCAGATAATCAGGCTCATCCGAATATTTTTCACAACATGATACAGCTTTATAAAACAACTCTGCCACCAGATTAAGCCTGCCCATAACATATTCATCAAAGTCTTCCGCCTCATATATGTCATCACATGCGGCAAGCAGTTTGACTTTTTTCATATACACTTTAGCAAGTATATTATATGCTTCCCTGTCATCACTCCGGATACATATACTTTCCGCTTCGTCAAGCTTATCATACGCTCCATAGGCAAGACATAATTTTGCATAGTCAAGGTTATCTCCTGATATTCTATCCATAAATATATCCGATACCTTTTGTCTAACCAGACGTTCTGTATAACCGTTAGGCTTTTCAATCATATAGTTATACATACCGTTTGCAATAGCCGGATATTTTGATGCATCCGGACATATTTTTCTGTATATCATATCCTGAATAACCTGATGTAATGATATCTTCTCCGTCACCTCATTGTACTGAATCCATCCGTTTTTAATCAGATATTCAATCTTCTGCTCCGCATCAGCGACCCCACATATCCTGCAGAATAGCTCCTTCTTTATGCGAATTCCTGCAAATAATGAAAGTCCCGCCATCACTTCACGGGCACCATCATCAAATTTTGAAATGTCAAACAAAACACTTATATGATTATTTACGCTATCCAGACGAAGCTTCATATCCTTTCGCTGTTTCACACCGGTCTCGTCAGTATTTGCTGTTCCGGCTTTTTCAAGGAAACGCTCATACAGGACTGTCGGAGATTCATTTGAATTCCTTAAATATTTCGCTATGAGTTCGACAGTCATGGTATGATAATCAATATACTCAAACAACTTCATTACACTCTCATACTCATCATCAGAATAAGGTGTGTCATTGTATGCGTAAAACAGGCTGAGAACATCATCCGGATTACTTATTCTGTCAACCATAATCTGCTCATAATTGTAGTCACGAAAATCCATCCTCGTCGTAATGATAAATTTACACGGACAACTGAATAATATTTCAAGGCTCTCATCATAATCCACGTCAAAGTTATCTATGATAATAATATCATCCTTTGTCGCAACATTTTTCAATGCCTCAATCTTTCTCCTGAAATAATCCTCTTCCGGTTCATCCTCATCTCTGTCTAACCTGTTAATTCTGATATCATCGCACACAAGTGACCGGATACTGCTTTCAAATACGGAAAATATCGCAGTATTATAACGGCTGCGGTACTGTTTTACATATCTCTTTGCAAGCTCAGTCTTTCCTATTCCGCCTATTCCGGATAAAAATACAAGCTGATTTTCCTCAAGTATATCATTTATCTCCTCAAGCTCATCATCACGTCCCACAAAATTTGCAGAATTGTACTGAAAACTGTCTATAAGATACGTTCCGTCAATATCCGCCGCCTTTATGAGTTCATCAAGTGCCTCTGTCACCTGCTGCATGTCCTTATACCTCAGCACAGGAGATATTGCCAATGTTTTTCTAAAGAAAATATCCAAAAGTCTGTAAAGCTTCGGCTGGTACATTTTATCTTTATATAACATATTTTCAAAGTCATACTCTGCAAAAAGTTCTTCGTCACCACTCTCTGCATTTCTTCCAAATATTTTAGAAAACAGTACTGCTCCCACTGAATAAATGTCTGTATATTTACCGATTTTACCGGTCTGACCATACATCTGTTCCGGTGCAGAAAATCCTTTTGTAAATTCTAACACCTGCACTTTGCCCGACTTTATATCCTCCAGTTTCCGCACTGTCTCAAAATCAAAAAGCAGAATATGCTCCGTAGTCTCCGGCAGAATAAAAACATTGTCCGGCTTGATATCCATATGAAGATAACCGTTATCGTGATATTTCTTAATCAGTCCGGCTAAAGTTTTCACATGTTCAAGCACTTCTTTTAACGAACTGTCCGTATAGTCACTGTAACAGATTCCCTCATCCATGCTCATTACGGTATATATGGTATTATTACTTTCAAATATATCCATGGAATTTACGGTAGAATTTATGATACCTGACATTCCCCTGAATGACACATTATTTTTATACGCCTGTATAAATCTTTCTTTTGATAAACTGTACCTGTCAATATCTCCTTCAGCTAATATCAACTCTCCATCTTCTCTTGCAATGGATAAATTGCAGGGATAACATTCCTTTATCCTGACATTATGTACTGTACCCGCACTATCAGTAGTTGAGGCATCATATACAATACAATTTGCCCCTCTTCCTATTTCTCCGGATATTTTAAATATTTTATTTTCAAAATGTATTTCATAATTACTCTCTAATGCCTGTCTGGTATCTATCATAATGCCCTCCATTCAGCAGACGCTTCATTCTACCCTTGTATCACTACAGTATAACACAATTTGGATTATATGTGTACTTCCGACATATAATATATATTTCTTAACCTGTCATACACTATCTCCATGCATTTTCCACTTTCCACCATCTCATCCGCAAGAAATGCCCGGATATCACTAATGTCCCGTCGCACTGACTTTTCATTTACCGAAAACTCCTTTGCCACATTGCAGAGGTTTATACTCTGTCCATCTGTAAATCTCACATATAATGTTAATACTCTCTTTACTTTGCCCATTTTCATAATCTGTGTCTCCTTCCGGCATGCATTTTTAATGACACGAATATATAAAATTCGGACTACAGATTTGTAAAAGCGATTTCCCATATGGGCTACCTTTTTTGCTATTTGTGTTGTATAATGTTATATAATTAAGAAAATATTTGAGACAAAAGATGTCTTACGGAACGGAGAGAAAGATGCTAAAGACTTACACTGAAAAAGCTGAAGAAAGTATTTTAGAATATACATGTTATGATGACTTTGAAGATGCTGCGGAAGATTTAAACAGACCTGATTTATTCAGACCTTTTGATAAGGGACTTACAGAATTGCTGCAAAGGGCAGGCTATGACGGTGATGACACCGTAGATAGCAAATCCGAATATTTATATAGTAAAATGCGTGATGCCGGCAGTGACATTACGCCTAAAACCGTATACTCATGGTTTCTCGGCGAACACCGGCCTAAGATAGAACCTGCCAGCAGAATCAAAATGTATGAAATATGTTTCGCACTAAATCTTTCCATGGCAGATACGATATGGTTTTTCAATCATGTATACTTTGACCGTTGCTTCAATTTTCACACAGTTGATGAGGCGGTCTGTTACTTATGCCTGAATAACGGTCTTACATACAATGATGCCAGAGATTTTATAAAAGAAATTAATGAAGATACACTTACTCCTTCTTCTACCTATAGCGTAGATAACTATACAAAATTCATGTCAGATTCATTACGCGATTCTACAAATAAAGAAGATTTTCTCCGGTTCATGAAGGAACACAAATCGAATCTTGACCGATGGAACCAGAGCGCATACCGCAAAATAAGCAGATATCTCTGTGAACTTACCGGTTCTGACAAAATGACTGCACAGGATATAGATAAAAAAATAAAAAGACCTTTAAAGCGGACACTTGACTCTACCTCAAACATTATCAGGTTAAACGATGTGAAAAAAGAAACATTTGATGACTGTGGTCTTCTGCTTCGTGAAATTTATTATGACGCAACCAACACCTCCCGTGACGGTATCTCCATAACTGAATATATTCTTGAAGCAATTGATGGTAAAAGTGTAATGAGAAATTCCTTTGTACTTGACAGACTCATATGCAGTACCTCAGGAATACCAAAAAATATCGATATTCCATATATCGTAAAAACAAATTTTCCAAGTAAAAAAAGTTTCTCAGATGTTCTCAGCCAAGATAAAAATGGCGAAAACAAAATCGAAACTTCTAAATCCTATGATATAATCAGGAAAATACTTGTATTATTAAATTTTTACTGCTTCTGGCTTAAGAAAAAGCTTAACGAAAACAAATCTGATGCTTTCACTCAGGATGAACTCTGGTTAATCTACAAATCCGAAGCAGACAGTACCATGTTAGAATGTGGCTATGAGCCATTATTTGCCGGAAATCCATATGACTGGATATTCCTCTCTGCATCTAACACAGATGAACCGCTGGAATTCTTCAGAAGTTTTATAACAGAACTCGTGGAAGAATAAAGTATTTTTACTTATTCTTCTCCATGTACTTCAATCTTCTTAGCACTTCTGATAGAGCCATATTGTCATGGGGCTTATTACCTTTTATAGTCTTTTTCTTCCCCATGACTGCCTCTGCTAAAACCATTCCGATTGCCCCTGTCAGTAATAATTTTGATTTTTTCATATGAACCTCCGTTTCTGATGATAAGAACTTATCCTTTTGATTTCAATTCTTCAAGTTGCTTTCTAAGTAAGGCAATTTCGTTATCTTTCTTATTTATTTCAGAATCCTTATCGTTCAGCTGTTCTTTCATACCATCAATTTCATCCTGCATTTCATCAATCATATACTGCACAGTATTCCTGTCGAGTTCTGCTAATTCTTTAGAAAACATATTCATCATCTTCTCTGTATTAAGGCACATGGTATACACTTCGTCATACATTTTCTTAAAATCGGGATATTTATCAATCAAAGCAATAATATCATCCGGTACATCTGATGAAAGAAATGTAAGCCATGTGTCCAATTTATTATTAATACCTTTATTGTGTAACATATTGATAAATATGTCAAGTGGAATAAATATGTAACGTTGAAGCTCAGCTCCGGAAATCATTTCACCGAAGCCAATCAGGCTGCTACGCGTATTCATTACATAACGTCTTTGTCATCTTTTTTCCGACATACTATTTTTCTCACCTCTTTCACTATCATCGTTACTGTAAGTACACCCCCTGTAACTATCGTTCCTGCTGTCATTACTTTTGCACCACCATTGATTTTTGCCACCTTTACATTTCCATCAGTCTCAATTTCTTTTTTCCTTACAGAATCCTCGCTAAGTTTAATAATTCCCTTTCCAATTTCTTCATAAACTCCTTTTGCTATTTCCATAATAATATTTTCCATAAGTATCTCCTCCTATTCGTTCAATCCTTCTGCTAATGTCACAAGCATCCTGCCTATTATTTTTATTACCTTAGTTACAATAATTTTTGTTTCATTTGTCTTATCCATAATTTTTCTCCTATTCATTCATATATTTTTTCCATTAATTCCAGCGCAGCCACCGACTGTTATTCATTACTTCTTTATTATCATCTGACCTACCGCAATAGCGTCTGCTATTATCATAAATACTTTTCCTACAATCTTTACTGTCTTTGTTATATTCATAAATATCACTATCCTTTCGTTTATTCATTGTTCTATACTACCTGCCAGTCATTTTTTATTTGAGTCACCAAACCATAATGTTCCGAAAAATACTATGTCAATTGCAAGTTTTATAATTAAATTAATAGACATTTATTATCTCCTCCTTCTCATTTTCAGATGCTATTTTTTATTTTCCTTACATTTTTATGCCGTCTTTGCTATCTCTCCATCAAGTTCATAATATTCAGTCAAATATGGCATAATATGTTTCAGATACTTAACCAGTGACATAAATGCCACATCTTTTTTCTTACCATATATAGCCTTATTAATCGGCATTCCTGATTTGCAATTCTGGTAACATGTGTTTGAAAATTTTCTGGTAAATGCATATCTTTCAGTTCCATCCTGCAGTCTTAAGTAATAATCAAGTTTTCCTTTTGTATTGTCAGATTTCCTTGCTACTAAATAAATATTGTTTTTAAGATTTAATTTCTTCATATCTCTGTACCTCATCTTTCTTAGTGTTTGCTTTGTTTGTGATTATATAATACATTTGCATCCGGTTAGATTTGTAAAAGTGATTTTTATCCGTGTACTCTTTACTTTTTGTTTTCACCTATATATCAGTTTTTAATAAAAAAAAGTAACATTCTTTTCTATAAATGTTGTCAAAAATAAATCCCCTGATTTGGAAATCCAAAACAGAGGACAACATTTTAAATACTTATATTATTTTAAATTTTTGAAAAAATAATCAAAAACCACCATTTTGATATGCCCTGGCTATCACATATGATGGTTCATAAAACGCACTACCAGTATAGTTGTCAATCACATCGCAAATTTCATTATTATATACTCTTATAATCCCATCTACATAATTCTCTTTTGATGATACTGTGTCTCTTATCAATCGTTGATATACTGCTCCCATATCAAGTGCAGACGGAATTATTTCAGCCATGCTCCTATCTACTTTAGTAATATCATAGTCACCTTTTTCTAATCCATAATCATTAATCCAGTCTTTCTCCACTTTCAGCGGATTCTCACAATGCAACACATTTGCACAACTCAGCAGATGATACAGTTCGTCTTTTCCAATAGCATTTACAACATATTTATTTCTTTGTTTTATATGTCTTGCCACTCTCTCTATCATGTAACATACAAAATAAAGATCATCTTCTTTTATATCTTCTTTTTGGAAATATTTATTTTTCATAACCTCTCACTTCCTTCAAATTTTATAGATTTTAAAGCCTTCTCCGTACAGAAAACAATCTGATGCGTAGGATGATTAAATTTAACAAGTTGCCAAAATGCATCTCTTGGAATTTTCCCATCTACAAATCCTTCTACAAAATTCCAAATCTGATCATCTGCCATCGGACCTTCTACAATATCATAATCATGTTCAATCCCCATTCTACACTCAACAACAAAATCCTTTTCTTGTAATCGCCCATCTCTTTGCCTGCTTCTCATATGCAGTACAATAAAAACCATACCCAAAATCTTTATAAAAACCATTTTGAATAATACGAGGGACAGCTACTTCTACATTACTGCCATGATAAATCTTTTTTTCCATAGTAATCCCCACTTTCTCTTATACTTAGCTGTAGTATAACAGTTTTTCAACAATATGTCATTATTTTATTTCATACCGATACACTAATTCAACAAAAGATAAAATTAATTTTAAAGGGTTAATTTTTATCCGTGTATGCCGATATAATAAGCACATTTATTTTAAATCAACAATATTAATCAAGCACAAAGAAAGGAGGCCATTACAATGACAAGTATTTACAAATCAATTAATCACAAAACTAACAGCAAAAATTCAAATCAAAGAGGTATGGTTATCCTTCCTTCTATTTGTAATTAACAGGTTCATTCTGCCTATTCCGATATATTCCAATAGAATCTGATGTGATTTCCAGCACCTCTGTAATGATATCAAACTACCGTAGGTGCTATATTTATGCCCTTCGGCGTATGTAGAAAGGAAATCAAAACTATGGAGACTATCAAAGGAGCCTATACTTCGGCTCGGATTTTTACTACTGACAATAAAGACACCGCCATCGACAGGTATGCCATATCGCAGCTTCAGATGATATGCGATATGGAAAGCTCAAGAAACTGCCGAATCAGAGTAATGCCCGATGTTCATCCCGGTAAAGTCGGCACTATCGGTCTGACTATGACACTCGGCAATAAAATCATTCCTAACCTTGTAGGTATAGACATCGGATGTGGGATGTCACTTGCCCATATTAAATGTAAAAAAATTGAATATCAGAAGCTCGATACGGTTATAAGAGAATCCGTCCCCTCAGGATTTGCAATCAGAAACAAAGCTCACCGCTTTGCGGACGAATTTGATTTTAATATGTTAAAATGCTGTAAACATATTCGTACCGATAAAGCCATTTCAAGTCTCGGAAGCCTTGGTTCCGGAAATCACTTCATCGAAGCCGACAAAGATGATGATGGCAATCTATTCATTGTAATTCATTCAGGGAGCAGACATCTCGGCAAGGAAGTTACCGAATACTACTTAAATGATGGTCAGAAATTTCTCAAGAAACATGGGTTATCTGTACCATATGAAACCACATGGCTCGAAGGCGAACTTATGTCCGACTACTTACACGACCTTCAGGTTGTTCAGCAATTCGCATCTCTGAACAGACAGATTATTCTTGATGAACTGGTGAAGGGCATGAAATGGAAAATACTTGATTCCTATGAATGTATCCACAACTATGTAGATGCTTCTGAAGATACAATTGATACATTTGGCTCTCCAATGCTTCGCAAAGGTGCAATCTCTGCAAAAACAGGTGAACAAGTCATTATACCAATAAATATGAGAGATGGCATTATCTTAGGAACAGGACTTGGAAACACTGATTGGAACTGCTCTGCTCCACACGGTTCCGGCAGAATCATGAAACGTGAAGAAGTAAAGAATAACTTTACCGTGTCCTCCTTCAAGTCAGAAATGAAAGGAATCTACTCAACCTGCATCGGAAAAGACACTTTAGATGAAGCCCCATTTGCATACAGGTCAATAAATGACATTGCAAATGCAATCTCAGATACAGTAACTATAAATAAAATAATTAAGCCGGTCTATAACTTCAAAGCCGGCAGTGAAAGGTGATAAAAATGAGCAAATATAGAGAAACTCCATGTAAATATTATATCAGCCACGGTGAATGTGCGAAAGGTCGTGATGCCGAGCACAAAACATATTGCCAGCATTGCAATAAATACTGCCCAAGAGCTAAAGTCCGCCATATTAACAAAAAGAGGCAGTATAATGAGAGGCAGCGTGAATTGTATTTTTAATGATAAATGAGCCAGAAAGTTTAACTCTAAACTTTCTGGCTCTAGTCTTACTTTATTGAATAATTGAATTCTAATGTATTTGTTAAAAGCCTTCTTCAATATGTAATTACATTTATTCTTTACAAACCCTTATTAATAATTTTTTATAATTCTGCCATTTTCATCCTCATAAACCAAATTTCTTTCTCTCATTACAGATATCATTGCATTACGTGCTTTAATGTTACCCGTATTATACATATAATCAAACATATTTTTCAATTCATTATTATTCATTTCCTCGCACTTTGATTTTAGTGCATTACTGTAACCGACAGTTTTTGCCAAACCGTAGGTTCTTTGAAGTTGATTGCAGATTTCTTTTACCTTCCACCTCTCTGCTTCTTTTTGTGCATCTTGCATTTCAGTTGTTGCCTGCTTTAATTTTCCTCCAATGTATCCAAATAAATTCATAGTATCATCTCCTAAATATTTATTTTTTAGTATTTTATTCCTTATTTTCCTCCGCTTCAGCATATAACTTCTTTACTTTACCAAAGTGTCACTTGCTCTCACTATTTTTTCCTTGGGTTCAATTTTATATGTTTTATTTTGAAAAATGTAGTCCATCAAATACTTTTTTCACGCTATCCGCTGCCTCTACTATATTTTCTGGTTCTTCACCTCTAGACATACGATAAAAATCATCAGCAATAATCCAACCTAATGTTTCCGTTACTGCAACAGCTGTTGTTGCTCCTACAATTCCTCCTACAATTGTTCCAAATCCCGGTATACTTTTTAAAATACTTGAACTGACAGTTCTTCCAACTTGCTGTGCTAGTGTTGTCCCAATTATAGTTTTTGCAGCTGATTGTGATATCGAAACATCAAATGCTTTACCTAATGCTACAATCATTCCTATCTGTGCAGCTGTTATAGGCACTGCATCAGACATTGGAATAGGAATTGCCCCTGCTGCTCCTGCTGCCACCGTGGCTGAATGAATTGCTGCATGACATTTCTTTTCTAATTCTTTTGGCATCTTTACTTTTGATTTGCTCATAATCATAATCTCCTTTGCGTTTATAATTTTGTTTAAATTTTATCTTTTTTCCGTAATATAATCTTAGAATCCGAAGCTTTCTCCATATCATATTTTCGTAATTTATTCAACTTTCCACCCCACCTACAGATATCGCAATTTTAATTGCTTTATTTGTTACAACTAATCCTAATATTCCAAATACCATCTATAGTATCAAAATCCACATCATTTTATTATCCTGAATTTATTACAACCTCGATTTATTTGGAGACTTTCAAATAAAATTATATCAATCTACATTTTAATATCACTAGTACCTATGCAAATAATCATTGCACTCATAATCAGATGGTGTATCTGTTTCTGAATCTAGATTTCCATTACTATCGTACCAAGCAGTGCAACCTTCACCATCATCATACCCATAAAAAGTTTGTCCATCTGATTCATTAGTACACACCCAATCAGGTGTATTATCAAATAATTTCATAGTATTCATCCTCACTTTCTTAATCATTAATTCCTACTACTTCTACAAATCTTATCATCTTTATTCCTCCGTTTCTTAGTTTGTGACACTATTTTATCTCTTAAATCATACAGATTTGTAATTTTGTTTTCTTCTACTTCCAAACTCTTCATTTTCCATCTTTATTGTCACACCCAAAGTTTTTCTATTTTTCCCTCATTCCTTTCTCCCCTCTTCCCGATATAAACTATGTACCAATATTTTCTTAGAGTGTTATACTCTGCGAAATTTTTTATATAAAAATGTTCTATACTTTCATACTGCTCATGTCAAATATCCCGGATAGCATATTCATGTTCTTTCGTTTAAGTTCCATAGAAGGATGCACATACCGGTTAAGGGTGATATTCACTGTAGCGTGTCCGAGTATTTCACTGAGGCTTTTCGTATCGAATCCCACTTCAACACATCTTGTGGCAAATGTGTGCCGCAGCACATGAAAATTCACGTCTCTGATTCCGCATTTTTCTGTAACAGCTTTAAAATGATTCTGCATTGTCCGAGGTTCCATATATCTGTCAGAACTGCCTGTTACTAAAAATGCTTCATTCTCTCTTCGGTATTCCATTAAAAGATACATCATGTTATCCGGAATAGGTATTCTTCGTATGGAACAGTCACTTTTGGGCGCTGTGATGAGTATCTCTGTCCTTTTACCATCACTTTTATTTGTCTGCAGGCGCTGCATTGTCTGATGTATATACATATTCTGTTCATCCGGAAATATATCTTTCCATTTCAGCGCACATATTTCACCTATTCTTAAGCCTGTATATATACACAGCATAATTCCAAGATTACACGGATTCATATTTCCATATAAATATGCACATAACTTTTGCTGTTCTGTAACACTTAATATTCGCATCTGTTTCTTTTCCTGCCTGAATGATATCTCCAGATAATCTTCAAGACTTGTACCTTTGATATCGTTGACCATGCAGCCTTTTATCTTTACTGCGTATTTGAACACATTTTTCATAACCGAAATAATACCTGTAACTGTCTTTGCGGATAAGCCTCGTTTGTCTGCACCACCATCCACCAATAGCTCATTTCCATATAAAATAACTTCATTACGCGTAATAGTTGATATTCCACGTTTACCAAATCGAGGAATTAAATACAAATTCAAAATATTAGCATACCTGACTGAACTTGATTGTTTCCACTGAGGTTTCTTAGTCTCAAACCACTCCCATGCAACTGTAGAAAATTCATCATATTCATAACATTCTTTCATTGACACAATTTCCTCCTTTTTCTCCTTTGTAAATAGTATCTGTTTTTATACAGATTTATATTTGTTGAATTTATCAACTATTGCCGTTAAATTTATATAATAATTAAACTATTTCAACTATCTCAATCGAATGTTGTTGATAAATAGTATATTTTGTTGTATAATTAATTTATCATTTTAGTATCGTATAAATTAATTACAATAATTTCGCAGAGTATAACACTCTACGAAAATATGAGCCATCAAATATGTCATAAGCCATATCTGGCGGCTCTTTTTATACATAAAATAAAAAAAATTACTACTATACAGACTATTCCTACCGTTAATGACCTCCAAAAGCTTTTCGCAATTTTATTCACCTGTATTTCTCTCTCAAAACTGTCTGTGACATTTTCCGGATTCACCTTCTTAATCATTGCATCCATTATATTACTTGCCTCACTTGCCACCTTAAGTTTTCCCATAAGCTCCAGACTCTTGATTGCTCTCGTTATCTGACCTATTCCTCTGTATGTTGACGGATACTTTATTTTCACCAGATTATCCTCTATGTATAATCTATGTATGTGTTTTATTCCTTTTACTGATACAGACATATCCGGATTTTTCTGCACCTGCATTCCCGGACCTAATGCTTCATTTGCAAGCTTGTACAATTCATCCTGACTCGTTATTCCAAGATTAATACCTTTACCATATGTTTTAACCATATTTTCAAGTGCTGTATATCCTTTTATTTCCACTCTGTATGACACAAATGAAACTATAAACATGATTATTGCTACTACTAGGATTATATTTTCCATTCTAATCTCCCTTCCTATTACATAATAACTTTAACTATTCTGAGCATTATCTCTATCTCAATACTGAACAATCCATAGCCACCCAGAATTCCGGTTATCAGTCTTCTGAAATTTGTAGATTCCTTTATTTTTAAATACTGAATCAGCCAGTCAATTAACAGAATCATACTCATATCAACACATATCACCAATTCCGGTTTTATGAAAACCCTTAAGATTAATGCAATAATCTGTCCGATAAAAACGCCTGTGCACCTGGCGCACACCGGAAACTGATGTCCCCTAAAGAAAAAACTTCTATCTGGTCTCTGATGACATCCTAACTGTTGTCCGAATCTTAATAATTTCTCAGCCATATTTCATCAATCCTTTATTAATCATTTTTCTGCTCACCACGATAGTTATTCAGATCCTGCTCAGCCATGCTTAATTCTTTTACCTTTTGTTCATGAGAATCTATCTTGTTCTGTAGTTCCTTCATTTCATCATATTTTTTCTTCTTTGCATCCCTGTCATGTTCCAACACCTTAAGCTGACCGGCTTTTTCTGCATCAACTTCCTGTTTTTTCTTATCATAAAGCATTCCCATAAATCCTATTCCCAGTAGTCCAAAAACGATGGTAAAAACAGCAACTGTTATGCTTACAAGACTAAATGCTGCTATTCCATAGACTACTCCGGCTATCATAACACCAAGTGCTCCATAGAAAACGGTATTAAATAACCTATCATAACTTTGTAAAATACTTGATGAATTTATGAATTCTTTTTCGAAATCATTACATTTCTTTAGCGCCATCTCATAGTCTGTCTTAGCTTCATTAACTTCCTGAATTAAATTCTCTGGATTATTATTTGCCACTTTTTCTAATGAAGCGACATCCATTTTCAGTTTTTCTACTTTATCATATTTATTTTTCAACTCATTTTCATAATCGCCTGCGTGAAATGTATGTCCACATGAATCACAAACCCAGTATTCACTTATCTCATAACCTGTTCCACACAGACTGCATAACATTCCTATAGGACCGAATATCAGTGCCCCACAACATCCCTTTGAAAATGATGGACCATTTGATATCGTACTGGTTACAAAATGAGTTCTTTCACTTTGGCACCTAGGACATTTCATTATATCGTTTCTCCCTTCCTGTGCAGTTTATGATCTGAATCTATTCAACATCATAAAGTACTCAACAAATTCTCCATCTATACTCAGATTGAACTGGTAATATGGTACACCATCATCATCAATTCTTTCATTATCTTCACTAAAATCAAGGATTACCGTAACTACATTGTCACCAGATATGCAATATTTATTTTTCGCTATCCTGATAAGTTCTCCCTCTATAGTCATTCCACCATATTTCGGATTTTCAGAATCTATATACAGACTGATATTTCCCACATCAGGGCTTCCCATTGCAGCAGTATATATGCTGATAGAACAATCTGATTGTCCAAATGTTCCTCCATAATTCCCACCCATATTATACCTGTCTACTTCGTTATCAAAAAGTGTACTGGTACTCTGTGGCGATTCCATCTCACCAACATTCTCTGTCTCACTTTCAAATTCTGTCGTAGTCTCCGGCACATTTTCTGAATCATCCTGATTATCAGCCTTTAATCTGTCTTTTATGTTTTTTCTACTATTTGCAGATGTAAGCTCAATATTTTTCAGACTTCTGTCGTAGTCATACTTGAATACAAATACCATTGCACATGCAGCTATCACACATCCAATCAATGTTGCAGCCATACTGACCACTGCCTTTTTCTTTTCATCACTCATTATGTTTGCTCTGACCATTACAAATCCACCAATCACAACAATTGCGGCCAAAGCACCTATTCCCAGCTTTATCATAGTTATTTTATCCATATTCATTATCTCCATCCTTATAATATTTTAATACCAGTCCCAATCGTAATCATAATCATCATAATCATAGTCATAATCGTAATCATCTCCGAACAGGTCTTCATATGTAAGATCCTTATCCTCAAAAACTTTTGTCATCAGCTTTGCAAGCCCCCACAGATTTTGTGGTTCATCATCTATAGAATAATATGTTACCTCGAATGATTCATCATCTGCATCAATTGTAAACTGAATACATACATCCGCAACCTCTCCTCCGTAGAGACACTGACCGTCAAACTCTACCACACGGTCTGCAGGATTACTCCACTCCGGATCAGAAAAAAAGTCATCAAAAGCTTCTCCATATGTCTGGTTAGGATAACTTGTCGGATGTCCGTCCTTAACTGTATTTATATCAATGTTTGCTACCCCTGCACAAAATACTATAAATCCTACTATTATCATTGCCCACGAGCCCCAGATAAAAAGTCCGGAATGGCTGCCCTGTTTTTCTCTGGTAATTGCACCTGCTTCCATATTTGGATTTACTCTTCTCACGAGGGCATCCATTATTCTGTTGGCCTCATTTGCCTGTGATATTCTTTTATGTAATACTGCTGCTTTAAATGTACGGGCAAATTTTGAAAGACTTCTACAAGTATCCGGATATTCTATCATTACACTGTTTCCGGATAAATATAACTTATGTACTTTGGTTTGTCCCTTTACAGATACCCATGTGTTTGATGTTATCTGTGCCGGCATGCTTACACCCAGCGTTTCATTCACAAGTTTTTCAAGTTCTTCAAGACTTGTTACTCCCAAATCTACTCCATTACCATATACTCCTGCAATTGATTCAAGTGCCTTGAATCCCCTTACTATTGCCACCTCTGATAATATTACTGCTGCAATCATTATTATTATTCCGATTCCCATAACTGACTCCTCCTTTGTCTACCCAAATTTCTTAAGCTCCGTAAAGTTCATATCTGTCATTACATGCACTTGGCCTGCATATTTTTCCAAGCTCCACATCCATTTCCTTACCTGATGTAGAGTTCCATATTTCATAACACTTAACAAAATTTTTAAATGTTACCTTTTTCAATACCTGAAAATCTGTACTGTTATCATATGCATACACACCCTCACCATCATCATTTTCATAAAATGAATACTGTCCGCTGAACTCACCAACATAACTATATTTTTCATCAGTTCCAACTGTATACACTTTATTATTTATCCCAGTATCATACGAACCATATGATACGATGAGGTCCTTTATACCATCATCATTTATGTCGGTAATAACATATTGTGAATAATTACCGTCTTTTATGTAATCATTAAGTACCGGCATATATACGTTAGAATAAACTATATCGCCTCTATCTAATGTAGAATCATTGTTATTTTGTCCTTTCTCCTTATCATTGTAATTATTATTGTCTGACAAATCATCCTGTTCTGTCATATACTGTTCCGATAAAAGTATGTTATTTTTAGCTGATTCATCTATGCTTAATCCCAAAGTTTTGGCATATTCCTTAAACAATGAATATAAAAATTCCTTCTTTTCATCATCATTCATCTCATATGTGCCATTTTTATATATTAAACAGACTTTAAACGCTCTGTCTTTTATATCATCAGTATATTTATCCAGCAAGAAACTGACTTTATACCTATCCACGGTTCCATCACTGTGTCTTCCTTTGAACTCACATGTAACATGATAAATATCCGTATTTATTTCTACATATTTCCAGTCTGCATTTTCATCCAAACTATCTATAACATCTCCATATGTTATATGCATAACCGAAAGCGGACAGCTATCCTTTACATGTTCTATTACGTTACCATTTTTATTTAAAATCCAAATGTATGCTCCCCATATAATTATGATTCCTATCACTTTTAATATAGAATTCAATATTGCTCTTACATTCTTCCCTTTTATAAGCATAATCCTGGCTTCTATAACCGTTTCCAATATAATAAGTATTGTTCCTATAATGAACACCCACTTAATAATATTTTCTGAATTCTGCATATCCATAACTTCTCCTCCTCGCTAAAACATGTATATATTTATTTTTTACTCTTGATATGTATATAATACAAATTCACACGGACATATACTGTCCCTGTATTAATTATTTTGCACAAAAAAAGACACCAAAAGAATCTTTCAATCCTTCCGGTGTCTTCAATATAACGACCTGACTAGAAAAATCTGACAATATCCTCTACATTTTTTCTCTTAGGCATATCCGGATCAATATCCCTATAACCAAGTGAAATCACGGCAACCACTTCCTGGCTCTCCGGTATGTCAAGTTCTTTTCTTAATGCTTCTCCGTCACGTATACCCATTACCAGTGTATCAAGCCCAAGCTCTCTTGCCTTGAGTAAAAGAAGCTGATTCTGAAGTCCCAGATCATATGCTCCCCACTCATCACCGATTTCATTTTCAGGATTTCCTTCTCTGTCAAATCCTGCTCTCTTTTTCTCAAAAGTTGTAATTATAAGCACCGGTGCATCTTTACAGTTTTTCTGATTGTATTCAGGCAGACATTCTGCCTTTACACTCTTTAACTTATCCGGTGACATTACAACATAATATCTTCCTGTCTGTGAATTTTTCCATGATGGTGCATTCTGTATAAATCTGATTATCTCTTCCACCTTTTCACGTTCTACAGGATGCTCTTTATATGCTCTTATACTTCTTCTTGATTCTGCTGCTTTACTTAATTCCATTATAGTATTCCTCCATTTCTTAAATATCTTCTGCATGTTAATTATATATATTTTTTTAGTTCCATGTCAAGAAATGTATGGAATTATACCGGGAATTTTTATCATATATCCTATAAGACTCAGTTGTCAAAAATCTCTATAAATATTTTCTCATGTCAAATCCAAGTCCCTCTTCAAGTTTTATTATATCTGCTGCTATATCTTTTGACTCATCATCTGCATTTTCATACTGGTTCAAGTACTTATTTAATGACTTCACACCCATATTACAGCCATCCGTAATAAGATCTGCTATAGTTTCATCAGACTCATTTATCACCAGTTTCACATTTGTCTTAATCCACGACATACTTTTTGCCACAGGATTAGGATCTTTTCCCTCATCATTACAGTTGTCCAACATTTCCTTTATCTTATCTGCGTAATCTTCATGTGCATCCATAGATTCAATCAGAATCTGCCTCATAATGCCATCATGAACATAATTAAGCACATCATCTATGGCTGAAATCCCCATCTTAATACCTGCATCACATTCCCTTAGTAATCTTACTGTGTCATTATTCATAATACCCTCATTTCTGAGCGATTTCTCTCTTCTGCTATAAATGACTATTTGTTCTCGCTCCAAAACAAATATCCTAATTACCTTTAACTTTCCCTATTATCAGAATTTTATACTAAAAAACACCCCGGACTTGAAAACAAATCCGGGGTACTCTCTAATCTTTATGATTAATTATATTATTTCTGAGGTCCTGCTGCAACTAATGCTTTACCTGCATCATTTCCTTCATATTTCTTGAAGTTCTTGATGAAACGATCTGCAAGATCTTCTGCTCTCTTCTCCCACTCTGATGCATCTGCATAAGTATCACGAGGGTCAAGAATTCCAGAATCTACTCCAGGAAGCTCTGTTGGAACTGTGAAGTTGAACATTGGAATAGTCTTTGTAGGAGCTTTGTTGATATCTCCACTTAAGATAGCGTCAATGATACCTCTTGTATCTTTGATTGTGATTCTCTTTCCTGTTCCATTCCATCCTGTGTTTACAAGATAAGCCTTTGCTCCGCTCTTCCCCATCTTCTTAACAAGCTCTTCTGCATATTTTGTTGGATGAAGCTCTAAGAAAGCCTGTCCGAAGCATGCTGAGAATGTAGGTGTCGGCTCTGTGATTCCTCTCTCTGTTCCTGCAAGCTTAGCAGTAAATCCTGAAAGGAAGTAGTACTGTGTCTGCTCTGATGTAAGGATAGATACAGGAGGAAGTACTCCAAATGCATCTGCTGATAAGAAGATAACGTTCTTAGCTGCCGGTGCTGAAGATATAGGTTTTACAATGTTTGTAATATGGTTGATTGGGTAAGATACACGAGTATTCTCTGTTACACTCTTATCTGTAAAGTCAATCTTTCCGTTTGCATCAAGTGTTACGTTCTCAAGAAGAGCGTTTCTCTTGATTGCATTGTAGATATCAGGCTCTGAATCCTTGTCAAGATCGATAACCTTAGCGTAGCATCCACCCTCAAAGTTGAATACTCCGTTGTCATCCCATCCATGCTCGTCATCACCGATAAGGAGACGCTTAGGATCTGTAGATAATGTTGTCTTACCTGTTCCTGAAAGACCGAAGAATATAGCTGTGTTCTCGCCATTCAAATCTGTGTTTGCTGAACAGTGCATAGAAGCCATACCCTTAAGCGGAAGGAAGTAGTTCATCATAGAGAACATACCTTTCTTCATCTCTCCGCCGTACCATGTGTTGATGATAACCTGCTCACGGCTTGTGATGTTGAACATAACTGCTGTCTCTGAGTTTAATCCTAACTCTTTGTAGTTCTCAACTTTAGCCTTAGAAGCGTTGTAAACTACGAAATCAGGCTCGAAATCTTTAAGTTCTTCCTCTGTTGGCTGGATGAACATGTTCTTTACGAAATGTGCCTGCCAAGCAACCTCTACTATGAAACGGATTGCCATACGTGTATCTTTGTTAGCTCCGCAAAATGCGTCTACTACGAAAAGTCTCTTGTTTGAAAGCTCTTTGATAGCAAGCTCTTTACAAGCTTTCCATGCTTCCTGTGAAGCAGGATGGTTATCATTTTTATACTCATCTGAAGTCCACCATACAGTGTCCTTAGAATTCTCATCCATAACGATAAATTTGTCTTTAGGTGAACGTCCTGTGTAAATACCTGTCATAACGTTTACGGCACCTAATTCACTTTCCTGACCCTTCTCATATCCTTCAAGATTACTCTTTGTCTCTTCTTCGAAAAGTACTTCATAAGAAGGATTGTATACAACCTCAGTTGCACCAGTAATACCATATTTGCTTAAATCAACATTTGCCATTTAACATTACCTCTTTCTTTCTTATTTATTTTATATATGAACGGTCTTAATTGACGGTTCATTAATAAGCTTTGTATAACTTTCTGTAAGTACTAGTATCCGTATTGTACCGTCAATTATTATAACATATAAGATTTCTTTGTCAATTGTCAAATGCACACCAAAATTATCTAATTGGTGTGCATTTCTTCATCATATTTTTCTCTGTATACTTCTTCTATTTTGCCTTTTATATCAAGAAAAGTGTCCACAATTCGTGGATCAAAGTCTCTTTCTCTGCCATCCTCTATGATTTCATAACACTTTGAAAGAGGCATTGCATCTCTATAACATCTTTTGGCTGAAACTGCATCAAATACATCAGCGACAGACATTATCCTCGCACATAGCGTATATCTTCTCCTACTTTTCCTTCCGGATAGCCTTTTCCGTTCCATTTCTCGTGATGGTATCTGGCTACCTTGTAAGCCATCTTTTCATATGAGTCTTCACCTATATGTCCAAACGTCTTTTCTATTATCTCTCCACCTTTTGCAGCATGCGTTTTCATTATGGCAAATTCTTCATCATCAAGTTTTCCCGGTTTCTTAAGTATACTGTCCGGAATTGATATCTTGCCTATATCATGCATAGGAGCTGCCATAATATAACATGTATACACCGGAATCCCCATTGAATAATTTGTTATTTTCCCTCAACATAGTATAATTTTTCAATAAACAATACGACTATGATTACATTTATAATTAACGGCAATGTAGCTACCGTCCAGAATCTTACGGCCCGTTTTTCTCTTACCGGAAGACTGTTCGTAAGTCTCCACATATATATAAACATCAGATAATTTGTCTCTCTTTTTTATATTGTATATCCTACGTTCCCTCATATATATCATTCCGATATAAAGAGCAATTATAAGACATCCAATCTGTAACTTACAATATTCCATCGTTTTCTCCACCTGTATAGCTTTTTGTATATATCAGCCTGCCATCCACCTTTTCCACAACATAAGTGGTCCTAATGTTTCTAAAGTGGCACAATATTTATCTGCCATACACACAATCCACGCTTCTTTACAATGTGGCGGAATAATATTAAGTGGAAACATATGCTTTGCAATAATCTCTTTTTCCTTCCAGTTAAGATTATAGTCTTTTTTAGCATTTCTTAATGATGTCATTGCATGGGTAAATCCGTGCAGTTTATGTGAATCATCTTTTTCATGCCAGTCATATAAGAAATAATCGTGAAGTAATGCACCCCTTATCATTGATTTGTAATCAACTTTAAGTTTAAGCCTGTGTGCTATCAGAAGGCTTATATATGCAACTCTCACACTATGTTCGTATACAGTCGTTGTTCCGTGCTGGATATATTCTTTTTCCTGTCCAAGCCTTCCCTGCTCTTCAAGTTCGTATATTGTACATTCAAGTATGTCTATTCCTGCAACATCAGGATATATCTGATTTTCCATCGCATCCTCATTTCCCTGTATAAAGTTTCATTGCATCTTTTTACATTATACATAACTTATACATTAAATTCAATGATTGTTATAAATTATTTGCAGGATTTACATGTACCATAATATGTTTAACTTTAGGAAATTTCTGTTCTATCGAATTGTGAACATTTTCTGCTATTGCATGCGTTTCCCACAATGTCTTATCTCCATTTGCTCTTATTTCCACATCAACATATATCTTATTTCCAAATGTACGTGTTCTTAAAAGGTCGATGCCTAAAACACCCTCCTCAGACAACACGCATTTTTCTATTGATTCCTCTGTATTCTCATCACATGACTTATCAACCATCTTGTCTATGGCGTCCTTAAATATATCATATGATGCCTTTTCTATAAACAGACATATAACAAGGCTTGCTATAGAATCTGCCACCGGAAATCCCATTCTTGCGCCTGCTATACCTATAAGTGCTCCAATTGATGATAATGCATCTGATCTGTGGTGCCATGCGTCTGCCATAAGTGCACCGGAATCTATCTTTTTAGCATTGATTCTTGTATACCAGAACATTGCTTCCTTGCTCAATATGGATACCACTGCCGCTACAAGTGCCAGTATTCCCGGAACTGCAAGATGTTTATAATCACCTTCAATTACATTTTTCACAGCTGAATATCCTATTCCAAGCCCGGTCATTGCAAGAATTGTAGCCAGAACAATAGCCGCAACACATTCCATTCTCTCATGCCCGTAAGGATGCTCTTTGTCAGATTTCTTGCCGGACATTTTTATTCCAACCATAACCACAAATGTGCTAAATACATCTGATGCCGAATGTATGGCATCACTTATCATGGCACCTGAATGTGCCACTATACCTGCAAGCAGTTTAAAAAGTGACAATGCCACATTCACAACGATACTTACAACTGAAACTTTCATTGCAACATGTTTAAAATTATTTTCCATAGCGATAACCTCCTATTGCCGTATGTGTAACATATACACTTTAAGCGTTTTTATAGTATATTCTCTCTATGTCACTTACTTTAAATGGGGAGTTTACTCTGGAAAGAACTTCCAAAAAAAGAAAAACACCCACGTATCCAGTAATAGTAACTACTGTCCCGTAGATGTCATATCCACTGTCGCCTTGCGACCCGGCTCTCAGGACTTACGCCCCGGCCTGCTCAGTTTGTACTGTAGATTAAAATGCAGTGCAAAGAGTATTCTTATACTATACCACAAGTATATTCAAATCGCAAGTGAAGTTTCACATTTTTTGAATTTTTTGTAAATGTCTGCTTTCAAATTCCTTTACCGGTTCCGGTTTAGCAAAGAAATATCCCTGTATCATATCGCACTTCTGTTTTGCCAGAAATTTTACCTGTTCTTCCTTTTCTATTCCTTCTGCTACAACCTTCATGTTAAGTTTCTTCGCAAGATCTATAGCCTCAGCTACTATAATTTTTCCACGTTTTTCATTATCATCACCACGGAAAAATTCCGCATCCAGTTTAAGTACATTTAACGGCAGATTCTTTAATGAATTTAATGATGAATACCCCGAACCAAAATCATCCATAGAAACTGAAAATCCATTACTCTGTAATTCTTTTACCGTTTCAATTATTCTTCGTTTATCATCGAAAAAAGCACTCTCTGTCAGCTCAAATTCAATAGTATTGTGAGGAATATGATATCTGTCCACCAGATCACATATGTGTTTTGCCAGATTCGGATCAATAAAATGTGCTCTTGATACATTTACGGATATTGTGACGACTTCTTTACCCATACTTATCCAGTCTGCAATAAGTCCCGCAACACCTGATATCATATAATCATCCAGTTTTGTAATAAATCCGTTCTGTTCAAATATAGGTATAAAACTGTCAGGCGTTATAACTCCATTCTCATTATTAACCCATCTTACCAGAGCTTCTGCCCCCATAAGCTTTTCTCCGGAAGGACTGTATTTTGCCTGAAGATATATCTTAAATTCATTGTTCTTCAATGAATCTTCCATCATTTCTTCAATTTTATTGTTCCATAAATGCTGTTCAAGCAGTCTGCCGTCAAACAATACCACCCTTCTGTCTTCCTGCTCCTGAATAGATGCTCTGGCAATACATGCATGATTATAAAAATGTTCTATACGGGTAGACCACTTTCCATGTTCATGGTTCTGTGGAATTTCTTTATCCGTTGCTATGGATACCCCGATATGAAATTTTAATTTCTGATGTTCTCCACCGGATTCAAGAATGTCCGCCAGCTTCTCCACTCTTTTTCTCAGCTTTTTTTCTTCATCAAACCGCATCAGAACGCAAAAATTTGCCTTTGAATAATGTGCACACAATTCATCATGTTCTATGTACTCAGCAATGAGCCTGTTTATATTGGATAATAGTCTTTCCCCTGCATCTCCACCATAACAGGTACTGTAATTCCTGTATTTCGTATACTGCACATCTAACAATGCATATTTCCTGTTTTTCTTTTTTGCTTTTTCAAGCATTTTTTCACCATGATTTTTAAAATAAAACCAATTGTATCCACCCGTTACATCGTCCATGCATATCACTCTTGACATACACAGCTGTGCTATAATTGACGAAACCTTCCTGATTTTTCCCATTCCAAATTCGTTTCGACTCATGTAAGTTGCTCCTTTATTTTTATCAGATATATAAATTATTAATGATGATAATTTTTAAATGTTCTCCTATATCCCTCAATTTTAGGAGTAAATTTCTCATAATCCTTCTGACTTAATTTTCCTTCAGACACAAGATTTCTCAGCAATTCCTCATATTCCTTAAAACATCTGAGTGCCTCATCCTTATAATTATTTGACATATACTGATAAAGTTCCTTTTCCTTCTGTTCAATCATCTTTTTCGTTTTACCTATTACCATGTCTAGTCCTCCATTCTGTTAAAACTCCTACGTAAGTTCAGACTAACTTCGATATAATTCTAATACAATTGTTTTAAATTATCAAGGTCGCTTACATAAAAAACACCCGATGCACTCACGCATCGGGTATTTGATATATAAAGAATTAGTTGTTGATTAACTTATCTTCTCCGTTCCAGCTGTAAAGTTTTCTAACTTCTTCTCCAACTTTCTCTGCCGGATGCTCAGCTGCTAACTTTCTCATAGCCTTGAAGTGAACCTGACGTCCTGCCGGTGACATGTCTAATAAGAATTCCTTAGCAAATGTACCATCCTGAATATCAGAAAGGATCTTCTTCATAGCCTTCTTTGTATCCTCTGTGATAATCTTAGGACCTGTTATGTAATCACCATACTCAGCTGTGTTAGAGATAGAATATCTCATTCCTGCAAATCCTGACTGGTAGATTAAGTCTACGATTAACTTCATCTCATGGATACACTCGAAGTATGCATTTCTTGGATCATATCCAGCTTCACAAAGTGTCTCAAAACCTGCCTGCATAAGTGCACAAACACCACCACAAAGTACTGCCTGCTCACCGAAGAGGTCTGTCTCTGTCTCTGTTCTGAATGTTGTCTCAAGAACACCTGCTCTTGCTCCACCGATTGCAAGTGCATATGCAAGTGCGATATCCTGAGCTTTTCCTGTAGCATCCTGCTCTACAGCTACGAGACAAGGAACACCTTTTCCTGCCTGGTACTCTGAACGTACTGTATGTCCAGGTCCCTTAGGTGCAACCATAGTTACATCTACATCTGCTGGTGGCTTGATACATCCGAAATGAATGTTGAAACCATGAGCGAACATTAACATGTTTCCAGCTTCAAGGTTTGGCTCGATATCTTTCTTGTACATATCTGCCTGTAACTCATCATTGATAAGAATCATGATAATATCAGCTTTCTTAGCTGCCTCTGCGGCTGTATATACCTTAAATCCCTGTGCCTCTGCTTTAGGCCATGACTTACTTCCTTCGTACAAACCGATGATTACATCGCAGCCTGATTCCTTTGCATTTAATGCATGTGCATGTCCCTGGCTACCGTAACCGATAATTGCTATGGTCTTTCCATCCAATAATGATAAATTACAATCTTCCTGATAAAAAATTTTTGCTGCCATTGTCTTTAGCCTCCATTTTTTTATTTGTTTTATGTGATAACGCTGCTATAAACAGCAATCAACAAGCTTAGTTAATTTTTAAATTTCAGGTATCAAAAGCCCCCTGCGGGGGGACTAGCCGACACAAATATGTGTATTTGCAAGCTAGCTTGCAATATCAAATATTGCGTTCGGCTGGTGCGTAGCACCACTTTTGATACCTGAATTGACAACTGAATCAATATATCTTAACCGTTAAACCGGTACACGGTATTTAATACCCGAATCATTTCTTTTAGTCAAATTCTCCCGCAAGCATGTCTGCTCTTCCTCTTGTAAGTCCTGTTATACCTGTTCTTACAAGTTCTTTTATCTCAAATCCTTCTAAAAGTCCTACAAAAGCATCTAACTTTGCCTGATTACCCGTAAGCTCAATCATAAGTGAATCCGTAGATACATCTACTATCTTGGCACGGAATATATCAGCTATCGCTATTACCTGCTGTCTGCTCTCAGCACCTACAGCAACCTTGCATAATATAAGTTCACGGCACACTGATTCTCCATCTTTAAGTACCGTCAGTTCCTCAACTTCAACAAGCTTCGAAACCTGCTTACGAATCTGCTCTAATACTTCATCCTCACCACTGACTACTATAGTCATTCTGGAAAATTTTATATTTTCCGTCTCACTTACGGTAAGACTGTCTATATTATATCCTCGTCTGGCAAATAATCCTGAAATTCTGCTTAAAACTCCGGACGTATTCTTAACGAGAATTGATAATACCATTTTTTTCATTCAAACAATCCTCCATCCGTTATATAACTGTATAACTATTCAGAATCGACACCTGAACAGTAATTATTTTATTTATCATAGCACAATAAACAATTTTGTCAATAGAAGTTCCCCAAACATTTTACGGAAATTCCACCGTTACAAATGAAGCACTTCCATATGGCACAATCTTTGTAACTCTGCCATGAAACTCCTTCAGAGCCTTGCTTTGCGGCATGTTATTCGACATGGCAAGAGCCGGAATAATTGTATAATATACCATCATTCCCTGGAGTGTCAGAAGCTTTTCCTCTTCCACATCAACCTCATCACCCACATTCAGCAGGCCTTCTCTTTCCATTTTGAATTCTACACTTACAGCCATGTGCATTTCTCCATTTCTATCTGTACAGCCATGATGCATGCTGTATAATGTTTTCTCCCTGACGCTCCAGTTCGTCAATTATAAAAACCTGATTATCATTCTTTGTAAACTGGCTGATTGCCTTGCTTGCTTCGTCAAAACTCTTATACTGGCCGCACACTCCTGAACCGTCTGACTTTTCGCTCTCATAAATTCCTAATTCAAAATATCTGTCCATACATATTCTCCATTCCTGTGTAACTATTTTTATATACAACACATCTTTTAATATTTTACTACAGTTTTTTTTATTTATCAATTGCAGAATTATATGTGTCTAATATTCTCGACATATACTCACTCACAGACATATTATACTCATCATCTCCATAATTGAATTCTCCGTCAAGGCTGAACTCCAATCTGTCATTTTCAAGATTTTCAAATTTCTTATCTATGACTGCTACATCCTCATAGTTCTTCCTTACGGTTTCATATTCACTTTCTATGCGCTGTGGCTGCATCCATCCGCTTGAAGCAATCTCTGCAAGTGATTTTTTATATTCATCAATAAAATATCCGTTACTGAGTATCGTATATTTATACAGTGGATTTGCCTGTGAACTTCCATTTCCCTCAGCGTATTCAGAAAATGGAGATACTTCTGTCATTCCCGAATATTCAGGATTGTATGAATGGGTTATTCCCAATGTTCTGTCATAATCATACGGTATAAATACAGCCTTTCCGCTGCTCTTAAGGAAATATATGTAATGATTGTTATAATTATTTCTTAAATCATCAGGATTTCCAAGAAAATAGCTGACTGCTGCAAATTTCACAAAGTTATCCGTATCTATAACTTTTTCCAAATCTTCCTTTGTCACATTCTCACCATTAAGAACATTTAACATATTCTCAAGTTTTTCATTCTGTGATGTTTTCTTATTGGTCTTTAAATCCAGATTATAAAACTTATTTTCATCAGGATTATTTATGCCATATGTCATCTGTTTTGTATAGTTTGCCGGCTTGAATGTCCATGATGCCTTATATAAATCGCCGCCCTGGTCTTCCTCATCAAAATTCCTTTCAATGAATTTTTTATCCACCGGTTCACCTATCATAAACACACCATAGTTTTCACCATTTCTCATAACCTGTGCAAAAGAGCTTTTCGGTGCTATCACTCCGAAATTTCTGAACATTTCATAGCTGTATGACTGCCTTACATATGCATTGTCATAGTTTTTGTTCCATTTAACTTCAAGTTTATCAAGAGTTGCAAATGTTCTCGCCTTTCTCTCTTTAAGCTTCTCACTGTCTTTCCATTCCTCTGCATCATCACCGTAATATTCTTCATTATCAAAGGCTTCATCAAAGCTGAGTTTGAAATGAATCAGGTTATATATTCCACCCTTTTTCTCATCATAGAAATCTGTTCTTGACATGTTTCCCTTCATTCTGATTCCCACATCATCCAGTTCATATTTGTCATCATCAATGGTTATTGTCACCTTATCTGCACGTCTGTAAATAGGAGATTTGGAATGAGTATAACTGTATTTTTCATAATCATCCTGAATCTTTTGAAGTTCTTCATCCGATACATCTATATCTATACTCACCTTACTGTTGATATCGAAAAGTTTCTCATAAATCTTTTCCTGCTCATCCTCCGACATTGTGTCAATGCTTGTCTTTTCATCTTTACCGGCTGTTTTTTTACTTCCTGCGCCGCATGCCGTAAATGTCAGTGCTGCTATAAGTATTCCGGTAATAAGATAAATTTTTTTCTTCATACGCTTCTCCTTTCATTCCGCTAAAGAATTTATCCCACGGTAAACTACCGTCTGAGTCTCTGTCTCCTCTTTATCTCCCTGTATTCACTGTCAACTTCCATGAAAAGTCTTGCTGATGTCCAGTTCATGTTTGTCGGCGTTACCACTGCCTTGTGATATGTGAGTTTTTCTGTTGCACTTCTTAACACTGCAAATATATTTGCAATCTCATTTTCTGCCACACCTGAAACTACCATCATTCTTCCCGGTATCTCAAGATTCTCATCATGGCTTTCTGCCACATCATACTCACCTATAAGTTCACCAAGAAGCCATCCGAACTGTTCTTTCTCAACTGTTTTCACCTCATAATTAAGCATTACTACAGCTTTCTTCACCTGCTCTGTCTGAAATTTGTTAAACCCATACAATAATATAATTTTTTTCATCTTCTCATTCCTTTCATTCTTTGTATTATACAACATATAAAAAATACACACAAATTAATTATTACTATACTTGCTCCAACCGGTGTTGAATAGCAGTATGATATAATCATTCCTATGCAGAAGCATACAACAGATATTACACCGGAGCTTATAACTACACCCATAAAACTTTTAAATATTCTCATTGATGACAGCGAAGGGAATATGATAAGGCTTGATATCAGCATTGCTCCCATCATTCTCATTCCCAGTACTATGGTTACGGCTGTGAGTACTGCAATAAGCGTATTATAAAGTGACACATTTACCCCTGTTGCCTTTGAAAAGCTTTCATCAAAAGTTACTGCAAATATTTTGTGATAGCACAGTATAAAAAGTAACAGCACAAACACTGACAGTACCACACTTAATATAACATCCTCATCCGTCATGGCAAGTATGCTTCCGAACATATATGTGCTGACATCAGTAGTCATACCGGTCGTAAGCGAGGTCACCGTCACACCTATGGCTAATGATGATGCCGACACCGCAGCTATAGCTGCATCTCCGTGCATCCTTCCGTTTTCTCTCATTCTCAGTATCGCAAATGCAGCAATTATTACTACCGGTATAGACACTGCAAGCGGTGCAAAACCAAATGCCACAGCTACCGATATGGCTCCGAACGATACATGTGAAAGTCCGTCCCCTATCATTGAATATCTTTTTAACACAAGACTGACGCCTAAAAGTGCCGAACACAATGAAACTATTATTCCGACTTCAAAGGCTTTTACAATAAAATCATAGGTAAAAAGATTTTTTATCACACTGATTAATTCCATCTGTACACATAACCTTTCTTATATTAGTTTCTTAGTTTTTCTCTCTGCCAAGTTTGAAACTTTCTCCAAATTCCGAATATATATACTGATTTACGTCTCCGTAAAAATATTCATCATTATTTATATGCAGAATCATACTTGCCTGCGCAACAACATTTTTTATATCATGTGATACCATTATTATCGTCATCTTATCAGTTTTATTTAACTTTTCAAGACTTTCATACAACTCCATCGTGGCATTAGGATCAAGTCCCGTAACAGGTTCGTCAAGAATCAGAAGTCCTCCTGCAGCACAAAGCGCCCTTGCTATAAGCACTCTCTGCTGCTGCCCTCCTGAAAGCTCCTTGTAACATCTCTTTCTGTATTCAAGTATATTCATTTTTTTCATATTATTCTGCGCCAGCTGCTTTTCCCTCTTATTATAAAAAGGTCTCCATCCGCATCTGTTTAAAAAACCCGACATAACTACTTCCTCAACCGTTGCCGGAAAGTCTTTCTGGATATCAGTCTGCTGTGGCAGATATCCTATATAGCCATTTTGTATGGATTTATCCAGTATTACTTTTCCCTTTACCGGTTTTATAAGTCCAAGCAGCGTCTTTATAAGTGTACTCTTTCCCGAACCGTTTTCACCTATAACGCACAAATAATCCCCCTGTCTCACATCAAAGCTTAAGTGTTCCATCACCGGTCTTCCGTCATATCCAAGTGAAACATCCTCGCACTCTATTATTTTCTTTCTGTCATCTGGCATATTCGCACCCCTTTTCTAAAATGCTTTGAATTTTTTGCTATGCATTTTTTATGCAAAATAAATAAATTCATGTTCAAAATTGTAGATTATCTCATCTTTTTTGTCAATAAAGTTTTAAATGTTTACTTTACACTTTACCCTCATTATAGTAAAATAATGTGAGTTGTCTTATTATATATGATAGCAAAGGAGTTGATTAGTACGAAAACCGTAGACATTGTGGTTCCCTGCTATAACGAAGAAGACATGCTTGAAATGTTTTTTACAGAAAGTAAAAAAATTCTCGATACAATCAGCAACTATTCTTTTAAGTTTATATTTGTTGATGACGGCAGCAGGGACCGCACATTAAAAATACTAATGAGTCTGGCTGAAAAATGCCCTCAGGTAAGCTATATTTCCTTTTCAAGAAATTTTGGAAAAGAGGCAGCCATGTATGCCGGCTTTAAATACACAACCGGTGATTATATTATCGTTATGGATGCAGATTTGCAGCATCCGCCAGCAATGATACCCGATATGATTGCCGAAATTGAAAAAGGTCATGACTGTTGTGCTGCAAGGCGTACCGACAGAAAAGGTGAAAGCAAAATAAAAAGCAGCTTTTCACGTATGTTTTACAGACTGAGTAACAGACTTACAGATGTAAATCTCGTTCAGGGCGCGGTGGACTTCAGGATAATGACCTCGCAGATGGTTGACTCCATTATGGAACTGTCAGAAAACCAGCGTTTCTCAAAAGGAATATTTGCCTGGGTAGGATTTGATACGGTATGGATTCCATATCATAACATTGAACGGCCTGTAGGTCAGAGCAAATGGAGTTTCTGGGGACTGTTTAAATATGCAATCGACGGAATAACCGCTTTTTCCATCGCTCCACTGCGAATGGTGACCGCATTTGGATTTTTCATTTCCATATGTGCCTTTGTATATATTATCGTAACTCTTATACAGACACTTATATGGGGAATAGCCGTACCGGGATATGTAACAACATTATCCGCAGTACTGTTCCTTGGTGGAATAATAGAATTTTCCCTCGGTATTCTCGGTGAGTATATAGGACATATTTATATAGAAGCTAAAAACAGACCTATTTTTATAATAAAAGAAACTAATATCCCTCTTACAAAAAGTAGCAGGAGGATGAAACAGGAGGATAATCGTGAATAAATTAATTGACAAACTATTTAACAGGGAGACGGTCTCTTACCTTATTTTTGGTATACTGACAACAGTTGTTGATTTTCTTGTATACGCCCTGTTTTGTAAAATTCTAGGCGTAAACTATTTATTATCAAACATAATCTCATGGGCCGCCGCAGTATTATTTGCCTATGTTACCAACAAAATATTTGTTTTTAAGAGTAAAGACCGCTCATTTAAAACACTATTAAATGAAATATCTGCATTCATCAGTGCAAGACTGTTCAGTCTGGTATTCAGTCTGGTATTCATTTACCTGTGCGTAATACTTCTCGGAATGAATGACCTTGTTGCAAAGATTATTTCATGTGTATTCGTAGTCATTATAAATTATGTACTCAGCAAATTTTTCATCTTTAATCAGAATGACAAAAATGAAAAAGAATCTTTTATAACAAAGCTTAAAAATAACATAGTATACATACTTGCATTCCTTATTCCGGTTGCAATATTACTTGTTATCTACTATTTAAGAGATATTTTCCCATTCGGTGAAGAAATGTACTTAAGAAGTGACTGTTATCACCAGTACGCACCATTCCACAAGGAATTTTTTAACAAATTAAAAAGCGGCGGAAGTCTGACATATTCATGGAATATAGGTATGGGTGTTAATTTTTCGGCACTCTATGCTTATTACCTTGCCAGCCCGGTAAACTGGTTTATTGCAATCTTCCCTGAAAAATATATTGTTGAAGTAATGAACGGATACATTATATTAAAAGCCGGACTTTGCAGTTTTGGTTTTGCATATTATATCCGCAACCGTTTTAAAACAAAAAATATTTCAGTTGCAGCTTTTGCAATATTTTATGCACTTTCATCATATTTCGCTGCTTTCAGCTGGAATGTAATGTGGCTTGACTGTTTGATACTTCTGCCTTTTATACTTCTCGGACTTGAAAGACTTGTAAAAGAAAATAAATGTTTCTTATACTGTGTATCTCTCGGTCTTGCAATAGTATCAAACTACTATATAGCTATTATGATCTGTATATTCTGTGTACTTTACTATTTTGCACTCATATATTCAGATAAGAGCAAAAAGAATGTTAAATACTATATAACCAAATTCCTCAACTTCGGAATCTACTCTCTTCTTGCCGGTGGTTTTGCAGCCGCAGTTTTCCTGCCTGCATACTTTGCACTTAAATCAACCGCCTCAGGAGAATTTGATTTTCCTAAGTTGTTACAGAATTATTTTTCAGTATTTGATATGCTGTCACGTTCGCTGATAGATGTTGAAGCTTCAATATTCTCAGCACATGACCCTAACCTTTACTGTACGGTAGCCGTATTTATACTAATACCTCTGTATTTTATGTGCAGCAAGATAGATGCACGGGAAAAGATAGCTAAGGCTGCTCTCCTTGCATTTATGCTTTTTAGTTTTAACACTAATATACCTAACTATATATGGCACGGATTCCATTTTCCTAACTCACTTCCGTGCAGACAGTCATTTATATACATTTTCCTTGTGCTTGCAATGAGCTATGAGGCATTTATTCATATTAAATCATTTTCATCTAAACAGGTATTCGGTACATTTGCAGGTGCCATAGCACTGATACTGGTTATCGAAAAGCTTTATGTAAGTGATTCATATGATTTTAAGATAATATATTACAGCATCGGATTTCTTCTGCTTTATCTTATAGCATTTATGTTATACAGAAGTCCTGATTACAGACGTGGAGTTATAGTATTCTTCATATTTATAATAACGATTTCAGAGACATATGTGAACTTAAACACAACTGGTTTAAGCACAACAAGCAGAACTTATTACATGGATGACAATAAGAATATAACAAATGTACTGAATGAAGCTGCAGATGATGACGACGGATTCTACCGTGTCGAGAAATATGAACGTCATACCAAAAACGATGCCGGTTGGAATAATTACCGCGGTGCATCAACATTTTCTTCTACAGCCAAAGCCGGTCTTTCAACATATTACGGACAGATTGGTATGGAAGAATCCACAAATGCTTATGCATACTACGGACATACTCCACTTACAGAATCACTTTTCTCCATCAAATATGTCCTTGGTGAGACATATCAGGATGATACTGATTTAGTAAGACTTAAAAATGCATCCGGCAATGTTTATCTGTATGAAAACACATATACTCTTCCATTGGGATTTATGCTTGATGAAGATTTTGAAGATAACTGGGATTTTGATAATTCCGATCCATTTGCTGTACAGAACAGTTTTGCTGCAAACGTTATCGGTGATGACGGATACAATCTTTTTACAAGACTTGATGTAAACAGCAACGGAAATAATGCTGAAATATCCGTTGATAAAGATACACACCTTTATGTATATGTAACAACATCTCTTGATAAAGTCGATGTGGAAATTCAGGACAGCGAAGGTAACGCTACTTATAACAAAACATACAGTGATATGTCTCATCCACATACTCTTGACCTCGGAACAATCCATCCTGGTGAAACGGTATATGTCAATCCAAATGATGATGACGTAAAATCACTCCAGTTATACGCATACGCCTTTGATTTTGACACATTTGTTTCCGTATATGATGAATTAAGCACACAGAGACTTAATCTTGAACAGTTTGAAGATACCTATGTAAAAGGCTCTATAACAGCCGATTATGACGGACTGTTATATACATCTATTCCATATGATGACGGATGGAGTGTCTATGTTGACGGAGAAAAAGCAGAGATAAATTCATTTGAAGATGCATTGCTGTCTGTTTATCTGCCTGAAGGAACTCATACGATAGAATTTAAATACCGTCCTGTAGGACTTACACTTGGAATTGTTTTGAGCATATTAAGTGTTATAGCTTTTATTTCATTAGTAATCTTAGATTATCAGAAAAAGAAACGCGAACAGTCAAAAACCACTGCTGCTGATTCTGAATAGAATCAGCAGCACAAAAAAAACAGTACCGACAAATAATCGGTACTGTTTTTTTTAAACATCTATTCCCATGTCGTGCAATAGTTTAAGTATTGCTGATACCGGAAGACCAACAACATTGTTGTAATCACCGTCAATCTTCTCTACAAAAGCTGCACCTTTTCCCTGAATAGCGTAAGCTCCGGCCTTATCCATAGGCTCTCCTGTTTCCACATAGCTTACTATCTGTTCATGAGTCATCGGATACATGAATACATGAGTACTTCTTACAAGCGTTACCTTTCTCTCAGGAAATACAAGTGCTACGCCTGTAACTACCTGATGCTTGTTGCCCTGAAGCATAGTCAGCATTTCTATTGCCTCCTCTTTGCTCTTAGGCTTTCCAAGAGTCTTACCCTTATAAGATACTACAGTATCAGCTCCTATAACCAAACCATATTGCCCCTTACACTTATTTGCTACATCCACTGCTTTCTTCTTGCACAGAATTTTAACCAGATCTGTTGAAACGTCAGTTGTAATGCTTTCTTCAACATCACTCGGAACACATTCAAATTCAATTCCAATCTGCTCCAACAACTGTTTTCTTCTTGGCGAACCTGACGCAAGAATAACTTTTCCATTAAGTTTCATATACATCCTTTCCTTCCATACTTCATGGCTCTGCACTCATATCAGTCTTCCCACGGACGTATTCTGTATGTAACACCCAGTGATTCACAGATATGCCTGCACTGCTCTTCTTCCTCCTTTGTCAGAGTCGTGTCAACGGTAGTCAGCACCACCTCACTAACATGGGTTTTCACATTCTCTGCAAATTTTAATAATGCATCAAATGATTCAATCCCAAATTTGTTTCTTGTAAGCTCATAATACTTCTCCCTGTTAGGTGTATTAAGACTGATAGAAACAACATCCACCCTACCCTCAAATTCCGGTGCTGTATCTCTGCCATTAATAAGGTCAGATAAACCATTCGTATTTACCCTGATTTTCTTATTATAATGCTTTTTAAGCCATTCTGCAACTTGAATAAGCATATCTAATCTTTCGGTAGGTTCTCCAAACCCACAAAATACAATTTCTTTATATTCATCTAAATTAAACTTTGCAAATTCAGCCTTGATTTCCTCGAAATCCGGCTCATGTTCAAGCCAAAGCACATGTGAATCATCCATTTTATCCCTTGTCTGACGTAGGCAAAATGTACAGGAACATGGACATTTATTAGTAAGATTAACATATAAATTGTCATGAACTTTGTATAATATAGTCATAGCTTTTTTCATTTTTTTCTCCAATCCAAGGCATTTTTATGCCTTAATTATATTTTCTATGAAAGTGTCGTAAGAAACTCTTCAAAGCATACACCATCAGTATCAGGAATATCCATCTCTATTGACTTTGCAATACATTTTATGATAAATTCTGAAGCCTTTCTTACAGACTGTTCAAAATCTTCTCCGTTTACAGCATCAGCCGCAATAATCGATGCAAATATGTCTCCTGTTCCGGAACGTTCTTTTCCCACTTTTTTATTTCTGACCCAGGATACACCTTTTCCTGATTCATATACAAGATTTGCAACCATATCTCCCTGCTGAAGTCCTGTTATGACAATCTTGTCAGGTCCTTTATCCGACAGTTTTTTCACTATCTCCTCAAGTTCCTCGTCCGTCATGTCCTCTCTGTAAGGTGTCTCCGTAAGTATACAGGCTTCCGTAAGATTAGGTGTAATAATATCCGCATATTCCAAAAGTTTTATCATATCGCGGCACATGTCTTCCGTATATGTTGAATAAGGTTTTCCATAATCACCCATAACCGGATCGATAATTACTATTGTATCATCTCCTCCAAAGTCATTTAAAAATCCTGATACAATCTCTATCTGTTTTCTGGAACCCAGAAATCCGGTAGCAATGCCCTTGAATCTCAAGTCAAGTTTCTTCCAGTTATCAATGTATTCCTGCATCCTGTCTGTATAATCATCAAAAAAGAAGCTCTTAAATCCACTGTGATTTGAAAAAATTGATGTCGGCAACATACAACACTGTATTTTCATTGCTGATATTATCGGAAGGGATACTGCTATCGAACATCTCCCGAAACCGGATATATCGTTTATAACTGCTATTTTTTTCTGATTGTTATGAGACATACATCTGTTCCTCTCATTTCTTTAAATTTTCTTAAAACCATAATATAAATCAGATCTGGTAGTGTGTAAAATACCATTTTGTCTTTTTTTGACCATGCCACTTTTTTCACTTGTATAATTAGCAAAAACAATTTATACTATAGATTATGAATTTTAAAAACAATGAAGCTTATGGGCTATCATCTGATTAGCGGGACAAAAGCCCCTACGGGGACTAGCCGGCACAAATATGTGTATTTGTAAGCTAGCTTACAATAGCACATATTGTGTCCGGCTGGTGCGTAGCACCACTTTTGCCCCACTAATCAGATAACTTCACAGCCTTAGCCTTCATCAAAGCGAAAGTGAGGATTCACATTTTGAAAGATTTAGAACAGAATGACTATATAAAGATTATTGCTTCCCTTTTAGCCATAGTACTAATAATATTGGTTTTAAAAGTTGTGAAAGTCAATTTTATTAAACCCAAACATGATTCCAAAAATTTCTCAACAGAAGAAAATATCATCACCAACAAATCCGGTGACGTATCGGTTGCAATAGCCGGTAACGTGCTTCTAAGCAGCAAATTACAGACAACTTACAACTCAAGCGGTTTATCAGGTGTCATATCCGATGACCTTCAAAAGAAAATATCATCATCAGATATAGCTATAATGAACCAGACTTTTTCAAGTGTAGACAACACCGCCGGAGAATACCATGTTTCTTCTACTGCACTCAGCATATTAAATGATATGGGATTTAACATGGTATCTTTGTCAAATAATTATTTCAGGCAGTTCGGAGCTGAAAATGCAATAAATTCAATCTACATGTTAAAAAATCACAACATTAAAACTGCCGGAGCCGGAACAAACCAGATAAACGCAGCGGCACCTGCCGTCTACACATACAATAATAAATCCGTAGGACTTATGTCGGTAACCATAACAGATACAAATGATACATCCGACGGATTTGCCATAAATTCCAACGGACACGTCCGTGAACAGATGGGTATATACGGTGAATCCGATATCGACAGGATATGCGACAGGATATATGATGCCAAAAATAATTGTGACTTCCTTATTGTCAATGTAAACTGGAACACCTCCGGTGCAGCACCATCAAAGGAATCTAAATCGGCAGCAAAATCATTTATAAAATCAGGTGCTGATTTGATAACCGGATGCAGCAATTCTTTTGAGGGGATAGAATATTACAAAGGATGCCCTATTTTGTATGGCACAGGCAATTTTCTGCATACAGCCCCACAGAGTAAGACAGCCGTTGTAAAACTCAATATAAGCCGCAAAAACAAGGTAAGCATAAAACTCATACCATGTATAAGCGATGCATATTATATCCGTGAAATGACTTCAACGGAAAAGAAAGCATTTTATAGTGATGTAACCGGTTTATCTAAAAACATAAATATTACAAAAAAAGGAGAGGTTCAGCCATCATAAGCTGAACTTCTCCTTTTACATTACTATACATTTTATAATATACAGAACCATAAGATGCAGCGGATACCACCAGTAAAACATCATCTTAAACTTATCCCCGCCTCTTTCTCCATTGTAGAATTCTATAGGTATAAGTGCCAATGCTCCTGCTGCCTGTGTACCACCTATCACTAACACATTCATGACTATCTGGAATATGTATATCGATACTTTTATTTTCCTAAACAGATAAAATCCCAGTATCATTGCCACCCCATAAGCTCCATAATCCGTCTGAAATGCCCATGCGGCAACCATTCCTATTGCACACATAAGATATCTTGACATATCAGATGATGCAAACTCACAAAAATGCATGACCAACAGTCCGATAAACAGTGTAAAGAATACGTTTTGATTTGCGATATTTATTATCTTACCCGAAAATGCCAGATCAAAAGGAATTTCCGAAATTATGGCAAATATACCAAGACGTATCAGATAATTTTTTCTGTTTGATGTGTGAAAGAATCCTTCCACGAGCAGAAAGCAATATATAGGAAATGCCAGTCTTCCTATGATTCTAAGAATAATATACTCCGGAAACAACATTGCACCGATATGGTCTATCGTCATGGATACCAGTGCAATTATCTTTAAATCCGTTCCTGTAAGCATCCTATTTTTTATTATTTTTTTCATTTTCTTCTTTACCAATCTCTGAATTTTCCATCACAACAGCAGTTCTCGGCGGAACTACCAACATTCTGTTTTTTATCTCTACCTCCTCATTCCCGGAAGTATTAAATACCATTTTCCATTTCTGGCGTTTTCCTGCCTTCGGTATTCCTATTTTCTGCTCTTCCCAGTGCATATTAAAGGCTATAAATATAGTATTGTCATCATTATGTCCAAACAGTCTGCTGTAATTTCCAAACAGCATTACACCGAAATGTCTGTTAAACACATCCGTATCAAGTGTCCACGTCTTCTCACTGTGATATGATATATCCGGTATTCCCAAGGCGTGATAATCTCTTCCCTGCATCTGCTTCGGAAGATGCAGAATAGGATGTGCCTTTCTGAACTGTATCACTTCTTTTACAAATTCCAGTATTTCCTTATTTTTCTTCACAAGATTCCAGTTAAGCCATGAGATTTCATTGTCCTGACAGTACGGATTATTATTTCCCCTGCATGTATGTCCAAACTCATCTCCGGCATATATCATAGGTGTACCCTGACTTAACAGAAGCATTAAAAATGCATTCTTTATCTGTTTTTTTCTGAGTGTACACACTGCCCTTCTCTTAGTTTCACCCTCAAATCCACAGTTCCAGCTGTTATTGACCTTTCTGCCGTCACGGTTATCCTCATTATTCGCCTCATTGTGGCTTATGCTGTATGATAACATATCCATCATTGTAAGAGTGTCATTAGATGCCATATAGTTAATCGTTGCAGCTGAAACCGGATTGTATCTGAATCTGAATGCCATGTCTGCCGTTCTGCCCTCGTCTCCTTTAAGGAAACATCTTGCTATATCCATAAATACATCATTATATTCTGCAAGATGCTTTCTGACGTAGAGTTTTTCCTCATTCCAGCCATAATTCATAAGCTTCGTGCGGCTCAGATACGGATCTTTCTGTATCATATCCCTCATTCCCGCCGGAATGTTACAGTGTATGCCGTCTATATGGTACTCCCTTACCCAGAATCTGAAGCACTGATATATAAGATAAGGATTTATATTCTCCGGAAAATAAAACTCCATGGCAACCTCTATTCCGTTTTTATGAAAAGCCTTTACCATATCTTTAAATTCCCTGATTACCGCCCCTTTGACTTTAGAAGATGCATAAGCTGCCTTAGGAGCAAAATAATTTCCTTCACAGTATCCCCAATAATTCAGTTTAGGCTGTTCCTCACTATGCTTCACTCTCGGTTCAAAGGATGCCCTTCTGCCCTTAAAAATCTCATTGAACTCGTATGCCGGCATAAGCTCCACCATAGTTATCCCCAGAGACTTTATGTACGGAATCTTCTCTGCCAGTCCCTTAAATGTACCCTTATGCTTCACTCCTGAAAACTTTGATTTCGTAAAACCTCTTACATGGAGTCTGTATATAATGGAATCCTCAAAGGAAATATCCGGTGACTTGTCATCCTCCCAGTCATATTTTCCTCTGTATACACCTGCTGTAATATGCTTATCCGTTTCACCCCAGACTTCAGAGCCGTTAATTATCTTTGCAAAAGGATCCTGTTTAATAATATTTCCTATTCTGAATGCATATTCAAATTCGTTAGACGGTATGCCTTCGATTTCCATCGCAAACACATTGCCATGACGCATGTCCTCGGTAAAAGGAATCTCGGTTGCTATCTTAGAAGTCCCTTTCTTATATAAAATAAGGGAGCATTTTTCATCTCCATCAACCATTATTGCTATATTCACAAGCTTTCTTCCCTTTTCGACCGTACCGAGCGGTTCAGGTTCGCCTATTCTTACTCTATAATCAAGTTTTTCTGTTTCGTTCATTATCATTGTTTACATCCTTTATCATTACTTATATTGTATTATAACGTATATTTATCCACATAACAAGCAAAAAGCATGAATTTTCAGCTTTTAGCTTGCAAATTACCAGATTTAATGTAAAATAAACTAAGAACCAGAGAAAGGAATGAACTTTATTATGATTAGTGCAAATAACATTACACTCAGATTAGGCAAAAAAGCCCTTTTCGAAGATGTAAATATTAAATTTACAGAAGGAAACTGTTATGGTCTTATTGGAGCAAACGGTGCCGGAAAATCTACATTTTTAAAGATTTTATCAGGTCAGATTGATTCTACCAACGGTGAGGTTGTCATTACACCGGGTCAGAGACTTTCTTTTCTCCAGCAGGATCATTTTAAATATGATGAATATCCTGTTCTTGATACAGTTATAATGGGAAATGCAAGACTTTATGAGATAATGAAAGAAAAGGATGCAATATATGCTAAAGAGGATTTTTCCGAGGAAGACGGTATAAAAGCCGGAAAGCTTGAGGAAGAATTCGCCACACTCAACGGATGGGAAGCTGAATCCGATGCCGCTACCCTTTTAAACGGTCTCGGAATAGAAACAGAACTTCATTACAAATACTTAAAGGAGCTTACAGGAAGCCAGAAGGTCAAAGTTCTCTTAGCTCAGGCTCTTTTTGGTAATCCTGACATTCTTCTTTTGGATGAGCCTACCAACCACCTTGACTTAGACGCCATTGCATGGCTTGAAGAATTTCTTATTAACTTTGACAATACTGTTATCGTCGTATCACATGACCGTTACTTCCTCAATAAGGTATGTACACAGATTGCTGATATCGACTATGGAAAAATTCAGTTATATGCCGGAAACTACGACTTCTGGTACGAGTCAAGCCAGCTTCTTGTAAAACAGATGAAAGAAGCAAATAAAAAGAAAGAAGAAAAAATCAAAGAGCTTCAGGACTTTATCCAGCGTTTCAGTGCCAATGCTTCTAAATCAAAGCAGGCTACATCAAGAAAACGTGCTCTTGAAAAAATCGAGCTTGATGAAATCAAACCATCCAGCCGTAAATATCCTTATATAGATTTCCGGCCTAACCGTGAGATAGGTAACGAAGTCCTCACTGTAGAAGGTATCTCAAAGACTATAGACGGAGTTAAGGTTCTTGATAATATTTCATTTATCGTCGGCAGAGAAGACAAGATTGCCTTTGTCGGTGCAAACGAAATTGCCAAAACTACATTGTTCAAAATCCTCGCAGGTGAAATGGAACCTGATGAAGGAACTTATAAATGGGGTGTCACTACTACACAGACATATTTCCCTAAGGATAATACAAAGGAATTTGACTGTGATGATACTATCGTTGACTGGCTTACACAGTATTCTGAAGAAAAGGATGCAACATATGTCCGTGGTTTCCTTGGAAGAATGCTTTTTGCCGGTGATGACGGTGTAAAACATGTAAACGTATTATCCGGTGGTGAAAAGGTAAGATGCCTGTTATCTAAGATGATGATATCCGGTGCAAATGTCCTTATTCTTGATGAGCCTACCAACCATCTTGATATGGAGTCAATAACAGCACTCAACAACGGACTTATCAAATTCCCGGGTGTTGTTCTGTTTGCATCACATGACCACCAGTTTGTACAGACTACTGCCAACCGTATAATGGAAATCATTAACGGTTCCCTTGTTGACAAAATCACTACTTACGACGAATATCTTGCAAGTGATGAAATGGCAAGAAAACGTCAGGTATATTCTATGGATGAACAGGATGAGGATAATTAATGAGCAATATAGATCTTCATGTACACTCAACAGCTTCCGACGGTTCTTATACACCGTCGGAACTTGTTGATTATGCAATAGAAAAAAATTTATCTGCCTTTGCCCTTACCGACCACGATACATGTGACGGTATTTCCGAGGCAATAAATTACAGCTTAAAACTAAAATCAGAAGGTAAAAAATCAGTAAAAGTTATTCCCGGCATTGAATTATCTGCTGAATATTCAGGCGAAGATGTCCATATACTAGGACTGAATATCAGGTATGAGGACAAGGCATTTCTTACAGAACTCCAACCCTTTGTAGATGCCAGAAACGCCCGAAATCACCTGATGGTAAGCAAAATGAATGAACACGGCATAAACATTACTGAAGAAATGGTTAATAAAAGATTCGGTGATGCAGTCATAACCCGTGCACACTACGCAATTCTTATGATTGAAATGGGATATGTATCATCAAAGGAAGAGGCATTTGAAAAATACTTAAATAAAGGATGCCCTTTTTATATTCCCCGACATAAGATTACACCTTCAGAAGCCGTAAGACTTATTAAGTCCGCCGGTGGTCATCCCGTGATGGCACATCCGGTACTCTACAGCTTTGAAGATGACGTCCTTGATAATCTGGTGTGCAGGCTTGCAGACGAAGGTCTTGAAGGTATAGAAGCAGTATATTCATGCAATAAACCTGAAGATACGGTTAAATACACCAATCTGGCTGCAAAATATAACTTATATTTAACGGGCGGCTCAGATTTTCACGGTACGGCAAAACCAGGACTTGAATTAGGTACAGGTTATGGAGACCTTGCTGTTCCCGAATCATTTCTTAAAAATATTTTATAGAATAAGGATTGTGATTTAATGAAAAAAAACCGCATTACTACTTTTCCACCCGTCGGAACAGAGACTAAAGGTGTGATTCAATTTATACACGGTATGTGTGAACACAAAGAACGTTATATAGAGACAATGAAATATTTCAGCCACAACGGATACATCTGTATCATAAGTGATTTACCGGGACACGGTGAGAACCTTTCCCGTTCCGGTACATTCGGATACTTTGGAACCGAAAGTATTGACAGGATGTTAAACTGTGTACACAGAAACACCCTTTACATCAAAAAACATTATCCGGACCTTAAATATATACTTTTTGGTCACAGCATGGGTTCCCTTGTGTGCAGAGCATATTTAAAAACTCACTCAGACGATGTGGATACTGCAATTATCTGTGGCAGTCCCTCCGATAACAGATTTAAATATATCGGAAAATTTGCAATGAAATGTCTCGTCTCAATATTTGGCGGGCACACCAAAAGTAATTTTGCAAAAAATCTGTGTACAGGCACATTTGAAAGACGTTTCAGATATGAAAATCTTGAAAATTCATGGATTTGTTCGGATAAAGATGTAGTACACAGTTATAACAATGATGAATTGTGCGGTTTTACATTTACCCTGAACGGTTACGATACACTGGTAAATCTTCTGATAAGCGTATATTCGGCATCAGGATGGCAGATTAATAACCCTGACCTGCCCGTATATTTTATATCCGGTGAATATGACCCGTGTATGGGAAATAAAAAGAGATTCCACCACTCAGTCAACATTTTGAGAAATGTAGGATTTAACAATATTCACACGAAGATATTTCCTGAAATGCGACACGAGATACTGAATGAAAAAGATAAAAAAACTGTATATGATTACGTTTTAACCTGTATATAAAAAGAAAGCAGCGGACTGATTAAGTAACCGGTCCGCTGCTTATTATTTATTATATTTCTCTTTCTTTCATTATACTCATGTAAGCAGGTCTGATAATCTTATTCATACCTACTAACTCTTCTATTCTGTGTGCACTCCATCCTACGATTCGTGCTATGGCAAACATAGGTGTATACAGTTCCATAGGAATGTCTAACATATCATATACAAATCCACTGTAGAAATCCACATTTGGGCTTACACCCTTAAATATATGTCTCTTCTGTGCTATAAGTTCAGGTGCTAGAGTCTCTATATTCTTATAGAGCTGCATATCCTTTTCTCTGTGTTTCTCCACAGACAGTCTCTGAACATAACTTTTAAATATTGTCTCCCTAGGGTCTGATAAAGAATAAACCGCATGACCCATACCATATATGAGACCTTTTCTGTCAAATGCCTCTCCACCGAGAATCTTTGCAAGATAACTTCTAAGTTCATCAACATCTTCCGTATCAGAAACGTGTTCTTTTATATCCTTAATCATTTCCATAACTTTTATGTTTGCTCCACCGTGTTTAGGTCCTTTAAGTGAAGACATTGCTGCCGCTATGGCAGAGTAAGTATCTGAGCCTGAAGATGTAACAACTCTTGTTGTAAATGTAGAGTTATTTCCACCACCATGTTCCATATGAAGCATAAGTGCCACATCAAGTACCTTTGCCTCTGTCGGTGTATACATTTTATCCGGTCTCAACATAAGAAGAAGGTTCTCAGCCGTTGAAAGTTCAGGATTCGGTCTGTGAATATACATACTCTCATTATTTTCATAATGATTGTAAGCATGATATCCATACACTGCCAGCATCGGAAATGTTCCGATAAGCTGTATACACTGTCTGATACAGTTATCTATATCATTTACACTCACATAATTATCATATGAAGCCAGAGTAAGAATACTTCTTGTCATGGAATTCATTATATCCTTGCTCGGAGCTTTCATAATAACATCTCTCGTAAAGTTTGTAGGTAAATTTCTGCACAATCCAAGCATTTTTGAAAATTCAGCAAGTTCTTCCTCATTTGGTAAATCTCCAAACAACAGAAGATATGCCGTACTTTCAAATCCAAATCCATTCTCTCTAATATTTCTTACAAGTGACTTTATATTATAACCACGATACCATAACTCTCCGTCGCACGGAACTCTCTGTCCGTCAACATCCTTAAATGACACTATCTTTGATATATTGGTAAGTCCCGTAAGTACTCCCTTACCATTTAAATCCCTGAGCCCTCTGTTTACACCATATTCTTTAAAAAGCTCATCCGATATAGTATCGTTGGATACACATAAGTCTTTCTTTGTATTAGCATATTTTATTAATTCTCTTTCAAATCCCACTAGTTTGCCTCCTTATAATTCGTTGTCAATGTTATTCTCTATCTTCTTGGACAGCATCAGGAGAAACTCTTTCTCCTCATCTGTCACGTCCTTAAATACGACCTCCTTTATACTTTTTCTTAAAACAAGTATTCTTTCTATTATTGCATCCGCATTATCTGTCAGAACCAGATGCGTACATCTTCTGTCATTTCCATCCTGTACTGATTTAATCAGCTCAAGTTTCTCCATTCTGTCCACCGACTGGGATATATGCCCCTTCGTAAACATATCAAGATTCATTATATCCTTTGATGTATTATGATTACCTGAGCAATATAGAAAATATAAGATTTCCACATCAATTTTTTTTAACCCATACTCTCCCATGACCTTCAGAATAAGTTTCTCGTAAAGCCTTCTGAATTTATTTCCATACAATAATATTTCTATTGCCTGCTCCACAACTTACCTCTCCATATCGGCTATAAATTTTTTAAAACTGATACAGGATTTTCCCTGATTATCACCTGTGCATGTTCGCTAAGATACGGCTGACACCAGTCCGCTTCTATTATCTCCTCGCTATATTCCTCAGCTGTCAACAAAAATCTGTTTGCATTCCCACTGTCGGCACCATTTAAATCCACATACATAAAATATTTGTTGTCGGATTTATACATTCTTCCATTTCCAATCTCATCTGCTGACTCACAAAATCTTTCTGCATCATCGAGACTTGAAAATCTGATAACATACCTTCTATCTTCCTGAACCTCAGTATCCTCAGACTTCTGCTCTATAGAGCTGTTGAGTTCATTCATAACCTGATTAAAACCCATTATCTTATCTTCACCTGTAGCTCTAAGTATCTCTTCAAGCCTTTGTCTTCCGATGCAGTTCACCATATCATAAGCACTGAGAAGTCTTGACACTGTAGAATTTATCTGTTTGTCAACACTGACTGATACAACATTCATCACCAGTTCATTATTTTCATAACCAATCTGGTTGACGAACTGATATGTATCTTCCTTGATAAATCCCTGGGAACTGGCAGCCGCCACTACCTCTTTTATAAACTCCGTAGCTTTCTCTTTACTGCTAAAGATTTCTTCTACCTGAAAACCCAGACTTCTGATTTCATCTGCCGGTATAACGCATTTGATTACCTGATCATTCACTTTAATAAACGTCAAATCAATCACCACACTTTATTGTATCGTTTGTTTAATTTTAAACTAATATATCATTTTAATGGAAAATTTGCAAGTAAGTTCACAGATTTTTAATATATTACTGCTATAAAGAAATGTTAAAAAGTTTACATGCTGTCTTGTACATAATATTATTATAATCTTCTGATGATATTAATTGCGGAAGTTTTTCAAAATAATCCCTGTACATAGACGGCTCACCTTTACCATTATAATAATATGTATCCATTCCGTCTATCGGCATGTCACTGCCAAACATTATTCTTCCACTTCCATACATCTCTATGGCTTTTAATGTGGTATCAAGCGGTACCCATGTTGTATCCCCATACAGATTTGAAGCTTTTCCCATTACATTCAATGCCTCTGAATTATCTGTTCCAAGCCCCATATGAACCATCACAAAATTCACATCAGGATACATAACGGCAGCTCTATATAAATGCGAAACCGAATCACTGCCATCACCTGCCCCCGTATGTGAAACAACCGGCAGCTTTAAGCGTGAAGCCATATCAAGATATGGTCTCACGCTCTCACTGTCGGGTGCTGTATTTGAATGATACGGATGTATCTTTATCCCGTATATATATTCTCTGTATTTTATAATAAGATTTTCAAGTTCATCTGTATATCCCTCTGTCAGTGGTTTTATCCACACACATATGCCGATTCTTCCTCTGTTGTTCTTTGCAAACTCAATATCTCTAAGCAAAGCTGCTTCCTGTGTCAGCAGATGTGCCTGCTCTATTATTTTCTGTTCATGGTCGCATTCAGTGCAGTCTCCGTCACTTACAAGACAAAAATCCACACCATATTTATCCATGGCACCTGTTATCCACTCTTCCGGCATATAAAATAAACTTTCTTTCTCTCTTGATACATGTACATGTGTATCAACTATATATACAGATTTTTTATTCATATTTATTCATCCCAGTTGTGATATACTGCCTGTACATCATCATCCTCATCTAACAGATCGAGGATTCTGTTCATTCTCTTTATATCCTCTTCATCTGTAAGTGTTACATAGTTCTGTGGTATCATTGTTACTTCTGCTGATGCCATCTTTATATTCTCATTTTCAAGAGCCTCTCTTACAGCACTGAAATCCTCAGGTGATGTAGTTATCTCAAAGCTGTCATCTTCCTCTGAAAAGTCTTCTGCACCAGCATCGAGAGCCATCATCATAAGTTCATCTGCATCTCCGTCATACTCTTCTTTATCAATGATAATCTGACCTTTTTTGTCAAACATAAATGATACACATCCCTGTGCACCTACATTTCCGCTACCCTTTGTAAATGCATTTCTTACATTGGCTGCTGTTCTGTTTTTGTTATCTGTAAGAGCATCAACGATGATGGCACTTCCGTTAGGACCGTATCCTTCGTATGTTACTGATACATAATTAACTGCATTTGCATCTCCTGCTGCCTTTTTGATACCTCTGTCTATAGTATCATTAGGCATGTTGTTTGCCTTTGCTTTTGCAATAACATCTCTTAACTTGCTGTTATTCTCAGGATCAGCTCCGCCTTCCTTTACGGCTACGGCAATTTCTCTACCGATTATGGTAAATATTTTTCCCTTTGCTGCATCATTTTTTTCTTTCTTATGTTTAATATTTGCAAATTTTGAATGTCCTGACATTTTGTATTTCTCCTTTATAATTTATTATTTTCATCTTTAACATTATTTTCACCGTCTTTTTCAAGAACGTGAATCTGGACAAGTGAAATCATCTTATCCTCAACCCCGAGTATTTTGTATCTGCATTTCTCCGTGACAATCTCTGTCCTCTCATCCTCCGCCGGAATCCTGTTAAGCTTCGTTATTAAAAATCCGTTGAGTGTATCGTACTCATCTTCATCAAACGTAATTCCAAGTTCCTTCTCTAAATCATGGAGTGACGTCATTCCTTTTACCAGATAACTGTTATCACTCTGACGAATTATATTATTCTCCTCTTCATCATACTCGTCAAGTATGTTTCCAACAATTTCTTCAAGAATATCCTCCATTGCCACAATTCCCGATGTCTGACCATATTCATCAAGTACTACAACCATATGTATCATCTCCGACTGCATGCTTTTAAACAGAGCATTTATCTTTCTCGTCTCAGGAATAAACAATGTCTTTCTGAACAGATTCGGAATATCCTTTATTCTTTTGTTTTTTAAATGAATCTTTTCGTATGCTTTGACAGCATCCTTAAGATGTAATATACCTACGATATTATCTATGTCTCCGATATATACCGGAAATCTCGATTTATTTGAATCCAATATAAATCTTATTGTCTGGTTTAATGTCCATTCTCCATCCACGGATACGAGGTGTTTTCTGTGCGTCATTATGTCCTTCGCTTCTTTGTCTCCGAATTCTACAATGTTTGTTATCATGGCAGCCTCACTCTCTAAGAGAACTCCCTGTTCATGACCTTCATTGACTACGGATACTATATCTTCCTCTGTTACATTATCAGAATCATCTTTTGCATCTATACCAAACAGCTTAAGTGCAACATTTGATATAGCAGATATCATATATGTAACCGGTGTAAATATCGCCACAAGAATACTCACAAGAGACACCAGTGAAAATGTCCATTTATCCGGATTTTTTGCACCCAGTTTCTTCGGAAGCATAACTCCCACGGACAATAATATAAATATTATAAAAAGTGCTCCTAGCAGATATACAACTACACCGAATATACGGTTTGCTGCAATCTCACCAAGAAAACTTTCCGACCATTTTCTTAAGAGTGCCGCCACCACGCTAAGTTCATATATACCTATAATCATGGACATGAGTGTTGACATTACCTGAACCGTATTTATAAATTTTGCCGGATTATCTATCATGGCAAGAATCTTTTTAGCCTTATCAGAGCCCTCGTCTGCCTGTTTCTGAACCTTTATCTGGTTTATATTCTGTATGGCAGCACTAAAACCATATATTACAATATTAAATGCCAAAAAGCATAAAAACAAAAAAATCCTCAACAAGGGATTACTCCCATCATCCATAAATCCAAACTCCTTTTTCATATATTTACAACAGCATCACATGAAAATATACCATTTTCTAATTTATTAGTCAAATATTTTATGTATTTAACTCAAGACTGATTCTCAAAGCTTTGTCAACTTTATCAAGTATTTCATTGTCTAAATGGCATACCTTATCTTTTAAACGCCTTTTATCAATTGTTCTGAGCTGTTCAAGTAAAACTACAGAATCCTTGACCATCTCATATCTGTTACTGTCCAGTTCCACATGTGTAGGAAGCTTTGCTTTATTCATCTTTGACGTAATTGCAGCACAGATTATAGTCGGGCTATGCCTGTTTCCGGTATCATTCTGAATTATCAGAACCGGTCTGATTCCCCCCTGTTCTGAGCCTATGACAGGTCTCAGATCAGCATAATATACATCTCCTCGTTTTATTACCACTGAATTCACTCTCCAAATTCGATTTTGTTAATCTTATTATTCCCACGAATTCAAGTGTATATTCCTAATTTAATATTTATCGTAGAAATAGTCCTTCATAGCCACTATTTCACCATGTCTGTAGAAAACTCTAGGAATACGTTTTCCTATATCACACACTATCTCATAATTAAATGTCTCTCCTGCCATGCCTGCAAGTTCCTCAGCGGTAATCTCCATATCACCGTCCTTACCGAGCAGCGTTACAACGTCACCTCTCTGAACATCTTTTATATGTGTGACATCTACCATGAACTGGTCCATACACACTCTTCCGAGAATCGGTGCCTTCTGTCCCCTTATAAGAACATATCCCTTATTTGACAGACTTCTTCTGTATCCGTCACCATATCCTACCGATACTGTCGCAACCTTGGTTTTCTCAGAAGTAACATATGTTGCCCCATAGCTTATTCCCACGCCTTTTTCAACTTCCTTAAGGCATATAATATGGCTCTTAAGCTCCATTGCAGGCGTAAGTTTTACTTTTGTTTTATCGACCTCATCTGACGGATACATTCCATATAATGCTATACCTACTCGCACGCAGTCCATATTAACATCCGGCATATCGATAATTGCCGCACTGTTTGAACAGTGTTTTATAGGAATACTAACTCCCTGTTTTTCAAGTTCGCTTATTATATTATTAAATATTTTATACTGTTCATATGCTGATGTTTTATCTGTTTCATCCGAAGCATAAAAATGAGTAAATATACCTTCTATCTCTATTCCCGGAAGTCTGCTTATGTCTGATATTACTTTTACACTGTCCTTATCAGGATGAAAACCTATTCTGCTCATTCCCGTATCAATCTTTATGTGGATTTTTGCCTTCTTTGATTCAGAACAGGCAACATCTGATAATTTCTTTGCATCCTCAAATGTAAAAATAGCAGGCCTCAGATCATTTTCAACTATTTTTTCATACTGGCTTTCATGGGTATAACCAAGTATTATCACCGGCTTTGTAACTCCGTTAGTCCTCAAGTTCACACCTTCATCACTGGTTGCAACCGCATACCCCCATACAAGTTCATCTACAGTCTTTGCTATAGGAACTGCTCCATGTCCGTATCCGTCTGTTTTTATAACAGCAATCATACCCGTTCCGTCTTTTGTATTCTCTTTAATATTTTTCATATTATCATATATTGCATCAAGATTTACAGATGCGTAAACCCTATAGTACTTATCTAAAATATTCATATTACTTATTACCTTTCAATTCATTTTCGTATTTCTTCATAACTCTTTTTAAAGATTCTGCAAGCTCTGTGGCATTCATTCCACACTGCCCGTATTTATCTGCCGCCACATCCCCGGCTTCTCCGTGAATATAAACTCCTGAATAAGCCGCCATGTCAGGATTCATTCCCTGGCACATAAGTGCACCGATTGTACCTGCAAGTATATCTCCCGAGCCTCCCTTTGCCATTCCTGAATTACCATTAATATTTATATAACATTCTCCTGTCGGAAGTGCCGTAACCGTCCTTGCATCCTTCAATACACATGTAATTTTGTAGTTCTTTGCATACTGTATTGCAGCCTCTACGGGATTCATTTTTATATCTCTTATACTCATTCCGGTAAGTCTTGAAAATTCTCCCACATGCGGTGTTATAACCACATTTTCATGATATTTTTCCTTCAGCTTATCTGAAATGTTTATCTGGTTTAATGCATCTGCATCAAGAACAGTCTTTTTCCCTGAGTCTAACACCATGCCTACAAGCTTTTCCGTCATTTCTCCGGTTCCTAACCCCGGTCCGCATACGATGCAGTCTGACTGTGCCATGATATTCTCCAGGCTGTCAGTTCCTGTCTCTTCATCATATGTATACAATACCGCTTCCGGGAGTAACGTTTGCATTATAACTCTATTTTTCTCAGTAGTAAATACCCTTACAAGTCCTGTTCCCATCCTGTATGCTGCTTTAGCACACAAAAAGGCTGCCCCACACATATTCTTACTTCCCGCAACCACAAGTAATTTTCCAAATGTTCCCTTATTGGAATCATTTTTTCTGCGTGGCAGAATATTTAACATATCCCTGTCTTCAGTTATAAACCTGTCTGCCGCCACGGATTTTATTACCTGCTCCGGAAATCCTATATCCTTTGTGATTACTTTTCCCGAATATTCCGCACCGGGATAAATAATATTCCCAAGCTTCACCGCGCCGAAAGTCACAGTCATATCTGCCTTAAATGCCGTTCCCATCACCTGTCCTGATGATGCGTTGATTCCCGATGAAATATCCACTGCAACCTTAAGTGCATCCGTTTCATTGATGCCGTTAATTATATTTTCATATTTTCCTTCTACTTTTCTCGACAGACCTATTCCGAATATTGCATCTACTATTACATTATACTCAGCTATATTTGTCTCATTAACCATATTTAAACCGATTTTTGATGCTATCTCTGTCTGACTTTTCATTTCCACGGTATAATGTTCACTGTTTCCGATCATATATAATGTAACACCATATCCGTTTTGCATAAGTATTCTTCCCAGAGCCACACCATCAGCGCCATTATTACCACTTCCACATACGATAAGAATCCGGCTGTCCTTATGCACATACGATGTCATTTCTTCATATACTGAATATGCTGCTCTCTCCATCAGTACCATTGAAGTAATACCTATTTCATTTATGGTCTGTCTGTCGATTTCTTTCATTTCACTGCCATTTACAATATATCTCATAATTTCTCCATTCTGCCTGCAGCTGCCGCCCCACTCTCAGCAACGGCGTATGCCAAAGATAATTCATCAGTATTTGAAATCGTGACGTATATATTATCTATCGAAAGCTTTTTTGCAAGCTCTTTTGCATTTCCATACAAATTTACATATGGCTTACCGAACCCGTCACGCAGTACCTCTATATCAGTCAGTCCAAATCCCCTGAAACCTGTTCCGAAACATTTAGATACCGCCTCCTTTACCGCAAAATTATCCGCATAAAATGCCGCTTTTCCCTTCGACATTTCCTGCTCCCGCTCCGTATATGCATTTAAAATAAAAGAGTTTCTGTTTATCGATTTTTCAATTCTGTCTATATTTATAATGTCACAGCCGATTCCTACTATCATAACTACTCCACATTTCCATCATTTCTGTCAAAAATCTCCATAAACTCCGGTCCGAACATGTCATGAAGATATGTATATATTTTCTGATTTGCTTCTTCTTTATCCTGTTTTATGAGAACCTGTCTCTTTAATTCAATTCTGGTTCTGTCAAGCCAGTCCGATATAGCCTTAATATCAGCCTCGTTGTTATTCATTTTTTCGTAACACACTCTGACACTTGCAAGCATTAACTCCTCATTGGCCTTTCTTATCTCATCCGGAATTTCATCCGTTTCTCTCATGCATTTTGATATCTTATCATTAATATCTATAATGAGTTTCTGGCTCTTATCAAGCTTCTTTCTGCGCTTCTCTTCCTTATCGTCAGATGATACTTCATTCATATTAAGCATGATTTCTGACATAAGTTTCTTCTTTAGTGCCTGCAATTCCTTTAAATCAGTTCCGAGTCTCGACTGTTTTTTCATTGCATTCAACAGATTATTTTCAAGTTTCTTAATATGTGCCGGTTTCTGGTCATCAGGAAATAACTGCTGCCATCTGTTATCAAGTATCAGAATTGGCAGTCTTTTTCCTCTGACAATATCCTCAAAATTAAAGTCTGCTTTATCCTTCCCCATGCTAATCCTCCATTCCACATTACACGGTTTTCACCGTCTCTGTCTATTTTTCATCACGGGTAGTAAGGTTATATGATAATCTCATAAGACTCTCTGACAAATGTACATTTTCAACTACTATTCCTTTTGGAAGTTTTAAATCGACATGTGCAAAATTCCATATTCCTTTTATTCCATAGGCAACAAGATTTTCAGCTATCTCCGGTGCCTGCTGCTTTGGCAGTGTAAGAGCCGCTATCTCAATTTTATTCTTCTTTATAAAATCTCCTATCTCTTCCATTCCCATTATCTTAATTCCACGAACATTTCTGCCTATTATGTCAGGATTTTTATCAAACATTCCCTTCACTATAAAGCCACGTCTCTCAAAATTTGTGTAGTTGGCAATTGCCTGTCCTAAATGCCCTGAACCTACCACTATTATATTATGTCTTCTGTCAACACCGAGTAGTCTTCCTATCTCATTATATAAATATTCAACATTATATCCGTATCCCTGCTGACCAAACCCGCCAAAATTGTTCAAATCCTGACGAATCTGTGATGCGGTTACATTCATAAGTTTACTGAGTTCGCCTGATGATATTCTCTCTGTTCCGGCTTCCATAAGTTCCCCAAGGTATCTGTAATATCTTGGCAGTCTCTTTACTACCGCTGTCGAGATTCCATTCTTAATCATACACTGTTTCCACGCCTTTCCCTAAGTCTCTACTATATTATATCCGCTGAAATTAACACTGTCAAATTTAAAACAAACTTTTTATAAAGAATAACTAAATTTATGTTATAATACCTGTGTGCATTTTTTGTTAAACGAGAAAGGAAATTATTAAAATGGTATTATCATGTAATCATATATCTAAATCTTTTGTGACGGGCGATGTACTTACAGACTGCTCATTTCATATAGAGGATCACGAAAAAGCTGCCATAGTCGGCCTTAACGGAGCCGGCAAATCAACGCTTTTAAAAATCATTACTGGTGAAATGTCTCCCGATTCGGGAGATGTAACAATCTCAAAAGGCAAAAATATCGGTTATCTTGCCCAGAATCAGGACATATCTGCTGACAGCACCATTATGGACGAGATGATAAAGACCAAAGAATATCTTGTAAATATGGAGGAACGTATCCGTTCCCTTGAGATAGAAATGAAATCAAAAACCGGCGAAGAACTTGAAGCTCTTATGGATACATATTCAAAGCTTAACCATACATTTGAACTTGAAAACGGTTATGCATACAAAAGTGAGATTACCGGTGTATTAAAAGGTCTCGGATTTACCGAAGATGACTTTGACAAGAAGATTTCTTCCCTCTCAGGAGGTCAGAAGACACGCGTATTCTTAAGCCGTCTTTTATTGCTAAAACCTGATATCATACTTCTTGATGAGCCTACAAACCATTTAGACATGACATCCATTGCATGGCTTGAAACGTTTCTCACGAACTATCCGGGAGCAGTTATTATAGTATCACACGACAGATATTTTCTTGATAAAATCGTTACCCATGTAATAGAGATAGAAAATCACACTATACGCTCCTACACCGGAAACTACAGCGCATTTGCAGAAAAAAAGGAAAAAATCCGTGATGCGGAGCTTAAACACTACTACAATCAGCAACGTGAAATCAAACATCAGGAAGAGGTTATCGAAAAGCTCAAATCATTTAACAGGGAAAAGTCAATAAAACGTGCTGAAAGCCGTGAAAAGATGCTTGAAAAAATGGAAGTATTAAATAAACCCGTATTTGTAGATTCTGAAATGCATTTAAAACTTACTCCACAGATTACCAGCGGTAATGATGTTCTGACGGTTAAGGAGCTTTCAAAATCGTTTGGTGAAAATGTGCTGTTTAACAATCTTGACTTTGAGGTGAAACGTGGTGAAAAAGTTGCCATCATAGGGGATAACGGTACCGGAAAGACAACTATTCTGAAAATAATAAATAATCTTATCGATGCGGACCACGGAGAAATATCTCTCGGAAGTAAAGTTGTAATCGGATATTATGACCAGGAGCATCATGTACTCACCATGGAAAATACATTATTTGAGGAAATCTCCGATGCTTACCCTGATATGACGGGCACTGAGATAAGAAATGTACTTGCGGCATTTCTATTTACCGGTGATGACGTATTTAAAAGAATTGCTGACTTGAGCGGTGGCGAACGTGGCAGGGTATCCCTTGCCAAACTTATGTTATCAAAATCAAATTTTCTGATTCTTGATGAGCCTACAAACCACTTAGACATCACATCAAAGGAAATACTTGAAAATGCCCTTAATAACTATGACGGTACTGTACTGTATGTATCACATGATAGATATTTTATCAATAAAACGGCTACCAGAATCCTTGATTTGAAAAACAAAAAGCTTGTAAACTACATTGGAAATTATGATTATTATCTTGAAAAATGTGATGAAATGACTAAAATTTATGCACCTGAAACCGTTTCCCTTTCATCCGGTTCATCTTCATCTGCCGGTACGGCTCCGGCTGCAAAGGCTGACTGGAAGGCTCAAAAGGAAGAACAGGCAAAATTAAGAAAAATCCAGAACGAGATAAAGAAAACGGAGAGCCGCATTGATGAGCTTGAACAGATTATTTCCGAATGTGACTCGGAGCTTGCAAATCCCGAATATGCAACTAACGTAGGAAAACTTATGGAAATTCAGAAATCAAAGGAAGCTGCCGAATCTGAACTTGAAACACTGTATGAGAAATGGGAAGAGTTAAACAGCTAATTTTCTTTCCTTATAAAGATTCAGGTGTAAAAAGGGTGCTACGCACCAGCCAAGCACAATATGTGATATTGCAAGCCAGCTTGCAAATACACATACTTGTGTTGGATAGTCCCCGTAGGGGCTTTTTACACCTGAATCTTATTTATTATCTTTTTTCTCATCTTTTTCAGTATCCGCCGAATTGTTTCTGTTATCAACGATCCATGCCCATACTCCTGCCCCAAGAACAAGTGCTCCCAAAAATCCTGCGAAAATATTCTCAACCATATTTATGTACCTCTCTTAATCTTCTTTTTTCTGTTTCATCATCTGCAGGACTAATATTACAGCCCCCCCTATGAGGAAAAATAATATATCAAATCTGCCGAGCGTCATGGCCGGTTGGGGTACCTCAAGTGTAGTCGGTCCCATTACAACCGAATATAATGACCCTATCATAAGTCCTATTATCAGATAAATCGTCTGGGCTCTGTAACTTTCCAGTGCTTTTCTTATTATCTTTACCACACTTAATATTCCCACAAATATTCCCAGACAAAATATTATAATGACCGGTAGTGTAGCAAAATTCATGTGAAGAAATTCTTCTATTGCCGTTATTATCGGCAGATAAAGTCCCATGACCAGCAACAGTGTTGATCCTGATATTCCCGGAAGAACCATGGCCGATATAGCTATGGCACCGGCAATAAATACATACAGTGCCGTAGAAACACTAAGCTGCTTTAAATTCACACTGCCTTCCCCTGCTGATACCGGATTGAGATATGTAATGGCTGTAACCACCGCAATACCTACAATAATAAATACCGCTGCCCACTTTTTAGATGCTACAGCCTCTTTTTCTTCCATCACCACAATGGGGATTGCAAATATTATGAATCCTATAAACAATGAGCTGATTGCATATATATGTGATTCAAAAACATTTGTAAGTACTAAAACCGCCAGTATAAATCCTACTACCCATCCGATACCCATTTTAAACAAAAACATAAATGCTTTTTTTCTCTTTTCCATATTTCCCGTCAGAAGGTCATCTATGGATGTTATAAATTCATCGTAAAAGCCAAGCAAAAAAGCCACCGTTCCACCTGAAACTCCCGGCACGCTGTCTGCAAGTGCCATACAGAAACCTCGAATTATCTGTATTATATACATCAAAAACCTCCATTTATTTTTCTATCAATTTTATATTTACAATTTCATCTGCAATATTAAGGGCGTGATCCCCAATTCGTTCAAAGTCAGTGAGCATTTCCGAGTACAGAATACTTCCCTGATATGAGCACGCCTCATTTTGTATCCTCCGAAACATATTGTCCCTGTATTCCCTCGTTATATCATCTATAAGCTGTTCCATACACGCCACCTTTGTATGCCATTCTATTGCATCACTTCCGATATTAAATAAATATCCAAACAGTCTGTCGCATATATCCTGAATGTACTTTACCTCTTTCTTTGCCGTATCCGAAAATGACGCATCCATCTCATCACACATTTTAGAATAGCCTGCTATATTCATTGCATGGTCACTGATTCTCTCAATATTACCCGTTATTGTCAGATATGCACTGAACATTTTACTTCCCGTTTCCGTGCTTTCATGAGGAATGGCCGTGGTAATATATCTTGATATTTCCTTATTCAGGCAGTCCACGTCATCTTCTCTTTTCTCAATAACAGCAAGTGCGTCTTTATCCCTGCTTATAAATACATCAAATGCACAGTGAACATTTTCTCTTGCCATACCGAGCATATGTTCCAGTTCCTTTTTCGTCTCTTCTATCCCGATGGCTGACTGACCAAGTCCCTCTTTATTTACCGTTACCAGATGATTATTCACATTATTTTTGTCATGTCCATCCGGCATAATAATCTTAGCCAGTTCTGTCATCCTGTTTCCAAACGGAAGCAGCACAATCGTAGTCACAACATTAAATAATGTATGCATATTTGCAATCTGTCCAGGCACGCTTCCCTGTGTAATCTCCTGCATCCAGGAGATCAACGGTGTCACCAGACACAATGTCGTAAAGAGTATTGTTCCTATAACATTAAACATAATGTGAATAACCGTTGCCCTCTTAGCATTGCGGTTCGTTCCTACTGATGCCAGAAGTGCTGTTATACACGTTCCTATATTCTGTCCAAATAATATGTAAGCTGCACTGTTTAACGATACTATTCCGCTTGCAGCCAATGCCTGCAATATACCCACTGAAGCTGAAGATGACTGAATAAGTGCCGTAAAAACCATTCCTGCCAGAATTCCAAGTATAGGATTCTCAAACCTTGTCAGAATATTTATAAATGAGTCTGATTCTGCAAGGGGACTCATGGATGCACTCATCATATCCATTCCTATAAACAGTATTCCAAGTCCCGCAAGAATACCGCCTATGTAATGACTCTTTTCATTTTTCAAAAATACTATAAGTACCACTCCGATAAATGCTATCATCGGTGCCACGGCTCCCGCATCAAGTGCAATGAGCTGTCCCGTAATAGTCGTACCGATATTGGCTCCCATGATAATCCAGACAGCCTGACTTAATGTCATAAGCCCTGAATTTACAAAACCGACAACCATTACCGTAGTAGCTGAAGATGACTGAATCACCGCTGTTATCACAGCTCCGAGAACCACTCCCATTATCCTGTTAGCCGTCAGTTTTTCCAGAATCTGTTTCATTCTGTTGCCCGCTGCTGCCTCAAGTCCCTGACTCATCATCTGCATACCGTACAAAAAAAGGGCAAGCCCTCCCAGCAGACTTATAACGTTTGTCAATGACATTTTTTTCTATTCACCACTTTTCGTTATCATTCATTCTGTAACCCACACCAAGTTCATTGAATATGTAACGATATTCTCCCGGCTTTTCACCAAACTTTTTTCTTATATTTGCCATGTTGACCTGAAGTTTTTTTATACTGCCAAAATCAGAATATCCCCAGATTTTCTTTATTATTTCAGCATATGTAAGCACCTTTCCCGCATATATGGATAACAACTCCACTATATTATATTCAGTCTGGGTAAGCTTTATCTCTTTTCCTGATATAATTATCCTTCTTGCATCATACTCGATAACCATATCATCCAGTCTGAACTCACCTCTGGCATTTCTTCCTATACCCTGAAATCTGTTGTTCCTTATAGTGACACGTACTCTCGCTAACAATTCATCGGTGCCAAATGGTTTTGTAACATAATCGTTTGCACCCAGATCAAGTGCTTCAACCTTATCATGCTCGTCCGTTCTCGCTGACAGAACAATAATCGGTGCCTCTGATTTTTCCCTAATATCCTTTATTATCTCCAGTCCGTCTATATCCGGCAGACCAAGATCCAATATAACCAGATCCGGACAATGTGAAAAGAACATGGTTTTTCCATCCTTACCATTGTTAGCAAACAATATCTGATATCCGTTTGTCTCAAAGATCATCTTCATAAAGTTACATATATTAGTCTCATCTTCAATCATCAGAATCTTATAACTGTTCACTGCCATTCACCTCCATATCCAGATAAAACTTAAAACAGCACCCTCCGTCTTTCATGTTATACGCAGTTATCGTTCCGTTATGTGCCTTTATAATGGATGCACATACCGCAAGACCTATTCCCATACTTCTTTTCTGATTGTCTACCGGCTTTTCCTTTACCTCAAAATAATCTTTAAATATACCGTGAAGTCTTTCTTTTTCTATACCACAGCCATCATCAGATATTTCAAAAACTGCCTTATCATTTTCAACATACACCTTTAAATCTGCCTTTGTCATTCCCTCTGCATGCAATACTGCATTTTCTAATATATTCATCAATACCTGTTCAATCAGAACCGCATCCATAGGTATGCTTATAAATTCATCAGGAATACTCACATTCACTACCGTATTCGGATATCTTTTCCTGAATTTTATAAGAACCGAATCTATCAGTTCTTCCAAAACAGTTGATGTTTTTGTAATATTTACACCTCCATTGTCTATTCTGGTTATTGATAAAATATTTTCCACCATTCCCATAAGCCACTGTGCATCATCCCTTATACCGGTCGCAAGCTGCAACAATTGTTCACTGTTGATTTTCTCACAGTTATCAACAATTGCCGAACTTGAACCATATATGGTTGTAAGCGGTGTCCTAAGATCATGCGATACCGCCCTTAAAAGATTTCCGCGCATTTTTTCCCTTGCACTTTCTATTCTTACTTTTTCCTGTCTCTTGAGCTGGGCGGTCAACGCACTGGTCATTATTGTTATTATTAACATAATAACAGCAGAGATAATATTTTCCGGTATGCTGAAATTAAAAGCAAAATATGGAAACGCAAACGCAAAATTAAGTGCAAGCACGCTTATCATTGATGCCATAATTCCATATACAAAACCGTCTGTTACGCGTGAGACCAGAAACACAGCCAACACCATAATCGCAGGCACAAGTGTCCCTGCATTAAAATATTCCTCTATAATCAGACACCCGGCAAAAAACACTCCTGATATGCCTATTACTTTTATCATATTCTTTAAATATTTACAGTATTTGTCCATTTCTGCCTCCCACATTTCAAATTATACATATACACCGGTAAAGAATCAGTTAAGATTACATTTACAAATTTATTATCTCTTTATATACCACGTTTTTATTGAAAACGCCATACAAGTATAGTAAAATATTTTTATACAATCAACTATACATATACATACGAAAGGATGAAATCTATGAAAAAAAACAGAAAAATATTATCCGAAACTGCACGGAATAATAAGCTTGTATATACAGCCCACCTTGCAACTTCAATTATCATGTTTACATTTTTTCTGCTTCAGGCCGCAAGCGGACAGCAGACATGGGTTATCGCAGGAATTGCAGCAGTTCTGGCATTTGCTCCCGTTATCGGCGAGATAATATTCTGGAAAAAGAATAATGAAACAACTGCCATCAAACATTTTCTGGCAATCGGCTTTGCAATCTTTTATACGTTTTCACTGTTTACATCAAAAAACAACCTTGTATTTGCATTTGTAATACCTATGATTCTCATTATATCCGTGTACAGTGACATACGCTATTCACTGCTTATAAACATCGGTGTCATAATCGAGAGCATACTTGTAGTTATACTCGGCTCACAGTCAGGCAAATACGGATACGCTGGACCTGACTCTTCCATTATACAGATTGTTGTTGTGATAATGATTGGTGTGTATTCAATACTGACCAGCAAGACGTTAAAAGCCAATTCAGTACAGAAGGTTGAAAATATTACGGAAGCACAGAAAAAAACTGAGACTCTTCTCACGAACCTCTCACATGTATCTGAAAATACCAAACTTGGTATAAATGAAATTAACACAGACATAGACAAATTAAATGAAGCATTTTCAGCAACGCTCAACGCAATGCAGGAAGTTTCATCAGGTGCAACCGATACTGCTGAGGCCGTTCAGAACCAGATTCTTCAGACAGAGGCCATCCAGAACAAGATAAATGTTGTCACAAATGCTTCTGACCAGATTTCTAAACATATGGAGCATACATTAAAAGTTCTTGATGAAGGAAATAAAAATATTGACTGGCTCGTACAAAAGGTTGATGCTTCCGTTAAAAACGGAGCTGACGTTGCAAATAAACTTGAAACACTAAACGGTTATATCGATGAAATGCATTCTATTGTAGAACTTATAAGCGGTATAACTTCCCAGACAGGACTCCTTGCACTCAATGCCAGCATTGAGGCTGCCAGAGCCGGTGAATCAGGAAAAGGATTTTCCGTAGTTGCCACCGAAATCTCTCATATGGCAACACAGACAGATGAAGCTACAGTTCATATCACTGAACTTATACATAACATATCAAATGCCATCACCGAAGTCGTTGGTGTTATTTATCAGATGATTGACGGAATAAATGAAGAAAAACAGACATCAGTAAACACAGTAAAAAGCTTTGAAGCCATTCAGGAAAACACATTCAGAATCCGCGAAAATATTTCAGAGCTTTCATCAAATGTGGATGAACTTAAAAATGCAAACAATGTTATTGTAGATTCTATACAGACGATATCTGCCATATCAGAAGAAGTATCTGCCCATGCAAGTCAGACTATAAGTTCTGAAGAAAGCAATTCAGAAGTACTTGAAAATATTTCTTCTAAAATGCAGAATCTTCTTGAACTGACAAACAGTGAACAATAAACATTAGCACAAAAAATGAAGGTACAATCACAATTTAATTGTACCTTCATTTTTTATGTTTACTTATTCTGTTCTACATCTATAACTACATATTCTGATTTGCATCCGGTCTTAAACTTTAACGCCCAGTCTGATATACCTGATGTAACTATAAAATACGTATCATTTCTTTTCTCTCTTCCGTAGGTCTTATCATTCGCACCAATCCACACACCTGCATTATTAACCGGGAAGAACTGCCCCCCATGGGTATGTCCTGACAAAACCATATCCACTCCTGCCTTCTCCTGATTATCATAATCATGTGGCTGGTGGTCCATGACAACTATATATTTGTCTGTGTCAAGATTTTTAACCAGTTCATCCATATCAGCTCTTGTGCCGCCCTTTTCCACTTCCGAATAGTCCTGTCTTCCAACTATATATATCCGGTCATCTATAAGAACGTTTTCATCCTGAAGAACCGTCACATTATTTTTCTCAAGTTCTTTTATAAGGTCATCACCGTTATATCCGCGATACGATTCATCATAATAACCTTTATCATGATTTCCGAATGAGAAATACACTCCATATGTTTTCCAAATCCTTTACCATCAAAGGTTGTACCAACATGCGAATCGGCTATCTGTACTATTCTTATGTTTCCTATATTCTTGTAAGTTTTAACCGTGTAGTGTGTCTGCCATATTTGTTCCATCCATGGCGATTACTTCCACTATTCCAAGAAGAACTATCACACCAAAACCAATTAAAAATTTCCACCTGCGCTTTTTATTCCGGGGTATTTTATTTATACATGCAAACTTACATATTCTGCTGCTAAGATAAAAAATCCCCGCCAATACTAATATAATTGCCAACGCAAATATTGCTATCCAAAGCATCATTTTATGCTCTCCTTTCAATATTTTAATCTTTCATTGTATTAGTATATACGAGGATTGTATACTTTGCAATATTTAACTAACCTTTGATAATATCTCATGCAGAGCTGTTCCGCTGCTTGTATGTGAACGTATAATCTCTGCATTTGCCTTCTCAGCTTCAACTATTGCACATTTCACCATTTTGTGTGAAACCGTGTTTGTAAACAGTATTACTAAATCCGGACTGCCTATCTTTGTACTCAGATTTGCACTCATCTGTGTAAACACCTTTGCCTTACATTTATGTTCTTTACATATTTTCTTATACTGTGCCACCATTCTGTCATGGCCTCCGACTATAACTACACTCATGCTCTGCATTCCTTTCCGTTAGTTTTGACTAACTTATTGACAATTTGCAAGCTGTTTTCCGAGGTTTTTGCACTCTTCTATCATTTCATCATCAGGTGCTTCCTGGCAGATAAGTCCTTCACCATTCAGAACGTTTGCTCCTGCACCTATGATTCTCTCTGTCCAGTCTCTCATCCATTCGCCGTCTCCCCAGCCATATGAACCAAACAATGCCACATTTTTGCCTGCTGCAATACTTTCAAATGATGTTACAAATGGCTCCATATCTGCTTCCTCAAGAACCTCTGCACCCATAGCAGGGCATCCGAGTGCTACAGCTGTATCATCTTTGATGTCATTTATATTTGCCTCTGTTACAAATACTGCTTCTGCTTCTTTGCCTGCCTCTTTAATTCCTTCTGATACTGCATTTGCCATTGCCTGTGTGTTACCTGACTGTGACCAGTAAATTACCTTTATTGCTGCCATTTTTTAATCCTCCTGAATATAATCTCTTTATTAATATTTCTTCTGCCTGCTCAAATTTTTTGAACAGTCTTTTCTTTTCCGGCATATCCTTATACACTTTCCAGTACCCTGAACATAGAAAATTTTTACCTTCATTTTCTATGAAACCTTCAACATCCTCAACCGGATATCCAAGGAACAGCCCCATCTCATGCGGGAACTCTCCATTTCTCTGAAGATATAACTTGTATCTGTCTGAAAAACGTTTAAGCATTGCTCTGATACCCTTATCCTTATATCCCATATTCTTCAGCATGGCTTTAACTTTGGATTCATTTATATAGTTCCACAATTCATCATTTCTATACAACAGCATGCACATCTTAGTTCCATTGTCAAACAACGGATACACCGATATTCCTTTGTTGTATAAAATTCTGCATACATCCCTGCCTTGTGCACTTTTAATATTAAGCAGATTTGCAATCTTTAAACCGGTTAAAACCGGAGCACATTGCAGAACCATCTGTAATTCAACAGAATCCAAATCAAATTTTTTCATTATCTGAAATACTTCATTACTCATGCTGACCTCTATTCGTGTTATTTTTTGTTGGTTAGTTGCGACTAACTAATTGGTATAATACACCAGCTTCCTTTTTTAGTCAACATAGTTAATGGAGAGATTTTATCAATTCACATCAGAAATCTCTCCATTAGTCTATATAAGCATATTTTTCCACACTATCAACATAGTTATTCACATTTTTTCTCTCAATTTTTGCCTGTTGTGTTAATTTTATATACAATTCGACGCATTTTGAGCTTTTTTCCGTTTATTTATGTGGATAACTTTAATTATATTTTTTTAATGAGATGTTAATTATGTTCATGCACAATTCAGGAAAGCTGACACCTTCTGCTGCTGCTTCCTGTGGGAGTAATGATACCGGCGTCATTCCCGGAAGTGTATTTGCCTCTAAACAGTATATTTTGCTGTCGGATTCTCTCATTAAAAAGTCGATACGTGCATATGTTTTCATTCTAAGTGCCTTATACACATTTTCTGCCGCTTTCTGCATCTCTGATGTCTTATTCTCTGACAACTCGGCAGGACAAATATCCACTGTACTTCCCGGCTGATACTTGTTCTTATAATCATAAAATCCTACTTTTGGCACAATCTCTATAATAGGTAAAGCTCTTCCTTCAATGACACCTATCGAGAATTCTCTTCCCTTTACATATTCCTCCACAAGAACAGTATTATCATATGTAAAAGCATCTTTTACGGCTGTCTTATATTCATCATCATTATTAACAATATACACGCCGACACTTGAACCGCCATTTGCAACTTTTACTACCTTAGGGTACGGAACGCTCTCTGACATATCATTTTCATCCTTTAATGTTACACCCGCCGGAGTTGATATTCCGTTCTGTATAAATATCTCTTTTGATATGCTCTTATTCATGGAAATGGCAGCACTTATGTAATCTGTTCCCGTATATTTAATGCCCAGTAAATCAAATGTTGCCTGAACCTTTCCGTTTTCTCCATCCTCACCGTGAAGTGCCATAAATACGATATCTGCCTGACCACATATGTCGAGAACATTTTCTCCAAAGTAGCCCTTTACATTTCCTTTTCTCATAGCCTTGACTGCACTGATATCAGGATTTTTAGCCTTGATATCCTCTATATCTGCTGCCCAGTCCCTGTCTGAACCGAATATGTCTGTTATGTCTCCGTTATATCCCATGAAAACATCAAGTAATATTACATTCTGTCCCTTTTCTTTTAACGCTGTATATATCTTCTTTCCGGAAATAAGAGATACGTCTCTCTCCGTGCTTATTCCACCTGCTAATACTACAATATTCATAATCTATATATTCCTTTCATTTTATTTATTTTACCTCTAAATGACATTTAACCACATAATAGTTTTTTTAGCAATAGCACATTGTTTTTTTTATATATTTCTATTATAATATAACTATGTTTAAGACACCTAAAATAATGAAATGAGGAAATTACTATGGAGAATAATAAAATTGTTGTTGCAATCGGACGTAATGCATTGGGAGATACTTTCCCTGAACAGAAAGAAAATGTTAAAAGGGCTGCTTCTGCCATTGCAGATCTTGTAGATGCCAAATATGAAGTAGTCATCACTCACAGTAACGGAATACAGATTGGTATGATTCAGACAGCCATGACAGAATTCAGCAGACTTGATTCTAAGAATCCTGTAGCTCCTATGTCAGTATGTGGTGCAATGAGTCAGGGATACATCGGCTTTGACCTTCAGAATGCCATCAGAACAGAACTTATCAACCGTGGAATATATAAGCCTGTAGCTACAGTTATCACACAGGTGCGTGTCGATCCTTTTGATCCTGCTTTCCACACTCCTACAAAGGTTATAGGAAGATACATGACAAAAGAAGAGGCTGAGCTTGAGGAACAGAAGGGTAACTATGTTACATATGAAGAGACTGAAAGCGGAAAAGGCTACAGACGTATCATTGCCTCTCCAAAGCCAATTGATATTTATGAAATCGATTCTATAAGAACACTCGTTGATGCAGGTCAGATTGTAATAGCAGCCGGTGGTGGCGGAATACCTGTACTTGACCAGAGAACAGGACTTAAAGGCGCCAGTGCGGTTATCGAGAAAGACTACACTGCTGCAAAACTTGCAGATATGATTGACGCTTCCACACTTTTGATTCTTACATCAAAAGAAGGTATCAGAATCAACAAAGGTACTGAAAATGAACAGTTTCTTGGAAAAATCACAATCAAAGAAGCTGAAAATCTTATTGAGGATGACCACTTTAACATTCTCACTTCTCTTCCTAAGGTTGAAGCATCAATTAACTTTGTTTCAGCAGGCGAAAACAGGCGTTCAATAATAACAAGCCTTGACAAAGCTAAGGAAGGTGTTCTTGGCAAATCAGGAACTGTTATAACAAAATAATCATTAAGAAAAAAGTGCTGCGGGCTAATTGCCAACGCAGCACTTTTTTTATCTAAATCTGTTACATTCAAATTTTGTCATGGTATCAAGACAATTCATAAGACTTCTGTATCGCATATCCAGCTCTCCGTCATCAACCGTAACATCCAATGATGCAGCTATGTCATTTATCAGTCTGTCATCTATTCTTTTTCTTATATTTACAAGAATATCTCTCTTCTCTTCATATGTATCAGCCTCAAGAAACGCAAGTAAATCAGGATTGCATCCTTCAAGCTTCTCTTCATCCGGCATAACCGGTTCCGGTTTTTCCTCTTTCTGACTGACTACAGACTTTGCAGTTTCTACATTCTGTGGTACAGAATCTACATTTATCGTATCAGGATTCCACACCTCAAATCTGTATTTCTGTGTAACCTCCGGATATTTATCATGGTCAACTTCGCTTACGAACATATCATATGGTCTGACATATACCGAATAATCATCATAAAGTCTCTGATACACAACCATCTTTTCTCCTGTTTCTGAATGGGTTGCAACGGCGAGTACCTGATACAGTTTATTCTTAAAATGCCTATATATCATACCCGGTTTTGGTATTCTGTCCTGTTCCATATTCTCACTCCATTCACTCACAAACTACAGACTCTCCAAAGTCTCACGGATAGCTTTTATAAAGTCCTGACTGTTTAAAACTGTAGGATTCTTGATAGATGTGATAAGGGCAAGATCCTTTGTCATCTTTCCGTCTTCGATAGTCTTGATACAAGCCTTTTCAAGCTTTTCTGCAAAAGCTACAAGCTCATCATTCTTATCAAGCTCTCCACGTTTCTTTAACGCTCCTGTCCATGCAAATATTGTTGCCACTGAGTTAGTAGATGTCTCTTCACCTTTAAGGTGATTGTAATAATGACGCTGTACTGTTCCGTGAGCAGCTTCATACTCATAATATCCCTGTGGTGATACTAAAACAGATGTCATCATGGCAAGTGAACCAAATGCAGATGAAACCATATCACTCATTACATCACCATCATAATTCTTACATGCCCATATGAATCCGCCTTCTGCCTTCATAACTCTTGCAACAGCATCATCAATCAGAGTATAGAAATAAGTAATTCCTGCTTTCTCAAATTTATCCTTGTAATCTTTTTCAAATATTTCTGCAAAAATATCTTTAAATGTATGATCATATTTCTTAGAGATAGTGTCTTTAGTAGCAAACCATAAATCCTGCTTTGTCTCTAAAGCAAACTCAAAACAGCTTCTTGCAAAACTCTCTATTGAATCATTTCTGTTATGCTGTCCCTGAATAATACCCGGTCCGTCAAAAGTAAATATTTCTTCCCTTGTCTCTGTTCCGTCTTCAGCAGTAAATACAAGCTCTGCCTTTCCTTTTCCCGGTATCTTCATCTCTGTTGCCTTGTACACATCTCCATAAGCATGTCTGGCAAGTGTAATAGGTTTTACCCAGTTTTTAACACAAGGCTCTATTCCCTTTACTATAATAGGAGCTCTGAACACTGTACCATCAAGCATTGCTCTGATAGTACCATTCGGACTCTTCCACATTTCCTTTAAGTTATACTCAGTCATTCTGGCTGCGTTTGGTGTGATTGTTGCACATTTAACTGCTACACCATACTTCTTTGTTGCCTCTGCTGATTCAATCGTGACCTTATCATTTGTCTCATTTCTGTGTTCAAGTCCAAGATCATAATACTCTGTATTCAGATCAATATATGGCAATAATAACTCATCCTTTATCATCTGCCATAATACTCTTGTCATCTCGTCTCCATCCATCTCAACCAATGGTGTTGACATTTTAATTTTACTCATACACTAGCCGCCTTTCTTTTTTTATCTGTCGCGTTTATTATACTTTATTAAATTTCGCTTGTAAAGTCGATTACAACTTTATTGCTCAATTCTTTTGATAAAATAAATCCTATCTGCTCCTGTTTTATAGGCTTAAATATAATAAGTTCTACCCCAAGTTTATTAAGACCTTCTTTAAATTTAGGAACTGTACTTGCCGTAATTCCTATAATTAACTGATCTTTTCCATTCTTCATTTCCCGCAGTCTTCCGGTAGTCTCTATTCCGTCCATGTCAGGCATTACATAGTCCATAAAAACAATATCATATTCATTATCCTCAAATAATTCTATTGCTTCCTTCCCACTAAGGGCTATGTCTGCCTTTACTCCATAACTGTCAAGAATATTAGTTACCACAAAATTGCTTATTTCGTTATCATCCACCACTAAAGCTCTGGTGTCCCTCATATGAAAACTATTCACATCTCGTGATGATATATTACTTACAGCACTGTGTTCTAGTTCTGATACCTGAACAACACACTGTTTGATTTTATCTAAAAGTGCTCTCTTCTCATCTTCATCTTCTGACATGCAAATCTTCTCGGCTATACCATATATATCCGTAAGTGCCGATCTCATCGCATATCCCCGTCTGTATACCTCGTCATTTTCGATGTGCATATTTCTCACCTCACTCCTTATTTATATAACTGCATTTAAAGCAAAAACTTACACTTCTATGATAATCGACATTTATCTCCGGTTCAACAAAAATCGTTCGACATTATCCGACTTTATAATTCAAAACTTCTCCAAAATCCGCTCCATCAATGTGACAAAAAATTTATGGAGCAGGAATGTAGCAGTTCCAACAGCCACTATAACAACGACTAACTCCCATTTTATTGTAGTCACACAAAATAGCGGTTTAAACAGTTTAAATGCAAATATCAGTATGACTGTAAGTATCGTAAACATCGTTCTTCTGAACCAGTTAAACGGAATGCACAAATCATACAGGACAACCATTGACGCTATGGCGGTAAGATAAGCTGCAAGCGTAGACCTTTCCACAGGAGAGGCATTAACACTTTTAGCTATAATAATCGCCATAATTACATTCGCAATGATTCCCATTGCCCCGGGAACCGCATCCTGCAAAACATTTCTCAAAAATCCACCATCCACTCTGTCATAATTCGGCTCCATGGCAAGAATAAATGACGGAATACCGATAGCCATGGCTCCTATCAGGGTAAGCTGTATAGGCGAAAACGGATACGGAATACTTATAATTGCAAACACCACTGCAAGCACAAACGAATAAATTGTCTTTACAAGATACAGTGTTGCTGATCTCTCGATATTATTTATCGTCTTTCTTCCCTCCGCAACTATCTGTGGCATAACTTCAAAATCAGATTCAAGCAATACCATCTGGGAAATATTTCTAACAGCATCACTTCCCGACTGCATTCCCACACTGCAATCTGCTTCCTTAAGTGCCATGACATCATTTACACCATCACCTATCATTCCGACCGTATGTCCGTTCTCCTTTAGTATCTCCACAATTTTAAGTTTCTGGTCAGGTGTCACTCTTCCAAATACTGTATATTTTTCAACAGCATCCCGCAACTCTTCATCTGTCATTCCTGCCGTGCTTATGGCAAGCTTATGATTTTTTACGCCTGCATCCCCGGCAACTTTCATAACCGTCTCCGGACTGTCACCGGAAATAATCTTTATATCAACATCCTGGCTGTCAAAATATTCCAGTGTTTCCCTTGCGGATTTTCTAACCTTATCTCTTATTACACAAAGTGCTATGCATCTGAGATCATCAGGAGCCTCTTCTACAGCCGCTTTATCTGAAAATGCAACAACAAGTACTCTGTATCCCTGTTTAGCATATTCATCAACTGTATTTTTAAACTTATCTGCATCTGTCGCCGGTATAAATTCTGCTGCACCGACTGCACATGTTCCATGTTCTTTAAACGAAACCATACTCCACTTGCGCGCAGATGAAAAAGATGTGACTTTATAAGGTGCAATCACTTCATCACTGCCAATATCCCCATATTTTTCACCAAGGGCAAGCATAGTTGCATTGTCATCCTCCATAGCTTTTACATAACTTCCGAGTATCTTTTCAAGCTCTTTATCCGTGATATCTGACAAAAGCTCTGTCTTTTCCACTTCAAGCTTTCCTTCCGTTATTGTACCTGTTTTGTCAAGACACAGTACATCAACCCTTGCAAGAGTCTCTATACAGTACATATCCTGCACAAGAGTTTTGTGCCTTGCAAGCTTTATAACGCTTACTTCCATCACTATAGTTGTAAGCAGAACAAGTCCTGAAGGCATAGTACCTATAAGGGCTGCTACCGTATTTATAATAGCATCATCAAATCCATTACCCGGAATGGTTATCTGATTGTATAACAGTATCGCAGCCAGAGGTACTATACATATTGACACAAATTTTATTATAAATTTTACGGATTTCATCATCTCAGACTGATTTTTCTTAAGATATTTCACTTTTTCCGTAATTTTTCCAACATAATTATCCTTACCTACACGTTTTACCTCCGCCTTTACGCTCCCGGATATAATAAAACTTCCCGATAATATTTCATCTCCAGGCTGTTTGTGTACACTGTCGCTCTCACCCGTCAGCATACTCTCGTCAACATCACATTCCCCTGCTAATACGACAGAATCTGCGCATATCTGATTGCCGCTTTTTAATACCAGAAGATCCTTTAAAACAACATCCTTTGCATTTATCTCCTGTATTTTGCCATTTCTCATTACCTTTATTTTAGGCTGGGATATTATGGACATTTTATCTATTGTCTTTTTCGATCGTATTTCCTGAAATATTCCTATGGCGGCATTCCACACTGCCACTCCGATAAACATCATATTTTTATATGAATGAACCATTGCTATACTGAACGCCATAATACAGTTCACAAGATTAAATAATGTAAACAAATTATCTGATATTATCTTTTTTATACTTTTTGTTTCAACATCTATTCCGGTATTCGTCTGTCCTTTTGCCGTTCTTTCATTTACCTCACTGTCAGTGAGTCCCGTATCAATATACATCTTTATCCCTTTCCCAGTACCATTTCAACAGGGTTAATCATGCCCCATCCCTGATGCTGTTTACTATAATGTAAATCCAATGCACTCTCACGGAGTTTCATTTTTACCATTTTGTTGGAAATACCCTGATGTTCTGCCTTCATAAGAGCTATCGTTCCGGTCACAACCGGAGTTGCCATAGACGTTCCACTCTTCGATGCATATCCGTTTGTTCTGTTTGAACAACTTATAATACCTGCTCCCGGAGCCACAATCTCCGGTTTCATTATACAGTTTGCCGGTCCTCTTCCGGAATATGTGACCATTTTATCATTTTTATCCGATACTCCCACCGTTATTACTTTTCTGCTTATCCCCGGTACTGTCACCGTTCCGTTCTCCGGTCCGTTATTTCCAGCCGACACAACTACAACCATACCTCTGTCCCACATTTCCTCAACTGCATTTATCAGATTTATGTTCTCTATCTCTTCACTCTTTGCTATATCACCTGCTAACGTTCCCACAGAAATATTTACTATACTGATACTGTATTTAGACTTATACTTTATAATCCAGTCTATTGCCCTTAAAACACTGCCTGATTTTCCTCTTCCTTTTCCGTTTAGCGCCTTAACCGCCACTATACCTGCCTCCGGTGCCACTCCCCTATACAATTCTCCGGATACCATACCGCTTCCTGCTATGATTCCCGTAACATGGGTACCATGCCCATTATCATCATATGCTGATATTCTGTCAGAAACCGTATCCTTAAATGCGATTATACAATGTCTTAAATCATTATGGCCTGCAAACACCCCCGTATCTATGACTGCCACATTTACTCCTCTGCCCTTTATTCCCCTTTTGTGCAATTCATCTATTTTAAGAACCTTGCGGACATTATTCATATATTCCTCCAATACCACAGTTTCCTGTAATATATACTATGAATCCCAGGGCTTATGCGTGATATTCCACGCAGAATTCATAGGTCAAAAGCCCCTACGGGGACTAGCCGATACAAATATGTGTATTTGCAAGCCAGCTTGCAATATCACATATTGTATTTGGCTGGTGCGTAGCACTCTTTTGACCTCTGAATCCATGCAACTGATTATCAGCCATCCGTCTGGTTATGCGTCTTTATAATCTGCAATATCTTTCTTCTGAATGCCTTGTCATATATCTGTCCGTTACTGTATACAAAACGGTTAAAATCAAACTGACTGTCTAACACCTGCTGCCTTGAATAAAAACTCATCCTCATTTTTGCATCTTTTCTCCAAAACAGTATAACCGAACCATCAAGTTCGTCCGCTTTTCTGCCTGCAAATTCTGCCAGTCCTTCAAACACTTCCGCACCCGCAAAAAATAAATGCGCATAATCATCTATAGCCTTTGATAAACCTGACATTTTTATAAGTGCCTTATCCTCTTCCATTCCGTCCTGACACACAACAACTACAGGCATCTTACGTTTAATATTATCTACAAATTTCTTCATATTTTCAAGTTCTTCTGAAGTTTTTATTCTATGTATCTCACCGTTCAACTTAATTATATCAACAAATCCGAATTTAGTATTCATTTCCTTTATAAAATACGGTTTTCTAAATAATTCCTGTTCAGGTATGACATGAACACTGTCACATTCTACTCTCACAGTAAAATGAAGTTTCCCTTCAAGCTCTGTACACTCCGTATGAACATTCCACATTGTTCCGGTCCTGTCAAGGTCTATGTACATCGCATATACATTAATTTTATATTTTGCCCTGTTCAGTTTCACCGACAGCTTATACCCCGGAGTTTCACTCTGAAAATCACAGGTTTTCTCCGGCATTTCAAAAACATTGCCAAACATATCATACGCCCATCCGTATAAAACATCTGCGACTCCTGCCCATTCCTCATCTAATGACCTGTCACTGTCTCTCCCCAAAATCACATCATAATTAAAAGCCGGATGCCCTGTTACTTTCTTACAGCCTGATCTTACCTGAACCTTCTCTGATTTTTTCCACTTTATTCCATCGCATGCACTCTCTATCTGTGCATCCTTTACTACAGCCTCATTTAACATTCTGATTATATACGACGGCGTAATAACAGGTTTTTCATGTTTAAGCAGTTCCTCTATAAGCTGCTGCCTGCTGCAATCATAAAATTTCTTCGCTAACTGCGGTCTCTGTGCAAAAACTTCCGCTATCTCCGGATTAAGCGGCTCATCTTTCATCCTCAGTCTGAATCTGCTCTTTATCATAAGCTCCAGCTTGCCGGTCTCAAGATGATTGTGTGCAAGTTTATCGAACACATTTACCAATGACCAGTCACAAAGTTCAAGATTTGCCAGAACACAGTTCATCATCCTTGAAAGACTGTAATTGTCCTGCCACAAATCTCCGATATCCTCATTCTTTTTATATCTCATGTCATGTTCTATCTCATGCCATCCTTCAAAACTCATGGTCCTGAGCTGTATCTCAAACGTTCTGTCAATCGGTAACTCCCAGTATTCCTCAATATAAAGGCTCATAAATTCTTTTGGAATTTTAAATACACCATTTCTCTTGGTTGCCTTAAATTCATCCACATCATTATTGGACTCCGACCATTCATCCACTCTGTTAAAAATATGTTCAAGGATTTCTTTCGAAATATTTATATCATCAAAATAGTATAATACTATTCTTATTCCTATTAAATCCTGTATTTTCTTTCCACCATTTTCATAATTTCCTGATGCAAGTTTAGAGGCGATTGATTTCGCCTCTTTAACTCTTGATAATATCTGAAAGTACATTCCTGTTCCCTCAAATATACCTTTTATCTCTTTTGTAAGCTGACTGCATATAGCTTTGAGATTATCAAAATTCAGTCCACCCTCTATATCCTTCTCATCATACATCATGTCTTTCACCCTCGTAATACACCTCATCTTCTTTTATTTTATGGATTTCACCTCGTAATCCTGTTCTTCCACTGCTTTCTTAAGCACATCATCACTTATGTCACCGGTTAATGTAACTACGGCTGTTCCTTTTTCATGACTTACAACTGCTTCCTTTACCTCAGGCAGTTCTTCAAGGCACTTTTTAACCCTTGCCTCACAGTGTCCACACATCATACCCTTAATTTCCATTGTTTTTTCCATTTTATTTTCCTCTTTTCTTTCTTCTATATTATTATTTGTTTCCTGATTTTTATCCGACAATCTGCCTTTATTATTTCCATATATCTTTGCAAAATTCAGTCTCAATGCATTTGTTACCACGCAGAAACTTGAAAGGCTCATGGCTGCTGCTCCAAACATAGGGTTGAGCTTTATGCCAAATATAGGATACCATATTCCGGCTGCCAAAGGAATACCTATTATATTATAAATAAACGCCCAGAACAGGTTTTCATGTATATTTCTAAGTACAAGTCTGCTGAGTCTTATTGCAGCCGGCACATCTGCCAATGTACTCTTCATAAGCACAACATCCGCCGCATCTATCGCCACATCCGTACCTGCACCTATGGCAATTCCCACATCTGCCGTAGTCAGTGCCGGTGCATCATTTATACCGTCACCAACCATGGCTGTACTATTTTTCACCTTAAGTTCCCGCACAACAGCTTCCTTGCCCTCCGGCATAACTCCTGCTATAACTCTGTCTACCCCTGCCATTTTTCCAACAGCATCGGCTGTTCTCTTATTATCACCGGTAAGCATAACTACTTCTATTCCCATGCCCTGCAATTCTCTGACTGCCATCGGACTGTCTTCCTTGATAATATCTGCAACTGCAATGATTCCAATCAGTTTACCGCCCTTTGTAAATGCAAGTGGTGTCATACCGTCTTTTGCAAATTTTTCTGCCGTCTTTTCAGCCTCATCATCCATGCCGTCAGTTTCCTTTATATATCTGATACTTCCTGCACGAACCTTTTCCCCTTCGCACATACCCTCAACGCCACTTCCTGTAATATTATTAAAATTATCTACAGACAGTTCTTCGGCATCATTTTCCATACCATAATTAACTATTGCCTCTGCAAGAGGATGTTCACTCTTCTTCTCAATAGAAAACGCTATGGATAAAAGTTTCTCCTCGCTCACACCATAATTTACCATCTCCATAACTGTAGGATGTCCGCTGGTTATGGTTCCTGTTTTATCAAGAACTACAGTCTTAACCTTTCCTGCTGCCTCAAGTGCGGCTGCCGTCTTAAACAGTATTCCATTTCCGGCACCCTTGCCATTTCCAACCATTATGGCAACCGGTGTGGCAAGTCCAAGTGCACACGGACAACTTATGACAAGAACTGATACACCTCTTGCCAGTGCAAATCCGAAACTGCTTCCACATGCCATCCATACTATTATAGTAACTACGGCTATAATAATTACGGCAGGAACGAATATTCCAGAAACCTTGTCTGCAACCTTTGCAATAGGAGCTTTACCGGCAGCCGCATCACTTACCATCTGAATAATCTTTGAAAGTGTAGTATCTTCTCCAACTCTGGTTGCACGGCATTTCATATAACCCGATTTATTTATCGTGGCCGCTGACACTGTATCACCTTCCACTTTATCAACAGGTATACTCTCGCCGGTAAGTGCAGCCTCATCTACCGCACCGCTTCCTTCAAGTACAACACCATCTACCGGCACACTCTCGCCTGCCCTCAATATAAATACATCACCTACCATGACCTGCTCTGCCGGAATCTTTACTTCCCTGCCGTCTCTTTCCACTACGGCCATCTTAGGTGCAAGTTCCATAAGACTCTTTATGGCATTGGTTGTCTTTCCCTTTGAATATGCCTCCAACGTCTTTCCAAGAGTGATAAGTGTAAGTATCATTGCCGCTGACTCAAAATAAAATTCATGCATATATGACATTACCTTATCCGCATCGCCTATGTGCATTGCCTCAGACATCATAAACAATGCAACCACGCTGTATATAAATGACGCTCCCGCACCGAGTGCAACCAGTGTATCCATGTTCGGTGCACCATTTATGACTGCTTTAATACCGCTTACAAAGAACTTCTGATTGATTATCATAATGATTATTGTAAGTAACATCTGTGCAAGTCCCATCGCAACATGGTTATGTCCGAGCATTCCCGGCAAAGGCCAGTCCCACATCATGTGTCCCATAGACATATACATAAGAGGTGCAAGAAAAATCAATGAAATCACAAATCTTCTTCTAAGCGCCCTCGTCTCATCCATACTGCTATCTTTTGCAGCAGTCTTCTTTGAAGATGCATCACTGCTTCCTGCAACTTCAGCTCCATATCCGGCCTTCTCAACTGCTTCTATAATATTATCAGCGGGTACATCACCCTCAACCAGCATAGAATTAGTCAGGAGATTAACAGATACAGAATCCACACCCTGCACCTTTGATACCGCTTTCTCCACTCTGCTGCTACACGCTGCACAGCTCATTCCTGTAACATTAAACTTCATTAGACTACCTCATTTCCTAGCGATTTATCGCATAAGTTTCTGCACAATTTTTACAAGTTCCTCAACTGCATCCGGCTTATCTGATTTTATATCATTCACCACGCATGTTTTTATATGGTTCGACAACAGCACTCTGTTAAAACTGTTAAGTGCCGCACTTATGGCTGCCACCTGTGTAAGTATATCCACACAGTACGCATCTTTTTCAACCATTCCCTTTACACCTCTGACCTGACCTTCTATACGGTTAAGTCTTGTTATCAGGTCTTTATATTCACTCTCTTCCCTCTCCTTTATTCTGCAGCACTCACACGGACTGTCTTTCTTTATATCCTCTGCCATATTTTTACCACTCCTTTTTTATTTATGCATTTATACCCTTTGGGGGTATCTTTTTTCATATGCAGTATATACCCTTTAGGGGTATTTGTCAATATTATAAATTGCCCTTTTTATTCAACAAAAAAAACACCATGGCTTGAATTTATTCCTAAATACATTCAAACCATAGTGTTTATCAAGATTACTTTCCTGCGTCCCATAAGCCGTCAGCTTCAAGACGTTCCCAATCAGGTTTTAATACTGACATTTTCTGTCCTTTATACCCGAGCATTTCTTCTTCACAAATATATTTTTGTTTCAACAAATTATCTAATGCTATCTTTACTTTATCATTTGGTACATGATTGTAATCTGCAACATTATTAACCGTTTTCCAATATGTAATAACTGTTTTTGGCTTGTTCCTAAATCTCGAAAGACTGCCCAGTATTAAATCTATGTAATGATTCTTCTCCTGTGACTGTCTCGGCATCTCCACATAACTTGTTGCCGCTGATTTAAGCTGATTGCTGAACGAATACTTAACACCGTATATTACAACCTTCTTATCCAGCTCCTTCAAATATTCAACAACCTTTGTAAAATGTGCATCTCCAGTAAATAAAACATATACATCTTCACTATTTTTCTCTGCGGCATTGCGATATATTGCATCCAATATAATCACATCAGTAAAATCTTTATCTACCCCTTCCTTCGCACTTGCCGTATGTACAACATTCTTCGTAATTCCTTTTACCCTGTCCAGGTCTGTTCCAATATTATATCTTGAAAAATCTCCAAATACATATATCTTCTTCATATCATATTCATCGTTTAATTCTTCAATCCACTCTTCAATATTAGGTTTCATCTGGAACTTATTCCTATATCCATAATACCAGTGTTCATAATCAACAAACGCCACTGCTGTAGCTTTTTTATTCTTTTTCCCAAGTCCGAACACTTCTTTCCATTCACCTCCTCACAATAAAATGCTATAGCTTTAAAACTATACGAAGAATATTATACTCTATTTCCTTATTTAAAACAACCTTCAAAAAACATTTATTCCATATCTTTTAATGCACGCTCCAGATTGACCTTTCCAATTTTTCTATACTGCAATACTGCTGATAATATATATGCAGTAACAGACATGACGATGGTTTTTGCATAAACTGACGGTGCCACATAATAATCAATCCATCCAGACATTTCATTCATAATATATAAATATATTCCTCTCATGAACAACTCGCATGCCGGTATGCTTATGATAATAAATACCAATGCAGCAATCGTGGTTGATGCAACATAAAAACTGCCAATCTCCTTACTGTTGTATCCCAGTATTTTTACCATTGAGATAGAAGACGCATTTTTTTCAATAACAATCTTTGATAACAGATAAAACATGAGTGCCGCCATAATCATGGCAAATGCAGAAAACAGAGGCATCATCGAACCCATTGACTTCTTTAACTGGCGTACAACCTTCGTCATATCCTGAAGTGTTATAGTCGTTGCGACATTGTTTTCATCTATATCTTCAAGCTTCTCATCAGAAAAATATCCATTAAAATAATCGCTGTCCTTATCAAAGATTTTATTATACTGCTCACAGCTCATAAATACTGCCATAGATGCTGAATAAGTATATTTTCCCTTTATTGTCATAGTGTATTCATCACCGGAATATTTATCCTTAAGGACAATCTTATCCCCCGGTTCATATCCATATTTTTCCATAATTCCATGTGATACATATACTTCATTTCCCGATGTGTCAAGTTTCATATCCTTAACATATTTTGAATCCTTATCAACACCATATATATTTATTTCATCATCTTTTCCCTTAAGCTTCAAGCTTCCTGCACAATACTTTTCAGCACTTTCATTTTCAGTTTCCACTGGCTGTTTTAATACATACTGATATTTGCAGAACATCTGCTCCTTTACTATATCTCCATAATTATCTAATATCGGTGTCATTACAAAACCAAATACTAAAAGCAGATTTGCAAATATAACAGCTATAAACATAATAATATAGTTTGCCTTATTCTGAAGCAGAATCCTGAGTCTGAATCTTGTCTTAAACTTAAAGTCCGGAAGTTTTACTGCCCTTTTTGATTTCCTTGCCTTAAGGTCATGACGTAAAAATTTAAGTGGTGATAGTTTTAATTTACCGTTTAAAATTATAAGATTTATCACAAACATGAGAACACAAGGCACAACTGTAGTCAGAATAAATGCATCAGCATTCCATATAGTTTTATATGTAGGAAGGCTGTAGCTTCCATAATACATGTCAACAACCACACCCTTAAACATGCTGTAGCCGAGAATATTTCCTATAATTCCTGCAACAAGTGTAACTATAACCGGCAACATCATATAATGTCTTACCATCTCGCCCCTTGTATATCCCATTGCCCTTAGCGTACCTATCTCAGACGCTTCATTATCTATGGTATTCATGACTGTAACGCCAAATATAAATGCCATAATAACGATAATAATATAGAGCAGTGCCATCATCATACTTTTGTCTCCGCCCATATCATCTCCGGTAAACTGAATTGCCTGATTCTGCGTAACCGGTGTAATACTTTTTATTGCAGCACCATTTTCCACCAGAACTTTGCAAATATCATCACCCATTGTCTTTTTTGCTTTATCTGACAGGTTTTTCTTGTGATTTTTCCAAGAATACACATAATGAAGTTTTGCATCTGACATTTTGTCAAACTGTTCCTGTGTAACAATTCCAACACCAAAATTGATAGAGTCAAACATCATGTCTGAATTGTCTTCAAACAATGCACTATAATCAGAAAGTGCCACAAGACCTGTTACCTTATATTCACTTTCATCCATTTTAAATGTATCTCCAACTTTTATACTATTGTTGTCGGCAAACATTCTGTCTATTGCAATCTCTCCATCATTCTTTGGCATTTTACCGCTCATTAGACTTACTTTATTTATCTCTTTACGCTCAGCAAAAACTCTGATTTTAGTCTTTGAATTTATTGCCTGAAATTCTTTATTGAAATTCTCATATATATCAGCATACTTATCTTCTATTTCATCAAACATTCCATCCGTCTTCTCATACATAAGTTCAAAGTTACCGTCTTCTATATTATATTTCTCAAAGCTGTTATCATAGGCTGTCTTCATGCTGTCATCTGCAACCAGAAATCCGGATATAAAACCTATAGTAAGTGACATAAATAAAAATATAACCATATATTTTCCGATATCACGCTTTAATTCTCTTAAATAACGTTTTCTCAATGGATTTTTCATATACTTTTCCTTTCTATCTGCATTAAATGATTCAATTTTACCAGTCTAAATCCTCTGCCTTTATTTTATTCTCATTTATGTAATCTTTTCTAATATTACCGTCACGGAGTTTTATAACTCTGTCTGCCATGTTTTTGATTGCATCATTGTGTGTTACCATGATAACCGTATTACCGTACTTCTGATTAACTCTTTCTATAAGAGAAAGAATATCCTTTGAAGTGTTATAATCAAGTGCTCCCGTAGGTTCATCACACAAAAGAATGTCAGGATTTTTTATTATGGCTCTTCCGATGGCCGTCCTCTGCTGCTGTCCTCCTGATAACTGACTCGGTATCTTATCTTTGTGTTCAGTAAGTCCTAACACATCTATAAGCTCATCAAGTTCAAGAGGATCTTTGCTAAGATATGCACCTACCTCTATATTCTCCTTTACCGTAAGGTCAGGTATGAGATTGTACGCCTGAAATATATAACCAAGATGATCTCTTCTATACAATGTGAGTTCCCGGTCATTCATCCCCTGTATAACTGAACCGTTAATAGATATCTCTCCGCTGTCTGCACTGTCTATTCCGCCTATTATGTTCAACAGCGTTGATTTACCTGAACCTGATGGTCCGAGAAGAACACATATACTTCCTTTTTCCACCTCAAGGTTGATTCCATGAAGAACCATTACTTTATTTTCTTTGGTTCCATAACTTTTTTTCAAATCTTTAATCTGTAAAAACATTTTTCCTCCATTCTGCAGTCAGAATTACAAACTGCTATTTTGTTTTATTTATAATTGAATGTTACTTTTATTATGTTTATATATGAATACATGTTCATATGTTTATTTATATTATATACTTATTTTTTTTAATTTCAATATGTTTTTTGCACAAAAAACATAAACCAAAAACTGTTTTAATAGTTAGTTTTGTCTAACACGTTAACATAAATAAAAACTGCCATCTCTGGCAGTCCTTATTTGTATAAGATATTAAAATGCACACGTAATTCATGTATTATGTTAGTCTATTCTAACTCATTTGTCAATACCCGAATTTATTTTTATTTTTCAGACGTAAAACTTACCATCTGTAGTCTATATGCTGTCCTACCTTTTTCTCGTCTTCTGTACGGACTTTATCACTAAGACTTGCATACAGTGTATCATTTATTTTCTTCAAAAGCCCTTCTATAGAATCAGATGTCACGGTTTCCACGTCCTCACTCTTCTTATCCTGAAGCTTTTCCTCCCGTTTCTTTTCAGACTTCTCTTTTTCATCAGCTTTCTTAGCCTCGGCCTTCTTCTCAGCCTTTTCCTGTATTCTTTCCTTCTGTGCTGCAAGTGATTTGTCAATAACTGCAAAGAATGATGCATTTCCACCATCATCAATTTTTATACCCAGAGTCTTTACAGAGGATGCATTAGAACCAAGTCCTGATACCATCTGATCAAACTGTGCCTGTGCATTTCCTATAATTCCTTCATACTTATTTCTGTATGCCTCGTCCTCGGCCATCTTTTCTATATGCTGCTCGTCAATTACGACCTGCATTCTTCCTGAGTTAGCATACTTTGCCGCTTTTGCCTCAGCATCCGTTATACCATCCTCTACCAGAACAAAATCCATATTACTGTATTTCTTCTTTAATTCTTCAAAATACTTCTGTCCCTTCTCGCTGAGTTTTGGTGACCCTACCGTCTTATCATTTACTCCTGATGTTTTTGTATTATCAGAATATACAGATGAAACAACATCTGCTGTCTGATTAACTGCTGCTGTATTCATAGCCGCCGCTCCTTTCTGCCATCCATGGCAATATCGTACATTACAATAACATGTAATGCACAATAAACAACTTGTCCTTAAATTCTTTCATTATATATATCGGCCACTTAAGAATTTTTATTTATCTTAGATTTTCTTATCCTGACTGCAGCTAAATACACACCTGTGAAAACCAGACACACCAAAACCACAATACTTCCATAAAACAAAGGTTTATTTTTGTAAAATAATATAAACCTGTTTTGTGATATTGTTATATTTCTGTACTGCTTTTCGTAAACATTACAGTTACCATCCTCATCTGATGAATAGTCTGAACATTTTATATAGAGTTTTTCTCCTACCACTTCCGGAATGTTAAATGTCACAATCCCATCATTCTCTTCAAGATATTTGCTAAGTTCCTCTCCATCCATATTAACTAACACTTTTCCACTGTTAGATATTCCGGCTGAAAAACTTTTCACCATTCCACCATCATCCCTGACTCTGACATAAACTTTTTTACTCTTTGCATTATATATACCATTTTCCTTTATTCCGCTGACACTTACTTCCGGTTCTTTCGTATCTACTGTAAATGACAACTTCATATTTTTCATGTCACTGTACGATACACCTCCTGACGTATCTTCACTCTGCATGGTTATTATGTATTCTTTATCCTCTTTAAACAGTGACTTTTTTATTGTATATTCATATCTGTTCCATTCACCGTCTTTATCAACCTTCTCTACGGTATAATCTGTATTTTTCTGTAAAATCTCACCATTTATTTTCATAATATTATAATTAAGCGGGGCTGCATTTATCTCAGATATCACAATGTCACTGTCAACACTTCTTATATAAAATCTTTCTGATAATTTTACAGCATATTCAGACGGATAAAATACTGAACCATTCCTGTTGACCGTAAATGTCAAAACTTTTCCTGAATTTGTACTTTCATTTACATATACATTACCTGCCTTATCCACCGCATTACATTCAAGGGTATATATACCGTCATTCTCAAGATTTTCATATATATATTCAATTCCGGAATTCGTTTTTACGATCTCAAAATCAATATCTGTTATATAATACTTCTCATCTTTTCTTATTAAAGCTGTCAGCTTAACATTGGAGGAATCCAAATTACTGTCTGTAATCTTAACATTCAGTCCGATATTACTTTCCCTGTTTGCCGATTTGTCACCGACTCCTGAAGTTGTAACTTCCGGCATGGTTTTATCTATGTAAAAATTATCAGTCTTTTCTGAATCTGCCACATTCCCTGCTTTGTCACTGTAACCTGCCTTAACCGTATAATATCCGTCATCCTCTAACTTCACAACCGCTCTATGTATATCATTATCATGCATCCAGTAAACTGCCGGTTCATATTTCTCTGTGATTGTCCCCTGAGTGATGGTTATATCTATATTCACCTTTGATATATCAAAGTTTTTCTCATCAATAATTATCTTTGCAGTTCTTGACCTGTCATAATATAAGCCGTTTGAAACTTCATTATTATCATATACAATCTTTACCGGATTTGCAGATTTGTCTATGGTAAAACATGTAGGACTGACTGAATCTCCATAGTCCGTTTTTGATACATTTCCAGCCTCATCATCACAGCTTATATTAAATGTATAATCTCCATCATTTTCAAAATAAATATCTGTCATGTATAAACTGTCATCCATATTCCCGGTGCCGTCAGTCTTTCTCCATTCTGATATCCGGGATGCTTTGCCATCCGGACCGTTGACTATAATATTCACCTTTGATGTGTCAAGATTTCTCTCTTTTATTTCTATCCTTGCTGTACGGTTAGCCTTAAAATATTTCTTTTCACCATCAGTTCCGATTCCATCATTATTATCATATCTAATCTTAACCTCCGGCGGTGTCACATCTATTTTCAGATGCCGTTCCATTACAGCCTCGTTTCCCGCATTATCCTGTGCATATATAACTACAATCACATCATTACTGTTATTTGTCTTACTATCTACCGGTATCTCTCCATTATAAACATCTTTTATACTATTTTCCTGTGTGTCCCTGTCATACATCACTCCCTGCTTTGTAATATTTCCCATACTGTAAACTTCATACTTTACATTCTTTATTCCTGAAAATGCATTATTCTGCCTGTTTTCTTTAACACTTACATTTAATTTAACATCACTGGTATATATCTCTCTTTCATCCTCTGCCGATATATTTATCTCAGGTGGCAAATCATCTATTATCATTCCGTTTGTATTCAGATATCTCACATTTCCGGCATAGTCTTCAACCCTTGCATACACCACCTGATTACCTCTTTGATTTATCATAAATGTTCCTGTATATTCTTTCCATTTCATACTTTTGATATCTTTTTCACTGTCAGACATAATGCAATAGCTTACATTCTTTATTCCGCTCATGCCATCACATGACTCAACACCTGTTTCAAGACTTTTTGCCGAATATCTGTTATATTTTAATGAAGATTTGAATCCCCTAAACATCCATTCTTTATCTTTTATAAATATTAATGCATCAGGTTTTGTTGTATCTATTATAAATTTTTCCGGTGTTTCTGCATTGCCATATATAACATCTTCATTGTCATTTCCAGCCTCATCGGTGTATGCCGGCTTGAATATGTAACCCGCCTCCGGGTCAAATTTTAATTTTATACTGTGCTCATTTCCTTTATTCTGCCATACGCCCTGCAACAGTTCTTTCGCTGAAATCTGTCTGTATTCCTTATCATTTTCTTTCTTTATATAAATATTTATATAATCCAGTGCCTTATCCTCATTGAAATTCTCTTCTGTGACAGTAAGTTTTGCAATACGTTTCCTGTTAAAATATCCCCTGCCATCTGATGATTTACTTTTTACATCATTATTGTCATATTCAACATATATTCTCGGAGATATTGTGTCTATTTTGATTTTTCGGTTCTTCTTAACCGATACATTTCCGGCTTTATCTTTAACCCTGACATTTATACACACTTCACCATTGTTATCCTTTGCCGGTATGTCTACATCATACTTTCCAGATTCATTATACTTTAATGTTTTCCAATTCTCTGGGACTCTGCCATTACATTTCACTCTGTATTCAATCTTATCCGTGCCTGATGATATCTTTCCTCTGTCAGATGCCTCAAATCTTACTGCAACATCTTTATTATAAAATCCGTTTTCATTTGCTTCTGATAACACCTCTATGTTGCTTATATATGGCGGTTCATCGTCCACAATATATTCTCCTGTAGATACATATGACACATTTCCCTGCCTGTCTGTAAGTTTTACATATATTCTGAATCTTTTGCTTTCAATTTTTATAACATATCCGTCACTGTACTCTTCCCAGTCCTTTATTGCCTCAATGTCAGTCTTACTAAGATTTTTATCCGTAACATAATAACATACTCCGTCTGCTTCTGATGCATCAACACCGCTTATCAAGTCACATCTGTCATATCCACTAATCTCCATTTCATAATAACCGTTTGTATAATTAATCTTATCTGAATTATTCCCAAATCCGCTTGAAACTGATTTTCCACATCTGTGACCATCTGCATCATACTTATACACGCTGACCTTCACCATATCCTCATCAGGCGGTTCATTATCTGCAACAAAACTTATACTTTCTTCTATAGCATCATTGATTCCATTATCATACACCGCACTTAGGCTATATATTCCATCTGACACAATCCTTATCCTTGCACAATAAATGTTATCTTCCTTCTCACTCCACTCTATAACCGGATTCTCATATCCTATATCTTCTCCGCTATAATCTTTTGCCGTAAGCCTGATGTCAAGATAACTCTTAATATCTTTTATAGATACACTTGTATCACCATATTTTTCACACACTTCGATATCGACAGTATCATTACCAATTCTCTGTATACTAAGGTATGGCTTTGCCATGTGAACACTGATATTCATTTTGGAAGAGGTGTATATGTGTCCCTCATAATCCTTTATCCTGACATACAAAGTCATATTCTCACCATTCTCCGTAATGTCAAAGGTATCACCATCAAACTTTTTAGAAATTATGCTATTTCCCTTTTGTATAATATATTCCTTTTCCTTTATCCGTTCCGTATCAAATTCCCGTATATCCACACTGACCTTTACCATGCTGATATAATATCCGTTTTTTCCCTGCTCTCCTTCACAGGATAAATATATTTCCGGCTTCTTTGTTTCCTTATCAGAATGTGTATTGTCTCCATATATACACATTTCGTCCGACATACATCCAAAAATCATCAAAAATATTAATAATACTGCTGCTAACCTTCTTGTCAAATTCTGTCCGTTCCTCCTATTCTAATAAAAATCTTCATGTATCAGTATAATTTCTTCTAACACCTCCACATTATTATGTTCTATATATTCTGTTTGTTTCTCATCACACAATCTGTCTGTTTGCTCCGATACATTCATATTTTTCATATCTTTTTCTGTACTTTTCTTAAATTCAGACATTGCCTTTCTACGGGTTATGCCCGTAAGATATGCTACTGTACTGATAATCTTTAATCTGAATAATAAAACAATAGCAATTATCCCTGTCAATCCACTTAATATACCAAATCCTTCAAATATATATCTGTATTCTAAATATGTCATCTATGTATTTTCCTTTAATTTTTCTAAAATCAGATTTAACTCTTCATCGCACTTTTCACACTGATCTGAGGTTATGGGATTTTTCTCTTTTGAAATCCTGTCTTTCATTCCATTTATAAATGTCTTTATATCTCCTGCATCCGTCACCGTCAGAAATTCCGAAAGATACTGATTAATCATTCTGCCTATCTCCATCCATGTGCTTATCTTTGAATCAGTATCATTCTCAAGCTCCACCTCATATTCAAGCTGATTAATAATATTCCACAATTTTTCATACTGCTCATACACACCCGATATCTTCTCCTGCTTTGCTCCGCTAAATGAGTTAATAATCTTGAAACATTCAGATATATTACAGTATATTTTTGCAGTTTTATACTCTTCCTCAGCCTCCTTAAACCACACCGATGCATTAATATATCTGTCTTTCACATTATCAGAATCATAATAATATATAAACGCTGTTCCTATATCATTGCAGACTTCCATGTACTTTTTTTTATTATTTTTTCTAAATTCCTCAAGCACATATCTGGTAGTACAATTATCTTCTTTGTTCTCATGTTCAATTCCCATCTGCAACTGATACAGTATATCCGCCTCATCCTTTGTCATCACATTATCATCCGTCACATATCTCAATAATTCCTCATACCCCTCGGGTCTGGATGAATCTGTAAGGATTGCCCTGTAATAATCATCATATTTCCCGGCATTTTTCAATATCCGTTCATAGTCTGAACTTTTCTTATTCTCCGCTGCAACATATCCAAATCCTGATATTAATGAAAATACAAGCATACATACCACAGTTATTATAAAAATTGTTAATTTTATTATCTGTTGTTTTCTGTAAAGCGGAACATATTTTTCATAATTTTCCAATGCATACCTTACTTCATCCGCAGAATTATATCTGTCCTCCGGATTATACTGCATACATTTTCTGATAATTTCATCTATACCCTCAGAAACTTCAGAATTAATAATACCTGCCGGAGAATACTTCATCACATCAGGATGCTGTGCCGTAAGTAAATGGTACATGGTAGCACCAAGGCTGTATATATCAGTCCTTGCATCTGTCTTTCTGTCATTTATCTGCTCAGGCGCAGCATAGGCATAAGTTCCATACGGGATGGTATCTGATTTATTGATATCCTTATATTCCCTTGCCGTACCAAAATCTATAACCGTAATGTCACCGTCAGGCTTAAGCATAATGTTGGCAGGCTTGATATCCCGATGAATAACCGGAGGCTCTCTTGAATGAAGATAGGACAATACATCGCACATCTGTAATGCCCACTTAATGACATCTTCCTGTGACTGTATTCCATGTTCTTCAATCTCATGCAAGAGGGAATTTCCCTCTATATAATCCATGATTATAATAATACTGTCTTCACCGTCAATAACATCCACTATACTGGGAAGATATCTGTGATGAAGCTTACGAAGTATATCCTTTTCCCTGATAAGACTGAATTTCATATTTTCAAGCTTTCTTCTCTGCTCAAAAGACATATCTTCACCATCTGTAACAATATTTTTCCGCACTTCCTTAACAGCCCACTGCTTATTAGCCTTCTCATTTAAAGCAAGGTAAACAGTACTCATCCCTCCGTGTCCCACTTCTCCCAATATTTTATATTTTCCATCCAATACAGAACCAATTGAAATAATTGCAATCACCTAACCTATCTTTACCGCCACAGCCGTTATATTATCCCTTTCATTTCTACACTTATTAAGTTCTATAATCTGCCTGATATTATTATGAATACTGTCATTATCACTCAACACCTCCGGATTTAAATAATGTAACAGTTCAGCATCACTTATCCTGTTTCTGAATCCGTCAGAACATACAACATATACAGACCTGTCCTGTACCCGGCCAATATACACATCCGGCTTAACACTGCCCTCTGCCCCGACACACTGCATAAGGATATTGCTATCCATATATGTCTGATCCTTTGTAATGCACTTTACATCATCACATATATGGTATACCCTCGAATCCCCAACATTTGCAATGCAATAATATGTGTCCGTGATAAGCATGGCTGTAACAGTAGTTCCAAGCCTGATTCCCCTTTTCCTGCCATATACCTGCAAAAATGTATTCTGATTGTCAATTATTCTGATAAACTGTGACTTAATATTCTCACAGTCTCTGACATCAATATACGGCAGTTCACACAATGACCATTTATCAAATGCACCGATAACACCGGCACTGGCAGCCTCACCCACCTCAAGACCGCTAACTCCATCACACACGGCAATAAATACTACATTTCCAAAGTCAGTGCGCATATACCTTAACAGCGCACTGTCCTGATTTACCTTCTTTGCAATTCCCACATCCGTCCCTGCCGACATAATAACCTCCAAGTCTTTTCTCCTTTTTTGTATATTTGTTGTATCTTATTGTATATGTTTATATCTGTTTTGTCAATGGTTTTTATTATAAAAAACATTATGGAACAATTTCGCATAACAAAAAACAGCCATATCATCAGTTACCAGATAATATGGCTGTCTCGTATATTTAGGATTATTCTGTAAATAATGGTGTTGAGTAATATCTGTCTCCATTGTCAGGAAGTAATACTACTATAGTTTTTCCTTCATTTTCAGGACGTTTAGCAAGCTCTATACCTGCATGTAATGCAGCACCTGATGAAATACCTACCAATACACCTTCCTTCTTTGCAAGAAGCTTAGCTTCTGCAAATGCATCTTCATTTTCGATAGGGATAATCTCATCATAAATCTTTGTGTTAAGTACTTCAGGAACAAATCCTGCACCGATTCCCTGAATCTTATGTGGGCCGCTCTTTCCTTCTGATAATACAGGTGATGTAGCCGGTTCTACTGCAACAATCTTTACACTGTCTTTCTTAGATTTTAAGAATTCACCTGTACCTGTAAGTGTACCGCCTGTACCTACACCTGCTACAAATATATCTACTGCTCCGTCTGTATCTTCCCAGACCTCAGGTCCTGTAGTCTTCTTATGTACTTCAGGGTTTGCCGGATTCACAAACTGTCCAGGGATATAACTTCCAGGAATCTCTTTTGCCAGCTCATCAGCCTTTGCTATAGCACCTTTCATTCCCTTAGCACCTTCTGTGAGAACTATCTCTGCACCGTAAGCTTTCAATATATTTCTTCTCTCGATACTCATTGTCTCAGGCATTGTAAGGATGATTCTGTATCCCTTAGCTGCTGCTATAGCTGCAAGTCCTATACCTGTGTTACCTGATGTTGGCTCGATGATAACTGAACCTTCTTTTAAAAGACCTTTGCTTTCAGCATCTTCAATCATTGCCTTTGCGATTCTGTCTTTTACACTTCCTGCCGGATTGAAGTACTCAAGTTTTACTAAAAGTTTAGCCTTAAGTCCTAATTCCTTCTCAATGTTTTCAACTTCCACAAGTGGAGTTTTTCCTATTAAACCTAATGTTCCTTTAAAAATATTTGCCATTTTTATTCCTCCTATAATTCCTATAGATTTGCTATGTTTTAAACTGATGTTATTATATGACGTAAATTTAAAGTTGTCAATAGGTTTATTTTAAAAATTTTAAAATTCCTACCATTTAACTAGAAATAAGCCTGAATATTAAAAGGAAATGCCCATACATCAAGTAACAGACACTTCCTTTTAATGTTTATATTCATATTTCGTTCTGATGATTAATCAAACCCCACCATCTTCCGCTTCATCACCGCCGGTATCGCAAGCAGCACTGCTTTCACCACATTATCCGCTATCATACAGTACCACACGGCTCTCAGATCCAGTGCAAATATTTTCACACATATAAATGTGAAAAATATACGTATTCCCCACATACTGAAAGTCTCGACAAAGAACGCATATTTTGTACGTCCCAGTCCGTAAAATATTCCTTCCATAACTATCATTATGCCGAAAAACGGTTCTGAAAACGACACCATTTTAAGCATTTCCGCACCAAGCTCTGCCGCCGGCCTGCTGCTGGTCAGCAGGCACATAAGCGGGTATGCCACAAAGTATAACACTACTCCGCTGACCACCATCATGCCCACCGTAAATATGATACTCATCTTACTTACCAGACGGAATTTCTCGCCATCATTTTCACCAAGAGATATGCCGACTAACGTAGAAGTGGCAGTTCTTAAACCGTACCCCGGAATATAGAATATGGTCTCTGCCGTTACCGCAAGTGAGTGTGCCGCAAATATGGTCGTTCCCATTCCTGAAACCATTCCCGCAAATACAACGTATCCAAGGCACGATGTGAGGCTTGATGCAAGTACGGGAATACCTATCTTTGCACATTCTTCCATACAGTGTCCGTCTATAGCAAACTCCTTAAACTTCCAGTTCAGATATTTATTTCTTCTATATACTATGAACATGAGCGTTCCTGAGAATACATACGATGTGGCAGAAGCTATGGCAGCTCCGGCAACTCCCATATCAAGTATATAGATAAGAAGTGTATTCATTATAATATTTAAAATATTTGAAAACAGACTGATAAGCATCGGTGTCTTTGTATTCTTCGTCGCCCTTATGGCCGCACCCAGTATTATTGAGGCTGTCCTGAATATCATCGGAATACTGATTATGAAAAAATATTCTGATGCATCGTGTATTATGGATTTGTCAGCGCCCATCCAAATCGGAATATACGGACTGCATATTAATGAAATACCACCGGTTATTATTCCACACACTACCGCCAGCATAAGTGCCTGCATGGAAATTTTCCTTATTCTGTTCTCATCTTTCGCTCCGAATGCCTTCGCGACCATTGCAAGAATTGCTATGGAGATAGCGTGGGGTATACTGTTGACCAGCCACGTTATCGTGGTGGTAACACTTACCGATGCCGTAGCCGCCTCCCCCAGATGTCCGACCATGGCTGTATCCACGTATTGAAACAGCGTTGACAATATTTCCTCAAGTATTGTCGGAATCGACAGCACTATAAGTGTCCTCGCTATCTCTTTCTTTATATTTACAGATGTATCTTTATCCATACCTCTTACCATTTATTCCGTCTCTTTATCAATATTATTACATATTATATTTGTTTTTGATGCATCTATCTTATCTTTCTGGATGATAAGCTCTCCGATATGCTCTGCCCTTATCGTTCCGGATGCCGGATTAAGCACACTGTCAATCTTGCCATTTATGTCTGCATCCACTTTAGAATACTCAAATGCAAGGGTAGTATTTATAAGTGTACAGTTCTTCATCACCAGATTATCTATATAACACATTCCCTGAAGACTCTCTATGGTACAGTCTATCAGTGTAAGATTTCTGGCATTCCAGCCGAGATATTCACCTGATATAAATGAATTTCTCACAGTTACATTGTCCGTATTCCAGAATGCATCTTTAGATATAAGCTTTGAATTTGCCACCTCAACATTTTTACATCCGTCAAATGAGTAATTTCCTACGAGTATAAAATTGTCAGCCTTAATGTTACTGCTGTTCATGGCAAAATAATTTCCCTTAGCCGTCACGTTATCTAATTCTATATCATTGCACCACCATAATGTCTCCTCGGCATTAGGAAATGTAACATTTTTCAGCCTTATCTTATCTGCACGTCTGAAATTCTTTGGTGCTTCTATAACCGTATCTTCTGCACTTACATTTGAAGTATACCATATTCCTGCTCTCGCCATCTCAAACAGGGTACAGTTTTTCATGCTGATATTTCTACTGTACCAAAGCGGATATTTCCACTTGAACATACTGTTATATAACTCTATATCACTGCTGTGTTTTAACGGTGACTCACCGTCTGCAAATATTGCATTATGAATCTCCAGATTATTTCCCTGAAATAACGCCCTCTCTCCTCTTAAAAATTCCTGTTCTATTTTATTCATTTGTATTTTCCCTCCAAAATGATTTATCCGTTATTTTCCAAAACATACTTAACCTCGTTTTTTATTAATTCACTCTCATTTTCCATTCCCTCATCCATAAGTTTTTGCGCTTCCCCGACAGTTATAAGTTCACGAAGCAGCGTAGCATGATGCTCAACCGGGATATATGCTTTCTTTTCTTTATCGTATACCGGACGCAAAACATAATAGTTGTACACATTCATCTTATTAGGCGACAGTTTTACTATATCCTCCACCCTGCATACACCAAGATTTTCATTAAATATTACATCTTTCTTCTGAAACATGTTTTCACCTCACTCCACGATATTATACAACCTAAAATATTTTTTTTAAAGAATTTTTTTTCCGGTACTTTTTGCTATCTCATACAGTTTTTTATTTTCAACATTTATATCACCGAATACATCCAATGTACATTTTACCGATTTGCACTTATTCATAATCTCTACCGCCCGCTCAAATGTTTCATCTGTTATATGGTTAAATGCCTTTTCTTTTATGACTTCCACCGCCAGTGCTTCCGCCACCTGACAGTCTACATCATTTTCATGTATAATCCCTGTTGCAAACGGTATTCCCTCTCTCTGGCATTTTCTGTAATACGGTATTCCCGTGCCGTTTCCCGATATAACAAATACTTCTGCCATTCCACCTGCCCTTTCAAGTTCTATACCGCCAAAAAGTTCATTATAACTTCCCTTTCTGATATCATACAGTTTCTCTATATAATCTGACGTAAATATTTCATCAGGCTCTCCGCTTCTGTCTATTCTGTCACCCTTTACGCACACAATCTTATCTGCAACCTTCTGTGCCAGATCTATCTCATGCAGTGACATTATCACTGCTATATTTCTCTCTTTTACCATCTTTTTTAATATGGAAATGAGTTCAAGCTTATGCCTTATGTCAAGAAATGAAGTCGGTTCATCAAGCACTATTATCTCCGGCTCCTGGCATATGGCCTTGGCTAACATTATCCTCTGTCTCTGGCCGTCACTTATTTCCATAAAATCCCTGTCCGCTATGTCCTCTCCACCGACAAGCTCTATAGCCTCATCCACCTTCTCATGATCTGCCGCCGACAGTATTCCAAGTCTTCCCGTATATGGATATCTTCCGGTATTTACCACATCCCGGCAGGTCATAAGCTCCGTTTTTAACCTGTCTGTCATCATCACTGACATCTTAACTGACACTTCATGTCCTGACATTTCACTCATTTTCTTACCGGCAAGATATACTGTTCCGCCTTTTGAATCCAACTGTCCGATAATGGTTTTTAATATGGTTGACTTTCCCGCTCCATTAGGACCGATAAGTGCAATTATCTGTCCCTTTTCCACATTTATATCTATATCATCTATTAATATCTTATTTCCATACCCTACTGCCAGCCTGTCCGTATACATATATTTATCACGCATTTTTATCCTCCTGACGATTTACCATCATCTTTATGACTACAGGTGCTCCAAATATTGCCGTTATCGAACTTATACTCATTTCCGTCGGTGCAAATACAGTCCTTGCGATAAGGTCGCAAAACATACAGAATGCTGCCCCGCCAAGAAAACATGCCGGAATAATGATTATAGGTTTCGCTGTCTTAAACATTCTCTTAATAAGATGTGGCACTGCAATTCCCACAAATGATATCGGTCCGGCAAATGCCGTAACTACCGCTGATAATATGCTGGATAAAAGAATAAGCAGAATACGGAATCTTTTTATGTTTACTCCCATATTTTTTGCATACGTTTCTCCTAACTGGTATGCACTTATGGGTTTTGACATCATAAATGTACACGCCAGTGTTATAAATATGACTATCGACATTGTTTTAACATTTTCCCAGCTTATTCCGGAAAAACTTCCCATAGACCAGTTGTGAAGATTTACTATGTTTGAATCATCTGCAAATGTCACTATAAAATCCGTAATTGCCGAACAGATGTATCCTATCATTACTCCGCATATTACAAGCATTGACATTTTCTTTACACGGCCTGATACCAGCAGTATAAATCCCATGGATAACATTGCTCCGACAAATGCTGATATTATAAGTGTTGCCGAACTAACAGCCATCCCCTGTCCCAGAAACACTATCATGGCAACAGATACGGTAAGCTTTGCACCTGATGATATTCCAAGCACAAACGGTCCCGCTATGGGATTCCCAAAAAAAGTCTGGAGCAAATATCCCGATACGGATAATGCTCCTCCTAAAATCAGTGCTGCCATAACTCTCGGAAGTCTTATATCCATAATAATTCTGGAAACCGTAATATCACCTTTTCCGGCAAATACTTCCATTATATCTTTAACCGTCATGTCAACACTGCCATATTTTATATTTACTGTTAATAATATAATAAGCAATATGGCAAGCACTGTAAATGCTATGCCATATCGCAGTCTTCTGTCTCTTTTCATCAGATTTTCCTATTCTGTCAGTTTGTGTATATACTCTAAATCTCCGTCTGCACCATTTACTATACTGTTTATATCTACTATCATATCGGCTATTCCCGTGGTTTCCTGAAACATATTTTTTCCGGTACACCACACATCTCCGTTTTTTACTGCCTTAAAATCTTTTAACATGCTGCTCTTTTCAATAAATTCATCCATCGTATACAGTTCCCCGTCTATGGCACTGTTATATATAAGATAGTCAGCATCCTTTGCAGTTGCATAAAATTCTTCCATCTGTATATTCATGGTTGATAGTGCATTTTCATCAGTCAGATTTTTAAATACATACTCTCCGCCTGCAAGTTCTATCATCTTTGATACATAATCTCCGGATTTTCTTACACTGACTGCTCCATTTGACGTAATATAAAAAAATGCTACTGTTTTCCTTTTGTCATTCTGTTCCTTTTCAACATTTTCTATAACCCTGTCAGCTTCTTTTGTTTTTTCATCAAAATATTTTTCGGCTTCATCCTCTTTTCCAAACAGCACACCATACATTTTTATCCATTCCATTCTGCCAAGGGGATGACTTTCATAGCTTGACTTCTCCACCAATACCGGCACACCTGTATTCTCAAGTTTATCTATAACTTCCGGCGAATGATATATCATTGTATTCTCTACCGCCAGTTCACATTTTTCCGACAAAATAAGCTCATAATCAGGTGCACTGTACTTTCCTGCATATAACATATTACCCGACTTCATTGCCTCTTTTGCCTTATCCACATACCAGTCTTTTTCCTTAGTTCCCGAAAGTCTTATATTTTTTTCTTCATCTATTGCACATACAAGGTCCATCGCTGACGTAGAGACCATATATACATTTTTAAGCGGCCTTTTTATAATCTTTATATCACTGTCCATATTTTCAGGTACATCTTTATCCTCCGGTATTACTAAGAATCTGTCGCCGTCTTTTATACTTATGAGTGCATAACCACCTTTATAATAATCCACTGCAAACTGCTGTGCATATTTTAATTTCATGCTGCCTTCATATTCAAGTCCTGATATATTTTTATCCCCTGATGTAGAAACTCTCTGTGCAGAACATGCACAGAGAATTGTCATCATCCCCAATATTATCATTAAAAAAAGTTTTCTTTTCATTACTCTCTCCATCATACATTATTTACTCTGCTTTCAATGAAGCTGAGTCAAATGATAATGTATATTCTATCTCATGAGGTGTGCTCATGGCTGTTGTGTCGGCAACCACTGGCATCTTGTAATCAAATCCTGCCACCGGTATCTCAAATGTAGAATTGCCTTCCGTATTTACTGTAAGGTACTTCTCATCATCAACCAGCATATAATCATAATGCGAACTGCTGAATACTATAGTAGCATAAGCAGTACCGTCTTTTACTTCAATTTTTGCCGGTGATTCAACACTTGCTTTTCCTGAGCCTCCTGCCAAAGTTACGTCCACAGTATATGTTCCGTCTTCTATGCCTAAGTCCTGTACGGTTTTTACCATTCCGTCTGCAAGTGCATCTGTCGGAAGTGAATCAACACGGAATAATAATACTCTGTCATACCATTTTTCCTTTTTCTTGCTGAAGGCTGCACAGTCAATACCCTCATCAAGTGCATCTACAGGAACTTCAAATGTATACTCACCATTTTCATTTTCCATATATGGAATAAATTCATCCTCAGTAGCGTTTGCAGCATCCCCGGCTGTTCCCATATAAAGTTTTCCGTAGCCTGTACCGCTCATTGTCATAACCGCTGTCATTTTGCCTTCCTTTACGGTAAGTTTGCAGGCTGTTATCTTGAACATTGATGAGCTTGAATCCACGGTAACATCATATTCTCCATCTTTAACAGAGTCACCATATACAGGTTCCATGCCGTCTTCCACAACATCCACTGCCTCAACAGTCTCTGTTCCTGATGCTACTTTTCCTTCTTCTGTCTGAACTTCCGTACTTTTTGAAGTTTCCTTTTTGTTGTCATTTTTTGATGTGCATCCTGCCGCCATTACCGATATGGTAACTGCTGCCGTCACTAATAAAATACTGCTTTTTCTCATAACTTTTTAGCCTCTGTCCTATTTTTATTTTGAAAGATTTTCTACTGCTGCCTTAGCATGCTCAACAAAGATGTCCTGAATAGCTTCCATCTCACCAAGACCCTTTACAACACAGTTTACTTCATAACCTGCATCTTCAAATGTCTTCTTCCAGCTTCCGTCTTCGTCTCCTGCCATATCGTTGTTTGCATGATCACCTGCTACTATCATAAGCGGCTCAAGAACAACTTTTTTGTATGCACTGTTTGCTTTTACCTTTTCTAATACATCATCAAGTGAAGGTGTTGCCTCAACTGTACCTACATAGTAGTTAGCATATCCTGCATCTGTAAGCATTGTCTGTATCTTTGCATATACGCTGTTTGAATCAGCTTCTGTACCATGTCCCATGAAGCAGATAGCTGTCTCACCGTCATCATATTCTTTAGTTGCATCTGTGATGGCTTTCACAACCTTATTGAAATCATCATCTGATGTAAGAAGTGGCTCTCCTACAGATACTTTATCAAATGAATCTGAATATTCTGCAACTTCATTTACAAGGTCTGTGTACTCAAGACCGTTCATAAGGTGTGTAGGCTGAATAACAAGATTCTTAACTCCATTTGCAACTGCTCTGTCAAGTGCCTCGCCTACATTATCAATCTTTACATTATCTCTCTTATTTACATGGTCAATAATTATCTGGCTTGTGAATCCTCTTCTTACAGAGTAATCCGGAAATGCCTTCTCAATCTTGTCTTCGATTGCACCGATTGTAAGTCTTCTGCTGTCATTATAGCTTGTTCCGAAGCTTACAACTAAAAGTTCATTATCACCTATTTCATCCTGATTTCTAACATTATCCAATGAAGCATCTCCTGTATCATAATTTTCTTCGTCAGCGTCCTCTTCTGTATCTGTTTCTGCCTCATCAGTCTCAACATTTACTGAAGTCTCCTCTGTTGTCTTCTTTTCCTTTGTGTCTGTCTTCTTGTCTCCGCATCCTGCAAGTAATGCCATAGATAGGCATGCTGTAGTTAAAAGTAACGCCATTTTCTTGTTTCTCATTGTGTTTTCCTCCTATAGGGATGTACCCTTTTTTATTTGACTCTAACCGATATGGGTACAGTATAACTTTTCCCGGTCTTATACAACAAAAAAACGTCAGTATATATACTGACGAGGCAAATGGTATGCTTTTAACTTTTATAACAGACGTTAAAGCTGTTCCATAGGTACGACCAGTTTCCTCGTGATCCGGATATCTATCCTGTACCAGCATACGGCAGGTTTCCTGACTTACATATCATCATCTCAGACTGTCTTCCCGATTTTATTCAGTGACTGTGTCATACACATTGTCTAAGACTCCCTGCTTACAGTGACGGGTTCGTACAGGATTTTCACCTGTTTCCCTTTTAACCTCTACTTATTATCTATAAAAAATAGCGGCACCGCATACTTTTATTCGATTGTGGCTTATTATAGTACATAATTTTTAAATTGACAAGTTTAATTTTTCACATCTTTAGTACAAAATCAAAGTTATTAATATTAATACACTTAGAAACAACAGATTATATAATGAAAATTCCAACATATATCTTCCTCTGTTCTTACCATCCGTTTTTGCATATAACTGATATGAAATAACACTTGCAAGTGACGCAATAAGTGTACCAAGCCCTCCTATATTCACACCCTGAAGCAATGATACGGCATCGTGTGTAAATCCGGACATAAGTATTGCCGCCGGCACATTGCTTATAATCTGACTGAAACCTATTCCAAGTATCAGTTCATGGCCATCTATTATTTTCATAAGCACTTCTCTTATACTCTCCATATTTTTTAAATTACCTATAAAGATAAAAAAGAATAAAAATGTAAACAGCAGTTTATAATCTGCCTCTGCTAACCTTTTTCTGTCGGTTATTAAAACAATTACAACTGTTATCAGCAGCATCCATTCAAATGAAATCATTCTTAAAACACATAATATACATAGCACAAAAAGTCCCATATATACCATGCATATACTTTTTTTCTCTATTTTCTCCGGTTTTTCTCCTGAACTTTCTACAGCCGTCTTAGGAACTGTCATCGTGCAGCCTATTAACAACACTGCCGAGGCTACCGATAATGGCATCATATATTTAAAAAATTCTGCACTACTCATATGAAAATGAGAATACAAATAAATATTTTGCGGATTACCAACCGGTGTTGACATACTTCCCAGATTTGCTGCTATTGTCTGTAGCACAATTGTTCTTATTATGTATTTTTGAAATCCTCCCATCTCAAATAACATAATAGTGAACGGAACAAATGTCAGAAGTGCAACATCGTTTGTTATAAACATAGATGTAAAAAAACATAAAAACACTAAAAGCACAACCAGCTTTCTTAAAGAATCTACTTTTTGCAAAAGCACCTGTGCCATGTATTCAAACACTCCCGCATCTTTGAGTCCCGCCACCACTAACATAAGACAAAATAAAAGTGAAAGCACCCTGTAATCAGGATATCTCATGTATTTTTCCGATGGCAGGATTATAAATGACGAAATCGCAGCAAGGATAACTGAAACAAACAAAACCGGTTCTTTTTTTACAAATCCAATACATTTTTCTAACATGTTTTATTCTCCTTCAGATTGTAGTCCCATTATTTCATACAGCCTTTTAACATCTATGTTTTCCCTTACTATATCAGCCATTTTATTATACTGCATTTCCTTATATTCATGTCTGCCAATCTTCTTCTCATTATTTTCGATTCCCTTTATTTTACACAGTGACTCTACTATAATATCTGACACTTCCCCCTCATCAAATATTCCATGAACATAACTTCCATACACATTCCCCACAGCCACACCGTCCGGATAACTTTCGCACCCGCTCTTTTCTCCTTCAATGGTTAAAACCGCAAGATGATCTCCCGGATTATTTCCACAGATTACGCTACTGCCCATGTGTATCTCATATCCGCCAAACTTTTTTTCCGTAAGTCCCGAAAATACCCCCGGCACACTTTTAAATACTCCGTCCACCCTCGTACGTTTCTTTTCACTGCCAAACACCGTATCCACCGGTAACAGTTCCATTCCGCGTATAGTTCCTCCATTTTCTGCCATATCAGGATCAGATATACTCATTCCAAGTATCTGGTATCCTCCGCATACGCCAAATACCGGAATACCTTCAGCCACTTTCTTCTTCACTGCTGCCTCAAGCCCATTCTGTCTCATCCACAGCATGTCATCAATCGTACTCTTTGTTCCGGGAATGATTATCATATCAGGACTGTCAAGCTGCTCTGTCATCTGCACATATCTTACTGAAACATTTTCATACTGGTTAAATACGTCAAAATCTGTAAAATTTGACAGCTTTGGCAGTCTTATAACTGCGATATCCACAGCTTTTTTTTGTGTATTTTCAAGTTTTACAGACAGACTGTCCTCATCATCTATGTCCACATTCATATACGGAACCACTCCCAGCACATCCACCCCGCTCTTATCCTTTAAAATATTTATTCCGTCATCAAATAAGCTTATGTCACCACGAAATTTATTTACCACAAAACCTTTTACCAGCTCCTTCTCATCATCCTCAAGAAGATAATATGTACCGAGAAGCTGTGCAAATACTCCGCCTCTGTCGATGTCTCCCACTATCAGCACCGGGGCATTTACAAGTTTTGCCATTCCCATATTTACAATGTCATCTGTCTTGAGATTCAGTTCAACCGGACTTCCAGCCCCCTCTATCACTATAATATCGTACTCCGATGCAAGACTTTCATATGCAGCCATTATGTCAGGTATCATTTCACTCTTACTTTTAAAATAATCACGCGCACTCATATTTCCCTTTACTTTTCCGTTGACTATCACCTGCGACCCCACATCTGTAGTCGGCTTTAAAAGGATTGGATTCATTCTTACATCCGGCTCCGTTCCTGCTGCCTCCGCCTGCATAACCTGTGCCCGTCCCATCTCAAGTCCGTCCGACGTAATATATGAATTCAATGCCATATTCTGTGATTTAAATGGTGCCACTTTATAACCATCCTGCTTAAATATACGGCATAACGCTGCCGCAATAAGGCTTTTACCTGCATTTGACATCGTACCCTGTATCATTATTGCTTTAGCCATACTAATCTCCTTTTTTGAGCGATTTTATTGCAAACGCTATATTTCCTGCATATACTTTATAAACCTTTTATTATCCTCATGTTTTCTGACTGCTATACGGTAGTATCCCTTTTTCAATCCCTCATAATTTTCACAATTTCTTATTGCTATCCCATTCTTCAATAGTGTTTCACACAATTCTCTCTCGCTGTAAAACAGAAGATAATTTGCCTCTGACTGATACACTTTTATACCCAGTTTTTCTAACTCTGTTACAAGATAATATCTTTCTTTTTTTATCAGGTCACGGGTGTCCTTTATATAATCACTATCTCTCAGTACCCTTGCTGCCTCTGCTCCTGCAACCTGTGCCGGAACTGACACACCCCAACACTGCCCTGTCTGCCTCAGTCTTAAGTTAAATGCTTTATCTTTACTTATGCTGTAACCTGTTCTTATTCCCGGCATTGCACAGATTTTCGTAAATGCTCTTATTATTATCACATTTTCACTGTCATATAACTTCCTGCATCTGAGTCCCTCATCTGCAAAGTCCATAAAGCACTCATCCACTATCAGTTTCACTCTGCATCTTTCGCACTCTGCAACTATCCGTTCCATAAGTTCTGCGTCCGTCACATCTCCCGTCGGATTGTTAGGATTGCACATTATCACCATGTCCACGTCTTCTATGGATTCGAGAATACGCTCATCCACCCTGTAATCATTTTCAATCCGTCTGTAATAATATTTTATCTCGCCGCCAATTTCTTTAACAGCCTTTTCATACTCTGAAAATGAAGGCACTGGAAGAAGTACTTTAGACGGTTTTAACAATGCCATGGTCCTGTATAAAATATCTGCCGCACCGTTACCGCATACAATCATATCTCCTGATACCTTTTTACCGGTTACACCTGTTTCAAATAAGGCAATCTCTCTTATAAGTTCCCTGCTCTCTGTATCAGGATAATGTTCGCACATTTCTATAGATTCTCGCAGTTTTATTTTAACGCTTTCCGGCATGCCGAGCGGGTTAATATTTGCTGAAAAATCATATTCTGTTTTATTTGAGTACACGTCTCCGCCATGCTGATATTTTTTCATATGCCTTCCGCCTTTTTATATACCTGTTATCACGACAATTATAAGCATCATAACTGCCGGCATTAACACCGATGTCACATACATAAGTACATTTGCCCTTTTTATGTCTTCATTTTCTATAGGTCTTAAATCATCACCTATTGTGTCCTTCTTTAATAATTTTCCGAAATAATATGCATCACCCGCAAGCTGAATCTCAAGTGCTCCCGCACATACTGCCTCCGTCTGTGCAGAATTCGGACTCTTATGCTTTCTCCTGTCACGTCTCCATATTTTAAATGCATTTCTGCCATTATCCCCCGATATAAATGCTGCAATTATCATGAAAACTGCCGTAAGTCTTGCCGGAATATAGTTTAATATATCATCAAGCTTTGCAGCAAACCGTCCAAAATACATGTATTTATCATTTTTATATCCTATCATCGAATCCATGGTATTTACAGCCTTGTATACAAATCCTAAAACCGCCCCGCCGATTATCATATAAAATATCGGTGCTGTTACTCCGTCTGATGTATTTTCCGCCACAGTCTCCACTGCTGCTTTTATTATTCCATTTCTGTCAAGCCTGTCCGTGTCTCTTCCGACTATCATGGACACGGCATATCTTGCTCCCTCCGTGTCATCTTTTTCTATGGCACTATACACTTTCATACTCTCTGTTTTCAGACACTTCGCAGCTATAAGATAATAACACATCACACCCTGCACTATAACCCCGGCATAAATATTTATTCTATAACATATGATAAGAATAATAAGAGGACATACCGCCGATAAAACAATAACCGTCAGTGCCAGTATCATTCCTCTTATAAATTTCTGTCTGTCAGACGTATCATCCCTATATAAAAGTTTATCAAGTTTTGAAATAAGATTGCCTATAAGCCTTATCGGATGGGGCATATTATACGGATCACCAAATACCGCATCAAGCAAAAATCCAATGATAACAGGCACAAAAAAAATATACTTATTCATAATGTATAAAGCTTTCCTTCCCTAAATTCGCACACATACCCCTCACCATTTCCCAACTGGTAATCAAAATAACCTTTCTGTCCGGCATCATATTTTTCCATTATTGCCATTATTGTTCCGCCATGCACCACAAAAGCCGTATCTTCATTTACACTCTCAATAATCTTCTCAAATCCGTGTATACATCTGTCCTTAAATCCCTGCAACGATTCTCCTTCCGGGAAATCAAGCGTTCCTCCACTGTCTATCCAGTTTTGATAATCTGTATCACCGTTTAAATCATAATAATTTTTTCCCTCAAATTTTCCAAAATCACACTCTTTTAACTCATCTTCAATCTCTATGTTTATATCCGGATATATAATCTCTGCTGTATGAATACATCTTTTCATCGGACTTGAGATAACTCTTTTAACATCAGGATATGTTCTCTTTTCAAGCTCATGTATTCCTTTCTCACACAAATCTTCATCCGTTCTTCCTATGTATCGTTTTTCAAGGTTTCCCTTTGTCATTCCATGCCTTATAAATACCAGTTTCATACCATTATTCCTTTATTGCCATTCCACATCCGCAGCTTACCCTGACGACAACATCCGCACGTTTTGCGATATAGCAGCCTGCTCTTCCAACATTCTCTCTGTATACTCTTTCTGATTTTTCCATCGGTACTATTCCGCTTCCAACATCATTCATTATAATTACAACATCCGAACCTTCGTGTTTTTTTAATATGTCGTCACAAATTTCCGTAATATCTTCCGATTTATCAGAAGCATGTTTTATAATCAGATTAAAGTTATTAATACATTTCTTTTTTAACTCTTCATCATTTATATATCCGTTTTCATCAGGTTCTGCAATATCCTTATCATCTATTTTATATTTTTCTTTTGCATATTCAAGTTTCCCCTGATATGCTCCGCCTGTTATAAATATTATTTTATTCATATTCTGCTCCATATTACTACACACATCATTGCCACCAGTTCACAAAGCTGCAGGAAATACCCTGCAAGGTCTCCGGTTATTCCTCCGAATTCTTTATAGGAAAATATTCTGTAATATATAAATGTTAACACAGAGCCTACGGATAACATAATTCCGGCAGCCGGATTTATATATACAGAAACTGCCATCGACAATACTATATATATTATTTCCGCGGCTATTGTAATATTTCTGTGTGCCGGCTTTGAAAAGCTCTGAAGTGTTCCATCACTTTTTGCACCTTTAAATATAACTGCTGCAAGTCCGCTCATTGCCCTTGATATTACAAATGCAAATGCAATGACATATATTACTTCTGATGTTCTTACCTCGTAAAACATCCCAAACTGCAATATAAAATACAGTATAAGATAAATTGCCGCAAACGCTCCTATTCTTGAATCTTTCATCACCTGAAGTTTTCTCTCACGGTCACCCATACATCCTTTGGCATCATGCACATCCATATAACCGTCAAGGTGTATACCGCCTGTCACCATAACCGGCACCGCAACAGCCAGTGCGGCATACAATCCCCTGCCTATACCGTATTTACTGCATAATATCCACAGTAAAATCTGAATTATACCTATTACCACTCCTATTACCGGAAAAAAACATAACGAGTATCTTCTGTTTTCTTCCTTCCACTCAACCTGTGGCACCGGTATCCTTGAATACATTAAAAATGCTGAAAATAATGAATTTAACATACTATTCTCCATTCCGCTTTTCTTTTAACACTAGCGGAATACCGTACACTGATTCTATGACAACATCAGCATATTTTGAAAGGGCACTGTTTATCATCCCAAGGTTTCTTATATACTCCATTGTCTCATCAGCATATGTTATTCCGTCTTCACCCACCTGATTTGTAACCACTATCATAAGCTTCTGTCTGTCTGCAAGTTTTCTTATGCCGGTTACTATCTTCTCTGCAACATCACTTTTATACTGTCCTGAAAACATTTCATTTGCACACAGATTTCCCATACATTCCAAAAGTACTACTGAGCCATCCGGTATATCCGCTTCTTCTATATCCTTATATTTTTCTACAGTCTCAAATCCTTTTCCCCTACGCATTTTTCTGTGTCTGCTTATCGCCTCTTTTGCATCTGCGGTAAACGGTTCCATAGTTGCAATATAATATTTTTTCCCCTCATACTCTGATATAATATTTTCTGCCATAAGCGACTTTCCGCTTTTACTGCCGCCTGTAATTAAAATAAACATATTCTTCACACTCTTATTTCTTATTGTAATCCTCATACTGTTCTATTGTAAGATTTTCAAATGAATGTATTGAATGATACATTTTAAGCGCACCGTCAAGGAGTGGAAGTAACATTATACCTCCTGTTCCCTCTCCGAGACACATTCCCGCCGTTATCACCGGTTCCATTCCCATACATTTTAGCAGCTTTGATGCCGCCGGCTCCTTTGAGACATGTGAACACAGAATATACTCCTTTACCTCCGGCTTTATCATACATGCTATGCATGCCGATACGGCAGAAATGAATCCGTCCATTATGACCGGAACATGATATACTGCACCTCCGAGAAAAATTCCTGCCATCCCTGCTATATCATAGCCTCCGATTTTCGCCAACATTTCAACCGGTTTATTTCTGTCAGGTTTATTGACCTCTATTGCCCTATGTATGGCATCAATCTTTCTTTCGTAACCTTCATTATTAAGGCCTGCACCTCTTCCCGTGACGTTTTCCACAGGCACATTTAATATAACAGATGCAAGGGCTGAGGATGTGGTAGTATTTCCTATACCCATCTCACCTGTCACTATAATGTCATATCCTTTATCCAGACAGCTCTTTACCATATCCATTCCGGCAACAAGTGCCATCTCTGCCTGCTCTATGGACATGGCAGGACCTCTTACAATATTTTCCGTTCCATCTGATATATGTTTATTTACTATGCCTTTTGAATCAGTCTCTGAAGCCATACCGATATCCACGGGTATAACATCCGCACCATATACCTCTGCCAGATTATTTATATTTCCATCGCCTTTAGCCATTGCCTCTGCCACTGCCTTGGTTACACTGCTGTCAGACTGGGTCACTCCCTCACATACAACTCCGTTATCCGCACACATAACTATGGCACACCGCTTATTTAAATATACATTTTCATTTCCCTTTATTCCTGCAATTTTCACAATATAATCTTCGAGTATTCCAAGACTGTGCAAGGGTTTTGCTATACTGTTCCAATGCTTTTCTGCCTTTTCTTTTGCATCCTTATCAGGCATTCTTATACTGTCTGTTCTGTCCATATTTACCTGCCTTTTCACAACATGTCACAAATCTCTCTGCCATTTTTATATTACCATAAAAATACAGATGTGGAAATCCTGCATATATTGTGTCGCTTCCGTTTATGCATCTGTAGCTTATATTTCTTCCGGGTTTTGTTGCCAGAAAACTTTCACCCGTACACGTACTGTCCCAATAATGGAACTCATGTGCCCTTATTGTTTCACCCTGCTTTACAAGCATGTTATCCTTTTCAGCTTTCATATTTATATAGCCAAATCTCACAAGTTTTCCTGTCTTAAACGCTTCACCGTCTATAACCGATGCCATACTGTATTTTACACCGTCATTTCCCTCCAGTTTATTATGCAGATACATAAAGCCTCCACACTCTGCTATGGTAGGAACTCCGGATTTTACAGCATCATGTATACTTTTAAGCATACTCTTATTTGCTGAAAGCTCAGACGCATAAAGTTCAGGATAACCTCCGTTTAATATTATTCCGTTTATGTCCTCCGGAAGCTTTTCATCATTTAACGGTGAAAATGTGACTATCTCACATCCCATACTTCTTAAAATATCATAATTATCCTCATAATGGAAGCAGAAAGCTTTATCCTTAGCAACCGCTATTCTTACATTTTCATCTGTAACCCTCTCTATGCTGATTTCATCATCTATATCCGGTGCCTCCGATGCTATCTCAAGTATTCTGTCTATATCTATATTATCCTCACAAAGACCTGCCAGTCTGCTGACTTTTTCTTTAAGATTATCTATCTCATCTGATGTGACAAGTCCCAGATGTCTTGATTCTATCATACACTCATTTGCTGTCGGAAATCTTCCGAGATACTCTGTATGAAATGTATCACACATTTTCTTCACGTCCGGTACAAGACTTTCCGGCAGACGATTGAATATAAATCCACATATATTGTTAGGCTTCTGAAACTCCAGAAATCCACATATAACTGCTCCTATACTTGCTGCCATACCCTTACAGTCTATCACTATAACCGCCGGCGTTTCTGTTTTAACCGCTATATCCATGGATGAGCCTGCCGCCCCGGCACCGTCAAAGTACCCCATGACACCCTCTATCACAGATATATCCTTTGCATTTTTCTTAATCACATGCTTCAGGGTAGGCGTATCGCAAAAAAAGCTGTCAAGATTTCTTGAATAGGCTCCGATTACACTGGTGTGAAACATCGGGTCAATATAATCCGGTCCGCATTTAAAAGAAGATACATCGTATCCTCTGTCTATAAGTGCTTTTAAAATTCCACATGTTACAGTTGTTTTTCCTGAACCGCTCTTCACGCCGGATATAAGTATTCTTTTCATATTTCCTCCATTACTGCGTATTAATTATAAATATCGGATTTTCCGCTGCAAACATTGTGTGTGTTCCGATTTTCCTTGTTCTTGTTACGGCTATCTGGCTGATATTATATTGCACGTTACAGTTGTTAAAAATATTTACCACGCTGTTAAGTGTTTCTATCGATACTGCCGTTACCACTATTTTAACATCATGATTTTTCTCATATGCACATTTTATTATCTGCTCTAATCTGCCGCCCGAACCACCTATAAATACCACATCTGGTTTCTCCAGTCCGGATATTTTTTCTGCCGCATCGCCATATAATATCTCTATATTGTCACATCCGAATTTGTGTCTGTTTTTATCCGTGAGTTCTATCGCCTCTTTATTTTTATCTATAGCCGTTACTCTGCCGTCGGCACATCTTATTGCCATCTCTACTGATACCGAACCGGTTCCACAGCCTATATCCCAGCAGTTATCCCTCTTTGATATATTCATAAGTGATATACATACTGAACGAATCTCAGATTTTGTCATCGGAACCTTTCCCCTTATAAATTCATCATCAGGTATTCCGCTTCTCACACACTTCTCATATTCATTATTCACCACAGTCATCACGCACAGTCTGTCCGTAACTGTATCTGTGTACTCCTTTGCAGTTCCTTCATATATTTTCTCATTTTCCATTGAAAGGTTTTCACCGATATACACCTCTACATTTCCCATGCCATACTCAGTGAGCTTTGTACATATATCTGCCGGAGTCACATCCCCTCCCAGAAGGAAAAATGTTTTCTCATTGCTGCACACATTTCTTATTATATTTGCATCATTTCCATGCAGACTTACAAAATGCATATCCTGCCATGTCATTCCTGTCTTTGCTGCAAAATATACGGGAGATGCTATACCACTCATCACTTCGGTGTCATATCCCTTAAGCAGCGGCAGTAAAGACTTTGTTCCACTAAAAAAACCCGTATCCCCTGACATCAGGATAACAAAACTCTTTTTTTCACTTTTATTTATAAAATCTGCTATGTCATTACTTTTATATGAGACAAATACATCCTTACCGGAAATTTTTCCGCTTACCGACCGGGTCATTCTCCCTGCCCCTATTATAACTTCCGCTTCATTTATGGCATTCTCCACATCATTTGTAAGGCTTTTTTGTCCGTCCATTCCTATGCCTGCTATAATAATCTTTTTTTCAGATAATATATTTTCCATCTCTTTTACCGTTACTCCGCTTTCTAAAGGCCGCCTTACTATAATCATTTTCACACCACAGACCTCTGCCGCATCTGCCTTTGCCTTAAATCCGCCTGTCATTCCGCTTTCTTTGGTTATCATATATGAAGCCTTATATTTCTTTAACTGCTCTATGTTATCATCCACCGAAAACGGTCCTCTGTCTGCTATTATCCGCTCATCATCAAATCCAAGCTCATGGCACTGCCGGATTACATCCTCTGAATCAAGAACTCTTACTGCACACCTTTTTTTATAATCACTAAGTCCGCATATTTTTTTCAGTTCTTTACTTCCCGTGGTGACAAATATATTCCCATCAGTTTTATCAAGAAATCTGACTGCCTCATCAATATTATCAAAATATTCTGCACCGTCCACGCACTCATCATTTTCCCTGACTACCCTGTAATAATCTGTTTTATCCGTTCCATAGAGATTTACCGCATTTTTTATATTTTTCGTGACTTCTTTTGCATATGGATGTGTAGCATCTACTATAATATCCGCCCCCACATTTTCCACAAATTCAAGTATCTCTTTCTCTGTCATCTTCTTATATGATATCACAACATTTTCCGAATCAGGAAGAAGATGCGCACCGTATTCTGTCGTAACACTGACATATGCCTTTATTCTGTTTTTGTCACACCACTCGGCAAGCTCTCTTCCCTCTGTGGTTCCGCCAAATATTACTATATTTTTCATTTTCTAAAATATCCTCTTGGAGTTATCATTTTTCCGTTTATCATCTTTGTCTCGCTGTTTCCCACAAACACTGTCGTAAACATATCCACCTGACATTCTCTCAGTTCCTTAAGTGTCATAACCTCAAATGTCTCACCATCGCGTCCTATATTTTTCACATATCCGCATACGGTATCACCTGTCTTATATTTTAACATTATATCACATGCCTTCATCAGATAGTCTGCCCTCTTTTTTGACGATGGATTGTAAATTGCCACTGCAAAATCTCCCATTGCCGCACATTCAAGCCTTTTTTCTATCTTTTCCCATGGTGTCAGCAAATCTGAGAGACTGATAACACAAAAATCATGTGTTAAGGGTGCCCCAAGAACCGCACTTCCGCTTATCGCTGCCGTCACTCCCGGCACCACGCATATCTCCACATCATTATATTCTACCGACATTTCATACGCAAGTCCCGCCATTCCATATACTACACTGTCTCCGCTGCATATGATTGCCACGTTTTTGTTTTCCGCTTCTTTTAATGCCATCTCCACCCTGTCTTTTTCCTTTGTCATCGGTGTTGATAAAAATGTTTTATCGTCAAAATATTTCTTAAGCAGCTCAACATACACGGTATAGCCGACTATAATATCACAATCCTCTATGGCTTTCTTTGCTTCTATAGTCATTCCGTCGTATGAACCGGCACCAAAACCTACAAGATACAGTTTCATTTATTCCTCCATTTCCAGACCTGTGTTCCGTCTTAAAAAATCTATGTCAAAATGTTTTTTTGCTACTGCCATCGTTATGCCATCTCCCGCCGTCTTTCTCACAACAATGTCACCCCCACATTTTACTGCACTTCTCTCACATACATTATCTACGCCCACATTATTTTTTACAAATTCCGAGCCTGTAAACTCTCCCTCTGTTTCATTTAATTCTTCCGCAGAATATGTTACAAATTTTATTTTATATTTCTTTGCAAAATCAAGTATCGCTTTTTCATCTTTTTTTAAATCAATGGATGCAATCGTCCCAACCGTATGTAACGGAATATCTGTTTCTTCCAATCTTTCAATAATACATTTTTCAAACTTTTCACTGTCCGTCCCACGTCTGCATCCCACTCCGAGAATCATATTTCTCGGAACAAGATTAAGTGTGTACTTAAACGGTTTTAATGAAATATCCGAATCTATACATATCCCTGTATCCGTTTTTTCATCGTCTCCGCTGGCATTTATATTAAAACAGTCCTGCGGAATATTATAACACCGACAGCTTGAATATAGTCCTATCTTTACACCTGATAAAACTTTTACAGCAACCCTTTTTGCCATATCCATATCAGTTATATACAGATTGTTTGCCACCGCAAAACTGTCCGGTGAAAAATTTTTCCTGACATCAGTGGCAGTGGTGATAACCGCCTGTCCGCCTATTATGTCCGCTATAATTTCTGCCATTTCATTTGCACCGCCTATATGCCCCGACAGCAATGATATCACATGCTTTCCCTGTTCATCCATAACTATTATCCCCGGGTCCTTTGTCTTATCCTCAATATACGGTGCTATAAGTCTCACTGCAATTCCGCACGCACTGATAAATATTATAAAATCATATCTGTTCCATATATTCCTTATGAGTTCCTTTCCATCCGTAAATGTAAAATTTTCTCCCGATGAATACCTGTAAAATGTATAAATATGACATTCACTGTTATTCAGTTTTTCTCTGATATTTTCAGATATTTTTTTACCGTTTGCGGTAAATGTCACAATGGCAAGTTTCATTTTCATTTCTCCACTTTCTGCTTACTGTCAGACTTCTTTCTAAATTCTGTCTCAAAATTTTCATCATATAATTTTGACAATGCATAATCATTACCAAGAAATTTTCCCACTACTATAAGCGCTGTCTTTCTTATATTGTTTTCGGCTGCTGTATCGTATAATCTGCTTACGGAACATCTGAATACTTTTTCATCCGGCCAGCTTGCCTTATAAATTATGGCAGCCGGACAGTCAGCTTCGTATCCTCCCGCCATGAGTTCCTCCTGAAGTTTTTTTAACATTCCGGTACTTAAAAATATAACCATGGTGGCTCCATGTGCAGCAAGACTTCTTATTTTTTCCCTGTCCGGCACCGGAGTTCTTCCCTCCATCCTTGTGATTATGACAGTCTGTGAGACATCAGGAAGTGTATATTCAGCCTTTAGTGCCGCCGCTGCCCCGCAAAATGAGCTTACCCCCGGACAGTACTCATAATCTATATTAAGTGCATCCAGCCTGTCCATCTGCTCTCTGATGGCACCATACACACAAGGGTCTCCAGTATGCAGCCTCACCGTCATAAGACCTTTTTCCTCTGCCTCCTCCATTACCTCTATTACCTGATTCAAATCCATCTCTGCACTATTGTATACTCTGCAATCATTTTTTGCGTACTCCAAAAGTTCCGGATTCACCAGTGAACCGGCATATATAATGACATCAGCCTGCTCTAACAGATGCATCCCCCTTACGGTTATCAGATCCTTTGCTCCACATCCTGCTCCAACAAAATTAACCATTCCATTCCTCCATCAATTTCTTTTCTATTTCGTCAGCTTTTTTTGTTCTTCCTATAACGCCATATTTATTTGAAAAATATATGGCTCCTATGTCTATTTCACCTTTAACCTTATTTTCAAGATAAAAGTTTATTCGTTCCTTTAAAACAGCCTGTACTTTTTCATAAACACTATTTTCTTTAAGAATCGATATCGCATCATCCACTGTCACACACTCAGGTATCTTTTGCAAAATATTAACATCGACACCGGCAATAACCCCGCATGTCACTATCACATCCATCCTGCCGTCTGCCTGTGCTGAATGTGTATTCATTATACCTGCTCCGAGTTTTACCATCTTTCCTATATGACCTATTATAAGTACTCTCTCAAATCCATATTCTATCGCAGTGTCGATTGCTTCACCTATAAAGTTACTGCACATTACACCTTTTGCTATTATATGTGGCATTTCATCATGCAAAAATGTCTTACTGTAGTTTCCTATAGTGACGAGAAGGTTTTTCTTTCCCTCCTGCCTTATCATCCTTTCCTCAACTCTTATGGTATCTATAAGTGCCTGATTGCTCATCGGCTCTACTATCCCGCTTGTTCCTATAATGGAAATTCCGCCCTCTATACCAAGTCTGGGATTAAATGTTTTGGCTGCTATCTTTTCACCATCCGGTACCGATATGATTATCTCTATTCCTCCGTGATAATCATACATTTCCATTACCTCTTTTACAACCATGGTTATCATTTTCCTCGGAACACTGTTTATAGCCGCATTTCCAACCGGCTGGTCAAGTCCGTTTCTCGTAACTCTTCCCACACCTTTTCCACCATCTATAATGACACCGTCTTCACATTTTTTTGCTGTCGCATACACTAACATACCATTTGTTATATCCGGATCATCACCACTGTCCTTTCTGACCGCACAGCATACATATCCGTCACCTTCTGATATGTCTTCTATATCCGGCTGAATTTCTATTCCTTTGGGAGTCATTATGCATACACTTAAAACTCTATCTCCTGTTATAAGCATTTCCGTTGCCGCCTTTGCAGCAGCCGTAGCACAGGAGCCTGTTGTATATCCGCATCTTAATTTTTTGCTTCCCTGATAAATATATTCTTCTAACATCATTTCATCCTTTTATCAATACTGTCGTGAAATATCCCGTGTTATCATTCAGTTCATCTGCACTATTATATATTTTCTGACTTTCAAGCCCGCAGTTTTCCACTCCGCTTACATCTTTGCCTGAAAATTTACTTTTTATATCTTCTATGGCCCTGCTGCTCTTCATCACTATCTTATTAGCCTTTATTTCTGCCAGTTCATCAAATTCCCTACTGTCTCCCGGAATGATGACTATATTTTCCTTTCCCTGTGCAATCGGTTTCTTCAATTCCGCTGCCACCGCACAAAAGCTCGGAACCCCGGGACATATTTCCACATCATATCCGTCACTGATAATAATATCTGCTATATATGAAAATGTCGAGTAGATTGATATATCTCCTATATTCAAAAATGCTATATTTTTCTCATTATCCAAATGTTTTTCCAAATTCTTTGCTATATTTTCGTAATTATTTCTGAGCACTTCTTTATCCATACTCATCGGAAATTCTGCATACACTATCTCTTTATCCTGCATATCACATTCTTCGCACGCAATGGAATATGCCATGGTATTCTCACCTTTTGTTCTCGGAACGGCAATAACATCACACTTCTCTATTATTCTCACCGACCTAACAGTCATCAAATCCGCACTTCCCGGTCCCACACTGACTCCATATAACTTTGCCACAGTACTTCTCTCCTTATCATATGAATTTTTAGATTAGTGTGTCAAAATGGTGCTACGCACCAACCAGACACACTAATCGATAGGTATTTTCGAAACTCTTTCAGCAACCATATAATCTTGTGCAAATTTATAGGCTGCAAAAGCGACATTCTGAGGCGGCCGGCACTTATCGGGTACATACCATGTAGCCGCTTATGTACCGCTGCCAGCCGAAGATAGTGCAAACGTGTGAGCGTTGCAGCCTATAAATTTGCACAAGTCAATATATAAAAATTAAAGAGTTTCGAAAATACCTTTAATTAGCATCAACTACGCTTGTAAATCTGATACAGCATTGCATTACATATTGCTGCTGCCACGGTACTTCCGCCCTTTCTTCCATCCGCAACTATATATGGAACATCACACTTTTTTATCATTTCTTTAGACTGTATAATATTTACAAATCCCACCGGTGCGCCTACAACCAATGCCGGATTCATTCTGCCTTCCTCTATCAGTTCTGCTATCCTTATAAGTGCGGTAGGTGCATTTCCTACTACATATATAAGTGGCTTTTCCTTAAATAACTCCATAGCCTTTTCAACCGAAGCAACGGCTCTTGTACTTCCCGCTGCCTTTGCTTTTGCCGCAACATCCTCATCTGCCATAAAACAATGCAACTCACATCCAAGTGATTTTATAGCCGGCTTACTTATTCCTGCCTTCGCCATATTTGTATCAGTCACTATAACGGCACCCGACTTCAAAGCTTCTAATCCTTTTTCCACCGCATTTTCTGAAAATTTCAAATTATTTAGATAATCAAAATCTGCAGTTGTATGGATTACTCTTTTTACAATCAGTTTTTCACTTTCTGTTAAATGCGATGTGTCACCGATTTCACTTTCTATGATTTCCATACTTCTCTTTTCTATATCTTCCGGTTTAATATTTTCTATGTTCAATATTTTTCCTCCGTTCTGAATTTTCACGCAACAATTCCCACAAGCTCACTTCTTTGTCCTTCACTTTAGATATTCTTTGATATTCATGCAGTGATTTTACACTGTGATTTTATCATTGAATCCTTTTCTCAGATATCTATCCTCAAATTCCTTACCCCGTCTGCATCTTAGAACTTCCTCCTCCAGAAGTTCTTCCCTTTCAAAAATCTATCTGTGATTATACAACAACAAATCTATTATAGCTCTTTCTGCACCACCCTCACAAATACATGCTATATATTTTCCCATAACACTGTCCCCCTATTTAACTGCTAATAACACTTTCTTTAATGCCACGTACGCCTCATATGCCGGTACGGTGCCACCAAGATAATCACTATCGTAAATCTCACTTTTCTTTATATCATTTCTTTTTAAAATCTCTGACATATTTTCTGCACTGATTCCCGCTTTATTTCTAACTACATATATCCCGTCATTTCTGTCAAATTCATCAAGTAATTCTGAATAATGTGTTGAAAAAATAAGCGTTGCATCATTTTTATTAACTTTTGCATCCATAAAAAATCTAATTAATGTCGCAACAATCTCTCTATTAAAATGATTTTCTATTTCATCAATTATAAGATATCCGCCTTCACTAAATGCAAATATTGCACTCATAAATACTCCAAGACCTTTAATGGTTCCTGATGACAAATAATTTTCTAAAATCTTTGTACTGTTAATAACCACTTCATCTTTTCCATAAAATTTTAGCCTTATATCAACTTTCTTTTCTTTAAATGTACATTCCAAATATTCTATGCTGGGATCCAGAAATCTCAAAAGTTCCCTCGGAAATCTTCCCAACACATTTATTATATTATAGTCTGTCCATTCAAGCATATCCCTAATAAAAATACTACTGTTTCTTTTTTTATTTTCAGCAACAATAATACTGATATCATCCATCAGATACTGCTCTTCTTTATCTCTTTTTTTCTTTAAATCTCCATCAGAGAATTGAAATATATTTTTCTTTGATTCTACTTTACTGGTTCCTTTTGACCACAATATTTCATCTCTAATAACAAATCTTTCGCTCCCATCCATTTCACTTATTTCTTTTCCTATATATGTCTCCAGCTTATTCACATTACTTCCGTCATAAAAGAAAGTCGTGATTACCACCTGGTCATCTTCACCCATATCATTTAGTATGACTCTGGACTGAATATTGTTTATAGATTGATTATTCAGCATTTTCATAACAAAAGAAATTGTTATTAAAATAGTTGTCTTTCCTGATGCATTTATTCCCACAAAAGAAACAACTTTATTTACATATATATTAGAAAACACATTTACCAGTTTTTCTTTATCATCTGCACTTACTCTCTGTTGTGCCATAAAGCAAATTTCCAATTTATTCTCAAAATTCGGCAATCCATTTACCTCTATTTTTAGTATCTTCACAACAAGTCTCCAATCTTATTTACGTGTTTCATGTTTTTATTTATTATTATAACCCGTTTATGATTAATTTTCAATTTTTATTTACAGCTTTTACGTTTTTATCTCGGAATACTATCACTCACGCACAGCGCTCCCCACCCCTGCCTCGGTGACGGCACTTCTTCACCTTTAAACGGTTTAGCTCCTTTTATCAGATATGCCTTTACCTTTTCACCATACAGATAGCTGTCTCTGCCTCTTATGATTCCCCATTCCATCAACATTGCTGCACCACCCGTAACAAAAGGTGTTGCCATGGAAGTTCCTGTTCTCACTCCGGTAGTTCCTCCCGGTTCGGCAGACCGTATATTTACAGCCGGTGCAACCAGATCCGGTTTTACTATATTGGCAAGTCTTAAATATCCTCTTCCTGAAAAATCAGCAAGACTCATACTTCTGCTGTCATAACCTCCAACCGTTATAACTCCAAGTGCTGTTGACGGAATGGTAAGCGTTGTTTCCGACGAAGGTCTGACAAACCTCGTGCTTCCACCAAGCACCTGTGCTGACGGCAGCCACATATCGTATTTTCCATCAGCTATCTTTTTTCCCCTCAACTCTATCTGCCATATTCCTTCCGTAACATAGCTGCCCCTGGGAATAATCTGTATATATATTTCCTGTGACGTACTGTAGGGTACCGGTGTTCCATAGTATACCTCTATATAATTTTCATCTATAATATATCTCGCCGCTCCAATGTTGTTATTTATAAACACGTATTCATTTCCTGTTGCACCTCTTAAATATATATCTATGTCATCCTGATACTCTTTCCATATCTGTATACTGAAGGACTGCTGATAGCTGCCAACAGTCAGTTGCACGATTTCACCTGTGCTCTGCCTTATTACACCTGACGCATGCCCTGCCACACTTCCTTCATTTCCCGAACCTACACATATTACAGTTTTCCACTCATCAGCCACATCGTTTATAAATGTTTCCACAAGTGAAAGTCCATCATGTGAACCGTATGTATTCCCATAACTCAGATTAATTGCCACCGGCATTCCGTATACTTTTGCCTGATCAATTATATAATTTACTGCCTGCACCAGCTCACTTGTCAGCGGTCTGCTTACATTTCCGTTATTTTCTCCACCGCCAAGCTTTACTGCTATAATGCCGCTTTTTGTTGCCATCCCCAGATTATTATTTTTATCATCGGCAAAATTTCCTGCCATTATTCCTGCCACATGAGTACCGTGTCCGCTGTAATCCCTTGTCGGAACTATACGGTAACGTTCAACAGGTGTATCCGCTGACAATGCCTCATTTATAGCCACTGAATCATACTCACTTCCTATCCTGTATCCGTCCGGAGGATTTCCCTGTATACTCTGGTCCCATATTTTTAATATTCTCGTTGTCCCGTCTTCATTTCTAAATACAGGATGGGCATAATCTATTCCGCTGTCAATACACGCACATATAACCCCCTGTCCAAACAGTCCTGTCATATTATCCCCAAACGCATTTTCCATCTGTACAGCCGAGACACAAGATGCCCTCCTGCCATCTATAATACTGAAAAATAAATTTTTCGGTTTCTCAACATATATTATCTGTGGCATACTCTCTAAAACATCTATATATTCCTCACTTATCGTTATAATTGCATATCCTGATGATAAATACACTATATATGCTCCTACATTTTCCAGTTCCGAAATGTCACCATAATACCTTACTATTAAATCCCATGTCCTATTATTCTTATCAAATCCGGCTGACAGTTCATCTGATTTTTCTCTCTGCTCTTCTGAAATATCTGTTGCAAGATTAAGCTGATTGTCGGCTTTTTCGCTGTTCAATAAAATCACCTCATATATTATATATGTATCATATGCTTTTCCGGTGACTAACTGTTCGTGGTAATTCGCAGTAATTTAAAAAATGCAACACCAATCTTTCTTTAATTAGTATTGCATTATAATATCTGTCTTACATTACATAAAAATATCAAGTTTTACTTCTTTGCCTGTTTTCTCATATGCATTGAGTTTATTATCACTTGTACATGTTGCTAAAACAACGTTTTCTACATTATCTATTCCCTGGGATTTTAATTGATTCATTAACCACTTTTCGTCTTTTCCCGCATGTCTCAGATTCTGCCACATGATGTTTCCATCTATTATAAGATTTGCATTCATCATTTCCTGAGACGGATTCATATCAAAATCTGCCGGTGTGGCAGGTCTCTCTGTCTCAACAGGAAGAAAACTTATCTTTCCGTTATCCTCAAGGATTGCTGTCTGTATTTTGGACACATCAAAGTATCCGCTGATACGACACTGTGTAAGAAATTCATTTATATCTATCTTTGCTTTATTCAGGTTTTTCTCGTATATCTCACCTTTGTCCATAAGAATAAGTGCTTTACCTGTTATAAATTTTCTTGCCTTAAGACTCTTTGTACTTGCAAATGCCAACAGCACACTTACCACTCCGTATACTATCATGGCTGTAAGCGGCTGCACAAAACTTTCATCAAGGGATGTGGACATTTCAGCAGCAATGGAACCTATTGTTATACCATTCACATAATCAAACATACTAAGCTCCGACATCTGTCTGTATCCCATAAGTTTTGTAAGAAAGAAAAGTACAACTATTGAGCCTAATGACAGTGCAATGATGTATAAAACTTCCTGCAAAGAATCACCTCCAATTATATTCAATGCCAGACATTTGCCTATATCAAATATAATTGACCTATTGCCGTTCTTTTATTCAATTTTTACTCTGCTTCTGTATTTTTCATTCGTTCAAGGCTTATTCTGCACGCTTTTATGACATCCTCTTTTGTATCTGCCGATACCATGAAGCCGCTTTTATGACAGAAGTTGAGTGTTTTTATACCGGATATTTTTCTTAATTCTTCTGTATCTTTTCCACGCCATTCCTCACAAAACGGGCATTTAAGTTCAAGACTTCCCTCTTCTGCCGGTACTGCTATACTGCAGTATCCGCCTCTGTTTGACGGATGTACAACAAATTTTATATCTGTCGGTATAAGTTTTTTTCTCCACGGAAGTGATCTTTCAAGCACCAGTACGTCATTATCCTGATTTTCTTTTAACTTCTCTTCTAAAATCTCATAGGCACGATTACTTGCTAAAATATTGTCTATTCTGTTTTTCAGGATTTTCCCCGCAAATTCCACAGCATCAAAAAACTCTCTGTCACCGTTACTGTCACTTTCCCAGCCGGGATTAAAATCATTTATCAGATCCGCTATGGCATTTTTTATTCCAGTATTATCACTTTCATCAAGCGGCTGTATAAATTTTTCATCAAATTTTTCTGCCGACTCTTCTCCCAGTATATCTGCACCAACACCTTCCCACAACAATCCAAACGCTGCATATGGAACCCCGTTTTCCCTTATTCTGCTGTCTGTCTGATGATGGTCAAATTCTCCTTTTCCTATGTCAAATATTATTCCCTGAGTATTTTCATCTACTGAATTCACCCTTGTAATATTTATATCAGGATTTATCATACGCAAAAGTGCAGATGAAAAAACATCATCTGCATGAAACTTGCCACTGTGTGTAAATGCATCATGGGATTTTTTTATTCTGTCTGTCAATTCTGTCATTTTCTTTCTCCGTTCCTTACTTCATAACACCAAAATTATTCCACGGTAATTTTCATCTTACCGTGGAATAACAACTGTAACCGTATCTATTTAGAAATATACAAGGTCATCTTCCGGTTTCTCTCCTTTTTCTATCTGTGTAGGATACAATACCGGACCTTTTCCTCTATATTCTTTTGCAAATTCACGTTTTACCTTTGCCGTAACATTTACCCAGTCCTTATCATTATACTGTGCTATATCTGCATTCTTGCATAACACTCCCATGTACTGGATATCGTCCGCACAACATGTCATCGCAAATCTTCCCGGAACAAATGATGTAGGCGGATAATTTTTAGGTTTAAATACTAAAGCATTAAACTTAACTGTTTTGCCCTCATATTTCTTTGGATTATCCATAACATCCATATACCAGATGCCATAATCATCGTCCTCTATCTCTACAACAGGTGCATCTATGTCAAACGGAAGTTCTTCCTCCTTTAATGCATCCTCAAATCCTTCTGCTGCCTCATATCCTATCTGGGCTTTTTTATTGAAGAGTTTAACGCTTCTTCTGAAGTCATTTCTCTTAGTCTGATCTGTACATCTGTTAAGTATAACAAGGTCAGACATTGATAACTGATTCATAACCATAGAACGCATATTGCTCCAATACATAGGAAATGTTGTAGCATCCACGGTAGATATAACCTGTGCAAGTTCCCACTCGTCCGGCATATTATCATCAAGTGCCGCTTCTATCTGCCACATACCGTTGTACTCAATCATCACCCTTTCAGGTTTATGAAGCTCATCACACTTTTTATAATATTCCTCTGTGAGTGTTTCCTGTGACTCAACCTTCTCTATGAAAACGTTTTTCTTTGAGTATTCTACCTCATCATACTCTTCCTCTCCTTCTTCACACAAAATAAGAAGAGTCTTTTCCCCGTTAAAAAATCCCGGATCTTTTAACGCATCTTTTATAAAACTTGTCTTTCCACTTTCAAGAAATCCTGTGAAAAGAAATACCGGTACTTCCCTTTTTTTCATCTATTACCAAGCCTTTCTGAGTTTACTCATCATTATATGTTAAAAAGATTCTTAAGTTTATCTTCATCAAGATTTGTTCCGATAACACATATTCTTCCTGTATAGTCTGAACTACCGCGTCTTACTTCATATTCGCCCGGAACAAGGTCAAAATGTATCCACTTACCGTCTGTATCAGGAATGATTCCTTTTGCTCTGAGAATGATACCATACTCCTCTGATGAAGAGAGTTTCTCAAGTGCTGACTTAATCTCATCTTCTGCAAATTTATGTGGTGTTTCTACGCCCCAGCTTGTGAATACATCATCTGCATGATGATGTCCCTCTTCATGATGGTGATGGTGCTCATGCTCCTCATCGTGATGATGTCCGCAACAGCACTCTTCTCCATCTTCATGGTGGTGATGGTGCTCATGTTCTTCATCGTCGTGATGATGGTGATGTTCATGCTCGTCATCGTCATGATGATGTCCACAACAGCATTCCTCTCCATCTTCATGGTGATGGTGATGATGATGTCTTTCATGATCAGTAACTTTCAATTCATCTTCCGTAAAGAGTTCATCAACTATTGAACCTTTCTTTTCGATTGCAGCTAATACCTGCTCTCCTGAAAGATCATCCCACGGTGTTGTTATAATAGCAGCCTTCTCATTGTGTTCTCTTAAAAGATCAACAGTTTCTTTTAATTTTGCCTCCGGCATTTTCTGTGAACGGCTGATTACAATTGTACCTGCACTCTCAACCTGATTATTGAAAAATTCACCAAAATTCTTCATATACATTTTTGTTTTCATTCCGTCAACAACTGTAGTTGTACTGTTAAGTACAATATCAACTTTTCCCTGGACATCAAGTACAGCTTTGATAACATCTGAAAGTTTACCTACACCTGATGGCTCAATAATGATTCTGTCCGGTGCATATTTGCTTACTACTTCCTGAAGTGCCGTTCCAAAATCTCCGACAAGTGAACAGCATATACATCCTGAGTTCATCTCAGTAACTTCAACTCCTGAGTCCTTAAGGAATCCACCGTCTATTCCGATTTCACCGAACTCATTCTCTATAAGTACAAGTTTTTCACCCTTAAATGCCTCTGCAACAAGTTTTTTAATAAATGTTGTTTTTCCTGCTCCCAAAAATCCTGAAATTATATCTATTTTTGTCATTTCTGCTCTCTCCGTTTCTTAAATTATTTTAAAAATCCGTTTACTATCTGTGCTTCTGCCTCTGACTCTGTAAGTCCCAATGTCATAAGTTTTATTATCTGCTCTCCTGCGATCTTACCTATGGCCGCCTCATGTATAAGTGCCGCCTCAAGGTTATTCGCTGTTATCTCAGGAATAGCACTTATCTTTGCATCATCCATGATAATCGCATCACATTCAGAATGTCCCGCACATTTTGCATTACCATTTATCTTGGCTAAGAATAACTGTGATGAACTGTCCTTAGCTACCGACCTTGATATTACATTCGTGCTGGAATTGTCTCCATTTAAATCAACCGTAAATCCGGTCTTTGCATGCTGTTTACCATGTGTCATGAGCTTTTCATGAACTATAAATGTTGCTCCTTCACCAAGTACGGCATTGGTAACTCTCTCTGTTGAATCAATTCCCTTTAACTGTACCGTTTCCATTTCCATATAACCGTTCTCGGCTATCTCAACTATGGTTGTAGGATTCATGACATTCTCGCCATTACCGTCTCCCTGTCCGTAATGTTTCTCTACATATTTAACTCTTGCATTCTTAGCTATATGAAATGTGTGAATACCGTCATGCTGTGACTTCTTATCCCCACCATTGTGTATTCCACATCCGGCTATTATAACCACATCAGCTCCTTCACCAATATAGAAATCATTATACACAAGATCTTCTAACCCTGTCTGGCTTATTATAACCGGTATATGAACACTTTCATTTTTGGTTCCCGGCTTGATAATGATATCAATTCCCGGTTTATCCTCTTTCGTTACTATATCTATGTTTGCCGTTGTATTTCTTCCGGCAAGCCCGCCGTTAGAACGTATGTTGTACGCCCCTTCCGGAACACCGTGAAGGTCGGCTACCTGTTCCAACAGTGTTTTTTGTATTTCATCCATTGCCATCAGCTTATACCCTGCCTTTCAAAATCCTTTTAATCGCAGTTGAACTTGCATCCGCCTGTTCCCTGTAAAAGTTCAGGAAGAATATCTGTCTTCTTTCCTTTATCTTTTATTTCTCCACCTGCAATCACTACTATCTCATCAGCAATATTTAATATTCTTTCCTGATGGGATATTATTATTATTGAGCTGTCTTTTTCATTATGCATCTTTTCAAATACTTTAATAAGATTCTTAAATGACCACAAATCAATTCCTGCCTCAGGCTCATCAAATACGCAGGTCTTTGTTCCTCTTGCAATAATAGTGGCTATCTCTATACGCTTAAGCTCTCCTCCTGACAGGCTTGCATCCACTTCCCTGTTTATATAATCCCTTGCGCACAGTCCAACCTCTGAAAGAATATCACACGCTCCGGCTATTGACATGTTATCTCCGGCAGCAAGCTTAATCAGATCCTTTACCTGTATACCCTTAAATCTGACCGGCTGCTGAAATGCATAGCTTATTCCCATTCTGGCTCTGTCCGTTATACTTGCCTCAGTTATATCGGTTCCATCATAGATAATCTTTCCTTTTGTCGGTTTCTCAATTCCTGCAATAACTTTTGCAAGTGTTGATTTTCCACCGCCATTCGGTCCGGTAATAGCTATGAACTTACCATCTTCTATCTTTAAACTTATATTCTTCAGTATCTCTTTATGCTTATCTTTTTCGTCATCAACCATAAAGGACACGTCCTGTAATTCAAGCACTCTGTATCATCCCTTTCCGATAGTTCCCTATCTTTCCGATTTTACCACATTATCGAAAAAAGAGGTAGGCTTTTTTTTATTTTTTAGAATTAGCGTTTCTTTTTCTCATTAAGCCGCCTATCCGTCCTGTCTCTTTGGCAGACAATGACTTCCATCCATCTGCCTTTACCTTATCTAAAAGACCTAGCTCCTCTGCTATCTCATATTTTATTTTTTCATCCGGTGCAAGATTACTAAAATCGATTTTCTTTTTCTCAGACATGGTTCATTTCCTCCATACAATTTAATATTTAATAGTATTAACCTTAACTTCATTGTTATTCAATTGATATTTCAATAATAATGTGGTATTCTGAATTCTATATTCAGGATTCAGATGTCAAAAGCCCCTACGGGGACTAGCCAACACAAGTATGTGTATTTGCAAGCCAGCTTGCAATATCACATATTGTGTTTGGCTGGTGCGTAGCACCCTTTTGACACCTGAATCCCAACTATCAATAAAAAATTCAGAAAGGAAACACATATTATGAGAAATAAAAGATTTATCGCAGCCTTAAGCATTTGTCTCTGTGGTGCAGTTTTATTTGCAGGCTGTGGAAAAAAGGAAAGTACTAAAGACACTGTTAAATCTACTTCCTCTACAAAACAGGATACTTCCAAAAAAGAAGTAACATCAAAGGAGGATACCACATCTTCTGATAAGGAGAGTTCATCTGCTGTCGAAAGCACCACTGCTGCTGAAACTACAACTGAAGCCGGTAATTCACCTGCTGCAACTGCCGTAAATGTACCGACAGATGCCAGTTCCATGATATTATCGGCACACGCTCTTGCTCTCTGCGAATCCGAAACAGGGCTTTCATATTCAGCAACCGATAATAATTATTTTTGGAATGCAACCGCTTACCTTCTTGCAGGTTATGGAATACAGAGTGCTGCTGCCGAAATCGATGATGAGGGAATTCTTTCTCTGTATACAGCAGGTGTAAAGGAATTCGCAGCATCTTTATTTGCCTCATATGATGGCAATAATTCTCCTCTTCCGGATATACCGGCAGAAACAAATATCATATCATACGATTCAGGCAATGACTGTTACAAAGTAGCTGCCGGCGGTTTTTCATCTACCCGTGCAGAATTTGGTGACTGCTTTGATAACGGTGACGGAACATATACCATTAAAGTGACATTAAAAGTAGATGACACTGACGGCGAATCCCTGGGTGTCTGGAACATGACTATTAAACCTTCTGCATACACCGGAAGCGGTCATCCTCTTTTTAACTACTCAGTTGTAAACTTTGTAAAAGCTTAATATTTTTAAAGCCTTTAGTTTTATTTTCACATAAACTAAAGGCTTTTTGTATACTAAACAATTTACATTATATAATTAATTTCTCCCTTACCATCTGAATATTTAACACTTGCAACAGCACCATTTATTATAGTCATTCTCGGACCACGGTGTCCTATGTCGCTGTCAAATATCACCGGAACATCCAAATCTCCCACTCCATACATTACAGCTTCTTCATAGTCTGCAAAATGATCATTGAAAAACAAAGGTCTTCCAAATACAAATCCCTTTGCATTTTTAAACCAGCCACACTCCTTCATTTTCCAAAGATTCATCATAAGATTTTCAGCACTTATGTCAAAGGATTCCAGATACCAAACGATACCATCACCGGCATACGAAGATACAAATTTTTCTGTACTGTCATATTTAGTTCCCGCTATTAACATCAGCACATCAAGGCAGCCTCCTATAAGTCTTCCCTGAAATTCTATGTCTTCACCTTTACTGCACTTCCATATAACATCACTGTCCTCATTGTATCCTTCCAGTCCTGTTATTCTCTCACCAAAATCCTTCTGATATTTTGTAAAACTGTTTTGCTTTTTTAATGTTCCCTCAAGTATGGACAGATTATCCGAAACAGATTTGTGCCACGAATCCATTCCAAACTCTCCAAAATTATTTCCGTATACTGTCATAATATCACAGCATGTGGTTATGCAATGCACAAGCCATGTATTATCAGAGTATCCCTGAAACCATTTAGGATTTGACCTTATCTTTTCAAAATCCACATATTCCATCATTTCATTTAAGAAGTTTCCACCCTTTGCAGAGATTATCGCCTTTACATTTGCATCATCTAACAGGCTTTCATATTCTTTCCATCTTGTAAGTCCTGATGAACTTCTTCCCAGTCTGTCTGCACCGAATACATTGTCCGTAATCTTCACATTGTATCCTGATTCATTCAGTTTCCTTACGCCGTTATGAAATCTTCTTTCATCCTGCTCGTCATCTATTCCATCCGACACGGCTGTAACACCTATCGTATCTTTATTCTTTAGCCACTCCGGTTTTATCATTTTTAGCCTCCATTTCCCAGATGTCATACCACATTAATAACTTCTGACAGTGTAACCGAATATATAATAACTTCTTTTACTTTTTTTCCTGTAATCTGCTCCAAAGCATCCTTATATAACTCAAGCTGTATTTTGTACATGTCTATAAGCTTATCAGCACTGTCAACACGGTCGGTCTTATAATCCGCCAGAACTATTTCTCCATCCTCAACAAAGTACACATCTATTATACCCTGTATGAGAACATCTTCGCCGCCTTCATCATACACCTTTTTTCCGTCAATGCCCATAACAAATTGGGCTTCTCTGTATAATTTTTTGTCCGACCATGCATTTTTCATCCTGACTCCAAGGGATGAATTTGCAAATGTAATAATATCCTGAATTTTCACCGTATTATATATTCCATCATCAATCTTTCCATCATCGAGTAAACGTTTCATAAAATTCCTGACATTTTCTTCATTGCATTCCATGTCAAAATCATACAATTCAAATATTCTGTGATAAGCAGTTCCTCTTAATGCTCCGGTCAGTTTTTCCTGTTTTTCATTTCTTTCACTTAAAATAAATTCAGGAACTATTTTTTTCTCCTCACCGTGAGTAATAATATTTTTTATTTCCTCATCCTCTTCCATCGCCTTATGCTTAACATCTGACACGCTGACCTTTGCATACTGCACAACAGAACTTTTAAAAGGATATTCGTACTGCATAATCTGTTTTAATTTTTCTCTTGACTGTTCAGAATAAACATAATCTCCATCCCAGTTTTTAAAAACAAGTTTGTCATTAAGTCCTGATATCTGCTTCTTCATTTCTTTTTCAATCAATGAAATTGCGTCAATATACCTTACACTTATCACATCATTTCCCGTCAGGATATCACGACCCATTGCATATCCGATTAAATCCATATATGAACCGGAATTTAATATCTTCTGTTTGTTCAAATGCTTTTTGCAATCCGTATATGCAAATTTATCAGTATTGACTCCTGACGCTGTTATTATGAGTTTTTCCTTGGCTCTTGTAAGTGCCACATACAACACCCTTATCTCCTCTTCTATGGCCTCTCGTTTAAATGCCATTTTTATACTGTCCTTAAAATAACTCTTATACCTCACCCTTGTATCAGGATTTATATAATCAAGTCCTATACCATACTTTTTGTGAATCACCATCGCTTTTTTGGTATCCATATCATTAAATTTACCATTTGAATTACACAGAAATACAATCGGGTATTCAAGTCCCTTACTTTTATGTATACTCATAATTCTTACAATATTATCATTTTCTGATACAGTTGATGCCTCACCTGACTCCACTTCATATTTTCTTATTTTTTCAATATATCTTACAAAATTGAATAATCCCCTGTAACTTCCATTTTCATATTCCAATGCCTTCTCTTTAAGCATCAGTATATTCGCACTTCTTCTGTCACCGGCAGGCATTGCCTTTACATAACTGTCATAGGATGTATCCTCTATGATAAATGTAATGAGGTCATGAATTGAAGTATATACTGCCATCTTACGGTACTTATTAAGCCTGTCATCAAATGCCTCAAGCTTTGCCACAAGTTTTTCGGAAGTTCCACATTCCATATATTTTTTTACATCATTATATAAATCTGTTCTCTCATCTGAACTTCCTCTTATCATTGCAAGCTCTGTATCATTTATCATCCCGAATGGCGATTTAAGGGATGCAGCCATGTGAATATCCTGATGCGGGTTATCTATAATATTTAAAAGGCTGAGCATTTCATTAACTTCCACAGTATCAAAGTACCCTGTCTGCTGCTCGAAATATACCGGTATTCCGGCTGCCATAAGCTCATCCATATATATCTGCGCATTTGCCTTGACACTTCTTAGCAGTATAAGTATATCTGAATATTCTGCTGTCCTGTATTCACCGGTCTTTCTGTCATATACTTTATAACCATTATTCTTATCGGTCATTTCCCTTATTCTAATGGCAGTCATTCTTGCCTCTGCCTGTTTTTTGGTAATACCAAGAAATTCACCATCATCGCTTTTCTCGTTTTCCAATTCCTTAACATCACCTGCTATCAGTAGTTCCGTTAATCCGTCCTGTCCATCCGGAAGTGTAGGATAATCAGCCCCCGGATATAATTCGTTTTCCCCTTCATAATCTATACCGCCCATTTCCCTGTACATTATTTTTCTGAACAAAAAATTTATACTGTCTATTACCCCTGTACGGCTTCTGAAGTTTCTGTCTAAAATAATCTTTCTGTCTTTTCCCTGCTCTTTATATGTGTCATATTTGTACATAAAAAGCTCCGGATCTGCCTTTCTGAATCCATATATGCTCTGCTTTACATCTCCTACCATGAACATATTAGGCTTTCCGAATCTCTCACTTGACAGACACCTTAATATCGTATCCTGCACCTGGTTTATATCCTGATATTCATCCACTATTACCTCTGAAATCGTTCCTGCTATTTCATCTGCTATAGGTGATGCCTCAGTCTTACCCTCCTTCATTACTGTTAAGATTCCCAGTGCCATATGTTCTATATCATTAAAGTCAAGTACATTCTTCTCCCTTTTTTTATCCGCATAACATTCCATAAATCTTAAAGTCACTTCGACAAATACACTGACTGCTCCTTTAAGTTTTATAATAAGTTCATCATTTTTTTCCTGATTCACCCTGCAATAACCTGATTTAAGACTGTTGATATAACCCTTTGCCTCATCTCTGATATTTTTGACAAAAACTCTCATTTCCTCTGTTGAGCCATCTTTTTTTGACATTCTCATAACCGGAAACTCAATATTAATCACCTTTTGGCATTTCTCTTCAAAATCATCCACCTCATAAGCTTCTTTTACCGCCTCATACTCTGCCTCCAGTTTATCTCTGCAGGATACTGGTCCATTTATATCATCTGTATATGACAATGCCAGCTCATAATCCGACACACATTCTTCCAATATTCCATTTATATGTTCACGTATTATCTGATCATACATACTCCAGTCCGCATCATCTCCATAATATGATGCCATCTGTTTCATCCACTGCTCCGGCTCCACATTGCTGCATGCATTTTCATAAAAAGAAAGAATGTATTCCTCTAATTCCTTGTCACTGTTTTTTTGTGTAAGCTGCTCGACAAGCTGGTGAAAATCTTCACGTTCTGACTGATAATACTCCTCCATAACCTCTTTTACGACATCCGACTTCATCATGTCAATCTCGCCGTTGTCGCCGATTCTGAATCCCGGATCTATATCAGGTATGTCAAAATGGTCTCTCACTATATTCAGGCAGAAGCTGTGTAATGTTGTGATTTTGGCATTGTGAATATATGACATCTGCCTTTGTAAATGCCTGTTATCCGGATTTTCTTCTATAGCCTTCTCTATCGCAGCCAGTATCCTTTCTCTCATTTCTCCCGCAGCAGCACTGGTAAATGTAACTACCATAAGGCTGTCTATATCAACAGGATTCTCATCATCAAGCACCTGTTTTATAATATGCTCAACCAGGACTGCTGTTTTGCCGGAGCCTGCGGCTGCCGATACTAACAGATTGCTGTCCCGGTTATCTATAACCTCCTGCTGTGGTTTAGTCCATTTCATTTTCATCGTCTGCCTCCTTCATCATTTCCCATATCTCCCCGTCATCTAATTTAGGAAGGTTTCTGTGTTTATTCCCCTCCAGTCCTATATCAAATCTGCACACCGGTTTATACTCACAGTATTCACACGGATTTTTTCCATCATGCTTTTTATACGGATTTTTTTCTATGCAGCCTTCGGAAATGTTTTTTCCAAGTTTTCCTGCCTTTTTGTGTACATATGTTATGAGCGTATCAAACTTCTCGTCATCCAGTACCCCAGAACCTTTTCTTATTCCCTTTCCAGTAAACGACACGGGAATTACTTCAGATGTACCAGCCACTCCCTCTTTTAATTCTTCATCCATCGCTGATATTACTTCTTTTCTGTCATTTAACATGCCACTCGGACGCATTTCCTTTAACAGATTGTACTGCCAGTCCGAGCTGTCACTCTCATCTATTACAGGATTTTTTATATCATAATAAAAAATTCCTGCCGGTATGACATTTTTCTCTCCCGCATTTCTCTTTATCATATCTGATGCCGCTTCCATATACAGAACAAGCTGAAGCTGCAGACCATTATACACGTCACTTATATCAAATTTTTTATTTCCTGATTTGTAATCGATTATCTTTATATATATATCATCATCTGTTTCGTATATATCTATTCTGTCTATAGTTCCGCGAAGATTCATTTTCTCATCTTCACTAAGCTGATATCTTAATGTCTGTGCCGAACGCTCACCATCAAATCTCACCTCATATCCCTCAGGAACAAATTTCCCCTTGCTTAATTGATTGCACAAAGCCCATGTAGTTCTGTCAAGCATCCGGTTCATTCTGTCTATTAGATATCTGTCCCTTGCGGTTCCGTAAAATGCTTTGTCTTCATACGCGCCACTTACCTCTGCAACTGCCTCCTGCACAATATCCCTGCGCTTTGAGTCACTCACATCACGCCAGTCCAGTCTGTGCTCCCTCATTTTATTTGAAAATTTCTCCAATGCACTGTGATAAAAATTTCCTATATCAATCTGACTCACCTCATACCTCTTACGGTCCACGATATTCAATCCATACATGAGAAAATGCCTGTATGCACATGATGCAAAGGTTTCAAGTCTTGACACACTTCCCCTAAGATTCTTACCGTACAATGCATTTGCAACAGCCCTGTCCACGTTATCAACACTGTCATTATAAAATGCTGCCGAAAGCATCAGTTCTTTCTTATCATTGTCGTCAAACAGACTGTAAACTTCTTTCCATTCATCAGACAATGCCCCGGTTCCTGCGGCATATTCTCTCAGTCCATCAGCTATAACTGTTTCCATGTTTTTTTCAGTAGAAATATTCTCCATCATATTATTACCTGTATTCACCACTTCCACCTTCATTCCTTTGAATCCGGACAGCAGCGTCGATATAAAATATGATGGTCTTAGTGTTTTTCCTGCAGATGAACACCTGCTATAGCTTACTATAAGTTTGTCTGACATTTTTGTAATATTAAGATACAGATAAAATTTCTGTATAAATGAATTTTCTCTTTTAGTCGGAGCCAGCTCAACATCACATTCGTCTAAAAAGTTTCTGTCTATCTCTGACAAAACACCTCCGCTCCCCGATGTTTTTGGCACTATTCCATCATTTACACCGATAAAAAATAATACTTTTATATCGCCAAGTCTTGTTCTCTCCATATCACCCACAACCACTCTGTCAAGTGTAGGTGGTATGACTCCTACTTTTATCTCCTGAAAACCAGCCTCGAGTATCCCGATATATTCCTTTAATTTTATCTTTTCATCTCCAAGCAACATTACAACCTTGTCAAAAAGCTCCATAACCTTTTTGTACACCTGTGAATATTCTTTTGCAAGCACTGGTTCACCTGCATTTTCAAACATTTCCTCATACTCTTTTAACCCTGCCTGCATATTTTCATTTTCTATATACTCATACAGTACTTTTGTATATTCCCTCACATCAGCTTTCCTGTTTTTTAATCCCTTATACACCACATTTATCCTACTTAACAACTCGTCTCTCAATGCCAGAATATCTTCATCAGCATCATTCCATTCCATGTTCCATCGTTTATAACTTCCTATACCATGTTCTATAACATAATTCTCCAGTCTGTCTACCTCATCATTTTCCATATCTGCCATTCCGCAGCGCAAAAATCTGAACATACTCTCATATGCATAATTATTATCCACTGTCTCTAACAAGGCTTTTATAGACTCTATAAACGGATTGTTATTTATCTGCCTTTTGTAATCAATAAAGCATGGCACGTTATAGTGTGTAAATGCCTCTTTAACTCCATGATAATATGCTTCTATATCACTTGAAATAACCGCTATGTCTTTATATCTCAGATTTTCATTTCTCACAAGTTCATTTATTCTGGCAGCCACGAACTCACATTCCTGTGTCGGATTAGCTGCCTCATATATTTTTATGCTGTCATTATTTCCATCATATACTTTCTTTCCATAACTGAAAAGATTCTTTTCCATCCATGCAATCGGTTCATTATCTTTATACCTGAAAGGGCAGTCTCCCTCCATGTATTTTTTTATAACCTTTTTTTCCTGATTTTCTGCTATACACTCAAGCTTCTTTATTGTCTTACTGCTAAGTGAAAATAAATCCTCATTGGAAAGATTTTTTTGCATGGTAATTGTTATAACTACATCCCTGCCATATTTTAAAAGATTTTCTATAACATTATACTGCAATGCCGTAAATCCGGTAAAACCGTCAAACGTTATAATACTTTCCCTTATAATATCCGATTTTGGTATGGCGCCACAGAGCTTTGACATCATTTCTTCCGGAATCATAAATTTTCCTTCAAGATATTTCTTAAACTCTGTGGCAATTATCATGATATCTTCCATTTTTCCTTTGAGTAACGGTCTCTTCTCTGCTTTATCAATAATGTCCTGCATTTCCTTTTCGCCTATGCCGTACTGATAAAATTCAGATATAAGTGACTGCACCTCATCTATAAACCCGGGATACGAAATTTTTGATTTAAATACTTTTAGTTCATCCTTTCTCATATCCATCACTTTTCTCAATACCATACATTTTCCCGTATCATCCAAAAGCTGTGCCGTACTCGTCCCGGTCTCCTCAAATATCCTGTCTGCCAGTCTGTTAAAACTCACTATATCAATATTCATGGTACCCTTGCCACTGGTCATGCTCACTATCTTCTTTTGTGTCTCCATTGTGTACTGTTCGGGAACAACCGCAAAATATCTTCCTCCCTTTTCAGCCATATCTGTTATCGTTCTATATAAATAATCCGTCTTTCCCGAGCCTGAACTGCCAATCAAAATATATAAACTCATACTACTCTCCATTTCTGAGCGATTTTTCTTCTGCAATAAATGGATATTTGTTTTCGCTCCGAAACAAATATCCGCATTTCTAATATTTTATCATACTTTTTATAATGCGTTAATATATTTAAATATAACAAGCAAATATGAAAGGGGCATATCATGAGTTCAAATCCCAAAATAGTAGTCTTACATATGAAAGAATTAATCTATACCGTTGTCTTTATTGCATTTGCAATTCTTCTTCTGATACTACTTATATTCATGTTTAAATCTTCAAAAGATAAAGAAACCACTGTGTCTCCTGATGACACATACACTGCAGGCGTATATTCATCATCAATAACTGTAAACGGTGTCTGCATGCATCTTCAGGTAACGGTCGATAAGGATAATATAAATGCCGTTGAACTTAAAAATACTAACGAAGCCGTAAGTGCAATGTATCCTCTCATATCCTCATCAGTTACCGATATCTCCAATCAGATAGTCTCAACACAGTCTCTTGATAATATTTCATGTACTGATGATTGTAAATATACATATTCAACTATTTTATCAACTGTAAATAAAACTCTTGAACGTGCCAGAAAATAAAATAACATAGCAAAAGCCGGCAGAATTTTGCCATTTCAGACAAAATCCACCGGCTCTTATATGCCTATATATTATTTAACAACATATGTTACAGATTTTGAAACTTTCTTTCCATTGCTGTCTTTTACATATACCTTAAATGTATATGTTCCTTTTTTAGTTGCTTTCCATTTTACACTTGAAGAAGATGTGTAATTCTTTAATACTTTTGTTCTACCGTTATTTTTAACAGTGATTCGGTATTTATAGGACTTTTTAATATATCCGCCTTTTGCAGATGTATTGATTTTTATCGTATCTCCAACTTTGATATTCTTTTTATTTGCCTTAATATATTTAACCTGTAACTGCTTATTTATAACATAATTACTGATACGTTTTTTTGCAGTATTTCCCAAGTCATCTGTTACAGCAACATAAAGCTCATATTTTCCGGCTTTCTTCGGTATGAAACCGGTTTTTGCCACTTCTGAATAATTTCTTATTACATAAGTTTTACCATTGAGCTTGTAATAGAACTTGTAGAATTTACCACCTATTCCACCTGTTGCTTTAGCTGAAAGAATAATCTTACTTCCTGCGTATGCAAATCTACTCTTTGCACTTGTCTTAAGGGAGCTCACCTTAAGTTTCTTAGCCACTGTATATGCTTTAACAGTCTTCTTCACAACTGTTCCATTCTCATCCTTTACATACACATATAATGTATATTTTCCTGAAACCGCAGGTATCCATGTGCATGAATTTGATTCTTTATATCCGCGAACAGTTACCACATATTTGTTATAAGGTTTTACAACAAACTTATATTTAAGTGTTCCCTTTCCTCCTGTAGCATCAGCTGTCAGTGTAACCTTCTGACCAACCATTGCTGTATTTGAATTCTTGTCAGCCTTAAACGAATTTATGGAAATTGTTTTTTCATCTGTCGGTTTTGTCGGATCCTCTGATGATGGCTGTGTCGGATCTTCTGATGACGGCTGCGTCGGATCTTCTGATGACGGCTGTGTCGGATCTTCTGATGACGGCTGTGTAGGATCTTCTGACGATGGCTGTGTAGGATCTTCTGACGATGGCTGTGTCGGATTATCTGACGATGGCTGTGTTGGATTATCTGACGATGGCTGTGTAGGATCTTCCTTAGCCTTTACTTCAAATTCAAAGCTCTTATTAACTGTATTTGCATTAGCGTCTCTTACATACAGCCATACTACATATTTACCTGCTGTATCAGGTTTCCATGTAACTGATGTATTGTCGCTGTAATCCTTTATAACAGTCTGTTTTTCTCCAAGCTGTGCTACATATTTGTATGTAACAGCCTCAGTACTTGTAACATCGGCAGTAAGTTTAATGCTTTCTCCCACCTTAACGCTTCCGCTTGTCTTATCTGCTGTAAATGAGTTAATCTTTATTTCATGTACATAGCTCTTAGGATTAACAATATAATTATCTATTGTCTTATTCTTAGCATTTCCATTTGCATCCTTTACATATACTTTTATTGTATATGTTCCTGCTTCTGTCAATGCCCAGTCTGCTGATGCGCTCTGTGAATAATCCTGTATAGTTTCTTCTACTTCATCTCCGTCCTCATCATCTGACTGTAAGATATATGTAAAACGGTACTGAAGTGTGCCTTCTCCTGTAGCCTTTGCCGTAATCTTAACTGTATTGCCGACTACAGCATCTCCACTTGCTTTGTCAGTAACAACATCTGTTATATTAAGAGCTGTTCCCTGTTTTTCTACATTGTAACCTGTTATCTCTTTTGTTGCCGTATTTCCTTTACCATCCTTAACAGTAACCTTAACTGTATATGTTCCTGCTTTCGGACTCCAGTCAGCTGAAGCGGCATTTGAATAAGCCTTTATGACTTCTTTAGTTCCATCTGCTGCAACTGCTGTAAATTCATACTGTAATGTACCATCTCCGCCTGTAGCTGTAGCTGTAAGCTTAACCGTATCACCTTCTGTTGCAGATGCCTTATCAGCCTTGAATGTTGACACTACAGGTTTCTGATAATCATCCTCGCCTTCGATAGTGTATGTCTTCTGGCTTGATAACTCAGTTCCTGCTGCATCTTTTACTGTTGCTTTGATTGTATGATTTCCAACTGTCGGTGTCCACGTATATGTTGATGCAGATGATGCTGCCTGAACGCTCTTTCCGTCTACATAGAACTCATATGTGTATGGTGCCTGACCGCCTGCTGCTATTGCCTCTAACTTAAGCTGTGTTGTATTTAACTGTGGTGCTGATCTGTCTGCTCCAAAGTTAAGTGTAAGATCATCTACAGGATCAGGATTATCTCCTCCACCAAGTTTTGCAAGACTTGCTGTAATAACATCTGTATCTTCTTTTTCTCTTGTTGATGACGAATCCTGTGAGTATGCTTCTGTAGCATTATCATACATTGACTCATCATTAGGTATACATGCAATTCCGCTTAATCCATATGTAGACAGATGCATAATGCCAATTCCGTTATTCTTTACATATTCCTTTGTAACACCGAGTGCTTCGTAAGGAATAGTCATTGTGTACATAGTATCAAGTGTTGTCTTATGTCCAGGTAATAAATCTTCCCACTCTGAACTGTTACTTAACAGCATGTCTGTTGTTAAACCTGTGTATGCATTTTTCTTAATTCCGTAAAGATTTGAAATTCCTGCAAATAACCCGTCTTCATATTTGAACGAAATACCAAGTGACTTAAAGTCTCTACAATACTCTTTATCATATGAGAACTTACCATTTGAATTTGTTGTAAATAATGCCGGTGTTCCAGCTTCAGGTTTTGAACTGAAACACATTACTGCATTTATGTTTGTTTCATAATCAAGCTTCATTCCCCATACTCTGTCGCTGTCCTTTGTATCCATTGAACCGTCTGAGTATGCACCGTTTGATTTACCAAGATCAAATAATAATATCTGTGGTATATCTGCATTGTAAGGTTTTGCTTCATTTGTTCCTGCATCCCTCTGATTCGGTGCTACAACGTCTCTTACGTTTACAAACTGCCAGCCTATATATACATTTTTATCATCATATGCTGCATATAAACCATACTCATCATATACAGGATACTCATGTGGTCCCTTGAATACGTTACTGTCATCATTTGCAACACCCTGTGCTATAAGCTCTGATGCTGTCCAGTCAGATGCAGATGTAATAGTTTTCTCTGAACCTTTTCCTGTCTTGTTTACACTGTAGTAATCAGATGCAAATGCATTTCCTGCCTTTGATAACTGCATTGCAACGCTTAATCCTGACGCTGCTGATAACTGCTCATTTACTACGTTGTAATTAAATTCTTTTCTATAAGTAAAAGTCTTACTTACTTCTTCTGATTCGTTTTTAGCTGTTACTTCTACTGTTACATCTCTGTCAGCTATTTTACCCTGACCGATAACTACATTTGCTGTTCCTGTAAAGCTCTTAACAGGTCCGTTGTCTACACAGTATGTTGCTGATGTAGCATTTTTTGCTGTAATTTTAATTGTCTCTGTCTCTGTCATAAATGTTGCACCATCTGTTAATGATGATGTAATATTTATCTTATCATCAGCTACTGCCTTATATACATATGTAACTGTTATACCGACTTTTGTATATGTTCCACTTGCATTTGCAGGTGTAGTTGAAACTTCGTATCCCTCTATATCTGCTGCACTTGTTGTATATGCTGAACCAACTTTTCCTGTCATTGTCGTTGCAGTCTTTATCTCTTTACCGGACTCATCAACATATTTAACAGTAACTGTTCCTTTTTCTACAACAGGTTCATATTTAGCCCATGTTCCGTCTTTATAAAGGTAACTGCACTCTTCTTCAAACAGATAACCTTTTATCATATCAGCCGGTGTTCTGTTTGTTGCACTGCTGTAGAAGATTACTCTAGGTTTTTCGATGTTTTCAGGTATCTCATATACATAATATCCTGTAGCTGAGTCCTTAGTCATCTGAACTCCAGGCCATTCTCCGTTACTTACCTTCTCTGTTGCAGAGTCATATGCATAACAGTATACCGGCTCTGACCATCCCGATGGAATTGAAAAATATGCAACATTTCCTGTCTGTTCAACCTTTGTAAATGTGAATGTCTTTGGTTCTGATGTCTGTGTACCGTCTGTAGCAGTAAGTGTAATTGTAACACTGTCACCGTAACTCATGTCTGCTCCGATAGTAACCTTTGTCCCTGATGTATATGTCTTTGTATCTCCATTACCAATCTTATATGTACCGCTTGTAGCATTCTTAAATCCTAATGTAAGCTCAAGTGTATCTGTAGTGAAGTTTCCGCCTTCTTTTGAAATAGTAGGTACCGGTGTCAGTATTACAGGGCCTGGATTGTACACTGCTGCAACTCCGCCGCTTCCTATATTACCTGTAAGAGTTCCATTACTTACCTTAAATTCACTGCCTGTTACCTGATCTTTATATGTACCGTCTGCCATCTTATTAACTTTGATATTTACGCTCTTAGAGCCTCTATTGAAGTTAATAAGTGCAACTCCTGTTGTTCCTCTTTCTACAACAAGAACATTGTCAGATGTTGTAACATACTCTGTCTGTCTTGCGAAGTAGTTATGGAACTTATTCATTGCAGCAATTCTTACGTCTTTGTACATACTTGTATGCTGTCCGAGCGCTGCACCCTTCCATGCTCCATCCCCCTTATTGGCTATAGGACGTGAGAAGTAAAGTGCCGGTGATGTTCTTGAAGCTACTACGCACCATGCAAGTGCCATCTCTTCATCATCAAACTCTGCGTCTGTGTTCTCACCATAGTCACCTGCATATGTATCGTGTGACTCATTCCAGAGTACCCATTCGTTTCCGTTACTTCCGAATATATCATTGTTTGTAAATTTAGCACTGTCTGCATTTCTGTTCTTTATGCCGGCTCTCATATTGTTGGCATATTTGTTATTAGTAACCCTTATATAAGGTGTATACTTCTGCATATCAGAATATCCGCCAGGTCCTGCAGTATTAAGGATTTCTCCATACAGGAACACATCAGGATTATTCTTCTGTGTAGTTTCTTTCACTCTTGCCCAGAACTGACTTCCAAATCCGTTATCAGACGGTGTCTCTATATGCTTTGCAGCATCGAAACGGAATCCGTCAGCTCCACATGCCTGTGCATCACTGAGGAAATTTAATATAATATCCTGAAGTTCTGTATTGCTTGTGTTAAGGTCAGGCATACCGATAGGTGCATGTGTCATCTGGTATCTGTCTGTATCACTTGAGCCTGAATAATTGTCATTATGCCAGAAATCATCATTATTTCTGATGTTTTCAGGTATCTCAGATGAACGGTTGCTCTTTGCATTTCCATCTGAACCATTTACATTGGCAAGATGATTTGCTACCACGTCAACCACAATTTTAATTCCGTACTTGTGTGCTTCCGTACATAACTGCTTAAACTGATCTCTTGTTCCTAATTTGTTTCCTATCTCAAAGTTAGTCGGCTGATAAAATTTCCACCATGCCGATGTGTCAGGTACATTATCACCCTCCTTATTTCTCTGGATAGGTGATGTCTGAATAGCTGTGTATCCTGCCTCCGCAATGTTTGGCAGTTCTGCCATTATCTGTGAAAAACTCCAGTTCCATGCATGGAGTATCACACCGTCAGCTACATTATCTGCAAGTCCAAACTCATTTGCAGACGAAATATCTTGTGATTCGGTTATATTATCAGTTTTAATTTCTGTATTTTTTGCCGCATATACATTTGTTAATCCTGAAAAATCATAACCATATCCACTTATCACCATGACAACTGACAACATCATGCTGATAAATCGTTTCATTAAATTTTTTCTCATTTAATAGAAATCTCCCTTCTTAAAATTTTAATATATTTTTATACATGTAATAGAATATTATCTTTTTCATTTATTGTCAATAGTGTGACTGGTTTTACTTCCCTACAGCCACTTTTTTGTTTATTCTGTATACGATTTTGAATTTTGTTTGTGCATCTTTTTTTGAAACTATACCTAATTATTAATATAAATTTTGACACATTTCTCCTGTAATGCTATAATTAATTCTATATTTGTAAACGCCTAATAAGATTCAGGTGTCAAAAGGGTGCTGCGCACCAGCCGACCACAAATATGTGATATTGCAAGCTAGCTTGCAAATACACATACTTATGTTGGCTAGTCCCCGTATGGGCTTTTGACACCTGAATCCTAATAAACACAAATCAGGAAAAGGTGAATGATATGAAAGAACGTATAGTAAATTATTTACAATTTATTGATGATATACTTAAAGCGGACAATCCTGATACTGATTATGATAAGCTTATGAAAGAACATCTCATACAAATCGGCTTTTTTATGCATGAGAGACTTATTCATCTGATTGTTACCGTTGTATTTGCCATATGCACCATTATATCGGCATATGCATTTTTAGCATTTTCAAATATCGGCATACTTGCACTTACGGTTCTGCTTCTGATCCTTCTTGCTCCATACATAGCCCATTATTACCGACTTGAAAACGGGGTTCAGAAGATGTACCGACAGTATGATGAAATGTTAAAGCGCAGTAAATCACAAGAATAATTGACATCCATATCACTTTTTATTAAAATTAGGGAGATTCAGGTGTCAAAAGGGTGCTACGCACCAGCCAAGCACAATATGTGATATCGCAAGCCAGCTTGCAAATACACATACTTGTGTTGGCTAGTCCCCGTATGGGCTTTTGACACCTGAATCTCAGGGATAAATTAATACAAATTTCAAATTTAACAGAAACGAGGTAATTATTAACATGAAAACTAAACCTGTCAAAGGCACTAACGATTATCTGCCACAGGAAGTGGAACTCAGAGATTATTTACAGAATGAAATATTAAAAACATACCAGTCTTACGGATTTGAGCGTATCACAACTCCTATTCTTGAAGATGCTGAAAATCTTGATAAGAGTGAAGGTGGAGAAAATCTCAACCTCATATTTAAGGTCCTCAAACGTGGAGACAAGCTCACAAAGGCACTTGATAACTCAGATTATGCAAATTTATCGGATATGGGCTTAAGATATGACCTTACCCTTCCACTCAGCCGATACTATGCAAACAACCGTGCCAAACTGGTATCACCTTTTAAATGTATACAGATGGACAGAGTATATAGGGCAGAAAGACCTCAGAAAGGCCGTCTGCGTGAATTTGTACAGTGTGATATCGACATCCTCGGAAGTTCATCAGAAAACTGTGAGATTGAATTGATAAATACTACAACAAGGGCTCTTTTTAACATCGGACTTAAGAACTTTAAAGTAAAAATAAATGACAGAGGTCTTTTAAACACAATTCTTACAAAAACAGGATTTGCAGAAGAAGAACTTGCCAGCGTATGCATCACATTGGACAAACTTGATAAAATTGGACTTGATGGCGTAAGAAATGAACTTACTGAAAAAGGATTTGCAGCTTCAGCCATAGATAACCTTTCTTCTCTTTTTGAAAAACAGCCTGTCACATTAGATGCAGTCAAAGAACTCTGCGGTGAAAATGAAGCAATCGACAGACTTGAAAACATTCTTTCAAAAGTAGACAAAATATCTGATGGAAAGTACCCTGTTGTTTACGACATAACACTTGTTCGTGGACAGGGCTATTATACAGGAACTGTTTTTGAAGTTGAGAGCATTGATTTTAAGGGAGCTATTGCAGGTGGCGGAAGATATGACAACCTTATCGGCAAATTTATCGGCGAGTCTGTTCCTGCTGTCGGTTTCTCAATTGGTTTTGAGCGTATTTTCAGTATTCTTACTGACAACAGCTACTCTATTCCTGATCACAAAAAGAGAATTGCCGTATTATATGATGCAGATTCATTCTATGAAGCTAACATAAAAGCTGATGAACTGAGAAAAGAATATAACGTTGCAATGTACGAAAAGCCGAAGAAAGTCGGTAAATTCATCGACAAACTTGAGGTCGGCAACTGTGACGGTTTCCTCGTATTCGGTCAGTCTGACGAAGTTAAATTCTTCTAATCTGTTCTATATCAGGCATACGGAAATGTATATTTTCCGCATGCCTGTATTTTTTTACATTATTTCTGACACCTCATCAGGTTGTTATAAATGTATTATAACCGTCCTGTCTCAGTCTCTGCTCCATCTTTACGGCATTATCCATATTTTCAAATGCCCCTACCTGAACTTTATATAATCCGTTATCCAGAATGAGAAACGCCGGATATCCTTCTCTCTGCAGTTGCTCAACCAACCTGTTAGCATAGCTTCTGTCCCTGTATGCTCCTACCTGTACCCGGTAAAGTTCATGTTCAGACACACTCTGATTTTCCCTTATGGTCTCTAATATGCCATCAGCTATAGCCTGGGCTATATTATCAAATTCACTGTCAAACAGCTCATTGTCCTTATCATTGTTAATAAATCCTGTCTCCACAAGTACTGCCGGCATTTTGGTTCTCTTCAGTACAACAAGGTTTGGTCTTTCTATTACTCCCCTGTTGCCAAATCCCAGCTTTGCGAGATTTGCATTTATATTCCTTGCCATCTCGGCCTTTATTCCTGCATCATTATATACCAGTGTCTCAACACCTGATGACGTATTATCCTCAGGTACGGAATTTCTGTGAAGTGACACGAAAAAGTCAGCTCCCGAATTATTTGCCATTACAGCCTTTTCAAACGGTGTATTATATACATCAGTAGTTCTTGTGTAATACACATTTACCCCATTCTGCCGAAGTATCTCTCCAACAGCAAGAGCCAGATTGAGATTATCATCCTTTTCCATTCTGCCTTTATATGTTGCACCAAAATCACTTCCGCCATGTCCTGCATCTATTACCACTGTATAAGCCATCAAATTTCTCCAACTGATTTTTATACCATTATATGATTCCGGTCATGTACATATTCATTTATATATTTACATCTTTTATTTTTTCTGCTAAACTCATAAAAAAATGTTAAAGGTGATCTTATGTTTCCTATATTACATATCGGCTCCCTGCAAATACCTGTGTACGGCTCAATAATTGTCATCGCCTACATAGCCGGAGTATTCCTTATGTCACGCAGGGCCATCATATACGGATTCCGAAAAAGAGACATTTATATCGTCTCAATATCTTCAATGGCAGGAATTATTGTAGGTGCAAAACTGTTTTATTTTTTCACGGTACTTCCTGATTACATAAGAAATTGGACTACTGTCCGTTCTGACTTATACAGTGCCATATATTACGGATTCAGTGGATTTGTATTTTACGGCGGTATTGCAGGTGCATTATTTATGATTTTTTTATATTGTGTAAGGCATGAATATTCATTTCTTAAATTTACCAATGTTATAATACCCGTGGTTCCATTTATCCATGCACTCGGGCGTATCGGATGTTTTATGGGAGGATGCTGCTATGGTGTAAAATATAACGGAATATTCAGCGTACAATTTCCTAAGGATTCCCTTATAGAAAACCTTGGTGTTTTTCCGAGATTTCCGATCCAGCTTCTTGAAGCTGCTTCGCTGTTTGCACTGTTTATTATTATGTACTCACATTCATCTTATATATATCCGAAGGGATATATGCTCAGGATATATCTGTGCACATATAGTATAATACGTTTTATGACGGAATTTTTACGCGGAGATACATACCGTGGCATATTCTTTAGCTTATCAACCGGCCAATGGATAAGTATATTTATTTTTATTGGAACATTTTCCTCATTTCTTATACAAATATCAAAAAGACAACCACCGATTCCCGACTAGCGAATCAGTGGTTGTCTTAATCATTGTAATGCTATGTTATCTTGCTCTGTCATCAGTATTTGTACCATTTGTGTTATTTGTGCCGTCATCAGTGATATTGTCTACACCTTCACCGACACCGTCCCCTATATCCTTAACACCGTCTCCGACATCTTTAACGGCATCTCCAACACCGTCTCCAACATCTTCAATAGCATCTCCGATACCGTTTCCGGCATTATTCATATCATTATTACTCTGTGATACATTTTCAGTTGAAGTCTCATTATTATTTCCTGAATCATCGCCACCACATGCTGTAAATACTACTGCCATCGCAGTCACCAACATAAGCATACATCCAATTCTGAATTTTTTCATTTTAAATATCTCCTTTTAAATATTAATTTTATTTATATAACTTAATATATCCAAAAGAGATATTTTTAATTAATGGAATTTTTATCCAAATAAATATGATTAACCGATTACATTGCTCATATCATACATTCCCGGTTCTTTTCCAGCAAGGAATTTTGCAGCCTGAACAGCCCCCTTACCAAAAACAGCCTTCGAATATGCATGATGATTTATCTCTATTACCTCATCTATTCCGGCAAATATAACCTCATGGTCACCTACTATTGTTCCTCCTCTGACAGCAGATATTCCTATCTCCTTTTTCGGTCTCTTTATTCTGTCACCGCTTCTGTCAAATTTGTATTCATATTCATTATCAAGCTGCTCATTTATAGTATCTGCCAGTGCAAGTGCAGTTCCACTCGGTGCATCTACTTTTTGGTTATGATGTCTTTCAACTATCTCTATATCATATCCTGCAGGTGCAAGCACCTTAGTTGCCTCTTTCAAAAGTTTCATAATGGTATTGATACCTAGTGACATGTTAGCTGATTTTAAAACAGGAATTGTTTTTGATGCCTCATGCACCTTGTTAAGCTGCTCTTCTGACAATCCTGTTGTACAGAGAACCAATGGCATTTTTTTGTCTACACAGTATTCAAGAAGTTTATCTGTTCCCTTTGATGATGAGAAATCTATAACGACATCTGCATCAACATCACATTTGTACATATCTGTAAATACCGGATATGACAGACTGTCATTTTCTGCAATATCAAATCCTGCTACTATCTCTGATTCCTCATCCTCTGCAACGATTCCCGTAATAGTCTGACCCATTTTTCCATTGCAGCCACACATTATTATTTTTATCATTTACTTCTACCGTACCTTTCATGTTGTAATATTATTTTTTATAATAGAAATTCCGTTGTCAAAAGCCCCTGCGGGGAGCAGCCGGCACAACTATGCGTATTTGCAAGCCAGCTTGCAATACCGCATATTGTGTCCGGCTGGTGCGTAGCACCCTTTTGACAACTAGATTTACCTGAATTTACCTAATATCCGTCTAAGCGAGTTTTATTCCATATTCCATCATTGCCTTCTTAAGATTCTCCTTATGTTCAGGCTCCATCTCAGTAAGTGGCTTTCTAAGTGGTCCAACTTCCATACCCATCATATTAAGCGCCGCCTTAACAGGTATAGGATTAACTTCACAGAATAACTGATTGATAAGGTCGAGTGCCTCAAGCTGAAGTTTTAAGCTGGTCTTAACATCGCCCTTAAGGTAAGAATCCACGATATCATGTGCTTTTTCCGGTGCTACATTTGATAATACTGATATTACACCTTTTCCACCAAGTGATAATACCGGTACTATCTGGTCATCATTTCCTGAATAAATGTCAAGCAGACCGTCTGCAAGTTTTGCAAGCTTTGCAACCTGTGAGATGTTTCCACTTGCTTCTTTTACACCTTTTACATTTGGTGCTGCCTTTGCTATACGAACTGCAGTCTCAGGTAATATATTACATCCTGTTCTGCTCGGAACATTATATAATATAATAGGAACTTTAACTGAATTTGCAATAGTAGTAAAATGTTCAAATAATCCGTTCTGTGTAGCCTTATTATAATATGGTGTCACAAGAAGAAGTCCGTCAACTCCATACTTCTCTGCCTCCTGTGATAAATAAACGGCTGTTTCAGTACAGTTAGAACCTGTTCCTGCTACTACCGGTATTCTTCCTGCTGTTTTCTCTACTGCATACTTTATGCATGCAAGATGCTCCTCATGCGTCAGAGTAGATGATTCTCCTGTAGTTCCACAGATTATTATACAATCTGTCTTATGGTTTATCTGATAATCAATCAGTTCTCCCAGCTTATCAAAATTAACACTTCCATCCTCATTCATAGGTGTAACGATAGCAACTCCTGCTCCTGTAAAAATAGACATAATCTTCCTCCTTAAAAATATAAAAGAACCAGCACCGGGCTGGTTCTTAAAGTTCACAACTAAAAAGCAGCCCTCCATTCCGAATGTAAACGGAATGACAGTTATATGGCTATTAACCATATCCCCAAGAAAAATATCTCAGTATATATTCTTCCTTCGGCATCTCACCCTTTCATCAGATTTCACCTGTCACTGAAACATCCGTCTGACTACTCTTTTAAAATGCAACCTCTACTTAAAATATTTAATTATCTAAATGTGATGATAACACCATTATATAGCATTGTCAATCAATATTTAGTTTAACTGTGACATTACATAATTCTACATATTTTGTGTCTCTATTGTGGATACAATATCAACATAATCTTTTAGTGCTTCCGGAAGATTAATTCCCGTAAGAAATATGGTTTCATATTCATCTTTTGCACATATTACCTGTATAATCTGCTCCATGCTTACTATGCCTTCATTAATAAGACCAAGCGCTTCATCGAGAATAAGCACATCACACTCCCCTGTAGTAAGCACCTTTTTGGCATAATTTATGCCATTGGTTATGTTATTCCGCTCTTCTTCTCTTTCTTTATCGCTCATTTCATCAAAACTTGTATCAGATTTCTCAAATCTGAACATTTTAATTTGAGGCTCCAATTGCTCAAAAAAGGCTGCTTCATCCTCGTTCCTTCTTTTCATGAACTGTATAATGATAACTCTTTTTCCTTCTATTGCCGAAAAAATACCTTTTCCAATTGCAGCAGATGATTTTCCGTCACCATTGCCGCAAAAAATCTGCACGTATCCTTTGTCCATAGCAAATGCTCCTTATATACCTTAAATTTAGTACATAATACCAAAGTTTACAATTTTTTGCAACATCTGATTGGCATTACACTACATACTCAAGCTTACTGACCGATACTTCATAGGCGGTATGTTTTTCTGTTTCCTCTTCACTTAACTTCTTAACATAATCCCTGCTCTGTACTCTTCCCCATATCTGAATTCTGCCTCCGACTTCAAATGTTGAAGCAAATCTGGCATTTCTTCCCCACGCAATACATGGGATATAATCTGATTTTCCATATGGTCTGTTCACTGCAATAAGAAGATCAGATATCTCTCTTCCCAATGGAGTCTTTCTGTAAACAGGTGCCTTACAGATAAATCCGTCCAGAAATATCTGATTTGTCTTTCCTGCCTCAAGATTTTCCTCTACTATCTGCCACTCCCTTACAAATATAGAAAGTACAAGTTTGTTTTTCGTTCCCTCATGTCTGTTATATGAACGAAACTGTCCTGATGCTTCCACCAGTTTTCCTTTTAGATTCTGTGTGACATCAACAAGTCTTTCCGATACCATAAGCGGTATTGTATCATACATATCACTCAGCCTGCTTACTGCTACATCCACGATGTAAAATCCCTCGCCAAACACTTCATGGCTGAATCTGAATTCTGATACTATCTCTCCTAAAATACTTACTCTGTTGTTTTCAATCACCTTATCTACCATGCGTATTTCTCCCTTCATTATTAAATGTTTCTTTAGATAAACTTATCTATAGTAATGTTTACGTTCCCTTTGTTATTATTAGAACAACATTACGGTTGCATTTTACATTAATTTTTATTACCTGGGAAGTCCATTTTAGCATTTTTTTCTTTGATTTTCCTATACAATGGTGATACAATGTAGAAAAATGTCGAATGGCTATATTTTTCGCCATTTCTCGACATATCAGAAACAGAAATTTATAATATTTTTATAACCGGATTGATTTAAATCCAGATTTGAGTGTCAAAAGCCCCCCTGCGGGGGACTAGCCGACACAAATATGTGTATTTGCAAGCCAGCTTGCAATACCACATATTATGTTCGGCTGGTGCATAGCACCCTTTTGACACTTGAATTTAAAGTTCCTATATATAAAAATAAATATTTTTCTTGAATTTTATGTAAATTATGATAAGCTTGATATTGATTTTTTTTGTGAATGGAGGAATATTTAATGAAAATCAAAAGAGAAGATGTCCGTAACGTTGCAATTATAGCTCACGTTGACCACGGTAAGACAACTCTTGTAGATGAACTGCTTAAGCAGAGCGGTGTTTTCAGAGAAAATCAGGAAGTTGCCGAACGTGTAATGGATTCAAATGACATTGAACGTGAACGAGGCATCACTATTCTTTCTAAAAACACAGCAGTGTATTACAAAGATACAAAGATTAACATTATAGATACACCGGGACATGCCGACTTTGGTGGTGAAGTTGAACGTGTTCTTAAAATGGTTGACGGAGTTATTCTGGTTGTTGATGCCTTTGAAGGCGCAATGCCACAGACCAAATTCGTTTTAAAGAAAGCTTTGGAACTCAATCTTTCCGTTATTGTATGTATAAATAAGATTGACCGTCCTGAAGCACGTCCTCAGGAAGTTATCGACGAGGTTCTTGAATTATTTATAGAACTTGATGCTTCTGATGAACAGCTTGACTGTCCGTTCGTATTTGCATCCGCAAAAGCCGGACATGCCATATTAGAGCTTGATGATTCTCCTAAGAATATGGAGCCTTTATTTGAAACTATCCTTAAATATATTCCGGCTCCTGAGGGAGACCCTGATGAAAGCACACAGCTTCTTATCAGTACTATCGACTACAACGAATATGTAGGCCGTATCGGAATAGGTAAGGTAGATAACGGTAAAATCAAAGTTAATCAGGATGCCGTTCTTGTAAACGCTCATGAACCTGATAAACAGAAAAGAGTTAAAATCAGTAAATTATATGAATTTGACGGATTAAATAAGGTTGAGGTCAATGAAGCTACTGTCGGTTCTATTGTAGCCATATCAGGAATCGCTGACATTCATATCGGAGATACTATATGTTCACCTGAAAATCCTGTTGCCATACCTTTCCAGAAGATTTCAGAGCCAACCATATCAATGCATTTTATGGTTAATGACAGCCCGCTTGCCGGACAGGAAGGTAAATTTGTTACATCACGCCATTTAAGAGACCGTCTGTTCAGAGAGCTTAACACTGACGTAAGTCTCAGAGTTGAAGAAACCGAAACAACAGAGAGCTTTAAGGTGTCAGGCCGTGGTGAGCTTCACTTATCCGTTCTTATTGAAAATATGAGACGTGAAGGATATGAATTTGCTGTCAGCAAAGCTGAGGTATTATATAAAACTGACGAACACGGTAAAAAGCTTGAGCCTATGGAACTTGCATATATTGATGTCCCTGATGAATTTTCAGGTACAATTATTGAAAAATTAAGCTCACGAAAAGGTGAACTTCTTAACATGACAACATCATCCGGCGGATACACCCGTCTTGAGTTTTCTATACCTGCCAGAGGTCTTATAGGTTACAGAGGCGAATTTATGACCAGCACAAAAGGAAATGGTATTATCAATACTATATTCAACGGATACGGTCCATACAAGGGGGACATCCAGTACCGTAAACAGGGTTCTCTTATCGCATTTGAAGCCGGTGAAGCCATAACATATGGTCTTTTCAATGCTCAGGAACGTGGTACGTTATTTATCGGACCCGGTGAAAAAGTTTACTCAGGAATGGTTGTCGGACAAAATGGTAAAACTGATGATGTTGAAGTTAATGTATGTAAGACAAAACATCTTACAAATACCCGTTCTTCAGGTTCAGATGAAGCTTTAAAGCTTGTTCCTAAGAAAGTATTAAGTCTTGAGCAGTGCCTTGAATTTATAGATACTGATGAGTTACTCGAAGTAACACCTGAAAACCTCAGAATAAGAAAGAAAATTCTTGATCCTACACTTAGAAAACGTTCTAAGTTTAATAACAACAAAAATTAATTTATATGAGAGGAGAAATGCGGATGGATATGAGATTTCTTGAATTGCTGTCAGATGCAAGAACCCCCGCTTTAACCTGGTTTAATTCTATTATAACGGTTATAGGCGAAAGCACCATCTTCATCGCAGTTTTGTGCCTTATATTCTGGTGCATAGATAAAAAATTTGCTTACCGGCTGGGTATCGTATATGTAGTCTCAGGTCTTATAGTTAATTCTACAAAGATATTGTGCCGTGTTCCGCGTCCATGGGTACGTGACAAAAGCTTTAAGGCTGTTGAATCGGCAAAGCGCACCGCTACCGGTTACTCATTCCCAAGCGGGCATACCCAGAATGTGACAGCACTCTTCTCCTCTTTTGCTTTTACGTCAAAGAAGAAGTCTGTAAAGGTTGCCTGCTTTGCTACTATATTTTTAGTAATGTTTTCAAGAATGTACCTTGGTGTCCACACTCCGTCAGATGTGCTGGTATCCTTTGGTATTACGATAATAATTTCCTTTATAATAAATTATTATGCTGAAAACTATTCGGTTCACCCTTCGTTTGTTAAACGTACAATGATATTTCTTATTATTCTGACATTTATAGCAGTAGGAATAATTGCTTATGTCGGTTTAGCCGTTCCCGGTGTACCGTTTAATAAACTGACTGACACAGCCAAGGCTGCAGGCGCCGCTGCCGGATTCATTATCGGGTATTATATAGAAACCAAACATATCCGTTTCAACGAACGTGCGACAACTTTGCCGCTACAGATTGTCAAGTACATTATAGGACTTGTACTCACATTATTATTAAATTCCGTATTGAGCTATATAGTAAAAAGTTTCTTCTCAGGAATACTTCCACTTTACTTTATATCTAAAATGCTGGTTATATTATTTATCCTGTGTGTATATCCTCTAATTATCAAAAAGTTTTTTACAAAAGAATATTATTTATAAATCTGTGATTACACTGCCATTATCAATACCGTAACTGATAGTGGCAGTGTTTTCTATTTCCACCGTTGCAGATGTTGCCTCATCTACATTTTCCTTAAACTTATCATATACTTCCACGGGAACCAGATATTTAAATACAACATTTTCTCCATACTCTGCATCCAGCTGGTGTATGCCGAGATTTGCCGCAATATACTGTAATTTTCCTACATAGCCGTAATCAGCCTTCAGTACTGCCACATTTCCTGACTTTTTCTCCACGATTATACTTTTATCAAGTGCATCCTGTGATGACTTCTGGTATGCCCTCACAAGACCGCCGGTTCCAAGCAGGACCCCTCCAAAATATCTTGTCACGATAATTATTACATTATTAAGTCCTGAACCATTCAGGACATCAAGTATGGGCTTTCCTGCCGTTCCTGACGGTTCTCCGTCATCACTAAATCTTTGTATCTCATTTTTATCCCCAATCACATATGCATAGCAGTTATGCCTTGCATCCCAATACTCCTTTTTCATTGTCGTAATATATTCATTTGCTTCTTCTTCTGATTCCACTTTCTTTATATGTGCTATAAACTTTGATTTCTTTTCCTCGTACTCTCCCACTCCCGGAGTTATAAGTGCCATGTTTTTTTTCATTTTTTTCCTCATTTCCATTGAATAAAATATTTTATTAAGGCTAATATATAGATTGTAACACATTTTTAACTTTATTTACCATCTGGTTTTTGATATAATTAAAAAATATGAGAATGTATATTTTATAATAATATATGAGAAAACATTTTGGAATGGAGGAAATTCATGAACTTCAGCTATGATAATGCAATAAGAAAACGCAAAGCTGTCAATTCTTCAAAGAAAAAACTAAAAACAAAGTTTTGTGTAAATTCATTTAAATTTTTTATATTTATCCTGGTTGCACTCATTACAACCGTAACGTTTGCGGGTTTTGGGATGATACATGGTATAATAGATTCATCACCCTCGGTTGATGATATAAATATTGCCCCGTCAGGATACTCAACTACAATATATGACAGTGACGGCAATCAGATAACCAAACTTATACAGTCCGGTTCAAACCGTGAATCTGTTTCCATTGACAATATCCCTAAATGTCTCCAATATGCATTTATTGATATTGAGGATGAACGTTTTTACGAGCATAACGGCGTAGACTTAAAAGGTATCATAAGAGCTGCATATATTGCTGTATCAACAAGAAGTCTGTCACAGGGTGCCAGCACCCTCACACAGCAGTTACTTAAAAATAACGTATTTCAGGGGGGAAATGAAAATTCCGTCGGTGAACTTTTTAAACGTAAATTTCAGGAACAGTATCTGGCACTTGAACTTGAAAAAGCTACTACCAAGTCATACATACTTGAAAGCTATTTAAACACCATAAATCTCGGTCAGAACTGTCTCGGTGTACAGGCTGCCGCAAAAAGATATTTTAATAAGGACGTATCTGAGATTAATCTTTCAGAAGCTGCTGTCATAGCTGCCATTACACAGAGTCCTTCAAAATACAATCCGGTAATTCATCCTGAGAACAACGCAGAGCGTAGAGAAAAGGTTTTAAAACATATGCTGTCAAACGGACACATTTCCCAGGATGAATATAACAGTGCAATGGCCGATGATGTATATTCAAGAATACAGACTCTTAATGTCAATACATCAACTTCAAATCCATATTCATATTTTGTTGATGCACTTATAGATGACATATTAGAGGACCTTCAGGAACAGAAAGGATACACTCGTAATCAGGCTTACAATGCCTTATACAGTGGCGGCCTTAGCATATACACTACCCAGGACCCTGCAATTCAGGCAATCTGTGATGATGAATGTAACAATGCGGCAAACTATCCTTCAACCGTATATTACTCTATAAACTGGGCATGGTCAGTACAGCACTCAGATGGAACGGTAAGTAACTATTCGGAGGCTGATATTGAATACTATAATAAGGTTTTACTTGAAAATTCATCATTTAACCTTACATTTTCTTCACCTGAAGAAGCTGACCAGTATATCGCCGCATTTAAAACCGAGTACTGGCAGGAAGGTGATACCGATCTTGGCGAAAATATTTTATATACACTACAGCCACAGGTTTCATTCACGGTTATGGATCAGAAGACCGGCTATGTAAAAGCTATCGTCGGCGGACGTGGTGAGAAAACTGCCAGCCTGACGCTTAACAGGGCAACAAATACTACAAGACAGCCTGGTTCATGTTTTAAAGTACTCTCAACATATGCTCCTGCTCTTGATACGGCAGGATATACACTTGCTTCCCTCGTTGAAGATTCACCTTTTTATGACGTAAACGGAAGAAAAGTAAGCAACTGGTGGGGAGACAGCTATCGCGGACCATCAACTCTCCGTGCCGGTATACGTGATTCAATGAACGTTGTAACATCAAAATTAATAACTGCCATCACCCCTCAGCTGGGATTTGAATATCTGGAGGATTTCGGATTTACTACTCTCGTATCCGAAAAAACATTGGATGATGGTTCTGTAGTATCAGATATAGGTCAGTCACTGGCGCTCGGTGGAATAACATATGGTGTGACAAACCTTGAACTCTGCGCCGCATATGCTGCAATAGCAAACGGTGGCGTTTATAACGAACCTATATTATATACAAAGGTGCTCGACCACAAGGGACGTGTACTTCTTGAAAACAACTCTGATGACCACGCAGTTATCAAAGATTCTACAGCATGGTTACTTACAAGTGCAATGCAGGATGTTGTAACAGAGGGAACCGGTAAACTCTGTCAGGTACCGGGAATGACTGTTGCCGGAAAAACCGGTACAACCTCAGATGATAATGATATATGGTTTTCAGGATACACTCCTTATCTTACTGCTACGGTATGGTCAGGATTCGATAACAATCAGACATTACCTAACACCTCATACCATGAAACACTGTGGAGTAAAATCGTATCACGTATAGATGAGACAAAAGGTTATACGGATGATCCGGGATTCCCAAAACCGGATTCTGTTGTTGAAGCAAAGATATGTTCAGCATCAAACAAGCTGGCGATCGAAGGTGTGTGTGGTTCTTCTAACATAAGAACTGAGTATTTTTCAAAAGCCACTGTCCCTACAGACCAGTGTGATGTCCATTCAGGACACTCATCACATTCTTCTAACAGCAGTGCAGGACATAATACAGAGACAACCGCCGCTGATAATTCTTCTGAAAACAATGATGAAAATAATCAGGACAATAAACCTGATGAAAACGATGACTCTATGGGCAATGATAACAATCAGAAACCAGATGAAGAAAATAATGACTAAAAGAATAACAGGAGCTATAGCTCCTGTTATTCTTTCATTTTGGACTCAAATACAAGACTTGCAATATAACCAAACACAAGAGCCGCACTTATTCCAATGGCACTTGCCTTAAATCCACCCATAAATATTCCAATAAATCCCTCTTTATCCACAGCCTCTTTTACACCCTTTATAAGCGTATTTCCAAATCCCAGTAACGGAACACTGGCACCACATCCGGCAAAGTCTATAAACTTATCATACCAGCCAAATACACCCAACAGTGTTCCTATCACAACAAGTCCCACCATTATTCTTCCCGGCATAAGCTTTGTCTTGTCCATAAATATCTGAACAATTCCACAAATAATGCCGCCTACCAAAAACGCAAGAAAATAATCCATTCTTCCCTCCATTCCTTTCACTCACTTGCCAGTACTACAGCATGTGCAATTCCCGGTATTGACTGACCTTCATTAAAACTTATAGGTGACATCAATGCTCCGGTAGGTACAAACAATATCCGCTTCCAGTATCCTTTCTCAAGCTGCTTTAATATATAAGAGCAAAGCACCGAAGCACTGCAGCCACACCCGCTTCCTCCACTGTGTGTATCCTGTTCATCATTATCAAAAATTTCAATGCCACAGTCATAATGTCTGTCACTTATGTCAATTCCACGCTCTTTTAACATATCTATAAGTATAGTCTGACCTACATATCCTAAATCTCCCGTTATAATTTTATCGTAGTAATCCGGTTCTATATGAAAATCCTTAAGGTTATTATATATGACATCCGCCGCTGCCGGAGCCATACATGCCCCCATATTCATGGCATCCTTTATACCATAATCAACTATTTTTCCCGTTGTTATTCCCTCAATTTTCGCTATTCCTTTGTCCTTCCCTATAATCACAGAGCCACAGCCTGTAACGGTCCATGTTGCCGAATATGGTCTCTGGTTACTGTATTCTAACGGAAATCTGAATGATTTTTCTGCACTGGCAAAATGAGACGATGCAAGTGCCATCACATAATCGGCATATCCGGCTGCAACAGTCATGGCACCGAGACTTATAGACTCTCCCATGGTTGAGCATGCCCCATATAAGCCGAAAAACGGTATTCCAAGCTCTGCTATACCGAATGTGGTAGCGATAAGCTGTCCTAAAAGATCACCTGCAAATATATATCTTATACTCTCCTTTGCAAGTCCTGATTTACTTATCACAAGTTTTGCCGTTTCATTCTGAAATTTACTTTCCGCCGCATCCCAGTTATCCTCGCCAAATTTTGGATCTTCCACAATCATGTCGAATTCATGGCCGAGAGGACCCTCACCCTCTTTTTTACCGACTATAGACGCCATGGCATCTATATATACTCCGTTTTCAAAAGCAATACTCTGTTTTCCAACTTTCTGTGACATATATCCTCCTTCAAAACCATAGTATTATAATGTTATATTTTCCTAAATAATTAAATTTATTCCCGGAAATCATTGAATTAAAGTGCTTTTTTTTGTAAAATAATAAAGATGACTAAATTTATTTACCGGAAGGAGACTTAAAAATGGCTTGGTATGACAGTGCCGTATTTTACCACATTTATCCTTTAGGATTGTGTGGGTGCGCTAAAGAAAATAATGGAGAAAGTGAAAATCATTTTGACAAGCTTACACAGTGGGCTGACCATGTAAAGAAGATGGAATGTACTGCTATCTATATCGGTCCGCTTTTTGAATCAGGCAGCCACGGATATGATACAACAGATTACCGTATGGTTGACCGTCGTATCGGAACAAACGCAGATTTCAAAAAATGGGTCAGTTATTGTCATAATATAGGATTAAAGGTTATTGTAGATGGTGTATTCAACCACACCGGAAGACATTTTTTTGCCTTTGAAGATATAAAACAGAACAGAGAAAATTCACGTTACCGTGACTGGTACTGCAATGTAAACTTTGGCGGAAACAATGAATATAATGACGGTTTCTGCTATGACAACTGGGGCGGTTACAATCTTCTTGCCAAACTCAACCTCAGGAATCCTGAAGTCAGAAATTATCACTTTGACACTATCCGTTTCTGGATAAACGAGTTTGATATCGATGGCATAAGACTTGATGCAGCTGACGTTCTTGACTTTGATTTCATGTCAGAATTAAGACATGTTGCCGACGAACTCAAACCGGAATTCTGGCTTATGGGTGAAGTTATTCACGGTGATTACAGCCGTTGGGCAAATAATAACATGTTATATTCTGTTACAAACTACGAATTACACAAAGGATTGTTCTCCGGACACAATGACCACAATTATTTTGAAATCGCTCATTCAATTAAACGTCTGAACGATATCTGCCGTGGAATAAGACTTTATACATTTGTTGATAATCATGATGTTGAGCGTATCGCTTCAAAACTTAACAACAAGGCTCATCTGTACAACATAGGAATACTCTTATATACTGTACCGGGAATACCGTCAATCTATTACGGTTCAGAGTTCTCTATAGAGGGACGTAAGGAAAACGGTTCAGACTGGGGACTTCGTCCATGCCTTAACCTTGATGATTTCAAAAACTATTATACAGATAATGAAGTTACAAGACTATATATACAGCTTGGTAAATTAAAGAAACAGTTCCCTGAACTTACTTATGGAGAATACAAGGAACTCCAGCTCACAAACAGACAATTCGCCTTTGCAAGAATCCTTGACGGAAAGGCTGTCATCGTGGCTCTTAATAACGATGATAATGCTGCCCATATGGAAATAGGACTTCCGGTTCAGGCAAGTCAGGCTGTAGATTTACTTGCAAATGATATCGCAGACAAACAGGAAACAGAAGAAACAGCTCCTGATACATCAAAAATAATCGAGAGTATATCTAAAGCTCTTGCTGATGCCGACTCTGTAGCAGATGCTCTTAATGCAATGAAATCATCTGTTGAATCAGACAATGAACTTAACAGCAAGCCACAGGACATATTAAATCTTGTTCACACATTAGGAACTTCATGTAATGATATTTTCAAAGCTTCAGGTATTGACAGTACTCCATCCTCAGATCACGGTGATCTCGGCGGATATCCACAGTGCAACCTTGATAATAACAGACTTATCATTGATTTACCTGCAAACAAAGGAACAGTTATACTTGTTCAGTAATAACTTAATAATAATAAATAATCCCCCAAAGTCAGATATGTTTCCGACCTTTGGGGGATAGTTTTTGCTTTCTTATAAATATTTATTTTCAAATTCTCTTATAGGCAGTGGCTTGTCATGTAAATACCCCTGAATGACATTACATCCGGTCTCTTTTACTAACTGCTCCTCTTCCCTTGTTTCCACACCTTCACAGATAATATCAAAATCTGTGCTGTTAAAGGTATTGACAAGACTGGACATTATTGCAAAACCTTTCTTATTGGTCAGACTGTTGAGCACAAAACCTCTGTCAAATTTTATAATATCAATCGGAACCATTCCGAGAACATACAGCGAATTAAATCCGCTTCCAAAATCGTCCATACTGATTTTATATCCCTTTGCCCTCATGTCATTTATCTTCTCGATAATTTCTTTGAGATTCTCGCAAAATACGGTTTCCGTAAGTTCAAATTCAAATGCTGATTTTGGTAAATCTGCTTCCTCAATCTTTTTGTCAATGTCTTCTATAAATCCCGGTACATTAAAATCTACCCTTGATAAATTGATAGATACCGTCATAAGCTTCTTGCCTTTTTTCTTCCATTCCTTCATCCTCTGTATAAGAAGTTCTATCATTCTCTTATCAAGCTCCGATATAAGCCCTGATTTTTCAAGCACCGGAATGTAAACTCCCGGTGGAACTATATTGCCATTCATATCCACAATCCTTGACAATGCCTCTGCACCTACAAGTTTTTGTGTATCTATGGTAAATTTCGGCTGAAGATAAAGCTCTATGGTATTATTTTCCAATGCGTATTCAAAAAGTGGAATAACCCCTGCTTCTTCAACGGCTCTCTTTCCTATCTCGTCTGTATAGACAGCTATAAAATTATTGTACGTATCATTTATGGATTTTCTTGCATATCTTGCCTTGTCATGTATATCCTCTATATCTTCCGTCTTATCCTCTACGAAATATACACCACAATTTAAATGCATCTTTGCCAATGGATATTTCTCATTTATCTCATCAACAAATCTCATTCCAACATTTTTGATATATTCCAGTTTATCATCCGCATCTATATCGTCTTCCTCAATCAATCCTGCCAAATGGTCAATATATGTAAATGTTGCCAGTTTGCAGGATTTTGACTGCAAACAGAAATGCTCCTTCATGTGTTCTAATATCTCATCACCGGCACTAAATCCATATGTCTGGTTAAAATACTTGAAATTCTTAAGATTTATAGTGATAAATATTACTTTATTCATGGAGGCCATAAGCTGCTGTCCCATTATCCGGAAATCTTTTAAAAATACAAATTTATGGTCTTCATTCATTAATGTCACCTCATTGCCTTTGTCAAATTTTTCACATTGTATATTACCATAATTATACCTTATTATGAATTAAATGGCAACCGCAACCAGTCATTTTGAACA
>ERZ1034998.2-NODE-2-length-218613-cov-70.730644_pt1 | contig 218613 bp, 196 predicted proteins | sample MGYA00520621_ERZ1034998 | MGnify/ENA primary metagenome ERZ1034998 (study PRJEB33766, sample SAMN09781748) | gut metagenome | biome: gut microbiome | host: Homo sapiens | place: Madagascar | study: EMG produced TPA metagenomics assembly of the PRJNA485056 data set... | reverse complement strand
TGGAATCTATTAATTATAAGAAGATATTTACACAGAAAGTTCAACATCAGGAATTTATACATAAACTTGATGAATTTATGGAACATCACAATGATGAGGTAGAAGATCAAGATGAACAGATTATGGGAATTTTAAAATATCTCACAGAGTGGTTAGTTAATCACATTCTGTATGTCGATGGTCAAATTCCAAAAGGCTGATATAGTAAGAAAGGCTGTTATTTTTTAGAGAGTAGCAGCCTTTTTTACTTTACAGGAAATTGCTTTCCTGTAAAGTAAAAAACGCTCCGCGAGGATGCGCACTGCGGCGTATAAGGTAGATGTCGCAAGCGACCGCCGCAGGCGCGAGAATGTGCTAAGGCACATTCTTTGTTCTTTTGAATATAAAATATGACACATACACTTGACAATATGCATACGTAGAAGAAACGCATCAAGTGCTTGCTAAGCGAAACTTTGTGCTGGCAGTAAGAGGAGGTATCTTTGGTGATAAACCAACTGCTTACTATGACTTTGGAGAGTAGAAAGCGACAAGATAGTTGTTTATTGGATGAAATAGGACATTTCTTCCCCAAAACAGTATGTTTATGGTATACTAGCTATTAGTAATGCGATTTCAACCGACATTACATATTATGATGAAAAATTAATACAAAGGACTATTCTTTCACAGCTTATGATGCAGGTGCAGGGCAGTGCTACCCGGGTAAATGGCGAAGGTACCTATACGGACAGCAGAGACCATGGTAAACAGTTTTCAGTGGGCAGATTAGGTAACTTTGACAAGAGCGAGGAAACGGAAAATGACGGAAAGTAAAATACTTCTGGTATTAGATAAAAAAGATTATGAGGATGGCATGCCGGTATTTGAAAGAAAGTGCGTCCGGGCAATCATAAAAAAGAATGGAAAAATTGCAGTCCAGCGCGGCAGGGCAGGGGACTGCAAAATATTAGGCGGCGGCATGGATGGTGAGGAAGATTTTGAAACGGCACTTTCCAGAGAAGTATTAGAAGAGGGCGGCTTGATATTATGCCCGGGAAGTATGCAGCTGTTGGGCGAGATAGAAGAAAAACGCCGTGATTTATTTGAAACAGATAAAATATATCACTGTCACACCTATTTCTTTGCCTGTGCAGTTGAGGAGAGAACAACAGAACCGCATATGACAGAAAGCGAGAAGGCAAAAGGCTATCATCTGGAATGGATGACACCGGAAGAGATTGTAAAAGCAAATGAGCCATTTTCGAAGGAACCGTGGATATATCGCGATACTGCATTTGTCAAAATGATGATGGAGGGAAATTTATGAACACAGGATATGAGGGAATCCTGCAATTTCGGGGAAAGTGGAGAGATTATCAGGAAAGAGTACTCTTACATGCGCAGCAGTATTTGAAGGATGGAAAGATACATATTGTGGCAGCGCCGGGTTCCGGCAAGACTACACTTGGAATAGAACTGATTCGGAGGCTGGGAGCACCCTGCCTTATTTTTTCACCCAGCATTACCATCCGTCAGCAATGGCTGATGCGTATACAGGAGGGCTTCTTAACCGAAGAGGCAGATCCGCAGGAAATATTATCCAATGATTTAAAACAGATGAAGCAGATGACTGCAACGACTTATCAGGCACTGTACAGTGCCATGAAGCGGGAGCAGGGCACACTGGAAGAGGACAGCGGGGAAGCGGCAGAGGAAGATGCAGCAGCCAGTGAAGCGGTGGATGGAGTAGATGCGGCAGACAGTAAAGTGGCAGCCGGCGGAGTGACAGAAGAAGCAGATGGAGAGAAGGAAACGGAGCAGGTTGACTACCGGGATTTCGATATTTTTAAGGCAGTGAAGGAAGCCGGTATTACAACAATTTGTCTGGATGAGGCACATCACCTTCGTAGTGAGTGGTGGAAGGCACTGGAGACTTTCTTAGACAAGCTGCCGGATGTGAAAATCATTGCATTGACAGCAACACCGCCATATGACAGCACACCGGCACAGTGGAAGCGTTATATCGATATGTGCGGACCGATTGATGAAGAAATCTTTACGCCGGAACTGGTAAGAGAAGGAAGCCTCTGTCCGCATCAGGACTACGTTTATTTTAACTGGCCGACAAGAGAAGAGGAAGCATATGTCAGGGAACATCAGAAGCGGATGCAGATGCAGGTGCAGAAAATGATGGCAGATGAGACATTGCGAAGAATCGTATCTTCCCATCAGGGGCTTATGCATCCGGAAGAATACAGTGAGCGGTTCTTAGATAAACCGGAGTATTTTACAGCGCTGCTGGTATACTGCCAGGCAAAAGGGATTCCATTTTCCGGTTATTTAAGGAAGCTCATCGGAACAAAGGGAAAGCTGCCGGGAATGGATGCACACTGGATGGAAGTGTTATTGCAGGGTGTTTTTTATGAGGACAGAGAGTCCTATACCATGATGGAAGCAGAGCGGGAAAGCCTGCTGCAGGAATTAAAAGAGGCAGGAGCCATCTACCGGAACAAGGTTGCACTGCGGGATAATGAAGCCATTAAAAAGGTACTTATGAAAAGCCAGGGAAAGATGGAGAGCATCCGTACCATTGTGCAGGCTGAGTATGAGGCACTGGGAAATGATTTACGCCTTCTGGTTCTCTGCGATTATATTAAGAAAGACAAATTGCCGGAGATTGGAAGTAAAGATACACTGGTAACAGAGCTTGGTGCAGTGCCGATTTTTGAATATTTAAGGCGGCAGAACATGACTGGAATCCGGCTGGGTGTACTGAGCGGAACAGTGATAATCGTTCCAATGGCAGTGGAAGCAAAACTGCCGGAATTGCTGGCACAGTATGGCTGCAGCGGAACGTTAAATCCACTGGGAGATACCGGATACGGACAGCTTATGATAAAAGGAAAGAGTACCCACACCGTAGCTGTTGTGACGGAGTTATTCCGCCAGGGAGAGATTCATACACTGATTGGAACCAAGTCATTGCTGGGAGAAGGCTGGGATGCACCGTGCATCAATTCCCTGATACTGGCAACTTATGTAGGGTCTTTTATGCTGAGTAACCAGATGCGTGGAAGAGCAATCCGTACCGACAGAGAGCAGCCGGATAAGACCGGAAACATCTGGCATCTTGCCTGCATTTTTCCAAAAGAGCAGGGACAGCAGAGTAATACCGATGCAGAGGGCGATTATGAAATGCTGGAACGCCGGTTTGAATCATTTTTAGGAGTATCCTGCAGGGAAGATGTAATCGAAAGCGGAATCGGTCGGCTGGACATTCCAAAGATAACATCAAAATATGAGGTAGATAAAGCAAACCGCATGATGCTTGAGCGTGCAAAGGACAGAAATGCATTGAGGCAGCGATGGAACCAGTCCTTACAGGAAGTGCGAAATCAGATGGAAATAGAACAGATAGATGAAATTGCAGCAAAAGAAATAGAAACCGGATATATCTTTATTAATGCGGTCTGTATAGAAATCATACAGGTGATACTTGCAATACTCTTAATGAGTGGAAGAATGATGGCACAGAAGCTTGGTAATCATCCGGCTTTCCTGTTACTTGGAATTGCGCTGTTAGCTGCATTTGCCGGAATTGTCTATCAGGGGATACGTCTGTTTAAATTCAGCACCCCGGCAAGACGGATGAAACAGCTTAGCGAAGCAATGCTAGATGCATTGAGGGAATGCGGGAAATTAGAGGATGGTGCCCATTGCAGGACAGAAGTAGAATCCTTTAACGGACTTGTGGTAGGTACCTGGCTTAAAGGTGGAACCACCAGAGATAAGACAACCTATTCTGCCTGCATGGAAGAATTGTGGGGTGTTATTGATAATCCAAGGTATCTTCTTATCCGGGAAAAAATCTTTGGCACATCAAGAGAGTGTTACAGTGTCCCGGAAATATTCGGAAGACAAAAGGAGCGTGCCCTGATTTTTGAAAAGCATATGAAAAGGGCTCTTGGACCATACCATGTGGTATATACAAGAACCCCGGAAGGACGAAAATTATTATTAAAAGAGCGGACACGCTCCTTTGTAAATCAAAACCAGAGCCTTTTGCAGGGAAAGAAAATTGCAAAAGGATATTAAGAATAATAAGAATTTTCAATTTTGGGATATTTTTTATTTACTCCAAAGAAAAAGAGGAGCAGTCCTGCAACCAGTAGTCCGGCACCAACAAAGAACCACAGGAAGAAGAACGGAACGGTATCTGCTTTATACATAAACCAGTCCGGGGAGAAGGTTCCCCAGATGTTAAAGAGGATATGGAAAAGCATGGAAGGATAAATGCTGCGGCTTTTCTCGCAGATAAATCCAAGAACAATTCCTACCACAAAAGCATAAACACCCTGAATCATATTCATATGGAACACACCAAAGAGCAGTGCCTGCAAGAGGTTAGCAACCCAGAAAGGCATTGCTCTTTTGGCATATTTCAAAGTCAGTCCACGGAAAATCAGTTCTTCACAGACAGGTCCAATCAGAACGGAATAGAGAACCAGAATCAGGGAAGGCTTATCCAGTCCCACCGATTCTACCAGGTTAGTGTAATATTCCAGCCAGTGCGGGTTAATGGCTGCAGTAAAAGATACAATGTAATTGGTAATATACTGTAATCCTACTGCAGTAATAAGAATGCCGAAGATAACCGGAATATTAAATGGTTTCCGTACATTTTCCGGTTCTGTCTGCCGGAACTTTTTATAATACCAGCAGGCAAATACCACAAGGGCAACAGTACCGTAGGCTGCACTGACACCGGCATTAAAATTGGCGGTGGAAATAATATTTAAAAATGCATCCATACAGTCATCGATAGAAGTTGCCCCTTTGGTATAAAAACCACCCAGCAGGGCAAGCCCTACTGCCGGAATGGAGATAAGCTGCTGCAGGCCAAATGCCAGCAGAGCCGGAAGAAAACAGAACATAATTCTGCCAAATCGCTTCATGAAAAAACCTCCTCAAGTATCATCACTTTTCTTGGCACATTATAACAATTATGAAGCGAATATGCAAACTACTGAGGTACCGCCTGTTTAAAAATACATGGAAAAATGTATTTTTAAATGCAGACAAATACTCTCCGGGTACTTGTGAAATAGGCGGAATCATGCTATACTAGGCGTTATGTTGATATATTTTATGATGCTGTATGAAATATAAATTCACATAATTATAATCAGAGGAGGAATAAATATGAAGAACATGAAGAAATTTGCAGCACTTTTATTAACTGCAGCAATGACAGTAGCAATGGTAGGATGTGGCTCATCTGTAGCTGCAAACACAGTAAATTCCAAGGATGACATTCCGGGAAAGAAAATCGGTGTTCAGCTTGGAACAACCGGAGATGCCGATGCAACAGCATACGAGGACGAAGGAAGCACCGTAGAGCGTTACAACAAAGGTTCTGATGCAATCCAGGCATTAAAGACCGGTAAGATCGACTGTGTAATCATCGACAAGCAGCCTGCAGAGGCATTTGTTGAGAAGAATGATGACTTGAAAATCTTAGATGATACCTTTGATGCAGAGGAATATGCAATCTGTATCGCAAAAGATAACACAGATTTAACAGACGAATTCAACAAAGCAATCGAAGAGTTAAAAGCAGACGGAACAATCGATACTATCATCAGCAACTATATTGGTGATGAAACAGGAGAGCATCCATATGAGACTCCGGAGGGAACAGAATATCCAAACGGAAAACTTACCATGGCAACCAATGCGCAGTTTGAGCCATACGAATATTATGATGGTGACAACGTAGTTGGTATCGATGCAGATATCGCAAAAGCAATCTGTGACAAGCTTGGCTATGATTTAGAGATTGAAGATATGGAATTTGATGCAATCATCGCAGCAGTATCTTCCGGTAAAGCAGATTTTGGTGCAGCAGGAATGACTGTAACAGAAGACCGTCTTAAGAACATTGACTTTACAGATACTTATGCAACAGCAAGCCAGGTTATTGTAGTAAGAAATAAATAATCGGTATAGGAGGAAAGACCTTGAGCGATTTTTTAAGCAGCTTTCAACAGGATTTTATAGAGAAAGACAGATATCTTTATCTGTTACGTGGCCTTGGCAATACACTGCTTATTGCAGTGCTTGCAGTACTTCTGGGTATTGTGGTTGGATTTTTAGTCGCAATTATCCGTTCCACCCATGATAAACATGGTGGATTAAATGTTTTGAATTTTATATGTAAAGTGTATCTTACCATATGGCGTGGAACCCCTACGATGGTACAGCTTTTGATTATGTACTATATTATTCTGGTTGCACTCGATAATAAGATTGCAGTGGCTGTAATCGCTTTTGGTTTGAATTCGGCTGCCTATGTGGCAGAGATTGTACGTTCCGGAATCATGTCTGTAGACGAAGGACAGTTTGAAGCTGGACGAAGCCTCGGACTGAATTATTCGCAGACCATGCGTCTGATTATTCTGCCACAGGCATTTAAGAATGTACTTCCGGCACTGGCAAATGAGTTTATTACCTTACTGAAAGAGACTTCCATCAGTGGATATATTGCAATCCCGGATTTGACAAAGGGTGGCGATATCATCCGTAGCCAGACCTATGACCCGTTCTTACCATTGTTCGGTGTTGCAATTATCTACCTGATAATCGTTATGATTTTAACGGCTGGTGTACATAAACTGGAAACGAGGTTGAGAACAAATGAGCGATAATAAGGTATTAATTGAAGTAAAAGATCTTTGCAAATCATTTGGAGATGTTAAGGTATTAAATGGTATCTCCACAAAAATCGCCCAGGGAGAGGTAGTTGCAATCATTGGTCCATCCGGTTGTGGTAAATCTACTTTTTTACGTTCCTTAAATCTTTTGGAGGAGCCGACTTCCGGTGTGATTACATTTGAAGGAACAGATATCACAGATAAATCTGTAGATATCAACAAGATGCGTCAGAAGATTGGAATGGTATTCCAGCAGTTCAATCTGTTTCCAAATTATACCATAAAAGGAAATATTATGCTGGCACCGGTTCAGACCGGACTTATGAATAAGGAAGAGGCATCTAAGCGTGCGGACGAGCTTTTGATGAGAGTCGGACTGTCTGATAAGGCAGATACCTATCCGGCAATGCTTTCCGGTGGACAGAAACAGCGTATTGCAATCGCAAGAGCACTGGCAATGAATCCGGATGTCATGTTGTTTGACGAGCCGACTTCCGCACTGGATCCGGAAATGGTAGGAGAAGTTCTTGAAATTATGAAAGAACTGGCACAGGATGGCATGACCATGGTAGTAGTAACACACGAGATGGGATTTGCAAGAGAAGTGGCAAGCCGTGTCATGTTTATCAATGAAGGACAGATTCAGGAAGAGAATACACCGGCAGAATTCTTCGCCAATCCACAGAATCCGCGTCTTTGCGACTTCCTTTCCAAAGTATTGTAGGGAAAGAACAGATAAAACGGAAAAAATAGTTGATAAAAAGTTTTCATAAGCTATTGCAATCAGAAAAGAAATAGTCTATGATAAAACCGTTATATGACTGACGGATAAGTGGAAAAACCACATGAAGTATAACGAAAACGAGCCGACCGTCTGGGCGATGAACCTGGAGGACTGGCTCGTTTTCTTTTGTATGTTATTTTGAACACCAAAAGATATTGACAAAAAAATAACAGTCAGTATATACTAACTACAGTTAAACAAGACTAATTCAAACCAATGAATAAAAAGTCTGTTGACAGTAAATTTAGTAACCATTCAGTGTTCATACTGAATACATTTTTTAGGAGGATATCGTAATGATTGAAATGAAAGAGTGGGATGGATTCGAAGGACGTCTCTGGAAAGAAGAAATCAATGTTCGTCAGTTCATTCAGGACAACTACACTCCATATGATGGAGATGAGAGCTTTTTAGCTGAGCCGACAGATGCAACCAACAAGCTGTGGGATGCACTTCAGAAATTACAGAAAGAAGAGCGTGCCAAGGGTGGCGTTCTTGATATGGAGACAGAGGTTGTAACCGGAATTACAGCATATGGTCCGGGATATATCGATGAAAGCTTAAAAGATTTAGAGCAGGTAGTTGGTCTTCAGACTGACAAACCATTAAAGAGAGCTTTCATGCCATATGGTGGAATCAAGATGGCTGTTCAGGCTTGTGAGACCTACGGCTATGAGGTAAATGATAAATTAAAAGAAATTTTCACCAAGTATCATAAGACACATAATACAGCAGTATTTGATGCTTATACACCAGAAATGATGAAGGTTCGTCATGCTAAGATTTTAACAGGTCTTCCGGATACCTACGGTCGTGGACGTATTGTAGGTGATTACCGCCGTGTAGCATTATACGGACTGGATTACTTAATCGCTGAGAAGAAGAAAGACAAAGCCAACTGCGGATGCGGACAGATGACAGATGATGTCATCCGTTTAAGAGAAGAAATTGCAGAGCAGATTAAATGTCTGGAAGACATGAAGAAACTGGCTGAGATTTACGGATATGATATTTCAAGACCTGCAACCAATGCAAAAGAGGCTGTTCAGTGGTTATACTTCGGATACCTTGCAGCAATCAAGACACAGAACGGTGCAGCGATGTCAGTAGGACGTGTTTCTACTTTCCTTGATATTTATATTAAGAGAGATATGGATAAGGGAATCCTTACTGAGCAGCAGGCTCAGGAGCTGATTGACCATTTCACAATGAAACTTCGTATGGTTAAATTCGCACGTATTCCTTCTTATAACCAGTTATTCTCCGGTGACCCTGTATGGGCAACCCTTGATGTAGCAGGAACAGGTGTAGACGGACGTTCCATGGTAACCAGGACAGACTTCCGTTTCCTTCATACTTTAGAGAATATGGGACCGGCACCGGAACCAAATCTTACTGTATTCTATTCATCCAGACTGCCACAGACCTTCCGTGATTATGCAGCACGTATCTCGATTGAAACAAGCTCAATCCAGTATGAAAACGATGATGCAATGAAACCGGTATGGGGCGATGATTATGCAATCTGCTGCTGTGTATCTGCTACACAGACAGGTAAAGAGATGCAGTTCTTCGGCGCTCGTGCAAACCTTGCAAAATGTCTGCTTTACGCAATCAACGGTGGTGTTGATGAAAAATCAGGCGAGCAGGTAGGACCAAACTACGCACCAATTACAGCGGAATATCTTGACTATGATGAAGTAATGGCAAAATATGACAAGATGATGGACTGGTTAGTAGACATCTATGTAAATACACTGAACCTGATTCAGTATATGCATGATAAATATTACTATGAAGCAGCAGAGCTTTCTCTGATGGATACCGACTTAAAGAGAACCTTTGCAACCGGTATTGCAGGATTTTCACATGTTATCGATTCTCTTTCTGCAATCAAATATGCAAAAGTAAAAGTCGTACGTGATGAGAACGGACTTGCAAAAGACTTCGAAATCGAAGGAGACTTCCCGAAGTACGGAAATGATGATGACCGTGCAGATGAAATCGGAGTATGGCTGCTTAAGACTTTCATGGATAAATTAAAGAAACATCATACTTATCGTGATTCTGAGCCTACAACTTCTATCCTTACCATTACTTCTAACGTAGTATATGGTAAAGCAACCGGAGCTATGCCGGATGGACGTAAAGCCGGCGAACCGCTTTCACCGGGAGCTAACCCATCTTACGGTGCAGAGCAGAACGGACTTTTAGCTTCCTTAAACTCTCTGACCAAGCTTCCATATGAGTGGGCATTAGATGGTATTTCCAATACACAGACCATCAATCCTGGCGCACTTGGAAACAACGAGCAGGAAAGAATCGATAATCTTGTAAATGTAATGGACGGATACTTTGACCAGGGTGCTCATCATCTGAATGTCAATGTATTTGGCAAAGAAAAGCTTATTGATGCAATGGAGCATCCGGAGAAAGAAGAGTATGCAAACTTCACAATCCGTGTATCCGGCTATGCAGTTAAGTTCATCGACCTGACAAAAGAGCAGCAGCTTGATGTTATTGCCCGTACCTGTCATGAGCGTATGTAATTTAAGACAGTAACCGAACTGCGGGGAGCATACGATTTTTCCGCGATTCAGGTAAAGCAGAATGTGCAGGCTTAATGAAAAAAGCCTGCACATTTTTATCGTAGGTTGTTAAGCAGCCGTAAGTATTTTGGTGTATAGGAGGCAATATGAGTGAAATAAAAGGACGCATCCATTCCGTAGAAAGCTTTGGTTCGGCAGACGGGCCGGGTGTAAGATATATTGTATTTTTAAAAGGCTGTAATATGAGATGTCAGTACTGCCATAACCCGGATACCTGGGCAAAAGATGGCGGAGAGCTGATGACACCGGAAGAAGTGTTAAAAAAGGCACTTCGCTACAAAACTTATTGGAAAGAAAAGGGCGGAATCACCGTAAGCGGTGGAGAGGCTCTTTTACAGATAGATTTCGTAACAGAACTGTTCCGGCTGGCAAAAGAAAAAGGGGTAAATACCTGTCTCGATACCTCTGGCAATCCATTTTCCTTGGAAGAACCATTTAAAAGTAAATTTGATGAGCTGATGAAGTATACAGACCTCTTTATGCTGGACATTAAGCATATGGATGATGCAGCACACCGGAAACTCACCGGACAGACGAATCAGAATATTTTGGAAATGGCAGCTTATTTATCAGACCATGGCAAAGCAATGTGGATCCGCCATGTGCTGGTGCCGGGTATTACAACAGAAGAGGACGAGCTTTACCGCTTAAGAAGTTTTCTTGATACCCTTAAGACAGTAGAGCGGGTGGAAGTGCTGCCATATCATACCTTAGGCGTCTTTAAATGGAAGGAACTTGGAATTCCATACCAGTTAGAAGGCGTAGACCCGCCTACAAAGGAGCAGATAGACCGGGCAAAAGAGATTCTTGGGGCACTGTAAAATAGATAAGCAAATGTAGGGGAAAATGAAACTGTAATGCTGCTTTTTAGATTCTGACGATAATGCGGGTAAGATATTCACTTTGTTTATCCGTCATGGTAGCGTTAATCAATTCTTCTTCATAGAATCTGCCATCGGATGAAGTAATCTGGTGCTGCTTCATGTAGCAGCGCAGCCTGTCATAAGCGAGTGAAATATCATCCCAGTCTCCCAGGTGATAGGCGGCGAGACATTTAGAAGCCGGAAGAATCCGGTAAGGCATTTTCTTGGGAGGGGTCTGCATGGCAAGGCATACTTCGTGATAAAGATTGTGGGCACCCCGGGCAAGGTCACGTTCCATCTGGATATAAAGCACCGTAAAACCGGTAGTTTCCTTGCTTTCATAATAGGAGTTCAGAAGCTCACTGACTTTTACGGAGATGGTCTTATCATCGGAAGAACTGACAGGGTGTGCTGCAATATAAAATCCTGGCAGAGAGACTTCTTCAATGATATCCGGATTTGTAGTCAGGCTGGTTTTAATTCGTTTCTGCTGTCTTTGAATCCACTTCTGCTTTTCTTTTAATGCACGAATCTGCTGTTCGATGACAGCGTTTTCTTTCGTAAGAAGTGTGGCATAATTTTCCGGGCTTCGGTGTTCCATGTATTCTTTAATTTCCGGCAGAGGCATGCCAAGTTCCCGCAGCGTGATAATGGCATCTAACACATCCATCTGGCGGACGGTGTAGTAGCGGTAGTCATTGTCCCCTCTTGCTTCGGGTGAAAAAATGCCAAGCTGGTCGTAGTGAAACAGTGTATTTTTTGTAGTGCCCATCATCCTGGCAACTTCTCCGGTGGTCAGATATTCATTTCTACTCATTAAAAAAATCTCCTTGACTATATGGTTACCATATAGTTTATGATAGCAAATAGTGATTCATAAGACAAGGAGGTTATCATGTCGAATTCATTAAATCAGAACTTTAAAACATTATCCTTATTGAAATTTGCATTGCCATCTATGATTATGATGGTATTTATGTCATTGTATACAATCATAGATGGAATCTTTGTGTCAAGACTGGTAGGAGAAAGCGCTCTTTCTGCAGTCAATATTGTATGGCCGGTTATTTGTATTCTCATTGCAATCGGCGTTATGTTAGCAACCGGTGGAAGTGCAGTGGTAGCAAGAAAAATGGGTGAGGGAGATGAAAAGGGAGCATGTGAGAACTTTACTTTTCTTGCAGTGGCAGGAGTTGCTGTAAGCCTGGTGCTGCTGGTTATTGTATTACTTTTTCATAAACCGATTGTATATGCATTAGGAGCAGACGACTCTTTATTCGAAAATGGGAAAACATATCTTATTTATATGATGTATTTTGGACCGTGCTGTATTTTGCAGAGTTTATTTCAGTGCTTCTTTGTGACTGCAGGAAAACCTGCATATGGACTCGGACTGATTACTGCCGGAGGTGTAGCCAATGCAATCTTAGATTATGTCTTTATGGGGCCAATGCAGCTTGGCATTGCCGGAGCAGCTATTGCAACAGGCATCGGACAGATGATTCCTGCGGTAGTGGGAGTCATCTATTTCCTGGTGAAAAGAAAAGGACTTCATTTTACCCACTTCCATTGGGATGGAAAAGCATTGTGGCAGTCCTGCACCAACGGTTCTTCCGAGATGGTAACGAACCTTTCCAATGCAGTAATTACATACCTTTTTAATATTATTCTGATGCGTATGGTTGGAGCAGACGGGGTAGCTGCAATTACCATTATTTTATACGGACAGTTTTTATTTAATGCGCTGTATCTTGGATTTTCCATGGGTGTGGCACCGGTTATCAGCTTCCAGTACGGAGCAAAGAACAGTGAAAAATTAAGTAACGTTTACCATATCAGTAACCGGTTTGTAAAAATATCCTCCGGCTTTATGGCGGTGGCATCCGTCCTTCTGGCGAAGCCGATTACATCAGTATTTGTCTCAGAAAGCAGTCATACCTTTGCAATGACAGTTACGGGATTTGCATTGTTTGGCATCAACTATCTTTTCAGCGGCTATAACGTATTTACATCTTCACTGTTCACGGCACTTTCTGATGGAAAAACATCTGCACTGGTATCCTTCAGCAGAACCTTTGTCTGTATTCTGGCCTCTTTACTGATTCTGCCGCAAATTATCGGATTAAAGGGAGTCTGGCTGGCAGTTCCGGTGGCAGAATTTGTGACATCAGGACTTTCTTTTTACTGTCAGAGAAGAAATTTATCGAAATACGGAATTTAAGAAACTTTTTTTTCATCTGGAACGTCTAATCTATAAAGAGTATAATGAATGGTAAAGAATGAATGGATAATACCATTTTAAGATAGTAAAGAGAGGATACGAAAGATGGTTTTTAGCAGCATAGCATTTATCATGTATTTTATGCCGGTATTTTTTCTGGTTTATTATATCCTGCCGGCTTCTTATAAGAATGCCTGGCTTTTCCTTGCCAGCCTTGGTTTTTATTACTATGGTGTCAGGGGAAATCCGGGTTATCTTTTACTTATGATTATGTCCGTGGTGGTCAATTTCGTGGCTGGAAAACTGATTGCGGCACAGAAGACGAAGCGGGCACGGAAAGCCTGGCTTGTAGTTGGAGTTGTCTATGATCTGGGATGGCTCATTCTGTTTAAATATCTGGGCTTTCTTATAGAGAATCTGAATGCCCTTTTTGGTGCAATGCACGTTAAGGTACAGCTGGAAACATGGAATCTGATTCTGCCAATTGGAATCAGCTTTTATACGTTCCAGATTATTTCCTATCTGGTGGACGTGTACCGGAGGGAAACAAAAGCGGAAAAATCGTTGATTTCTCTGGGAACGTATCTATGCATGTTCCCGCAGTTAATTGCAGGACCGATTGTCAATTACCATCTGATTCAGGAGCAGCTTCATAAGAGAAAGCATTCCATGGAAAAGGTGGAATCCGGACTTAAGGTATTTGCACTGGGACTTGCTTATAAAGTATTGCTGGCAAACCGGGTGGGACATCTTTGGACAGAGGTGACAGCAATCGGTTATGAGAGCATTTCCACACCGCTGGCATGGATGAGCATTGTGGCATACAGCCTGCAGTTATATTTTGACTTCTATGGGTATTCCCTGATGGCAATCGGACTGGGGCGGATGATGGGCTTTGACTTCCCACAGAACTTTAACAATCCGTATATGGCAGTGTCTATGACGGATTTCTGGCGCCGCTGGCATATGACACTGGGTGGCTGGTTCCGGGAATATGTATACATTCCGCTGGGCGGCAACCGCGGTGGTTTTGCAAAGACCGTCCGCAATATGTTTGTGGTATGGCTTCTGACAGGGCTCTGGCATGGCGCAAGCTGGAATTTTGTATTGTGGGGACTTTTGCTTTTTGTCTTGTTATTCGTGGAAAAAGCCGGACTTGGAAAAGTGTTGGAGCGGCATAAGGTGCTTGGACATATTTATATGATACTCTGGATACCGCTTTCCTGGCTGGTCTTTGTGATTACGGATTTAAGCCAGCTTGGCATTTATTTACAGAAATTATTCCCATTCTTTGGCAGTACCGGAACGGTATTGTTTCAGGGAGATTATCTGAAATATGGTAAGACCTATGGCATTTATCTGGTGCTTGGTATCCTGTTTGCAACAGGCGTTCAGGAGAAGCTCCTTAAGAAGAATAAGAACCACCTCTGGGTGATTTTACTGCTGCTGGCATTATTCTGGGCGAGCGTATATTGTATGTATCTTGGAATGGATGACCCATTCTTATACTTCAGATTCTAGTGAGGAAATACGATGAAAAAATATAAATTTACTATACTTTTACTGCTGACATTTGTGATTGCATTCCCGGTGATTACCGTAAAGCTTGTAACTGCGGAGCAGGAGAAGAAGGCAAGGCAGGAAGAACTGGCAAAGGTGACAGACACAGAAAAAGAGCCGGCGGAAGCAGCTGCCGGAACGGAAGAAAACAGCACAGATAAAGCTGGTACAGGACAAGCAGATATTGATAGTACAGAAAATACAGAAGATAAAACAGGTACCAAGGATAATGAAACGGTGGCAGATACGGAGCAGGAGGGAACCTTTACAACAGAGGATATCAGCTATTTTTCCGATGCTTTATTTATCGGAGATTCCAGAACAGTAGGATTATCGGAGTATGCAGACCTTGGGGATGCGGATGTATTTGCAACGATTGGCTTAAGTTCCTTTAAGCTGTTTGAAACAGAGGTGGATATGCCGGGCTATGGAAAAGAAACTTTGGATGAAGTGTTAAGCCGGAAAAATTACGGAAAGATTTATCTGATGCTAGGTATCAATGAACTGGGATATCCACATGCAAGCATAGAAAAGCAATATCGTGAAGTGGTAGAGAAAATACGGGAAATGCAGCCGGATGCCATTTTATTCTTAGAGGCGAGTCTTCATGTTTCCAAGGCAAAATCCGATTCAGACAGCCTTTATAACAATGCCAATATTGACTGGCTCAATGGTGTGGTGGAGTCCTTATGTGACCAGAAGCAGACCTATTATATTGATGTGAATGAAATCTTTGATGATGGGGCAGGAAACCTCGATGCCCAGTATACCAGTGATGATGCCCATCCTCTAGGAAAATATTATGCTCAGTGGGCAGAATGGATTCTGACGAAAGCCATTGTAAAGGAAAAATAAGACCAAAACCCTTAGGAAAACGCAGTGGAAAACCGATATATTATTCATAAAAGTGTATACAACAGCGAAAGAAATATCCGATAACCGGATAAGCGTTGCAGAAAGGCAAGGGAAGCGTATATGAATGGAATCAATACCAGCTTTGGGACACAGAGCTTATATCAGAATGACGGGACACAGGGAAGTGCAAAGTCAGATGATAAGAAGCAGGATAATAAGAATGACAGCAATGTAATAAAAGGTGCCGGTCTTAACCTGAATCAGACAGATCTGATTGGACAGAAGATGGCAAATGCCCAGAAAGAAGCATTAAAGAAGATTATGGATACATTTTCCGGTGAGCATGCAGTGGATGAAGAGATGGACGAGCGGCGTGCCCACATTAAGGAAATAGACAGCGAGATAAAAGATTATCAGAGTGAAATCCGCGACTTACAGGATAAGGAAGCTGAATTAAAGGAACGTTACCAGGTAGCGGATGGCAGCCAGGAAAAGGCAGACCTTGACCTTTTAAAGAAAGCCAGTACAGCAGAAGGAAGAAGCATGCTTTCCAAAGAAGAATTAGAGCATGTCTCAGAATTACAGAAAGGCGGAATGACAGACTATCAGAAAGAGTCCATGGACTACTATAAAATGGAGTCAGAATACAGAAGCAAGATAAAAGACCTTGGAAAGGAAAGAGCCGAGGATAACGGATACCTCCGGGCAGTACATACGGAACGGTTAAAGCATCATGATATGATAGACAGCCAGAAGGAAGCGGAAGAAATATTAGACAATGCATCCGATGAAGCAACATTAGGACTGATTGGGGAAGCAGTAGACCACATCGATGAGACCATCAAAGAAAATGAGAAAGATACGGATAAGAAGGATGCAGACAAGAAAGAGGATAAGAAGACTGATACAAAATTAGACAAGGAGACCCAGAGCAGCCTTTTAAAGAGTGAAGCAGAGAAAAAGGTTGCGGAGCATAAACTTGCCGAGGACGATATCAAAGGACTTGTCTATGATGAGCAGTTATAAACAAAATGGACAATTTGTGCTGTCAGATATACAAATTATCGAAAAAGTATAACTTGACCATACAAAAAAAATTTATTGTATATGTCAAAAAACCGCATTGTTTCTTATACTAATAAATGTTAAAATACATAGAAGAAAAAAGAGGGAGGAAGTTAGCATGGCTTCATTCGTTGAAAACACACAGCACAAAGTAGAAAGAAAAGCTTTTGAGATAATGACCAATAGCATCGTAGGTAAGTTGACTAAGACAGATGATATCGCGAAAAGACAGGAAACATTCCTTGAACTTATTGACAAGGCAGAGACTTTCTGGGGAAATGGCGCAGACAAGGCAACATTGGATAAGGTCAGAGAGTATGTAAAGAATCCGGAGAACAGATGGGTGAAGTTTGTAAACCGTGTTCTGGATGAGACAAATCCAAATTATGCTAAGAAATTCCTTCTGAATTTAGGATATGAAGCATTTTTCCGTGGAACAAAGACAATCAGGGCAAACCGTGAGAAGTACAACTGTAATATTCCATGGCTGATTCTTTTTGACCCGACAGACGCATGTAATATGCATTGTGTAGGATGCTGGTCTGGCACATATGGTCACAAGAATAACATGTCCTATGAGGATATGGATAAGATTGTTACACAGGGTAAGGAACTTGGAACTTATCTTTACTTTATGACAGGTGGAGAACCGACTGTTCGTAAGAATGATATTTTAAAACTTGCTGAGAAGCATAATGATTGTATGTTCGGTCTTTTCTCCAACTCTACTCTGATTGATGAGGAGTTATGTAAGAAGATTGTAGAACTTGGAAATATTACATTCCTTCTTTCCATTGAGGGAACACCTGAGACAAATGACGGACGTCGTGGTGACGGACACTATGCAGCCGTTATGAAGGCAATGGATTTGTTGAAACAATATGGTATCATATTCGGAACTTCTATCTGCTATACCAGAGCCAATATTGAGGCTGTTACCGATGAGAAATTCTTACGTTTCATTGCTGATAAGGGCGCACGTTTCGGATTCTACTTCCATTATATGCCGGTAGGACAGAATGCAGCTCCGGAGCTGATGCCGACATTGGAACAGCGGGAAGAAATTATTAAGAAGATTCGCTGGGTTCGTACCGGAGACAATGATATCGGATTTTTCCCAATGGACTTCCAGAATGACGGAGAATTTGTTGGCGGATGTATTGCCGGTGGACGTAACTACTTCCATATTAATGCACAGGGAGACGCAGAACCGTGCGTATTTATCCATTTCTCGGATTCGAATATCCATGATAAGTCAATCCTTGAGATGCTGCAGAGCCCATTGTTTAAGGCATATCATGAAGGACAGCCATTTAACAGAAACCACCTGCGTCCATGTCCGATGCTTGAGAATCCAAAGCTCTTAAGAGAAATGGTAAACAAGACTGGTGCGAAGGGAACAAACGCTGAGGCAGAAGAGACTGTTGAGCATCTCTGCTCTAAGTGTGACCACTATGCAGAAGAGTGGGGACCGGTTGCAGACCGTATCTGGGCAGAACAGAAACATAAGAAAGCACCTTATGAGAACTATACGGAAGAAAAGAGAGAACATCCGGAACTTGCAGCATTTGAGCATGCGGATGGTTCTGATGGATTAAGAGATGAGGATCTTCAGTAATTAAATCAGATGATAAAATAGGACTAAATCAAGAGAAACCTTATACAACAAGGGTTTGAATGACTTAAGTCCTATTTTTTTGAAAGTCCGCGAGAGATAAGTAAAGCATCTTGAAGTCTTATACCTGATACAGTAAAATAGATACATCCAGCAACAGGGAGGTCTCAAATGAAACAGGAATCCATTACAATCATATGATGAAATAGCTTTCTCTTAAGATAACCGCAGCATAATATTTGAAATAAACTCCGTTTCCTCATTATAAAACCGGGTAGAACCATGATAACGTTCGGCAGTGGTTTGGATAGAAAGAAGTCCAATACCGCTGCCGATTTCTGTTGTAGACAGAAACTGCCCGTTCATCTTTTTTACAATTCCATTGAAGCTGTTTACCATTGTGATATATATGGTGCCCGGACTGTTAAGGTCAGAACTGAGGTGGATATATCTATTTTCCACCGGAACCTGACAGCAGGCATGGATGGCATTTTCCAAAAGATTGCCGAAAAGCAGGCTTAAGTCTACATCAGAAATAGAAATCTTCCGGGGAACAATAACCTTAAAATCCATTTTGATATGACAAGATTCTGCAAGGGAAGCATAGTAACTGATAACTGCATTCACAGCCATGTTTTGGCAGAAAAGATACTGCATGGAATGTCTTCCGGTTTCCAGCTGGTAGTCAGCCATATAATTTTTTAATTCTTCATATTGCCCGGATTGGGCCAGCTCCTGCATAACTGCAATGGTATGTTTGAAATCATGCCGCTCCTGACGGGACTGATTGAGATAATTCTGAAGCTTGACATACTGGCTTGCCTGGGCGCGGTACATAATCGAAGTGGTATCTGCTTTGATTTTCTGTGCAGTTGTAACGGCAATGAGATAAAGCAGAATCTGGAAGGTTATAAAAAAGATAAAAAGAACCACCTCGATAACCATGGCAATTACAAATACCCGGCCTACACGGATATTGTTGTAGTCCTTAGGCAGCATAAAGATATTACAAAAAGTAATAATGGCAGGAATAATCCATGTAAGCCACCAGAATAAAGGCTGATTTACATTTTCGAAAATCCATTTCAGCTTATCTTTTATGACGATAAATAAGAACATAATAAGAAAGCTGATGGCGTATTGTAAGAGCAGTCCCGGAACAGAGCTGTCATCTACATTGGAAGAAGGGACGGTATAAGCAATGATATAATCGTTGGCAATGCAGCCAAAGGAAAGGGCTGCGGTGGCACATAAAAATAAATACCAGAGCTTTAGATTACTCAGGCGGACCGTAATAAAATATACAATAAGGCATACGGACAGGAGTGGGAAAAAGAACAGATTTGCATCATAATTCCCGGTGGATTCAACGCAGCCTAAAATCAGACAAATTGCAGTCATAACCGGAATCAGAACAGAAAAGAGTTTCCGCAGGGGAATTGATATCCAGTCAGCAACCGGAACGATGCAGATAAAAATACCCGGGAAAATAACTCCGTAATGGGCTGCGGCAATCAGAACAGTAAAAGGATTCATGACAGACCTCCGTGTAAAAGTGACTTTGTGCGTTGGGTAAATTGCCAGGTAATATAAGTCTGCTGAAGGGTATTAGACTGCTTTTTGTTCATGGAAAAGGATGCTCCATCATTCATCATGCAGACTGCTCCGTCCATGGAAGAAACATAGTCCAGATTTACCATAACACCACGGTTAATGGTCAAAAAACGTTCATCCTCCGAAAGTGTGCGGGTAACATCCCGAAACAGCATACGGCAGCGGATTTCTTCGCTGGTATGAATAATAAGATAGTTTGAATCTGAAATAATATATTGAATGTCCGAATAAAGAATCGGAAGCTTCGTCTTGTTGGTATTTACGGTCAGAAATAAATGGGAATCCAAAACAGGACGGACAGCCAGAAGGTCATCTAATAACGGATGGATGGCAGCTTTGGTAATCGGTTTTTGTAGATAGTCGAAAGCGTGGACATGCAAAGCTTCCACATGATATTCCGAGCTGGAGGTCAGAAAGACAATCGGTGTCTTCGGTGAAATTTTTCGAAAAGAAACCGCAAGGTCAATCCCGTTTGCTTCCTTAAGATAAATATCGAATAGCACAAAATCATAGGAATTCGAGGCGGCAGACAACAAAAAAGCATCTCCTTCGGTAAAGGTATCACAGCAGACCGTCATGTTATGGCTGCCGCACCAGTCCTGGATGAGCAGCTCTGTCATATGTATTTCTTCTATATTGTCATCAACAATCGCAAACCGCAATAAGATAGCCTCCTTTCGATTTCATGGCTTTTCAGGCATTATTATAGCATACCTGTCGAAAAAAGACGAATCTTTCATCCCACTAAAGTGCTTTTCATCCCACCCCGATTGACAAGCCTTCAAAAAGAATGGTATAAAGGAAATTGGTATACAAATTCATTTTGAAAAATATTTCGTAAGAGAAAAATAAATTTGGGAGGTAACTTATGAAATTAAAAAAGAAAACATGTGGAATCTTGGCAGTGTTACTGCTGCTTATGACTGTATTTACCGGAATGCAGGAAGTAATACCGGTACATGCAGAGGGACTGAAGGTATCCATAAACGGAACGGAACTAGAGGATGGCAGATACTATGAATTCGGAGGAAGCAGAGGGAGTGGAACCATGAGTGAATGTGACCCGGCGGCTCTTCCGGAAGCATATATCTATTATAGTGCAGGTATAATGGAAGTAAAAGGAAGTGTAAAAATATATTCGAACGGAGGAAGTTCAACAGAAATCTTAAAGATTGAAAATGGAACCCTGACATTGAAAGGGGATGGTAACTTTTATTTGACAAATTATAATGATACAGAAACATTGGTTACAGGAACTGCAGATGCAGTACTTAAGGCGGATGAATATACCGGAGATATTCAAGTTTCTGGAAGGGGTGGAAATGCTCTTATAAAGGGACTTTCTCTGGTGGATTTAAAAACCGCCGGGGAGATAACTTTAGATGCAGACGATGTTACTGGTGATGTATTTATCTCTGCCGGTTCAGTTAAGCTTGAGGCGGATCAGTTGGACATCTATTTATCAGGTGGAGCGGTGAAGTATCTGATAGAGGCAACGAATGAGCAGAACGGAGAAATCAGCCTGAAAAAGACTGGTTCCCTGAATTCGTTTGATCTGGTAAATGGAAATAATATAAATGTAACAGAGGCATTTTTTAAAGCAACAGATACTTTCCTGTCATCCAATGGAAACAGTAATTCGAACAGTTCGAGTGGCAGGATAGTTCTTGTGGGTGAAACAATAGCAGAAGGCAATCTTGAATTAGAAACAGTAAAAGATGTAACAATCCGCGCAAAGAAGACTGCGGTAAAAGGAAATCTCGCTGTCAATGCAGAAAATGGATATGGTGTTGAGATAACCAGTGAAGGGGGAGCGGTATCAACCGGAAGTACAGAGATTACGGCACCTTCATTAGTTGTTATGCTGCAGGCAAATGGAGATGCTGCCATAATCGAAGGAAATGCAAAGATAAATGCAAATAGAATATCCATGCAGAGTGCGAACAATGCAGCAATTGCAGGGGATGCAGACCTTCAGGCACGAAATTACATTACACTTCTGGGAGCAGAAGGGCATTCTGTAATAGGGGGAAGCAACATTTTAATGAATGCAGCAGGCGGTGAGCTTTCCATATCCAGAACCGGAAGTGCTGCTACCGGTACTCCGCCACTTCTGGGAGGAACATTGCAGACGCAGAATGATATCGTAAAATATAGCGATGGCGGGGAAAACTGGGTACAGATAATGGCAACCGGCGAGACATATGATGCAGATAACTGTGAACATCCGATTTTAGCAGGATATTCCGGCAGATGTATGGTCTGTGGAGCAAGTGACATAGAATATGCAGAGCTGATTGGAACGGATGGAACGACTAAGAGAATGCTGAATGGAGACTTCGGTGGAACCGGAGCACGTAATGATTTCAGATACCTGGAAGATGGAGATACCATCAAATTTGTGAAGGATATTTATGGAAATGGAAGAACCGCAGCAATCGGAGACAGTAAAGCCGTAACCCTTGACCTGAACGGACATACATTGATTCTGGATACGATTTCCTCAGGGAACAATCTTACCATTGCAAATGGTAACTATAAGGGAAAGATTACGAATAGCGGTGTCGGACTTACAAAGGAACTGACCTTTAAAAATGCAAAAGCAGCACTGGATGATTTACAGTGGATGACGAACAATGGAGTAAAGCTTGAGGGAAGTGAAGTTACAGTATCCGGAAATGATGGTTCTGGACAGTGCTGGTTAGAGAAGCTTACAATGGATGAAGATTCAAAGCTGGTATTAAAGAATGTAAGCCAGGGTATTTCGAATTATGCTAATGTTGCACTGGAAGAAAGCCTGGGAACAATCCGGGGATTCCTGCCAAAAGATTTTTCTATCGCAAATAGGAAGAGAAATCCGGCAGATGTTGATTACAGAAATACCATTGTGGATGCAGATGGTCAGATTGCCCAGAATGTGGAGCTTCGTTATCGTAAGATGACAGATGCAGATTTATCAGCAACATTGAATCCAACGACCTATACTTATGATGGAACAGCAAAGGAACCGGAAGTACTTGTGGTATATGACGGACAGACACTGACAAAGGATACGGATTATACCGTTGCTTATTCGGATAACAAAAATGCAGGAAATGCAGAGGTAACAATAACAGGTATTGGAGTGTATCATGAAGCAGCACATCTGCAGTTTACGATAGGGAAGGCAGGTCAGGCGGCACCAACAGGACTGAAGGCTGTAAATACCAGTAAAACAGGTGCAAGTGATGGAGCCATTGAAAACCTGACTACTGCAATGGAATACAGCACAGATGAAATTCATTGGATCAAGGTTACAGATGGTACAAAGATAAGCCAGCTTGCAGCAGGTGACTATTTCGTACGGTATGCAGAGACAGGGAACTATCTGGCTTCTGCATCTACAAAGGTGACAGTTGCCGTAAAGGAAGCCCCTTCCACTGGAAACGGTTCCAATCCAGGTGAAACCACAGGCAGTAATGGAACTACAGGCAGCACTGGAACGAACGGTTCCGGCACAGTAGCGGGAACTTCAAATAGAAGCAGCTCTGATGCAGCCGGTTCTAATACGGCAGCCCTGACGGGAACAACACAGAAGACTGCAACTATAAAAACTGGTGATGAAACACCGGTTGGAAGAATACTGCTTCTGATGCTTTCCGCAGCTGGATTGATGGTTGTGGCAGCTGCTGGCAGAAAGAAATATTGTTAATTGTTTAAGAAGGCACGCAGCGCATCCTTTTGTGCTTTATAATCACTGATTCCTAAATCATAAAGCTCCTGCATGATTTTCGGGTCAGTGGTAAAAGTGCCAATCTTAACCTGATGGGACGGTGCAAAGAGAAATGCCCGTCCTTCTTTTTGTAATTTTGCAGCAACTTCTACCGAGTGCCGGTAATTTAAGTGTCTGTTATCAATTGCAGTAATCGTATTTGGAAATTTCCGTAACATCTTTTTGTAAAGAAAACGGTAACTCTCCGGCTGCTTGACATAGCCAAGTGGACGGCAGTAGATAATTACTACCTTGTCGCAGCCATCTGCAATGGCACGTTCAACCGGAATGGAATCTGCAACACCGCCATCATAGTAATAATTGCCGTGAAAAGAAATCGGTTTGCAGAAGCCCGGAAGGGCACAGGTTGCCATAATGCCGCGGTAATCATCACGGCCTAAATCTTCTTTGGAAAAATATTCTGCCTTTCCGGTGGCAGCATTGGTTGCCGGAAAATGAAATTCACTTGGATTTGCTGCTAAGGCATCATAATCCAGCGGGTCGTTTCCTGTGGAATTGGTTAAGGTTCCATAAATATATTGAAGTCCGAAGAGAGAACCGGTTTTAATCAGATTTTTGATACTGATGTAGCGGGGGTCTTTTACATGCTCTATATAGAAACGCAGATTACGGCCACGTTGCCCGGCAAGGTAAGAAGCAGTATTTGCCGCACCGGCAGATACCCCCATACAATAATCAAATGTAACATTGTCGTCTAAGAAGGCATCCAGAATTCCGGCACTGTAAGCGCATTTCATACCGCCGCCTTCTACAATCAATCCAGACTTTTCCATGATATCACCTCTTGAGATATACTTCGTTAATTTTTTCACATATAGTTTAGCACATTGAAGAAGAATGTCAAAATACATTTTTTATTGTATGTATATTCCGGGAAAATATAAGAGTTTGCGGCATTCGGGCTGCTACCCATATGTCACTGCATTGTTAAGAGTCTCTAAGAATTTCATGAAATATAAAAAAAGTTCCGGCAACCGGCACAAATTCACATCCATGTTCATCTGTGCCTTGCTGGCACGTCCATGTGCCAGCATTGCCAGTTTTGGTGAGAAATTCTAAGAGTCTCTAAACAATTTCGTTAATATATGGGGAGCAGCACGAATGCCGCAAATTGATATAATTTCCCCGGAATAATCCACACAGAATCTCCTTCCGGTCGTTGAAACCTTCCGCAAAAAACGCTATAATATGAGACAGTGATAAAAGGCGAAGAATAGAAACAGCGGAAGAGAGGAAACGGGAATGGCATTTGCCCATTTACATGTACATACAGAATACAGTCTGTTAGACGGTTCAAATAAAATAAAAGAATATGTGGAGAAAATCAAGGCACTTGGCATGACAGCAGGGGCGATTACCGACCATGGTGTTATGTATGGTGTCATTGATTTCTATAAGGCAGCCAGGGAGGCGGGAATTAACCCGGTTCTTGGCTGTGAAGTCTATGTGGCTCCCGGCTCCAGATTAGACCGCGAGATGGTACATGGAGAGGACAGATACTATCATCTTGTGCTTCTGGCAGAGAATAACACAGGCTATAGCAATCTGATGAAAATTGTATCCAAAGGCTTTGTGGAGGGATACTACTATAAGCCGCGTGTGGACATGGAAGTGTTAGAAAAATACCATGAGGGAATCATTGCCCTAAGTGCCTGTCTGGCAGGTGAAGTACAGCGTAATCTGGTACGTGGAATGTATGAAGAAGCAAAAGAAGTAGCTTACCGCTATGAACGCTGTTTTGGAAAAGGTAATTTCTTCTTGGAACTGCAGGATCATGGAATCCCGGAACAGAAGCTGGTAAACCAGCAGCTTCTTCGCATGAGTCAGGAGACCGGAATTGAGCTGGTAGCAACCAATGATGTGCATTATACCAATGCAGAGGATGCAGAGCCTCATGACATCCTGCTCTGTCTTCAGACCGGAAAGAAATTAGCGGACGAAGACAGAATGCGCTATGAAGGTGGACAGTATTATGTTAAATCCGAAGAGGAAATGAAATCACTTTTCCCATATGCACTGCAGGCATTGGAAAATACCCAGAAGATTGCAGACCGCTGTCATGTGGAAATCGAATTCGGACATACCAAGGTACCGCATTTTGAGGTGCCGGAAGGCTATGATTCCTGGACTTATTTAAATAAATTGTGTCATGAAGGACTGGATAAGCGGTATGGAGCCGATGCACCAAAATATTTACAGAAATTAGATGACGAGCTTGCCGTTATTAAAAATATGGGATATGTGGACTATTTCCTGATTGTGTGGGACTTTATCCATTATGCGAGAGAGCATGATATTATGGTGGGACCGGGACGAGGCAGTGCCGCAGGAAGCCTTGTTTCTTACACCACCGGAATTACAGATATTGACCCGGTTCGTTACAATCTGATTTTTGAGCGTTTCTTAAATCCGGAACGTGTATCTATGCCCGATATTGATGTGGACTTCTGCTTTGAACGAAGACAGGAAGTTATTGATTATGTGGTAGAAAAATATGGCAAGGACTGTGTGACACAGATTGTAACCTTTGGTACGCTGGCAGCCCGTGGAGTAATCCGTGATGTGGGACGTGTCATGGATTTGCCTTATAATTTTGTGGATACGATTGCCAAGGCAATTCCAAATGAACTGGGAATTACCATTGATAAGGCACTGTTGATGAACCCGGAGCTTCGGGGCATGTATGAATCCGACGAGTCAGTAAAGAAACTTATCGATATGTCAAGAAGATTAGAAGGTCTGCCGAGGCATACGTCCATGCATGCAGCAGGCGTGGTAATCAGCCAGAAACCAATGGATGAATATGTTCCGTTGTCAAGAGCATCCGATGGCACCATAACCACACAGTTTACCATGACTACCATTGAAGAATTAGGACTTCTGAAAATGGATTTCTTAGGACTCCGGACACTGACTGTAATCCAGAATGCAGTCCGTCTTGCAGAAAAGAGCAGCGGTAAAAAAATTGATATGAATGCCATTGATTATAACGATAAGAAAGTGCTAGACTCTCTTGGAACCGGCAAAACCGATGGTGTCTTCCAGTTGGAAAGTGCCGGAATGAAGAACTTCATGAAGGAGTTAAAGCCACAGAGCTTAGAGGATGTTATCGCAGGCATTTCTCTTTACCGTCCGGGTCCAATGGACTTTATTCCGGCTTATATCAAGGGAAAAGACCACCCGGAAAGCATTACCTATGACTGCCCGGAATTGGAGCCGATTCTGGCGCCGACCTATGGCTGTATCGTATATCAGGAACAGGTTATGCAGATTGTACGTGACCTCGCCGGTTATACATGGGGCAGATCTGACCTGGTGCGCCGTGCCATGTCTAAGAAAAAGGGCAAGGTAATGGAGCAGGAGCGGAAGAACTTTGTCTATGGTAATCCGGAAGAAAATGTTCCAGGCTGTATTGCAAGAGGAATCGATGAGAAAGTGGCAAACAAGATTTATGATAACATGATTGACTTTGCCAAATACGCATTTAATAAATCCCATGCGGCAGCTTATGCAGTGGTTGCATATCAGACCGCATATTTGAAATACTATTATCCGGTAGAGTTTATGGCAGCGTTAATGACATCAGTCTTAGACAATACTTCCAAAGTCTCAGAATATATCTACACATGCCGCCAGATGGAAATCGCAATTCTGCCGCCGGATATCAATGAAGGCGAGGGTGGTTTCTCCGTATCCGGACAAGCAATCCGCTATGGACTTTCTGCCATTAAGAGTATCGGAAGACCGGTGATTGATGCCATTGTGGAGGAGCGTAAAATCCGTGGGCCGTTTACCACGTTAAAGGATTTTATTACAAGACTTTCTGGAAGAGAAGTGAATAAACGGACCATAGAAAACTTTATCAAAGCGGGAGCCTTAGACGGACTGGAAGGAAACCGCCGTCAGAAAATGATGATATACGGTTCTCTTCTGGATGCACTGAATCAGGAAAAGAAGACCACAATGGCTGGTCAGATGACACTTTTTGATATTGCACCGGAAGAGGACAAGGCAGAGTACGAAATCAAGCTTCCGAATGTAGAAGAGTATGACAAAGAAGTGCTTCTTGGCTTTGAAAAGGAAGTTCTGGGCATATATATCAGCGGACATCCGCTGGAAGAATATATGGAGCGTTTAAAGAAGAATACCAATGCCGTTACTACAGACTTTGTACTGGATGAAGAGACCGGAACCCTTAAGGTATCGGATGGCGCAAAGGTGTGTATCGGTGGAATGATTACCGATAAAGTCATCAAGTATACCAAGAATAATAAGGCAATGGCATTTATTACGTTAGAAGATCTGGTGGGAACAGTGGAAATCATCATTTTCCCGAAGGATTATGAGCGTTATGCAAAATATCTTGAAAATGATGCCAAAGTATTTGTGGAAGGCCGTGTAACTGCAGAAGAAGACCGTAACGGCAAGCTTATTTGTGAGAAAATCATTTCCTTTGATGAAGTGAAACGGGAGCTGTGGCTGCAGTTCCCAAGTAAGAGCGATTTCGAAGAAAAAGAAGGTGCTCTTTATGGAAAAATGATGGATGCCGATGGCTCAGAGCATGTCGTTATTTATCTTGCAGCAGAAAAACAGATGAAGCGTCTGCCGGAAAACAGAAATGTTGCAATTACAAAAGAGCTTTTAGAAGAACTTGGGAATTTCTTAGGTAAAGACAATGTAAAAGTTGTAGAAAAGTCATTGTAGCCATTGCAAAACCACAGTTTAAGGATTAGAATAAAAATGATTGGATAAAGAACAAAGAGAAGTGTTTACATATAGGAGGTAACAGGGAATGTCAAAAGAAATTCAGACAATTGGTGTTTTAACCAGTGGCGGGGATGCTCCGGGCATGAACGCTGCTATCCGTGCGGTAGTAAGGGAAGCTATTGCAAAGGGAAAGAAAGTAAAAGGAATTAAGAGAGGTTATGCAGGTCTTTTGCAGGAAGAGATTATTGATATGGAAGCAAAAGATGTAGCAGACATTATCCAGAGAGGTGGAACAATTTTACAGACTGCACGTTGTCTGGAATTCGTAACACCGGAAGGACAGCAGAAGGGTGCTGAAATCTGCAGAAAACATGGCATTGATGGAATTATTGTAATCGGTGGAGACGGTTCCTTTAAGGGCGCACAGAAGCTGGCAGCACTTGGAATCAACACCATCGGATTACCGGGAACCATTGACCTTGATATTTCCTGTACCGATTATACCATCGGTTTTGATACCGCAGTAAATACTGCCATGGAAGCCATTGATAAGGTACGTGATACCTCAACCTCCCATGAGCGCTGCTCCATCATTGAAGTAATGGGCAGAGGCGCAGGCTACATTGCACTGTGGTGTGGTATTGCCAATGGAGCAGAGGATATCCTGCTTCCGGAGAAATATGATTATGACGAGCAGAAGCTTGTAAATAATATTATAGAGAACAGAAAACGTGGAAAGCAGCATCATATTATTGTAAATGCAGAAGGTATCGGTCATTCCGCAAGCATGGCAAAGAGAATTGAAGCAGCAACCGGAGTTGAAACCAGAGCGACCATCTTAGGACATATGCAGCGTGGTGGAAGCCCGACCTGTAAAGACCGTGTTTATGCATCTACCATGGGATGCATTGCCGTAGATTTGCTGTGCGAAGGCAAATCCAACCGTCTTGTAGCATATAAAAATGGTGAATTCGTAGATTATGATATTGACGAGGCACTGGCAATGACCAAATCCATTCCGGAATATCAGTATGAGATCTGTAGAAATCTTTCCAGATAGGATGTTATTATGATTACCAGTACAGCAAATCCGCAGGTAAAAAATTTAATTCAGTTAGTAAAAAAAGCCAAAGTTCGTAATGAACAGAGGCTTTTTGTTGTGGAAGGAATCCGTATGTTCCGGGAAATCCCGGAAGGCTGGCTTGATAGAATTTATGTTTCCGGGCATTTCATGGAAGAGGAATCCCATGTAAAAGTTCTGCAGGGAAAAAATTATGAAGTACTTGCCAATCATGTGTTTGAAAGTGTGTCCGATACCAAGACACCGCAGGGAATCCTTTGTCTTGTGAAAATGCCGGATTATACCTTAGAAGAAGTAATACCAAAGGAAAATGCCCATCTTCTGATTCTTGAAAGTATTCAGGATCCGGGCAATTTAGGCACGATGTTCCGGACCGGAGAGGGAGCGGGAATCAGCGGAATTATCATGAACCGCACCACTGTAGATGTTTTTAATCCAAAGACCATCCGCTCCACTATGGGCAGTATCTTTCGCGTACCATTTTTCGTGACGGAAAACCTGCAGGATATATTGATGCAGTTAAAGTCCCGGAAAATAAAGCTTTACAGTGCCCATCTGCAGGGCAGTGTTTCTTATGAGGAGCCGGATTATAAAGAACCCACAGGCTTTTTAATTGGAAATGAAGGAAATGGATTATCGGATGAGATTGCCAGAATGGCAGATACCTATATCCACATTCCAATGGCAGGAAAAGTAGAATCACTGAATGCAGCAATTGCGGCAACACTGCTGATGTATGAGGCAGCACGCCAGAGGAGGTAAGGGATGTTCCGGTTATGGGCAAAAGAATTTAAAGACAATCATATGTTAAAGGATACCACCATCTGTGATGACTCCGGGGATACCAGAACCCATAAGGTGTTCCGGGCATTAGATGAGGTGTGCTATACCTTTGATTTGGGAAAACCAATCTGGTTAGACCGCAATGTGGATGAATTTAAGCGGCATGCAAAGACCAGGTTTTATCAGGATAATTTTGTGGAAGAAATTGAATTTGATTTTTTGGAAATTCATGTGATTGAAGAGGATTAAGTAACTGTGTCAGGAGGAAAGAAAATGGAAGGGCAGATGCGCCGGGATACCATCATTAAGATGCTGGGGGAGAAGGGAAAACCTTTGTCCGGAACAGAATTGGCAAAAGAATTAGGAGTCAGCCGTCAGGTGATTGTACAGGATATTGCATTGCTTCGTGCAGTAAATAAGAATATTTTAAGCACCAACAAAGGCTATGTGCTTTATGACCCTTCGGAAGAGACACAGAAAGCAAGAAGAACCATTGCAGTAAGCCACAGTGATGAACAGACACAGGATGAGCTTTATACCATCGTGGATTTCGGTGGGAAAGTCTTAGACGTCGTAATCGAGCATGATATTTACGGACAGATAACGGTGGATCTGATTTTAAAAAGCCGTCAGGATGTGGACGAATTTATTGCAAAGGTTGCAAAGAGCAAGGCAAAGCCGCTTAAGACACTGACCGGAAATAAACACTTTCATACCGTAGAAGCAGATTCAGAACAATTACTTGACATCATAGAAGAAAAATTACGGGAAAAAGGCTACGCAAGATAACAGCTTGACTTTTTTTCTCGATATGGTAAACTACTCCTTGACTGACAAGACAACTGACAAGACAGTTAAAGTCAAGGAGGAAGAAAAATGGAAAAGATAAAAGCGTTCTTAAAACGCAAAAATATTATTATCTCAGCAAAAAGATATGGCATTGATGCCTTAGGTGCAATGGCACAAGGTCTTTTTGCTTCTCTTTTAATTGGAACAATTATCAGTACAATTGGTGAGCAGGCTGGCATCCAGCTTCTGGTGGACATCGGTGGATATGCCAAAGCAGCAACCGGCCCGGCAATGGCAATCTCCATTGGTTTTGCTTTGCAGTGTCCGCCACTGGTGCTTTTTTCACTGGCAGCCGTCGGTGTGGCCGCAAATACCCTGGGTGGAGCAGGCGGACCGCTGGCAGTATTGATTGTCACCATCTTTGCAGCCGAATTCGGTAAAGCAGTATCCAAAGAAACCAAAATTGATATTATCGTCACTCCGTTTGTAACCATTTTCATCGGAGCAGGCTTATCCATCTGGTGGGCACCGGCAATCGGAGCCGCAGCCAGTGCAGTAGGAAATGCCATTATGTGGGCAACCGAATTGCAGCCGTTCTTTATGGGAATTTTAGTCTCTGTAATTGTAGGTATCGCACTGACGCTGCCAATCAGCAGTGCTGCAATCTGTGCAGCTTTGGGATTGACCGGACTGGCAGGAGGAGCTGCAGTAGCAGGATGCTGTGCCAACATGGTAGGTTTTGCAGTACTGAGCTTCCGGGAAAATAAATGGGGTGGACTTTTCGCACAGGGAATCGGAACTTCCATGTTACAGATGGGAAATATCGTGCGGAATCCAAGAATCTGGCTTCCGGCAATTTTAAGCTCCGCCATAACAGGTCCAATAGCAACCTGCGTCTTCCATCTTCAGATGAACGGTGCAGCCGTAGCATCCGGAATGGGAACCTGTGGACTGGTTGGTCAGATTGGTATTTATACCGGCTGGATTAATGATATTGCATCCGGCACCAAGGCAGCCATTACACCAATGGACTGGATTGGAATGCTGTTAGTATGCTTTATCTTACCGGGTGTTTTAACCTGGGCATTCGGTCTGTTCTTCCGTAAGATTGGCTGGATCAAAGAAAATGATTTGAAGCTCGATTTATAAGAAAGATTTAAGAAAATATAGATAAAAGTTATACCATAAGAAAACAAAAACAATACCTCTTGTGCATAATTATTAAAAATTGATAAAAATTTAACTAATAACAAACATATTATACAAAGATGTGCTATACTAAAGTTAGATTATTACTGCATATATTATAACTTACGAGGAAAATTCCGGAAATATAAAAAGGTTATTTTCCGCAGTAGATGCATGGAGGAGTAGAAAATGGAATCACCAATTGAAGTGACAGAAGGTGTAGATGGTTGGAATACCATAATCTTTCTTTATAATTCTGCATTAAAAGAAGTTGGAACCAAGCTTGAAATATTAAATGATGAATTTCAGCATGTACATCAGTACAATCCGATAGAATATATAAAGCGGCGGATTAAGACGCCGGAGAGTATCGTAAAGAAGCTGAAACGATATGGTTACGAGAGTACCATTGATAATATGGTCAATTATGTAAATGACATTGCAGGAATCCGTATTGTATGTTCCTTTACCTCTGATATTTATCGTATGGCAGAGATGATTGGAAAACAGAATGACCTTACCGTGGTATCGGTAAAGGATTATATCAGGCATCCGAAGGAAAGCGGCTATAAGAGTTATCATATGTTGGTTACGGTGCCGATTTTTTTATCAGACCGTGTAGTGGATACAAAGGTTGAGATTCAGATACGGACCATTGCAATGGATTTCTGGGCGAGTCTTGAACATAAGATATATTACAAATTCGAAGGAAATGCACCGGAATATATCAGTAAAGATTTGCGGGAGTGTGCAGAAATTGTTTCTATGCTGGATGCAAAGATGTTATCCTTGAACGAAGCAATTCTAGAGGCCAAGGCAGCACAGGAAGCGGAGCTATTGCGGGAAGAAAAAGATAGAGCGGATAAAGAAAAATAAAAGAAGCTGCCGGTTTGGCAGCTTCTTTTTTGCAAGTGGCTTAAAAATCATTTAATCGTCTTCACCATTCATCCAGTTATCGAATTTTTCTAATACTTTATCATAGGTCTGCTGGGAAATATCAGGAAGCTTTCCACCCCAGGCTTTGGTAGCCTGATCGAAGCCCTTTTTAAAAGCATCTGCTAATTCCTGGGCCTTGGACTTATCATTACCGGATAATGCTTTTGCAAAATCTAAAATACGGTCAGAGGTCTGGTTTACACCCCAGTATCCGTCTTCTGCAATATCAGCCTGTGCCTGTGCCTTTACATCAGCAGAAACAGTGAAGTTACCGCCTGCAAGGAAAGACCACATATCATCGGCTTTGCCAATGGCTGCGCCCTGTTTGCTCATCATCTGTTCTACAATTCCGCGAAGCTGTGAAATACGGCTGTCAGAATCAGCTTTCATCTTTGCAATGAGAGCAGAGTTCTGTGCCTTTTGGGAAGAACTGCTCTTATCACTGGAGCCTTTTTCATAGATAACACCGGCAGCGGTGTCATTCTTCGAAGATTCGGTCTTCTTAGAAGAAACTTTGGAATCTGTGGCAACAGTGGATGCAGCAGATACATAATTGTTAATAGAATTAATTGCCATAATCTTAACCCTCCTTGGTCAAATGCTTACTAAGTATCCATTCTTAGTCTTATTCATATATTTTATCGGTAAGAATGGGACAAAATATAAGAGGAAGAATTGACCTTTTTTAGAAAAAATGATAACATAAATTTGTATCATGTATACAAAATACAGGAGAAAAACAATGGACGAACTTGCAGTAAAAGCACTGGCAAAAATAAATCTTGGATTGGACGTATTACGTCGGAGAGAAGATGGGTATCATGAAGTAAAGATGGTTATGCAGACCATTCATTTATATGACCAGCTTCATCTTAAGAAAATGGAGTCTGGCATACATTTAGAGACAAATCTTGGATTTCTTCCGGTAGATGAAAGTAATCTGGCTTACCGGGCAGCGAGACTTATGAAAGAAAAATATCAGATTGAAGAAGGCATTGATATCCGGCTGAATAAGCGGATTCCTGTTGCTGCCGGGATGGCAGGTGGAAGCACGGATGCCGCAGGTGTGCTTTATGGAATCAATGAATTATTCAATCTTGGAATAAAGCGGAAAGAACTGATGGAGCTGGGCGTTCAGATTGGGGCTGACGTACCGTATTGCATCATGCGTGGTACAGCTTTGGCAGAAGGCATTGGAGAGAAATTAACTTCACTGCCACCGATGGTGAAGTGTCCGGTAGTGATTGCCAAACCGCAGGTCAGTGTATCTACTAAATATGTCTATGAGAATCTGAAGCTGGATGAGCATACACAGCATCCTGACATTGATGCCTTGATACAGAATATCCGCACAAAGGATTTGCCGGCAATTGCAGGTAGTATGGGAAATCTTTTAGAAACGGTTACTGCAAAAAAGTATCCGGAGATAGAGAAGATAAAAGAACTGATGCGGGAAAATGGTGCATTGAATGCCATGATGAGTGGAAGTGGCCCGACAGTATTTGGACTTTTTGATGAACTGGAAACGGCAAAAATGGCAGCAGCGATTGTACGTCAGAGCGGGCTCGCAAGGCAGGTCTTTGTAACAGATATTTATAATAATAGAAGATAAGAACATGCTCTTTATAAAAAAGGGTTGGAGGGTTAATATATGACAGATAATCTGGAATTAAATATGAATGCATATCTTCCTTTGAGAGATGTTGTATTTAATACACTTCGTGAGGCAATATTAAAAGGAGAATTAAAACCGGGTGAAAGACTGATGGAGCTGCAGCTGGCATCTAAGCTTGGAGTCAGCCGGACTCCGATTCGTGAGGCCATCCGGATGTTAGAGCAGGAGGGGCTTGCTGTAACCATACCGAGAAGAGGAGCCGAGGTTGCCCGCATGACAGAAAAGGACATGGAAGATGTGTTACAGATCCGGGCAGCTTTAGATGAACTGGCAGTGCAGCTTGCAACAGAACAGATTACAGATGAACAGTTTGATGCATTAGAACAGGCAAGACAGAATTTTGAAAATTCTTTAAAAAGTGATGATGTAAAAGAAATTGCACAGGCAGATGTAGCATTTCATGATGCTATTTATAATGCTACCGGAAATGCAAAACTGGTATCCATGCTGAACAATCTGCGGGAGCAGATGTATCGTTACCGTGTAGAATATTTAAAGGACGAGACGATTTATCCGAGATTATTAAAGGAACATAAGGATATTGCAGAGAGTCTTCGCAGGAAGGACAAGTCCCGTGCTTCAGAAACCATGCGGGAGCATGTGAAGAATCAGGCAGAAGCAGTCAAAGATATGATCCGTCAGCAGGAACAAGACCAATAGCATAAAGAAACAGGAATAAAAAAACAAAATACGGAAACACTAAGGACAGACCGCACAGGGTCTGTCCTTTTTGCATATGCACAGGTGACTGGAAAATCGCATGTTTATATGCAGAGCTGGCGGACATCCGATACTATAAAAATTATGCCAAGGAGTTGATTTATGCAGCAGAAAGAAGAGAAAATCGCAGGGCACACCGCAAAGCATATCGCAGGACACACCGCAGAACATACAGCAGAACGTAAAGCAGAACACAATGATGAAATTACAACCAGTTTGCAGGAAAATGCAGCACGTTTTCAGAAGATATTTTCCGGGTGTGCGGATATTAAAATGCGAACCATGAAGATAGGACAGAAGCAGCAGATTGCATGTATGGCAGCATACATAGAGATAACCGGTGGTGGAGCAATTTTTGAAAAATCTCTCGTTGGCAGGCTTTTAAACGAATTGTGTCATTATAATGAAAAAGAAGTCTATGAGCGGCTGTCGCAGAATGCCCTTGGATTATCGGATGTTACGCCCTTTGATACTTTTTCGGATGCAGCAGCAGGTCTTCTGACCGGAGATACCATTCTGTTTATAGATGGCTATGATAAAGCATTAAAGATTCCGGATAAGGGATACCCGTCTATGGGAATTTCTGAAGTAAATTCAGAAAAGGTAATCCGGGGCTCTAATGAAGGATTTACCGAGTCCGTAAAAGCAAATACGGCATTAGTACGTAAAAGGATTCGTTCTCCGAAAGTAAAGGTAAAAGAGAAAAAGATAGGGCTGCGCAGTAAGACCAATGTGGATTTGATGTATATGGAGGATTTGATTTATCCCGGAGTTTTAGAGGAGGTAGAAAAGCGGCTTGACGGATTTGAAATTGACGGAGTCTTAGACAGTGGAATCATTGAACAGCTTACAGAAGAAAAATGGTATTCTCCATTTCCGCAGTTTCAGACCACACAGCGGCCAGACCGTGCAGCCATGGCGATTTTAGAGGGAAGGGTAGTGCTGATTGCGGATAATTCACCAATTGCACTGATTCTGCCGACGGATTATAACTCCTTCATACAGACCAGTGATGACTATTACAACCGCTGGGAAATTGCATCATTGGGAAGAATGTTACGTTTTCTGGCTTCCTTTTTTGCCATGACATTACCGGGACTGTATCTTGCAGTCTGCAATTTTCATACACAGATACTGCCGACGAAATTGCTGTTATCCTTTGCAGCAGCAAGACAAGGAGTGCCGTTTCCCGGGGTGGTAGAGGTACTTTTGATGGAGTTATCCTTTGAACTGTTGCGGGAAGCAGGCGTGCGCCTTCCGGGAGCTATGGGGAATACCATAGGAATTGTCGGTGGGCTGATTATCGGACAGGCGGCGGTGGAAGCAAATCTGGTCAGTCCTATCGTGGTAATTGTGGTGGCATTTACAGCACTTTGTTCCTTTGCGGTACCCAATGAAGAATTTGCAACAGCATTTCGCATCTTGAAATTTTTCTTTATTGCCATGTGTGCGTGGCTGGGCTTTTTCGGCTTTTTGATGGCTTTGCTTGCGGTACTCATTCATCTGTCACATCTTAAGAGTTTTGGCATTCCATATCTGATGCCCTTTGTAGGGGCAGATGTAACGGATTATCAGGATGAGCGGGACAGTCTGCTGCGTCTGCCATTATATCAACTGCGGCACAGACCGGTTTTTGCGAGACGCCACAATCGTCTGCGGCTTAGGAGGAAAAAGTAATTATGTTTTCAGAAAATCAGAAAATATCAGAGAGGCAGATGGCGAGGCTCCTGATTTTTGATATGTGCGGAATCAGTACGTTGCTGCTTCCCGGACTGTTAGGAAAAATGCTTGGGACAGACGGCGTATTTGCTATATTGCTGGGAGCAGTGCCGGTGTATCTATTTACCTTTCTTCCAGAGCTGCTACAGGAAAAGCGGAAAAACAGTAATACCAGAAATGGCAGTAATACCAGCAATATCAGTAACATCGGGAAAAGTTATCCGGAGATTTTAAAGAAACAAGGCAATGGTTTTATTCGCATTTTTGTACTGGTAGTCTATACAGTCGAGGGAATTCTGCTGGCGGGCTATGGCTTATTTCTTTTAAGTGACCTGATGGTGAGTGAGTTGTTAAAGGACAGTTCATTTGTGCTGGCAGCAGTTTTACTAATGCTTTTATGTGGCTATGGAATCTGGCAGGGCATCGAAGGGCGTGCCCGGGTGTATGAAATCCTGTTCTGGTTTGTATTTCTTCCACTTATTTTAATGCTGCTTCTGGCAACAAAGGATGTCAATACGATTTACTGGACTCCGGTAATGGTACATTCCTGGGGAAACTTTGTGAAAGGGACAGCGGCAGTTGTGCTTCTGTATGGCACAATGGCATTTGTTTTGTTTTTACAGCCCTATCTTGCAGAAAATGTCCGTGTAGGACGGACATGCCGGAAAAGCCTTTGTGTTACAGTGATTTTTAATGCTGCAATCTATCTGATTACGCTTGGCATCTTTGGCAGTGGCATGCTGCCGGAAATGAAATATCCGGCGATTACATTAATGAGCATGATAAAACTGCCAGGCGGTTTCTTCGAACGGCAGGATGCCTTTATGGTAGCAATCTGGTTCTTTACAATTTACGCATTTATCAATACCGGAATGTTTTATGCCTCGGATTTGCTGAAAGCTGTATGGCAAAAGGAAGGGCACCAAAAAGCGGATGGGAAAAATGAAGCGATTCAGGGAAAAGCCGATGCGAAAAGTATAGAAAAATTGATAATACCAATTGTAATGGTTCTTACATTTGCAGTCACATTACTTTTTTACCGGCTACCGGAGTGGAAAATAATGTTTATATGGATTCAGGCAATTGCATTTCTTCCGTTGACGGTAATTCTTCCGCTGTGCATTGGAGAGATAAGTAAATGCCGGGAAAATGGATAGTGAAAAGGGATAGTGAAAAAGGATAGCGGAAAAAATGGTGGAAAGGAGCAGCAGTATGAAAAATAGAATCGTGACAATTGTTTCCATGATATTTTTGGCAGTTTTATGCCTTGGCGGCTGTGGAAATACAGAGTTGGAAGAACGGAATTTTCCATTGGCAGCAGCAGTGACTTTGACAAAGGAGAACTATCAGATGGCATTTGGCTTTGAACAGCTTAAGGATGTAGCAGATGAGAAAAGTGAAAAAGAGAATACATCGGTACTTCTGGCGGAAGGAAAAGACTGCATGGAGCTGTTTTTACATGCAGATGGGGAAAATCCTGGAGAGATGGATTATAACCATTTAAAGGCATTGATTCTAAACCGGTCGCTGTTAGAGAATGAAAAGCGGCTGGGGGCATTTCTTGGGTATCTGGAAGAGGAAAATCTTTTTTCAAGGAATACGCTGCTTTTTGTTACGGAGGATGAACCGGATCAGGTGATGGAGATGGATACAGTTTTAAAAGAGCCGGTAGGAACTTATCTGAATGAAAGAATTGCCTCGGATGAGCGTTTTAAGGACAGTGAGGCAGTTACTCTGGGCAGCCTGTTCCGGATATGGGAAAATGAGAATGAAAATCTGTGGATTCCCTATATTAACTGTGCAGAAGATAAAATGATACTGGAAAAATATTATCTGATGCAGGGCAGGACGGCAGCAGGCAAAGTGGACCGGGAAACGGGAGAACTGGCTTTGCTCTCAGAGCAGAAGATGAAAAGCTACAGCATTTCACTTGAAGATGCAGAAAGTGTAACACTTAGTAATTTATGCTGCAGCTATGCTTTTACGGAGCAGAATGGCCAGGTGACGGAAACCGTTACAATAAAGGCGGATGGAAAGTATCAGGGCAACAGGGGACTGCTGCAGAAAACAAAGCACAGGGATGAAAAATTGGAAGACCTTCATACAGACAGTCAGGATGAAAATGCATTGCTGGAAGTGGAAGCAGAAATAGAGCAGACTTTGGAAGAAAAGATGGATGCCATGACAGAAAAATTGCAACAGAATCAGAATGCAGATGGAACAAACAGTTATTATAAATTAGGGGCATATGCAAGAGATATTTATTTGCAATATCAGAAGGATTGGAGCAGTTACCGGAAAAACCTGACAGTGGAATATCATTGGGATGTCACGCTGGTGACATCTCCGTAGGATTCTGGACACCCGGTTACACTGGTAACATCTTCACAGGGTGTTAAATGTATAAAAAAGAAAATTTCGGTTATATTCCAGATAGAAAGTCAGAATAGTATGGCGAAAGAAAGCGTAGCAAGGAAAAGCAGAAATAAGAAATCAGAAACATGAAAAGGAGTGTTACAATGAAAGAATATAACCGAAAAAAATTATATTTAAAAAGGGCGTTGTTCTATGGCATGCTGTTATTACTGTTGGTATTTACGGCAGGCAGTGCGAAAAAGGCTTATGAGGGGCGAAGAATGCAGGAGGACATTGCAGAAAAGATTCTGCGTTTCCATGTCAGGGCAAACAGTGATGGGGAAGCAGATCAGGCACTAAAACTTAAGGTGCGGGATGCGGTTGGAAAAGAAATGGGAGAACTTTTGCAGGATGCTAAGACAGCCGAAGAAAGCAGCCGGATTGCAAGAGAACATTTCCCGGAAATCATACATATTGCAAAAGAAGTCATCCGGCAGGAGGGTTATGATTATCCGGTAGAGGTGAAATTATCTTCCGTGGAATTCCCGGTAAAGACCTATGGCAGTTATACGTTCCCGGCGGGAACTTACCAGGCACTGGAAGTGATTATCGGAGCAGGCATGGGACATAACTGGTGGTGTGTTATGTATCCGAATATGTGCTTTGAAGGAAGTGTCTATGAGGTTGTGGATGGTAAATCAGAAAAGGTATTGAAGGATACCTTAAGTGAGACGGAATATCAGTCCCTGATGGAAGAGAAGAATTATAAGATTTCATGGAAATGGCTGGATTTCTGGGATAAATAGTGCTATACTGACCTGGATTTCTATAGAAGGAGCGGATTAGATGACAAAAGATGTAATTGTATCAATCAGCGGATTACAGATGCCGGCAGAAGGAGAAGCAGAGCCGGTTGAAGTGATTACAGTAGGGGATTATTACCAGAAAAACGGAAAACATTATGTGCTGTATGAAGAAGTAAATGAAGGTTTTGAAGGAAGCACAAAGAATATAATCAAGATGCAGGAAAACTGTATTGATATTACAAAAAAAGGAGTTTCCAATGTACACATGGTCTTTGAAAAGAACCGGAAAAATATGTCTTATTATGGAACGCCATTTGGAAATCTTCTGGTTGGAATTGATGCAAAGGATATTAAAGTGGAAGAGACAGAACATTGTATTGATGTGCAGATAGATTATGCATTGGAGGTAAACTATGAGCATCTGGCAGACTGTACCATTAAGATGAAGATTGCATCAAAAGAAAAAGGCGAATTCAGTCTTGCGTAGCTGGATGTATAAAAATAGAGCTGGGTGAAAACCCAGCTCAAGTTATTTTATTTACCAGCTTTTTCTTTTAACTTTGCCATAAAGCCTTTTTTCTTTTTGGCAGGCGCTTCAATAGGACCACGCATTCCTTTTACTGCAGTAATGTAAAGCCCGCTGACAGTAGCTTTTACTTCCTTCTTAACCGGAACAGAATCAAAAATCTGTCCGTCACAGATTAAAGTCATAACCTTTGGACCAACCTTTGCTTTGACGATTGGAAGTTTGGAACGGCGGAGCATTTTCGGGGTCTGGGCAATGACATTTGCCGGAAGACCGGAATCTTTAAGCCGCATCTTCTTCTTATCGATAATCAGCATGGAAATGGTCTGTGCTGCTGCTGCAATCTGGGCATCCTGTTCTTCTTTCTTTTTCTGAGCTCGTTTGCCCACAAAATAAAGAACAATCAGGGCAATAATCATAATAATCAGTATTGTTAATAATACAATCGCAAATTTTGGCACGATGAAAACCTCCTTAAGTAAAATCCAAATATGATTGTATCATTGATTGGCAGGATTGACAACCTGAAAAAGCGAAAAATTCTATGAAATGCTTTTATTTTCGGTGAAAATGTGGTATCTTTAGAAAGTATGACTGACTGGAAAAATCCAGCCTTTGAATGAAAGACAGAAGGGAAATAAACATGAAGAAGAAATTAGTAGCAGTATTGTTATGCCTGACACTGGCATTTTCAGTAACTGGCTGTGGAAAAGACAAGAAAAGTGAATCGGTAGAGAATACAGAGAGCACAGAAGTGGTATCCAGTGCGGCAATTGATTTTGACCCGCTTGATTATGTGGAACTGGGCGATTATATGGGATTATCAGTAGCTTTGACAGACGATTATTCCGTAAGTGATGATGATGTGAAGACTTTTATTGAGAATAGCGTAATTACCAACTATCCGTACTATGCAGATACGGATAAAACAGTGGTAGAGGATGGAGATGCTGTAAATATCGATTATGAAGGATTAAAAGATGGCGTGGCATTCAGTGGTGGAACTGCAACAGATACGGTCTTAGAGATTGGAAGCAATACGTTTATTGACGGCTTCGAAGAAGGACTGATTGGTGCAAAAGTAGGGGATAAAGTAACCTTGAATCTTACATTTCCGGAAAGCTATAAAAATACAGACCTGGCAGGACAGGCGGTTGTGTTTAATGTAACCATCAATAAAATTGTTGAGAAGCAGGATATTACTTATGACAATATGACAGATGAATATGTGGCATATGTCAATGCTAAGGCCAGCCTTGGCTATGATACGGTAGATGAGATGAAGGCAGATGCACGCAATTATCTGGAATCTTCTAAGGAATCCTCTAAGAAATCTGCAATCCGTTCTGCAGTAATGGACAAGTTAGGAGAGGTATGTACCGTAAAGGAACTTCCGGATGGACTTCTGGATGCCCGTATGGAAGAAGTAATGGCACAGTATGAATCCTATTACTGCAGCGATGGAAGCAGCCTTAAGGATTATGTGGAAAATACAGCAAATCAGGATTATGATGAATTTGTAAGCAATGTAACTGACGAAGTGACATCAGATCTTAAGACACAGATGATTTTAGAGGCAATTGCAGAAAAGGAAGGCATTGAGTTTGACCAGGATGGCTTTGACAGCTACGTTGGAAATCTTATGAGCAATTACAGCTACAGCGATGAATCCACATTATACAAATCATATGGATTGAGCGCAGACAGCGGAAAAGAATATTTAAAGAAAGTATATGTATGCAATCTGGCACTTCAGAAAGTAGTTGACAGTGCAACTGTTGAAGATGAGGCAGGAACAGAAAATGTTACAGATACTGAATTAAATACAGAAAACTAAAAAGGATTAGAAAATTTTTTATCTAAGGGGGATAGAAAAATGGAACTTGTTGACATCAGAGATTTATTTCACCATCAGGAAGATTATGTAGGTAAGAAGATTACCGTCGGAGGCTGGGTAAGAAGTAACCGTAATTCTAAAAACTTCGGATTTATCGTAGTAAATGACGGAACTTTCTTTGAACCACTGCAGGTAGTATATGCAGACGGACTGGAGAATTTTCAGGAGCTTACCAAAATTAATGTTGGTGCAGCTATTGTTGTTACCGGAGTGCTGGAAGCTACACCGGAAGCAAAACAGCCATTTGAAATTCAGGCAGAGGAAATCGTAATTGAAGGCGCATCTGCACCAGATTATCCGTTACAGAAGAAACGTCACAGCTTCGAATATTTAAGAACTATTTCACATTTAAGACCACGTACCAATACCTTTGAGGCAGTATTCCGTGTACGTTCCCTGATTGCATATGCAATTCATAAGTTCTTCCAGGAGAGGGACTTTGTCTATGTACACACTCCGTTGATTACCGGAAGTGACTGTGAGGGTGCGGGAGAAATGTTCCAGGTTACTACCATGGACTTAAATAACATTCCACACAAGGAAGACGGAAGCATTGATTATACACAGGATTTCTTTGGAAAACCAACCAATCTTACCGTAAGTGGACAGTTAAACGGAGAGACCTTTGCACTGGCGTTCAAAAATATTTATACCTTTGGACCAACCTTCAGGGCAGAGAATTCCAATACTACAAGACATGCTGCAGAGTTCTGGATGATTGAGCCGGAAATTGCATTTGCAGATCTGGAAGATGACATGGTACTGGCAGAGAGTATGCTGAAATATATTATTTCCTATGTTATGGAACATGCACCGGAAGAAATGCAGTTCTTTAATTCCTTCGTAGACAAGGGACTGATTGAACGGCTGAATAATGTATTACATTCCGATTTCGCAAGAGTGACTTATACAGAAGCCATTGAACTTCTGGAGAAAAATAATGATAAATTTGATTATAAGGTATCCTGGGGCTGTGACCTTCAGACCGAGCATGAGCGTTTCTTAACAGAGCAGGTTTTCAAGAGACCGGTATTCGTAACAGATTATCCAAAGGAAATCAAAGCCTTCTATATGAAGCTCAATGAAGATGGCAAGACAGTTGCAGCAGTTGACTGTCTGGTGCCAGGAATCGGAGAAATTATCGGAGGAAGCCAGAGAGAGGATGACTACGATAAATTATTAGAAAGAATCCATGAACTTGGATTAAAAGAGGAAGATTACAGCTTCTATCTTGATTTACGTAAATATGGTTCTGCAAGACATGCAGGCTTCGGACTTGGATTTGAAAGATGCGTCATGTATCTTACCGGTATGGCAAACATCCGTGATGTCATTCCGTTCCCAAGAACCGTTAATACCTGTGAATTGTAAGAGCAGCAGGTTATAAAAGAAGTATATAGAAGAAGGGCGTATGAAAAAACTTTCGTTTTTTCATACGCCCTTCTTTTGAATCATGGATTGATTTTATATAAGATAAATAAAGGGAGGTATTTTGCTTAACCCATAATTACTTCAACAGTAACTTCTTTCTTAGACGGATCAAATGGAATCATATTGCCATCAGCAATAACACCATCTACAGTAAGAACCTTGACACCTTTCTGTACGCCATTTGGATTCTTTACCTGAATGTGATAAGTTACACCACGGAAATCACGTTTTGCGGTAAAACCGGATAAAGCAGATGGAATACATGGGTCAATTACAAGACCATCATAATCCGGACGGATACCTAAGATATACTGGGATACATCAAGGAAAGTCCATGCAGCAGTACCGGTAAGCCAGCTGTTCTTTGCTTCACCGAAGTTTGGCGCATCTTTTCCGGCAATCATCTGAGAGTACACATATGGCTCAGTGCGGTGGATTTCGCTGATATCTTCGATATAAGCAGGACAGGTTCTGGTGTATACCTGCCATGCACGGTCGCCACGTCCAACGACTGTTTCTGCAATGGAAATCCATGGATTGTTGTGACAGAAGATACCTGCATTTTCTTTGTATCCAGGTGGATAGGAAGAAATTTCACCGAGTTCTACATGGTATTTGTGATAAGGTGGCTGCAGCAGTACAATGCCGTATTTGGTATCTAAGTATTTTTCAACAGACTGCATTGCCTGAAGACAATTGCCTTCTTTCAGTCCGATTTCTGCCATAACACAGAATCCCTGCGGCTCGATAAAGATTTTACCATCGTCACATTCTTTGGAACCGATTTTCTGTTTGTAGTGGTCGTAAGCTCTTAAGAACCATTCGCCATCCCAGCCGGCATCGAGAACGGTTTTTTCCATGGAAGCAATTGCTTCTTCCGCTTCTTTGGCTTCTTCTTCCAGACCTCTGTGTTTGCAGATTTCTACATAATCTTTACCATATTTTACAAACATGCCTGCGATAAATACAGACTCTGCATTTGGCCCCTCAGATGGTCCGAAGGTCTGGAAGGATTCACCCGGCTCTTCTGAGAAGCAGTTTAAGTTCAGACAGTCATTCCAGTCAGCACGTCCAATCAGAGGAAGTCCATGTGGTCCTAAGTGTGTTCTGGTATAGTTGAAGGAACGTCTTAAATGTTCCATAAAATTGGTTGCTTTGCTTTCGTCATTATCATAAGGAGTGATTTCATCTAAAATGGAGTAATCTCCGGTCTCCTTGATATAAGCAGCAGTACCGGCAATGAGCCATAACGGGTCATCATTGAATCCGCTTCCGATATCAGCATTTCCTTTTTTGGTAAGTGGCTGATACTGATGGTAAGCACTTCCATCCTCAAACTGGGTAGATGCGATATCTAAAATACGCTGTCTTGCACGGTCCGGAATCAGATGAACAAATCCTAAAAGATCCTGACAGGAATCACGGAAGCCCATGCCTCGTCCAATTCCGGATTCGAAATAGGAAGCGGAACGTGACATATTAAAGGTAACCATACACTGGTACTGATGCCAGATGTTTACCATACGGTCTAACTTCTCTTCGGAAGAAGATACGGTAAAGTGGTTTAAAAGATTATTCCAGTATTCTTTTAATTCTGCTAAAGCAGCGTCAGCTTTTTCTGTGGTATCAAAACGTTTTAATAATTCTTCTGCCGGTTTTCTGTTGATGCATCCGTTTTCAGCAGGACCATCCCATTTCTCGGCAACCGGATTCTCTACATAACCCAGTACAAAAACAAAGGATTTTGATTCGCCCGGTGCAAGAGAAACCTTGATATGGTGGGAACCAATCGGAGACCAGCCGCTTGCTACAGAGTTCTTAGAGGTTCCGTTTATGACAACTTCCGGCGCGGAATTTTCGCCATAAGCACCAAGGAAAGATTCACGGTCGGTATCGAATCCGGCAAGCTGGGTATTTACAGCATATACCGCATAATGATTACGGCGTTCGCGGTATTCTGTCTTATGATAAAGGGCAGAGCCGTGAATTTCCACTTCACCAGTACTGAAGTTACGCTGGAAGTTTGTCATATCATCCATGGCATTCCACAGACAGAATTCTACATAAGAGAATACGGAAATTTCTTTGTGTTCGCTGCCGTGGTTGGTCAGTGTCAGTTTGTTAATCTCACAGGTATTTCCCATAGGAACAAACATGGTCAGCTCTGCGGATAACTGATTTTTGCTTCCCTCAAAAACAGAGTAGCCTAATCCATGCCGGCACTGATAGGAATCTAATTCAGTCTTGGCTGGCATCCATCCCGGATTCCAGATGGTGTCACCGTCTTTGATATAGTAATAATGTCCATTGCTGTCATAAGGAATATTGTTGTAACGATATCTTGTAAGACGAAGGAGCTTGGCATCTTTATAGAAACTGTATCCTCCGCAGGTGTTAGAAACCAGTGAAAAGAAATCTTCACATCCTAAATAGTTGATCCATGGAAGTGGAGTCTTTGGGGAAGTGATGACATATTCTTTCGCTGCATCATCGAAATGTCCAAATTTCATAATTAAATAACCTCCTTAAATACAATAAGTCCGAAAACGATTAAGAGAGGTATTTCTTTAGGTTGAGTATAATATAAGAATTAGGAAAAAGCAACAGAAATATTGAAGAAAGTATGTATTTTAGGAGAAAAGAGCGAAAATGACAGCTTTTTGTCATATAAATCGAAAACACCGAGTGATAACGATTAAGTAAAGAGAAAGAAAAAAATCGACTTAATATAGAAGAAAGAAAACAAGATTAGTAAAAAATGCACAAAACTGACGGATTAAAACTGGGTAACTGTTACAAATATACAAAAAATGGTTGCATTTCACTCTGGATATGTTATGATAAAGCTACGAAAACGATTAAGAAAAGCAACTCGAAACAGTGAGGTGCAAAAGATGGTATCTTTAAAAGACATTGCGAAAGAATGTGGTGTATCAACTGCAACAGTTAGCAAAGCACTGAATGGACAACATGATATTGGAGAAGAAACAAAAGCAAGAGTAAGAGAGACAGCAGAGCGGATGGGGTATTTTCCAAATGCAGCTGCCAGAGCATTAAAGACCAACCGTTCCTACAACGTAGGAGTCCTGTTTCAGGAAGAAGCAGGAAGTGGTCTGACACATGAATATTTTTCAGGTGTGCTAAATGGAATTAAGGTGCAGGTTGAGAAGATGGGATATGATGTAACATTTATCAACAACAGTTACGGAGTAAAGAAAACCTCATTTTTTGAACATTGCAGATACCGGAACTTTGAAGGAATCGTTATCGTGTGTGCTGATTTTGCCAGCCAGGGAGTGCTTGAATTAATGAACAGTGCATTCCCGGTGGTGACCATTGATTATACACATTACAATTGCACAGCAGTTTGTTCCAATAATGTAAAAGGAATGGAGGATCTGCTGAAGTATATATATAAGAAGGGTCACCGAAAAATTGCTTATATACACGGACAGAAAAACTCGAATGTAACACGAGAAAGACTTACAAGCTTTTACCGGACGATGGAAGAACTTCATATTAAGGTAAATGAAGATTACATTCGGGAAGCTGCTTATCTGGAAACAAAGGGAGCGGCGGAGCAGACAGAAATCTTACTTGATATGGATGACCCGCCAACCTGTATTCTTTATCCGGATGACACCTCTTTAATCGGAGGAAAAAACGTGATTATGGAACGTGGGATGCATATCCCGGAAGATGTTTCCATTGCAGGATATGACGGAACGAGAATTTCCCAGTTATCCCATCCGAGAATCACAACGATTCATCAGGATACCGAAGAGATAGGAAGAGAAGCAGCACGGCGTCTTATTGATGCCATCGAGAAACCGAGAACTACTCTCATAGAGAGAGTCGTTATAGAGGGCACATTGATTACCGGCCAGTCGGTAGGAGAGCTGCCTGAAACAACATCCGAAGAGGATGAAAAATGAGAAGGAGGAGAACTCAATGAAAAAGAAACTTATCAGTACTTTATTATGCGTATCCATGGTAGCAGCTATGGTAGCTGGATGTGGATCAGGAGATGACACAAAGGATGCGAACAATGATGCATCCACCACAGAGAAAACAGCAGATGCAGACACAGACACAGACACCGACAGTGATTCTACAGAAGTAGAGAATACAATCACCGGTGATCCTAGTGCAGATGATGCATTCGTAGTATGGGGCTGGAACGACGATATCAAGAATATCTTAGATGGACCGTTTGCAGAGCAGTACCCAGACCTTGCAAAACGTATCGTATTCGTAAATGCAGGTGGATCTGATTATTATCAGACAAAGATTGATGAAATCTTAGATGATCCTGATAATGAATTGTATCCAGACCTGATGGGACTTGAGGTTGACTACGTTTTGAAATATGTAAACAGTGACTGGCTGACCTCAGTTGGTGACTGTGGAATTACAGCAGATGATTATGCAAATCAGTATCAGTACAATCTGGATCTTGGAACTGTATCCGGCGAAGATTCTTCTGATGCAAACAATGTAAAAGCATTATTCTGGCAGGCTACTCCTGGATGCTTCCAGTTAAGAGCAGACCTTTGTGAGAAATATCTTGGAACAACAGATCCTGCTGAATTAAGCACAATGTTCTCTACATGGGATGGCGTTCTTGATGCAGCAAGAAAAGTAAATGATGCATCCAATGGAAAATGTAAACTGTTCTCCGGTTATGATGAGTGCTTCCGTGTACTTTCTAACTCAAGAGCAACTGGCTGGTATGGCGATGACGATGTGATTTCTGTTGATGATAACATGACACAGTACATGGACCTTGCTAAGACAATGGTAGACGAAGGCTTAACCTATGAAACAGACCAGTGGTCAACTGACTGGTATGCAAACATGGAAGGTGACGGCGAAACATCTAATGCAGCACTTGCTTACTGCGGATGCCCATGGTTCACATACTGGAGCTTAAAAGATACCTGGAAAGGCAACACAATCCTTGTAAACGCACCGGAGCAGTTCTATTGGGGTGGTACAGGACTTGCAGCAACAGCTAACTGTGCAGATAAAGAACTTGCTGGAACAATCATTAAAGCATTTACCTGTGATACAGACTTCATGGTATCTATCAATGCAAAGAACAGTGATTTCGTAAACAACAAAGAAGCTGTTAAGAAGATTTCAGAAGCTGGCGCAACCTGTGACTTCTTATATGCAGATGCTGGTCAGGACATCATGGCATTCTACTTACCAATGGCTGATTCTATCAGTGCTAAGAATGCAACAGCAGAAGATCAGAACATCAATGCTTCCTGGGCTACTCAGGTAAAAGAATATGCAGCAGGAAACAAGGATAAGGATACTGCAATCGCAGATTTCAAATCCGCAGTACATGACTCCTATTCATACTTAAAAGCTGAATAATCAGTAAAAGAACAATAACTATGCTGCCCTTTCCGGCATGGGAAGGGCAGCATTTATAAACAAAACTATTGGAGAGTTGTTTTTAATATAGGGAAATGGAAGATGGATTGAGAGGAGTTGGCAAAGATGGACAAAAAGAAAAAACGTAAACATATTGAATATGGCAGATATGGATACTTCTTTATCGCCCCATTCTTCATTGCATATTGTCTGTTTCAGTTATGGCCGTTATTTAATACATTTTACTATAGTACATTAAGCTACTATAAGAGAAACGGTAGAGAATTTATTGAATTTTGTGGATTAGACAATTTCAAAAATATTCTTGGACTGACAGCAGGTGAAAAAGGATATGCATTGATTTATTTGAAAAATACACTGGCAATGTGGGTATGCAACTTTATTCCACAGATTTTAGTTTCATTGTTACTGGCAGTATGGCTGACTGATAACATTGTAAAATTAAAAGCTCAGGGCGCATACAAAATTATTATTTACTTACCGAGTATTATCACAGCAGCGTCTGTATCTGTTTTATTCAATGCGATGTTCTCCCAGTACGGACCAATTACACAGTCCTTACGTAACATGGGAATCATTTCACAGAAATTTAACTTTATGACAAGCGTCGGCGGAACGCGAGGGTTAATATCATTTATCCTCTTCTGGATGTGGTATGGAAATACAACCCTGTTGCTGATATCAGGAGTTTTGGGAATTGACCCAAGTCTTTATGAAGCAGCTGATATCGATGGAGCAACCGGATGGAAGAAATTCCGTTACTTAACACTTCCATTATTAAAACCGATTATGTTATATGTATTGATTACTTCCGCAATCGGTGGTTTACAGATGTACGATATCCCGGCATTATTCAATGTCAGCAAGTCAGGACTTATCGGACAGCCGGATGATTCATCCACAACAATGGCAATGTACATCATGAGATTATATCAGAGTGATGTAGGTAAGGCGGCAGCAGTATCTGTATTCCTGTTTATTCTGACCTTGATTATCAGTCTTATCTTCTTCGGAACGATGACGGATCGGAGCGAGAAGAAACATAAGAAAGGAGGGAATCGATAATGGCAAGTTTTGATATGGCAATGAGCGGACAGACATCCCAGCCAAAACAGAAAAGTTATTCGAAAGTATTACATACAAAAAGAGCAATCCGAGGTGTCATTTGTATCCTCTTCTGTCTCCTTAGTTTACTGCCATTCCTTTTAATGGTTATGAATGCAACCAGAACCTCCGGAGATATACAGGCAGGTGTAACATTGATTCCTTCTTCCCACCTGATGGAGAACTGGAATATGCTTCTTCAGAAGCAGAATGGTATGAGATTAACATTAGGAAGAGCAATGTTGAACTCCTTATGTATCACAGTACCAGGTACCTTCCTTGCAGTATATTGTTCCTGTATGACAGCTTATGGAATTCATGTATATAACTTCAAAGCAAAGAAGTTTGCATGGGCGTTCATCATGGCAATCATGATGGTGCCGAACCAGATTACAATCATTGGTTTCTACCGCTTTATGTTAAAACTGAATCTGGTAGATACTTATATCCCATTGATTATTCCTTGTATCGCAGCACCGGCAGTTGTATTCTTCATGAAACAGTATATGGAAAGTACCTTATCCATTGAAATGATTGAAGCCGCACGAATTGACGGAGCAAGAGAATTCCGGATTTTCAATACCATTATCATGCCGATTATGAAACCGGCAGTAGCAACACAAGCAATCTTCCAGTTTATTGCACAGTGGAATAACCTCTTTACCCCAACCATCATGTTAACAACTGATGAGAAGAAAACACTTCCATTGTTCGTACAGATGCTGACAGCAGATCAGTTCCGTGTAGATTACGGTGTTGTATATGTAGGCCTTACCGTAACGGTACTTCCATTAATTATTGCTTACCTTATCCTTTCAAAATACATTGTAGCAGGTGTAGCACTTGGTGGTGTAAAGGGCTAAAACAAAAAGAATTCTTTTTTCCATTTCCTCATACAAAATATAATTAAGCGCGAAGAGAGGTTGCCGAAAGGCAGCCTCTCTTTGTGTGCATACAATCGCTTGCAATTAGGCAAGTTCTGTGATACACTTTCAAACGTTGCAAGTACCCCGTAAAACCAAGGTCTTTGGGGAAGAAGAAACCGAGTGTTCGAGACCTTCCACTCGTAAAACAAAACTAGAGGAGACAAAAGAATATGAGAAACAAAAAAGTATTATTTATTGTGCAGGCTGCGTTAATTGCAGCAATCTATGTGGCGCTGACTTATCTTAGCAGTATTGCAGGACTGGCATCCGGTACGATTCAGGTGCGTATTTCAGAAGCATTATGTATTCTGCCGGTATTTACGACTGCAGCAATTCCAGGATTATGGCTGGGATGTTTTCTGGCAAATATGCTGACAGGCGGTATTCCTGTGGATGTTGTGTGCGGAAGCATTGCAACTTTGATTGGAGCGTTTGGAACTTATGCATTAAGAAAGCATAAATTTGCATGCACATGGCCGCCGGTTATTGCAAATATGGTGATTGTACCTTTTGTATTACGCTATGGTTATGGCTTTATTACAGAATTTAAAGGCGTTGACTGGTCGATTCCATTTAATGCACTTACTGTTGGAATCGGAGAAGTTATCACCTGTGTGATTTTAGGCAGTGTATTACTCCGGGTACTGAATAAGTACCGCAATGTAATCTTTCATGAATAAAAATAAAATAATACTTGCAATTTAAAATGCCATAAAATATAATGGTTTTAGACCAAAGAGGGTATATTCGAAAGAATATGCCCTCTTTTTACATCTGAAAAATACTTAAAGAGGGTGATTGATTGAAAACACTAGAGACAAATGACTGGATGATTTTAAATAGTATTATTTATAAGATTTATACGACGGAAGATGCAGATATTATGCGGGAGCAGTTTTTAGAGCAGATGAAGATGGTGCTGGATTTTGACAGTGCAGATTTTTTTCTCGCAGACAGCCAGGAGAGCAGGCATCTGGTAAGACCGGTCACTTATAATTGTGATGATGAATCCCCGATGTATGATGAAATGAATGCTGACCGCGGAATTGTATATAGCGGAAAGAGCCTGGTGTACCGGGAAACTGATATGATATCGGATGAAAAAAGGGTACAGACAGAATATTATCAGAAGGTGTACCGGCCAAATAACTGGCATTATGCAATCCAGATGATATTGGGAAGAAATAAAGAATTTTTAGGCGTTGTCACTTTTTACCGGACAATCGGAAAAGATAATTTCCAGTATGATGACATTTTTATTCTGGACATGTTAAAAGACCATCTGGCATTCCGGTTATATAAGGACGGACAGCAAAAAGATGAAAGGGCAGAGAAACTAACGATAACAGAAGTAACAGAGAAATATGAACTGACAAAGCGGGAGCATACGATATTGCAGCTTTTGATGCAGGGAAAGGATAATCATACCATTTGTGAAGAATTGTCCATAAGCGTAAATACATTAAAGAAGCATATCTTAAATATCTATCGGAAGCTGGGTATCAGAAATCGTGTTCAGATGTTTAAAATGATTAAAGAAAAAGAGTGATTTTTCTATATCGAAAAGATGATGGAAAAGGAGATTTTTCTGTGAATGAGGCAGAGAAATCTTCTTTTTTTGTTTACGCGAGTAGCGAGAAAAATCGCATGCTTGCATGCAGATTTGGCGAGCACCGCGATAACTCGAGAAACTCGCAAAGCGTGTTTCTCGTAGTTTAAGTTGCCAGGCATCCGCAAGAAGATGCCAGTGGCAGGTTTTGCAGTTATAAAATTTTTCTGAAATAACAGAAGGGCATATTGACTTATTAAGAAGTGGCAGGTATGATGGCAGTATCGAAAGCAAATCATTTGCTTTGATTTCGTAGAGCGGGAATATTTCCCAGATTCATTGGCATTTTCGCCAAAATTTCCAAGAAACAGGATGAAAAGTAAAAAAAGAGACGGTAAAAGAGTTGGAACAAACGAACTGGTTTGGGTTGTCAAGTCGGGACTCTTTTACTATAATGAAAGGAGAACTATTGTGTATGGCAAGAAAATGTAAAAGCTATGAGGAACTGGAACTTTCCGATGATTTCATGTTTGCAAAGGTGATGCAGAACAAGGCTCTTTGCAAGGAATTGCTGGAACTGATTATGGGCTTTCCGATTGCGGATATTGTATATCTAGAGGAGCAGAAAACTCTGGATGTGGCAGCAAATGCCAAAAGTGTGCGTATGGATGTGTATGCTGCGGATGAGAATCAGACGATTTATGATATTGAGATGCAGACAGGAAAGAAAAAGCATCTTCCGAAACGAAGCCGTTATTATCAGGGAATCATAGATATTGACGAGACAGATAAGGGAATCGAATATCAGAGCTTAAATAAAAGTTATGTAATATTTATCTGCACCTTTGATCCATTTGATGCGGGCAGACATATTTATTCCTTTGAGAACCGGTGCATACAGGATTTGAATCTGGAACTGGGGGACGGAACAGGGAAAATCTTTTTGAGCGCAGTGGGGCGGCAGAACGATGTCAGCGCAGAGATGAAAGCATTTTTGGAATACTTGTCCAAGAAAACAATAGAAACAGACTTTGTGCATCGACTGGACCGGGAAGTTCAGCGGGTCCGTGATAACCAGAAATGGAGGAAAGAGTATATGCAAAGACAGTCGGATTGGATTGAAGATAGAGAAGAGGCAAAAGAAGAAGGAAAATTAGAACTGCTGAATCAGTATATAAGCGGAATGAAAGCTAAGAACATATCAGAAACTGAAATAAAAAATAATCTGATGGATATTTTTGCATTGCCGGAAGAGGAAGCAGAAAATTTATTGCAGGGTGGTAAAGAACAGTAAAATATATATTGGAATAGCATGATTTAAGGAGAAGGTTCGCTATTGTCATAACCGATGGAAAGGGGCAATAGGGAATCTTTTTTTTACTTTACAGGAAATTGCTTTCCTGTAAAATAAAAAACGCTCCGCGAGGATGCACACTGCGGCGTATAAGGTAGATGTCGCAAGCGACCGCCGCAGGCGCGAGAATGTGCCAAGGCACATTCTTTGTTACGATAAACTTGAAAATATGTTTCAAGTAGTTTATGGCAGGAGCAGAATTTGACAATCTGGGGTATAATAATTGAGGAAGAAAAGAGAATGAGGAAGATTATATGATAGAATTTAGACCAATAACCATAGATGACAGAGACTGGATGAGTGAAAAGCTGAGGGAAGATAACAGACAGGGCTGCGAATATAGCTTTGCAAATAACTTTATCTGGTCTGTGATATATAAAGTGGAAGTGGCAGAAGTCTGCGGCTGCTGCGTGATAAAATTCGATGCAGAAGGGGAAGACTGTTATGCATTCCCAATTGGAGCCGGAGATAAGAAGGCAGCAATTATGCAGCTCCTTACACATGCAAAAGAAGATAACAGCAAGCTCTATATTGAAAGTATTGAGGAGGCAGACCGGGAGTTTTTAGAAACGTATTTTTCCGGTATTTTTCAGATCGAAGAAAACAGGGACAGCTTTGATTATATTTATACAGTGGATAAGCTGACCAGTCTGGCAGGAAAGAAGCTTCATGGCAAACGAAATCACATTGCAAGATTTAAAGATGACGAGGATTGGAGTTATGAGCCAATGACAGCGGAAAATAAGCAGGAATGCTATGATATGAATCTTAAGTGGTGCGACCGGAGAGCCTGCAAGTGGAATGAGGATATGAGTGATGAGCAGTGTGCCCTGAATCAGGCAATGAAATATTTTGATGAGTTGCATTTAGAGGGCGGCATATTGCGTAAGGCTGGAGAAATCGTAGCATTTACCATAGGAGAACGATTAAATTCTGATACTTATGTCGTGCATTTTGAAAAAGCATTTCCGGAAATACAGGGTGCTTATCCAATGATTAACCAGCAGTTTGTAATGCATAATTGTCAGGAGTATAGTTATGTAAACCGAGAAGATGATGCCGGGGATGAAGGACTGCGAAAGGCAAAATTATCCTATTATCCTGATATTTTGCTGAAAAATTATACTGCACGGGAGATTTAAGATGGAAATACGGTTTGCAACAAAAGAGATGATTCCACAGATAAAAGAGATTTGGCATCGGTGCTTCGGGGATGAAGAGGACTATATGGAATTCTATTTCACGCACCGGTTTACGGAAGAAAATATGCTGGTGTGTATGGAAGATAAGAAGCCTGTGGCAATGACAACATTTCTTAAGGCGTATCTTGTGACCGGGGAAGGTGAGATACCGGTACATTATGCTTATGCAGTAGCAACCCTGCCGGAATACCGGGACAGGGGCTATGCAAAAATGCTGTTAGAAAAAGGAAAACAGCATTTTCAGACACCGATTGTCTTAGAACCAGCCAGCGAAAGCCTCATATACTATTATGAGAAGCTGGGATTCCGTATGGCATTTTGCGTAGCAGAGCGAACCATTCTTCCGGATGAAATTGCAGAAGCAAAAGGGGAAGAAAAAGGGCAGCAGGAATACTGGCTGCTTACAGTGACACCGGATGAGTATGTGCAGCTTCGGGATGCTTATTTTATGGGAAATGGTTATATCCGCTGGGATAAGGATGCAATCACTTATGCGTTGCTGGAAAATGACTATGCAGATGGTTATGCTTATAAAGTGCAGCACCATGGCAGAGAGGATCTTTTGTTATTCCGGGAAGAGGAAAATGCAATCGAAGTATTGGAAACAACTTTATCAGAGCAGGATTTGCTGGCAGTATTAAAGCGTCTTCGGATAAAAGTTCCGGTCAGAGTCAGAAAATCTCTGGCGGCAGTTGAAAGAGAAGAACGAGTCGGAAATGATAAAAAAGAACAGGGCTATCAGAAAGAAGATTTTGGCATGATAACCGGCTGTGATGAGGTAAAGAATGGGTACTTGAATCTTACGCTGGAGTAGAAACTTTATGAGATAAATTCTATATGAGAGAAGAATTTTATAAGAAGATAATGAAATGCTGTTTTAGAATAGAAAGTGTGAAAGGAGGTTCTATATGATTGGAATATATATCTGGATTCCGTTTGTAGGAACATTTTTAGGGGCGGCCTGTGTGCTGTTTATGACTGGGGAGTTGAAGCCGCTGGTGCAGAAATCCCTGCTGGGATTTGCATCCGGAGTCATGGTGGCAGCGTCGGTATGGTCGCTATTGATTCCGTCTTTGGAAATGTCAGAAGAAATGGGAAGGTTGTCATTTATTCCGGCAGCAGTTGGATTTGCCCTTGGAATTGCATTTTTGCTGATTTTGGATAGGATTATTCCGCATTTACATTTAAACAGTGATGAGCCGGAGGGAATTAAAGCACACCTAAAAAAAACAACCATGCTGGTACTAGCAGTTACCTTACATAATATTCCGGAAGGGATGGCAGTGGGTGTAGTATTCGCAGGATTTCTGATGGGCAGTGGAAATATTACTTTGACAGGAGCACTTGCCCTGGCAATCGGTATTGCCATACAGAATTTTCCGGAGGGTGCAATTATATCCTTGCCACTTCGCAGTGAAGGAACCGGAAAAGGAAAAGCATTTCTTTACGGGGCACTGTCTGGCATTGTAGAGCCGATAGCTGCAATTATAACCATTGCAGCAGCATCCATAGTGATTCCGATTCTGCCGTATCTGTTATCGTTTGCAGCAGGCGCCATGATTTATGTGGTAATCGAGGAATTGCTGCCGGAGGCATCCACAGGCAGCCATTCGAATATTGCAACCATATGGTTTTCAGTAGGATTTCTGCTGATGATGATACTGGATGTGGCACTGGGATAGAAAATCCCGGATAGCTGATAATTTGAGGAACATCTCATTTTTATCAGCTATCCGGGATTTTTTTGTTGTCGGAAGATACCACTTTTAAGATAAATTCAATAATTTCTGTATTGCTTCCTGCATTTCCGGGTGCTTCCGGTATTGTAGAATCAATTCTTTTTCATGTCTGGTCAGAATGATTTTTTCGGAATCGTCATAACCGAAAGTTCCAAGAATGTCATTGATTTTATATATTTCGCATAAGAGCAAAAGCGTATCGGCATCCGGCTGGGTCTGACCGCTTTCCCAGCCATAAATGGTTTTTGGCGCTACCGGGACAGATTTCTCACTTAACTGGATGGAGACATCCGTTACGGAAAGCTGGTTGCGTTTGCGATATTCTTTTAATACTTTTGCGATGTTTGCATTTTTCATTTTTTCACCTCTTTTTTAATCATAAACTAACATATTTTGAACGTCAAACAATTCTCGGATAACAGGAAAAATGAATGTTGATATTCTCTTTAAGAAAGAATATAATGCTATTTATAAGAAAATATTCCCGGAGTCAGAGAATATTATGAGTTGGAATCTTTTAAAGAGAGAAAGAAAAATGGCAAAGACAATAACAGAAAAATTAGCAATATACATAGCAGATAATCATTTATCCGTAACACAGGTTGCACGGGATACCGCCATTTCGGAGGATAAACTGCAGGTGGGAGCAAAAGAAAGCCTGAACGCAACAGAGTTTCTGGAATTGTGTTCCTATTTGAATGTGAAACCGGAAGAATTGAAGAAATGGTGAGTTAAATGCAAAGATATCGATGCACGAAAGATAATATCATAACACAGACCAGCGTCTGTCCGGTATGCAAGGAACGGGCGGAACTGGAAAAATCCGACATTTACTGGTGTGATACCTGTAACATTCCTTTATATCAGAAAAAATGTTCCTGTGGCAGTAAGCCAAGGAGAATGGTATCGGATATCCGCCCGGTATTTCCGGAGGAAAGATTGCTGTTAGAAATTTTGCTGAAAAAGCCATTTGCATTTTTAAAAGATTCGGTATGGAACGGCTCCGGAAATAAATATTATGTCAATGGCAAACGAATTGACTTTTCTGTAAAAGATTTAATAGAAGTAGACGCAGAAGAAGTGCGTAAGCAGTATGAGGATTTGAGAGAACAGAATACCTATCAGTATTTTGATTCCTATATAAAAAGATTCTTAGAGGAGAACCGGGAGCGTTATGAAGAGATAACCACAGAAGCGACCGGTTATATCAGAGAGAGCACGAAGAATTATAAGATTCAGGATATGTTTGTCTCTTTTTCCGGTGGAAAGGATTCCACGGTGGTATCCAGTCTTGTAATGCGGGCGTTATCAGAACCGAAGATACTTCATATTTTCGGGGATACTACATTGGAATTTCCGGAAACCATGCACTATGTGGAGCGGTTTAAGAAAGAGCATCCGAAGACACCGGTTCTGTCATCGAGAAATAAAGAAAAGAATTTTGAAGAACTGTGTGAACTGATGGGACCGCCGAGCCGTGTCATGCGCTGGTGCTGTACTATTTTTAAAACGGGAGCAATCCAGCGGAAGATAAAAGCGTTGTTTGGTGATAAAGATAAAATAATTACATTTTATGGAATCCGGAGAAGTGAGTCTGCCAGCAGAAGCAAATATGAGAGGGAGACAGAAGGCTCGAAGATTACGAAGCAGATTACGATTTCGCCGATTATTGACTGGATGGACTTTGATATCTGGCTGTATCTTCTGACTACAAAGATAGATTTCAATGACGCATATCGCTGGGGTTATACCAGAGTAGGCTGCTGGTGCTGCCCGAATAACAGTGCCTGGTCAGAATTTTTATCAAGAATTTATATGCCGGAGCAGTCAAAGCACTGGCAGGAATTGTTGATTGACTTTGCAAGGCGGATCGGTAAGCCGGATGCAGAAAGCTATATCCGGGATGGCAAATGGAAAGCCAGACAGGGCGGAAATGGCGTGGAATATGCCAATAAAGCAGTGGTGTCATTTAAACCCTGTGTATTGGAAGAAAACAGCTTTAATTATGAATTGCAGCGGCCGATTTCAGAAGAATTATATGAGCTATTCCGGCCGTTTGGATATATCAATAAGAATCTTGGAAATGAGCGTTTGGGAGAAGTGTTTATTACCACAAAAAATGGCAATCCAAGAATCAAATTGCAGGGACGGATTGGTAAGACTACTCTGAAGGTGACAATTTATGATATGCATCTGGATGGAGCAAAAAATCTGGAAACAGCGGAAGATAAGATAAAATGCCAGCTGACCAAATATCAGCTCTGCATGGGCTGTAAGGCCTGTGAAAGTATCTGTAAACACAATGCGATTGTTATCCGGGATGAAAAGGATGGGAGCATTTCCTATCATATTCTGGATGAAAAATGTGTCCGCTGTGGAGAGTGTGTCAACCATTATGTAGGTGGTTGTTACATCAGAAAAGTGCTGGCAACAAAACGAGGAAAAAGGGAAGAGTAAGAAGAATGGGAGCAATGATAAAAAAGATTCGACTGAAAGGTCATGAGACATTTATATTGCGGGAAGGCTGGCTGACAAAGGGACTGGCAGCAGCAGAAAAGGATGGAACGGTATTCAGTAAAAACTCCGGGGCAGATGCTTTGGGAGTCGGAACCAATATGGCAAAGGCAATCCGTTACTGGATGCAGTCGGCCGGATTCATTGGAAAAACTGAAAACAGGGCAGCCGTAAAACTGGAATCACTTGGTCAATTAGTATATCAGAAGGATCCGTATTTTGAGGATGATTTTTCCTATTGGCTGGTACATATGAATCTGGTGACAAATGCCGAGGCAGTTACAAGCTGGTATCTTTTCTTTAATACGCTACAGGCAGAAGAATTTACAAGAACAGAACTGGAAGATTATATGCTGCGGGAATATGCAGTGGAAACGGGACGGACAGAGATACCAAGACGTTCGCTGGCAGATGATTGCAGTGCCATACTCCGGATGTATAGCAGAGACCATGTGGAGGATTACGATCCGGAGGATAAGAGCATCAGTCCTTTTGCACACCTTGGATTATTAAAGCTGGATGGTGGGAAATACCGGAAGAGCCAGCCGAATTTAAACCGGCTCAGCCCATTTGCAGTCTGGTATCTTATCGAAAAAATGTGGGAAGAAAATAAAACGAACAGCATCAGTATTGCAAGCCTTTTGGAAGATGCAAAAGGTCCGGGAAAAGTCCTGCAGTTAAAACGGGCGGCATTGAATGAATATCTGGATAAACTGGATAACTATGGCTATATCCGGCTGAACCGGACGGCAGGACTGGATATGGTATACAAAAATGAAGAGAAAGATTGGGGACCGTATGAAGTTGCGGAACTATATTATGAAAAATAAAGGGAACGATCAAGATGAAGAGACTGAAAGATTTCGTTGAGATAGATAAAAGATTTCAAAATTCCATAAATTTACAACTGGATTTGCAGGATGATACCAAGCTGGAAAGTTATATTCCAACCAAATCATCTTTATTAATTCTGCAAAAATATCTGAAATCAGTAATGGGACAGGAAAAGGAAAAAGCAACGATTCTGATTGGACCTTATGGAAAAGGAAAATCACATTTACTGCTGGTATTGTTGCAGATTCTTTCTGCACCGGAAAATGAAAAGGTAAATGACCTGGTTCAAAGAATCAGCAAATTAGATGCAGAAACAGCAGAATTGATAGAGCAGTATCAGAATCAGAAGAAAAAATTCCTTCCGGTTATTGTATCCAGCTCAATTATGAATCTTTCGGATGCCTTCGTCTTAGGACTGACAGAAGCATTGCAGTATGCAGGACTTAGCGACATTGTTCCGGACAGCTATTATAAGGAAGCAGAAAAGGCAGCGGATAACTGGATGGAAAATTATCCCAAGACTTATCAGAAGTTTGCAGAACTGATGCATTCAGAGCATGGTCGCTCCATTGAACAGTGGAGAAAACAGATGGATAAAATGCAGGAAGATGCCTTAGAAGCATTCCGGGAAATTTATCCGAAAGTGACTTCCGGCAGCCAGTTCCAGCCGATTGTAAATATTGAAACCATGAAGGTCTATGAGGGCATCAATCGTATTTTATGTGAAAAATACGGTTATGCAGGCATTTTCCTTGTATTCGATGAGTTCAGCAAATATGTGGAAGGTCATGAAGAGGCAACCTTTGCAAGAGATATGAAGGTATTGCAGGACATGTGTGAGCTGGCAAATTCCGGCAAAGAGGAAATTCATATCGTATGTGTTGCCCACAAGAGTATTAAGGAATATGGACATCAGTTATCAAAAAATATAAAGGATGCTTTTGATGGAGTAGAAGGAAGATTAAAAGAAGTCCGGTTCGTAGTATCTGCGAAGAATAATTTTGAACTGGTGATGGACGCCATTCATAAGGATATAGAGGAATGCAGACGTGTGGCAGCAAAAAATGCAGAGTGGAAAAAGGTGTTAGAAGATACCTATCAACTGCCTTGCATTTCTGCACTTTTTGAACAGGAAGAGTATGACACAGTAGTAAAGGAAGGCTGTTTTCCTTTGCTGCCGCTTACCGTTTATCTGTTATTAGGAATCAGTGAAAAAGTGGCACAGAATGAACGCAGCGTGTTTACTTTCCTTGCAAATAATGAGCCGGGTTCACTGGTACGCCTGATTGAAGAAGATGAAAAGGAAGCCCATGGAATCGGTGCGGCAGTCGTTTATGATTATTTTTCCAGATTATTCCGGGAAAATACAGACCTTATCCATATTCATGCGGAATGGCTGAAGGCAGAGTATGCCCTTGGAAAGGCAGAGTATGAGGAAGAAAAAAACATCATCAAAGTAATGGCATTGCTTAAGATGATGGGAAATGAAGAAGAACTTCCGGTAAACGATGAAAGCATCTATCTGGCAAGCGGACTGGAATATGGAATTGTAAAAGAAAAATTAGAACAGTTAAAAGAAGCACAATTAATACAGTGGAGAAACCGGACTGCTTCTTATGATTTTAAAAATAATGTCGGTGTCGATATCGAAAAAAAGATTCAGGAAGAAATACAGAAACAGAAAAAAGTAAATATCGAAAAAGTGTTAGGTGAAATTGCAGAATTAGATTATGTCCTGCCAAAGCAGTATAATCAGGAATTCACCATGACCAGATATTTTCATTATGAATATAAAAAGTTAGAGCAGTTTCTTGCATTAAAGAAGGCAGAATATCTTTTTGAAGAGAAACCCGCAGACGGAAAGATTATCGCATTGACGGATGCAGATAAGACAACAGATATGGAAAAAGTCCGGCAGCATCTGAAGGAGTTAAAGGACGAGCGAATCGTAGTCCTCATTCCGCGAGAACCGTTAATGGAAGAAGAAAATATCCGGCGTCTGATAGCAGTCCGGCAGTTAAAAGAAGATAAGACATTTTTAGAAGAAAATGCAGTATTGCAGCAGGAATTGCAGCTATATGAAGACGATTTGATTTATGAAATCAATGCGGCATTAGAAAAGCGTTATCTTCCGGAAAATGGAAACTGCACAGTATTATGTGGAATTGTATCCCGGAACAAGAGTAAATCAGTAGGTGAATTTAACCGTACGCTCAGTAGAATCTGTGAGGAATATTATAATCTGACTCCGAAAATTAATAATGAAATGATTAACCGCAGAAAGGTGTCGTCCCAGACAAAACGTGCCAGAAGAACCATTGTAGATGCTGTTTTAAATGGAAAAGAAATGGCACAGTGGGAGAACGGTTCGGCGGCAGAAGCAACCATTTACCGGGCAACCTTACGGGTACTGGATGAAGGAAGAGCAGAAGAGGGAAGCCAGCAGGTATTACAGGAAATCATGGAATATATCAACCGCTGTGCCGGGAAAAAACACAGCTTTTCCGAACTTTATGAAAGCCTTTCCGGAAAAGGCTATGGAGTAAGAGAAGGTATCATTCCAATTTATATCGCAAGGCAGATTGCGGAACTTGAGGATACACCGGTCATTCTTTTACAGGAGCGTGAGGTGGAGATTACGCCGGAAATATTTGACAACATAGAAGAACATCCGGAGAATTACAGCCTCTATGTGGAAAAAGAGACTGTAAATAAAGAGACGTATATTAAGCAGTTAGAAGAAATTTTTTACGGACAGGATACCTATCAGAGTATTGGAAAAAGAAACCGGCTTTATGAACTGGTACGAGCAATGCAACGGTGGTACAGAAGTCTGCCGCAGATTGCTGTTTCCTTCCAGACCTGCCCGGAAGGCATGGATGAGGAAGCTTATGCATTTATCAAGGGGCTTCGTAAGATTCTTAAAAATATGGAGCCGAACCCAAGGGAAATGCTGTTTGAACAGCTTCCGGAACTGGTAGAGAAAAAGAATTTGAAGGAGACGGCACGGCAAATCAAAGAGGGAAAAGAATATTTAGATACCTTCCTTTTTAAGAAAAATGAGCAGGCAATAGAGGTCACAAAGAAAATCTATGGCGCAGCAAAAGAAGACAGTCTTTCCGGTGTTTTGAAGGCATGGTATGAGGAGCAGGGAAAGGCGGCAAAGAGTTTTCTAGCCAGCAATCAGGTGACGGCATTGATGGGCTATTTATCCAGAATGCAGACCCACAATGAACAGGAAATTGTAGAACATCTTTCCAAGGCAGTTCTTGATATTTATATGGAAGACTGGCGGGATGAGTCCTTGAAGCAGTATGAAGAAGAGCTTGCCCGGTTAAAGGCAGAGATTGAACACATCGGAATGGAACAGAGTGAGTCCGGCAGCAGGCAGATGATAGAATTTACCGGAAGTGATGGAAAAAAGGTAAAGAAATTCTATGAAGCAGAGGATGACAGCACCAGTTATTTCCTGAAAAATGCCATGGAAGAAGCTATGGAGGAATTCGGAGACAGTCTGGAAGTGAACCAGAAGGTAGCAGTACTGGTTCAGATGATAGAGAAACTGACGAAGTAGCAAGGAGTTGTAGTTATGAATACAGAAGAAATTATTTATCTTGACAATGCAGCAACAACATATCCAAAACCGGAAACGGTATATACAGAAATGGACCGGGTCAACCGCAGCCTTGCATTTAATGCTGGGAGGGGTTCTTATGCCCTTGCAAAAGAGGCAGATGAAATTATCGCAGAAACAAGAGAAGCGCTGCTTGATTTAGGGCATGCAAAAGAGGAAGCAGAGGTGGTTTTATCCGCCTCTGCTACTGTTGCTTTCAATCAGATCATTGGCGGAATGGACTGGAAGGAATCGGATGTGGTTTATGTCAGCCCTTATGAGCATAATGCAGTGGTTCGCCCGCTGGATTTATGGAAAGAGCGGATTGGATTTACCATAATAGAGCTTCCACTGGAAAAAGAATCCTTAAAAATTGATTTGGAAAAAATGGAATATCTTTTTACGGAGCAGCCGCCAACTCACATCTTTCTGTCACAGGTCAGCAATGTGACAGGTTATATACTCCCCATCGAAGAAATATGCAAAATTGCAAAGAAATATGATGCAATCACAGTAATCGATGCATCCCAGTCCCTTGGACTAACAGAGCTTGATATGCGAAAAGTTCCGGCAGATATTGTAGCATTTGCCGGTCATAAAAATCTTTATGGTCCATTCGGAACAGGAGGATTTTTCTTAAGACATGGCATAAAGCTGAAGGTTTTTCTGGCAGGCGGAACCGGCAGTGATTCCTTGAATCCGAAGATGCCATTAGAAAGCCCTGCCCGTTATGAGGCAGCCAGTCCGAATATTGTAGCAATAGCAGGACTTCGTGCAGCTCTCATGGAGATAAAGGCAGCCGGAACAGCAAACTGGCTGGCACATGAACAACAGTTGACTGATAAATTAATTGCGCAGCTAAAACGGATTCCTGGCGTGAAACTATATGGAGATTTCGGGCAGGACAAAGTCGGAATTGTTCCTTTTCATATCCGGGGCTATCAGGCAGCCGAGGTGGGCATGCTTTTGGACACAGACTATGGAATTGCCGTAAGAACCGGATATCACTGTGCACCACTGATACATAAGCATTTAAAGGATGAAGCTTCCGGCGGCGTCGTCCGGGTCGGAATCGGAAGATATACCACGGAGAAAGAGGTAGATACACTGGTTGCCGCCGTCGGGGAACTGGCGGAGTAGGAGGAAGAAGATGGAGAATGAAGTTATGAGATCTCATATGATGAAATTTTCCTTGGAAGATTTAAAAAGTTTTCTTGGAGAAGATCTTGTGGAATCTTTACTTGAATGGAATACAGGAAGTGAAGCCCTGCTTACAAAGAAAAGATTGGTTGATATGATTATGTGCATCTATGGGGTGAATATCTTAAAGAGTAAAGAATTCAGACATCATATTTTGAGTACCTTTCAAAAAGAAGATATTTTGGATTTTCGTGTAGAATTGCCTGAAAAATATAGAACCTGTGAGGATCCGGAACTGATTATAGATGTAGTAGCAAAGAAAAACTGGCGTGAAAGCCAGATAAATAATCATGTACTTCATTTGTTGAACTATTCGGAAAAAGATATTTTTCAGGAACAAAGTGTAGAGGAAGTTTCATCTGAAAAAATTGCATCATATGATAAGTTTTATGAATTGTTGGATTATCAATATATTATTCGCCAGAGAGCACTTAATATACTGACTTCAGAATATAAACAAAGACGTTTTTTAATACATATGCCGACCGGAACAGGAAAAACCAAGACGGCAACGCATATCATATGTCATCACTATAATTATAATTTAAAGAAACAGGGATTAATTGTCTGGATAGCACATACAACAGAATTGTTGCAGCAGGCATATGATACCTTTGTTAATGTTTGGAAGAACATAGGAAATGGAGAAATTTCAATGTATAAACTTTGGGGAGAACATAATATAGAAGCTATTCCGGAAGATATGTCTGGTTTTATGGTCTGTGGAATACAAAAATTGCAGTCTATGAAGGAAAATCAACCGGACAAATTTCAGAAGCTTGTAAATGCTACCAGATTAGTTGTATATGATGAGGCACATAAAGCAGCAGCTCAGGAGACGAGAAATGTAATTGAACATTTTATGCGTAGAACGGGAGAAATGAAGGACTGTGCGTTGATGGGATTATCGGCAACGCCAGGCAGAACAACAGAAATGAGTTTTGAAAATGATTTGTTAGCATCGACGTTTGGAAACAAAATCATATCCATTGATACGAAAGTTATGAATGAAGTGAATATGTCCAGACAGGAAGCTCTTAATGCTGAAGTGGAAAAAGACATTATCCGTTATTTTCAAAACAGAGGTGTACTGGCAAAGATAAAGAAGAAAGAGCTTACATATGCAGAAAAATTAACAGATGAAGAACTGTCAAAGATAAAAGTAATAGCCACGAAGAATGGTTATTCCGATTTTTCACCTGCAGCACTTAATGTGATTGGAAAAAATAAGAGTAGAAATTTGAGGATTATGCAGGAATTAAGAGCGCTAAATCAATCACAGACGCCTACAATCGTTTTTGCGTGTTCTGTAAAACATGGACAATTACTTTCTTCTATGCTTACTTTGGAAGATATACCTAATGCATTGGTAATCGGAGAGATGTCAGCAACTGAGAGAAGAGAAGCAATCCAGAAGTTTAAAGATACAAAAAATGATATGAATATTTTGATTAATTATGAAGTGCTGACAACAGGGTTTGATGCAACAAATATTGAATGTGTTTTTATTGCAAGGCCAACACAATCAGTAGTTCTATATAGTCAGATGTTAGGGCGCGGACTTCGTGGACCACAGATGGGCGGAAAAAAGGAATGTTTATTAATAGATGTAAAAGACAATTTGAATCAGTTTAATGAAAATATGGCATTTTCACACTTTAATAATTATTGGAATGCATAGGAGGAAAAGTTATGGCAAAAGACATATTTGTAATTCAGACAATGGGAGATGCACTGAGAAATACGGGTTATAAAAATATTGAATGTGCAATGGCAGAAATTATTGATAACTCTATTCAGGCAGAGGCAAAAGATATTTTAATAATTGTATCAGAAGAATATAATCCCGAAACAGGAAGAAATAATATCAAAGAAATCGGATTTCTGGATAATGGAAAAGGAATGGAGCAGTTAGAACTGGAAAGCTGTCTTGGAATTGGATATTCCACAAGAACTGACAGAAAAGGAATGGGAAGATTTGGAGTTGGTTTGCCGCAGGCTTCTTTATATGCATGCCCATCAGTTGATGTGTACTCCTGGCAGAATGGATATGATAATTGCAAGAAAGTATTTTTGGATATAAATAAAGTAAAGGATGGAGCGCAGACCGTATTGGAAGATCCGGTGCAAAGTGAGATTCCTTCAAAATACAAGAAGTATTTAACCTATAAAATGCAGGGGCAGAATGATGCTGTAAAAGAATACAATTTTATGGAGAGTGGCACATTTGTATTGTGGAAAAACTGTGATAGAGTAGTGCCTAAAACAGTATCATTTCTGTTTAAAAAATTGGAATTTGCATTAGGACAAAAGTTCAGATATTTTATTCATGATGGAATCTGTAATATCAGTTTAATTCATCATGAAAATCAGGATAATTCAAAAAGAATAATGCCAAATGATCCGCTGTTTCTCATGAAACCAAATTATGTATTGGGAAATCCTGCAACACCGGAAAATATCTGTCCAGGCGATAATATAAATTACACAGAAAGTATTTTTGAACCTTATACAGATGAGAAGCATACAGATGGAGTTATTTATTTTCCTATTCAATATATTGATAAGATAACAGGAGAAACAAAGGAACACAACATTGAAATTCGTTTTTCAAAAGTAAAAAAGGAATTTTATGACAAGACAGCAGTAGCAGGAGATCCGGGTGGAAAGCCATTAGGAAGCTATGTAAAAAAATTGGAAGGAATATCAATTGTACGGGCAAATAGAGAAATTGATTTTGGACAGTTCGATTTTTATGAAAATATTAATCAGCCGCAACATAGGTGGTGGGGCTGCGAAATTAAATTTGATCCTGTTCTGGATGAAGCGTTTGGAGTGGCAAATAACAAGCAGTTTGTCGAATTGAGAAAGATAGATAAAGATGATTATTTGGATGAGCCTGTAAAACCGGTATGGGTACAGTTGTATAGCATAATTCATCCTACAATAGAACGGATGTATAAAGAAAATAAGAAGACCAGAGAAAATGCAAGGTCTTCAAAGGATATAGATTCTCCGACAACGAAAATAATAAATAAAGTAGAAGAAAGTGAAATACCGAATGAGGAAAGTGAATCCGCAGAGGTAAGAAGAACTACTTCCAAAGAGGAATTATACGAAAAGAGCAAACAACAGTTAGAAGAGAGAGGGGTTATAGATCCTCAGCAGGAAGAAATCGTAAATAATCTTAAAAATCAGGTTAATATAGACTATCAGAATATGGGAAAACTGGCAGCTTTATTTGACTATTCATTTGGTTTGGGAAACTGTTATGTAAAGTTTAATATGGATCATATTTTTTATAAGACATTTCTTGAAGATTTGATAAAATCAAATGATGCAAAGGTGGCATTTGAACTTTTTGTGGCATCCTTAGTTAAGGCAATTGATGAGACTAATCGCAGACAGGAAGATGAGAATGATAATCTTATTGCTACATGGAATGAAAGATTAAGAAAATATATCAATGCACAACATGGAAGTTTGAAATAGCAGGTGATAACGTGAGTATCTTAATATCTGATGAAATAAAGAAATGTATCTATAAGGAATTACAAAGTTGTCATCAATCCATTGTAGTTATTACTGCGTTCTGCAAGCAAAATGCACTTGAGTTTATGCAGAAAAATTGTAATGAGACAATAAAGGATAAGACGTTAATTGTGCGTTTTCAATTAAAAGATATTATTAATGGTGCAACTGATTTGCAAATTTATGAGTATTGTAAATCACATGAATGGAAAATGTATGCTTATTTTGATTTGCATGCAAAAATGTATATATTTGATGATAAGAATGGAGTGATAGGAAGCGCAAATTTAACAAATAAAGGAATACTGCTGGAAGAAGGCGGTAATCTTGAAATGGCTGAAAAATGTGAAGTGGATGAAACAGATATACAAAGAGTAAACTGTCTTATAAAAGGCTCCGTGGAAATGGATGACCGAATATATAGTATTATGAAGGCAGAAGCATTAGACAAGATGAAAAATAGAACTTCTTCTGAGTTGGGCTGGTCAAAAAGGATTACCGACTTGTTTCGTCCGGTAGAAAACATGTTATTCGTAAATGATTTTCCGGAATATGATACAGCGAAGGAAAGCTTAGGGCAGAAAATAGAATTTCTGGAAATGAGTAAAGGAGAATCATTAACTGAAATACAGCAAGCATTTTCGTTATGCAGAGCATACCGATGGCTCTTAGAATTATTGCAGAAACATGGTGGTGAAATGTATTTTGGTGAAATTACGGTAGAATTACATAGTGCATTAGTAAATGATCCAAAGCCATATCGAAAAGATGTAAAAGTACTTCTGGCAAGATTGTTAGAGTGGACACAGGAGTTGGAATGCAAAGAAGTCATTGTGGACAGACCGAGGCATTCGCAACGGGTGAGATTGAGCCAGAAAGTGAATTAGAATATTTAAATAGTATTTTTAATAGACTACACATTTTGAATGAATTTTCAAGGTGTGTAGTTTTTTTGGGTCGAAAAATGTAGATGGAATTCATGGAAGTGGAAATCTTTGCCACAATGTTAAGTGGTGAACTTAAATTATTTTTGATTTTGTGCTTGTGTAGCAGGAATGAAGGAACTTCTCTTATATGGTTATTTATGGTATCATATAAGAGAAGTAGTACTATATAATCAGAAAGAAACAAATAACCTTGATTACAGGAGGTATGGCAATGAGAAATTGGATGGATTTAAATGGCGATGGAGAAATAGATAGCTCAGAAATGATGTTTGCAGGAGAAATGCTTTGCACTAGCAGGGAAGAACATGAAGTATTATTTGGAGATGCCGGAGACTTCGAGGATGACGCAAAGGATGATTTGTATGAGAAAGAATTCATTTGGACAGGGACTGGCAATATTCCTTGTAATAATAGGCGTTCTGTTTGTAATAGGTTCCATAGGTGAAGCAAGTGAGCCTAAGTGCATTAAGGCAGGATGTGATAATAAGCAGGCAAGTGGAAGCAGCTATTGTTATTTGCATAAACCATATACGGGAAGCAGTACATCCCATAGCAGTTCATCATATAGCAATAAATCGTCTGGCAGTACTTCTAAGAGCAGTACAAGTAACTCTGGTTCAAGTAGCAGTTACAATAATAAATCAAATTCTACAAACAAGTCATCATATAGCAGTGGTACAAAGAAAAGTACAACGACAAAGAAGAGTACATATGACTCTTATGATGATGGCTATGATGATATCTATATGGATGACGATTATGACTATGACAGATATGACAGAGACAGCGATTATGCAGATGGTGTAGATGATGCAATGGATGAGTATGGAGAAGATTGGTAATGCTGACAAAGTTTTACGGAAAGGAGACCACTATGGAAGAACTTTATTTTACCATCAGGAGTTTTCAGTTAAGAACCAATACTTGAATCACCACACCATACTTCATTTATGTGAGGTCTTTCATAGCGGCGCATATCCTGATTGCTGGTTGTTTTGAGCTTAAGAGCCAGGAGATTAATATATCTGTTAACCGTGGATTCAGATACATCCCCTTTTTTGATGCTTCCGTTTTCATGAAGCTGTCTGTAGATAGCAGAAAGTCTGATGATGTTATCGTTCCAAGCGTACCTAAAACCGGAAAGGCAAGGTAAGTGCTTATGACAGATAAAGAGAAAAGGTACTGGGCATATTTTCTGAATGGAGGGCGATTCATCTTATGGTGGATTGCTCTTTTTGTCGTTTTGCTTGAAAAAGTAAAAAAATTCCAGGTATATTTTTTTGAGAAAAGCAAAATATATTAATGGCACTAAAATAATAATAGTGCCGAAAAAATATTGACAAATATGAAAAGAGATATTACGCTATTCATATATTTCCGGCACTTGGCTGGGTGAAGTGCCGGAAAAATAATTGGAGGTGATATCACGATGACTGAAGAAATTTATTTCAGGGGTGTTCATAATGTGACGGAATTTACGCGCAATGAATTATTCGTCTCTTTTCGTCAGGGAGGATATCAATTAAGTGAAGCTTCGTTCTACAAAAAGGTTGAAGATATGGTCAATGATGGTGAGATAGTAAGGGTGGGACGTAATCATTATTGTTTGCCGAATGATAAGCGGCAGGTGTACCGTCATGACTATTCGGAATTGGCGGAAGAAGTGGCATTGCAACTAGAGGAACAATATCCATATTTGAATTTTACAATATTTGAATTTGTTCAAATGAATGATTTCGTAAATCATTTAGTGGCTCATAATGTTATATTCCTATCAGTAGAATCAGATATTATGGAATTTGTTTTTGATACATTAAAGGAGAAATATCCTGGAAAAGTGCTTATCAATCCAACGGCAGATATCTACCATCAGTATTGGTCGGATAACATGATTGTAATTGTAAAGCTTATAACAGAAGCACCAAAAGGACAGGAAAAATCGTGGCATACAAGATTGGAGAAGCTATTAGTAGACATTATGTCAGAACCGTTACTTCTGGCATCTATAAGTGAGTCAGAATATCCGGGTGTATATATGGATGCTTTTGCAAGATACTATATTGATGAAAATTGTTTGTTTCGATATGCAAATCGAAGAAAGAGCGCAAAGAAAATAAAGAAACTGCTACATGATAAAACGGATATTATATTAAAAACAAAGGAATAGGTGCAAATGCTTTTGAAAGAAAATTTTAGTGAGGAATATATTCGCAGTCTACAAAAGGACAGCAAGAGAGATCCGGTGCTTTTAGAACGTACTGTATATGCTTTTGGACTTCTTGAAGCTTTGGCAAGGGTGAGGATGCCATTTATTTTTAAAGGTGGTACCTGCCTTATGATGCTAATGGATAAGCCACGTCGATTATCTACAGATATTGATATTATTGTGGAACCAGGGACTGATTTGGATGATTACTTAGAAAAAGCATCTGCTATATTTCCATTTCAGATGGTGGAAGAACAGAAGAGAGTCGGAAAAAACAATATAGAAAAGCGGCATTTTAAATTTACTTATGATTCACCAATTAACAATAAACAATTTTATATATTATTGGATGTGCTATTTGAAAATAATCATTATGCAGAAGTTGAGACAAAGGAAATAAGAAATGATTTACTACTGACGGAAGAAGAGTATCTAACAGTTAAAATTCCGAGTGCAGATTGTATTCTTGCAGATAAACTGACTGCATTTGCTCCTCATACGACAGGTGTCGAACTTAATAAAGGTAAGGATATGGAAGTAATGAAGCAGCTTTATGACGTGTGTTCTTTAATAGAGGTTTTTAAAGAATGCGATGTTGTAAAGCGTACATATGAACCGATTGCGTTGGCGGAGATTGCATACCGTGGAATAAATGCAACACCAACGGACTGCTTATGGGATAGCTTTGAGTCAGCTTTATGTATTGCGTCACGAGGCAAGGTCGGAGCAGAGGAGTATCCGATATATGTTAAAGGTATACGTGACTTACGTGGACATATTTATGCAGAAAACTATAGTCCGGAAATTGCAGCAGGGAGAGCAACCATGGTTATGTACATGGTAATGTGTTTGTTGACAGATACAGAGTTTGAAAAGGTGAGGGACTTCCGGGAATATGCCAATCATAAATTAGTGCATGAAAAGTTATTGACTCTTCGTTACTTGAAAAAGGCAAATCCAGAGGCCTATGCTTATGTGGTGAAGACTGATGAGATAATGAAATAAAATGATACTTGAAGAATTAATATCAAAAGCTAATCTTTGAATAAATATTTTTTGAATTTAAGTGACTCTTGACACATTTTCCCCGTCTATTAGGGTGAAAGGCCTTAATACAAAGGAGGAGAAGCCTATGGATGATAAACAGATATTAGATTTATATTGGGAGCGCTCCGAAGCTGCTATATCCGAAACTTCAAAAAAATACGGAAAGTATTGCAGATACATAGCCTTTAATATTCTTCACAATGACGAAGACAGCGAGGAATGTGTAAATGATACTTATTTAAGAGCTTGGAACAGCATACCGCCTAACCGTCCATCTGTTCTAAAAACTTTTTTAGGGAAGATTACTCGCAACTTATCTTTGGACAGGTACGAACTGCTCAATGCAAAGAAACGTAATGGCGGGCAAATGCCATTGATTTTTGATGAAATACAAGAGTGCATACCATCGTTGGATAGTACAGAAAACATTGTTGAAGAAATTGCTCTAACGGATATTCTCAACCGCTTTCTTTCTTCCCTGTCATTAGAACAGCGAAAAATCTTTATGAGAAGATATTGGTATTTATCGCCCATTAAAGAAATTGCAACGGAATATGGTATGAGCGAGAGCAAAATCAAGATGTCATTATTTCGTTCAAGGAACGAACTCAAAAAATTGTTAGAGAAAGAAGGTATCTCTGTATGAAAGAAAAGAAACTTTTAAGGGCATTGGGAAATGTCGATAATCAGTATATTAAAGAAGCTGAACCTATGAAAAAAACAAGTAAAATAACTAATCGGCAAAAATGGGTGTCTGTTGCTACTTGCTTCGTACTCGTTGCTGTGATTGGAGTGGGAGTTTTTCAAAGCAAACTGTTTGGTACAAAAAACGATATTGCCACGCTGGATAGTGGAGAAACAATTACTTTTGTTAAAAATGACTTATCACAATCTTCAATTGACTTAAATGTAACAACAAGACCTTTGAGCGATGCTGAAATTGAAATGCTTTTTGCAGACTTGCCTGTTACCGCAGATGCTTACTTTGATGCTGACAATCATAATATTCTGGGTTTTGAGGGAAAAATTGGTGATACAAGAATGGTAGTTTCTAAACAGGGTGTAAATCTATTAGATACTATCATTGATGGAAATACAATCACTTCAAGTGTAGACGGCGTTGATATCAATGCAGGATATTTCATAACAAAGTCAAATAGTCAAGGTATCAAAACCGTAATATATTATGCAACCTTTGATATGGGAGAGAACACTATTTATGTAGAGTATTCTGGCACTGAAAATGAAAGTGAAACTGTAAAGAACAACTTGGTAGACACAATTTTGCAGTTGATTGAGAACGGTGCATTTGATTTGAGCCAAATCCAAGAATAATCTGCAAATTTGTACGATAAGGCAAAGCTAACAGCATTGCATATTATGGAACGGTGTGCATTGTGCTGCTTGGATTAATGTGGAGTATAGTCATGGAATTGAAGCAGGAATTAAAAGAAGACCTTTTGGGGTTTCCACAGGAACATTGGCTTGTTCCGTGTTCTAATAGTTCAAGATATAACAAGGTGTTTCGTTTTATATGGTTAGTAGGCGTCGTTTTAAGAACGATATTTTTATTAATGATTAAAAGGGGGATGAGTCTTTGATAAAAGTTATATTTTATTTTTTGCTTGTAAGTATAGGAGCAGGTTTGGTGCAGATGAAAATACCGCTGTTTGGTGGTCATGGCAAGCGGTGGGAAGAACAAAATTATGCACAGCGGTTTGGCGGTATCTTTTTTCCGGCATTCATTGCGCTTGTAGTTATCTTTTTATTTAATGAGTATAAGACGGCTCAATTACCCACTTTGAATGAAGAAATGCTGATGAATGGAGCGGAGTATTGTTTGGTAACTGATCTGAATGAGATAGGAGATGCGGATTATGCTTATGAGATAAAAAGCGGAAGCTCACAAGAGGAGATTTGTGGAATTATATCAAGTATATGTATAGACTTAAAAAGGGAAGATGATTTGGTAAATGCCAGATATGAAAACGGAGAATATATTATCATCAGCAATGGCATAACAATAGGACGGGCTGTCATAAATGACAAAGCAACAACAGATTTGTTGAAAATATACTTTTGCGACTAACAGTGGATGAGCGTTTCTGTGTAACTTTAGGCGAGAATATCAAAAAATTTTCGTTCTGTTCACATTAACTGCTATATATTCGTTGAAGAATTTGCTATAAAATAAGTGGTTAAGGATACCTGTTAGCCCATAACACGAAAGGCGATGTTATGTATGCGTATGTAAGCTCAGTAACAATTCTGTCTTTCTGCTAACGACAAGGCTTCCTATGACGTGACGTAGATTATAAAAGATATTAAAGAATGGATTACATCATGGAACGAGTAGTACAATTTTTAAAAGAAGCAAGACAGTCTATGCTTGATGCTTATCCTTCTTTAACTATGGAAAAGTAAGAGGATTGCGTGATGTAATAGATTATCGTACAATGGATTATTATCAAAGAAGATATATGGCAGGAAAGGAACAGCAAACCAACCAAAGTGAAATAAAATTATGAGCAGTAAAGCAGAAAGCAGAAGAAAAAGTATCGGGATGACATCCGGCTCTTTATGGAAGAACATCTTCCTCTTTAGCATACCGTTGATGTGTTCTCAGATATTAGAAGTATTATTTAATTTAAGTGACGTAGCAATTGTAGGAAAATATGCAGGATATATCCCCCTTGGGTCGGTTGGCTCGACCACGCTGTTGGTGTCCTTATTTACCGGCTTCCTGATTGGAATGGGTGGCGGTGTTAATGTAAGGGTAGCGCATAAACTGGGCGTAGGCGATGCGAAGGGAACGGAAGAAACCGTGCACACGGCGGCATTGATTTGTCTGGTGGCAGGACTTATACTGTGCCTGATATGTAATATATTTGCGGAGCCATTTTTAAACATTTTACATACAAAATCAGAGTTTATGGATGGCGCAGTACTATATTTTCGGATTTATGCACTGGGGCTTCCGGCACTTGCAATTTACAATTTTGGAAATGGTGTTTTAAGTGCATCCGGCGAGACGAAGCTTCCACTTATTTATCTGAGTATTGCCGGTGTGTTAAATGTGTTATTAAATCTTTTCTTTGTTATCCAGTGTAATATGGCAGCAGGCGGAGTGGCAATTGCCAGCGTTATTGCTCAGTATGTGTCAGCTATTTTGGTGGTTTCTCATCTGTGCCGGAGAAAGGATAGCTGCAGGCTTTACTTTTCCAGACTGCGTTTTCATAAGGAAGCGGCGAAAAGTGTGCTGATGCTTGGCGTTCCGGGCGGAATGCAGAATGCAATCTTTGCAATTGCAAATCTTTTTGTGCAGACCGGAGTCAACTCCTTTGATGCGGTTATGGTGTCCGGCAATTCAGCGGCAATCAATGCAGATACGCTGATTTTTAATATTATGACAGCATTTTATACGGCATGCGCCAGTTTCATGGGACAGAATATGGGGGCAGGAAACAGGGAACGCATGATAAAAAGTTACCGCATCAGTTTATTGTATTCGTTTCTGGCAGGCGTAATTTTTGGTGGGCTGCTGGTGGTTTTCGGAAGACAGTTCCTGTCTCTTTTTGCCAGCAAACCGGAGGTAATTGAAGCCGGAATGGAGCGGATTAAGATTATGGGATTTTCCTATGCACTTTCTGCATTTATGGACTGCACGATTGCGGCATCCCGCGGAATTGGAAAGAGTATTGTGCCGACCATTATTGTTATCATGGGCTCCTGCGTATTCCGTGTAATCTGGGTATATACGATTTTTGCATATTTTGGAACCATTGCATCCTTATATCTTTTGTATGCATTTTCCTGGTCGATTACAGCAATTGCCGAGATTATTTATTTCAAAGTATGCTTCCGGAAGCTTCGGATAGCGGCATAGAACCATAGAGTCATGGAAGAAAGTAAAAAAGAAAGCGGAAGAGAGAAAGAAAAATGGAAGAAAGACGTTCGGAAAATACAACGCTTTGCTATATAGAAAAGGAAAATTGCTACCTGATGATGCACCGGGTGAAGAAAAGCCATGATGTAAATAAAGATAAATGGGTTGGTGTTGGCGGTCATTTTGAAGCCGGAGAATCTCCGGAAGAATGCCTGCTTCGGGAAGTAAAAGAAGAAACCGGGCTTACTTTGGATGCCTATCGGCTGCGGGGCGTGGTAACTTTTGATTCCGATGCGTGGCCGACGGAGTATATGTTTCTATATACGGCAGATGAATTCCACGGTACGATGAGCGAGTGTGACGAAGGAACACTGGAATGGGTGCCAAAGGAAGAAGTATATAATTTGCCTATCTGGGAAGGTGATAAGATATTTTTCCGGCTGTTAGAAGAGAGGGAGAGCTTCTTTTCACTGAAATTATCCTATCAGGGAGATGCTTTGACCCATGCCATATTAGATGGGACAAGCCGATTGAAATAAAAGTAAATTATAAGTAGAAATAAGCAACCAGATACCATTAATTAGTAAAACTAATTAGTGGTATTACTATATATAATTGGTTTTTATAAGCAAATGACGTTATAATGTAAGTAGCATTGAGCAGTGCCAGACCTTATAAGCAGTCCGTTGGGCTGCTGGCAGTCCAAACGGGCTGATTAAAAGGTCTGATAGGGCGAAAGCCCGTAGTATGGAAATGCGAAGCATTTCCATATTTGCACTGAAAAAATAAAGAGCAAGATAAAGAATAATTTCAGGAGGAAGAACAATGGATTACAAGAACGCAGGCGTGGATATTGAGGCAGGATATAAGTCCGTAGAACTGATGAAGGAGCATGTAAAGAAGACCATGCGTCCAGAGGTTCTTGGAGGACTGGGCGGATTTTCCGGAGCATTTTCATTAGAGAAGATTAAAGAAATGGAAGAACCGGTACTGTTATCCGGAACAGATGGCTGTGGCACGAAAGTAAAGCTCGCCATGATTATGGACAAGCATGATACCATCGGTATTGATGCAGTAGCAATGTGTGTAAATGATATTGCCTGTGCAGGTGGAGAACCATTATTCTTCTTAGATTATATTGCATGTGGTAAGAATTATCCGGAGAAAATTGCAGCCATCGTAAAAGGTGTAGCAGAAGGATGTCTTCAGTCTGATGCGGCATTAATTGGTGGAGAGACCGCAGAGCATCCTGGTCTGATGGCGGAGGATGAATATGACCTGGCTGGATTTGCAGTAGGTGTATGTGATAAGAAAGATATGATTACCGGCGAGACCCTGGCAGACGGTGATGTTCTGATTGGTATGGCATCAACCGGAGTACATTCCAATGGATTTTCACTGGTTCGTAAAATCTTTACTATGGATAAAGAAACCCTTGATACATACCATGAAGAACTGGGAACTACTTTGGGAGAAGCATTACTTGCACCAACCAGAATTTATGTAAAAGCACTGCGTGCCATCAAAGATGCCGGCATCCGTGTAAAAGCCTGCAGCCATATCACAGGCGGTGGTTTCTATGAAAATGTTCCACGTATGCTTCCGGAAGGAAAACATGCAGTGATTGAAAAGAACAGCTATCCGATTCCACCAATCTTTACCCTGATGGCAAAAGAAGGAAATGTAGAAGAGAAAATGATGTACAATACCTACAACATGGGACTAGGTATGGTACTTGCAGTTGCACCGGAAGATGTAGATAAAACCATGGAAGCAATCAAATCTGCCGGAGACAAGCCATATGTTGTTGGTAAGATTGAAAACGGAGAAAAGGGTGTTACATTATGCTAAAAGTTGCAGTATTAGTATCCGGTGGTGGAACCAATCTTCAGGCAATTATCGATGCCATGGATAATGGAACCATTACCAATGCAAAGATAGAAGTGGTAATCAGTAATAATCCGAATGCCTATGCCTTAGAGCGTGCAAAAAAACATAATATCAAGGCACTTTGCATTTCTCCGAAATCCTATGAGAACCGGGCGGCATTCAATGCTGATTTCTTAGAAAAATTGAATGAATATAAAGTAGATTTGGTGGTGCTGGCAGGATTTTTGGTGGTAATTCCACCGGAAATGATTGCACAGTACCGCAACCGGATAATCAATATTCATCCATCCCTGATTCCATCTTTCTGTGGAACAGGCTTCTATGGATTAAAAGTCCACGAAGGAGCACTTTCCCGTGGAGTGAAGGTAACAGGAGCTACGGTGCATTTTGTGGATGAAGGAACAGATACCGGTCCAATCATTTTACAGAAAGCAGTTGCAGTAGAAGAGGATGATACGCCGGAGATTCTGCAGCGTCGTGTGATGGAACAGGCAGAGTGGAAAATTATGCCACAGGCAATTGATTTAATTGCCAATGGAAGAGTAAAAGTCGAAGACGGGAAAGTGAAGATTCTTCCAAAAGCAGACCATTAGAATTGAGTAAAAGTAAATAAAGATTAAGTAGAAATGAATGAAAAATAGAAGAAAAATAACCGGATTAGGAGGAGCAGCATGAAAGTATTAGTAGTTGGAAGCGGCGGAAGAGAGCATGCAATTGTGACAAGCGTAGCAAAGAGCAGCCATGTAGATAAGATTTATTGTGCACCGGGCAATGCCGGAATCGGACAGCTGGCAGAATGTGTGAACATTGGAGCTATGGAATTTGACAAGCTGGTAGCTTTTGCAAAGGAAAAAGAGATTGATTTTACCATCGTAGGAATGGATGATCCATTGGTTGGTGGAATTGTAGATGTATTTGAAGCAGAAGGATTAAAAGTATTCGGACCGAGAAAGAATGCTGCAATCTTAGAGGGATCCAAAGCATTTTCCAAAGATTTGATGAAGAAATATAACATTCCGACCGCAGGATATGAGACCTTTGATGACCCGAAAAAGGCATTGGAGTATCTGGAAACTGCAAAAATGCCAATCGTATTAAAGGCAGACGGACTGGCACTTGGTAAAGGTGTTCTGATTTGTAACACCTTAGAGGAAGCGAAAGCCGGAGTAAAAGAAATCATGGAAGATAAGAAATTTGGTTCTGCCGGCAACCATATGGTAATAGAAGAGTTCATGACAGGCCGTGAAGTATCCGTGCTTTCTTTCGTAGATGGCAAGACCATTAAGATTATGTCTTCCGCACAGGACCACAAACGTGCCAAAGATGGAGACCAGGGCTTAAATACCGGTGGAATGGGTAACTTCTCTCCAAGTCCTTTCTATACCAAAGAAGTAGATGATTTCTGTAAGAAATATATCTATCAGGCGACCGTAGATGCCATGGCAGCAGAAGGAAGACCATTTGTAGGTGTTATTTTCTTCGGTCTGATGCTGACAGAGGATGGACCAAAGGTATTAGAGTACAATGCCCGTTTTGGTGACCCGGAGGCTCAGGTAGTTCTTCCGAGAATGAAAAATGACATCATTGATGTAATGGAAGCCTGCGTAGACGGTAAATTAGATACCATTGATTTACAGTTTGAAGATAATGCAGCCGTATGCGTTGTTCTTGCATCTGACGGATATCCGGTGGCATATGAAAAAGGATTTGAAATCAAAGGCCTTGAGAACTTTGATGGCAAAGAAGGTTACTACTGTTTCCATGCTGGAACCAAGTTAAATGAGGAAGGAAAAATTGTAACCAACGGAGGCCGTGTACTTGGCATCACAGCCAAGGGAGCTACCTTAAAAGAAGCAAGAGCCAATGCTTATAAGGCAACGGAGTGGGTAGACTTCGATAACAAGTATATGCGCCATGACATTGGAAAAGCCATAGATGAAGCATAAAGTTAAAGAATGATTTAACGAATCGACAAAATAGAAAGATAAGAAAAGTATCCGTAAAAAACAGAAAAATTTACGGGTACTTTTTCTATACTTAAAAATGCAATGCAATAAAGAGACGAGAATCAATGACGAATTCTTGAAATTAAAACAAGACATAATAAATTTTAATAAAATAAAAACCAAGCATACTACGATAATTTAATTCATATTAGAACAGACCGGTTCATATTGGGATAGACCAATTCTTCCGCCCATCCCCCAGTCCGGCACATTCCCTTCTTCTAAAAAATAATAAAATCAGAAAACAAATTAACATAAATCTTAAAAGAAAGATTTTAAGATTACATAATATATAAAATAATAAAAATTGATAAGACAACTTGCAGGAGAAAAAGAAAATGCACAAGCTGCAATCATAAATTTGTAATGTTAAATTTTCTACTCTTGCGCTTGGTGGGATTATCCGATACAATATTAATTTAGAATATACTCTAAACAGTGAAAAAACTAGCGCAGGAGGTGCCGCAGCATGAGTCTGGCAGATAAAATTTTTATCGATATGTGTCAGGATATATTGGACAACGGGGTAAGTACAGAAGGAGAAAAGGTCCGCCCACATTGGGAGGATGGAACCAGTGCTTATACAATTAAGAAATTTGGTGTGGTAAACAGGTATGATTTATCCAAAGAATTTCCGGCAATTACATTACGAAAGACAGCAATCAAGAGCTGTACCGATGAGATGTTATGGATCTGGCAGTTGAAGTCCAATAATGTTAATGACTTACACAGCCATGTCTGGGATGAATGGGCAGATGAGACAGGCTCCATTGGAAAAGCATATGGCTACCAGATGGGAGTAAAGCATAAATATAAGGAAGGAATGTTTGATCAGGTAGACCGTGTGATTTATGACCTTAAGAACAATCCTTTCAGCAGAAGAATCATGACCAACATATATGTACATCAGGATTTAAGTGAGATGCATCTTTATCCATGCGCATACAGCATGACCTTTAATGTAACTCAGAAGAAGGGGGACGATAAGCTGACTTTGAATGCAATTTTAAATCAGCGTTCCCAGGATATCTTAGCTGCCAATAACTGGAATGTCTGCCAGTATGCAGTACTGATGCATATGCTGGCACAGGTGTGCGATATGCGTGTGGGAGAGTTAGTGCATGTGATTGCAGATGCACATATTTATGACCGGCATATTCCTATTATAAAGGAACTGATTCAAAGACCGACGTATGACGCACCGACATTCTGGCTGAATCCGGATGTAAAGGATTTTTATGAATTTACCAGAAATGATGTACGTCTTGATAATTATGTGACAGGACCACAGATTCAGGATATTCCAATCGCAATATAAAAGGAGCAGGTGAAAGAGATGAATTTAATCGCAGCAGTAGATGCTAATTGGGCAATTGGCTATAAGAATAAATTACTGGTAAGCATTCCGGATGATATGAAATTTTTCCGTCAGACCACAACCGGGAAAGTGGTAGTCATGGGACGTAAGACCTTGGAAAGCTTTCCAAATGGACAGCCTCTTAAGAACCGTGTCAATATTGTACTGACCAGTGATAAGAATTATAAAGTGAAGGATGCCATTGTAGTGCATGATTTAGACGAACTGCATAAAGAGTTAGAGCAGTATAACAGTGAGGATGTCTATGTTATTGGCGGTGAAAGCATTTACCGTCAGCTTTTGGATGAGTGCGATGTAGCGCATATTACGAAGATTGACTATGCATATGATGCAGATGCCTATTTCCCGAATCTGGATGAAAAGGAAGAATGGCAGATTACAGAAGACAGTGATGAACAGACCTATTTTGATCTGGAGTATTACTTCTTAAAATATGAAAGAATAAGATAAGCAGAAAGAAACGTGTAAGAAATGAATAATCTTATTTTCAGTTTAAATACCACCATGCCAATCTTTCTTATGATGGTAATCGGTTATATCTTAAAGCAGATTGGTATGCTCAATGATAATTTTGTGACGGTGGCGAATAAGTTTAATTTTAGGGTGACCTTGCCCTTTATGTTATTTCGGGATATTTCTACGGTAAATATCCGGGAAATCTTTGATTTGAAATATGTGCTTTTCTGTGCACTGGCAAGTACCGCCTGTTTCTGGGTAATCTGGGGAGCGGTAAAGCTCTTTGTAAAGGATAAATCCATCCGTGGTGCATTTGTGCAAAGCTCCTTCCGGAGCAGTGCCGCAGTCATGGGACTTGCCTTTATTGAAAATATTTATGGCAGTTCTGCCATGGGACCATTGATGATTATCGGGGCAGTGCCGCTTTATAATATCTTTTCTGTTATTGTACTGACCTTTGAAGCCAATGAAGATGGAGCGGGAGAAGAGGCAGTACATGGTGGCAGAATCAAGAAAGCATTTCTTAACATATTAAAGAATCCGATTATCCTTGGAATTGCTTTTGGTATGGTGGCAGCATTATTGTCCCTTGATTTTCCTACCATGGTAGATAAGACCATTGAGAATGTGGCAAAGATGGCAACACCACTGGCGTTGATTGCACTGGGTGCAGGCTTTGAGGGAAGAAAAGCTCTGGCAAAAATCAGACCGACCCTTGCAGCATCTGCAATCAAACTTGTGATACAGCCGCTTTTATTACTTCCGGTGGCAGCAGCCTTGGGCTTTACCGGAGAAAAAATGATTGCAATTCTGATTATGCTTGCATCACCGACTACACCTAGCTGCTATATTATGGCAAAGAACATGAAAAATGATGGTGTGCTGACAGCAAGTATTATTGTGACAACAACGCTTTTGGGAGCATTTACCTTAACTGGCTGGATTTTTATCCTTAAGACCATGGGATTGATATAGAGGAGGATGTTAGATGGATATTACAGGAAGAAAATTATTTGTAAAGGCGATGATGGAAGAAGGCGTGGATACCATATTTGGTTATCCGGGCGGAATGGTCACCGACCTTTTTGATGAATTATATAAACAGGATGATATTCACCTGGTGCTTCCCAGACATGAGCAGGGACTGATTCATGAGGCAGAAGGATATGCGAGAGCTACCGGAAAGCCGGGCGTATGCCTGGTAACCAGCGGACCGGGTGCCACCAATATTATTACAGGACTCGCAGATGCGCATTTTGACAGCATTCCGCTTGTCTGCATTACCGGTCAGGTGCCACTTCCGTTGATTGGAAATGATGCCTTTCAGGAGGTTGATATTGTAGGAATGACCCGTTCCATAACAAAATACGGCGTAACCGTTCGGGACAGAAAAGATTTGGGAAAAATAATCCGCATGGCATTTCACATTGCAACCACCGGAAAACCGGGACCGGTTCTTGTGGATATCCCAAAGGATATCCAGTTAGAGAGTGGACCATCCGATTATCCGAAGAGTGTGCAGATTCGTGGTTACAAGCCAAATGAAGGCGTACATATCGGACAGTTGAAAAAGGCATATAAGCTTTTAAAGAGTGCCAAGAAACCATTGATTCTTGCCGGAGGCGGAATCAACATTGCCCGTGCCAATGATATTTTTGATGAATTTGTTACTAAAATGCAGGTGCCGGTTGTTACCACCATTATGGGAAAAGGAGCCATTGGCACATCCAATCCTTATTATATGGGAAACTGCGGTATGCATGGAAGATATGCAGCCAATATGGCAGTTTCTGAGTGTGATGTATTATTTTCCATCGGAACAAGATTCAATGACCGCATTACCGGCGATTTAAATGAGTTTGCACCAAAGGCAAAAATTGTTCATGTGGATGTGGATACAGCATCCATTTCCAGAAACGTTGTGGTGGATGTACCGGTAGTAGCAGATGCAAGAACCGCACTGGAAAAATTATCAGAGTGGGCAGAACCGAAGAAAACAACAGCCTGGATAGCCCGCATTGAGGAATGGAACAAAGAAAATCCTCTGGAAATGCGAAGAGATAAGGGACTTTCCCCACAGATGATTATGGAAGGAATCAATGAGCATTTCAAAGGAGCCATTATAGCAACAGATGTTGGGCAGCATCAGATGTGGGCAACCCAGTATCTTGAGATGGAACGTGGTGGAACCTTTATTACATCAGGGGGCCTTGGAACAATGGGCTTTGGATTCCCGGCAGCAGTCGGAGCAAAAATCGGCTGTCCGGAAAAAGAGGTTATCTGTATCACCGGAGATGGCGGATTCCAGATGAATATGCAGGAAATGGCAACTGCAGTATGCCAGGATGCACCGGTAATTGTCTGCATTTTAAATAATTTTTATCTTGGCATGGTTCGCCAGCAGCAGCAGCTTTTCTACGGAAAACGTTATTCTGCAACCTGCCTGCGTCAGCATAAAGAATGCCCAAGCAACTGTAAGGGACCGGGAAAAGACTGCCCGGTATATGAACCGGATTTTGTGAAATGGGCAGAAAGCTATGGCACAAAGGGTATTCGTGTAACGAACACCGAAGAAATGAATGCAGCCTTCGAAGAGGCAAAGAAGAATAAAAAGACTTCTACCGTAATAGAATTTATGATTGCAACAGAGGACATTGTACTTCCGATGGTTAAGAGTGGAACTGCAATGAGCCAGATGATTTTGAAATAGGAGGAACGTTGGTATGAAAAACAGATGGATTGCATTATATGTAGAAAACCAGGTTGGTGTACTGGCGAAGGTTTCCGGACTTTTTTCCGGCAAATCCTATAACCTCCAGAGTCTTACCGTAGGAACCACGGAAGATGAGAGTGTGTCCCGTATGACAATCTGTGTAACCAGTGATGATATTACATTTGAACAGATTAAGAAGCAGTTAAACAGTATGGTAGAGGTCATTAAGGTAATTGATTTAACCAATGTACCAATCCATATGAAAGAGATTCTTTTTGCAAAAGTGTTGCATTGCAGCGTGGAAGATAAAGCGGAGGTATTTCAGATTGCAACAACCTTTAAAGTAGATGTGGCAGATATTGGGGAAGACAGCGTATTGTTAGAGTGCAAGCTGACAGAACGCCGCAACAATGAACTGATATCTCTTTTAAAACGCCGCTTCAGGACCATCGAAGTAGTGCGTGGCGGGGCAGTAGCCATTGAATCAATCAGCACATCCTGCCGGTAATATTAAATACCGGGAATATGGGAAGTCCGTAATGCGGAATTCCCATATTTTTTATAATCTTTTTTTCAACAGTGCAATAAACTTCTCAAACTGCAATGGTGTTCCCTGAATTTCCTGTACCTTCAGGCGGTTCTTTTCGTTGAAGCCTACAAGAATATCATGATTTGCTTCTGCTAAGTAGTCGATGATACCGTCGATATCGGATTTTAAGTTCTTCGGACACTGGATGTATAAGTGCTTTTTCGCAGAGATACACAGCGTATAGGAGATACTGAAATGGTACCAGAAGAACTTGTGCAGGGTGGAATGTTTATAAAGCCAGATGATTTCCTGAATCGGAACAAAGGCAATTCCATCCGTAGAGATTTCAATAAAGAAATGCTCGGTAATAAACATATCTTCCGTAGCCAGCTGTGGCAGTGTCGCCAGTTCTTCTTCTGCCTGCATAAGAAGAGTCTTCGGAGAACCGAACCGGGCAAGCTGCTGGCAGGGCGGTGACAGCCATGGAAAATGAATGTATACAAAATAACATATGATACTGAAAATGGCATAAAGTCCACTGCATGCAAAAAGCAGAATCAGAAAGATACTGAAGCCGTAACGGAAACCGGGCTCACTGATATAATAGGAGGAGCTTTCTCCGTAAATACCGCTGTCTGTCCAGTTCAAATCTGCTGCAATTTTAGAAAGCAGGGTATGGTAGGATTTGGTTGCGGTCTGGATTTTGGCATGAACGGTTACTTTGTTAATATTCGGAAGTCCTTCTTCGCTGGTCTTCGGAGAGAGCAGTACGATATTACAGCACCCATCCTGAATCGTATAGTAGTAATATCCATGGGTCTGCCCTAAGACTTCCTGTGTGTATCCGGTAAATTTTAAATCCGTCAGCGTAATACTGACATACCGGTCATTCTCTTTATATAATTTATCAAGAGAAGTCTTTTCGTTGATAACCTTCGGACTTAAGATGGTGCCGATGGGAAAGATAATCCAAAGAACAATCAACAGTATCATATATAGAATTGGCGAAAAAAGCTTATGCCGGTAAAGACTTTTGATGTGGTTGGATATATAGTGGTCTAATTGGTTTGTCATAATTCCTCCCAGTAGTGTTATGATTTTAAGTATAAAGTTTTAGGGAAAAATAATCAAGCCTTAGGGCGCGACTACTTGCTTTTATCAGGGAAAATTGTTAGTATTACAGAAGAATAGGACAGAAAGAGTGGTTGTGTGGAAGCATATACAGAATTTGCAACAGTTTATGATACATTTATGGACAATGTCCCTTACGAAGCATGGAAAAAATATCTGGTGGACATATTAAAAGCAGAGGGAATAAACGATGGCCTGCTTTTGGAACTTGGCTGTGGAACCGGAAGGATGACGAGACTTTTAGCGGCAGAAGGTTATGATATGATTGGGGTGGACAATTCCGAGGAAATGCTCTCGGTAGCCAGAGAATATAGCATGGAAAATACAGAGATACTGTATCTTCTTCAGGATATGAGGGAGTTTGAATTGTATGGAACCATCCGGGCAGTAGTAAGTGTCTGCGATTCCATGAATTATATCATGTCAGAAGAAGATTTGAGACAGGTATTTTCCCTGGTCAATAATTATCTCGACCCGGGCGGAATCTTTATTTTCGATATGAATACCAGATATAAATATGAGGAACTCTTAGGAGACAACAGCTTCTGCGAGACCAGAGAGGACAGCAGCTTTATCTGGGAAAATTATTATGACCCGGAGGAACAGGTCAATCAGTATGATTTAACACTTTTTATCAAAGAAGAGGATGATTTGTTCCGGAGATATGAAGAAACACATTTTCAGCGGGCGTATGAGATAGAAACCGTACGAAAATTAATCGAAGAAGCCGGTATGAAATGGGAAGGTGTCTTTGATGTAGAGACGGGAAAAGAACCGACAGCCTGCAGTGAACGGATTTATATCATCGCAAGAGAACAGGGGAAATAAGAAGAAAGAGGAAGAAAAAATGTCAGATTATATGGTGAGAGCAACAGCCGCAGATGGACAGATTCGTGCATTTGCGATTACATCAAAAGAGATGACGGAGGAAGCAAGAGTCCGTCATAACAGCAGCCCGATTGTAACAGCAGCATTAGGACGTGCCATGAGCGCAGCAGCAATGATGGGCAGCATGATGAAGGGAGAAAAAGACCTTCTGACCCTGCAGATTCAGGGCGATGGTCCGATGCATAGCCTTACGGTAACTGCCAATGCTAACGGGGGTGTAAAAGGCTATCCGGGCGTGGCAGACGTGATATTGCCACCCAATGCAGCCGGTAAATTAAATGTAGGCGGAGCCATTGGAAATGGTGTTTTAAGTGTTATAAAGGACATGGGATTAAAGGATCCGTATGTGGGACAGACTGAGCTTCAGACCGGTGAAATCGCAGAAGATTTAACTTATTATTTTGCGGTATCTGAGCAGGTACCATCTTCCGTAGGTTTGGGAGTCCTCATGAATAAAGACAATACGGTGCGTCAGGCAGGCGGATTTATCATTCAGCTGATGCCGTTTACAGAGGATGCAGTCATTGATACTTTAGAGCAGAAAATCGCACAGATAGCATCCGTAACAGAAATGTTGGAAAAGGGCATGACACCGGAAATGATTTTAGAGGAAATCTTAGGAGAGATGAAGCTTGAAATCAATGATACGATGCCGGTTACCTTCCACTGTGACTGTTCCAAAGAGCGTGTGGCAAAAGCACTGGCAAGCTTAAGCAAGAAAGATTTGGATGATTTAATCAAAGATGAAGAACCGATTGAAGTAAAATGTCATTTCTGTAATGAGAATTATGTATTCAGTCCGGATGATTTAAGGGAGATAAGAAAATGAGAGATGGATTTATCAAAGTAGCAGCAGTAACACCAAAAGTAGTAGTCGCAGATCCGGTAGAAAATACCATTCGAATAAAAGCGGCAGTAATGGAAGCAGCAGCAAACGGAGCCAAAGTCATTGTGTGCCCGGAGCTTTGCATTACCGGATATACCTGTGGCGATTTATTTTTACAGGAGACTTTATTAAGAAGCGCAAGGGAGCGGCTGGTATGGCTGGCAAAGGAACTCGGTGCTTTGGATGCCGTTGTATTTGTTGGTCTGCCCCTGATGCATGAAGGCAAGCTTTATAATGTGGCAGCAGCTTTAAACAAAGGCGAGATTATCGGCATCGTGCCAAAGACCCACATTCCAAATTATAATGAATTCTATGAAGCAAGATATTTTACTCCGGGAAAAGAAGAAGCAGAGGGTGTGGATATCGCACCGGCATATCATGTGCCAATGGGAAGCCATATTTTATTCCAGTGTGATGATGTATTGACGGAGCTGGTAATCGGTGTGGAAATCTGCGAGGATGTATGGACACCGAATCCACCGAGTATTTCCCATGCTCTGGCAGGAGCAACTTTAATCGTAAATCTTTCTGCCAGTGATGAGACAACCGGAAAGGATATTTACCGGAGAGAGCTTGTTGCAGGACAGTCTGCCCGCCTTCTCTGCGGCTATATTTATGCCAGTGCCGGAGATGGAGAATCCACACAGGATGTGGTATATTCCGGTCATAATATCATTGCAGAAAACGGAATGATTTTAGCAGAATCCGAACGTTTTACCAATGAGACGGTATATTCTGAAATTGATATGGAACGTCTGGTATCCGAAAGACGGAGAATGAGCACTTTTGCAGCAGGCAGCAGAGGCAAGGATTATCTTAGATTTTCTTTCTTTATTGATAAGTCGGATACGAAGCTGAGCCGCTTTGTGGACCCGGCACCATTTGTACCGGGTAATAAAGATAAGCGTGATAAACGTTGTGAAGAGATTTTAGCTATTCAGTCCATGGGACTTAAGAAACGGTTAGAGCATACCGGATGCAAATGCGCAGTGGTGGGCATTTCCGGTGGACTGGATTCCACACTGGCACTTTTGGTTACGGTACAGGCATTTGACCGGCTGAATCTTCCGAGAGAACAGATATATGCGGTTACCATGCCGGGCTTTGGAACCACAGACCGTACTTATGAGAATGCATTAAGTCTCATTCGCTGTCTTGGAGCAAAGCTGATAGAAGTAGATATCAAAGAAGCAGTACGTATTCATTTCCGTGACATCGGTCAGGATGAGGGTGTACATGATGTAACATATGAAAATGGACAGGCAAGGGAACGTACCCAGATTCTGATGGATATTGCCAATAAGAATAGTGGTATGGTAATCGGAACCGGAGATATGTCAGAGCTGGCATTGGGCTGGGCTACCTATAACGGTGACCATATGTCCATGTATGGAGTGAATGCATCCGTACCAAAGACTCTGGTGCGCCATCTGGTACACTACTATGCAGACACCTGTGGAAATAAGGAACTTTCAACTGTGCTGTATGATGTCTTAGATACACCGGTCAGCCCGGAACTGCTTCCGCCGGAAAATGGAAAAATCGCCCAGAAGACAGAGGATATTGTAGGACCGTATGAACTGCATGATTTCTATTTATATTATGTGATGCGATTTGGCTTTGCTCCGGCAAAAATATATCGTCTGGCACAGGTGGCATTTGCCGGACAGTATGACAATGCAGTGATTTTGAAATGGTTAAAGACCTTCTACCGCCGTTTCTTCTCACAGCAGTTTAAACGTTCCTGTCTGCCGGATGGACCAAAGGTCGGTACGGTAGCAGTATCACCAAGAGGTGATTTACGAATGCCAAGTGATGCATCAGTGCGTATCTGGATGGATGAAATCGAACATTTGAAATAAAAAAACTGCTGCTCAAAATGGAGCAGCAGTTCTTTTATAAAAACTATATGTGCTTAAGCTGTTTTTCAAAAGATTCTTTTGCCTTGCTGCGGCCGAAAGCAAAGTTCCTGCCGTAGACGAAAGAGTACATGACAGCAGCCATTACAAATGCAGTAACCACATCAAATACAGAATGCTGTTTTAAGAACATGGTTGCAAGAATAATGCTGAACATAAGAATGAAAGAAGCCAGCTTTAACTTCGGACGATTCTTAAATTCTTTACTGTTACAGATTGCAATGTGAACACCGAGCGAATTATAAACATGAATACTTGGAAACAGGTTTGTCGGTGTATCGGTTGCATAAAGCCAGGCTACCATATGGGTGAAGACATTGTCATGCTCAAAGGAATGCGGGCGGAGATAATGTCCGTTTGGATAGAGGCTGGATACTACCAGAAATACAGTCATTCCCACAAACAGGAATGTACAGAGCCGGTAATAATCTTCTTTATTTTTGAAGAAAAAGTAAAGAACCGCATATGCGACATATCCAAACCATAACATATATGGTACGATGAAAAATTCTATAAATGGGATTTTATCATCCAGTGCAGTATGTATTACGTTGAAATTTGAAGTCACATGTTTTTCCAGATAGGCAAACCATGGAAAATATATGAATACATACAGCAGAACCCATGCGTGCTTATATTTTTGAAAAAATGCTTTGAGATTTTGCTTAAAGTTATCTTTTTTCAATATCGGATTCCCCTTCTTTAATGTAAGAATACTACTTCTATTTTGGAATTCTAGCACAGCATTTTTTAAAAAACAATGCTATAAAATTGAATTTAATAATTTTTATGGAATTCTTAAGATTTTAATGGAAAAGGAACATTTTCATTGTGCAAGAATACAAGAAAATGTATTTCATTTTTTAAATAAATATTACAAATGCGGGATTTCATTGACAAAGAAAAACGGTCAACTATAATGGAAACTAGCAAAATAGAAAGGTTAAGGGATATGAAGAAGAATGACGAGAAACAGCAGGAAACTGCGAAAGAAAAAATGAGCAGAAAAAAACTCCTTTGTGTAATCGGAATTCCTGTAGGAATATTAGTTGTGATTTATCTGGTACTGGCACTGTTTTTTCAGAGCCATTTTGCATTTCGTACCACGATAAATAATGTGGGGGTATCCGCTTCCTCAACCAGTGGTGTGGAAAAGAAGATTACGAAGCAGGCATCCAGGTATGAGATGAAGCTGGTGGAGCGTGAGGATAAGACAGAGAGCATCAATGGAACAGACATTGATATGGAGCCGGTATTTGATAAGCAGGTAAAAGAGCTTTTAAAGAAGCAGAATGGATTTGCATGGCCGTACTATCTTATTTCTCCACGGAAATACGAAGTGGAGACCATGATATCTTTTGATGAAGAAAAATTGAAGGATGTTCTGGATAATTTGTCCTGTATGGATGAAGGCAAATGGACGGATTCCGAAAATGCAAAGATTAAGGATTATACAAAGGATGGCTATGAAGTACAGCCGGAGGTATATGGAACAAAAATCGATAAGGATGTATTTACGGAGAAAATCAAAGAAGCCTTGGATAAAATGCAGCCGGAATTTGACCTTTCCGGGGAAGGCTGTTATGAAGACCCTAAGGTAAAAGAAGAGGATGATGTATTTCAGGATGCATTGGATACTTTGAATAAATATACCCAGATGAAGATTACCTATCAGGCAGAAGGCAAGGATGATGTGGTTTTGGATGGAGAAACCATAAGTACCTGGCTTTCTGTGGATGATGATTTCAATGTGTCTGTAGATGATGAGGCATTGAGCGCTTATGTAAAAGCTATGGCAAAAAATTATAATACCGCCTATGGAAACCGAACACTGGATACCTCTTATGGACAGACAGTGACAATTTATGGTGGAAATTACGGATGGTGGGTAGATAATGCAGCTGAAAAGGAAATGATACTGGAGGATTTGAAAGCCGGTAAGGATGTAACAAGAGAGCCGGTTTATTCCCAGACGGCTAACAGCCATGGTGAGAATGACTATGGTAATACATATGTGGAAATCAATCTGACCGCACAGCATTTGTTTTTCTATAAGAACGGATCGCTGGTGGTAGAATCTGATTTTGTCTCCGGTAACCTTGCAAAGAATCATGGAACGCCGTCCGGCTCTTTTGGTGTTACTTATAAGGCAAAGGATGCGGTGCTTCGCGGCGAAGATTATGAGTCTCCGGTATCTTTCTGGATGCCGTTTAACGGTGGTGTTGGAATGCATGATGCCAGCTGGAGAAGTACTTTTGGTGGAACAATTTATAAAAGAAGCGGTTCACATGGATGTATCAATCTTCCATACAGTGCAGCAAAAACAATTTATGAAAATATAGAAGCTGGTTATCCGGTGCTTGTTTATGAACTGCCGGGAACCGAGAGCCAGAAGGGCAAGGATATGGATGCAGCATCTGCAGTAGATGAGGCAATCACCTCCATTGGAACAGTAACCCTGGACTCCGCAGGAACCATTGCGTCTGTCCGTTCCCAGTATGATGCTTTATCTGACAGCGCCAAAGCATATGTAAAGAATCTGAATGTGCTGACAGCAGCCGAGTCAGCTCTGTCACAGTTGCAGTATGAACAGGCCCTGCAGGAATTGCAGAATCAGGAAAGTATAGATGCACAGAATGTAACGAATACAATCATGGCATTGCCAGATACGATAACTGCCACAGATGCAGCAGCAGTAGCCAATGCAAGAAATGCCTATAATGCCTTAAGCGAGGGCGCAAAAGCGAAGGTACCACAGAGTGCACTGGACAAGCTGGCAGCCGCTGAAGCAGCCTTGTAAAATAAAAGCAGGGAAAGAGAATATCGCTCCTGCTCCTGTGATTTGCTTCCGATAAGATGTATGCCTACATGGGACGTCGGAAATAAAATTGAAAATAGAAATGTAATAGAAATAACACCAGCCTCTGCCTGGATGATTGTAGATACATGAGGGAGGGCTGTTAGGGACTTATGAAATTCGTTCGGAAACAGGCAACGCCGGTACAGGGATGTACCGGCGAGGCGCAGATGAACATGGATGTGAATTTGCGCCGGTTGCCAGAAGCAGATACGCTTTTATCGAATTTCTAATGTCCCTTACAGCTCTCTCTCGTATCTTATTCATTCAGGCAGAGACTGGTGTTTTTATATTTTCACAGTTATTTATAAATCCTTATCTTGCATATGGAAAAATGTTGCCAAATAGCAATTGAGATGTTGCAGACTAGAACAGCAATATTGCAAAGAAACAGGGCACATAGTATAATATTATCAAGAAGTAAAAAATATAAATTATGTTGCTGACGAGCACAAAGACAGATGAATAATATCCTGTGAAAATGTGCCGGATAACAGGAACGGATAAAATAAATCGAAAGGAGAATTGTATTGATGAAAGAGCAGGTTTTGACAAGGTTTAAGGAATTATTTGGGGATGAAGGAGACATCCGTGTGTATTTTGCACCGGGACGTGTGAATCTGATTGGAGAGCATACGGATTACAACGGAGGTCATGTATTTCCATGTGCACTGACCATTGGAACTTATGGCGTGGCAAGAAAACGTGCCGATAAGAAATTGAGATTTTATTCCATGAATTTTGAACAGCTTGGTGTGCTGGAATCTTCCATTGAAGGCTTGAAGCCGGAGAAAGAAGCAGACTGGACGAATTATCCGAAGGGTGTTATCTGGGCGTTTGGAGAAAAGGGCATGCAGGTAGATACCGGACTGGATTTGTTATTATTTGGAAATATCCCGAATGGTTCCGGACTTTCTTCTTCTGCATCTGTTGAGGTACTGACCGGATATATCTTAAAGGACTTATTCGGATTTGGTGTAACGAATCAGGATCTGGCTTTAATCGGACAGTTTTCAGAGAATAAATTCAATGGAGTGAATTGTGGCATCATGGATCAGTTTGCCATTGCCATGGGAAAAGCAGAGCATGCGATTTTCTTAGACACGGCTACTTTAAAATATGAATATGCGCCGGTTCGTTTAAAAGATGCTAAAATTGTAATTTCCTGCAGCAATAAGAAGCGTGGTCTGGGTGATTCGAAATATAATGAACGTCGTGCAGAGTGTGAGGAAGCACTGGCAGAATTACAGAAGGTGGTGGACATCAAAAGTCTTGGTGAATTGTCCGAGGAACAGTTTGAAGAATATAAGGGAGCCATCGGAAGTGAGGTCCGTATGCGTCGGGCAAAACATGCGGTATATGAGAACCAGAGAACCCTAAAAGCAGTGGAAGCTTTGAAAGAAAATGATGTGGAAACCTTTGGAAAGCTGATGAATGCATCCCATGTATCCTTAAGGGATGATTATGAAGTAACCGGAATTGAACTGGATACCTTAGTGGAAGAAGCCTGGAAGGTGGATGGAGTCATTGGATCCCGTATGACAGGTGCAGGCTTTGGCGGATGCACCGTCAGTATTGTAAAGGATGAAGCAGTAGAACATTTTATTGAAGCAGTAGGCAGTGCCTATGAAAAGAAAATTGGATACAGCGCAGATTTCTATGTGGTAGAAATTGGAGATGGTCCATCCAGACTGGCATAAGAAACAGGAGGTAAGTCATGATTTGTGAAGATATCTTAAAATTAACAGAATATGGCATGGTAACCGGACTGGTTCCGAAGGAAGATGAAAGATTTACCATCAACCGCCTGCTGGAATTGTTTGAATTAGAAGAATTAGATGAGGACGCTGTGGCAGCTTATCAGTCACGGACTCCGATGGGCAGAGAAGAAGCAGAAGAGAGTCTGGAAGAATTATTAAACCGTCTGCTGGATTATGCTTATGAAAAAGGCATTTTAAAGGAAAACAGTGTAGTATACCGAGATTTATTTGATACGAAAATCATGGGAATGCTGATGCCGAGACCAGGTGAAGTAATTCATAAATTTCAGAGCCTTTATGAGAAGGATGCAAAGGCGGCAACAGATTATTATTATACTCTTAGTCAGGACAGCAATTATATCCGCAGATACCGTATCAGACGTGATATGAAATGGACCGCAGAGACGGAGTTTGGTGAACTGGATATTACAATTAACTTATCCAAGCCGGAAAAGGACCCGAAAGCCATTGCAGCTGCAAAGCTGGCAAAACAGAGCGGCTATCCGAAATGCCTTTTGTGTAAGGAAAATGAAGGTTATGCAGGAAGAGTCAACCATCCGGCAAGACAGAATCACCGTATTATTCCGGTAACCATCAATCATAGTGACTGGTTCTTACAGTATTCTCCTTATGTGTACTATAATGAGCACTGCATCGTGTTTAATGGAAAGCATACACCGATGAAAATCGAGAAGGCAACCTTTGGAAAACTGCTGGATTTTGTAAAACAGTTTCCGCATTATTTCGTTGGCTCCAATGCAGACCTGCCGATTGTAGGAGGTTCGATTTTAAGTCATGACCATTTCCAGGGTGGACATTATGAATTTGCCATGGCAAAGGCACCGCTGGAAAAAGAGATTACCTTTGCGGGCTTTGAAGATGTGAAAGCCGGAATTGTAAAATGGCCGATGTCAGTTATCCGCCTGTCCGCACCGGATACAGAACGGCTGATTGAGCTGGCAGATAAAATACTTCTGACCTGGCGTGGCTATACGGATGAGGCAGCATTTATTTTTGCAGAAACAGACGGGGAGCCACATAATACCATTACGCCAATTGCAAGAAAACGAGACAATAATTACGAACTGGATTTAGTGCTTCGTAATAATATTACAACAAAGGAGCATCCGCTGGGCGTATATCATCCGCATGCAAAGCTTCATCATATTAAGAAGGAAAATATCGGCTTAATCGAGGTAATGGGTCTGGCAGTGCTGCCGGCACGTCTGAAGGACGAGATGGCACAGCTTAAGACGGCAATTCTTTCCAGGGCTGATTTACGGAGCAATGAAGTTTTAAGTAAGCATGCAGACTGGGTAGAGGAATTTTTGCCGAAATATGAGAGCATTACGGAAGAAAATATCGACGGGATTATCCGAAAGGAAATCGGACTGGTATTCCGTGAAGTTCTTCTGGATGCCGGTGTATACAAATGCACCGAAGAAGGAAGAGAAGCATTCTTACGCTTTATTGACACGGTAAATAAATAGAAAAAGGTGTTTATCCGGGAGAGGGATTCTGGTTAACATAAGAAAAGAGCATCATTGGCATAAGGTGTCATCCAATGGGAAGGATGAAAAGCACCGCCTTTGATGCTCTTTGTTGTATGTTATGACTCTTGCAAGAAGGAAAAAAATGCATTAATATAAGAGCAATATGATAAATTATGCAAAAGAATAAGGACAGAATGGAGATTTTATGAAACAGCAGATAAAGAGTTCTTTGATATTATTATTGACCGCAACCATCTGGGGCGTTGCTTTTGTAGCCCAGAGCGTGGGCATGGAATATATTGGTCCCTTTACCTTTAACGCAATCCGATGCGTTCTGGGGGGACTGGTGCTAATCCCGGTTATTCTGGTTTTAAAGAAAAAGAAAGAGACAGGAGCAGAAAATCAGGAAAAAGAGGATAAAAAGACTTTGTGGGCAGGCGGAATTGCCTGTGGTGTAATTCTTTGCATTGCATCCAATCTGCAGCAGTTTGGCATTATGGAAGCAAGCGTTGGTAAATCTGGCTTTTTTACGGCGTTGTATATTGTGATGATTCCGGTTATCGGCATCTTTATTGGAAAGCGTCCGGGAATCAAGCTGTGGTTTTGTGTAGCACTGGCAGTTGTGGGAATGTATCTGCTTTGTATGAAGGACGGCAGTTTTACCATTGAGCGGGCAGACATCATGCTTCTTTTATGTGCACTGGCATTTTCCTTTCATATACTGGTGGTTGATTATTTTTCGCCGAAGGTAGACGGCGTAAAAATGTCCTGTATACAGTTTTTTGTATGCGGAGTACTTTCAGCAGTAGGAATGCTGTTTACAGAGACACCGGACATTTCCAATATTCAGGCGGCATGGCTGCCTTTGTTGTATGCGGGACTTCTTTCCTGCGGCGTTGGCTACACCTTGCAAATTGTAGGACAGAAAGGCATCAACCCGGTTATCGCATCCCTTATTATGAGCCTGGAATCCGTGATTTCCGCACTGGCTGGCTGGGTGATCTTGGGACAGGTATTATCACCAAAAGAAATTTTAGGCTGCGTATTGATGTTTGTGGCAATTATTATCACGCAGATTCCCATCGGAAACAAGAAAACAGATTGATTTTACGGATAGTCTCAGCTATACTGTAACAGAATAGAAAGAGAAAGAAGGCATAAGATATGTTGTCAAAAAAGATAAAACAGGCAATGGCAGGAAGCTCTGCAATTCGTGCCATGTTTATGGAAGGAAAAGAAATGGCTGCCAGATATGGGGCAGAAAATGTGTATGATTTCAGCCTTGGCAATCCGGCTACACCGGCACCGGAAAAAATTAAGACAGCAATTTATGATATTTTGGATAAAGAAGACCCGCTTGTGGTGCATGGATATATGGCAAATGCAGGCTATGAGGAAGTAAGGGAGGCAATTGCAGAGAACTTAAATGAACGCTTCGGAACCAATTTCCATGGGAAGAACCTGATTATGACAGTTGGTGCAGCAGGCGGTCTGAATATTATTTTTAAGACGATTTTAGATCCGGGCAATGAAGTTATGGTATTTGCTCCGTATTTTGGTGAATATAAAAGCTATGCCGCAAACTTCGATGCAAAGATTGTGGAAGTCATGCCAAATGAAGCAGATTTTATGCCGGATTTAGCAGACTTTGAACGAAAAATTACAAAAGATACAAGAGCGGTTATCATCAACAATCCGAACAACCCGACCGGAGTGGTATATTCAGATGCAACCTTAAAAGAGATTGCCAGAATTTTAACTGTGAAGGAAGAGGAATTTGGAACCGATATTTATCTTATTTCCGATGAACCATACCGTGAACTGGTTTACGACGGCGTACAGGAGAATTTCCTGACGAAATATTATAAAGATACGCTGGTAGGATATTCCTTCAGTAAATCTTTATCACTTCCGGGCGAGCGGATTGGTTATGTGGTAGTGCCGGATGAAGCGGCAGATTCCGCAGAATTAATTGAGGGAATTACCGTATCAAACCGTACTCTTGGCTTTGTAAATGCGCCATCCCTGATTCAGAAAGCAGTGGCAGAGTGCTTAAATGAAAAGACCAATCTTGAATTTTATGACCGCAACCGTATTGCCTTGTATGAAGGATTAACAAAACTCGGATTTACCGCTATCAAGCCCCAGGGAGCATTTTATCTGTGGCTGAAATCTCCGGTTGCAAAGGAAGAAGAATTTGTAGAAGCTGCGAAGAAATACCATTTGATTCTGGTAAAAGGAAGTGCCTTTGGATATGGCGGTTATGTACGTCTGGCATACTGTACTTCTTATGAGACAGTACAGAATTCCATGCAGGCATTTGCAGAACTGGCAGCAGAGTATGGACTGAAGGCAGCAGAATAAAAATCAGAAAAGCAGAAGAATTATAACGATAAGCAGCAGATAGAAGGAGTAAGACATGAAAGCATGGGAAAATAATATACGCAAAGTTATCCCGTATGTTCCGGGAGAACAGCCGAAGAAAGAGAAAATGATAAAACTGAATACCAATGAGAACCCGTATCCACCGGCACCGGGAGTAAAGGATGTTTTAACCTCTTTTGATACCGACCGGCTGCGTCTTTATCCGGATCCAAAGATTGAGAAACTGACGGACGCCATTGCAGAACGATATGGTTTAAATTCCAATCAGGTATTTGTGGGCGTTGGCTCAGATGATGTACTTGCCATGTGCTTTATGACATTTTTTAATTCTAATCGTCCGATTCTGTTTCCGGATATTACTTATTCTTTCTATGATGTCTGGGCAGAGGAATTCCGTATTCCATATAAGCAGATTCCACTGGATAGGAATTTTACGATTCGCCCGGAGGATTATGCTGGGGAAAACGGAGGAATTGTATTCCCAAATCCAAACGCACCGACAGGAAAGCTGCTTCCGTTAGAAGATGTGGAACGCATCATTGCACAGAATCCGGATGTCATTGTTATTGTGGATGAAGCATATATTGATTTTGGTGGAACGTCTGCATTGCCGCTTATTGATAAATATGACAATGTGCTGGTAGTCCAGACCTTTAGCAAATCCCGTTCCATGGCAGGCATGCGGATTGGATATGCGATGGCACAGCCTGAATTAATCAAATATTTGAACGATGTTAAATATTCATTTAATTCTTACACCTTAAATTCCCTTACGATTGAAATGGGAACGGCTGCTATTTTGGATGAAGCTTATTTTAAAGAGACAACACAGAAGATTATTGCAACGAGAGAGCGTACCAAGGAAGAACTTCGGGCACTGGGATACCGGATGGATGATTCAAAGAGCAACTTCCTCTTTGTAACCCACGATACGATTTCCATGGAGAGGCTGTTTGAAGATTTGAAGAAGAAAGACATTTATGTCCGTCATTTCTCCAAACCGGAGCGGATTGCAAATTACCTGCGTATTACCATTGGTACAGATGAAGAAATGGATACGCTGATTACGTTTTTGAAAAACTATAAACAGTCATAATTCGTTAGGAAAGGAGTATTATGTTATTACATTATCTGATTGTATTTTTTGTTTCCATGGTACCACTGGTTGAACTGAGAGGAGCGATTCCATTTTCACAGGGCTTTGGACTTCCATTGATACCATCTTATATTATTTCCATCATTGGAAATATGCTGCCGGTACCATTTATTTATTTTTTTGCAAGAAAAGTACTGATTTGGGGTGCAGATAAGCCTGTTATTGGAAAATTCTTCGGCTGGTGTCTGGAAAAAGGTGAAAAGGGTGGTAAGAAGCTGCAGGCAAAGGCAGGAAGAGGATTATTCCTGGCATTACTGCTCTTTGTTGGAATCCCGGTGCCGGGAACCGGAGCCTGGACAGGAACACTGGCAGCCAGTATCTTAGATATGGATTTTAAATCATCTGTTATTGCAGTGATGCTTGGCGTATTGCTGGCTGGTGTAATTATGATGTTAATCAGTGTTGGTGCCTTTTCTATGATTCGTTAACAGAGTGGAATGTAAAAAGGATATCTAAGGGATAAAAAGCACAGCATGTATAGTAATGTTATTTACTATATGTTCTGTGCTTTTTAAATGATGATTTTATTTCTAATGCTTTAAACTACGGTGTGGATGCTTTTTCGGCAAAATCTGTATTTACAAGATCTTCATAAGGAGCGGCACCGGAGAGAACACCGGACTCTTCTAAAATAGTAAGCATTAAGTCATAGCCTTCTTCCCGGAGTATTAAATCTGTGTTCCAGGTTTCCTGGTCGTAGTAGCGGCTTACAATAAGTGTAAGGGTTTTAAGATCTGTTTCACTAAACTGTGGTGCAATGACAGTTGCGATTTCTTCCGGACTGTGACCTGCTACATAATCCATGCCTTTCTGTAAAGCATTGGTGAAATGCTGGATAAGGTCGGCATTTTCCTTAAGATAGCTTTCTTTGGCACAAAAAGCAGTATATGGAAGATAGCCGGAATCCACGCCAATGGACGCTACCACATAGCCGTCACCGGACTGCTCCAAAGCAGTAGCGGATGGTTCAAATTCAATGGTATAATCCCCCTGCCCGCCGGAAAAAGCCGCTGCGGTAGAACCAAAGTCAATACTCTGGTCGATTTTGACTTCGGAAGGAGAAACACCATTTTCCCGGAGTACATATTCATATACCATTTCCGGTGTGCCACCGGCTCTTCCGCCCAGCACATCTTTTCCAATCATATCTTTATAGGAAAAGGAATCGGTGTTTTCCCTTGCAACCACAAAGTTACCGGCACGCTGGGTAAGCTGTGCAAAATTAATGACATGGTCTTTTGCACCTTCCGTGTAGGCATAAATGCTTGCCTCCGTTCCCATGAATCCTACATCTGCATCCCCGGAAACAACGGCAGCCATGGTTTTATCCGCTCCAAAGCCGGTGGTCAAAGAGAGCTCGATTCCCTCATCTTCAAAGTAGCCTTTTTCGATGGCCACATACATCGGTGCGTAAAAGATGGAATGTGCCACTTCATTTAATTTTACGGTTGTTAATGCTTTAGAATCATCTGATTTGCAGGCACAAAGCGGGAAGGACATAAGAAGAATTAAGAAAAGAGAAATACCTTTTTTATAAAATCGTTTCATAGAGCATCCTTAAAAGACATTTGTATTATAGTATGAAAGACAGATGAAAATGTGCTATGATGGATTGGATAGGATTGTCTGAAATTTAGAAAACAGTATTAAGACAAGAGATATAAAAGGAGAACAGAACATGAACGACTACGTAGACCTTCATACTCATACAATTGCAAGCGGACATGCTTACAGTACTATTGAAGCAATGATAAAGGCGGCAGAGCAGAAAGGAATCCGTCTCTTTGGTATTACAGAGCATGCTCCGAAAATGCCAGGAACCTGCAGCGAGTTATATTTTAATAATCTTCGCGTGCTGGAAAGAAAGCATGGAGAAATGTATACGCTGTTTGGCGCAGAACTTAATATCATGGATATGGAAGGGCATGTGGATCTGCCGGAGCGTACCTTAAAGCAGATGGATTTGTGCGTTGCAAGTATGCATGGTCCGTGTTTTCATCCGGGAACCATAGAAGAAAATACGAAAACTTATCTGAATGTGATGAAAAATCCCTATGTAAACATTATCGGACATCCGGATGATTCTTATTATCCGGTGGATTATCGTGCATTGGTGGAAGGTGCAAAGGAACATCATGTATTGTTAGAGGTCAACAATGGCTCCCTGACACCGGGTGGCTTCCGGCAGAATACGAAGGAAAACAGCTGCAAAATGTTAGAACTTTGCAAGGAATATAAAGTTCCGGTTATCATGGATTCCGATGCACATGTGGATACTGCAGTTGGGAATCATCAATATCCATTGGAAGTTATTCAGATGGTAGATTTTCCGGAAGAACTGGTGGTCAATACCAATGTGGAGTTGGCGAAGAGTTTTTTGAATTATTTTAAATCACCGGAACATCTATAAGGAGTTATCGCAGATGAGAAAAGAGCATCAATAGCAATATTGACAGAAAACAAGAGTTAGCATAAACTAACTCTTGTAAGGAACATTACAATACACACAAAATACTTTGGACGTAAAGGGAGCAGACTTTTGATGCGGGTCTGCTCCTTTTATATGCCATCAATTAGGGGATTGCGATGTGGGAGAAAAATTTATTAAAAAATTTTGCAGCAGTCGAAGCACATTGATTTTCATATGATGAAACGTCACCGTTCTAAGAGGTCTGTTTTTCTTTTTACGATAAAAACTGTCTTTTCTATGTTTGACAAAATATTGGTACTGATCGTCGAAGTGCAGATGCCTGATAAGGGCTGTTAGGGGCACTTGGAATTTCGCCTGGCAACAGGCAACGCTGGTACAGGGATGTACCAGCGAGGCACAATTGAACATGGATGTGAATTTGTGCCGGTTGCCAGATGAAATGAAAAGTATATCGAAATTCCCAGTGCCCCTTGCAGACATTAGGTGGCATCTGTCCTCGACGGACAGTACCAATATTCTGTCAAAGCAACCGAAAAGACAGTTTATCATCAAGAAAAACAGACCCCTAAGAACGGTTGACATTTCACATAAAAGAAAATCAGATGTGCTTTGTCTGCTGCAAAATTCTTTGATTCTAAATGTTATCTCCACATCGCAATCCGCTAATTCTGCCAGTGAATCCCACCCGCATCAAGAACCGCAAACCGGATCAACTCTGCACTGTCCAGGTTCTCATGATGCATATCGATTCCGTTAATTGAATGATTATCATAGGTCGTATAGTAATAAATTCCCTTATCCGCATTGCAGCAGGAGGTGTAGATTGTAATTTCATATTTGTTATCAGCAACTTCACAGCAGCCCCGCTGCTGGTCGACGGAACCTAAGATATGAAAGAACTGGCTGACACTTTCGATTTCTGAACTGCCGGAAATGGAATGCAGTCTGGTGAAAGCAACCCGGATAAAACGGGACTGGGAAGATAAATCACCCGGCAGACCCAAAGCACCCATACCGCGGCTGTAAGTCTGTAAGTTGAGCTTGTCGGAAAAATGATTTTCCGGCTGTTTGGATGAGAGGGCGGCATAATTATTTAAAGCAAACATCTGCATTGGAAATGGCGGATTATTGGTCAGCACACCGGCAGGATTATCATAGATATGAAGTCCGTCAGCCGTGGATTCCACAACGATGTTTTCGTTTTTGTCTGCAATCATCCAGTGGAGCTGTGCGGCAGGAAACTGGCTTGCAAAAGCAGTTCCTACAAGATTCAGTTTTGATAATTTTTCTTTAACCTCTGAAATAGAAGCGCACTGGCTTAGAATCCATGGAATAAATTCAAATTGTGCAACATTTTCTTTTGTATCAATAATATCAGCATAAGCGGCATTTCCCACAAAGTTAAGCCCTGCCATGCAGACACCTTTTTCATTGCAGGCATCATAATAAAGCGGATAGTCAATACCATTATCCGGTGCCACATGAGCCATGCCTATCATGGCATAGTGGGAACTTAAGATTCCGGTATGCCGGAAATGAAAAGGGTAGTTGCGAGGGGTAATGGTGACTTCATCGCCATAGGAAAATTCATAATCAAGGGTTCTGCCCATGTAGAAGTCTTTTGTTTGATAAGTAGCTGCGGTGCACATAAAATAGCCTCCTTTTAGTCTTTCTTTTGTATTAGTATTCTGCTGAAAATCAGATTTATGTAATAGGACTATTATAACGTGGATACAGGTGTAAATCAAATCAAGAAATAATGAGAAAAAATATCAATACGAAAGGTTCTATTTTCAATAGCAGGTGTTATAATACAACTGGATTAGAAAGAACTAACATAAAGTAGTAAAAACTAAGGAAGGAAACGCATTATGGGAAGATATTATCGGATGTCTAAAAAAGTAACAGAGGATCAGGTAAAAGAAATTCTTCGTGAAACATTAGAATTAGAAGATGTAGAGGAAGCAGAATATGAGGCAGAGACACAGCTTCTTAAAATTGTAACCAAAGATAACCAGTTTGCAGGTGTTATGACCAGAGTGGTAAATATCTGCAGCAGAATCGGCAAAGGAGCAGAATTATCATTTGCAAAATTTGCCATTGAAGGCTAGAAAGTGAAGGGATCATTTGAAAACTTGTGAATATTGCGATGAGATAGATTATCATGAAATTATAGAATGCATTACCTGTGCACTGGATGCCAAGGACCCTTATACGGCGGGGCATTCCCAGCGTGTCAGTGATATGGCTATGAAAGTATGCCAGTTAATTGGCTTAAAAACGGAGAATATACAGCAAATCCATATTGCGGCACATCTCCATGATATTGGAAAAATCGGTGTTCCGGATGCTGTTTTAAATAAAGAAGGAAAGCTTGATGATGAGGAATGGGAGACAATAAAAAGGCATCCGTCTATCGGAGCTGAGATTCTGAGTAAATCAAGACATTTAAAAGAACTGAAATATATCGTGCTCTGTCATCATGAACGATTCGATGGAAAGGGTTATCCGCTTGGACTCAAAGGAGAAGAAATTCCGGTTGGGGCAAGAATCATTGCAATCTGCGATTCCATTGATGCCATGACTTCAAACCGGAGTTATCGCAAAGCGCATGATTTTGACTACTGTTATCAGGAAATCAAAAATAATCTTGGCAAGATGTATGACCCGATTATCGGACAGTATGTCTTAGACCACTGGGAAGAAATTATTTCCGTAATCAAAATTTCAAGATAAGATTCTGTTATTGATAAGAATTCTCAATAACAGAAAAAGAGTATGGACAATGGGTTTTAATGGAGGTAAGCTAAAAAACAAACAGAAATAGGAGGAATACATATGTTTGATTTTGTAAAAAAATTTAACTGGAAGAAGACAGGAATCTTTGCTGCCGGTGTATTGTTTGGAACAGCCGGAATTAAAATATTAGGTAGCAAGGATGCAAAGAAAGTTTACACAAACTGTACAGCAGCAGCATTACGTGCAAAGGAATGTGTCATGAAGACTGCTTCTAATATCCAGGAGAATGCAGAGGATATTTATGCAGAGGCACAGCAGATTAATGAAGACAGAGCTGCTAAAGCAGCAGAATATACAGATGAATCTGTAGAAGATGCAACAGAAGAAACTGTAGCAGAATAAACATTGGGCATGCGATTTTGTTCGCTGTTCACGTAAACTATGAGAATCACCTGCAGAATATGCTGTAGGTGATTCTTTATCTAAGGAAGTATGTAATATGAGATTTGTTATAAAACATGAGATAAAAGGAAGACTTCGTATTCATATCATTCAGGGAGGGATGAGTTTCCACCAGGCAGATATGATGGAATATTACCTGAGTAACTGCAAATGTGTCACTTCAGTGAAAGTAAATGAACGTTTACAGGATGCAGTAGTCTGTTATGTGGGAAATCGTGAGGAGATGATAGAGACACTGCGTCATTTCTCTTATCAGAAAGTGGATGTGCCAGAGACTTTTTTACAGAATTCCGGCAGGGAGCTGAACCGGACTTACTGGGACAAGCTGGTAAATAAAGTGGTACTCCGTATGGGTAGTAAGATGTTCCTGCCATATCCAATCCGTGCAGGAATTACCATGCTCCGTTCTGTAAAATATTTATGGGCGGGCATTTCTACATTGGCGAAGGGCAGGATAGAGGTTCCGGTGCTGGATGGAACAGCTATTGGAGTATCCCTGCTTCGCAATGACATCAATACAGCAGGTTCCATTATGTTCTTACTGGGCATTGGAGAAATCTTAGAGGAGTGGACACACAAGAAATCCGTCGATGATCTGGCAAGAAGTATGTCCTTAAATGTCAGTAAAGTATGGCTGTGTCAGGATGGACAGGAAATACTGGTATCGGCATCTGAGATTAAAGAAGGCGATGAAGTCTGTATTCATATGGGAAATGTCATTCCGTTTGATGGCGTGGTAACGGAAGGGGATGCGATGGTAAATCAGGCATCCTTAACCGGCGAATCCCTTCCGGTGCATAAGAGTGCAGAAGGTTATGTCTATGCCGGAACCGTATTGGAAGAAGGAGAACTGACCATTCGTGTCAAAGAAGTAAATGGCTCCAGCAAATTTGAAAAAATTGTCACGATGATTGAAGAGTCAGAGAAGTTAAAATCTTCCCTGGAAAGTAAAGCCGAGCATCTGGCAGACCGCCTGGTTCCGTATACATTACTAGGAACAGGCATTACCTGGCTCTTTACCAGAAATACCACAAAAGCATTAGCAGTTCTTATGGTGGACTTTTCCTGTGCATTAAAACTTGCAATGCCGGTATCTGTATTGTCTGCAATCCGTGAAGCAAGTGTGCACAATATTACCGTAAAAGGTGGCAAATTCTTAGAGGCAATGGCAGAAGCAGATACCATCGTCTTTGACAAAACAGGTACTCTGACCAAAGCACAGCCTACCGTAGTGGATGTGGTTTCTTTTACGGATAAGCCCACGGAAGAACTTTTACGTATTGCTGCCTGCTTAGAGGAACATTTCCCTCATTCTATGGCAAAAGCAGTTGTAGATGCAGCCCAGGAAAAGAATCTTGTGCATGAAGAACTACATTCTAAGGTGGAATATATTGTAGCCCACGGAATTTCTTCCACCATAGAAGGAAAGAGTGTGGTAATCGGAAGCTATCACTTTGTATTTGAAGATGAAAAATGTGTGGTTCCGGAAGGCTATGAAGAACAGTTTAACAGCCTTCCATCAGAATATTCACACCTTTATATGGCAATTGAGAACCGCCTTGCAGCCGTTATCTGTATTGAAGATCCACTTCGTGATGAAGCAGCAGCCGTTGTAAATTCCTTAAAGACAGCCGGAATTAAGAAAGTTGTTATGATGACAGGGGATAGTGAACGTACAGCATCCGCCATTGCAGCAAGAGTGGGCGTAGACGAGTATTACTCCGAGGTACTTCCGGAAGATAAGGCAAGTTTTGTAGAGAAAGCCAAAGCAGAAGGACACAAGGTCATTATGATTGGAGATGGTATCAACGATTCACCGGCATTATCTGCGGCAGATATTGGAATAGCCATCAGTGATGGAGCAGAGATTGCAAGAGAAATTGCAGATGTAACTATCGGTGCAGATAATCTTTATGAGATAGTAACCTTAAAGGTGCTGAGTAATGCATTGATGAAACGGATTCATAAGAATTACCAGACAATTGTTGGATTCAATACAGGACTGATTGTGCTTGGCGTGGCAGGAGTCCTGCAGCCAACCGTATCTGCATTACTTCATAATACATCTACCTTGGTAATTACCTTAAAGAGTATGCAGAATCTTCTGGATTAAAAATTTCCAGAAACAGAAATCTTACGGTTCAGGAAAAGAAAAATTTTGAAAAGAAAATTGAAAAGAAAATTTTTCGAAAAACGGTTTACTTTCACACTTTAATATGCTAACATTTTTGTATTGAAATAAGTATAATACGAAAAGGAGAGGCAGAATGAGTAAGAATGTAAGAACGGAAGCAGTGGATCATTTGTTTGATGCAATCTTAAGCCTTGAAAATAAAGAGGAATGTTATAAATTCTTTGAAGATGTCTGTACGGTAAATGAATTACTGGCATTCTCACAGAGATATGAAGTGGCAAAGATGTTGCGTGAGCAGAGAACTTATCTTGATATTGCAGAGAAAACTGGCGCATCAACAGCAACCATCAGTCGTGTGAACCGTTCCCTGAATTATGGATGCGATGGATATGATATGGTATTTGCCAGAACGAATGTGAAGCCGGTAGAAGAAAAAAAAGAGGAAAATTAAAACGAAGAGTAGAGATAAAATTAAAACGATATTTAATTTTTACACAAAATCATGTAAATGATAAAGAAAAGCACCGGTTCGAAAACTGGTGCTTTTTCGATTTACAGGAAATTGCTTTTCTGTAAAGTAAAAAACGCTCTGCGAGGATGTGCCAAGGCATATTCTTTTTTCCAGGCATATGGCTTTTTATTCGTTCGACTTTTTTCCGGAAGTCTTTTTCTCGGAAGCTTTTTTCTCTTCGGAAGCTTTCTTTTCTGCAGCACGCTGCTCATCTTCGGCTTCTTTTTCCATTTCTTTCGTCTCGTCAATCAGCTTTTCAATCAACATGCGCTTTACAAATACATCAAAACTTAACATACAGATAAAGGAAAAGGTATGAAGAAAATCCTGGTCTTCTTCCGGCGCATCTGCAAAGGTGGTAGAACTGGTGTTAAATTTCTTGGTAATATCTTTCATCAGATTTTTTACTTCATCCCGTTCCAGACTGAACACCTCTTCATAGACAGTTGTCAGATTGAATTCTCCTTCTGCATTGAAGAAACGTTTTGCCAGAGGATTTAAGATACTTTCGATATCATTGATACTTAATATGCTTTTGAAATAATAAATGAAAATCAGCATCAGAATATGTTCTTTGCTGTATTTCTTCTTGACCGGCGGTGGAAGCAGATTGTTTTTCGCATAATTGTTAATCATGGTTTTGGTCAGAATCTTGTCGTCCGGGTGCCGCTTGGAAGCTGCAAGCTGGGTATCCATGAAGGTTGTAATCTGATCCATGTAAAGGTCAATATTTGGAATACTTTCCGGACGGATATAGTCAATCCGCGACAGACTGGATAAAATACTGTTTAATAAATCTTTAGCATCAATTGTCATTTGAATTCACCTCATACCTATTATATAGTATTGAAAACTAGATAACAAGAAGAAAAATGACAGAAAGCATATACAATGACGCTGTGATGTGTAAATGACATTGCGTGATGCAACTACAATAGAATAAACATAAGGGAAAAGAACGCATGAATGCGTTCGACGGACAGTACAAAAAGAAATCTGAAAAGAAATACAGAAAATATGTTCCCATCCCCTAAGGAAGTATGGTATACTGAGCGGAGTGGTATTGAGGAGAGTAAAGGAGCATTATGAGTATATACGATTCATTAAATGAAGAACAGAAAAAAGGTGTATTTACAACAGAAGGACCTGTGCTGCTGCTGGCGGGCGCAGGCAGCGGAAAGACCCGTGTGCTGACCCACCGGGCGGTATATCTGATAGAGGAACTGGGAGTCAATCCCTATCATATCCTTGCGATTACATTTACCAATAAGGCTGCAGGCGAAATGCGGGAGCGTATTGATGACATGGTGGGCTATGGCTCGGAAAATATTTGGGTATCTACCTTTCATTCTACCTGTGTGAGAATTCTGCGCCGTTTTATTGACCATATCGGATTTGGAACCAACTTTACCATATATGATACAGAAGACCAGAAGACCATTATGAAGGATATCTGCAAGCGTCTGGAAATTGATACGAAGATGTATAAGGAAAAAAGTTTGCTTGCGGCCATTTCTTCTGCAAAGGACGAGCTGATCAGTCCGGAAGCATATGCCCTACGGGCGCAGGGAGATTTCCGGAAAATGAAGGAAGCAGCTGTTTACCGGGAATATCAGCAGGTGTTACGGAAAAATAATGCACTGGATTTTGATGATTTGATTGTAAAGACCGTAGAGCTTTTCCAGTCAGATATGGAAGTGCTGGATTATTATCAGGAGCGGTTCCGTTATATTATGGTGGACGAGTATCAGGATACCAATACGGCACAGTTCCAGCTGATTAAACTGCTGGCAGGCAAATATAAGAATCTCTGCGTGGTAGGTGATGATGACCAGTCCATTTACAAATTCCGTGGAGCAAACATTTATAATATATTGAATTTTGAAAAAGAATTTCCAAATGCAGTCACCATCAAGCTGGAGCAGAATTACCGTTCCACCCAGAATATTTTAAATGCAGCCAATGGGGTCATTGCAAATAATGTGGGACGAAAGGCAAAACGCCTCTGGACGGAGAATGAGGAAGGCGAAAAAATTGCATTTCATCAGTTTGAAACCGGATTTGATGAAGCAGACTATGTAGCAAAAGATATCCGGAGCAAAGTGCGGGAAGGCCTGTATCATTACGGAGACTGTGCCGTGTTATACCGTACCAATGCCCAGTCCCGGCTTTTTGAGGAACGTTTTATCACAGCCAGCATACCATATAAGATTGTGGGTGGCGTAAACTTCTATTCCAGAAGAGAAATCAAGGATTTACTGGCTTATCTTAAGACCATTGACAATGCCATGGATGATCTGGCGGTACGCCGTATTATTAATGTGCCAAAACGTGGAATTGGAGCAACGACATTAAGCAGGGTGCAGGATTATGCCGATGCAAACGGTCTTACCTTTTATAATGCCTTAAAAATGGCAGAAGAGATTGGCACAATCGGACGGGCATCCGCAAAAATCAGACCGTTTGTAATGCTGATTCAGAGCATGCGGAGCAAGTTACCATATATCAGTGTATCAGAGCTTCTGCAGGAAATTATTGAAGAAACCGGTTATGTCCGTGAGCTGGAAGCAGAAAATACAGAGGAAGCGCAGCAGCGAATGGAAAATATCGATGAGTTGATTTCCAAAGCGGTTACTTATGAGGAAAGCGAAGAAGAGCCCACCTTAAGCGGATTCTTAGAGGAAGTAGCACTGGTTGCAGATATTGACAGTGTGGATGAGACACAGGACTATGTTGTGCTGATGACGTTACATAGTGCAAAAGGTCTTGAATTTCCACAGGTTTATCTGGCAGGAATGGAAGACGGACTGTTTCCGGGATTCGGTGCAATCTGTGCGGAAAATCCAACAGCGGAAATCGAAGAAGAACGTCGTCTTGCCTATGTGGGAATCACAAGAGCCAAGGAGCGGTTGTCCATATCCTGCGCAAGAATGCGTATGATACGAGGAGAAACACAGTATAATAAGGTGTCCCGTTTCGTAAAAGAGATTCCGCGGGAACTTTTAGCGGGAACCATCCAGAAGGAAAAAATGCCGGATATTCCGAAACCAAGTATGATGGCGAAAAATGCATTTTCGGCAAAGCCGATGGCACTGCGCAGAACTGGCGTACCGGAGGCAAGAAACTTTGGCAATTCCGCAATGAAAAAGCCGTTGGATTATGCTGTGGGTGATACCGTTTCCCATCTGAAATTCGGCACCGGAGTCGTAAAGCAGATTATTGACGGCGGCAGGGATTATGAGGTTACTGTTGATTTTTCCGGTGTAGGTGTGAAGAAGATGTTTGCATCCTTTGCCAAATTGAAAAAGTTATAAAAATTTTATGAATTTGTAATTTTTTCTAGTAGATTGGGGAAACATATGCTATAATGAATTAATAAAAAGAGTTCGAGGTAGCAGGAAAATGAAAAACTGTTGTTGGCATAAAAAGGAGTGGTCAGAAATGGAAAAAATGGAAGAATTAAAGAATTTATTAACCGCAAATGTGAACAAAGTAACAGAATTATTGCATAAAAAGGAGAAAGAGGAAATAATGGAAGAGAAGAAAAAATCAAAAGCTGGTTTAATTTTTGCAATCATTGGTATTGTTGTAGTAGTTGCTGCAGCTGCTTATGGATTATATCGTTTCTTTGCACCAGATTATCTGGAGGATTTTGAAGACGATTTCGATGATGATTTTGAAGATGATTTCTTTGACGAGGATGACGAGGAAGAGAAATAATCATTATCATTTGCATAATTTAACAGGTGAAGATGTAAAGGGCTGTGTGATATCATGCAGCCCTTTTACTGAGTGTGCCGGAAACGCTGCGGATGACATGTGTTTCTGGAAAAGAATTGTTCGTGTGAGGTAAGTATGAAAAAAGGTCAGGTATTACAGGGAACTGTTGCATATGTGGATTTCCCGAATAAGGGAGTCGTAAAAGTAGAAGAAGGAAAGCAGGTAATCGTAAAAAACGTATTACCGGGACAGGAGATTTTCTTTTCTGTAAATAAGGTAAGAAAGGGAAAAGGCGAAGGCCGCTTACTGGAAGTTTTGAAGAAAGCACCAAATGAGCTGCGGGAAGCGCCATGCCCGCATTTTGGAATCTGTGGAGGCTGTACTTATCAGAATTTATCCTATGAAGATCAGCTTGCATTAAAAGGACAGCAGGTGAAGAAACTGATGGATGCGGTAGTAGACCCGGAAACCTACAGCTTTGAGGGCGTAAAAGCAAGTCCGAATGAATTCGGATTCCGTAATAAGATGGAATTTACTTTTGGGGACGAATTTAAGGATGGTCCCCTTGCTCTTGGCATGCATAAGCGTGGCAGCTTTTATGATATTGTTTCGGTAACGGACTGTAAAATTGTAGATGAAGATTATCGGAAGATATTAAGCTGTGTGCAGCAGTATTTTGCAGAAAAAAAGATTTCCTATTATCACAGAATGCGGCATACCGGATATCTGCGTCATTTACTGGTGCGTAAAGCGGTAAAGACCAAAGAGATCCTGATTGACCTTGTAACGGCAGGCGCAGAGCATATTCTGGATGGCCTGACAGAAGCAGTATCTTCAGAAAAAGATTTGCTGACCGGAATGAAAGACGCGTTATGTAAACTTGATTTAGATGGCAGCATTGCAGGAATTCTTCATACGAAAAATGACAGTGTAGCAGATGTAGTAAAGGATGAAGGAACAGAGATTTTATATGGAAAAGATTATTTCTACGAAGAACTCTTAGGACTTCGTTTTAGAATCACACCATTTTCTTTCTTCCAGACCAACTCTCTTGGAGCAGAGGTGCTTTACCAGACTGCAAGGGACTATATCGGTGATACGCTGACCGAGAAGGCAGACAAGGTGGTATTCGATTTATACAGCGGAACCGGAACCATTGCACAGATGCTGGCACCTGCCGCAAAAAAGGTAGTGGGTGTGGAAATAGTAGAAGAGGCAGTGGAAGCCGCAAAGGAAAATGCGGCATTAAATGGTCTTGAAAACTGCGAATTTTTAGCCGGCGATGTCTTAAAAGTATTGGACGATATTACCGAAAAACCGGATTTTATCGTATTGGATCCTCCGCGGGATGGCATCCATCCAAAGGCATTGGAGAAGATTATCGGCTATGGCGTAGACCGCATGATTTATATTTCCTGTAAGCCAACCAGTCTTGCAAGAGACTTAGAGGTTTTAACCGCCAGAGGATATCAGGTGGAGCGGATGTGCTGCGTGGACATGTTCCCATGGTCCGGAAATATTGAGACGGTGTGCATGTTGTCGAAACTCCATGAGGTGAAGTAGCATGTGAATGTGAGACTTGACATGGACGAGATGGATTTAACGGCAGCTGAGAGGCGCTAAAGGTTCAGGGAACATTTGCTCAGCACGGAGCGGAGCGTAGACAGGCTACTTATGAGGAGATAAAGAAGTATATTGCACAGATAAAGCAGAAACATGGCATTATAGAAAGAGAGAACTATAATAAGCCAAAATCTGAGAAAGGCGGACAGCCGGAATGCCCAAAAGATTTTCTTGTAATTTGTAAATATAAAGCAAAGGAAGTGTGAGAATGTCAAAAGATTTAACAACTTCTCAAATTGATAGACAAAATATTTTGAATAATGACTTAGCTGTTAATGAAATTCAAAATCAGACAGGTATTCAGGGTATTATATTTGATGGACGATTAAGATTTACAAAATCAATGGTGGCTACATATTTTAACGTAGATGTGAGAACAATTGAGAGATATGTTAGCGACAATTCTGATGAAATTACTGCAAATGGATATGAGATTTTAAAAGGAAAAAAACTTAAAGAATTCATGGATTGTGTAATAGCTCAGGATGTTCCCGACATAAATGTCGGGAACATTAGCAATAGAACACCTCAAATAGCAATATTTGATTTTAAGGCTTTTCTTAATATGGCAATGCTGTTGGCAGAAAGTGAAAATGCAAAAGTTCTCCGACAAATAATGTTAGACATTGTCATTGATTTTGTGAATCAGAGAACAGGTGGTTCTACAAAGTACATTAATCAAAGAGATCAAGACTTTATCAGCGCGTTTCTTCAAGAGGAAAATTATCGTAGAGAGTTTACTGATGCATTAAGAGACTATGTCGATATGGGTAACAGTAAATATGCGATATATACGGATAAAATATATCAGAGTATATTTAAAGAAAAGGCGCAAGAATATAAGCAGATCCTTCATTTATCCAAAAAAGATAATGCTAGGGATACCATGTATTCAGAAGTCTTAGATTTGATTGCCTCCTATGAATGTGGATTGGCTGCAATGATAAAAGAACAATCGGAACAATTGGGAAGAAAACTTAACAACTGGGAATTATCTGACCTTTTTACATCATTTGAAACATTGCCATTATGGAAACCATTAATAGTTAGAGCAAGGACGAAAATGGCTAGTCGAGATATGGCACTAAGAGATGCTTTTCATTATCAGTTGGAAGAGTATATCAAACCATTAGATGCAGAAGAATATGAAAAATTCTTGGGTGTAGCTGGTGATGAACTCGAAAAGTTGATGCAAGAGAATAGTGATGTGTTAAAACGATTAAAGGAGCGTAGCTAATGGCAGAAATCAATTATATTACTATTGAAGAAGCCAAAGCTATTCACCAAGCTACCATAGAAAATAGTGGTGGTGGAGATTATGGCGAACTCGATACGGGAAAGTTAGAAAGTGTATTGTTTCATATACAGAATGATGATTATTATCCAACATTTTTAGATAAACTAGAGCATTTGTTTTTTTGTGCATGTAAGTTTCATTGTTTTGCAGATGGGAATAAAAGAATAGCAATCACTCTTACGGCAATGTTTTTATTGAAAAATGGTTATATGGCAGTTGCAAATGTATATTTTAGGGAGATGGAAAATATAAGTTATCATGTTGCGGCAGGACACATAGATGAGGAATTACTTCGAAGAATATTAGATGCTATTTTAAATTATAAATATGATACAGATGAAGAATTAAAACTGGACATATTTAATGCGATATCTGTAGTAGATGAATTTTATTAACCTTGTTTAAAAGCTTGGTTAAGTTTGGACAATGATACACAAAATGAGACGGTGTGCATGCTTTCGAAGAAAAATTAAGTTTTTTCAAAAATATGCAAAAGTGGATATAGAAATAACCAAGGGATTGGCAGTTGCACTTGGGGGGCATGACAGGAATATTGAAACAAGTAGTATATAAGATAAGTGAAGAAAATGCGGAAAAATGTGTTTTGTTAGAAATTATAAGGAAAAATATGGAGACTTTAAAAGCGAGTAAAGAGTGCATTAATAATCATTTAGAATGCAAATATAGAGACGCTTGTGATATGTGTACCATAAAAGAAGATGATATTTGTTCTATATTACAGTCACTTACCAATAAGGGAATTATTAAAAAAATCGGAAATACATATAAATATATACTTTGCGGAGTATAAGTTGCCCGAGTATACTTGTTTACTACTCGCAGAATTTAAAAATTTAGGATCCAAACAGACGTCCCCCTTACGTCTGTTTTTTCTTGCCAAAATGTATTATAATAGAAAAGAAATTTTAAGAAAAACGGAGGAGTTAGGAAAATGAAATCGAAATCCGGAAACAAGAAATTATGGATTGCAGTTATTATTTTCGTATTGATGATAGCCGGAGCAATCGGCAATCATTCGGATAATAAGAAAGAAAAGCCTGACAGGGAAAGTTCCGTTGCCACGGAAGCACAGACTGAGACAGAGACAGAAAGCAATACAGAGCCTGGTGGTGATACGGAGGATTTTGTTACCGAGGGAGTCATCAGTAATACCTATAAGACAGATAGCAGTTCCGCCGGACAGATGCAGGTGCATTTCATAGATGTAGGGCAGGGCGATGCTACCTTGATAGCTTGTGATGGTCATTACATGCTGATAGATGCCGGCAATAATGACAAAGGAACAACGGTACAGTCCTATCTTATGAGCCAGGGTGTAGAAAAACTGGATTATGTCATAGGAACACACCCGGATGCAGACCATATTGGCGGACTGGATGTAGTAATTTATAAATTTGACTGCGATACAATTATCATGCCGGATGTGGCAAATGACACCAGAACCTATGATGATGTGGTGCAGGCAATGAAGTCCAAGGGCTATCAGACTACTTATCCGGTAGTTGGAGAGACTTATACTTTGGGCGGAGCAACTTTTACCATTGTGGCGCCAAATGCAGACTATGGAAATGACATGAACGACTGGTCGGTGGGTGTGCTGGTTCAGAATGGCAACAACCGCTTCCTCTTTACCGGAGATGCAGAAGAAAAAGCGGAAGAGGACATTTTAAATAATGGAATTGATATTTCGGCAGATGTCTATGCGGCAGCGCATCATGGAAGCAAGACAGCCACAAGTCAGGCATTTTTGGATAAGGTATCGCCGACTTATGTGGTAATCAGTGCCGGTGAAGGCAATAAATACGGACATCCTCATGCAGAGGTGCTGAACCGTCTGCGGGCAGCCGGCATATCCGTGTTCCGTACCGATGAACAGGGTACGATTGTAGCCACGTCAGATGGAAATGATATCACCTGGAACTGCTCCCCATCAGAAAGCTGGAAAGCAGGAGAACCGACCGGAAGTAGTGATAGTACAACAAATAATTCCACAGCAGACAGCACTACATCATCCGGCAGCAGTGATGCAGGTATAGCTGCAGATGCATCCGGCAGTTCAAATAGTGACAGCAGTTCCGTTATGGTACATATTACAGACACCGGTTCAAAATATCATTCGGCAGGCTGCTCGTATTTGAAAAAGAGTGACCATGAGGTGACTTTGTCAGAGGCGAAGAGTATGGGACTGGAACCATGCTCAAGATGTAATCCGCCGCAGTAATGAGAAAACCTAATCGCCAAGCCCCTTGCACTTTTTGCTTGGTTAGTATACAATAAACGAAGTTAGTAATGACTAACTTCGCGTGAATTATAGGGACTCCTTTGGAATATGGAGACGGCAATATCCATATTCACCGGAAGAAATATTCTTCCGGGAGGAAAAGTCCTGTATCTGACAAAATGAAAAGAAAGGTGATAATAGGACATGAATTACTTAGAGATTGAAAAAGTAGTTGGACGTGAGATTTTGGATTCCAGAGGAAATCCTACCGTGGAAGCAGAGGTATATCTTGTGGATGGTACAGTAGGAAGAGGAACTGCACCAAGTGGTGCATCTACCGGAGAATTTGAAGCTCTGGAATTAAGAGATGGAGATAAATCAAGATACCTTGGAAAAGGTGTTACAAAAGCAGTAGAAAATATCAATACAATCATCAACGATGCAATTATCGGAATGGATGCATCTGACATCTATGCAGTAGATGCGGCAATGCGCAAAGCGGATGGAACCAAGGATAAATCCAAATTAGGTGCAAATGCAATCCTTGCAGTATCCATTGCAACAGCCAGAGCAGCAGCCATTTCTTTAGATATTCCGTTATATCGTTTCTTAGGCGGAATTTCCGGAAATCGTCTTCCGGTACCAATGATGAATATTGTAAATGGCGGATGCCATGCATTATCGTCCGGACTTGATGTACAGGAATTTATGATTATGCCGGTAGGCGCACCAAGCTTCAAAGAATGCTTAAGATGGTGTGCAGAAGTATTCCATGCACTTGCTTCTATATTAAAAGAACGTGGACTTGCAACTTCAGTCGGTGATGAGGGCGGGTTTGCACCTGCATTAAAATCAGATGAGGAAGCAATCGAAACTATTTTAGAGGCAGTAAAGAAAGCTGGTTATGAACCGGGCAAAGATTTTAAGATTGCCATGGATGCAGCGTCTTCTGAGTGGAAGAGCGAAAAAGGCAAAGGCTTTTATAAACTTCCAAAAGCTGGCACAGAATATACCGCAGAGCAGTTGATTGAACATTGGGAAGCATTATGTGAGAAATACCCGATTATCTCCATTGAAGATGGCCTGGATGAAGAAGACTGGGAAGGCTGGCAGAAACTTACAGCAAGACTTGGAGACAAGGTGCAGTTAGTTGGTGATGATTTATTTGTTACCAATACAGAACGTCTTTCCAAGGGAATTGAACTGGGTGCAGGAAATGCAATCCTGATTAAGTTAAACCAGATTGGTTCTGTATCTGAAACTTTAGAGGCAATCAAGATGGCGCATAAGGCTGGCTATACAGCAATCAGCTCCCATCGTTCCGGAGAGACAGCGGATACCACGATTGCGGATCTGGCAGTAGCATTGAATACCTGCCAGATTAAGACCGGGGCACCAAGCCGTAGTGAGCGTGTTGCAAAATACAACCAGTTACTCCGCATCGAAGAGGAATTGGGCGAAAGCGCAGTATATCCGGGAATGAAAGCTTTTAATGTGAAATAATCGTACTCCTATAGATAAAAGATATTCTTTAACAAACCAGAAAGGAAGCTGCAGAGATGCGGCTTCTTTTGGCGTGACGGGAAAATGGAAGGCTGTTATTATAGAGGAAAAAGAAAAAATGCATAAAAAATGGATAAGTATGCATCAAACTTAGTGACTATTTGTTTTGCGAAAAAGGTTGAAAAAACCTTCCCGATATGGTAGAATTTTTACAATTTAGGTAGCCTGTGCAGGTTTGGTGCATTTTTTATGCAAAAGGAAGGAAAAAGAGATGACTGACTCTTTTTTTTTGCGCAGGTATCGGAAGAATAGAAAGGACAGGGTGAACAAATGAAAGCTTTTCTTATATTGGAAGATGGCAATGTATTTACCGGAACCAGCATCGGTTCAACACGGGAAGTCATCAGTGAAATCGTATTTAATACGTCGATGACAGGGTATTTAGAGGTACTGACAGATCCATCTTATGCAGGACAGGCGGTAGTAATGACATATCCGTTAATTGGAAATTATGGAATTACACCGGATATGGAGTCAGGACGTCCATGGGTAGATGGATATATCGTAAGAGAATTATCCAGAATGCCAAGTAATTTCCGTTGTGAAGGAACCATTCAGGATTTTCTGAAAAAATACGATATACCGGGAATTGCAGGAATTGATACCAGAGCATTAACCAAGCTCTTGCGTGAAAAAGGAACAATGAATGGAATGATTACAACAGACGAGAATTACAATCTGGATGAGATTATTCCAAAATTAAAGGCTTACACCACAGGAAATGTGGTAGATAAAGTAACCTGTGAAGAGAAAAGCGTATTGCCTGGAAAGGGCAAAAAAGTAGCATTGTTAGATCTTGGTGCTAAGAGAAACATCGCCCAGTCATTAAATAAAAGAGGCTGTGAAGTTACCATTTATCCGGCACACACCACAGCGGAAGAAATCTTAAGCACAAATCCGGATGGAATTATGTTGAGTAACGGACCTGGAGATCCGAAGGAGTGCAAAGAGATTATTGCAGAGATTCGTAAATTATATGAATCCGACACACCGATTTTTGCAATCTGTTTGGGACATCAGCTGATGGCACTTGCAACCGGTGCGGACACATATCATTTGAAATATGGTCATCGTGGAGGAAATCATCCGGTTAAGGATTTAAAGACAAACCGTGTATATATTTCCAGCCAGAACCATGGTTATGCAGTAGATACCAATACCCTGGATGAGAAAATTGCGAAACCGGCATTTGTAAATGTAAACGATGGAACCAACGAGGGATTAGAGTATGTCGGAAAGAACATTTTCACCGTACAGTTCCATCCGGAAGCATGTCCGGGACCACAGGATTCTGCTTACCTTTTTGACCGTTTTATTGAGATGATGGGAGGAACGAAATAATGCCTAAGAATAAAGATATTAAAAAAGTATTAGTAATTGGTTCTGGCCCGATTGTAATCGGACAGGCTGCAGAGTTTGACTATGCAGGAACACAGGCATGCCGTTCTTTAAAAGAAGAAGGAATCGAAGTTGTTCTGGTAAACTCCAATCCTGCTACCATTATGACAGATAAGGATATTGCGGATGAAGTTTACATCGAGCCATTAACTGCAAAAGTATTAGAGCAGATTATCATAAAAGAAAAACCGGACAGCGTCCTTCCTACTCTGGGTGGACAGGCTGGCTTAAACCTTGGTATGGAGCTGGCAGAATCCGGATTCTTAGAGAAACAGGGTGTCAAACTGATTGGTACAACTGCTGAGACAATTTTTAAGGCTGAGGATCGTCAGGCATTTAAAGATACCATGGAAAAAATCGGTGAGCCGTGTGCACCATCCCAGGTAGTACACAATGTGGAAGATGGTATTAAATTTACCAATACCATCGGTTATCCGGTTGTACTTCGTCCTGCTTATACCTTAGGAGGAAGCGGCGGCGGAATCGCACATAATGAGACAGAGCTTATCGACATCTTATCCAACGGACTTCGTCTGAGCCGTGTCGGAGAAGTACTGGTAGAGCGTTGTATCGCAGGCTGGAAGGAAATTGAGTACGAAGTAATGCGTGATGCCAACGGAAACTGTATTACCGTATGTAATATGGAAAATATTGACCCAGTTGGTGTGCATACCGGAGACTCTATCGTAGTAGCACCTTCCCAGACTTTGGGTGATAAAGAATATCAGATGCTCCGTACTTCTGCACTTAATATCATTTCCGAATTAAATATTACCGGTGGATGTAACGTACAGTACGCACTGCATCCGGAAACCTTCGAATATTGTGTTATCGAGGTTAATCCTCGTGTATCCCGTTCTTCTGCATTAGCATCCAAAGCAACCGGATATCCGATTGCAAAAGTTGCTGCAAAGATTGCACTGGGCTATACCTTAGATGAAATCAAGAATGCAATTACCGGAAAGACATATGCAAGTTTTGAGCCGATGTTAGACTACTGCGTAGTAAAAATCCCAAGACTTCCATTTGATAAATTCATCACTGCAAAACGTACGTTAACAACACAGATGAAAGCAACCGGAGAAGTTATGAGTATCTGCAATAACTTTGAAGGTGCCCTGATGAAAGCAATCCGTTCCTTAGAGCAGCATGTAGACAGTCTTTTATCCTATGACTTCAGCAAGCTTTCTGATGAGGAGTTACAGGAGCAGTTACATGTAGTAGATGACCGCAGAATCTGGGTTATTGCAGAAGCACTGCGCCGTGGCGTATCTTATGATAAAATTCATGAGATTACAAAGATTGATAAATGGTTTATTGACAAACTGGCTATCTTAGTTGAAATGGAGCAGGATTTAAAGACAAAACCACTTACCGTAGAGCTTTTAAAAGAAGCAAAACGTATGGAATTCCCGGATAAAGTCATTGCAGACCTTACCGGAAAGAGTGAAAAAGAAATTCATGACATGCGTTACGAAAATGGTATCGTAGCAGCCTTTAAGATGGTTGATACCTGTGCCGCAGAGTTTGAAGCATCCACTCCATATTACTATTCCGTATTTGGCAGTGAAAACGAAGCAGAAGAGACAACACCGAAGAAGAAAGTACTGGTATTAGGTTCCGGTCCAATCCGTATCGGACAGGGTATCGAGTTCGACTACTGTTCCGTACACAGCACCTGGGCATTTGCCAAGGAAGGCTGGGAGACAGTTATCGTAAATAACAACCCGGAGACTGTATCAACAGACTTTGATATTGCAGATAAACTGTATTTTGAGCCGTTGACACCGGAAGATGTTGAGGCAATTGTAAAATTAGAAAAACCGGACGGAGCTGTTGTTCAGTTCGGTGGACAGACCGCAATCAAGCTGACCGAAAGCTTAATGAAGATGGGTGTCAAGATTCTTGGAACAAAGGCAGAAGATGTAGATGCTGCCGAGGACAGAGAGCTCTTTGATGAAATCTTAGAGAAGACCGGAATCCCAAGAGCAGCAGGCGGAACTGTATTTACCGCAGAAGAAGCCAAAGAAGTTGCACACCGTCTGGGTTACCCGGTACTGGTTCGTCCTTCCTATGTATTGGGCGGACAGGGTATGAAGATTGCATACAATGATGAAGAGATTGAAGAATTTATCGGAATCATCAACCGTATTGCACAGGATCACCCGATTCTGGTTGATAAATACCTGATGGGTAAGGAAATTGAAGTAGATGCCGTATGTGATGGTACAGATATTTTAATTCCTGGTATCATGGAGCATATCGAGCGTACCGGAGTACATTCCGGAGACAGTATTTCCGTATATCCGGCACCGACCATCAGTGATGAAGTAAGAGAAATGCTGGTAGAATATACCAAGCGTTTGGCTCAGGCATTACATGTAGTGGGACTGATTAATATCCAGTTTATCGTAATGGACGAGCAGGTATATGTTATCGAAGTAAATCCACGTTCTTCAAGAACGGTACCATATATCAGTAAAGTTACCGGTATTCCAATCGTAGACCTGGCAACCAAGGTTATCATTGGAAATACCATCAAAGGAATGGGCTACACACCGGGACTTGCACCAACCGCAGATTATATCGCAATCAAGATGCCGGTATTCTCCTTCGAGAAACTGCGTGGAGCAGAAATCAGCCTTGGACCGGAAATGAAGTCCACCGGAGAATGCTTAGGAATTGCCAAGACCTTTGATGAAGCTTTATACAAAGCTTTCTTAGGAGCAGGCGTTCAGCTTCCGAAATATAAGCAGATGATTATGACGGTAAAAGATGCGGACAAGCCGGAAGCAGTTGGCGTAGCAAAACGTTTTGCAGCCTTAGGCTACAAGATTTATGCAACCAGAAGTACTGCAAAATATTTACAGGAGCATGGCGTAGATGCACTGCGTGTCAATAAGATTACCCAGGAGTCACCAAACGTTATGGACTTAATCTTAGGTCATAAGATTGACCTTGTCATCGACACACCGACCCAGGGAAATGGTGATAAGAACCGTGACGGATTCCTGATTCGTCGTAATGCAATTGAGACCGGCGTATACTGTATCACGGCAATGGATACAGCCAACGCACTGGCAACCAGCTTGGAGAATGCTCAGTCAGAGCTTACTCTGGTAGATATTGCAACCGTGAAGAATATTTAAGAGTAACTACGAGAAACACGCTTTGCGAGTTTCTCGAGTTATCGCGGTGTTCGCCAAATCTGCATGCAAGCATGCGATTTTTCTCGCTACTCGCGTAAAAAAACAGCCTCATGTGTTTCAAGTGGAACACATGGGGCTGAAATTTTTGTTGCCGTGCATCTGTAAGAAGCTGCCAGTAACAGGCACTGCAGGCGCAGGCAGCGTTTATATAATATATACAAAAACGGAAACATAATTTGAATAAAAATGACAATTGACAAAGAAATGTAAAATGGTTAATCTGATAGGTAGTTGCTGAAGAATCAGCGGGAGTACTGAGCTATGAAAAAATGAGATGAAATGATTAGATAGTACAATTCATAGATTCCGGAATTCTCCGGTGATAATCCCAAATGATATAGGGCAATAAAAATAGAATAGCAGGTCTTTAAGGAGATATATTATGAAACCAATATATGCAGAAAATATTATAGTAGCAATAAAATCGTGCGGCTGTATAGAGTGGTATATTTTAGACAAAGATTATTGCTTTTTAGATTATCCTAAGTTAGAAGAAGCATATCGTAAGAAAGGCTATAATGATACTTTTGATGATGATTCCAGATTTGGCATAAAAGTAGTAAATGAATTGTCGAAAACACAATTTTTGGATAATATAAAAGAATATAAAATTACAGCCGAAGAATTAAAGAAAATGTTAATGAAGGAATCTGATTATAATGATAAATTAGCATATAATCCATCTATTTTAATAGATTTTGAAAATCGGGTATTTATATCGTATTATGCTGAACCGGAATCTTTTGAAGCGTTTGTTCCAGATGGCTGGATAGGAAAGTATCAGGATTTTACAGAAGAAATACCAGAAAAACAGAGATATTGGATGGATGAAAACGGTAAAAATTTGATAGGAGAATAGGAATGGATAATAATACAGTTACAATTTTAAATGAAGAATTTGAGAATGATAAAACAGGTGAGAAAGTACAGGGAATAACAATTATTGTAGATGGAAAACTTAAAGAAGTGCTTGATTTGCTTATGAAAAATAATCCTGATTACAAAAATTATACAGAAATTGTTCGGGATGCTTTTTTTGATGGCATTAATTCAATGATAAGAGAGCATAAATAATAGGCACAATGGAAGTGGCTGATTTTGATGTCTTTTTTAAAGAATTAGAAAGAGAACTGAAGTTAAGAATTCCGGATAAATTCTTAAAAGCGCATCGTTGGAGATAATATAAGAGAAGCACTACTAAGGAGAAACAGGCATTGCGTGATACAGTGATGAATGAACAATATTTTACGGAATATATTCTGGAAGAGACAGAGCAAATAAGAAAATTTCAAAATAAATTAAAAAATGATGAGGTAAGAGAAGATAGAATTTATTCTGTAAAAAGAAAAATAGATGCGATACAATTCGAATTACTTATTGCAAGATATTCTGCCGGTGAAGAAGTAGAAAAATTAGAAAATGATTTTATGCAGTTATTAAATGATATGCCATTGTATTGGAAGGGTAATTCTGGCTATATTGATATGCTGTGGATGATGGCACTTGCAATTTTATTCGATGTAAGTAGAGAAAAGTTTGGTATATTGTCGGATTTGGTAACTCAATATAATCGGAAAGATGCTTTATTGGAATTTTTTGTTAATTACAAAATGCATGGAAGCATAGAACAACTGGAAGGAGACTATTCCTTTGGCTTCCCATATGATAAGCTGACGGATATTGTTGCAAATAAAGAAAAAGCAGTTGAAAAATTAAAAGAATATTTGGAAAAATATTGGTATGTGGGACATAAAAATATGGGATGGTACGATATTCATAAAGCAAAAGAAAAATTGTATTACGGTTACTGGAGTTTTGAAGCAGGAGCTATTGCAAAAATATTAAATTTAGATGACGGCAATTTGAAAGATGTACCGTATTATCCATATGATTTGGTTCACTATAAAAGCAATAGTATGTAATCGGGATTAGAGGATATAAAAGGCGTTTTATATGTTGTGGGATAAATTAACGGAAGAGAATTATATAATATATGTAAACAGAGACATTGATTTAAAAATAAAAGTTTTTGAATTGATGGAGGATGATGAAATATATATCAACTATAAGGGATTTAATTTGACAATACCTATGTTGGTATGGGAGTTTGGAGAAGATTTAAAGTTGGCATCAATAGAAGATGTTCGTATGGAAGGCAACGACCAATTAGATAAACATTTTGTTATAAAAAAAGAGGATAAAGAAAAGTTTTTAGATGAAATATATTTCTTTTTGGTTGATAATCATATGGATTCTGTTTTAAATGAAAAGTATCGAGCAAATTGGTGATAAAGATAAAAAATATATTATAGGATGAATATGAAAATAAAAGTAAGAAGAGAGGCTGCTAGATGCACGAATTGTGGAAAAATTAATGAATTTTATTATTTATCAGATTTTTCATATGGTGAGAGATTAGTGCTATTTCATAACGGTATGAGTTATGCATATATTAATTTGTTGGAAGATGATGTTTATAATGATTTTATTGACAAAGTGAAATCCATTTTAAATTTGCATCAAAAAGAATTTTCGGAAGAAAAATTACAAAATATAATTAAACATATATTTGGCATGACTTGCGACAGGATACAGGAAAGTGAGATTGACTTTGCAATGAACCATAAAAAATGCATCTATTGCGCCGCGGATGATTTTGAAGATTTAATGGCTGAGCCGGAAAAAACTATTTGTGTGGAGATGCCCAATGTGACACATCATGCGTGGAAAACTCTGGATGATGCGAAAAAGGTGCAGCGAATAGAAAAAGCATTAATGGAAAATAAAGTTATCTAATGATACAGTGGTGTATACCAAATGGAGAAAATCAGGGAATGAGAGATTATATTAAAAGTGAACAATATTTCGACGAATTCATAGCGGAAGATACAGCCAGGATTTTAAAATTAACCCAAAAAGTAAATGGGGGAGAAGTAAGGCAAGAAAGAATAGTGCCTGTAAAAAAGGGAATTTTTCGTATTAAACTTGGAATTATAATAGCAAGGTATTCTAGGGGAGATGACATAGCCTGTTTAAGAAGTGATTTTGTGGAAATATATGAAGAATGGATAATGTCTTTCTTCTCGCCAGATGCATATAATGAAAATTTGAAAATGTTGTCACTTGCAGTTCTTTTTGAAATAGAGGAAGATTTGATTGCATTAACAAAAAGAAAACTGAAAGAAAAAGAGGTAAAGGACTGGTTGTTGCTTTTTCTGATGGGGGAAAAACAACCTAATTTACCACTTTTATTTCCAGACAGATTTCAAATAATGAAAGAGTTAGTTAAAGAAAGAGATAAATCAGATTTATTGGAGAAATATTTGAAAGAGGACTGGTATAATAAAGAATACGAGTGTTGTGAGGCTCATAAAAGTGACCAGAATATATATTATGGTTACTGGAGTTTTGAAGCAGGAGCTATTGCAAAAATATTAAATTTAGATGACAGCAATTTGAAAGATGTACCATATTATCCATATGATTTGGTTCATTATAAAAGATAAAATTTCCGTGGAGAAAATGAAATGTGGAGAATCCAAAAGAAAGAAAAATTTGATATTTGGGAAAACGACTTATGTTCATTGAAAGTTCAATATGAAGAAAATAAATGTAGAGTTTATGTTAATTATAAAGGGTATAATGTTATTATTCCAATGGGGATGTACGGATTTGAAGATGAAATTCAGGAAAGAAAGATAAAGTATGAGGTTGAGGGAGAAAAGGGCGCTTTTAATTCTTTAAGCTATGTGGTGGAGGAGAATAAGGTGAAGTTGTTTTGCAATATAATATTTTCCTTTTTATCGGAACATAATTTGGATAAAGTATTGTATGAAGAGTTTAAGTATTAAAAAATAATCCAATGTCAAGATTTAGTACAAGTTAAAATAAGAAATTTCCAACCTAATTTTAACCGGTCAGAAAAGCTGCTTTCATTTGTGCTTTTTCATACATGCGTTACCATAATGTCCTGTAAGATATGTTTGTGGGGCAACTGTACATTACATAGGGTAAAATCTGTGCGTGAAAAAGTCTGCATAAAAGCTAAGTAAGTTTTCAATAAAGTTGTGGAATTTGTTTCTCATAGATGTTCATCTCCTTTTTGTTTACGCTGTCATTATAAAACATGAAAGAGTATATTACTTGCCAAAATAAAAAAATAATTGGACAAAAATTGCAATGGGCAGAGAGGGTGTAAATTCTCTTCCCATTGCAGTTTTTTATATATTTTTACGATATTCTGAGGGCGATATGCCTTTTATCTTTTTGAATATGCGGCTGAAATATAAAGCATTATCATAACCAACAATTTGTGCAATTTCATTTATGTTATATTCCGTATTCAAGAGCAGGGCTTCTGCATTACAAATGCGTTTTTGCAAAATGAAATGCATGGGTGTAGAGCCGGCATAAAGTTTGAAGTTGCGTATAAACCAGCTTGTGCTTACATGAATTTTTTGGGCGTATTCTTCAATACTGATTGATTCGCTATAATGTTCATTAAAATAGGCAATAGCCATGTCAATAGTTTCAGCAGCACGGGAATTATCTATCCTTATGCTGTTATTAAAGTGTCGTTGCAGTTTTATAAACATCTGTCTTAAATACATTTCAAGCATTTCCTGATAACTATCCTTACACATCTGCAATTCATTTATCATTGTACGAAAAAGATTTTGATAGGAGGGACCAGAACCACAGTAAAATACCCTTTTGTCATCGGTCAATCCATAAGAGCGTAATATATTTGTTACATCACTGCCTGTAAAATGAACCCAGTAGACTTCAGTTTGATCTTCTGCATAATATTCATATTTTTGAGGCTCCTTTGGACGATATAAAATCATATGTCCGGCATGAACAATAGTTTCATCTTCACTATTGCGGCCAAAGTGGAAATGCGCTTTTCCGGCAGCAATATAAATCAATTGAAAATCGAGTCTGCCACGAGGTCTCCAGGTGGGTAGTTTAGGATGCGTGTATAACTTATATGTTCCACACATAGTTACAATAAGCGGCTTGGATTTATCTTTTCTATCCATCGTTGAGTGGTTGAGATATGCATTATTTGTGTACATGTGTGCCTCCTTGTATTGAAATATAAAAAAGTGTATGTCAAAAATGGCTAAAAAACTGCCCAATATAATCCTTATGTTCATTAATTTTATCATTTTGTGCATATTTTGTCCAATTTATGATATGTCATTTTGTACTTATTTTTTATATACTAACCATAACAAAGCTGTGGGGCAAAAGGAAAAGTACTTGTGGAAGGAGAAATTCTCATGGAAGAAAAAACATACCTGAAATGGTATAACAAAGTAGGTTACGGAACGGGAGATATTGCAGGAAATGTAGTATATGCTTTTTTATCATCATTTGTCATGATTTATCTGACAAATACAGTTGGGTTAAATTCGGGCATAGTAGGCACATTGATAGCAGTATCAAAATTATTTGATGGAGTTACGGATATATTTTTCGGTACAATGATTGACCGTACAAAGAGTAGGATGGGAAAAGCAAGACCGTGGATGTTCTATGGATTCTTTGGCTGTGCTGTCACACTGTTTGGTGTATTTGCAATTCCGACCAGTCTTGGAAAAACAGCACAGTATGCATGGTTTTTTATAGCATATACATTACTTAATGCTGTGTTTTATACTGCTAATAATATTGCGTATGCAGCGTTGACATCACTGGTAACAAAAAATAGTAAAGAGCGTGTTCAGATGGGCTCTTTCCGTTTCATGTTCTCATTTGGTACAAATCTGGTCATCCAGTCTGCTACTGTTGGCGCAGTAGAAATGTTTGGTGGTGGTGCGGCCGCATGGAGAACTATCGCAGCTATTTACTGTATTATAGGTATTATTACCAATACACTTGCTGTATTTTCAGTAAAAGAACTGCCGGACGAAGAATTAAAAGATGACAGAGTAGCAGGAGAGGAAGATGACAAACTTTCTTTTAAGCAGACAATAAAACTTCTCTTTAGCAATAAATATTTTTCAATGATTTGCGTAATCTATATTCTTCAGCAGCTTCGTGCAGCTATGGTGAATGTAGGAATCTTTTTTATGACATATGTATTACTGAATGAGAATTTGTTCGGTATATTTTCATGGGCAAATAACATTCCTTTGATTATTGCACTTGCTGTTACACCTGTACTGGTTTCAAAAATGAAAGGAATGTATAAATTAAATAAGTATAGTTATATGCTTGCTACAGTATGCCGTTTGATGGTTGCAGTGGCAGGTTATCTGGGTAGTGTTCCATTAATGCTGTTATTCACAGTTCTTACATCCTTCGGAGAAGGACCTTGGCAGGGAGATATGAGTGCAGTAATTGCACAATGTTCAGAATATACTTATTTAAAGAGCGGAAAGCGGATTGATGGTTCCATGTTCTCCTGTACTTCGTTAGGTGTAAAGCTCGGTGGAGGTATTGGTGTTGCACTTTCAGGCTGGCTGCTTGATATAAGCGGATATATTAATCTTGACAATGCGGTTCAGCCGGATAGTTGTATCAATATGATGTATTTTATGTATCTGTGGCTTCCATTTATATTTGACATAGTTATTGCAGTCATTCTTTCGTTTCTTAATGTAGAACGGGCAAATATGAAATTAAAAGAAAATATGCTGAATCAGTAAAGAAAATAGCCTCTCGAAATTTGCTTTAGGGGCTATATAGAAAAAGAAAATAAGAAAAGATATGAGGAGGATTAATATGAACGCTGATATGAAGTGGTTAGACAATCCGGAAGTGTTTCGTGTAAACCAGTTGGACGCACATAGTGACCATTGTTACTATATGGATTATACAGATATGGAAAAATCAGAAAATCCGTTGACACAATCATTGAATGGACAATGGGAGTTTGCTTTTAGTAAAAATGTAATGGATCGACCGGAAAATTTCTATGAGGAAAATTTTGATGCATCTTCATTTGATAAGATTATGGTTCCTGGACATATTGAGCTGGCAGGTTATGACAAAATACGCTATATCAATACGATGTATCCGTGGGAGGGAAAAGAATATCACAGGGGTGCGTATAGTATGGGGAGTACCGGGGACGAGGCAGGAATGTTTTCCGAGGCAGAGTATAATCCGGTCGGCTCTTATATCAAACGATTTGATCTGAGTGAGCAAATGCGTAAAAAGAAAATCCGTATTTGTTTTGAAGGTGTGGAAGAAGCGATGTATCTGTGGCTGAATGGTCAGTTTGTAGGATATGCAGAGGATAGTTTTACACCGTCAGAATTTGATCTGACACCATTTATCAGAGAAAAAGGAAATGTGCTGGCAGTTCAGGTTCACAAAATGAGTACAGCAGCATTTTTGGAGGATCAGGACTTTTTCCGCTTTTTTGGAATTTTCAGAAATGTAACTTTAAAAGCAGTGCCAGAGGTGCATTTGGAAGATGTATGGTTTCAACCGACACTAAACAAGGATAATGCAAGCGGCAGGGTATCGGTAAAGATAAAAGTAACTGCTCCAGAAGGAAAGAAAGTAGCTGCCCATTTTGTGTTAAAAGACCGGGAGAATAATCAGGTGGCAGAGGACAATATCACCTTAGAGGAAAAACATGGAAGTCTTGTAGGAGTGATGGATACTGAGGTTGGAAGTGTTAAGACATGGGATAATCACTGCCCATATCTGTATCACGCATATGTAGAGCTTAGAGGCGAAGATGGAGAAATATTAGAGATAATTCCATATGACATAGGTTTCAGAAGACTGGAAATGATTGACAAGGTAATCTATTTAAATGGTAAACGTCTTGTCATTACCGGAGTAAACCGTCATGAGTGGAGTGCAAAGACGGGAAGAAGCATCAGTATGGATGAAATGACAGCAGACCTTGATTGTATGATTAGAAATAATATCAATGCAGTACGCACCTGCCATTATCCGGATCAGATACCGTGGTATTACCTGTGTGATAAAGCTGGTATTTATGTAATGGCAGAAACAAATATGGAAAGTCATGGAACATTCCAGAAACTTGGTGCGATTGAACCATCGTGCAGCATACCCTGCTCTATTCCACAATGGCGGGAGGCTGTTGTTGACAGGGCTAGGAGTAATTTTGAAACTTTTAAAAACCACACAGCAATTCTTTTCTGGTCTTTAGGAAATGAATCTTATGCGGGTGATGACATAGAAGCAATGAATACTTACTTCAAGGAAAAACAGGATGGCAGATTTGTTCATTATGAAAGTTCTTTCTATGACCGTAATTATGAGGAAACCATATCAGATGTAGAGAGCAGAATGTATGCAAAGCCTTATGAAGTGGAGGAATATTTAAATAATAATCCAAAGAAACCTTATCTTTTGTGTGAGTATATGCATGATATGGGTAATTCGATGGGAGGACTTGGTACTTATATGAAGTTAATAGATAAGTATGAGATGTACCACGGTGGATTTATCTGGGATTTCATTGATCAGGCACTTCTCGTGAAAGATGAAGTGACAGGAAAAGAAGTTTTGCGTTATGGAGGAGACTTTGATGATAAGCCTTCTGATTATGAGTTTTCAGGAAATGGAATTGTATTTGCAGACCGTAAGGAAAAACCAGCTATGCAGGAAGTGAGGTATTACTATGGCTTATACAGATAAGAATAAATTGAGAGTTGTATATGGAGATTATACACTTGGAGTACATGGAGAAGGGTTTGACTATATATTCTCTTATTCACAGGGCGGTCTGGAGTCTGTAGTAAAAAACGGTTATGAATGGTTGTATCGTTGTCCAAGACCTACTTTTTGGAGAGCATTAACAGATAATGACAGAGGCAGCAGGTTTCATATTAAAAGTGGAAGCTGGCTCGCATCGGATATGTTCATTGACTGTAAAAAAACGGAAGTTATTATGGACGGTGAACTGCAAAAGCAGTATGCTCCGGACAATAACAGCTATGGCGGTGATGTAGCTGCCGGGGAAATAATTGTGAAATATACCTATGAGACTGTCAGCAATCCAGCCACAACAGTCATTGTATCTTATACCATTGATGTAACTGGAAATATCAAGGTGGATGTGGATTACACAGGAGTAAAGGGACTGCCGGAACTTCCGGTATTCGGAATGAGGTTTATTATGCCGACACTTGCAGATAAATATATGTACAAGGGATTATCGGGGGAAACCTATCCGGACAGAAAGGCAGGGGCAGAAAAAGGAATTTATGAGGTATCAGATTTGAGCCTGACACCATATCTGGTTCCACAGGAATGTGGTATGAGAATGGATACAGAGTGGTTGGAGATTACAAGACATACAAGTCTGGATAATAGCAGAACGGATAGTTCACCACAGATATTACGAATAGAGAAAAACGACAAGACATTTGCTTTTTCGTGTCTGCCTTATACGGCATCAGAGGTTGAAAACGCAACACACCATGAGGAACTGCCACCAGCAAGAAGAACAGTCCTTTGTGTCTATGGTGCAGTAAGAGGAGTCGGTGGAATTGATAGCTGGGGAAGTGATGTGGAAGATGATTATCGGATTAGTGCAGAAAAAGACATTCACTATTCCTTCATTATCCGCTAAGTTTGTTTGAGGAGTTGCTTGCGAGTGTTATTGGTATATGAGAACAGAATAGATGGAATAGTGGCAGAGTGGAAAAAAACAGTGCATTTTCCACCACATTTACATGAAGCAATAGAGGTAGTGTATGTAACAGATGGGGATATTGAGCTTGGAGTTGGACAAGAATTGTACCATATGGATGAGGGCGATTTTGCAATCGTGTTCCCGAATGTAATACATCATTATCAGGTGTTTGGGAAAAAAGAAAATAAGGTAATATACTTGTATCTTGATCCAACGCTGTTTCCATCTTATTACAAGGAGTTGCAGATATACAGCCCGAAGAATCCGGTTGTAAAAAAAGAGCAAGTGCATCCTGATGTAGTAAATGCCATAAAATATCTGGCAGGAATAACAGAGGGGAATCCCATGCTGATACAGGCTTATGTACAGATGATTCTTGCCCATGTTTTCACAGAAATGCCAATGGTTGATAAAAGCACAGTAGGGAGTGATGACCTCATTTATAATGCGGTAGAATATGTAGCTAAAAATTTTAGAGAGAAAATCAGTCTTGAAAAAATGGCATACGATTTGTGCGTAAGCAGATATGTGTTATCAAGAATGTTTGCAAAAACCTTTCACTGTAATTTTAGTAAATATGTGAATGGAGTCCGGTTAAATTATGCAGTTACGGCACTGGAAAACACAATGGATTCCATTACAAATATATGTCTTGATTGTGGGTTTGAAAGTCAAAGAACTTTTAACCGTGTTTTTAAGGATAGATACAAGATTACACCAAGAGAGTACAGAAAAAGGAGAGGACTTATTAATAAAAGCGTAGTAGTGAATGATAGAGGGGGGAAGAGGTAAGTGGAATGTGGCATTAAAATTTTGGAGCATTAGTATTATCTGGTTATCGGATATGTGGTTAAAAGAAAACCATGTATGTTCAATATTTTAGATTGAACATACATGGGTCTTTTTGTATTGTCGAATCCTACACCAGCTTCTTTCTTGCAGCCTTTTTCTTTGGTGTCGGCTCGGCAGCGGCTGTTGCGGCAGCCTGATTCTGGCGCTTGCGGAACCGGTCGGCTACATCTTTGATATATTTGTCTGAGGTAAAATGCTTTAAAGTATTTTCATCAATGGCAATCCGGTTATCCATGGTCTTCATGATATCCTGAATCTGGATAATGTCATAGATGTGCGGGTCACGCAAATCAAAGATTTCATTATTAGTAAACTGTAAGATAAGAGGTTTGGAATAATCCTCCGGGTTATCTTCAAGAATCATCGCCTTTTCGCCATTGGATAAATCTACACAGGCACCTCTCGGAAGAATGTGGATGCAAAGAGAAAGTGCACGGACAATCTTTGTATCATATTTTTCCGGAAACTCCTGCAAATATTTCATGGCAACGATTTCGGAAATCGGCTCATTGGTTAGGCTCATGGCGGTCATCCGGTCAAAGGCATCTGCAACCTGTAAAAGCTTTGTGCCGCTGCTGCGGAAAATCTTGGATGGGTCAGCAGCCTCTTCCGGAGCGGAGAGTGTAATAAACTGGGTAATGATTTTTAAAGCATCCGGTGATAACTTTATACTGTGAGTCTGCGGATTCAGATAATCTAAGCTCTTGATACGGCAGGCAAGGATTTTCTTTTCGTCTTCTTCTGTTAAAGGATCCGTTTTTTCAGCAAGCTCGGTCGGAACTAAAAGCCAGCCAAAATCATAGAGCAGAGCAGCCGTTACACAGGTCTGCTGAAAATCATCCGGCATATTTAACTGGTGAGTCAGCATGGCGACCAGAATAGCAACGCTGATGGAATGCTTGTATACATAATCCGCAGAGCTTCTTAAATTCTGCGCAAAGTTCAGCTTGTGGTCAAGACGGCCATACTGGGACAGAATCGAAGAGACCAGCGTTGGAAGCTTGTCCGGCTGTCTGCCTTTACGAATCATATCCATGCAGTCGCGAAGCTGGAACATGGAAATGGTCTGGAACTGTTCGAAAGCAATATCCTCGTCGGATAATGGCGGAACCGGTTCAGCAGGCTCCAGAATATAAATACCAATCAGCTCGAAATTCCGGATACTTTCGATACCCTGCCGGGTCAGTCTGGTGTCGCGGTCATAAAGCATGACGCCCAATTTATTATAGATAGGTTTAGCAAGACGCATGCCGGGTTTTAAGTCATCTGTCCGTATAAATAGCATAGCGGTTACCTCCTTACAAAATATGTTTTTCTCTATTAAAATGCCTAATTCAAATATAGCACAAGCAGAGAGTAAAAACAATCTTGGGATTGAAAAAGAAGTGTAGCAAAAGAAGTGTAGTTTTTCGTTGCATTTTCATAAGAAAGCCGTCTATAATAAAAGAAAGAAAACAAGAGGCGTGATAAATCCATAAAAGAGGATAAAGATATGAAGAAAAACAGGAAACGACGTATGTTTTCCGCATTGCTGATACTGTTTCTGATGATACAGATGACGGTGCAGGCAGACACCGGCATAAAGGAAAGAGTGGATCTGGCATCTAAGGACACCGGAAGCAGCGTGGAAGAGCTGGAACGTCAGAGAGAGGAACAGCAGTCGCAGCTTGATTCCTTGAAAGAATATCAGATAAATCTTTCCGATGAACTGACGGAATTAAATAATGGATTGCAGGAAATCAGCAACGAACTGGCGGATACCCAGGATGAAATTGCAGCGAAAAATACGGAGATTGAAGCGGCAGAAAGCCGGATTGCAGAGTTGACAACACTTTCTGAGAGCCAGTATGAAGCCATGAAGAAAAGAGTACAGTATATGTACGAAAATGGCAATCAGTCTTACCTGGAGCTGCTGCTTGGTGCAAACTCATTTTCGGATTTTTTAAACCGGATGGAATATGCCAAATCCATTTATGATTATGACAGGCAGGAGCTTTCTGATTATCAGGATACACTGGCTGAATTAAAACAGCAGAAGGAAGATTTAGAAACAGCAAAAGAAGAACTGCTGGCGGCAGAACAGACGAAGCAGGAGCAGAAGAGTAAGGCAGACAGTCTGGTGGCAGCCCAGCAGGAAAAATTAAGTGCAGCAAAGTCGGACGTTGCAGATGCAGAGACGGAAATTGCAGATACGGATGCGGAAATCGCAAGACAGAAAGCCTATGAGGAAGAATTAGAGGCACAGAAGGCGAAAGAAGATGCAGCCCGTCAGGAGGAGATTAAGCGTCAGGAAGAGGAACTTATTAACAAGCAGCAGCCAGATGCTTCAGATAATAATGCAAATCCGGATGGGACATCCACCGGGGATAATACCACAGGAAGTGATGCTTCCGGTGGCGGAACTTCGGACAACGGCACTTCCGGTGGCGGGACAGTGAATGCCAGTGATGTTGCCATGCTGGCAGCACTGATTCAGTGCGAAGCAGGCGGCGAAAGCTATGAAGGGAAGCTTGCCGTTGGAAGCGTGGTCATGAACCGTGTGGACAGCAGTTATTTCCCAGATACCGTGGTAGGTGTCATCTATCAGAGCGGGCAGTTCTCACCGGTAGCCAGCGGTCGTTTCGCAGTAGTGCTTTCATCCGGTGCAGATGCGTCCTGTGTGCAGGCTGCAACAGAAGTGTTAGCAGGCACAAGAACCTTAAACTGCTTATATTTCCGCAGAAACAACGGACTGATTAATGGAACTGTAATCGGAAACCATGTATTTTATTAAGGAAAGCTGAAAATCCGGCTCAATAAAGCAAGTTTCACTTGCAAAAATCCCCTTTCTATGATAACATCAGATTGTCGGGAAAGAGCCGGAAAGGCTTTCTTTTATTTTTTTTACAAAAGATTGTTAAAAAAATAACAATAGTAAAAGGCAAATTTAATTCAGAAGGAGACGAGAAAATGGCACAGAAAGTAGTTTTAGCAGGCGCATGTCGTACCGCAATCGGTAAAATGGGAGGAGCTTTAAGCAATACTCCAGCCGCAGATTTAGGCGCAATCGTAATCAAAGAAGCATTAAACAGAGCTGGTGTTAAACCAGAACAGGTTGATGAAGTAATGATGGGATGTGTAATCCAGGCAGCACAGGGACAGAACGTTGCACGTCAGGCTTCTATCAAAGCAGGTTTACCAATCGAGGTTCCTGCATTTACATTAAACGTAGTTTGTGGTTCTGGTTTGAAATGTGTAAACGAAGCTGCAAACATGATTATGGCTGGTCAGGCAGACATCGTTGTTGCAGGTGGTATGGAGAACATGTCTATGGCACCTTACGCTATGACAAAAGCTCGTTTTGGATATCGTATGAACAATGCAACAATTATCGATACCATGGTAAATGATGCATTAACAGACGCATTTAATCATTATCATATGATGATTACAGCAGAGAACGTATGTGACAAATACGGAATTACCCGTGAAGAGTTAGACGAGTTCTCAGCAAACAGCCAGCAGAAATGTGAAAAAGCAATTGCTGAAGGCAGATTCAAAGACGAAATCGTTCCTGTACCTGTTAAGGTTAAGAAAGAAACTGTTATGTTTGACACAGATGAGGGACCACGTCCAGGCACAACTGCTGAGTCATTAAGCAAATTAAGATGCTGCTCTGGTAAAGAGGGCGGACTTGTTACTGCAGGTAACGCTTCCGGTATCAACGATGGCGCAGCAGCAATCGTTGTTATGAGCGAAGAAAAAGCAAAAGAGCTTGGTGTTAAACCAATGGCTACATGGGTTGCAGGAGCACTTGGCGGAGTTGAGCCGGAAATCATGGGTGTTGGACCTGTTGCTTCTACAAAGAAAGTTCTTGCAAGAACCGGAATGTCTATCGATGATTTCGACTTAATCGAGGCAAACGAAGCATTCGCTGCTCAGTCAATTGCAGTTGCAAGAGATCTTGGATTTGATATGTCTAAGGTAAACGTAAACGGTGGTGCAATCGCACTTGGACATCCTGTTGGAGCATCTGGATGCCGTATCTTAGTTACATTGCTTCATGAGATGCAGAAGAGAGACGCTAAGAAAGGTCTTGCTACTCTGTGTATCGGTGGTGGAATGGGCTGCTCAACAATCGTTGAGAGAGACTAATTCACTCTTTCTGAATAAGTAAATATACCCGGGAAGTGCAAAACGCTTCTCGGGTCTTGCGTTGCAAGTTATAACCCAGAAGGCTTTCGTTTTCGGGTAAATATAATACATAAATTTTTAAGGAGGACTAACATGAAAGTTGGCGTTATTGGTGCAGGTACCATGGGACAGGGCATTGCAAAAGCATTTGCTCAGGTAGAAGGATATGAAGTAGCTCTTTGTGACATCAAGCAGGAATGGGCTGATGGCGGAAAAGAGAAAATTGCAAAAGGATATGCAAGACTGGTAGAAAAAGGAAAAATGACACAGGAAACTGTTGACGGAATCCTTGCTAAAATTACACCAGGTTTAAAAGAGAATCTTTGCGCAGACTGCGATTTAATCGTAGAAGCAGCATTCGAAGATATGGGCGTTAAGAAGACAACATTCCAGGAGCTTGATAAGATTGCGAAACCAGAATGTATCTTTGCTTCTAATACATCCAGTCTTTCTATTACAGAAATCGGAAATGGTCTTACCCGTCCAATGGTAGGTATGCATTTCTTCAACCCGGCAGACAGAATGAAATTAATCGAAGTTATCGCTGGTGTAAATACTCCTGCTGAAACAGTAGAAGCTATTAAGAAAATCTCTGTAGAAATTGGAAAAACTCCGGTACAGGTAAATGAAGCTGCAGGTTTCGTAGTAAACCGTATCTTAATCCCAATGATTAACGAAGCTGCATTTATCAAAATGGAAGGTGTATCTGATATCGCAGGTATCGACGCAGCTATGAAGCTTGGCGCAAATCATCCAATGGGACCTCTTGAGTTAGGTGACTTCATTGGTCTTGACATCTGCCTTGCAATCATGGATGTACTTTACAACGAGACAGGCGACAGCAAATATCGTGCATGTCCATTAATCCGTAAAATGGTTCGTGGTGGTAACCTCGGCGCTAAGAGCGGAAAAGGATTCTATGTATACAACGCTGACCGTACAAAGACCCCGGTTGACGCTCAGTAAAATAAAATTTATGGAGGATTTCAGAACATGGATTTCAGTTTAGATAAGAAACATGAAATGGCGAGAACTCTGTTCAGAGATTTCGCAGAAAACGAAGTAAAACCTCTGGCTCAGGAAGTTGATGAGACAGAAGTATTCCCACAGGGAACAGTTGATAAAATGGCAAAATTTGGTTTCATGGGAATTCCGGTACCAAAGGAGTACGGCGGACAGGGATGTGACCCATTAACCTATGTTATGTGTGTAGAAGAGTTATCTAAAGTTTGTGGTACAACAGGTGTTATCGTATCTGCACATACTTCTCTTTGCATCGACCCAATTATGACTTACGGTACAGAAGAGCAGAAACAGAAATATGTAAAACCACTTGCAACAGGTGAGAAGCTTGGTGCATTCGCATTAACAGAGCCTGGTGCTGGTACAGATGCCCAGGGAGCACAGACCAAGGCTGTATTAGATGGTGATGAGTGGGTATTAAACGGATCTAAATGCTTTATTACAAACGGTAAAGTTGCAGACGTTTATATCGTAATCGCAATCACAAGTGTTACCGAAGATAAGAGAGGAAGAAAGAAGAAGAACTTCTCTGCATTCATCGTGGACAAGGGAGCTCCTGGATTCTCCTTCGGAACAAAAGAAAAGAAAATGGGTATCCGTGGATCATCTACATACGAGTTAATCTTCGAAGACTGCAGAATTCCAAAGGAAAATCTGTTAGGACCAGAAGGAAAAGGATTCCCAATCGCTATGCATACTCTGGATGGCGGACGTATCGGTATCGCAGCTCAGGCACTTGGTATTGCAGAAGGTGCATTAGACAGAGCAGTTGCATACACCAAAGAAAGAAAACAGTTTGGTCGTTCTATCGCTCAGCAGCAGAATACCCAGTTCAAGCTTGCTGATATGGCAACCAGAATTGAAGCAGCTCAGATGCTGGTTTACAAAGCTGCTATGGCTAAAGCAACACAGAAGGTATATTCTGTAGAAGCAGCAAAAGCAAAATTATTCGCAGCAGAAACCGCAATGGCAGTTACTACAGAAGTAGTTCAGTTATTCGGTGGATACGGATACATCAGAGAATACGATGTAGAGCGTATGATGCGTGATGCTAAGATTACAGAGATCTACGAAGGAACAAGCGAAGTTCAGAGAATGGTTATTTCTGGCGCATTATTAAAATAGTTTCTGACAGATCGGCGCAAAAGGATTTTAAACGAAAAATCATGGCGCACACAAATTAAAAATATAAGGAGTGAATATACCGTGAAAATAGTTGTATGTGTAAAACAGGTACCAGATACAAAAGGCGGAGTAAAATTTAATCCGGATGGTACTTTGGATAGAGCTGCAATGCTCACTATCATGAACCCAGATGACAAAGCAGGTCTGGAAGCAGCATTAAGATTAAAAGATCAGTACGGTGCAGAAGTTACTGTACTTACCATGGGACTTCCAAAGGCTGATGAAGTTCTTCGTGAAGCAATGGCAATGGGCGCTGACAAGGGAATCCTTGTAACAGACCGTGTATTAGGTGGTGCAGATACCTGGGCTACTTCTACTACAATCGCTGGTGCATTAAGAAACCTTGACTATGATTTAATTATCACAGGCCGTCAGGCTATCGATGGAGATACCGCACAGGTTGGTCCTCAGATCGCAGAGCATCTTGGACTTCCGGTTATTTCCTATGCACAGGATATCAAAGTAGAAGGTGACAGCGTAATCGTTGAGCGTCAGTTTGAAGATGGATATCATGTATTAAAAGCAAAAATGCCTTGCTTAGTGACAGCATTATCTGAATTAAACGAGCCGCGTTACATGACTCCAGGCGGAATCTTCGATGCATTTGACAAAGAAGTAACTGTATGGGGCAGAGCTGACCTTAAAGACGTAGATGATTCTAACCTTGGTCTGAAAGGTTCACCGACCAAAATCGCAAAAGCATCTGACAAAGTTCGTAAAGGTGCAGGCGAGAAGGTTGCTCTCGATACCGACGAAGCAGTATCTTACTTAATTGGCAAATTCAAAGAGAAACATATCATCTAATAAAAATAAGGAAAAGTGGTGAATAAAATGGGTTTAGAAGAGTATAAAGGAGTATTTGTCTTTGCGCAGCAGGTAGACAACACATTAAATGGTGTTGCTTTTGAGTTACTTGGAAAGGGCAAAGAACTTGCAAAAGATTTAAATACAGAAGTAACTGCAGTATTAATTGGTTCTGATGTGAAAGGTCTTGCAGATCAGCTTGCTGAGTACGGCGCTGATAAAGTTATCGTAGTAGATGATCCGGAACTGAAGAACTACAGAACAGAGCCATATGCACATGCATTAGCATCTGTAATCAACGAATTCAAACCAGAAGTTATGTTAGTTGGTGCAACAGCAATCGGTCGTGACCTTGGCCCTACTGTATCTGCAAGAGTTGCAACAGGTCTGACAGCTGACTGTACTGTTCTTGAGATTGGTGATTTCCCAATCAATCCGGTTGGAAACCAGGAGCAGAAACACAATCAGTTACTGATGACCCGTCCTGCATTCGGTGGAAATACCATCGCAACAATTGCTTGTCCGGATAACCGTCCTCAGATGGCTACTGTACGTCCAGGCGTTATGCAGAAAATTGCTCCAATCAAAGGTGCAAAAGCAGAAGTTATCGAGTTCAATCCAGGATTTACACCAAACAACAGATATGTTGAAATCATGGATATCGTAAAAGAAGTTAAGAATACAGCAAACATCATGGACGCTAAGATCTTAGTATCCGGTGGTCGTGGAGTTGGTTCTAAAGAAAACTTCAAACTGTTAGAGGACTTAGCAGAAGTTCTTGGTGGAACAGTAAGTTGCTCCCGTGCAGTTGTAGAGAATGGATGGCTTCCAGTTGACTTACAGGTAGGTCAGACAGGAAAGACAGTTCGTCCTCAGATTTACTTTGCAATCGGTATTTCCGGAGCAATCCAGCATGTAGCTGGTATGGAAGATTCTGATCTCATCATCGCAATCAACAAAGACGAAGATGCTCCAATCTTCGACGTTGCAGATTACGGTTTAGTAGGAGACTTAAACAAGATCGTTCCAGCTCTTACAAAAGCTTTAAAAGAGGAAATGGCTGCAAAATAATCCGTTTACGGATGTAATATTTCATCTTGGATGAGTATCATTTGAGATGTGTGATAAAAAAGGGTGTCATGCAAACCGGAAGATTTGTGTGATGCCCTTTTTATGCGCCTGGCGGGAAAATTGCAAAGTATGTTGCCCGTAGTTAAACCGCAGGTATTTTTTTTGGTACAAACATTGTATACAGTGGAAAAAAGTGGTATTCTAAACAAGGTTTGCAGGAAACTGTTTTGGCAGTGTGGCAGACAAATAATATTGCGGCATCGGCAGACAGATGCAGAAAAGAGGAAGAGACTATGAATAGAAGTAGCAGAACAGTGAAACTCGTTGAGATGGCTCTGTTGGTTGCAATCATTCTGATTCTGGCTTTTACCCCACTTGGTTATATTAAGACACTTGGTCTGGAAATTACATTGATTGTAGTTCCAGTTACAATTGGTGCCATTATTTTAGGACCATTGGGCGGAGCAGTATTAGGAGCAGTATTTGGAATCACAAGCTTTATCCAGTGCTTTGGAATGAGTCCTTTTGGTGCAGTACTCCTTGGCATCAATCCATTTGGAACCTTCGTGGTATGTGTAGTATCAAGAATTCTGATGGGCTGGTTGACCGGACTTATCTATAAGGGATTATCCAAATTCCCGAAGATGAAGAACTGGAAGATTTTAATTGCCAACCTGGCAGGACCAATCTTAAATACCTTTTTCTTCATGTCAACACTGGTAATCTTTTTCTTCAGCTCCGATTACATACAGTCACTGGCAGGCGGATTAAATCCATTCCGTTTTGTCATTGCCTTTGTAGGTGTCAACGGACTGGTTGAAGCAGCAGCCTGCTTCGTGGTAGGAAGTGCAATTACCAAGGCATTGCAGGTTGCAATGAAAAATAAATAAAGAATATCTGCTTCAGATAAAAAGAGGAATGCTCTGTTTTCGTAATTAGAAAACAGAGCATTTTGTATGCTGGAAATTTGCTGAATATAAGAATGAAGTTATGAATTGTCATAACAAAAACGGTATTTACTGCCACAGATATATTCATATCCAACATGGATGAGCTCATTGTGAATATCATACATTTCTGTATGAAAAAGAAACAATGGGTCACCGGGTGAAATATGAAGAAGATTGGCTTGTTCCGTTGAGGCTTTTACTGCATCAATATAAGAATTCTGTGAACAACCAATGCAGATATCATATTTTTCACGAAATAGCTGATACAGAGAGCTATCTAAAGGTTCTGTCAGCAAAAATGAAAATTTGTGACATGGATAATAATTGTTCTCAATCATAATAGGTGTTGCATCTGCATATCGAATACGTTGGATATAAACAATAGAATCGCCCTCAAAGAGTTCAGCATTATCAAGATGATACTGTTCATATGGTATGACTTCACGTTTGGTTACAATAGTAGATGCCTCCATTTGATTGGCTTTGCATGCATCGGAAAAACTGAGAGTATGTTCCAGTTTACGAAAAATTTTCCGCTCTTTTACAAAGGTTCCTTTTCCCTGTTTCTTAATTAAGACCCCTTCATTACATAATTCAGTAATTGCACGCCTTATGGTAATACGGCTCACATGATATAGTTCAGACAATTCAGTTTCTGTCGGGATTTGCTGACCGGAAATATAAATTCCTTTTTTTATTTGTTCGAGTAAATCATTTTTTAACTGTTCAAACAGTGGTATATCACTGGTTGTGTTCAATTTCATAATAATATCACCTCACAAACATTATAATAACATATAATGTTTTGCATAACAATATGAATTTAAAAAACATCATATTGAAAAGATTATGTGAAAAATTGTATAAAAAGTAATAAAAAGTAAAGGGAAAGTATAAAAAATAGATAATAAAATGTTGAGAATGCTGAAAGTGATTTGAGAAAAAGAAACAATATTGCAATATAACGTTATATGATGATATAATCAATTTAACAAAAGGAGGTGGAAAAATGCAAAAAGAAGCAGACAAGATATTTCAATCAACCTGTATTTTTGATTCTGTTTCAGAAGAGGCATATCCAGGATATGTGGCAATAAAAGGAAAACAGATTCTTGAAGTCGGATGTGGAGATATCCCAAATGAACTGGTGGGTGAATCTACTGAAGTTGTGGACTATGGAGAGGGAACCATTTGCCCGGGATTTGGTGATACCCATACATTTTTCACAGGATATGTAGTGGATTATCTTGGTGTGGATTTATCAGAAGCAGTTAATCTGAAACAAATAGTTGAACGGTTATCAGAAAATCTGGAAATGAATCCGGAGACGGTCGTTTTATTTGGAAATCATTTACAACCGGAGCTGGCAGAAAAAATAAATAAGGGAGGTGAATTGGAACAGGTTAAAAGACCGGTTATTTTATTTACTGCCGGACATGGGTATTGTGCTATGAACAAAGTTGCAGAAGAAGTGTTTGGGTTTACACCAGATACATGCGGAAGTTCAGAGGCAATTTATAAAATTATGAAAATTTATCTGAATGATAGAGATTTTATTATTCCACAGTTTAAGGCATATATGTCTATGTTAAACAGCCATGGGATAACATCTGTAAAAGAAATGGGATTTGATAATTTTTATGGATTTACAGATATATTGGCTGAATTGGAACAGAAAGCAGAATTGAGCCTTCGGATTTCCTTTATGTCACAACCAGTAGGAAAGAAAATGGATTTAGCATATGGAAAAGAAATGAAGAAGAAATATCATTCTGATTTTTTAAGGTTTTCCGGTTATAATCAGATGACAGATGGATTGATTGTCTCAGAAGAGGCAGATCTGATGGAGCCATATGAGGGAAAAGATTATTGTTGCCAAAAAAATATTGATTATGCATTATTAGAAGAAGATGTACTTACAGCAGACCGTGAAGGATTCAGATTTACATTGCATTCTGAAGGGGATGGTTCCTTCCATAAAATTCTTCAGATTTATGATAAATGTGAAAAGGAAAATGGAAGATTAAAGAATCGACATGGAATTACTGATTTGGAATTGACGGGTGCAGTGGACGAAGAAAAAATGGCACAGCTTGGAGTCTTTGGTGAGATTTATACACAGGTTTATAAGTTGGATTCCTGTGAAAATTGGAAACAAGACTATGATGAAAAACTTGGTAGCAGGCGGAGCCGTTATATGAATTATCGTTCAATGGCAGATCATGGTGTGATTTTAAGTGGTGCAACGGATCTTCCGATGTTAATACCGGATATACCTGAGGCAATTTATTATGGATGCGGAACCTATGCCGCAGATGGAAAAGAACCGGTTCAGCCGGAAAATGGTCTGACAATACCGGAAATGTTAAAAACCTGGACAATTGGAAGCCAGTATGCCATGGAACAGGAACATATATTAGGAACGCTGGAAAGCGGTAAGCAGGCTGATATAGTAGTTTTTGACAGGAATCTTTTCAAAACAGATATTGAAGAAATTCGAAAGGCACATGTTTTAAGAACCATATGTGCTGGACAGGATGTTTATAAAGAAATGGAGAATAGGTAAAGGAGGTTTTGCGATGAGTGACAAAACAAAAGCACATTTGAGTGCAAAAACGTTATGGGTACTTTTTATTCTGGGACTTGTAAATGCAGTTATGTATTGTTTCCCTTATATCAGATATGTGTTTTATGATCAGCAGATTGCAGCTATGGGAATTACAAATACCCAGTCAGGAATTTTAATGACAATTTATGCGGCAGCAAATACGATTACATTGATTCCCGGTGGAATATTAGCTGATAAGTGGTCTGTGAAAAAATGTCTAGTAGGCTCTATTCTGGGTTCTGTAGTTATCGGAATTATTTATGCACTTACCATGAATTTTGCAGTAGCCTGCGTATTATGGGCTGGACTTGGTGTGTCTACAATTTTTGTATTCTGGGCAGCAATAACCAAAGCAGTAGGTCAGGTTGGCACAGCAGAAGAGCAGGGAATGTGTTATGGAATTTATTATGCTGCATCAGGTATTATTTCTGCAATTTTAAATGCAGTATGTTTACAGGTAAGCCGTTTATCAGATGACCCATCTACTTCCTTTAGTATTGCAGTATGGGCAATGGTAGCATTTACAGCAGTTGCTTTAATTCTGACAATGATATTTTTTAAAGAAAAAAGTATTACACAGACAAAATCTTCTGATGAAGAATTTAAAATTAAATATGTCGGTGAAGCGTTAAAGAATCCGATGACCTGGCTCTTTTCACTGATGGTATTATGTGCATATGGTCTGTATACAAGTGTATCCTATTTTTCACCATATCTGACGGATGTACTTGGTATACCGTTGGTACATTCATCTTTTATCAGTATTGTGAGAAGTAATCTTATGAACCTTTTATGTCCGATTGGTGGAATTATCGTAGATAAGATTTTTAAATCTTCTACAAAATGGTATATTACTGCATTTGGAATTACAATTGTGATTTATGGTGGAGTATTGATAATGCCATCCAACATCAGTCCGGTACTGGCAACAATTGTTTCTTTGTTACCAAGTGCAATTGGTATGATGCTTTACGGAGTAATCTGGTCGGGATTACAGGAATGTAAATTTAAACCGATATATGCAGGAACTGTAATTGGAATTGCATCTATTATCGGATATTTGCCAGATTCTTTTTACTATATAATTTTTGGAAAGTGGATGGATAAATTTGGAAATAATGCTTATCCAATGATTTTTGGCTTCCTGATGGGAACTGCTGTACTTGGTATGGCTATAACAATTTTAATGAGAAAACTGATTAAGAAAAATAACTAAGAAAGAAGGTATTTAAAAATGCATGCATCAGAATTTAACGTAGAAAAATTTGTTGATATAATTGAAAAGGAAAATGGAACAATCAGTGAAGTATATTTTGTGGCCTGTGGAGGCTCTCTGGTTGACCTTTATTCTTCATGTTACTTTATTAACCGAGAATCATCCACCATGACAGCAGAGTGGATTACCAGTAAAGAATTTGTTTTAACCCCTCCAAAGAAACTTGGAAAACACTCTGTTGTCATTATCTGTTCACATGGTGGAAATACAAAAGAAACGGTAGAAGCAGCAGAACTTGGTGTAAAGGAAGGTGCATTTGTAATTACATATACACATACACCGGGCAGTGCCTGCGACAGTGAAAAATTCCATGCAATTGTCTATGATTGGGAGCCGGAAACATTACAGAAGGATAGACCATTAGGATTAAATTACAGTATTATAAATGAGTTGATTCACAGACAGGAGCCGGAGTATAAACTTTATGAAGGGATGAAGGATGGAATCACTAAATGCGATGCAATTATCCGTAATGCAACAAAGAAGTTTCAGAATAAGGCATGGAATTTTGCAGAACATTATTATAATGCACCATTTTTATATATTATGGCATCCGGTTCTGCATATGCACAGGCATACGGATTTGCAATCTGTTCTCTTCAGGAGATGCAGTGGATGGACTGCTGTTATCTTGATTCCGCAGAATATTTCCATGGACCATTTGAGGTAACAGATAAAGACCATATTTATATCCTCTTAAAATCGGTAGGAAAAACAAGAATGATTGATGAAAGAGCAGAAGTATTTTTAAATAAATATGCGGAAAAATATGAGATTATTGATGCAGCAGATTGTGGAATGGATGCAATAGATGATTCCTGCGTAGATTATTTTAATGCTCCATTGTTCTATGAAATGAGCGTGTTATACCGTACTGCAATTCAGAATAAGAGCGGACACCCATTGGATATGCGCCGGTATATGGGAGTTGTAGAGTACTAGACGAAAGGAGAAACAGTATGAAATATGACGTAAGTGTGGTAGGCTTTGGGGATAACGTGGTAGATATTTATACTCACGAGAATGTACAGTATCCAGGTGGAAATTGTGTAAATCTTGCTGTGTATGCCAAAATGTTTGGTGCAAAAAGGTGTGCCTATATGGGCTATTTTGGTACTGATAAAAATGCAGATCATGTTATTTCTGCGTTGAGGGAAGAACAGATTGAACTGGTAAAGTGTAAGAAAATTGAGGGAGAAAATGGTTATTCCAGATGTACCTTAGAAGATGGTGACCGTGTATTCTTAGATTATAATGAAGGTGGAGTCCGGAGCAGACATATTTATGATCTGGATGAATTTGACTTGGAATATCTTGCAGAATTTGATCTGGTACACAGTGGAAATTACTGTTATATGGAGTCACAGCTTCCAAAGATTAAAGCAGCCGAACTTCCATTATCTTTTGATTTCTCGGATGATTCTGAACCGGAATATTATGAAAAAATAGCACCATTAGTAACATATGCATTTTGCTCCTTTGATGGAACGGATGATGAAGTAAAAAAACACCTTAAGAAAGTAGCCTCTTATGGACCGAAAATTGTGTGTGCATCCAGAGGCGCAAAAGGTTGTATGCTTTATGCAAATAATGAGTTTTTTGAGCAACCGGCATATCCGATTGAAAAAGCAATAGATACTATGGGTGCAGGAGACTCACTTATTACAACTTTTATGGTAGGTTATCTTGACCGTAAGAAAAAAGGTATAGATGATAATGTTTCAATCAAAGAGAGTATAAAAGAGGCTGCAAAGTTTGCAGCAAAAGTATGCCAAATGGAGGGTGCTTTTGGACATGGAAAGGAAGTTCAGATAGATGCTTTAAAAACAAAATAAAAGAATAAAAAACGAATCGTAACACATACTATTCCGGAAAATGCAGTAAGCAAGGAGGAATGGCATGAAATATAAAACGTATCGTATCTGCCTCCTTTCACTGGTGATTCTTGCAGTGATAGGAGGCATTCTTTATTATGCGAATGAGAATGGTGATAAAAGTGCAAAAGGAGAAGGAACATTTGTAACCAGATTTATAGAAAGGATGCCATTTTCATGAGCAGTCAGCAGACAAGTCTTTATATTAAAATCGAAAAGAATTCCGTGGTCAGAGACCGCAATGTCAGATTGTCGGATGTTGCAAAGATGACCGGAACAGATACCGCAATGATACGCCAGCTAAAGCAGATGAAGATTTATTCCTTTCCACAGAAGGCGAAAAAGACAGAATATGTTCAGGTGATGACTTCATTAAAAATAATTGAAATGATACAGGCACAGTATCCGAATGTAAATATTACCAATGAAGGAGAAGCGGATTTCGTCATAGAATATGAGCCCAAACTACAGCCGGGCAAAGCATCAGAGGTTATCAAAACCAGCATTTTATGTATCCTGATTTTCTTCGGGGCAGCATTTACGATTATGGCATTTAATAATGACATTTCTGTGACGGAACTGTTCCAGAAGCTTTATTATCAGGTGATGGGGAAAGAATCCACCGGCATTACGGAGCTGGAAATCTGCTATAGCATTGGTCTGCCTGTGGGAGTTATCATTTTCTTTAACCATTTTGGAAACAGCAAGATAACAAACGACCCGACACCAATCCAGGTGGAGATGCGTAAGTACGAAAAGGATGTAGATGATACTTACATTGCCAACTGCGGACGGGGAGGCAAGACGATTGATGTGGATTAGACATGTTTTCCTAGGACTGGCAGGACTGACCGCCGGCGCTGCGGTGGCTGGAGGAACCTTTGCATTTCTGATTATGTTAAATATCATTCCCCGGATGATTGGAAAGACGAAGACTGCCGCCCGGATTTGTCTTTACGAGAATATGATTGTATTAGGTGGAATCGGAGGAAACCTCTTATCAGTTTTCCTTATGATGCAGATTCCGCTGGGACATATTTTTCTTGGAATATATGGAATCTGTGCAGGATTATTCGTGGGCTGTGTGGCAGTAGCTTTGGCGGAAATTTTAAAGACCTTCCCGGTTATCTTCCGCAGAACGAAAGTAAAAGTGGGATTGTGGGTGATTCTCTGGTTTATGGCATTGGGAAAGACAGCAGGCTCACTTTTCTATTTTATAAGACGGTTATCAGATTCTTGAAGTAAAAACACTGTAAAGGGTAAAGTAGTGAGAAAAGATAATTGATAGGAATTGGTAGAACAATATGCGGTTCGGGTTGATGTTTTTCTCGGAATGTTATAAAATGAAAATATAAAAATCCGTAAGGAAGAAGTGAAAAAATGATACAGTCAATTGCACGTCAGAGTGTTGTAATCAAATGTAATCTGCAGGCATCTATTATGATGGGAAACTATGAATTCTATTATGCGGCGGGTCTTGCATACAAACTGACCGGAAATATGGCAACAGGGATTTTACAACCACAGCAGTTAATTGAAGAGGTCAACCGGATGCTGGCAGACTATATGACAGATGATGTGCGGGAGCAGCATCTGATTCGGATGTTAAAAGATTACGAACCGGATGATAAACTAGATGAACAAATGCGTGAATTATTTCAGGAGGGACAGACAGAACAGCGTTTGTGGCAGGAATAGGAAGCGATGATATGGGGAAGAAATTTACAATTGGGGTATTGATTGGAAATGTGCATACAGCACATCCGAAGGACCTGATGAGAGGGATTCGGGCAGCAGCAAGCGGGATGGATGTTAATGTGATTTATTTTCTGGGAACGCAGAGTGTGCGTTTCAACCAGAAGTTTGCACTGGAGGATTTTGATTATCAGTATAATACCGTCTATGATTATGCAAAATTAGCGAAAGTAGATGTATTGATTATAGCATATGGCTCTCTTTGCATTTTTCAGAAAAATGAAGATAAACAGGCATTTCTGGATAAATTTGCAGGAATACCATATGTACTGTTAGAAGATGCGACGGATGATCCACGGGGTATCTATGTCATGGTGGATAACTTTGGTGGTATGCAAAAATGTGTGGAGCATCTTATTATAGAACATCATTTAAAGCATCTGGTTTATCTTGGGGGACCGGAAGACAATCAGGATGCCATAGAGCGAAAAGCAGCATTTTTAAATGTTATGGCAGAACATCATCTGCCCGTGACACCGGAAATGATGGCGGTGGGAGATTATTCGGAATTCGTGGATAATCTTGTAGAACAGCTGCTAAAGGACAATCCGGATGCCGAAGCAATTATATCAGCTAATGATGAAATGACAGTGGCGTGTTATCGTGTATGCAAAGCCCATGGACTTCGGATAGGAAAAGACATTTTGATTACCGGTTTTGATGATGTGGAGAGGGCACGTTATAGTAATCCACCACTGACGACTGCCTCCCAGGATGCTTATAAAATGGGGCAGATAGCGGTAGAAAAGGCAGTAGATATCTGTGCAGGCAGACCAGTGGAATCTGTCCGGTTGGATGCAGAACTTATAATCCGGGAATCCTGTGGCTGCAAAGTAACACGAAGAGCGAAAGAAAAGGCAGATGAGAAAACAGAACTGCTTCATATTATTGATGAATTAAGGCTTTTTCAGCATAAATCGTGGCTTGGACCATTTCTGATCCGGGACCTGATGCAGGAAGCAGAGAATGAGAAATCTTTCTACCGGAAAAGTGGAGAAGTATTTTATCATCTGGGTATACGCAGTTCCATGCTTTATCTGTTGGAGCAGCCGGTTACCTATGAAAATGGACAGAAATGGAAGATGCCCCAAAGGATGTATTTAACTATGCACCAATACAGGGAAAATATTCAGGTATTTGAGAAACAGGAACGTCCATATATAGATGGAAGCTTTGGTGTACTGGATTGTTGCAGCTCCGGTGAAGATCATTTTTCTTATATCAGCTTTCTATTAATTGATGGAAAGCGGCAGTACGGACTATTGATGCTTGAGATTGAACCGGAAGAGATTTCTTTTTATTATATACTGGCATTGCAGCTTGGAACATCTCTCCGCTTTCTGGAAGCAAATATTAAACAGAAAAAATATCGTGACCGGCTGCGGGAAAAGAATGAAGTATTAAATTTTATTGCAATTTACGATGAACTGACCGGAATCTATAACCGTAGGGGACTGATGGAGAGTCTGGTCCGGTTTAATCAGGATAATTTAGGAAAAAAAGCTTGTCTTATGATAGCGGACCTTGACCATTTAAAGGAAATCAATGATAATTTTGGCCATGCGGAAGGAGACTGCGCAATCCGGACAGCAGCAGGAATTGTAAAAGAAGTCTTTGGACAGTATGGAGATGTGGGAAGATTCGGAGGGGACGAATTTGCAGGCATTGTAAGATATAGCGAGATGGAAGAGAAGGAACAGCTCATTTACAATATTCACCAGAAATGTGAACAGTACAATGAACATTCCATGAAACCGTATTATGTTGGAATTTCAGTTGGAGTAGTAGAATTTGTCTGTGAAAAGAAGATTGATTTTATTGAGATGTTTAAGCATGCTGATGAATATCTGTATGAGGAAAAAAAGAAACGGCGCAAGACAGTCTGCCGTAATGTATATTCCGAGAATTCGTAATAAGCCGGTGTTGAAAAACAAACGAAAATATGCTAGAATAAAGCAAATCATATGGTAACGTTTCCATGCAAATGAAGACGTAAAGAGCGGACAGAAACAGCGGGGAGAAAGATATGCTTACAATTGGAAAAACGGGGTAATACGGATGAAGACAAGAAAGCAGTTGGAAGTAAAGAAAGAGAAGCTTAAGAAAGTAAAGCCAAAAAAGGAAAAGTTAAAGAAAGAAAAGGTAAGAAAACCGAAGAAAGAACGGATTAAGAAGGAAAGACCGGAAAAACAGACGGAAAGAAAGCCACAGCCGAAGAAAACAGGCAACAGTAGAAAGGCTGCAAAGGATAAGGGAATGGGGCTTCGTGGCATTCAGGTAAAATTAATCGGGGCATTTATGATTCCGGTTGTCCTGTTTGTTATCATCGGTTTTATGATTTATTCAAAGTGCAGTACTACCTTGAATAGTACATACGAGGCTTCTGCAAATACCAGTGTTGGTACATTGGAAGAGTATCTCGGACTTGGTTTTGAGAATATTGAACTGATGGCAACACGTCTTTCTATTAATTCTGCAATTACAAGTTATTATACAGGTTCAGAAGTAAAGTCAGAGTCTATGCTGATGGATGCAAAGGTTGCATTGAGCAATGAATCTACTGCAGACAAATTCATCGATCACATTATAGTTTGTGCGAAGAGTGGAACAGCATGCAGTGAAAAGGGTGCAATCCGTGGAGATGTATATAATGCGTTTGCTGAGTCGGAAGAAGGAAAGAATGTAGAGTCTGAGATTGGCATGGGAAGTATGTGGATCAGCAGCCACCCAGCCATTGATGAAGTCACCGGATATGACAGTGATGAGTATGCATTATCTCTTGTTACCGTTCTTAAGAATAATAGCAATAAATCTGTTGGATATATCATCATTGATGTTAAGACAAGCTTTATCCAGGATATATTAGACAATGCACAGATTAGTGATAACAGCATCAAGGGCTTTGTATTAGAGGATGGAAGCCAGGTGTTAAGTGGAGATAGTGATATAAAATTTGCAGATACGGACTTTTATCAGGAAGCATTAGCAGGAGAAGATCTGCAGGGTTCTAAAGAAGTATCTTATGAGGGCGCAGATTATCTGTTTACATACAGCAGGATTGAAGGTACGAATATGCTGGTATGTGCCATGGTTCCGCAGAAAGAGATTATGGCAGGTGCACAGGCGATTCTCAGATATACGTTAATTGCCGTAGCAATATGTGCAGTTATTGCAATCGTGGTAGGTTCCGTTCTTGCAAGCGGAATTTCCAAGGCAATCCGTAAGGTTAACCGTGTCTTAAAGAAAACCTCCGACGGAGATTTGACTGGACAGATCAGCATGAAGCGTAAGGATGAGTTTAATGTGTTGTCATCCAGCATTACCAATATGATTGGCAGTATGAAGGATCTGATTCTTAAGATGACCAATGTCAGCGGTCATGTTTCTGATTCGGCAGTCCAGGTAGGAACCAACTCCGAAGTTTTATTGGAAGTAACAAAGGATATCACGGAAGCAGTGGATTATATCAACAGTGGTATTTCCCAGCAGGCACAGGATACGGAAAGCTGCCTGGAGCAGATGAATGGTCTGGCAGAAAGAATCAATGTTGTACATGAGAATACTGATGAAATCAGCGAAATTGCCCAGGAAGCCCAGGGAGCAATTGAAAATGGTATGGTTATCGTAGCAAACCTTGGTGAAAAAGTTCAGGGTACAACGGAAGTAACAGAGACCATCATCCGGGAAATCAGAGAACTGAACAAAGAATCTATTGCAATTAACAGTATCATCGGAACAATCAATGAGATTGCAGAACAGACTAATCTTTTGTCCTTAAATGCATCAATTGAGGCGGCGAGAGCCGGTGAAGCAGGAAGAGGATTTGCAGTAGTTTCTGAAGAAATCCGTAAACTGGCAGAACAGTCCGGAAATGCGGGTAATCAGATTGGTGAGATTATCAATCATATTCAGGAACGTCTGGCAGCTACCATCGAGACAGCTGGGCTTGCAGGCGAGAGCGTTGCATTCCAGACAGAAGCATTGAATAATACCGTTGATGTATTTAAGAATATCAGTCAGCAGGTAAGCAAGCTGGCAGAGGATGTTGAGAAGATTACCCAGAGTGTGGGGGGCATCGAACAGGCAAAAGAAGATACCATGAATGCCATCGAAAGTATTTCAACAACCTCTAACCAGACAGAATCTGCATCTGAAGAACTTGCCCGTAGTACAGAGAAACAGTTACAGGCAGTAGAAGTATTAAATGATGCGGTAAAACGGCTTCAGATGGATGCAGAGGATCTGGATACATCAGTAAGTATCTTCAAGGTACAGTAAGGAATATAATTCGGCAGTCAGGTTTCTGGCTGCCGTTTTTTACTTTACAGGAAATTGCTTTCCTGTAAAGTAAAAAAACGCTCCGCGAGGATGCGCACTGCGGCGTATAAGGTAGATGTCGCAAGCGACCGCCGCAGGCGCGGGAATGTGCCAAGGCACATTCTTTGTTTCGTAAAGAATCCGTAAGAAGCTGCCAGTGACAGGTTCTGTAGGGCGAGCTTGATATTATGGCATAGAATACATATAATAAAAGTCAGAGTATTTCAAAAGTTTGAGAAATCTAAGAAGTTGAGATAGAAAAGAGGAGAAATAAATATGCAGACAGGAAAAGCAATTTCAGTTCCGGCAATTCTGAAAGTCGGAAATGGCACGTTAAATCAACTGGGAAGTTATTTAAAGGGAGAAGGTCTAAAGCAGGTAGTTATTTTCCTTGGAAATGGTTTGATTGATATGTTTGGTGAGACTGTAATGGAATCACTGAAAAAAGAAGAAATTACAGTATTGGAGTATAGCGAACTGGATACCGTTGATATTGATGATATTATAACGCTTGCATTTTCCATGCCGAATAAAACGCAGGCAGTTATTTCAATTGGTGGCGGAAAAGTAATCGATGCCGGAAAATATGCCGCATTTTTAAGAAATATTCCATTTATCAGCGTACCGACCTCCAGCTCCAGTGATGGATTTTCTAGTGCCAGCGCCTCCCTTTTGGTGCATGGCAAGAGAACTTCGGTTCCGGCAAAACTGGCTTATGGCATTGTGGTGGATACGCAGATTATCCGCACGGCACCGGAGAAATTTATTTATTCCGGTATCGGAGATATGATTTCAAAAATCACAGCATTATATGACTGGATTTATGAGGAAAAATGTGGTTACTCTACGGTAAATGATTTTGCGGTTATGATAGCGAAGAAAGCGGTGAACAGTTTTGTCCGGACTCCATATCAGAGCATAAAGGATGAATTGTTTTTAAAAGAACTGGTGGATTCTCTAGCCATGAGCGGAATTGCCAATGAAATAGCCGGAAGCAGCGCACCGACCAGTGGAAGCGAGCATTTGATTTCCCACGCACTGGACAAATTATTGGAAGCACCACAGTTACACGGTATTCAGGTCGGCATTGCAACCTATATCATGAGCAAGGTACACAATCACAGATATGTGCGGGTACAGACCGTATTGGAAGAGACCGGATTTTTTGATTTTGCAGCAACACTTCAGATGAAAAAGAGTGATTTCCTTGCGGCAATTGATTTGGCACCGTCTATTAAGCCATTCCGTCACACTTACCTTCACGAAGAAAAATACCGGGAAGAAGCAAAGCGTCTGGTGAGAGAAGATGAAATCTTAAATCGTATATTGGTTGACTGACATTCATAAGGAACTGCCGGGCATCCGTAAGAAGCTGCCGGTGTATGTATAAAAGAAACAATTTTTGCCATACTAAGAGAAAAATATTATATTATTTAGGAAGGTTTTAGCATGGCAAAAAGTGAATCAGAAAAAGATATACGGCAAAAAAATGAAAATCTGAATAAAACAGTACAGGAGCAGGATGTTGCGGAAAGAAACCAGGCATATAACGAATATGTAAAGCAGGTAACACCAACGCATAATCTTGCCCTGAAAATGTTAAAAGCATTTGTGACCGGCGGAATTATTTGTTGTATTGGCCAGGTGATTTTAAATATTGCACAGAACGCAGGACTGGATAAAGATACTTCCGGCGGCTGGTGCAGTATGATCCTTGTCCTCATGAGCGTAATTCTTACCGGTCTTAATATTTATCCATCAATTGCAAAATTTGGCGGGGCAGGAGCCCTCGTTCCAATCACCGGATTTGCCAATTCAGTGGCGGCTCCTGCCATCGAATTCAAAAAGGAAGGTCAGGTCTTTGGGATTGGCTGCAAAATTTTTACCATTGCGGGTCCGGTAATCCTTTATGGAATCTTTACAAGCTGGCTACTTGGGGTCATATACTGGATATATCAGCTGATAGCGAAGTAAATTGGGCAAAATCGTTCAAAAACAAGAGAATTTTGCCCAAAAGAAGTAGAAAAGAGAGACTTCACCAAGGAAGAGGAGCCGTGTTCGGTGGTAGATTGGGCAAAATCATTGTGAAATAAGAGTGTTTTGCCCAAAAGAAGTAGAAAAGCAAGATTTTATCAAGGAAGAGGAGCCGTGTCCCGCGGTAAATTGGGCAAAATCATTGTGAAATAAGAGTGTTTTGCCCAAAAGGAGAAGAAAAACAAATTCACAAAGTCAGCTTCCCGCTAATCCCCAAAATAGTAATGAATTAATTGCTCGGCATAAGCAGAATCAAAGGGATGCTCACTTGTTTCATAAGTAGTAATTAATTGAATGGATGGGATAATGTTATGTGCGGTGTAAAGCTGAAGCTTGGAAAAGACATTCTTTCGATAAGAAGGAAAATCCATCAGACCAAAATGCTCCCAGTAATAAAATGCTCCTGTTTTAGGATGACGAAGCGTGAAATCAGGGTGCAGGGTAGTTTCGCCTAAACACAGTGCACATTCATAACGAAAAGGAATACGGTTATGTGAGAGCAGTGTTGCAATCAGTGCTTCTGATTTGGAACGGACCATCAGACCGGAAGCAGATTTGTGAATCCGTTGTTCCGGGTATTTGATATTGTATTCAAAATCAGCATTCATCCATTGATTTAATTCTGTGGAAATGGGTTGGAGGACAGTGTGAAATAATTCAAAATAGGGAGAAGATTCTTGAAAAAGAGTTTCAATTTTAGAAGGATGTGAGGCAAGGGTGTCAATACAGGTGTGGATTGTCTGTCGCTCAAAAGAGAGGGACTGCAGTTTTAGTTCTAAATATTTTTTCCGGGCCATGACTTGAGCAAAATTTTTCTCTTTCTTGGGAATATAAAACTGTTGGGATAGAAGTTGATGATACCACTTGGTATAGTTGCCATTGTGGGTACAATAAAGAGTGCCGGGTGGCAGAGTGGAAAGTTCATCCTGAATGGCAGAGATTTGCTCCGTAAGATTCTTATAATGAGATAATAGTTTATTATAGATGTCAGTTTCTCCTTTCTCAAAAAGTTCAATGGAAATATTGAAAAATGTTGAAATTAATTGCTGCCATGGATTTATTACAGCATAACCGTAGATAGAAGTAAAGAAAAGAAACATGAAAAATTTCTGAAAAATACATAAAATGCCAGAACCTGGACATGCTAATCACAAAAAGGAGTGATGATATGTCTGAGGTAAAGGGAAAACAGAGTCTTCGCTTTGCGAAGACTCCTTTTATTTTAAATTCGGCATCGGTGGTCGGAAAGAAAGAAGGAGAAGGACCACTGGGAGAGTATTTTGATGTGATTGGAAATGATGACAAATTTGGATGTGAGTCATGGGAGGAAGCAGAAAGTACCTTGCAGAAGGAAGCAGCAACCCTGGCATTGGGAAAATCTGGGCTTACGCCGGAAGAAATCCGTTATATTTTTGCAGGAGACCTGTTGGGTCAGACTATTGCAACATCCTTTGGACTTCTCGACTTTGAAATTCCTCTGTTTGGTGTGTATGGAGCCTGCTCTACGGCAGGGGAATCCATGTCACTTGGAGCAATGTGCGTGGCGGCAGGATTTGCGGAAAATGTCCTGACGATTACATCCAGTCATTTTGCCAGCGCGGAGAAACAGTTTCGATTTCCGCTGGAATATGGGAATCAGCGTCCCATGTCGGCTACCTGGACGGTTACCGGAAGTGGTGCCTATGTATTGTCCACCCAACGGACTCATGTAAAAATCAGTGGAATCACCACCGGAAAAATTGTGGACTATGGAATTCATGATTCCTTAAATATGGGAGCAGCGATGGCTCCGGCAGCAGCAGATACCATAGCAGCACATTTTACGGATTTTGGAAGCAGGCCGGAAGAATATGACCGTATTATAACAGGGGATTTAGGAACTGTCGGACAGGAAATCCTATTTGATTTGCTAAAGAAAAAGGGCTATGACATCGAGAACAATCATTCAGATTGCGGAATCGAAATTTTTGATGCAAAAGAACAGGATACGGATGCTGGCGGAAGTGGCTGTGGCTGCAGTGCTTCTGTTTTATCTGCCTATTATCTGCCGAAGATTATTTCAGGGGAATGGAAAAAGGTGTTATTTGTGCCAACCGGAGCATTGCTTTCCACAGTAAGTTATAACGAAGGGAAAAATGTACCGGGAATTGCCCATGGAGTAATGCTTGAGTATGTGCCGTAACAAAAGCCTGGTAGATAATAAAAAGTAATAATAGTTTGATAAGAATGATGGAAGAAAGGAAAAGAACACATGGATTATGTGAATGCATTCTGGGTAGGAGGCCTGATATGTGCCCTCTGCCAGATTTTAATGGAAAAGACGAAAATGCAGCCGGGACGGATTATGGTGCTATTGGTATGTTCCGGAGCTGTTTTGGGAGCAACCGGTGTATATCCGCCTTTCGTGGAATTTGCAGGGGCGGGAGCATCGGTGCCATTGTTAGGCTTTGGCAATACGCTGTTTAAGGGAATTAAGGAAGCAGTTGATACCAATGGATTTATCGGAATCTTCATGGGTGGATTTACGGCAACGGCGGTAGGAATCTCTGCTGCATTGGTATTTGCCTATCTGGCATCCCTGATATTTGAACCAAAGATGAGAAAGTAGAAAATCCACACAGAAGATGCATAGAAAAGGATAGGTTGGAAACAATAAACTTGAAATCAATAAAAAGGAGATATTGAACATGAAGAAATTAAGAAAACTGGTGTTGACCATGATGGTAGTGTGCCTCTTTGGCAGCATGGCAGCCTGTGGTAATAGGAATGGAAATGAGGAAAATACCACGGAAAACGGAGCAGGAAGTAACAATACTACCAATAAGAATGACACAGACAATAAGAATAACACAAATGACAAGAATAATGGTACCACAGATAACGACAAGGATAATCGTGACAATACCACAAACAATGGAGATAATGGCGACGGTGTTGTAAATGATGTGACAGATGGAGTAGTAGATGGCGCAGAAGATATTGTAGATGGTGTAGATGATGCAGTAGATGATGCCGGAACCGGAATTAAAGATGCTGTGGATGATGCGACAACCGGAACCAATGGAAATGGTAATAATAATGCAAAAACGGCAAGATAGTTTTGAATAAAGATTTTTAAATGCAAAAAAAGGATTGAAAACTCAATGAAAAGTTTTCAATCCTGTTTTGTATAATATGAGTACCACGATGGCTCATATAAAATTGTTTCTCTTGGTGAAAAATTTATTTGTCATCAATACTGTAGTTTGGTGCTTCTTTTGTGATATGAATGTCATGTGGATGACTTTCCTTTAAGGAAGCAGCAGTAATCTTAACGAAACGGCCTCTTTCCTGTAATTCTGGAATAGTAGGACATCCGCAGTAACCCATACCGGAACGGATACCACCGATTAACTGGAATACGGTATCTTCAAGGCTTCCCTTGTAAGCTACACGTCCTTCAACACCTTCCGGAACAAGCTTCTTAGCACCTTCCTGGAAGTAACGGTCTTTGCTTCCGTTTTCCATAGCTGCAAGAGAACCCATACCACGGTAAACTTTGTATTTTCTTCCCTGATATAATTCGAAAGTTCCAGGAGCTTCGTCACATCCTGCGAACATACTTCCCATCATACATACATTACCGCCGGCAGCTAAAGCCTTGGTCATGTCTCCGGAGTACTTGATACCACCATCGGCGATGATTGGAATACCATATTCTTTTGCAACTGCAAAGGCATCCATGACAGCGGTAATCTGTGGAACACCGATACCTGCAACCACACGGGTAGTACAGATAGAACCAGGTCCGATACCAACTTTAACAGCATCAGCACCAGCTTCAATTAAAGACCTGGTTGCTTCACCGGTTGCTACGTTACCTGCGATAACCTGAAGATCAGGATAAGCAGCTTTGATTTTCTTAACTGCATTTAAGATATTTAAGGAATGTCCATGTGCGGAATCTACAACGATTACATCGACATGGGATTTTACCAGTGCATTAATACGATCCATCATGTTAGCAGTAATACCAACAGCAGCACCACAAAGCAGTCTGCCCTGGTCATCCTTTGCGGATAATGGATATTTAATCTGTTTTTCAATATCTTTGATTGTGATAAGGCCTTTTAAGTGAAAATCTTTATCAACAATTGGAAGCTTTTCTTTTCTTGCCTTAGCGAGAATTTTTTTCGCTTCGTCTAATGTGATTCCTTCCGGAGCAGTAATAAGACCTTCGGAAGTCATGCTTTCTTTAATTTTCTTTGTATAATCTGTTTCGAATTTCAAATCACGATTGGTGATAATGCCGACTAATTTTCCGTTTTCTGTAATAGGAACTCCGGAAATGCGGAAGTTGTGCATTAAATCTTCTGCGTCAGCTAATGTATGATCTGGGGATAAGAAAAATGGGTCTGTGATAACTCCATTTTCGGAACGTTTTACCTTGTCCACTTCCTCCGCCTGAGCCTCGATAGACATGTTTTTGTGGATGATTCCGATACCACCCTGTCTTGCCATAGCTATTGCCATGCGATGTTCAGTTACTGTGTCCATTCCAGCACTCATCATTGGAATGTTCAATTTGATTTTCTTAGTCAGGTAAGTGGTAAGATCAATCATATTAGGAGTAACTTCCGAATATGCAGGAACCAGCAAAACATCATCAAATGTAATTCCTTCACCGATAATTTTACCCATTTTCTCGTTTCCTCTCTTTCTTATTAAAAAGTGTGTAATATAATAAAGCCTTTAATTTCTCAATTCTAGCAAAAAAATAATATACTGTCAATTGTTAAAACAACTATTCCATTTTATACAAAAATATGTTATTCTTTTAGACGGACAACGGGGTCAACCAAGGGTGAACGTTGTCCTTTTTTCAAACAGAGGGGGAAAAAGGATGGAATTTCGACCGTGCATAGACATCCATAATGGCAAGGTCAAGCAGATTGTGGGCGGAAGTCTTAAGGATGAAGGAAATCAGGCAAAAGAGAATTTTGTGGCGGAACAGGATGCCGCTTATTTTGCAGAATTTTATAAAAAAGATAAGATTCGTGGCGGACATATCATTCTGCTGAATCCGTCAGACAGTTCTTATTATAAAGAAACGAAACGTCAGGCACTGCTTGCACTTCACACATATCCGGGTGGTATGCAGGTTGGCGGCGGCATTCATGCAGAGAATGCCAAAGAATTTATCGAGGCAGGAGCCAGTCATGTAATTGTGACATCCTATGTATTTAAGGAGGGAAAAGTAAATTATAATAATCTGGAAAAAATTCTTGCAGCAGTAGGAAAAGAGCATCTGGTTCTGGATTTAAGCTGCCGGAAAAAAGATGGCGACTACTATATAGTGACAGACCGCTGGCAGAAATTTACCGAAGAGAAAATCACGCCGGAGTTATTAGATAAATTAAAGGAATATGCGGATGAATTTTTAGTACATGCAGTAGATGTAGAGGGAAAAGCATCCGGCATTGAAGTCCCACTGGCAGAAATGTTAGGAGACTGGGGCAGAATTCCAATTACATATGCCGGAGGAGTCGGCAGTTTTGAAGATTTAAAGCAGTTAAAAGAACATGGAAAAGGCAGGCTTAATGTGACGATAGGCAGTGCATTAGACCTGTTTGGCGGCAGAATGGCATATAAAGAGGTTCTGCAGTATATAAATCAAGTATAAGGAAAAGGAGAGCGGCAGTATGAAGTATACAAAACAGGATATTATCCGTATGGCAGATGAAGAAGATGTGGAATTTATCCGGCTTCAGTTTACGGATATGTTTGGAACCTTAAAAAATGTGGCAATCACACGAAGTCAGTTAGAGAAGGCACTGAATAATCAGTGTATGTTTGACGGCTCATCCATAGAAGGCTTTGTCCGGATTGAGGAGTCCGATATGTATCTCTACCCGGATTTAGATACATTTACTATTTTCCCATGGAGACCACAGCAGGGAAAAGTTGCAAGAATTATCTGTGACGTTTATTGTGCAGACGGAACACCTTTCGAAGGAGACCCAAGATACGTATTGCGGAAAGAGATTACGCGTGCAGCAAAGATGGGCTATACCTTTGATGTAGGACCAGAGTGTGAATTTTTCTTATTCCACACCGATGACAATGGCCAGCCCACAACCGTTTCCCATGAGAAAGCAGGATACTTTGACTTAGGACCGGTAGACTTAGGTGAAAATGCAAGACGTGATATGGTGCTGACCTTAGAGGATATGGGATTTGAAATCGAGGCATCCCATCATGAAGTAGCACCGGCACAGCATGAAATTGATTTCCGTTATGATGAAGCATTGGCAACAGCCGATAAGATTATGACTTTTAAACTGGCAGTTAAGACCATTGCAAAGCGTCATGGCTTATTTGCAAGCTTTATGCCAAAGCCCAAATATGGAATCAACGGTTCCGGCATGCATATTAATATGTCACTTTCCCAGAATGGAAAAAATATATTTGATGACCCATCCGGTGAACTTGGTTTGAGCAAAGAAGCATATTATTTCATTGGCGGAATAATGAAACATATGAAAGGCATGTCAGCGATTACCAATCCGCTGGTAAATTCCTATAAGAGACTGGTTCCGGGCTATGAAGCACCGATTTACATTGCATGGTCTGCAACGAACCGCAGTCCGCTGATTCGTATTCCGGCATCCAGAGGGGCAGGAACCAGGGTGGAATTAAGATGTCCGGACCCGGCAGCCAATCCATATCTGGCATTGGCAGTATGCCTTGCAGCAGGCTTAGATGGAATTGAAAATAAGATTATGCCACCGGAAGAGGTAAGAGAAAATGTATTTGAAATGAGACTTTCCAGGAAAGCGGAAAAGGGTATTGAATCACTTCCGGGAGATTTAATGGAAGCAATCGAAGAGTTCGAACACGATGATTATATCAAAGGGGTTTTAGGACCACATATTACAGAGAAATATGCAGAAGCCAAGAAGGCTGAGTGGGCGGACTACAGAGCCCAGGTGACACAGTGGGAGATTGATGAGTATCTGTATAAGATTTAGTTGATGTAAGAAAATGCTACAGGAGATAAGAACTTGATTAATGTTATTGTTGCATTCCCTAAGATAGAAAATGCCAAAAGTATAAAAAATATACTTGTGCGCAGTGGATTTCATGTAGATGCAGCAGTCACAACAGGGGCTCAGGCATTGCAGTATGCGAATTCGTTAGATGGAGGTATATTGGTCTGCAGTCCAAGATTTGTGGACATGATGTATACAGAACTGCATGAATATATTCCAGCTACATTTCAGATGCTTCTTGTTGCTTCGCCGGATATCTGTAATGAGCATGAAGTTTCTGATATTATGTGCCTTTCCATGCCGCTTAAAGTGCATGAACTGATACAGACGGTAGAGACCATGTCTTATACTATTACCAGAATGCGTAAGAAACGGCGTACGGAACCGAAGGTACGGAGCGAAGAGGAAAAACGCATGTTACAGGATGCCAAAGAACTTCTGATGGTACGAAATAACATGAGTGAAGAAGAAGCACACCGGTATATCCAGAAACGGAGTATGGATAATGGAACCGGACTCATCGAGACGGCACAGATGATTTTGAGCCTTATGCATGCATAAGTATGAAAAATAGGTTAAATATAGTAGATTATTTAGAGAGAAGAAAAGGAGATATTATGTATCAGATTAATGAAAACTACCAGAAATTACCAGGAAGCTATTTATTTAGTACCATTGCCAAAAAGGTAAATGCATTTACCCAGGCAAATCCGGATAAGAATATCATCCGTCTTGGAATCGGGGATGTCACCCAGCCAATCGCTCCGGCAATTATTGAGGCTTTACATAAGGCAGTTGATGAGATGGCAGATCCTGCAACCTTCCATGGATATGCACCGGATTTGGGATATGATTTCCTGCGTAATGCTATTGTAAAAAATGATTATCAGGCAAGAGGATGTGCAATCGAAGCAGATGAAATTTTCGTATCCGATGGAGCAAAGAGTGATTCTGGAAATATTCAGGAATTATTCGGACCGGATGTAAGAATTGCTGTATGTGACCCGGTATACCCGGTATATGTGGATTCCAATGTTATGGCTGGAAGAACCGGTACATATAACCCGGATACCCAGATGTGGAGCAATGTAATTTATATGCCATGTACCAGAGAAAATAATTTCGTGCCGGAATTCCCAAAGGAGACACCAGATGTAATTTATCTGTGCCTGCCAAATAACCCGACAGGAACAACCATCACCAAAGCACAGTTACAGGAATGGGTAGATTATGCCAATAAAGAAGGCGCACTGATTATCTATGATGGTGCTTATGAAGCATACATTTCAGAAGCAGATGTGGCTCATACGATTTACGAATGTGAAGGAGCACAGACCTGTGCCATCGAGATTAAGAGCTTTTCAAAGAATGCAGGATTTACCGGAGTACGTCTTGGATATACTGTAGTACCAAAGGATTTGAAATGCAATGGCGTATCTTTACATGATATGTGGGCAAGACGTCACGGCACCAAATTCAACGGCGCACCTTATATCGTACAGCGTGCCGGTGAAGCAGTATATTCCGAAGCTGGAAAAGCACAGTTAAAAGAACAGGTTGCATATTACATGAAAAATGCAAGCGTAATTAAGAGCGGTCTGAAAGAAGCAGGCTTCGAAGTATTCGGTGGTGTAAATGCACCATATATCTGGTTAAAGACACCGGAGCAGATGACATCCTGGGATTTCTTTGATTACCTCTTAGAAAATGCCAATGTAGTAGGAACACCGGGATCCGGATTCGGACCAAGTGGAGAAGGATACTTCAGACTGACAGCATTCGGAACATATGAGAATTCAGTTGCAGCATTAGAGCGAATTAAGGCATTATAAGTCAGTATCATAAGGATATACGAAAATATGGAAATATGGAAGGGACAGTGATTTTAATTGCTGTCCCTTTTTGGCATCCGATATAACAGGCAATACGGACATTTTGACAATGAGAAAAGAGAATATGTAATTGACCGGGTGGATTTGCCGGCATCCTGGACAAACTACCTTGGCGTAAAAGATACCTGTGTGGTCGTAAATCATACAGCGGGGGCTATATGTTTTACAAGACACCGGAGTATCATTGTGTAACAAGATTCCGGGCGAATGGAGTTCCAATGGATCGTCCGGGACATTATGTATATATCCGCGATGAAGAAGACGGAGATTACTGGAGTGTTTCCTGGCAGCCGGTTGGCAAATCACTGGATGAAGCAAAATATACCTGCCGTCATGGAATGAGTTATTCCAAATACAGCTGTGATTACAAAGGAATTGCAGCAGAGCAGACCTTAGTTGTTAAGATAAAATTTTACCCGAAGATGTACGATTGGCACATGAAATGACAGAAAGGTTAAAAATTTTATCAAAGTATTCTTTTCCTAAAAAACCTTCTTACGGAAGTAATAAATGCGACAAATGGAAACATTATTTTAGCATCAAGCATATTTGGAAACACACAAAAGGTTGCAGAAAAGAACTATTATGTAGGAATAAATTTAGCGGTTGCAAAACAGGCATTAAATGAAAGACATTTTCTTAACCCAAAATAGCGAAGATTTGGTTAAGAAAGCAAAGATTTAAGAATTAGAAAAATGCTGTAAACCCGCATAAATCAAGGCTTACAGCATCCCTAAAAAATAGAGCGATAGACGGGGCTCGAACCCGCGGTCTCGACCTTGGCAAGGTCGCGCGTTACCAACTACGCCACTATCGCATTTGTGCTGAACACGAAACTTACTATACTATAAGAAAAAGGGTTTGTCAAGTGTAATATTAGAAAAGTTTTCACATAAAATACAATAAGCAAGAAAGCAGGAGGACTCCCTTGAGTGCAAAGACAAAGATTGTAGTGCTTCATATGAAGGAACTGATTTACACAGGAATTTTTGCGGTACTTGGAATATTACTGGTATTATTGTTGGTCTATATGTTTTCTCCGGATAAAGATGAGGAGAGCCGGGAGACCATGAAATATGTGGCAGGGGTATATACGTCTTCCATCATATTTAATGATAAAACCGTGGATGTGGAGGTTGTGGTGGATGAGAATAAAATCAATTCCATTTCGCTGGTGAATCTCGATGAAACTGTAACCGCAATGTATCCGTTGATGCAGCCGGCACTGGATAATCTGAAAGAACAGATATATGAAAATCAGTCAACTGATAATCTCAGCTATTCCGATGATAACCAGTATACTTCCATGGTGTTGATCCGGGCCATTGATGAGGCTTTGGAAAAAGCGGCTGCTGCCCCGGAGACAGAGGCGGAGTAACAGTATAAAATGATACGACAGAAATAGCAAAAGGAAAACAAGAAAAAGGCTTGTCAGTGCCGGGACCAAAAAGCTATAATAATAAAATGGAGAGTACAATACAATATGAACTGACACCAAAAAAAGTAAAGAATATTATCATCCGGGTAAAAGCCAATGGCGTAGTAGCAGTAACGATGCCCTATCGCATGAGCAAAAAGAAAGTGGATGCATTTGTGCAGAGCAAGGCGGAGTGGATCCGCATGATGCAAAAGAAGCTTGCAAATCAGCAGAGGATAGATGTGGATGCACTGGAGTGGAACCGGCAGAAAGAGCAGTATTTAAGAGATATACTGCTGAGGGAGTATGAACTGTTTCAGGCTTATCATATTTCTATGCCAACGGTCAGATTCCGCAGCATGACCAGCCGCTATGGGAGCTGCTGCAAGGCAAAGGCATCCATTACTTTGAATAAAGTACTGGCAGACCTTCCGTTAGAATGCGCAGAATATGTTGCTGCTCATGAACTGGCACACCTGGTAGAAGCAAATCACAGCAGACGATTTTATCAGGTGCTGGATACTGTGATGTCAGATCATAGAATACGAGAAAAAAGGTTGAGAGAATATGCGTTATTCCACGGAAAACGCGAGCATGAAGGTGGAAGTTGAGTCTCTTGGGGCAGAACTGAAATCTGTGCTTGGAAAGAAAAGTAACATTGAGTACATGTGGTGCAGCAATCCGGAGTATTAAAAACGGAGTGCACCAAATCTGTTTCCGATTGTTGGAAGTTTAAAAGACGGAGTCTATCATTATCAGGGAAAGACTTATGAGATGGAATTAATCTATCATATGAATGGCAACAGACTGGAAATCACATGGAACATTAAGAATACCGGCAAGGAAAAAATGTGTATTTCCCGGAAGCTCCGTTATTTGGACTCTGGTCAGCAGAGAAGAAGAATGCACCATATGCAGCCATTGAACCTTGGTTTGGAAGATGCGATAAAGAGGATTTTAACGGAAGTTTGGAAGAAAGGGAATGGGGACATGCGTTAGCACAGGGTGCATGCTTTCAGGCAGCATACACCATAGAAATTGCAGGAGAAGATTAATTTTCATGCATTTTCTTATCTTCCGCTAAGAGTTCTTCATGAAGTGCAATGGAATCCCAGTTGATATTGTGCTCCGTGAGAACGGCTTTCAGACCGATTCTGGTAAGATGAAGCTTTTTAAATTCCACCAGGAAACGGTCTAAAAGAGCATTATCAAAGCCTTTGAATATCAGCATTTCGTCGGTGAAACCATCGCCGGTATAGACCTCTTCTTTCAAAGGGAAGCCATCAATCCCTGCGAGGGCACCTAAAGTCTGGTTATATTGTTCTTTGGTGATAATACGGATTTTTATTTTTAACCGGAGGCAGAGCATTTTTAATGTTCTGCCTTTGCTGTTTTCTAAATTGTAAAATAATAAAACTGGATGCATAAGGGAAAACTCCTTTCTTAAAGAGGTAGAAAAAATCTGCCATTCAGCCATAAAGTATAAGGTTTCCGGGGGAAAATGGCAAGTATAAAAGATTGCATTTTTATATATTTTTTATTATAATGAAAAATCATAGTTAAAAGTGGGATAAAACGCAAAAAAGTTGGTGTGAATTATGGCAGATATTACAACAGAAGAATTAGAAGAATTAGAAAATGAAGTGGTGTCTAAGGATGACAACATAAAGACCATGCAGGAATTCGTCAGTCCGGAGAGCTTGTATCAGGAGCTGATTGCCAGCGTGAAGAAATATCACCCGTCGACGGATATTTCTTTGATTGAAAAGGCATATAAGACAGCGGATACGGCACATAAGGGACAGGTACGAAAATCCGGTGAAGCATATATCATTCATCCGTTGTGTGTGGCAATTATTTTAGCGGAACTGGAGCTGGATAAAGAGACTATCGTAGCCGGACTGCTTCATGATGTCGTAGAGGATACCGTCATGACAGTAGAGGAAATTGCTTCCGAGTTCTCAGAAGAGATTGCCCTTCTGGTGGATGGCGTTACGAAGCTGGGTCAGTTATCTTATGATGCGGATAAAGTCGAGGTTCAGGCAGAGAACTTAAGAAAAATGTTCCTTGCCATGGCAAAGGATATCCGTGTTATCTTAATCAAGCTGGCAGACCGGCTGCACAATATGCGTACGTTAAAATATATGACGCCGGAGAAGCAGAAGGAAAAAGCAAGAGAGACCATGGACATCTATGCGCCGATTGCACAGCGTCTTGGTATTTCTAAAATTAAAATCGAATTAGATGACCTTTCCTTAAAGTATCTGGAGCCGGAAGCATATTATGATCTGGTAGAAAAGGTTGCACTTCGTAAGAGTGTCCGTGATGATTATGTGCAGAGCCTTGTAAAAGAAGTGAGTAAACATATTGAAAATGCAGGAATCAAGGCACAGATTGACGGAAGAGCAAAGCATTTCTTTTCCATTTATAAGAAAATGGTCAATCAGCATAAGACCTTAGACCAGATTTATGATTTATTTGCCATAAGAATTATCGTGGATAATGTCAAGGACTGCTATGCAGCACTGGGTGTCATCCATGAGATGTATAAACCAATCCCGGGACGTTTTAAAGATTATATCGCTATGCCAAAGCCAAATATGTATCAGTCCCTCCACACCACACTGATTGGACCGACCGGACAGCCGTTTGAGATTCAGATTCGTACCTTTGAGATGCATCGTACCGCAGAATATGGTATCGCTGCCCACTGGAAATATAAGGAAGCTGCCAATAACGGCGGCACAGTGGCTACCACCAAATCAGAGGAAGAGAAGTTAAGCTGGCTGCGCCAGATTTTGGAATGGCAGAAAGACATGTCAGATAATAAAGAGTTCATGAGCCTGTTAAAGAGTGATTTGAACCTCTTTTCCGATACGGTATTCTGCTTTACTCCGTCCGGAGATGTCAAGAATCTGCCAACGGGTTCCACACCGGTAGACTTTGCGTACAGTATCCACTCGGCAGTTGGAAATAAGATGATTGGAGCCAAGGTAAATGGTAAATTAGTTCCAATTGATTACGAGATTCAGAACGGTGACCGTATTGAGATTATCACGTCCCAGAATTCCAAGGGACCGAGCCGTGACTGGTTAAATATTGTTAAGAGTACACAGGCGAAAAATAAGATTAACCAGTGGTTCCGGAGTGAGTTAAAAGAAGAAAATATCGTGAAGGGCAAGGAACTGATTGCCCAGTATTGTAAGGCAAAATCCATTAATCTTACGGATATTAACAAACCGGAATATCAGAGTAAGGTTATGCGGAAATATGGATTCCATGACTGGGATTCCGCACTGGCAACCTTAGGACACGGCGGACTGAAAGAAGGCCAGGTCGTGAATAAGATGCTGGAGGAGTACCGGAAAGACCACCCAATCCAGCTTACCGATGAGGATGTATTGAACAATGTGTCTTCCGAGAATAAGGATAAGGCAGTTCCACAGAAATCCAAGAGTGGTATCATTGTAAAAGGACTTTATGATGTGGCAGTGCATTTTTCCAAATGCTGCAGCCCGGTGCCGGGAGATGAAATTGTAGGATTTGTCACAAGAGGCCGTGGTGTATCTATTCATCGTACCGATTGCATTAATATCATGAACCTTTCCGAGCTGGAAAAAGTGCGTCTGATTGATGCAGAGTGGCAGCAGGGTGCAGAGCATGGTGACAATGGACTTTATCTTGCTGAGATTAAAATATTTGGTAATAACCGTACCGGACTTTTAGTAGATATTACCAGAATTTTCACCGAACGGGAAATTGATATCAGTTCCATTAATTCCAAGACCAGCAAACAGGGTGTTGCGACCATTTCTATTTCCTTTAATACCAAAGGGAAAGAGGAATTGAGCAGCTTAATAGAAAAAATCCGTCAGGTAGAGAGCGTGATTGATATTGAACGTACTACCGGCTGATAAAATATTAGCAAAATAAATTGCTGATTTATGAAGCATTCAAAGACAGTTATTATAGAAGAGGAAAATTATGACAGAACAGACAGAAGTATTACGATATATTGTGGGACCAGTCTGCACCAACTGCTATCTTCTGGTAAATCATAAGACAGGAGAACTTCTTGTGGTAGACCCGGGAGACCAGGCACAGTTGATTGAAAAGCAGATTGAGAAAACCGGAGCGAAACCGGTGGCAATCCTTCTGACCCATGGACATTTTGACCATGCAGGAGCAGCAGAAGCGCTTGCAGATAAATACCAGATTTCCATTTATGCCCATGAGGCAGAGAGGGAGACCTTGGAAGACCCGGGACTTAACCTTTGCGGGATGATAGGAGAGCATAAGGTATATCGTGCAGATGTTTTCGTAAAAGACGAAGATGTATTAAATCTTGCAGGATTTTCCATCCGTGTATTTTTTACACCGGGGCATACCATTGGCGGATGCTGCTATTATATTGCAGATGAGAAGATTCTTTTCAGCGGAGATACGCTGTTTCAGGAATCTGTGGGAAGAACCGATTTCCCAAGAGGAAGTGCATCGGATTTAATCCGGGCAATCAGAGAAAAACTGATGCCGCTGCCGGATGATGTGACCGTGTATACCGGACATGACGAAAGCACTTTAATAGGCTATGAGCGGATGCATAATCCGTATTTATAAGGACGAACCATGATAACAGTATTATTAGATAAAGCAGAATTTGAATATGATATCCATTCGCTGGTGAAGGCATTTTATCCAAAGGAAGAGGTATATGTTTCCACGAAGGATAAGGAGAAAAAAGAAGAGCCGGTACATTATCACATGGATGTACAGTTTGCACCGGAAGAAATCATTTTTTCCTGGAAAAAGGTAGAGCCTTCAGAAGAAAATGAAAATCAGACCGGAATTACAAAACGAGTAGCAGTAGATGATACAAACCGCAAGGAGACAAAGAACAGCCTGAAACGGACGCTGTATCAGCTGCTGTCAGAATATACCGGAGTGGAACTTCCGTGGGGAAATCTTACCGGTATCCGCCCGACCAAGATTCCGATGGCACTTTTAGAAGAGGGTAAGAGCGAGGAAGAAATTGCCCGCTATATGAAGGAAACGTATTTTACCTCCGATGAGAAGATAAAGCTCAGTATTGAAATTGCAGAGCGGGAGTTGGAACTTTTACACAAATTAGACTACGAAGAAGGCTACAGCCTTTATATTGGAATTCCATTCTGTCCGACCACATGTCTTTACTGTTCTTTTACGTCCTATTCCCTGGCAGCCTGGAAGAATCGTATGGATGAATATCTGGATGCACTGGAAAAGGAACTGGATTATACAGCGGTCAAATTTGCACATAAGAAATTAAACAGCATTTATATCGGTGGTGGAACACCGACCACATTAAATCCGAAACAGTTAGACAGATTGATTCGAAAAATTAAATGTAGTTTTGATTTATCTGATTTAGTGGAATTTACAGTGGAAGCCGGAAGACCGGACAGTATTACAAAAGAGAAGCTTATGGTGCTTCGCAATCATGATATCAGCAGAATTTCCATTAATCCACAGACCATGAAACAGGAGACACTGGATCTGATTGGACGGCATCATACCGTGCAGCAGACAATAGACAGCTTTTATCTGGCAAGAGAACTTGGATTTGATAATATCAATATGGATTTAATCGTAGGACTTCCGGGAGAGAGTCTTTCAGATGTGGCAGATACCATGGAAGTCATCCGGAAGCTTGCGCCGGATAATCTGACGGTTCACTCCCTTGCTATCAAGCGTGCAGCAAGACTGAATATACAAAGAGAGCGTTATCAGGATTTTGAGATTGTCAATACTGCAGACCATATTGCACTGACTTCGAAAGTGGCAGAAGAAATGGGGCTTTTTCCATATTATCTGTATCGTCAGAAGAACATGGCGGGAAATTTTGAAAACGTCGGCTACGCAGCACCGGGAAAAGCCGGTGTATACAATGTTCTTATTATGGAAGAAAAACAGAGCATCGTAGCTTGTGGTGCTGGTGCATCCACGAAGCGTGTCTGGGTACAGCCAAATCCCGATGGCACACACCGGATTGAACGTGCCGAGAATGTCAAGGATGTGGCACAGTATATCGCAAGAATTGATGAGATGATAGAGCGCAAGAGCAGGCTCTTTACGAAGGAATAAAAGCGGTTGACATATCAGAACACGAAAAATATAATAGTTCTGTATGAATACAAATATATAATAAGAAAAATAGATAAAATGCTTATCTCGGAAAATGGAGGAAATTTCATGGCATTGAGTAAGAAGCCGGTTACAGGCATGAAGGATATTTTACCGGAGGAGATGCAGATTCGTGATTATGTGCAGAATGTAATCAAAGAGACCTACCGGAGTTTTGGATTTACACCAATTGAAACTCCTTGTATGGAGAATATTGCAAACCTCACCAGCAAACAGGGTGGAGAAAATGAAAAACTCATTTTCAAAGTATTAAAACGTGGTGAAAAGCTGAACTTAGAGACAGCAGAAAAAGAAGAAGATGTAGTGGATTTTGGTATGCGTTACGACCTTACCGTTCCGCTGGTAAGATTCTATTCCAATAACAGTAACCAGCTCCCATCCCCGTTTAAGGCATTACAGATGGGAAATGTGTGGCGTGCTGACCGTCCTCAGAGAGGGCGTTATCGTCAGTTCATGCAGTGCGATATTGACATTTTAGGAGAGCCGTCCAATCTGGCAGAGATTGAGCTGATTCTTGCAACAACTACAACCCTCGGCAGGATTGGATTTAAGAATTTTGAAATCCGAATCAATGAACGCCGTATTTTAAAAGCAATGGCAGCTTACAGCGGATTTCCGGAAGAAAGCTACGACCTTGTATTTATCATCTTAGACAAGATGGACAAGATTGGGTTGGACGGAGTCGCAGAAGAACTGAAAAAGGAAGGCTTTGCAGAAGAAGCGGTCGATAAGTACTTATCCTTATTTGAAAAAGCAGAAGGTACCGAAAACGGACTGGTTACCTTATGTGATACATTAATTGAAGCAGGATTCTTAGAGGAAGAAGTAAAGCAGAACCTGACAGAGATTATCGACAGCATAGAAGCAACCAAAGCAGCAGACTTTAAAATGGTATTTGATCCGACTTTAGTGCGTGGCATGGGTTATTATACAGGAACTATTTTTGAAATAGCTATGCCGGAGTTCGGCGGAAGCTGTGGCGGAGGTGGTCGTTATGATAAGATGGTTGGAAGATTTACCGGCAACGATGTACCTGCTTGTGGATTTTCCATCGGTTTTGAAAGAATCATTCTTCTGCTCTTAGAGAGCGGATTTAAGATTCCGGGACAGGCAGCGAAGACGGCATATCTCATCGAAAAGGGATATCCGGCTGATAAGCTGCAGGAGGTAATTGCACAGGCTCAGAAGGAACGTTCCGAAGGAACCCAGGTATTAGTGGTTCGTATGAATAAGAACAAGAAGTTCCAGAAGGAGAAGCTTACGGCAGAGGGTTATGAAGAATTTGTGGAGTTTTTTAACAGATAGTCTGTTTTTCTGCAAGAAGCAGAAAATGGAATGATTTTGATAAGATTTTTAGGAGGATAAGAAAATGTCAGAATCCATGCAGGGATTACACAGAACCCATAGATGTACAGAAGTATCCAATGCCAATATTGGAGAAAAAGTTACCGTCATGGGCTGGGTACAGAAAAGAAGAAATTTAGGAAGTCTTATATTCATAGATTTAAGAGACCGTTCCGGAATTCTGCAGCTTGTATTCGACGAGCCAAAGGTAGGAAGCGAAGGCTTTGCCAAAGCGGGAACACTGCGTAGCGAGTTTGTTATTGCAGTCGAAGGAACCGTGCAGAAGCGTTCTGCAGCAGTTAATGAGAATTTAAAGACCGGTGATATTGAGGTAATTGCTGAGAGTATCCGTATTCTTTCAGAATCACAGACACCGCCATTTCAGATTGAAGAGAACAGCCAGACGAAAGATGAGATTCGTTTAAAATATCGTTATCTTGATTTACGTAGACCGGATATCCAGCGTAACCTGATGCTGCGTAGCAAAGTGGCATATCTGATGCGTGATTTTATGGCAAAGGAGGGTTTCTTAGAAATCGAGACACCGGTTCTTTGTAAATCAACACCAGAAGGTGCAAGAGATTATCTGGTACCAAGCCGTGTGCACCCAGGCAGTTTTTATGCGCTGCCACAGTCACCGCAGCTTTTTAAACAGCTTCTGATGGCGTCCGGATATGACCGTTATTTCCAGATTGCAAAATGTTTCCGTGATGAGGATTTACGTGCAGACCGTCAGCCGGAATTTACCCAGGCAGATATGGAACTTTCATTTGTAGATATTGATGATGTATTAGATGTCAATGAGCGTCTGTTAAAATACATTTTCAAAGAAGCCATCGGTGTAGATGTAGAACTTCCACTTAAGAGAATGCCTTGGCAGGAAGCAATGGATCGTTTTGGTTCTGATAAGCCGGATACCCGTTTTGGAATGGAATTAAAGGATGTATCTGATATTGTAAAAGATTGCGGTTTTGGTGTATTTACCAGTGCGTTAGAGCAGGGTGGTTCTGTCCGTGGTATCAATGCAGAGGGACAGGGCACAATGCCAAGAAAGAAGATTGACAAGCTGGTAGAGTTTGCAAAAGGCTATGGAGCAAAAGGACTTGCTTATCTTTCTGTACAGGAAGATGGCAGCTATAAATCATCCTTTGCAAAATTCATGACAGAAGAGGAATTGAAGAATCTGGTAGCAGCAATGGACGGAAAGCCGGGAGACCTGCTTTTATTTGCAGCAGACAAGAATAAAATTGTATGGAATGTATTAGGTGCACTTCGTCTTGAAATTGCCAAAGAATTAGACCTCTTAGACCCGAACCAGTATAATTTCCTCTGGATTACAGAGTTCCCATTGTTGGAGTGGTCAGACGAAGAGAATCGTTATATGGCAATGCATCATCCGTTTACCATGCCAATGGAAGAGGACTGGGATAAGATTGATACAGATCCGGGTGCAGTACGTGCCAAAGCATATGACATCGTATTAAATGGTACCGAGTTAGGCGGTGGTTCTGTCCGTATCCACCAGAGTGATATTCAGGAGAAAATGTTTGAGGTTCTTGGCTTTACAAAAGAGAGAGCACATGAGCAGTTTGGATTCCTTCTGGATGCATTCTCCTATGGTGTACCACCACACGCAGGACTGGCTTATGGTCTTGACCGTCTGGTTATGCATATGGTACATGCAGATTCCATCCGTGATGTCATCGCATTCCCGAAAGTAAAGGATGCATCCGACCTTATGTCCAATGCCCCGGATATCGTAGATGAGAAGCAGTTAGAGGAACTGTGTATCAAAGTGGATGAGAAAGAAGTAGAAGAAAAAGAGGCAGAAGAAGCTGCAGAAAAATAAGGAAACAGATAAAGCATGTTTCTCACATAAATAAAAGAGTTATTTATCACAGAATTTTAAACCGTGGTACAATAACTCTTTTTTGATTTACGCGAGTAGCGAGAAAAAATCTGAGAGAAAAGAAAGAGCCAGGCTTGCCTGAGCGAATTTCTTTTCTCAGCAGATTTTGGCGAGCACCGCGATAACTCGAGAAACTCGCAAAGCGTGTTTCTCGTAGTTGTCAGATATTTTGCCAGACATCCGTAAGAAGCTGACTTTGACCGCTTTGTATCTGCCGGTGTTTTATCGATATTCACCCATATAGAACAATGCAATTGTTCCAGGACCGGAATGTGCACCGATGGTTGAACCGACATAATTGATTAAGAAGCTGTCGATGCCAAAACGTTCTTTTACAAGATTTGCAACAAACTGTGCATCTTCTAAAGCATCACCATGGCTGATAAATACGATATCATTCTGGTCACGGTAGGAGCCCATCTGCTTTTCCATATTGTCAACCAGGGTAATCAGGGATTTTTTACGTCCACGAACCTTGGAAACCATAATAAGATGACCTTCATCATCTACATGAAGCACCGGCTTTAAGTTAATCATGGTACCAAGAACCGCAGCGGTTTTAGAAACACGTCCGCCTCTGTGAAGGTGGAACAAATCATCTACCGTAAAGTTATGTACCAGATGTAGTTTATTTTCCTCCAGCCATTTTACGGTTTCTTCTAAAGTGGCACCATTTTCTTTCATCTGGACAGCTTTGTGAACCAGAAGTCCCTCTCCCATGGAAGCACAGAGAGAGTCTACGACAACGACTTTATGTGGAAAATTATCTTCTTCCATTTCACTTGCAGCAATTTTTGTACTGGAGTAGCTGCCGCTGAGTCCGCTGGAAAAGGCAATGTGAAGAATATCACAGTCATTTTCCGTGGCAATTTTTGTAAAGATTTCGCGGGCAGTTTCCGGGTTGACCTGAGAGGTGGTAGGCAGAGAGCCGGCGCGCATCTTTGCATAGAATTCTTTGACATCCATTGGATGTTCCCAGTCATAGGTTTTGCCGTCTATAGTATAAGTGAGTGACAGCATGCCAAGATTATGTTCTGCTACATAATCTGCCGGCAAATCTGCGGTAGTGTCGGTGGTGATAATAAATTTATTCATGTGTCCTCCTGTAGTTCTTATATAAAATTGTGGCATAAAATCATACCTTTTTTATTATAGCATAATGAAAAATGAAAATGTAAAATTTTTATAAAAATGAAAAAATATATTTACAAAAAAGGAAAAAGCAGGTATGATTAGAGCCATCTTATTTATCTTTTTTTATCCGGGAGTTTCCTCCCAAATATTCCAAACAGTGAAACGAAATTCAGTATGGAAAGGGGTTTTCTTATTTGAAAGAAATTTTTGAACAGTATGGTGGGGTAATTATAACAGTAGTTGCGATTGCAGCATTAGCAGCACTTGTGACAGCAATTATGGGAAATGGAACCAGTGGTCCCGTTTATGATGCATTTAAGAACTTAATTGATAACTTTGGAAATAACATCGGAACACCATAGGAGGGGATGACTTGGACAGACAGGAACTGGGTATCCGGATGGAGCCGGATTATTTTGGTCCCCTTTGGCGTTATGTCCGGAATGATAAGATTACAGATATTGACTATAACGGAAACCAGTTGTGGATTACAGATGTAGAAAATGAACGCTATCTGATTCGAAGCCATGGCATTACAGAGAAGTTTGTAGAGCAGTTTTCCCATCGGATTGCCAATGAAGTGAGCAAGCCTTTTAACAAGAAAAATAATTTGTTGGAGGCGGAGACCGACACGCTGCGTATCAGTATTGTACATGAATCTGTTGCCATATCCGGCAGGAGCATCTGCATCCGTAAATCAATGCCAATGCTGCGTATGCAGGTAAAAAAGATGGTGGAGGATGAGTATGTAGCTGTTCCGGTATTAGAATTGCTGACCAATTGTGTGGCTGCAAAAATGAATTTTGTCTTTTGCGGAGAACCAGGGGCGGGAAAGACAGAATGTGCAAAATTTTTCTCGCAGTTTATTCCGGCAGGAGAGCGTGTCATTACAATAGAGGATAATCCGGAATGGCATTACAGTCAGATTAATCCCGGAAAAGATTGTGTGGAACTGCGAATTAATCCGGATTTTGATTATACCAAAGCCATTAAGACATGTCTCAGACAGAATCCATCCTGGATTATGTTATCAGAGGCACGTTCTACGGAAGTAAAGTCTTTGTTGGAATGCTGGTCTACCGGAATCCGTGGATTTACCACGCTTCATACGGATGATGTGCGTAAAATTCCGGATCGTATTTTAAATATGATGGAGAGCCGTATGGATGCAGACCGCATGGAAAATGATGTATACAGCTATGTTGATGTTGGAATTCTGCTGCGGAAGAAAATGAGTGCAGAAGGAAAATTGTACCGTTATATAGATCAGGTCTGCTTCTTTGTAAGAGAAGAAGGAAGAAATGAAATACATATGCAGGTGGTGGATGGCAATCTTATGGTGAGAGAACTTCCAAAAGGGCTGATTGCGCGTATGAAGCGGCATGGAATTTCCGAGCCATTTGATAATCCGATGATACAACATCGTCTGGAAGGAGAAGAATATGAAAAAGAATGAGCGTTTCGTTGCCTATGGAGGCTGTTATGGATTATTGCTGCTGGCAGCATTTTTATTACAGCTTAAGTGGCAGGGATATATCTGCTGTAGTATTGTATTTGTTCTTGTTATGTGGCGTATGGATAAAGTGTTGAAGGAAGAAAAGAAGCAACAGACCCGTCTGCAGGAAGCAGAATTGTATATGGAGCAGATGCTGTATGCATTTTTGCAGAATCCGAAAATCTTATCTGCACTGGAGACAGTTTGTGCATTGTTTGAACCGGGAGCCATGCGAAAACAGATAGAAACTGCAATCTTTCATTTACGAAAAGAATATGACAGCAATATGAAAGAAGAGTTAGATGCGATTGAGCAGCAGTATGAAAATCGCAGAATGAAAGAGATTCATGCGTATTTTCTGATGGTAGAACAGTATGGCGGAGCATACGAGACAACGGTGGAATTGCTTTTGGAGGATTTGCAGAAGTGGATGGAACGGGTCAGACTGCATCAGCAGGACTGTAAGAAATATCGAAGAAATGTATTCTTAGCGGTGGGTTTATCCATTCTGGTATGTGCAATAACCAATCATTTGCTGCCAAAAGATATTGAATTATCGCAACTTTTGGTTTGCCAGATTGCATCAATTCTTTTTCTGTCCCTGGATATGCTGATTTGCTTCCGGGCAATGAAGCGTACCTGTCGCAACTGGTTGAAGGAAAGGGAATCTTATGGAGAAGGGGATGAAAAGAAATATCGTTATGTGCAGTCCCATAAAGGAGTGCGCAGTAATTTCTACCGGAAGTATCTGAGAAAGAAAATGGAAACGGAATTTCCGCAGTGGTTAATGGACATTTCTTTATTGCTTCAGACTGAAAATGTGCAGGTGGCATTCTATCGTATCCGGCCGCAGACACCGGAGGTTCTAAGACCGGCAGTGGATGATATGCTGGAAGAACTTTCACAGAATCCGGAGAGTCTGGAACCATATCTTAATTTTTTAAAAGATTATGATTTACCGGATGTGCATTCTGCTATGCGGATGTTGTATGCATTATCCAACGGCGGATATGGAAACAGTGAAAAGCAGTTAAGTCAGATTTTAAAACGGAATCAGGAACTTTTAGATAAGGCAGAAAGAGAACAAAATCAGGATTCACTGGCTGGATTATATGCATTGTTTTTAGCCCCGGCATTGACTGGAGCAGGAAAAATGATGATTGATATGACGGCATTTCTGGTGGTATTTTTAGCAAGCGTACATAGATAGGGGATTAGATGGAACAGGTAATAAAAACATATCTTGGAATATTTCTGATGATGCTGTTGTCAACAGTTGGAATAGGTATTGTTGCAGCAGAAGCGCAGATTTGTCAGGCAAGAAATTTTAAATCGGATGTGGTAGTGGAACTGGAAAACAGCAATTATAACCGGGAAGTAATAAATGCCTGTATAAAGCAGGCTGATGAATTGGGCTATCAGCTGCAGGTTAATTTATATGAGGATTCCGGAGCTATAACTGTATGTGAAAATGGAAATGTGCCGCCCGTGGAAAAGGAGGTAACCATGGCGGAAGTGATATTGCATTACGCATACCGGATGGGACCATTTCACAGTAAAACGGAGCATAGTATCCGGGGATTTGGAAGGTAGATTTATGAGAAAAATTATGGAGGATTATGGACAGGCAATCATCTATGCAGTACTTGGAAGTGGTTGTATCGGAGTGTTGTGGTATTTGCTTGGTTATGTCCGGTAAGGGGATAAAAATGCATTTTTTTATGGAAGAATATGGTGGACTTGTGATAGCGGTTCTGGCAGTCATTGTTATGACAGGAATTTTATTTGGACTGTTTTCACAGGGAGGTTATCTTTATGAAATGATAAGCAGGGCACAGGGGGCATTGGGGTAAAACAAATGAAAACATTATGGAAAGAATATGGACAGACAGTAATTACTGTATTAGTGGCGGCAATGTTACTGATATTATGCTTATGGGGATTTCGCATAATTGGAAGTGGGATGGAACGTCCGGCAGCCGGTGCAGATGTTGGAAATAATATGGACGGAAAAATGTTAAAAGATATTCATAGCCGTCAGGTTCCGGTGATTATCTATGAAGATCATCGCATCTTAACGATTGCAGATAAGATAGCGTTATCAGAACTGTTTCACGCAGTGGATGCAGATGGAAAGGAACTTAAGATTGAGATAACTGATATCAGAAATCAGGCAGGAAAAACAGTAGAAGATATTTATGAAAAGGCAGGAATCTATGAAATAGAGGTGCGGGCAGAAGATGCATATGAAAAGCAGACGGTTTCCCGTTTCCGGATTCCGGTAAATGGAGGCGGTGTATGAAACATATGGTATTGGGGGTATTGTCCGGTGGCATTGTCATACTTTTTGTAGTGATGCTGCTGACCATGCAGCATAAGAATGTGCGAAAAGAAGAATTAGAACAGAGTCTTACCGAAGCAATGGAAACAACATTGCAGATGGTACAGGCGGATGCAGACAGAGATTATACTTCCGAAGATATGAGGACATTACTGATTCGAAATCTGGTTCCGCAGATGAATTCCGATTCAGAATTAACTGTTCGGATGATTGCAGCAGATGCAGAAAAAGGATTACTTTCTGTGGAAGTGGAAGAGTATTTTTCGTATCCGGGCGGGAAAGAGGGCAGCATACAGTGCTGCCGTACAATTCTTACAGATGACGATGGGAATGGAGAAGAAACGGAGAAAGGGGAAAAAGAAGTGGCAATGCAGACGGTAATCTTTTATCGCTCCAGGGAAGAAATGGAACAGGGAAAATCTTATTATAAGAAGCTGGAAATACAAAAGGGGGATTACTGTACCTCTCCGGCAGAACCGGTTTGTGATGATTTGAAAAAGAAGTTTTTAGAGTGGCGGGACAGCAAGGATTATCTCGCGGATTTTACACAGTGTGTAGAAGAAAATCAGACATATTATGCAGTATTTGAATAGGGGGGTAAGCATGAAAAAGAAGGTGCGAAAGGGAGTATGCCGTTTCCTTTGCGGATGCATGATTCTTTTTATGAGTCCGTGCAGTATTCAGATGATAAGTGCGGAAACGGTAGAAGAAACTGAGGTGGCAGAATCTGAAAAAGCAGAAGTATTAGAAGCAGAAGTGTTAGAAGCAGAAGTATTAGAAGCAGAAGTATTAGAAACAGAAGTATTAGAAACAGAAGAAACCAAGCAGTTGGAAGAAATGCCGGATGAATTGACTTCATCTGTTTACGGAAGTGCGCAGACCTGGTATCCGGAAACTTCCGGGTATTTCATATTGATAGTTCGTGACAATGCAGGTGGAAGAACAGCTCGTTACCGGATTGACTGTAATATAGGGGAACGTCATTCCAATGGGATTAATTATCGAATCTATTATAAAATGTATCTGATTGGGGGAGACGAGCTTGGCATTACATTAGAAGATAGGGAATATTATACCAGACATGATAATGCAACTTCTGAAATAGGAGCAAGGGAATATCATCTTCCGGTTACGTTTCGTCTGCCGGAGCTGGGGCATCATTTTGAAGGAGTGTCTACCAGCAACTGCTATCAGACATACTTTGAGAGTATGGAAGAGGAAACCTGTAGTTTTGTGGTGGACACCAACGGATGTGGAATGACACCCTGGGGAGATGATGGCGCATGGCATAATGATAATATCGAAGTAAATTATCTCGAAAATCGTTATACCATTCATTATGATGGAAATGGGGCTACCAGCGGAACTGTTGCTTCTCAACCGGATGTGCTGTATGGAAAACAGATTCAATTACAGCAGAATCAGTATAAGAAAGAGTATACAGTAACCTTGGATGGAAATGGTGGAACATCTGAGGCAGAGAAACTTACCGCGGAAAGCACCTTTGCCGGGTGGGAAGATCATAATAGTTTTTATTATAACGGAATAGAATTTCCGTGGTATGCATTTGATGCCCCCTGTTATGCAAAAGCAAATCAGGATTTACTGGAAAGTTTCGGGTTTAATAAGGCAGCATTAGTAAAACATTTCTATCAGTATGTGATACAGGGCAGGGAACGAAGAATATCCAGTCCATATTTTCGATTGACGGATTATATGAAATATGGAGGGGAAGATTTAAAACAGGCATTTGGCAGCCGGCGTGAGTCATATTTATTACATTGGATAAATCATGGATATAATGAGCATAGAGAGGGAATAGGCACAATCGGTGTGCCGGAAGCGTTATCGGAACTTTCTGTATACGAAGATAAGGCACAGGTATTAAATTTATCTTCAAAGCATAAGGGAGAGGTTCTATTAAAGGCACAATGGAAGGATGCAGAAGTAATACTTCCATCCGCAAAGCGCAGTGGGTATGCGTTTGCCGGCTGGGCAGACAGGAAAGATGCTAAAGAGCCGGTATATAATTCAGGAGATAAGGTAGTGGTAACGGAGAATCAGACCTTTTATGCCATCTGGAAGAAATCAAAGCCACCGGTTATAGAGCGGACGGTATCAATTCAGAATGGAACGGATGGATTTTATACATATGCTTTTGTGCGGGATGGCGGAGATGGAATTAAAAAGACTGCTTTTGCGGTGTGGAGTGAAAACCAGGGTCAGGATGATTTGACGGCAGAATGGCAGATGTCAGAATTAGGAGAAAAAGGGGACTATTTTATAGAGGGGCAAAACTATAATTACCGTTATTATACCTCTGCTGTAAAACATAAGAATGAATATGGAAGGCATCTGATTTCAATTTATGCATATGACAGTCTGGATGGCTATGCAACAGCAGATACGGATTTTTGCTATTGCTTTCCAATCATTTTTGATGGAAATGGAGGCCTGATCGATGGAGAAGAGACAAAGCAGGAGAGCCGATATTATGGGACACCCTATGGAGAAATGCCAGACGCCGTGCGGGAGAACTTCCTTTTCTTAGGATGGAGCACAGAGCCGGATACAGAACAGGACAAAGAGGAAGATAAAAAGCCGGATGTAATATGGCAGGAAAAAGAACTTATCGGGGAAGAAGATGTTTTTTGCCATGCAGGGGAACAGAGATTATATGCACAGTGGGATGAGAGTCCTGTTATTGAGGCAAAAGATCAGTATTATAGTTTGACGGATGCAAGAAGCGGCAGAATTACAGAGGAAATACTTTTGCAGCAGGCATGTGCAAAGGACAGAGAAAGCAGCTCAGAAGATAATCCGGAAGGTATCTTAGAGAGCGGAGTAGATGAAGAGAAGAATACTGTTTTTTGCGTGGAAGATTATACGGAAGAAGAGTGGAAGAACTTTGCGCATGAAGGAACCACCACGATTACTTATTATGCAAAAGATGCAGTTGGCAATGTCAGCAGAAAACAGGTTACCGTTTATCTGGTGGATACTACCTCGCAACAGGTGGAGGACAAAGAAAAAACGTTTCGATTTATCAGTGAAAAATATCTTGATACCATAACACAGGATTCTATTTGGAGGAGAGAAGAAAATTACAGACAGTTAGAAGAGGCATTGCAAAGGAATACGGCTTTAGAAGTCTGGAATTTATCACATCAACAGATGAATGAGATGAAAGAATATGAATTGCAGCATAATGCCGGGAAAATGACGGAAATAGAGCGTTTTCGGAATAAATTTATCCATTGTATCGGTGAAAATGCCGAAATTTAGAAAGAAAGAAGAAATTGGTTGCACAATAAAAATGACTTATGGTATAGTTGGAGAAAAGTGAAAGGAGTTATGAAAAATTGAATCCAAAGAAAAAAATATTGATTTTATCAGGCTGTCTGCTTACAGTGGCAGCTGTAGTTGGTGGTACATTTTTCGTACAGAAGAGCAGTAATCATGTTTTAAACAAAACATCCATAGGAAAATTCCACGAAGCAGAGGAGCATACTGCAACAGGAGTTGTGGTATGTAAGACGGAAGCATTGCAGGAGGTATTTCAGCAGAAGAAAGAAGAGGTTCTGTTGGCAAAGCAGGAAGTGTCGGATGAATCCGAGGGAAAGAATGAGAAAACCGATAAAAAGGGAACACAGGAAGTGACACCGGGAAAGGAACCAACAGAGCCGGCATCAACTGCAGGAGGGCCGGCCCCTTCAGCTCAGAAAAACGCAACGACATCCGGGGGACAGGAACCTGTCGGTGGAATTCCAGCAGAACCATCAGATGCACCATCGGAAACTCCGGCAGCACCATCAGAGACACCGTCGGAAACTCCGGCAGCACCATCAGATACACCGTCAGAAACTCCGGCAACGACACCGACAGAACAGCCGGCAGAGGAAACAAAACCAGCAAATCCATGCCCGTATCCACTTTGGACAGTGATGAGTTTTGATGATGGAACTATGGGATATTACTGGCCGATGGATTATGATATTGCAGATGCAGTAAGAGTGGACAAGGAATTGTATGAATTACATTATACCAGACTGGTAAGTACAACTTTTGTGGGAAATTATGATGGCGCATATCATGTAAGATTAAGTAAATTCAGTTATCATATTCCGTATGCAGATGACTGATGATAGAAAAAGAAAGGTATATCGAAAACTCCCTAAGGAGTTTTCAGATATACCTTTTCGATTCTGTTCTTATCCATTTTTTCAACCCGGAGCAGGATTCCATTTTCTGTGGTAATGGATTCTCCCTCGTCCGGAAGATGGTCTAAATGTTCTAAGATATAGCCGCCAATGGAATCATAATCTTCTGACTCTAAATGAATCCCCAGTTTTTCGCACATATCATAAAGGTTCATGGAACCATTGACCAGGTATTCTTTTTCACTTAAAGCAGTAATATCAGCTTCTTCATTGGCATCATATTCGTCATGAATTTCGCCTACAATTTCCTCTAATAAATCCTCTAAAGTAACAAGACCGGCAGTTGCACCATATTCATCTAATACGATAGCAATGTTGAGGGAAGAAGCCTGCATTTCTTTTAATAATTCAGCAGTATTCTTATGCTCATATGTAAAGAACGGTTCCCGCATAATAGAGCGGATGGAAAAATTCGTCCGGTCATCATAGAGCAATAAATCCTTTACATTTAAAATACCAATGACATTGTCCGTGGTATCTTCATATACCGGTAATCTTGTATATTTGGCTTCCCGGAAAATCTCTAATAATTTTTCGTAGCTGGCATTGACATCTACGAAAGTCATATCTATGCGGGGAACCATAATTTCTTTTGCTTCAGAATCAGTTAAATCGAACACATTATTAATCATATTGCGTTCTTCATTCTCAATAACACCGGATTCGTGACTGACATTTACGATAGTACGAAGCTCGGCTTCTGTCATGGTCTGCCTCTTGGCATCAGGATTAATATGCAGGAGCTTTAAGAAGCCATGGGAAAGCATATTAATAATAAAGATGACAGGAGTAAGAACCTTCATAAGAAAGCTGACAACTCCGGAGTACGCCAATGCCAGTTTTTCGGAATGTATGGTAGCAATTGTTTTTGGAGTGATTTCACCGAAAATCAGAATCAAAACAGTTAAAATTCCAGTTGATATTCCGGCAGCAACACTTCCGAAAATGCGGATGGCAAGTGCTGTAGAAATAGCAGAGGCGGATAAGTTTACAATATTATTCCCGATTAAAATAGCGCTTAACATCTTAGATGAATGATCCGTGATAGCAAGCACGCGCTTTGCCCTTACATTTCCTTCATCTGCCAAGGTCCGCATCTTAATCCGGTTAACGGTTACAAGGGCGGTTTCAGCAGAAGAAAAGAATGCTGATAAAAGAATCAGTATGACAAGACTTACTAATTGGATGATATCTGTTCCACTCAAATTAGTCCACCTGCAGATTGGAATAGTAATCCGTAAGAGCACTTAAATCTACCTCTGTATAGGATACCGGTTTATTTGCTTCATGATTTTTATAAATGGAGAAGCCTGCCCAGCCTATGATAAGTGCAATGACAACAACGGTAGCGGTATAACCCAGATAACGCTTGCATTTCTCCTGTTTCATTATTTTTTTACGATTTTTCTTTTGTTCTTTATAACGGTCAACTTTTTCCTGACTCATAAGAAATCTCCTTGCAATTTTTTTAATAATAATGGTATTATACACCATGTAGGAATAAAATTGAACAAAAAATTCAAAAACTAATAGAAAACTAATAGAAAACAAAAAAATAGAAGAAGGAAAGAAAAATGAAGCAGGGAATAATTTTTGATATGGATGGAACTCTGTGGGATTCTACAGTCGGTGTGGCAGAATCCTGGAATGAAATATTAAAACAGGAAAAAGTGAACCGTACACCTCTGACTGTAGAGGATTTTCGTGGAATCATGGGAAAAACAATGGATGTTATTGCAGCAAAATTTTTCCCGGATATGCCGGAAAAAGAACGGATGGAACTTTTAGATAAATGTGGCGAATATGAAAATGAATATCTGTCCGGGCATGGTGCAGTGTTATATCCGGGTGTGGAAGAAACCTTTGCAAAGCTGAAGGAAAAATATGAACTTTATATCGTAAGCAATTGTCAGAGCGGATATATCGAGGCTTTTCTTTCTTATTATAAATTAGGAAAATATATTTCGGATATAGAATGCTATGGAAATAATGAAAAACAGAAAGAAGATAATATAGCCCTGGTAGTATCCCGGAATGCACTTACCGATGCAGTGTATGTGGGAGATATCCAGAGCGATTACGAATCCAGCAAAAAGGCAGGAGTCGCTTTTATCCATGCAGCATATGGATTTGGCACAATTGATGATGAAGTACCGGAAATTGAAAATTTGTCACAGCTTCCGGAAGTGGTAGAGAAAGTATTTGCCGGAAAATAATTAAAATAGAAAACAGGAAACGAATGTAGAAATAAGAGAAAAGAGTCTTGGTTGTTTGAAAAGAACGAAGTAAGGCTCTTTTTTAGTTGCCCGCATTCGTAAAAGGCTGCCAGTGACAGGTTTTATAGGTTGACAAATAATATTATATGATATATAGTATTGAATATAAAATAGTAATGCATTAAAAATAATATTATATTTATGAAAATCTGGAGGGAGTGATTGCATGGTATTTAATACAGGCGCAGCACTTCTGGATGCAATTGTTTTGGCTGTAGTATCAAAGGATGAGGAAGGTACTTATGGCTATAAGATTACACAGGATGTGCGGAAAGCCATTGAAGTGTCAGAATCAACGCTGTATCCGGTGCTGCGAAGATTGCAGAAGGACGGTTGTCTGGAAGTATATGACAGAGAATGTGGGGGCAGAAACCGAAGGTATTATAAGATAACTGGAAATGGAAATGAAAGATTAACATATTATCGAAAGGAATGGGAAAATTATTCTTCGAAAATAACAGAATTATTTTCCGGAGAGGAGAAGATATGAACAGACAGGAGTTTATGAGAAGGCTGGAGCAGTTATTAGAAGGAATTCCGGAAGAGGAAAAACGGGAAGCAATTGCATACTATACCAGCTACTTTGAGGATGCTGGAGAAGAAAATGAAGAAAAAATAATCCGGGAATTAGAATCACCGGAAAAAGTGGCAGCAACCATCCGGGCAGATTTTCCGGGATGCAATAGCAGTGAGACAGCATCTTCTGATGGACAGCAGAGTTATAATGGAGCAGCTTCGAACACGGGACAGCAGAATTATAACGGAGTAAACCAGAATCCGGGGCAGCAGAATTATAACGGAACGATCCAGAGGGAAGACAATACCACAAGAAATATTCTGCTTATAATCCTGCTGGTGATTACTTCACCAATCTGGGGAAGTATTTTAGTGGCAATTGGTGGAACTTTATTGGGAATTACCGGAGGACTATTTGGAATTGCAGTCGGCTGTGTGATCGGCGGAATAGCGGTAGTAGGTGTAGCAATTACAATTTTGGTAACAGGCGCAATTTCTTTAGGTTTTATTTCTATGGCAGCCGGACTTCTGATGCTTGCAATTGGATTATGTGCGGCCGGACTTCTGGTTCTGGTATGTGGAAAGTTTCTTCCATGGTTTGCAAAAGGAATTGCAAAATTATGGCAGTCACTGTTTAAGAAGAAAGGGGGCGCTTGCGCATGAAAAAAGCATTAAAAATTATTTTTGGTATCGCATTAGGCTGCTTTCTTTTAGGCTGCGTGGTATTAGGAATTGGAATTGCAACCGGTGGAACCATGCGGGAATTTGTAGAAGCAGTGCAAAATAATAAATTTGCATTTCATTGGGATATAACTGACTGGGAAGGACAGGATAAAGGAACAGCCAGTACAGAAGAGACTGCATTTGCACCGGAAGATGTGAAATCACTTGATATCGATATGGATGCAGGAATGTTGAAAGTAGTCAAAGGAAAAGGCAAAGAGATTAAGGTAATAACAACTTCTAAAAATGCTGAGGTAGAGACTGCATTGGAAGATGGAACTTTAATAATCAGCGAAAACTTCCATGCAGCATATTGGGGCGATGGAGTGCATCGTTTACAGGTGGTTATTGAAGTGCCGGAACAGCTTGAGTTAGAGGAACTTTCAGTTGAAGTCGGAGCAGGAAATATTGATATAAAAGAAGGACTGTTGACGACAGCATATGCAAGCTTGGATGTGGATGCCGGAAATCTTGATTTTGCCGGTGAAGTAAAAGGTGATTTAGACGCCAATTGTAATGTGGGAAATATGGAATTGAAATTAACCGGAGAGCAGCAGGATTACAATTATAGTTTAAGCTGTGATGTTGGTTCTATAAAAGTAGGAGATATTTCCGTTTCCGGACTTGGCAGAGATGACGAAATCGACAATGGTGCAGATTATGATATGGATATAAACTGTGACGTGGGAAATGTTGATGTAATTTTTGAAAAACGATGAGAAACACGCTTTGCGGGCTGCCAGCATAAAAATGATAGCAGATAATGTGAAAAGACATTGCCTGCTATCATTTTTTATAAAATTATTTACTTGGAAACCCACTCATTTACATCATTGATTTTACTTAAAACCGGGAGCAGAATCAGGCAGAGAATAATGCCGACAACACCCTGGACGATATTGAATGGAATACCTGCAGCAGAAGAAGCAATTCCGGTAGCAAGAGCAGCGGAGGAGAAAGAACCGCTGGCAAATGCAGCAAGACCTGCTTCAAACAGGAAGTAGCCAAGTACCATAAGAGCCTCACCTACGATACCGCCGATAACAACGTGGACACTGCGGTTAGCTTTGGAAGAAATGTTAAGCCGCAGTTTGTGGAACAGAAGTCCGGCGATGCATGCGGTCAGAGCCTTGATGATTAAAGTGGCAGGAGCCCAGGTCATATAGCCGGAGAAAATATCAGCAAACATAGAGCCGATACCAGCGGCAAGTGCACCAATTCCAGGTCCTAAGATAATACCACATAGGAGTACCAGTCCGTCTCCTAAATGAATATATCCAAAAGTTGGTGTAGGAATCTTAATAATCATAGTTGCAATGCAGGTAAATGCAGCAAGCAAGGCCGCAGTAACCATTTTCTTTGTATTTTTCATAATAAAGTAAATCCTTTCTTTGGTATGTGATCTGCAAATCGTTTTCCCTATCATATGTAAAATGTGGTTTGATTAAAATAGCCAGATATAACAAATATGACCATACCAGTTTAAAGGCAAAAGGAGTATACAAATTTTAACGATTGCCGAAATGCTCATTCATTGGTAAAATAGTCACGGAAACATGACTACAAAAAAGGAGATAAAATAATGAAGAAAGAAGTTCGGATTGCATTATATATAGTTTCTATAGTGTGTGTGATTCTGCTGGGTGCAGCAATGATATATGCAGCCCATCACGGTGGAAGCATCCGCCAGAAGGACAGCCGGCAGACTGCCACAACAGCAGGGACAGAAGCTGCAGAAGACAGCAAGGATAAAAATGGAGAATCCGATTTAAAGACTAGTGATAAAACTGACGGTAAAAATGATGCGGAAGCCGGAAAGGATGCTGCTTCTGAAGATGCAGATAAGAAGATTGGGAAAAACACGGAAACAACAGATGTAACAGAAGATACAACACTGATGTTTACCGGAGACGTACTTTTTGCCAATTCTTTTAAAACAAACTATGATGCCGGAGGCATAGACGCTGTCATAGATAATGGCATGAAAGAGCTGCTTGTAAATGCAGATATTACCATGGTAAATGAAGAATTTCCGTTTAGTAACCGGGGCACCCAGATGGAGGATAAGCAGTATACCTTCCGCACAGACCCATCCTATGCAGCCGCATTAAAGGAAATGGGCGTGGACGTGGTCACTCTGGCAAATAATCATATCCTCGATTATGGAAGGGAAGCATTGAGTGATACTTTTACAACATTAGATGGACAGGGCATTTTATATGCCGGAGCAGGGGACAGCGTAGAGCGGGCGCAGGAAGTGCAGGTAATAGAAGTAAATGGGAAAAAGTATGGATTTCTTGCAGCATCCCGTGTACTTCCGGTTGCCGGCTGGAATGTAGAAAGCGCAGTACCGGGAGTCCTTTCTACTTATGATGAAACGCGGTTTGTCAATGCCATTGCCGAAGCACGCAGTCAGTGTGATGTGCTGGTGGTTTATGTCCACTGGGGCTTAGAACATCAGGAAAAACCTGAGGCATATCAGAGAACGCTGGCACAGAAATATATCGAAGCCGGTGCAGATGTAGTGTTTGGTGCACATTCCCATTGTCTGCAGGGCATTGAATATATCGACGGAAAGCCGGTGTTTTACAGCCTTGGCAATTTTGTTTTTGGCAGCAGCATTGAGCGCACCATGGCAGTGGAAATGGTAGTGGATAAGGATGGTGCAATTTCTTATAAGCTGGTGGGAGCAAAGGCAGAAAATGGAAAGACCAGACAGATGAATGAATTAGAACAGCAGCAGTTGAATGACTATATCAACAGCATTTCCTTTGGCGTAACGGTGCAGGATGACGGAACCGTAACACCACAATAAGAGACAGCAGAGTATGAAAAAGTATTGGTACAATAAGCTGAAAAGAAGTGCATAAAAATACAGGATTGCGATAGAGTAGTAATAAAAGAAATTGCCGGGAGATGGAATGAACAGTTCGAAACGGGAAAACTTACTGAATCTGGCACTGGATGCAACGGAAGAGGAAAGACAGCAGTCCTTAAACTTAAATGTAGGATATCAGGAAGAAACGGACACATGGGAAGTCATTGTAAAATATACCGGAAGTCTCAGAAAATTAGAGGAGATATTTCCGAATATTGAAGTTACAGAACTGAGCAATGAATATGCAGTTATCCGGCTGCCGGAGGCTTTGATGGATGCGGTAACAGACCGGACAGAAATTGAATATATGGAAAAACCAAAGAGGCTCTTTTTCTCTGTACAGCAGGGAATCAGAGCCTCCTGCATTACGTCCCTTTATACAAGAAAAATGGGGTTAGGGGGAACGGGATTGAGTGGGAAAGGTGTGATAACGGCATTTTTAGATAGTGGCATCGATTACAGACACCCGGATTTTAGAAAGGAAGATGGAAGCAGCCGGATTCTGGCAATCTGGGATCAGACCATTGCAGGAAATCCACCGGCCGGATTCCGGCTCGGGACAGAATATGACCGGAATATAATTAATGATGCATTGCAGCAGGAGGATATACAGGAGGGGTACCGTATCTGCCCCAGCCGGGATTTATCCGGGCACGGAACCCATGTGGCAGGAATCGCAGCGGGAAATGGAAGATCATCCAATGAAAGAAACCGGGGCGTGGCATATGAAAGTGATTTGCTGGTGGTAAAGCTTGGCACACCGGGAAAAAATTCCTTTCCAAGGACAACAGAGCTGATGCTTGGAATGGATTATATTCTCCGGAAAGCACTGGAACTTAAGCAGCCGGTGGCAGTAAATATAAGCTTTGGCAATACCTATGGTTCCCATGATGGAACCTCTCTTCTTGAAACCTATTTATCTGATATGGCAAATTACTGGAAATCGGTTCTGGTGATTGGCACCGGAAATGAAGGCAGTGCCAGAGGGCATACCTCCGGGCAGCTTGTAATGGGAAGAGAACAGGAAGTGGAATTTGCAGTAGGAGAATATGAGCCTGCGTTAAGCTTACAAATCTGGAAATCCTATGCGGATATTTTTTCCATCCGGATTACACATCCCAGTGGGAAAACGGTGGGGATTATCCGGCAGCTGCAGGGCCCCCAGAGATTTACTATCGAAGGAACGCAGGTTTTATTATATTTTGGAGAACCAAGCCCTTTCAGTCCTTTTCAGGAAATCTATTTTGATTTTCTTCCGGTGGAAAATTATATCGACAGCGGAATCTATAAAATAACGCTGATACCGGAAAAAATTGTAACCGGGGCCTATAATATGTGGCTGCCTTCCCTTGCGGTCATCGGAGAAGCAACCGGATTTTTATATCCCACAGAAGAGACAACGCTTACAATTCCATCCACTGCCTATAAGGTAATTTCGGTGGGGGCCTATGATGCAAGATATAATCAGGTGGCAGCCTTTTCCGGGAGAGGGTTCACCAGAGAGACCAATCAGGTGAAACCGGACATCTGTGCGCCAGGGGTGGACATTGAATCCTGTGCACCGGGCGGCGGTTATACCGTACGAAGCGGAACTTCAATGGCAACGCCATTTGTAACCGGGACGGCAGCACTTTTTATGCAATGGGGAATTGTAGAGAAACATGATGCTTTTTTATATGGGGAAAAAATAAAAGCATATCTCATCCGGGGAGCAAGACCACTGCCGGGATATTCTTTTTTCCCAAATCCAAGGCTGGGCTGGGGTGTATTGTGTGCAGCGGACAGCCTGCCATCGGATGCCGGATGAATACGGTTGTGCTTTTATGACACTTTTCTGAATAAATATTGTAAAAAACGATAATTTGATGTACAATTAAATAATGCAGGAAGGAATGTATAGACAGAAAAATATATATTTTTTGGAGGGGCTATGCAGGAGAAGAATACGCTGGATGAATTGTTTAAAGGGAAAAAAGGATTTGCGGAATGTTACCAGACTCTGCAGTTATTAAGTGAAAGTACCGATGATTATTTATTTCTGGCAGATTTAAAAGAGGGTAAATTTTATTTCGCCAGCAATGATATATCAAAGAGATATGCATTGCGCATGGATGAAAACAACAGTTGCAGCATAGATGACTGGAAAGATATTGTATATGGAAGAGACTTAAACCAGTGGGTTAATGATATGGAATCTATCTGCTCTGGAAGAAGCCTGATACATGATTTGGAATACCGGCTGGTAGACAGAAACAGCAATCTGGTCTGGATCAGCTGTCGTGGAAAAGCTGAACTGGATGAGGATGGAATCCCTTATGTAATGGTGGGAAGGACATCAGATACTGTTCTTTTGGGAAAGACAGATTCACTTACCGGACTTTTTAATAGTACTAAATTAATGGAACACCTGGATGAAATGCTGAACAGCAGAAAAGAAGGTGTTTTACTTGTTCTTGGTGTGGATAATTTTAAAAATATCAATACGAAATATGGAAGAGGCCATGGTAATTTTATTTTAAAGAGGATTGCAGCTCTTCTGGAAAATAGTATTGATGAAAATATAAAAATTTATCGTCTGGATGGTGACCGGTTTGCAGTTAATTTTGTAGGATATGATATGGAGGCTGTGCGTGAAGTATACCAGAATATACAGATGAAGATGATGGAGAACTGTACCTTTTCGGCAGGTGCAGTCTGTTATCCGATGTCCGGAATCAAGGATGCCAATACACTGTTTAACTATGCGGAAAGTTCTCTGGACCGTGCCAAGAAGAGCGGTAAGAACCGATTGATTCTTTTCTCAGCAGAAGATTATGAGAAACAGTTGTCGGTTATTGACTTAACAGAAGAAATCAGAAAGAGTATCCGCAACCAGTGTGATGGATTTTATCTTCTCTTCCAGCCACAGATTGGGATGAGTAATTATGAAGTAGTGGGAGCAGAGGCACTGCTTCGTTTCCGCTCGAAATATCACGGAGTGGTGTCACCAAATCTTTTTATTGGAATATTAGAGCAGAGCGGAATGATTGTGCAGGTGGGAAAATGGGTATTAAAGGAAGCCATTGCCCAGTGTGCAAAGTGGCGGCGTTATAATCCGGAATTCCGTATGAGTATCAATCTTTCTTATATACAGTTGCAGCAGCCGGATTTAAGCCAGTACATTTATGATTTGTTAGAACAGGAAGGAATTCCAGGAGAAGCTATTATTCTGGAACTGACAGAAAGCATGCAGTTACAGGATTATACCAAATACAATCAGTTATTTTATCAGTGGGGCAAGCGTGGTATACAGATTTCTATGGATGATTTTGGAACCGGATATTCCAGCTTAAGTTATCTTAAGAGTCTGGCAATTGATGAGATTAAAATTGACCGTTGCTTTGTCAGCCGGATTAATATGAGTGCATACAATTACCGACTTCTTCGTAATATTTTTGAACTGGCAAGAAGTGCACAGATCCGGGTAGTATGTGAAGGGGTAGAAACACCGGAGGAATTACAGACACTTGCAGAGCTCGCACCTGAAGTTTTACAGGGGTTCTATTTCAGTAAACCGATTGAAGAAGAACTGTTTGAAAAACAGTATATTTTTGGACATGTAGAGGAAGAACGGTGGCAGGAAGATTGCGGGAATAGTACAGTGATTCTGCCGGAAGCAGGAGACGGTACCGATTATAAAGCAATATTAGACCAGTTAGAAGAGATGGTCTATGTCTTAGATGTGGAAAGCTATGAGTTATATTATATGAACTCTGCCGGACAACGAATCAGCGGCGTCAGTGATTATGCCGGCAAGAAATGTTATCAGGTATTAGAGGGCAGGGAAGAACCGTGCCCGGACTGTAATACGGCAAAATTAAAGCACAAGAAGTTTTTGAGCAGATATGCAAATAATGAATTCTTAGGAACCCAGATGTTGATGAAAGATAAATTAGTAAACTGGGGCAATAAGGCAGCCCGCCTTCAGATAGGTATTGACATGAATACCATCAATATTTCCGTGAGCAGGCTGGAAGAACAGTTAGAAGTGGAAAAGGGCATTGTGAAAGCCTTGGAAGAGGCGAAAGAAAAAGAAAATGAAGCTGATATCATCAGTGAACTTCTTCATCATACCGGGGAATTTTATCAGGCAGACCGCAGCTATATCTTTTTATATTCCAAAGAGGCAGATAGCTGGAGTAATGTCTGTGAGTGGTGTGAAAATGAGATTCAGAGCCAGCAGCTTTATCTGGCATCGGTACCGGGTGACTGGGTAAAACTGGTGATTGGCAGTTTGAAGGAAGACAGACCGGTTATTATCAAAGATGTGGATATGTATCGGGAGTCAGCACCGGATTTGTGGAAAATATTAGTGCATCAGGAAATACGCAGGCTGATGCTTCTTCCATTGTTAAAGGAAGGTCATTTATTTGGATTTATTGGTGTGGATAATCCGAAATACCGCCCAAATGATAAGACTTTTATTGCCAGAATACGTCCTTTTATTTCAAATATACTGATTCGTGACGGAATGATGGATGTAAAGAGTGAAATGATAGCCCGTATGACGGGTATGCTGAAGGAAGAAAATATATTACAGTCTGTAAAACTGGGACTGTGGACGCTGGAACTGGATACGGTCAATGGAAAGAACCGTCTGTATGTGGATAAGAGCATGCGCAGCATTCTGGGCATAGACGACATTATGAACAGCGAGGAATATTTCAGGTTCTGGTATGATAACATCAGTGATGGTTATTACGATTATGTACAGAATACATTACATGATATTATTACAACCGGAAAGATTATTGAGATGGAATATACCTGGAATCATCCGGAACGTGGAAATGTGACAGTACGCTGTGTTGGAGTGCTTGGTCATCAGGAAAATGGTGTCTATACATTAAAAGGATATCATCGTATCAATAATGATATGATTCGGAAAAAATTTTTAAAGAGTCAGGAATATGAACGTATGGAGTATAATGAGAAGAAACATACCATTTATTTCCATACAAATCGTTCTATGTTAAAGGGAAATCAGCTAAAAGAGGTTGGATTTCCGGAAAGCTGGGAGGATGGAATGGTACATCCCCATTTCCGGGATGTATTTCATGCAGCGTTTACCGGTGTAGAATATAGAAAAGAGGATCAGGTATTAGAAATTCTTTTAAAAAACAAGCAGGATGAGTTTGAATGGTTCCGCCTGGACATCTGTAAAATCGGAGACCAGAAACAGGATGAAAATTTGAGGATAGTTACTATTTATCAGATTGAAGATCATCAGAATATCCAGTTAAAATATTTACAGAGAGAGGACTTTTATCAGGCAATGCTGTCGGAGACCGTGGCATATGCTGAGGTAGACCTGAGTAATGGTAAGATTCAAAGCAGTGGTGGACTCTGGAAAGATTACGTAGCAGAGGGCGAGCGGGAAGCATTAAATTATGTGAAGGTTTTCAACCGTCATATTGATGAACTGGTATTAGAGGAAGACCAGTTTGGCTGCTATGATGTATTAGAGCAGGAAAAGATGGTTTATAATTATAACAGTGGAACGGCTACTGTGAATTATCAGCTTCGCAGAAGGATGGCAAGAGGAAGTTACCACTGGATGGAGCTTACCGTACATGTATTTCAGGAGCAGGTAACAGAAAATATGTATGCACTGCTGTATCTTAAGGATATAGATGGACAGAAACGCCGTCAGCAGGAACAGGAGCGTGCAGCCAATACCGATCCGTTGACGAACGTACTGAACCGGCGGATATTTGAACAATATACCAGCCATTATGTATTAGAAGAAGCAAAGAAAGGGGAAGTGTGTGCACTTCTTATATTGGATATTGATAATTTTAAACAGATTAACGATACCAAGGGACATCCATATGGAGATAAAGTATTGCGTACTTTTGTGGATACCATTCATGAAAGCTTCCGCTGTACCGATTATATAGGAAGACTTGGTGGGGATGAATTTGTAGTATTGTTTAAAGGATTTGGCTCAAAGAAAACCTTGGATAAGAGACTGGCACGGATGCAGGAACAGCTGCGGGAGAAGCTTCCGACTCCGGTATCCTGTAGTGTTGGAATCACCCTGATTAGAAAAGACAGCTATAACTATGAAGATAGTATCAGGCAGGCAGATAAAGCTTTGTATACAGCGAAGCATAAAGGAAAGGATACCTGTTGTTACTGGGAAGAGTCAGAAAAATAGGCATTGACGGAGACAAAAGGTATATGTTATGATGATAACGTATCAGGGAGTAGTTCGCACCGGATAGCCGGTGTTGTATCTTTCGTCATCACGTTATCTGAAGAGGGATAACCGGAATATACACTACAGAGGAACGAGACTTTTACCGTATTATTTTGATGCGGTAAAAGTGCTCGTTCCTTTTTTGCTTTACAGGAAATTGCTTTCCTGTAAAGTAAAAAACGCTCCGCGAGGATACACACTGCGGCGTATAAGGTAGATGTTGCAAGCGACCGCCGCAGGCGCGGGAATGTGTCAAGGCACATTCTTTGTTGCGCATAGTTGATACCCGGTAACATAAAAAGCAGGAGGTTAAGCGTATATGAAAGCATATTGGAATTGTACGAAAGAGCAGTTGGAAGAAATGTTTGGCTTTCGGGAAAAAGGATTAACAGAAGAAGAAGTAGAAAGAATACGAAAAGAGACAGGCGAAAACCGGCTGAGCGAGGGCAGACATAAGAGTCTGTTACAGGTGTTTTTAAGTCAGTTTTGTGACTTGATGGTCATAATCCTGATTATTGCAGCAATTATTTCCATGTTTTCCGGAAATGTTGAGAGCACTATCGTAATTTTTCTGGTATTACTTATGAATGCTGTTCTTGGTACGATACAGTATAGGAAGGCAGAAAAATCACTGGATAGTTTGAAGGATTTGGCGGCACCAGCGGCCCGGGTTATCCGGGATGGAAAACGTCAGGAGATTGCATCCAAAGAGATTGTGCCCGGGGATTATGTAATCTTAGAAGCAGGGGACATGATTGTGGCAGACGGAAGAATTCTTCGCAATTATTCCCTGCAGGTCAATGAAGGCTCACTGACAGGAGAGTCTGTCAATGTAGAAAAGAATGAAGAAGTATTGCCGGAAGAAGTACCGTTGGCAGACCGGAAAAATATGGTATTTTCCGGAAGCTTTGTAACATATGGAAGAGCGGAGGTACTTGTAACAGCAACAGGAATGGATACGGAATTAGGAAAGATTGCCGGGTTGATGAATCAGACGAAGGAGCGGAAGACTCCGCTTCAGATAAGTCTTGATTCTTTCAGCAAAAAGCTGGCAATACTGATTATGGTAATCTGTGCACTGGTCTTTTGCCTTGGCATTTACCGGAAGATGCCGGTCATTGATGCCATGATGTTTGCTGTTGCACTGGCAGTAGCGGCAATACCGGAAGCATTAGGCTCCATTGTTACAATTGTGCAGGCAATGGGAAGCAGGAGAATGGCAAAGGAGCACGCCATTGTCAAAGAATTAAAAGCTGTGGAAAGCTTAGGCTGTGTATCGGTAATCTGCTCCGATAAGACGGGAACACTGACACAGAATAAGATGCATGTGGAAGAGGTTTATCTGAATGGTATGACTTGTAAACCGGATGAGATGACCTTGGAGTCCAGCCTGCAAAGGCTTTTTTTATACAATGCTATTTTAAATAATGATGCCAGCATAACGGATGGAAAAGTACTGGGAGATCCGACAGAATCTGCCCTGTTGGAAATGTTCCACGAAGTCCGCCTGAATCAGGACAGAACGGAAAATGTAGGGCAGCTTACCATACAGGAAGAAACGATTCGAAATATGATTCCGAGATTAGAAGAAATTCCATTTGATTCTGAACGGAAATGCATGAGCAGTAAATACCGGCTGCATGGCGAAGAAGAAATTATTTTTACAAAAGGAGCAGTAGATGTCCTTTTAAACCGTTGCATAAATGTGGCATATGAAGAAGAGATAAGACCGATGGATAATGTAGAAATCGCAAAAATCCAGAAGCAGAATCAGCATTTTTCTGAAAAGGGACTCAGGGTACTGGCATTTGCATGTAAGAAGTCCGGGGGAGAACTGACGGTGGAAAATGAAAATGGACTTACCTTTTTAGGATTAGCTGCCATGGCAGACCCGCCAAGGGAAGAATCCATACAGGCAGTAGCAGATGCGAAGCGGGCGGGAATCCGCACCGTAATGATTACCGGAGATCACAAAATCACAGCCGTTGCGATTGCAAAGCGTATTGGAATCTATGAAGAGGGGGACCTGGCATTAACCGGAACAGAGCTGGATGCCTGCCCGGAAAAAGAACTGGAAGAAAAGATTGATAAAATATCTGTTTATGCGAGAGTGTCACCGGAGCATAAGATACGGATTGTAAAAGCCTGGCAGAAGAGGGGCAATATCGTTTCCATGACCGGAGATGGTGTAAATGATGCACCGGCATTAAAGCAGGCAGACATCGGAGTAGCCATGGGAATAACCGGAACGGAAGTGGCAAAGGATGCGGCAGCCATGATATTAACAGATGATAACTTTGCTACGATTATTAAAGCAGTAACGAACGGAAGAAACATTTACCGTAATATAAAAAATGCTATTTTATTTTTACTTTCCGGCAACATGGCAGGAATTTTATCTGTATTGTATACATCCCTTTTGGGGCTTCCGGTTCCATTTGCTCCGGTGCATTTACTGTTTATTAACCTGCTGACAGATTCCCTTCCGGCAATTGCCATTGGCGTGGAACCGCAGGATGAAAGTTTATTGGAAGAAAAACCAAGGCAGGCATCGGAAGGAATTTTATCTGGAGAGACATTCCGGCGAATTATGTTGCAGGGCTTATGCATTGCGGCATCCACCATGGCAGCATTTTATATTGGCAATGGAAAAGGTGCAGCAATGGCATCCACTATGGCATTTGCAACACTGACATTGGCGCGTCTTTTCCATGGATTTAACTGTCGTGGAAACAAGACCATTTTTGCATTGGGCTTTACCGGAAATCCATACAGTATCCTTGCATTTGTGTCTGGAAGCGTGCTGCTGGGACTGGTGCTTTTTGTACCGCCGCTGCGGGGGTTATTTTCGGTGGAATCATTGTCCTGTCCTGCTGTGATTGAGATTATTCTGCTGGCAGCACTTCCGACCGTTGTCATCCAGATGGTCAGAGGAGTGAGAGAGTTAAAAAAATAAGCCAAATTTGCGCCGGTGTCCGGGAAGAAGCAAGCTGCTAAAATGCGACCGTTCTAAGAAAGTGTTTTTTCTTTCTATATTAAAATAGTCTTTCCAATGTTTGACATCTCGCCCCGTCTGTCCGTCGGAGTACGGATGCATTATCGGAATCTGCACAAGGGCTCTTAGAATTTCGTCTGTAACCGGCAACACTGGCACAGGGATGTGCCAGTGAGGCGCAATTGAACACGGATGTGAATTTGCGCCGGTTGCCAGCCGAAATCAAACACAATATCGAAATTCTTATGTGCCCTTGCAGATTCCAGTTCGCATCCGCTTCCGACGGACAGATGGGGTGAGCAGTCAAAGCAGCGGAAAGACAATTTATTATCAGAAAAAACACTTTCAAGAACGATAACGCATTTCATCAAAAATTTCTTCCCGGACACCGGCTACAAATTTGTGCTTGTATTTTTCTCTCTGTCCTTAGCCCATCTGGCTGCATCAACTCTTGACGGAAGTTGTCCTGCGACATATACTAAGCTTAATCACAAGGTAAGGAATGAGACAGATGTATCGGAAAAAGATAATCAGGCATTTGGCACTGCTGTGGAGCATCCTGTTTCTGGTAGCCATTGCAGGCGCATCCACCAGAACAGAACAGGTTTCCCCGGCAGAGAAAGAAGCCTTTGCAGTAAATTACATAGAGTTAAAGAATGTCCGTCTTTTAGATACTCCGGATAAGATGTTATCCAGAGAGGAGCAGATGCAGAATACAGGCATTGCGGCATTGACACTAGGCTGCAGCGGTAGACTGGCGAACCATAGGAGAAATATTGGAATGCTGTTCTGGCTGCTGTTGGTGGTACTGCCACAGCTTTTTATGGGACGCATTCAGAGAAACCGGAAGAAGCATGGCGATAATGTACTAAGGAGCCTGATGTTAGCAAGGTTTGAGCGGAAGGCGGACGGAAAGAAGGAAGCATTGGCACCCGCATATTAAATACATAAAATAATAATATGCGAGGTGTAAGAAATGAATATTTTTATCTGGATTATGATAATCTTAGGTGGTGGAGTAGGAATTCTTTCCTGTGCTTATCTGGTACTGGCAATGCCGGTACTTCTGGTATGGAAGATTTGCCGGAAGGTAAAATATCACATTGGATTATTTGATTAGAAGATAAAGAAAAGAGGATTCTGGAATCTGGCAGCAGGTCAGAAAACAGAGTCCTCTTTTTACTTTACAGGAAATTGCTTTCCTGTAAAGTAAAAAACACTCCGCGAGGATGCGCACTGCGGCGTATAAGGTAGATGTCGCAAGCGACCGCCGCAGGCGCTAGAATGTGCCAAGGCACATTCTTTGTTATGCACTTACGGGTATTTCTAAAATTTTTATGAAAACCATGATATTTTTCGAAAGTGAGATGTAAAAATGTTCGGAATAAGGTAATATAAAAAACAGAGTGAGAAAGAAAAAGTAAAATAGAAAAATAAAAAATGGAAAACGAGAGAATATCATATGCTTCAGATTCAACACATTTATAAGGAATATAAGACCGGAAGTCTGGTGCAGAAGGCACTGGATGATGTCAGCTTAAATTTAAGGGATAATGAGTTCGTGGCAATCCTCGGGCCGAGTGGTTCGGGAAAGACCACGTTGCTTAATATAATCGGAGGACTCGACCGTTATGATAGCGGAGATTTGATTATCAATGGAATATCCACGAAGAAATACAAGGACAGGGATTGGGATTCTTACCGGAACCATACCATTGGTTTTGTGTTTCAAAGTTATAATCTGATTCCCCATCAGACGGTGCTTGCAAATGTGGAACTGGCATTGACCATTTCCGGTATCGGTAAGGCAGAGCGGAAGAAACGAGCCGTTGCGGCATTAGAGCAGGTGGGACTGGGAAACCAGTTACACAAGAAGCCAAGCCAGATGTCCGGTGGACAGATGCAGCGTGTAGCCATTGCAAGAGCTTTGGTCAATGACCCGGATATTCTGCTGGCGGATGAACCGACGGGAGCATTAGACAGTGACACCAGTGTGCAGGTCATGGATTTGCTGAAGGAAGTGGCAAAAGACCGGCTGGTAGTTATGGTAACCCATAACCCGGAATTAGCAGAGCAGTATGCTACCAGAATTGTTAGATTAAGTGATGGAAAAATTCGTGCTGACTCCAATCCTTATGAAGTGGATGAGGCAATGTTGAAGGAACCGGAGCATAAAAACATGGGAAAATCCTCCATGTCATTTCTTACGGCATTGTCCTTAAGCTTTAATAATTTAAAAACGAAAAAGGCAAGAACCCTGCTGACTTCCTTTGCAGGCTCTATTGGAATTATCGGCATTGCACTGATATTATCTCTTTCTACCGGTGTAAATAAATACATCAAAAATGTAGAGGAAGAGACCTTATCCGAGTATCCGCTACAGATTCAGAGTACGGGATTCAGTCTGGCATCCATGAGTCTTGGAATGGCAGATTCCGAAAGTGATACGGAAAGTGATGACGAAAATGCCGAAACAGATAAAGAAAATTCCGGGGATAAAGTAAAAGTCATTAAGATGGTAACCAATATGTTTTCCACGATGGCATCTAATGACCTGGAGGCTTTGAAAAAGTATCTTGATGAAGGAGACAGTGGAATTGAGCAGTATACTACAGCGGTGGAGTATACTTATAATATCAGTCCGCAGATTTTTAAGGAAAATGAAGACGGGATACGTCAGGTAAATCCGGACAAATCTTTTGATGCAGTAGGTCTTGGATCTTCATCTGGTTCCAATAGTCTGATGTCATCCATGATGAGCACGGATGTTTTTTATGAGATGCCGGAAAACAGTAAGTTATATGAAAAGCAGTATGATATTAAGGAAGGACGCTGGCCGGAAAATTATAATGAGTGTGTGGTGGTGCTTACTTCCAATGGCGGAATCAGTGACTTTTTACTATATACCTTAGGACTTCGTGACCCGCTGGAATTAGACGAGATGATACAGCAGTTTGCCAGTGAGGAAAATATTGAGACACCATCTGATTTTGGAACTTATACTTATAAGGATCTGGTAGGAATCTGGTTTAAACTGGTGAACAGTGCGGATTATTATACTTATGATGAAGAGTATCAGGTCTGGAAGGATAAGTCGGATAATGAAGACTTTATGAAACAACTGGTGGCAGATGGAGAAGAGCTTACGATTGTAGGTGTGGTGCAGCCGGCAGAAGGAAGTAATGCCGCATCCTTAAATACAGGAATTGCATATCCAAAATCTCTGACAAAGCATGTGGCAGAGGAATCGGCAAAGAGTGAGATAGTAAAACAGCAGCTTGCAAATCCATCCGTAAATGTCTTTACCAATGAAGCGTTTGGTGAGGTAGATAAGGAAAACGGATTTGATATGCAGTCATTGTTTACCGTAGACAGTGAAGCATTGGAAAAAGCATTTTCCTTTGATGAAAGTGCCTTAAGCGGGTTGGAAAATTCTATGGGGGATATGGGAAGTGCCGATTTGTCCGAAGAATTTTCCATGGATGCTTCTTCCATGGGTCAGTCAATTTCTGCGGAAGAAATGCAGGCAATTGCAGGCAGTCTCTTAGAGGGCTACCAGCAGTATGCAAAGGATAATCCGCAGGCAGATTATTCGAATCTGTCCCAGTATTTTATGAACTATTTAAATACAGAGGAAGCTCAGAAAATTTTATCCGATAATATCAAAGAGATTATTACCGCAAATGGCATGGTAACTATTACACCGGAGCAGATACAGAGCCTCATCCAGCAGATTATGAGCGGATATCAGCAGTATGTTATTGACCATGGTTATACCGACCCGGAGAAATTTGATGAGTACTTAGCAGAATATTTGCAGACAGAGGAAGCCCAGGGAATCATAACAACGTGGGCATCTGAGATATTTACAGGTAGTGGAAATATTGAGATTACGCAGGAGCAGATGCAGAAATTGTCTTCTGAATTATTTGCAGGTTATCAGACATATGCACAGAATAATGGATTACCTGACCCGGCAAAATTGGGAGATTCTTTTGCGGCATATCTGAATACAGCAGATGGTCAGCAGAGAATTGCAGCTGGACTTTCGAATGTTATGAATGTGGACGCAGTACAGCAGCAGATGATGACGGCAATACAGCAGTATATGCAGCAGGCAATGACACAAATGGGAAACAAACTGCAAAGTGCCATGGCATCCGGCATGCGGGTGGATGAAGAAGCATTTTTAAATGCATTTCAGATTAATATGAATGAAGATGAGCTGACAGAGCTTTTGATGTCTATGGGTTCGGCTACCGGAACAACCTATGAGAATAACTTAAAGAAATTAGGCTATGTGGATTTTGCAGTGCCAAGCGGAATTAATATTTATCCGAAGGATTTTGAAAGCAAGGAGCATGTGGTAGAAATTTTAGATGCATACAATAACCGCATGGAAAAGGAAGGCAGGGATGAGCAGGTGATAACCTATACCGATATGGTAGGAACGCTGATGTCTTCCGTAACCGATATTGTGGATATTATCACATATGTACTGATTGCATTTGTGGCAATTTCGCTGGTGGTATCTTCCATTATGATTGGTGTCATTACTTATATCAGTGTGTTAGAGCGAAGAAAAGAAATCGGAATCCTAAGAGCCATCGGAGCATCGAAACGGAATGTTTCCCAGGTATTTAATGCAGAGACCTTTATTATCGGACTGTGTGCCGGACTGATTGGAATTGGATTTACGCTGCTTCTGATTATTCCGGTCAATGCGATTATCCATAATCTTGCAAATACAACAGATGTAAGTGCGGTGCTTCCGGTAGTTCCGGCACTGGTGCTGATTTTACTCAGTATCCTTTTGACACTTCTGGGTGGTCTGATTCCATCAAAGAAAGCATCGAAGAGTGACCCGGTAACAGCACTCCGGACGGAATAATGAGGTTGACATTTTTTGAAAAACATTTATAATAAGTAGCGAAGCTACCTAAAAGGAGTGAAATTATGGCAGTGAAGATGCCGCTTGGACTTCGGATTGCAATTATTGACCGGGCATTCCGTCGCAAAATGGATGAATGGGCAGAAGAAATCGGAATTACTGCTGTCCAGCTTCGGGTATTAGGCGAAGTCAGTCTGATGGAAGATAATGGAGTGGAAGAAGTAAATCAGAAGGACTTAGAACATATCGAGCAGGTGACACATCCGACGATGACGGGAATTATAAAAAGGCTTGGGGCAAAAGGATTTTTAATTTGTGCACCAAGTGAAAATGACCGGCGTTATAAGAAAATATCCTGTACGGAGAAATCCCGTGGAATTCATAAGGAGATTGCGAAGAAAGAAGCACTGGTTGTAAAAGAAATGTGTAAGGATTTTACACCGGAGCAGATGGAAGCATTTCTGCAAATGACAGAGATGATGTTACAGAATATTTCCTGAGCATAAAATAAAAGTGAAATCGGAAGAGGAGGAAATTACTGTGTAAATTTCCTTTTCTGGTTTCACTTTCTCTTTGAATTAATAGGTAGCTTTACGACCTAATAAAAAATGGAGGTAATGATTATGCCAATGCATAAGAGAGAAAGTTTGATTTATACGGTGTTAATGTGTTTTACCATGGTGTTATGGATGAGTATGTATAATGTAGCACTGCACATGGGAACACTGAATATGGAAGTAATAAGAGAAGGCTGGCTGGGATTCCCGCTGGCATATGTATGCGCAATGTGTCTGGATTGGTTTCTGGTATCTAAAATTGCAAAGGGATTTGCATTTCGTTTTCTGGTAAAACCGGAAAGCAGCACAATGAAAAAAGTGATTGCAGTTTCCTGCTGTATGGTAGTTCCGATGGTAATTTTCATGTCCTTATACGGTGGACTGGAAGCCTGCGTAAAAAGCGGAGCATGGAATATGCTTCCGATTATCTGGCTTACCAATATTCCAAAGAATTTTATTATGGCACTGCCGTTTCAGCTTCTGATTGCAGGCCCGTTGGTAAGAAAGATTTTCCGGGCAGCATTTCCGGTTGGAACCGTATTATTAGAAGCAAAAAGTGGAAGTCCTGTATAAGAATTCCTCTTGTAAAATCCAAACATATGTGCTAATATAAAACAAGAACAAATGTTCTTGAAAGGCATTGATATGAATGGAAATAAAATCTATTTATGTATTGATTTAAAATCTTTTTATGCATCGGTGGAGTGCGTGGAACGGGGATGGGATCCGCTGACTGCCAGGCTGGTGGTCGCAGACCCGGAACGCTCAGAGAAAACCATCTGTCTTGCCGTATCGCCGGCGTTAAAGCAGATGGGAGTTCCCAACCGGTGTCGTGTCTTTCAGATTCCCAAAGAAATTCCATATAAGATGGCACCTCCCCGTATGCAGCTATATATTGATTATGCAGCGGAAATCTATGGCGTATATTTAAAATATATTGCAAAAGAAGATATTCAGGTCTATTCCATTGATGAAGCATTTTTGGATGTGACGGATTATCTGCATCTCTACCAGATGACAGCAATGGAACTGGGCAGAAAAATTATGCAGGATATCTTAGACACCACGAAGATTCCGGCTGCCTGTGGAGTAGGAACCAATCTCTATTTAGCGAAGGTTGCTTTAGATATTATGGCAAAACATGAGACAGACCGGATTGCCTATCTGGATGAAGCGCGCTACCGGGAGAAGCTCTGGAAACATAAACCGCTGACTGATTTCTGGCGGGTGGGGCGTGGAACGGTAGAGCGTCTATCGAATATGGGCATCTGTACAATGAAAGAGATTGCCCATGCCAGAGAGTCTTTATTATATAAGGCTTTTGGCATAGATGCAGAGCTGTTAATTGATCACGCATGGGGAAGAGAACCGGTAACAATCGCGGACATCAAGGCATATCGTCCGAAGAATACATCCTTTTCCAGCGGTCAGGTGCTGCCGCGGGATTATGAGTATGAGGAAGGTGTACTGGTGGTAAAAGAGATGGCAGATTTATTGTGCCTCGACCTGGTAGACCAGGGCCTTGTAACATCCCATATCAGTCTGGTAATCGGTTACAGCAATCAGAAATGCTTTGAACCGGCGAAGGGAAGCACAACGCTGCGCAGTGCAACCAGCTCCAACCGCCGGCTGCTGTCTTATGTAGAGCAGCTTTATCGGAGAATTGTAAGACCGGGAGCATATATCCGGCGGATTACATTGACTTATACCGGCGTAATGACAGAAGATTATCAGCAATTTGATTTGTTTTCAGATCCGGAAGAGACAGAGAAGGATGTGAAGGCACAGCGTGCAGTAATCTCCATCAAGCAGCGCTACGGCAGGAATGCTATTTTAAAGGGAATGAATTTGGAAGAGAGTGCAACGACAATAGAACGAAACGGTCAGATTGGAGGGCATAAGAGTGGCGTATAGAAGAGACACCATGGGAGCCGGACAGCAGGAAACAGCATCCGGATGGAATGAGAGAGAGAATCTGAGAAGAGAGAAAATGGACATCGAAGACCGTGCCAAGCAGTTTATGCCCTTCGATGCCCTGAAGGGCTTTAAGGAAGCACTGCGGAAGAAGGAAAAAGAGAAAGGGTATTGATTTTTTTGACAAAATGATATAAATATATATCTGTAGCATTGTATAGATACAGGGAGTAGATTCCACAAAACAGCTAAGAAGCTGAATCGGAATGCTGAGGGAGGAAAAGAAAGAATGATTCGAATCATGCTTGTAGAAAGTGATAAACTTTTGTGCAAGGAATATGCATTAGAAATAGCCCGGGATGAAGAATTTGCATTGGTAGCGGTAACGGGGCGGCAGAGTGATGCAATCAATATTCTGACAGAACAGGAAGTAGATGCAGTAATTGTAAATTTGGAGTTAGAAGAAGGTGACGGAATCCATCTCATTATAGAGATGAAACGGAAGTTAAAGAAACATCCGGAAATTATCGTAACAACAAATTATGGCTCGGAGCATTTTCTGCATAGCATCAATAAGTTAGATATAGATTTGGTTTATAAGAAAAATAACGAATTATTTTCACCAAAGAAAATTATTGAAATAATTAAGCTGACCGCACCAACGACTGCAGATGGAGAAAGCGAATATCATAATGGAAGAAAGGTAATCTATACGGAACAGGAAGAAACCGAAATTCAGTATGTACTTGCATGGGGTGAACTGATAAAAAGCGGTTTTGAACCGGATCGAAAAGGAACCAAATATCTTGCAAGAGCAATTGGTATTCTGTTGGCTGTTCCCAATGGTACGTCAATCCAGATAACGAATGATGTTTATCCGCAGGTTGCACAAGTATATCAGACATCAGTAAGTGGTGTGGAAAAATCAATTCGAAATGTAATAGAACGGGTATGGTCAAAGCCAGATAAGGAGACATCATACCTCAAGAATCCAGAATGGAGAGGCTCAATACAGAACAAACCATCGAATACAGAGTATATTCAGTGTGTGGTCAGACGATTGCGGAATGTTTTACATTAAATAAATACTTACAAAATAGAAGAAATTTGAATTTCTAAGGAGATTCAGATTTCTTTTTTTATTTACGCGAGAAATTCGCAAAGTGTGCTTTTCGTAGTTGCTCTGCATTGCAAGAAATTATGGTTATAGTTATTGGTAAAAATGCACAACCAATTCGTACTTCGTACATGAGCGTAACCGGTTTTTATATATAATTCGACTTAAAAAATTTTTGGCTCGACCTTGAATCTGCTGGAAAGCGGTAAAGAAAATTTTGAGAAAAACAGCATAAAACAAGGAATTTGGAAGAAAAAATAATAAAAATAAGAGTGGCATAAAAGTCGAATATAGGGTGCTGAAAAGTCGAATTTCAGACAAAAATAAGTCGAATATTTTTCCTTGAAAGTCGAATGTAAAAGGGAAAAAATAGATAACAGACAGGATAAAAACAGAATAATAAAAGTGGAGAAAGTTATGGGATTTCAGGTAAAGTATGAAGAAATTACCAGCATTCGGGAACTGATTCTGGCACAGCTTGACCGGTGGATAGAACAGATAGATGCGGTAAGAAGCAGTATTGTAGAGATTGCTGCCATGTCGGAGATGCATGGAGAGGCAGCAGAGCATGTAAGAAGCTATATGTGGGATTATCATATGAATCTTGCAAATATGATAAAAGATACGATAGAAACCTACCGGAGCAGCTTTATACTCTACACAGACTGGTATTATAACATTGATTCTGACCAGATGGCAGAGATGTCCCAGGATTCCATGGAGGGACTGGAGGAGAACATCCAGGGAGCCAGGTCAGACTTTGATGCGGTAGCAGAGGAAGTAGCGGATATTGAGAGAGAACTGTCTGCTTATCTTGATGTGGGCAGATTTTCTACAACCTGTATGGAAAGCTGCTTTGACAATGCGCTTGCCGGAGTGCAGAATGTCCGCACACAGATAGGGGAATATGAAGAGGCGCACAGCCATGCAGATATGTATCCCATCGATATGATGGTAGGCTATCTTCGCAGTATTATTGGTGGACAGTTAGGTGGCAGTAGTGCTACAATCAGTGCATATGATGCATCGGTTGTGAATGCAACAGAGTCTTTTCAACTGGCACAGATGATGGATGGAATGTTAAGTACATATCTCGAACAGGTGAAGGACAGGGTAAACTCCTGTGAGGAGTTCTATGAACTGCAGCAACAGCAGTGGCAGGAATCTATCCGGCTGAGAACAGAAGAAGGCATTGTGAAAACACTTGTCGGAGTCGGAACCATGATTCTGGGAGGAATGCTTGTCGTAGCAACCTGTGGTATGGCACTTCCACTGGTGGCTACCGTAGGAGTAATGGCAATTGGCGCAGGAACAGCAGCATATGGCTTTTCAAATACAGTAGAAGGTGGTCAGGATGTTTATGCAGGAGTAACAGGAGACCCAAGAATGGTATCGGTTAATCCAATCCGTGATACATTATTTGCCAGCAATCCGGAACTCTATTATTTAATAGGAAATGCGTTGACAATCTCAGCTTCTATGATACTGACCGGAGGAATGGCAGCAAATGCAGCAGTAAGTGCAGGAACATCCATAGGAAGGGCAGTAGTAACAGAGTATGCAAAGCAGGGACTGACGGTGGCAGCCAGCAGCTATGTGGAAAAGAGCATGACAGAAGCAACCAACAGTCCACTGGCAGGCTTTGTAGTTGGCTCACTAACCGGAATGGCAACATATGGAACGCTCAGTGAGGCAGAGCTGGAAGTAGTAAATAATGTAAAAAGACCGCAGCAGTTGGGGAATGTTGGAGAGAGTAGTATAAATTCTTATGCCGATTTTAGTAAAGCAGTAAGCGATATTGGTACGAGAAGTGATTTGACTGATGCACAAAAGATAAAGGAATTACAAAAACTGTTTAAAAACTCAAATTACAAAGCTGATATAAATGTGCCAAGTGATATTCAATATGTAAAGGGTTTTGATGTGAAGGGAAATGTAATATATGATTGGCCGCCTAAATTAGGCTTTGATGAAAGCACAATCAAACCTATTACCAGAACAGATGGTTTGGCTGATTCTTGGGATAGATATGGATATATGGGTGGTTCTAATTTCGCAGACGTTCCATCAACGGGTAAATACACATATAGTGAAAGAGCAATTCCTTATGTAGAAAATGAAGCAGCTTATCATACAGGAACTTTTAATAATGTAACGTATTTTGATAAAATTGATGCAATAAAAAATAGAGATATAGATACATTTAATGCGTTGCTTCATAATGAAGGGATATCTAGGTGGGATTTGGATGATTTTGAAGAACTATGTGATAGTTATGATTCGTTTATATCAAAAGCCAATAAGGAATTGGGAGATAGTGTAGATGCAACCTATGGTATAAAAGGCCAAGCAGCAGAATGGGGAGATATGACTGGTGGAGCGGGACAAATTGTTACCCCTTTTGGTGGAGATGTATTAGAAAAAATAGGAATATTAAAGGAGAATTAAGTGTGGATAAAAAAGAATTAATTTCTAGTATACTATCATTTAAAGATAACATAGGCATGTGGAAAATAGTGTTAAATCAAATTACAGATGCAGATTTTGTTATAGGATATGGTTTTGATAATAATGAAAAATTATGGAAGGTTTATCAAAATAATGAAAGAGGAATGAGGGCAGAATGGACGTTTAAGAATGAGGAAGAGGCATTGGAGAAATTATATAAAAAAGTAAAATTTCAGTGTAAATTAATAAATTAAATAAGGCCTTTTCAAAATCTGTTTGTCGGAACCATGATTCTGGGAGGAATGCTTGTCGTAGCAACCTGTGGTATGGCCCTTCCTTTAGTGGCTACAGTAGGAGTAATGGCAATTGGCGCAGGAACAGTAGCATATGGTTTTTCAAATACAGTAGAAGGTGGTCAGGATGTTTATGCAGGAGTAACAGGAGACCCAAGAATGGTATCGGTTAATCCAATCCGTGATACATTATTTGCCAGCAATCCGGAACTCTATTATTTAATAGGAAATGCGTTGACAATCTCAGCTTCTATGATACTGACCGGAGGAATGGCAGCAAATGCAGCAGTAAGTGCAGGAACATCCATAGGAAGGGCAGTAGTAACAGAGTATGCAAAGCAGGGACTGACGGTGGCAGCCAGCAGCTATGTGGAAAAGAGCATGACAGAAGCAACCAACAGTCCACTGGCAGGCTTTGTAGTTGGTTCACTAACCGGAATAGCAACATATGGAACGCTCAGTGAGCTAGATTCCATGGCAAATGTAAGTGGATTACACAGTTCTTTTGCAGAAGGAATGTCAAAGGAAGATGCCCAGAAATATCTTGATTTTCTTGAGAATGGAAGTAAGGAAGGGCTCACAGAGGCAGAAATAAGAGGAATCGGAAAGGTAGACGAAGCACTTGCATTAAAGAAAGTAAACCCGGAGGAACTGTTGGAACTTAGAAAACAGCAGCTGGGGAATGTTGGAGAGACCAGCTATGGGAAGTCAACACTTAATTCATTAAAAAATACAGAAAATTTTACAGACTCAGCTATTGAACATATATTTGAAGGGCAGGTAAATGCAAGAGGTAAAGCAGTTGGATATCATTATGAAGGAATAGAAGGCACCTCTGGTAATGTAATACCAGGGACGGAATCATCTACTAATAACTTTGGAATATATAAAGCAAAAGTTGAAGTGAATGGCATACCGAAGACTGCAAATGGAGGATTTTCGACATTTTATTCAAAGAATCTGAGCCCACAACAAGTGGTTGATGCAATTAATGAGGCATATAGTAATTGTGAATTAAAGCTTGGTACAAGAAATACATATCAGGGAGTAGCTAATAATGGTATGAAAATAGATATGTTTTTGGATCAAAGTGGTAAAATTATTTCAGCATTTCCGGAGGAATAGAAATGAAATACAGAATAGAAGAATATAAATTAAAAAATGGTATTGAGGATATAAGTATCATATTTGATGAGAAATATCAGTTGTTGACAACTTTTATGTCATGCGATGTATTGCCCTTTGAAAAATGGATTAAATCAGGTTTTGATAGAGTACTGTCAGGGAAAAGTGAATATGAAGAAGTAAATGGAAATGTATGTTGTGCGGAAATAAGTCCTAAAACGACTAAAGTATATGATAATCTGGCAGAGGATGCTATGGGGAATTGGTGTGAAGTTGATACAAAAGAACTTCGTCAATTAATTGATGAGTGGTGTGATAAAGTTCAAAAATTTAAAATGAGCATCACAACTAAGCCACCCACCGGCAGGCTTAATTCGTAGTCTCACTACCATATATTAACAGAATTTCTTAGGTTCATAAGGCTTACCATCCCGAAATACGGCGTAGATTATGGTGGTAAGCTTTCTTGCCACTGCACCGGTGGCAGTAAGATGGTGTTTGCCCTGTTCACGCTTCTTTTTGTAATAGGCATTTAAAGGACTGTTGTGAAAAGAACAGGTGGTTGCAGCAAGGAAGATTGCATGTCTCAGGTAAGGTGACCCCCGTTTGGACATGTGATTATGAGTGCTGCTAAATTCACCGGATTGTCGTACAGTTGGATCAATACCTGCAAAGGCAACTAAGGCAGATGAACTCTTAAATCTGTTTATATCACCGATTTCAGCAAGAATGGTTGCAGCAGCAATCATGCCTATCCCGGGAATGGTATGAAGATAACAATCAAACTTCTCGTAGTACTCAAGAATCTGGCAGTCAAGAGCTTCAATCTGCTTATCAAGAAAATTCATTCTGTCAATGAGCTGTTTTAACTGGAAAGAGAAAGCATCCTGTGCTATCTTAATACCAAAGGTATCAGATGCAGCTTCTCGGATAGAAATCGCTTTTTTCATGGTAAGCTTATTGTGGCTCTTATCTTTTATGATTTCAAAGAGCTCATCTATTGGTGCATTCTCAATGTTCTCAGGGGTGAGGTATTTTTCAAGAATGCCCATGGATGTGCTCAGCCAAAGAGAAGAAAACTGTTTTTCATACTCTGGGAAGATCTGCTCCATAATCGTGCTGATGCGGAGTTTTATTTCGGTTCTGGAAGAAATCACAGAATCACGGTAACGGCATAACTGCCGCATAGCAAGAATGCTTTCGTCTGCCATAGAAGTGGTGGTAAACTGACCGAATCGTATCACTTCTGCAATCAGAAAAGAATCTATGGAATCGTTTTTTGTCTGCCGGATATACATCTTTCTGAGGGAATCAGACTGGATGGGATTGATTACATAGATGGTATATCCTCTGGCTTTGAGGAATGAATAAATCGGATACCAGTAATGCCCAGTGGCTTCCATGCCGAAGATACAAGAGGAATTGCCGATATTATTGAAGATAAAACTCATAAGAGAATCAGCACCTTTGTGTGTAGTTGCAAAACGAAGCGAATGTCCGATTTGTTTCCCTTCAGGAGAAACAATGGAAGCTTCGTGATGATTTTTGCCAATATCAATTCCGATAATGTACATAAGAAAACTCCTTTTGTGTAAATGGTATGTAACAGGTAGAATCCTCACTTCAATGCGGGTTACAATCTGGTTAGATATACGAAGTACAGCACATATGCTGCCAACATCCAGCTAATACGCAAAATCCTGCAAAGCAGAGGGAGCAGTCTCAATGAACGAAGTCACAAGTGCTTCAAGAGTGGTGACGCACACCTCTATCTATTACAGGATAATTGTGGTATAGGAATGAAATAAAAGCAATAGATAGAAAAAGACTGCTTTGATTCCTATGTGTTTAGCATACCAGAGTGGTAGTAAGGCTGATGTATTAGTTCAGAATAGGACAAATGGAAGAGCTTTTGAACAACAAGAATTTGCAAAATTTAGTTCTCAAAATAATAATGCAGTTGAACAGATTACTGTAAAAACATCTTCTGGTGTTAAAACAAGAGTTGACGCAATTGGATTAGATGCAAATGGAAATGTTGTAATAAATGAATATAAATCATCATTGACAGCACCGCTAACAAGTAATCAAAAAATTGCATTTCCTGAGATTTTTGAAAGTGGAGCAACTGTTGTTGGAAAAGGAAAAGGTATATTCTCTGGAGGATACCAGATTCCGCCAGGTACAAAAGTAACAATAATTCGACCAGAGTAGGAGGTATTATGTCGATAGTTGATAATAAAACGGTAGATGGCATAGCGTTAACGGATGATAATAAAGGAATAATTTTACTGATAGCTGACCATATGGACTGGAGAGATGAATATCAGCATTTAGTAATGTTGCAAGAAAAGATTAATGTATATATCACCTTTCTTGAACAGAAGCAGTATGAAGATATCTACAAAGGAGAAAATATAACATATGGAATTATAGAAATTCATTTCTTATATAGTTTAACCGCTAATGCAGAAAAGTTTTTACAGTCAGTTCAAAATCAAGTTGCCGAACTTGGTGTAAAGATACAATATTGTGTTTCACAGGAGGGAGCAGATGAAGCTAGATAAAAACCAACAAAAGCAATTAATTAAAGCAATATATATATCTTCAGATAGAAGAGGATATAAAACAAAAACAAATACCATTTATAGTGTAAAGGATGATACATTTATTCATTGTGATTTTCTTGTTGTAAATTCGCAGAAATTAGTTTATAGAATCTATATTAAAAATTATAACTATGATGACATTTTTTGGAAGGTTATGCAAATGCCAACTAATAGCAAAAAGAGTAATTCATTAAGGGCAAGTGGTGCTTTTAAGGCTCCTTCGATTTTATTAAAAAAAGGGGAAGTAGACCTTACAGATAAATATGATGAGCAAGCGGAATACCTTTTGGGATTAGTAGATGAGTGTAGTCATAATTTTATGGAAAAGTATGATATTGATGAGTATATTATTGATTATGAAGATGGTATGGATAAGGAAGTACTAAAGTGTTTAGCCTACATTAATATGAATAACATTGAGGAGGCTAAAAAAATAGCACAAGAATCAATTAATAATGGTAATAGAGGGAATTATGAGAATGGAGGGAAAGCTTTTTTTGATTGGATATTGATGCTTTAATAAGTATATCTAATTACATCTCTACACCACGAAAATCAAATTAATAACCACAATTGAATTAATGAGAACTGAAAAAAAGGACTACTTATTGAATCAGAATCAAGAAGAAGCTAAAGAATGGTTGAAATTTTTATGTGAGCATACTGATAAAGAGGAATTAAAAACGCTGGAGGATGAAATTGCTAATCGGTTTGTTTTTAAATTTGATGTTGAGATTGATACTGGAGAATTGGATGGTAGAAGAGTTTCTTTAATGAAGGAGTATTTGATAAAATCAAATGAATTCCTAAAATAAAATTTATTATGTCTTCACATAAGGACATCCGAAAATCAAAATCTAATATTTAGTTCCAAAACGCTGATATAAGCGTGCTACTTTAAAAACATATTTTTGTTGCAAAAGGGAGGTATTTTTTATGATAACAAGAAATGCGTATAAGAAACAGGAATAGATGCTGATATTTTGCATGGATGACATGGTACCCAAGATTCTCATGCTCCGATTAATGATAAAGCCATGAGCTAGGAGCATGGCCGGAATATTGGGAGCCAGGAGGGTATACAAGTGGTGGAGTAAAAGAAGCAGTTGTCAATCCGGCAGTAGAAGGAACATATAAACATTTGTTTGAATAGAGATGACTATAGTTGAAGCGGATTTTAGAAGATGAAGGTATTGAATTATTAGAAGGTGCAGGAAGATATTTTCTTCAGTATGATGCAGGAGCACATATGGTAAAGAAAAAAAGAATTAGTATTACAGCAGATGAAGCAGAAATATGTCAATTAGATGTTGATGAAATGTACAATATTATTTTACAATATCAAAATGATGGCATATATGGTGAAGATATAGTTGAATAATATTTATTATGGTTATATTTTGGAACTCCG